>PVMK01177061.1_pt1 | contig 210446 bp, 196 predicted proteins | sample 1853481 | NCBI WGS metagenome assembly PVMK01 (sample SAMN08533507, study PRJNA380276) | Marine sediment metagenome, whole genome shotgun sequencing project.
GTTCCACATACCACGTTCTACCGCTGGTATGAGCGCTACCGTCTTGAAGGGCAGGATGCCCTGCAGGATAAAGTGCCCCTGCCGGCACGGATATGGAATCGCATACCCGATGCTGTCCGGGACAGGTTGATGACACTGGCATTGGACAGACCGGAACTGAGTCCGCGAGAGTTGGCGGTGACGTTCACGGATACCGAGGGCTATTTTGTCTCGGAGAGCTCGGTCTACCGTCTTCTAAAGACCCACGATCTGATCACCAGTCCGGCCTTCATTGTCATGCAGGCCGCCAGTGAGTTCAAAGACAAGACCACGGCCATCAACCAGATGTGGCAGACGGACTTTACGTACCTGAAGATCATCGGTTGGGGCTGGATGTATCTGTCCACCATACTGGATGACTTCTCCCGTTACGTGATTGCCTGGAAGCTGTGTACGACGATGAAGAGCAGCGATGTGACCGAGACCTTGGAGCTTGCTTTGCAGGCGTCGGGCTGTGATCAGGTTGATGTCGTGCATAAGCCGAGACTACGCTCCGATAATGGCTCGAGTTACATCTCGGGTGATCTTGCTGACTGGATGGATGATAACCGGATGAGCCATGTTCGTGGCGCGCCGTATCATCCGCAAACACAAGGTAAAATCGAGCGCTGGCACCAAACGCTGAAGAACCGGATATTGTTGGAGAACTACTTCTTGCCCGGCGATCTCGAAAGGCAGATCGAGGCGTTCGTCGAGTACTACAATCATCAGCGATACCACGAAAGCTTGAAAAACCTGACGCCGGCTGACGTCTACTTTGGGCGTGGGCAATCAATACTGGCCACAAGAGAAAGGATCAAACAGATGACCATCGCGAAACGCCGTTTGCATTATCAACGACACGCCGCGTAACATGAAAATGATGAGCAGAACACTCGCTTAGCCAGGACGCACATTTGTCCCATTTGTTTGAAGACGGACAGTCCGCTGTGGGTCGACAGGCGTCTAACGCGACGCGGCAACCAAAACTTCGGCTTTGCGCTCCGAACCAGCCACTCAGACCAGGATTTCTAATTTCTCAGATTGAGCGGCTGGATTTGGGTCAGGACCCGACGTTAATTTGCGGTGATTTCGGCGCTGACATCAGACAGAAAACGGCCGAGGCTGTGTGAAAACTCGAAAGCAATCTCACCCCAAGAGTCGCCTTCAAACACAACGTGAGACGCTATTGACTGACCTACGAGCCGATAGCCTCCTGTTAGTCAGCAACTGACCTCAACTGAAAATTCGCCCGGCTTAGAAGCGATCTCCAGCGATCAATTTTGCGTTTTCACACAGCCTCGGCCACAAGCGGCCGTTCGACAAGTGCAAAGACCATTCAGCGATAAGATTTTCCTGCCGCCGTCAAAAATTAGATGACAGATCTCAGAGGGACCAGTTCAGCCCCGCAATAATCCGATAATCAGGTTCCGACTGTAGCCCGTGCAACCGATTGACGACTGGCAGGCCGAGCGACAGGTATCCTGTGAATCCAGAAGACGTGGAAAACGCAATACCGGGTGACAGGTAAACAACGGTGCCACCCTGGTTCGCCTTGTCTAGGCCGTCCTGAGTCGCTCGCTCTCGTGACTCGCCATTTAATTCCAGCAGGACGTCCCAGTAGCTGTCGGTGTGGGCAGCGTTTGTAGTATGCCCATGACTGTCGGTTAGGCGATAGCCGACAGAAATATCGTAATCCAAAATATCCCCAAGATTCGTATTCTGCTTGCCTTCCGTTGCGAATATGTAACTCACACTCGCATCGGCCGCCAACTTCCCCGATAGTTTTGACACGGCAATTCCAAGTATCGGATCCCAGGAGCCGCTGCCAGGCTGAAATTCCAGCTCCATAAGATGCCCATCATTTGCCGTCTCGGAGGTCTTGCCAGTGGGTAATTTGATGCCGGCAATCAGACTGGTGTACAGGTCGTTCATTTGCCAGGCTTGATACTGCAGCTGGGCAACCGCATCGCCAATGCCCGCGGAGTCGCCCAATACGTGGGCGTCGCCCAGTCCGTCCTCGATTTCACCTTCGCGAATGTTCGTCCGCTTCACGTAGGGTAGATAGAGAGACAACAATGTCTTGTCTGTAATTCCGTAAGCCAACCCGACCGCCGCACTGAGCACAGAGTCTGTACTGTGAACCTCTTCGATGCCCTGACTTGCGAAGTCCTCCAGTTCAGCGTCACTGAATGCATCGTTGTCTATGAATTCCCCACGCGACAGAAATACCCACTGATCATTAGGCAAGGGGAGTGCGGAAGTGGTGTTAATGCCGCCACTTGCGCTTCCAAAACCAAAAGACGGATGATCAGCGTGAGCAGCATCGGTCATTGGCAGTAGCATTGCTAAAAGTAACGCGCGGCGCGTCACCAGATATAAATTCTTCATAGTTTTCACCCTAAAAAATAGTGCATCGGCTGCATTCCCAATGCGGCGCTTCGCCGTTGGGAACACGAGTCAGATTGAATTTCGGTCTGAACTTATTAGAAGAGTGAAATGGAAGGGGGGGCGCGCGACTGATAGATCGAATGACGCTCGCGAGGAGCAGGCCGCACCGACGTCGGGAAAAGTTTTCGGACCGTGTCCCGAGAAACACCTTCGGATTGCGCAGGTCCCGTGTGCGCGTATTGGCCAGCACTGCCAACCAAGCACAGACCACCCGAACACTCGCAGGCATCGTCTTTTCCGGCGTTACCCACCGCATCCTGGTGCATAGGGCATTCGCTGCCGAGGTTCTCCGCGTCTCCGGGCTGGATCGACATACCCAGAACGTGCGCGGGAACAGCAAGCGCCTGTAGCGCCAGAGCCAGGCTAATAATCCAGTTGGAGCTTTGTGAAGGCGACGCGAGGCGTTTCATGCCCGTGCCTTTCGTCATCATTTGCTTTTTTATAGACGACATGTCGCTATAGTCGCATCCGCCTCAACAAGGTGTCAATTCTAGTACGCCTTGTCGTCTTTAATCGATTTAGTTAATTATCGATGAATGCCGTGAACGTCGCCTTGGGGTCGACAAGGGAAGTCGAGTACCTGAATAGCGTTACGGCTGCTTCTGCGGGAGATGCGGACCCTCGATAACTACTTTTTGTGCTTCGATGAACTTCTGAAAACGGCCAGGAGCGGACGGTTGCGAATTTCAGCCGCACACGATTTCGGAGCGTAGCTCACCGACTCAAATACACCTATTCCGGACCTTGCGTTGTGCAGCGCACGAGGCGGGAATGCGCTTCACACCGGACATGCCCGAGCCTCACCCAGACCGGCCAGGTTCGGCCATTAGCGTTGCTGAAATTTGTATGAACCCGGAAACCACTTGATGAGAAAATACCCCATAGAAAAAAGGGTGCCCTTTTGAGACACCCTCTTTGTATTGCTAATAGTTATTTTACAGTCTAGTACTCGTTGTAGAGCTTTTCCAGATTTTTTGTTTCAGGGCGCGCATTTGAGATGCCAGTAAGTGCCGGACCCTTCGCTTGTGGCTTATCTGGATACGTTTCTTTCAGATGCAGGTGACGTTCTTTCATCCGAACAAAGGCAGCATTAAAGTGCAGTAGGGGAACTTCCAGTCCCTCCTTTTCGCGGATATCATTTTGCAAATCAAAATATGAATCTGACACCATTCCGGGAATGGTACGGGTCCAATCTTGCTTGTATTGCCCTTTGACCGTAGCTTTTAGTTGCAGGCCGGTGTAAATATGAACATAGTCTCTTCTGCTGAAGGTATCTCCATTAAGCAATAAAGAAGTCTGATCAATTCCATCCACTACCCTGTCCGTAGGAATGTTTTCAGTTGCATCTCCGATTCGTGCAAAAGTGGTATACAGATCTGTCACGTGGATAATATCTCCAACCACTGAAGTGGCCTCAATAGTTCCTGGCCACCAGGCAAAGGCCGGTACACGAACTCCCCCTTCAGTATGATCTCCCTTGCCTCCTGTGAAAATGGTTTCAGTCATACCGAGTCCCGGGGGAGGGTTGGTAACCATGGGGCCGTTATCGGCCATAACCACCACCAGGGTATTTTCCGCAATGCCTAAAGCATTCAATTCATCCATTACTTGTCCAATAAACGCATCAACTACCTCAAACGCTTCTCCTAGCAAGCTTCGATTACTGGTGGTTTTCTGCGGATTTGCCAGGAAAGAAAGCATCTGAGGCGAATAGTAGACAAAAAATGGTGTCTCAGACTCTGCGTATTTACGAATAAAATCGATGGTACGTTTTTCACTCTCTCTATCTACTTTTAAGTAATCCTCGTGGGTTGGCAGTCCCCACTCCTTTACCTGTTCCCCTTTCTTTCCTTCAAGGTTCATTACCCATCCCCGTGGAACGAAATTATCGTCCAGTTGATAAGGGTCTTTTGTTAATTGACCTTCCATGCTGCCCATCACCGCGTTTGCTCCCTCACCCACTGGGTTCCACAAACTTAAGACCTGGTTATATGGAGTAAAAAGGGCTTCATCAAATCCCTGGTTTGTTAAATAGGATTCTTCAATGTCTCCTAAATGCCCCTTGCCATAGAATGCCGTGGCATATCCTGCTTCTGATAAAACTTCAGCTATGGTTACTTCTTCAGCTGCAAGCCCTCCATTTTCTACAGGAAATCCAGGGATGTACATCCCGTTGCGATAGGGTTGCCGACCGGTCATTACTGCTGCCCTGGTAGGGGTGCATGAAGGTTCGGCATACATCCTGGTAAACAGGATTCCCTCTTCAGCCATTCTGTTGACACTTGGGGTATCAAAGCCCCTTATTTTATTGATTGCAGGAATACCTGCATCGCCAAAAGCCATGTCGTCCCATAAAATGTATACGATGTTTGGCGCTTTTCCATGCTCTTTCTTCAGTTCCGCCAGCCTTGCATCAAGCTGTTTGTCTTCGGCTGCCCACCTCTCTCCGTTCTGTGCTTCGATGATGTAATACTCGGCATCATGAACGATATCTTGCGCTTGACCCAACATGGGCCACGAAATGGCAATAAGAACGACGCATACAGCGCGATAGGAATGAATCATGAATTACCCTCCAAAAGAATTATTTATTGTTCGCGGAGGAACCTTGTCCCTCTTCTGCAATCGCAGCGATCATACATTAAACTATAAATCCGACGAATTTAGTATTTTCGACCGACCACTGGTTTGGAATATGCGGTGGCAGCATTGGGCCGAATCACGCCGTTTGTATCTGCATAGGCCTCCCATGCTTTGGCCAACGCTCCCGTGCGATCTGGGAATTGGGATGAGAGGTCATTCACTTCACCGGGATCCGCTGCAAGGTCATACAATTGCCAGTTACCGCTGCCATAGGGCTCCGGCAGTCGCAGCACTTTCCAATCGCCTTTCCGATACGCATCCATACCGTAGGCCGACCAGCCAAGTTCTCTCGGTTCGGAGTCTATTGTCGTTTCTCCGTGTAGCAAAGGTATGAGCGACTTACCCTGCAAAGGAACAATCGATTGTCCGTTGTATACATCGGGATATTTCGCTTCGGCGACCGACAGAAATGTCGGCATTAAGTCCGCAACGTGCATTAAGTGATCCATTTTGCTACCCGCATTTGCCGTTGAGCCGGGCAGTTTGATGATTGCGGGCACCTGGATACCACCTTGAGCTACATAGCCTTTGAACAGACGCAAGGGCGTCGCCGCAGCATATGCCCAGCCCGGTCCGATATCTGTCGATGAGCCGGGCGAGCCCTTGTTGTCCAGGCTGTTGTCAAATTGCTTGAAGAATTCGCCACTTTCACCGCCGAGTTGCAGGTAGTCCATGATAGTCGTGCGGCTCGGTCCGTTGTCTGAAATAAATACAATAAGCGTATTTTCATATTGACCGGACTGTCGCAAGTACTCGAAAAGATGGCCGATGCTCTCATCCATGTAATCGATCATGCCCGCATAGATTTCCATATCGCGGGCCCTGGCAGCCTGTAGCTCCGGAGTTAACTCGTCCCAGGCCATCACCCAGTCCGGTCGCGGATGAGGCTCCTGAGTGACGCCCGCAAGGCCAAGGGTTCGCAGACGCGCCAGCCTTTCGGCAGCCAATGCATCCCAGCCCCCGTCGAAGCGGCCGCGGTATTTTTTTATATAGTCTTGCGGCACATGCAGCGGGTTATGTGCTGCGGTGAACGACAAGAATGCGAAAAATGGCGCATCATCGTTCTTGCCGGTGTCGATATAGGAGATCAATTGATCCGTGTATCTGAGTGAGGAATAGAAATCTTCAGGCAACTCTTCCACGAGTTGGCCGTCACTTGTATAGCGCGTGGCACTGCCCGGAATAATGGGAGCCTGATCGGCCCAATGGCTGGCAGCACCGTTTAGCAAGGCAAATGATTTTTCAAAGCCACGCGAAGCCGGGTTGTTGTCATCCTGTCCGAGGTGCCATTTGCCAGTCATGTAAGTGTGGTAACCCGCATCACGGAGCAATTCTGCAATCGTGACCACATCTTTTCTGAGATGGCCCTCATAGCCGGGCTGCCCTGTCTGGTTTTCTGCAATGGCCCCATGATTACCGCCCAGACCGGCACGGTGAGGGTCAACACCGGTCATCATTGCGCCGCGCGTCGGGCCACAATTGGGGAATACATGGAACTGCGTCAACCGGATACCCTCGGTCGCCAACGAATCGATATTCGGTGTCGCAATTTCCGACCCGAACGCACCAACGTCCGAGTAGCCGATGTCGTCGGCCACGATCAGCAAGATATTCGGACGCGATGAAGCCGCAGCAACTTCACGCTGAGGCTGTGCATCCTGGTCGCATCCCGCCAATGCGGAAGACAATATAAGAAGGAAAGAAACGAGCAAATACTTCTTCATGAATTACCCCATCTGAATTTTTAAGCTGTTCTTCTCATGAAATATAACTTTCTCCTGTTAGATCCGCGAGTGTCTGCATTGGGTCGACAAGAGAAGTCCAGCACCTGAATGGCGTTACGGCTGCTTCTGCGGGAGAAGCAGACGCTCAGATTGCTGGGAAAACGATGTAATGACAGGCGCAAAACGGCCACAAGCAGCCGTTCGCCGGATAAGAAAAACTCGGCGCGAGGCCGAGTTCTTCCGAATACACAAGATGCACTCGAGCAGTCAGGCTGCTTTGAGGTTACCCGCTGCGGTCTTGCCGCGTTCAGTCACAACGTCGTAGCTAACGCGTTGGCCCTCGGTCAGCGTACTCATACCAGCTTGCTCAAGCGCACTGACGTGGACAAAAACGTCCTTGTCGCCGCCCTCCGGCTCGATGAATCCGAATCCCTTAGCAGGGTTAAACCATTTAACAGTTCCTGTAGCCATAATTGGCCTCCATAATAAAATGTCGCGCACAAATCGGGCGCGGTAACGAACAATCTTGTCGCAGTGGGTGATTTGAATCAGACGCCCAAGGACTGGGCGAGTCGTTGAAAAGCAGACCAAAACGTAGATCGCGCGCGGATACTGCCCCTTACTTTGTCGAAAAGCAAGCTCCCGTTCCACAAATCCGCCACGCGTATTCTGTAGGGCGCTTGCAACCCGGTAGCCTAGCAGTCCGCTATCCGCTCGTTAGCAGACGTATTTATGGGTCGATTTTGCTTTACCCAACAGTCAGCACTCCTATGTTGCCGTAATTCTACCGTTCGCCAGGGCTTCGAAGGTACAGTGGCGCCGCGCTGGGCTTTTCGGCCTGACCCGGGAATGCTACTTTGGAGGGACTGCCCGCTTCAGGGGCGAGCTGTGGAGAACTCGTATGCCAGACCGGGAATTCGGATTTGCAACCCGCACCGTCCACGCGGGCTGTCGCCCGGACCCGACAACAGGAGCACGAGCGCTTCCAATTTATCAGACGACCAGCTACGTCTTCGAGGACACGGAATCGGCGGCCTCTTATTTCAATCTTCAAGAGTATGGCAACACCTATTCACGGATCATGAATCCCACGGTCGCGGCACTAGAGGAGCGGATTGCCAACCTCGATGGTGGAGCCGGTGCCGTCGCGTTCGCGAGCGGACTCGCCGCGCAGGCATCAGCACTCTTTACTTTCTTAAGACCCGGTGATCACGTTGTCGCTTCATCCGCTCTTTACGGCGGAACAATTACACAATTCAAGCACGTACTCGGAAAATTGTCGGTCGGCCTGGACTTCGTCGATCCAGACGATCTTGACGCCTGGCGTGCAGCGATTAATCAGGATACGAAACTACTGTTCGCCGAAACGATCGGCAATCCGGGCGGCAATATTCTGGATATCGAAACCGTGGCACAGATCGCCCATGACCATGATTGCCCTCTGATGATCGACAACACATTCGCTACGCCTTATCTATGCCGACCGATCGATTGGGGCGCAGACATAGTCGTTTACTCTGCGACGAAGTTTCTCGGCGGCCATGGAACCAGTCTGGGTGGCGTTGTCGTCGACAGCGGAGAATTCAACTGGTCCAACGGTCGCTTTCCCGTCGTCGCCGATCCGTCACCGGCCTATCACGGGCTGGCGTTTCACGAGACTTTCGGCGTTTATGGTTTCCTCATGAAGCTGCGTGCTGAGACTCTGCGAGATCTCGGCGCGGCCCTCAGTCCCTTTAACGCTTTCCTTCTGGCCCAGGGAATCGAGACGCTACCGCTGCGAATGCGCCAGCACGTAGCCAACGCGCAAACTGTGGCGGAATTTCTGGAAGCCGATGGACGGATTGGCTGCGTGAGTTATCCCGGGCTGTCGGGAAGTATTTATCGCCCGCTGGCCGAAAAGTACTTAACGAACGGTACCGGCGCGGTCTTCTGTTTCGATCTTCCAGGTGGCCGGAAACACGGACTGTGTTTTATAGAAGCACTCACGTTATTCTCGCATCTCGCCAATGTCGGCGATGCTAAGAGCCTCGTAATCCATCCGGCGTCCACGACACATCGGCAGTTGAGTGACGAGGAACTGAACGCCGCCGGTATCCGGCCAGGTACGATACGGATATCAGTGGGCATCGAGGATGCGAGTGACCTGATCTGGGATATCGAGCAGGGACTCGCCGCCGTGGATCGCGAGTCATGAAAATCGAAGACTTTCAGCAACCCGACGTGATCCGTCGGGTATTGGCACGACGTCGGGTAGCGATTGTGGGTCTATCCGGAAATGAACTGCGTGCGAGCAATTTCGTCGGTCGATACCTGCTACGCCACGGGTACGATGTGGTTCCCGTCAATCCGCGAGAGGACTCGATTCTTGGCAGGAAATCTTACTCCGCGCTCACGGATATCCCGACACCGATCGACACGGTGGGCGTGTTTCGCCAACCGAGTGTGGTGCCGGAGATCGCTCGCGACGCCGTCTCTATCGGGGCGACGTGCCTGTGGCTGCAGTACGGCGTCATCAGTGGCGAGGGAGTAGAGATCGCTATGAGCAGCGGACTCGACGTGGTCATGGATCGCTGCATGAAAGTCGAGCACGCACGCTATTTCGGCCGAATGCACTGGTTGGGATTCAACACGGGGAGAATCACAGCGCTTCGCGGCAAGTAAGGGCGACTCCAGACGGGCGGCTCAATTGATTTCGCGCTGCTACATCGAGTACCGGGTTCGTGGGAAAGGTGTCAGGACCCAATGCATCCGTATATCTGGACTTGCTGCTGAGGGCTGCCTACACTTCCCCGGATATGGCCCTAGCTCTGGAGGCCTTGCGTGGTGTAATTAGCACCAACGCAATTCAATCAATAAGGAGAATTATAACAATGAGTCGATATCTCAAGATTCTCAGTCTCATCATCCTTGCCTTCACGAGTTTGCCAGCCTCGGCGCAGGATAAGCCGAACATCCTCGTCATCTGGGGTGACGACATCGGCTATTTTAATGTCGGTGCCTACAATCGGGGCGCGATGGGCTACGACACGCCGAACATCGACAGCATTGCTAATGACGGCATTTTATTCACGGATGGATACGGGCAGAACAGCTGTACGGCGGGAAGATCCACTTTTATCACCGGGCAGAGTCCGTTTCGAACCGGCCTGTTGAAAGTCGGCTTGCCTGGCGCGAAAGAAGGCCTACAAAAAGAAGACCCAACGATTGCGGAACTGCTCAAGCCGTTGGGTTATATGACCGGCCAGTTCGGCAAGAATCATCTCGGTGATCTCGATGAGCATCTACCCACCAATCACGGATTCGATGAGTTTTTTGGCAACTTGTACCACCTCAATGCTGAAGACGAACCGGAGAATGAGGATTACCCTAAGGATCCTGAATTCGCCAAGAAGTTCGGCCCCCGAGGCGTAATTCACTCTATCGCAGACGGCAAGATCGAGGATACCGGTCCGCTGAACATGAAGCGTATGGAGACTATTGATGAAGAAGTCACCGAGCTTGCGCTTGATTTTATAGACAGGGCCCACAAAGCGGATAAGCCATTTTTCGTCTGGTATAACACCACGCGAATGCATGTTTGGACGCGTCTGAAAGCGGAATCAAAAGGCGTTACCGGCCAGGGTATCTATGCAGACGGCATGGTAGAGCACGATGGCATGGTTGGCCAAATGCTGGACAAGCTGGATGAACTCGGCATTGCTGACAACACTATCGTCATGTATTCCACCGACAATGGCGCCGAGACCTTTACCTGGCCTGATGGCGGCACGACTCCTTTCCGCGGTGAGAAGAACACCACCTGGGAAGGCGGTTTTCGCGTTCCAATGATGGTGAAATGGCCGGGCAAGATCGAACCCGGCCAGGTTTCCAACGAAATCATCTCCATGGAAGACTGGTTACCAACGCTGCTTGCTGTCGCCGGCGAACCAGACATCAAGAATAAGCTGCTCAAGGGCCATAGAGCTGGTGGAAAGTCATTCAACGTCCACCTCGACGGCTACAACATGTTGCCGCTTTTCACCGGGCAGGTAGAAGAGGGCCCGCGAAAGGAGATGTTCTACTTCACCGACGACGGCCAACTTTCGGCATTGCGATATGGGCAATGGAAAGTGATGTTTACCGAACAGCGAGCCCACGGCATGGAAGTCTGGCAGGAGCCGTATGTGACGCTGCGCTTTCCGAAGTTATTCAATCTACGCCGCGATCCTTTCGAGCGTGCCGATTGGGAATCCGGTGCTTATGAAACATGGCGTTTTGAGCGGATATATCTGCTCACGCCCGCAGCAGCCTTTGTGGGTCAGTTTATCAGCACCTTTCAGAAATATCCGCCACGCCAGAAACCAGGCAGTTTCAACCTGGATCACGTGCTTGAGTCACTGCAGAAAGAGACCGGCGGCGCCAACTGAGGTATAGGAAAATATGAGCACAAGCCGGGCGACTGATCATCAGACGCCCGGCTTTTTATATACAGGATGTATGGTATGCCGCGAGAGCCATGGATGGCGGAAGCGGCGATATACAGGATGTATGGGCAAGAAAACTGCTCCTGCGTTTTCCGCACTCCCGCCTTCCATGGCGGTCGTATGCCGCGGGAGCCATGGATGGCGGGAGCGACGCAAATATTAGAGGTCCGCTGTTCATGAACGGAACAAAATACAAATCCACACGCCCCCAAGCCCTGCTTGTGTCTGCGCTGGCAGTCCTGCTGGTAGCTGGAACGTCTGCCCGGGCAGGCGAACAACCAAAACTGATCCTGCAGATCACCGTCGATGCCTTGCGCGGCGATCTGCCGAGCCGTTTCGATAATGTGCTGGGTGATGGTGGGTTTCGATACCTGATGGAAGATGGCATCCACTACACCAACGCCCATTACCAGCACGCCAACACCGAGACCATTGTGGGTCACGTATCTCTGGCCACCGGCACTGTGCCTGCTGCGCACGGCATGGTGGCGAATGTCTGGTTCGACCGTGAACTGGATCGCCTTGTGTATAACATCGAGGATTCCCGCTACCGCCTGCTCACGGCGGGTGCCGACGTAGACCGGAAGACCGAGATCGATCCGACGCAGAAAGCCGCCAAAGTAGATGGCCGCTCGCCGAATAACATCCTGACCTCCACCCTGAGCGACGAGATGGCTATCCATTTTGCCGGTCGATCGAAAATCTTTGGTGTGTCAGTAAAGGATCGCGGTGCGGTATCGCTGGCGGGGCATGCAGGCAAGGCCTTCTGGTTTTCCAAGGCCAGTGGCGAGTTTGTCACCAGCAATTATTACTACGAACAATATCCCGACTGGGTTAATGAGTGGAATGCGCGCAAACCAGCATCATCCTATGCCGGTAAGTCATGGGAGTTGATGCACCCGTCAGCGAAGTATTTATTCGGCGACGCCGATGACCGTGAGTATGAGACCGACCTGGCAGGTTTCGGACGGGTCTTCCCGCACGCCTATGGCAAAGCAGATGATAAATACTTCACCACAAAGCTGACATTGAGTCCTGCCGGCGACGAACTGACCCTGGATTTTGCCAAGACGCTACTGAACAACGAGCAGCTTGGTCAGGATGAGGTACCGGATTATCTCGCCATCAGTTTTTCCTCCAATGATTACGTCGGGCACCTGTTTGGCGCCTCCAGCCTGGAGATCGAAGACAATCTTGCGCGCCTCGATCGCACGCTGGCGAATTTATTTGCCTACGTCGATAAAAAGGTCGGACTGGCTAATACCCTGATCGTACTGTCCGCCGATCATGGCCAGCCGGAAGCGCCGGGTTATCTACACGGACTTGGCATCGACAAGGCGCACTACTTCGACACCAATGCACTGGACAAAACACCTGCCATCGCGGCGCTGAAGAAACAATTCGGCTTTGGCGAAGAGCTGATCGAGGCGTACTTTCATCCTTACATCTATCTCAACCGGGAGCTGATTCGCGACAATGGACTGGACCAGGCTGTTGTGGAGAATGCCGTCGCTGCCGAGTTAAAGAAGTTCAAGGGCGTGGCCGAGGCGGTCTCCAGTACGGCGCTCCGCACGGCCAGTCTGCCCGACACCTTGTTGATGCGCACGATTCTGCGCAACTTTCATCCGAAGCGTTCCGGTGATATTTACCTGGTGTTCGAGCCGGACGTTTTCATCAACGATTTCGACGGATTGATTGTAGCGTCCACTCATGGCTCGCCATGGCGCTATGATACGTTCGTGCCAGTTATTTTCGCCGGGGCTGGCTTGCCGGGCATGATGGTAAGTCGTGCCGTCACGCCCTACGATATTGCACCGACTCTGGCGGCCTGGCTCGGCGTAAAGCCGCCGTCCGGCGCCATTGGCACCCCCCTTTCGGAAGTGTTGCCAAAGTAAATTTGTTTTCAGCTCGGGAGACGCAGATCAAATGGATGCGCATGAATCGATTCTCGATTTAAGAGATCGGATGGGACGATCTATCATCGGTCAGGAGCAGGTGGTCGAACGCTTGCTCCTTACGCTTCTTTGCAACGGCAACCTGTTGCTCGAAGGTCTGCCCGGCCTGGCCAAAACACGAGCGGTCAAGAGCCTGGCAAAGAATCTGGAAACGGATTTCAGCCGCATCCAGTTCACGCCCGATTTGCTGCCATCGGACATCACCGGATCAGAGATGTTCCTGGGGGAGACCGCCAAAGAGCGGTTTGTTTTTCAGCCGGGTCCGATATTCGCCAATATCGTCCTTGCAGATGAGGTCAATCGGGCCCCCGCCAAGGTTCAGGCCGCCCTGTTGGAGGCCATGGAGGAGCGGCAGATTACAGTGGCCAAAACGACGCACAAGCTGCCGCCGCTTTTCATGGTGATGGCCACCCAGAATCCTATCGAGCAGGAAGGGACCTATCCGTTGCCCGAAGCGCAGATGGACCGGTTTCTGATGCACGTGTTCATCACGCATCCGGACGATGAGGCGGAGCGGGAGGTCATGCGGCTGGTTCGCGGAGAAGAGAACAGCGGCCAGCGATCCGCGGCTAATGAAAAATCGCCAGCGGCTGATCAACCCATCGCACAGAGTGCGGTATTCGATGCGCGGGCTGAGATCACCGCCGTACAGATCCCCGAGCCTATGGAAGATTACATCGTGGCGCTGGTTGCCGCGACGCGCAGACCGGCGGAGCTCAATGCGGACCTGGCCAGGTACATCCAGGTGGGCGTCAGTCCGCGAGGTTCGATTGCATTGGACAAGACCTCGCGTGCACATGCCTGGCTACGTGGCCGCGATCAGGTGACCCCGGATGACATCCGTGCCGTGATCAATGACTGCCTGCGTCACCGCATTGTCCTCAGTTACGAGGCACAAGCTGATGGTCTGACGACCGACGACGTGATTGCGCAAGTGATCAGGCTGGTCGCCGTTGCCTGAGAAATCGGACCATGGACTGGACGAAGATCAGGAGGAACAAGGCCGGGGCCGACAAACCGCCCGGTGTCTACGCGAATCTTGATGACCTGATACGCATCCAGTTCAAGGCCCGCGATTTTTCTTTTCTGCCGCAGCAGCCGGTGACCAGCGTTCTGTCGGGCCGCTATGCATCGAGACTTCGCGGCCGGGGCCTTAACTTCGAAGAAATACGCCGTTACCTGCCCGGCGACGACATTCGCACCATGGACTGGAAGGTCACGGCACGAACCCGGAGTCCTCATGTTCGCGTTTACACCGAGGAAAAAGACCGGGCCGTTCTGCTGATCGTAGATCAGCGAATCAATATGTTTTTTGGTACGCGTGACAAGCTGAAGTCCGTGACCGCGGCGGAATTGGCCGCACTGGGCGCATGGCGCGCTGTATCGGTGGGTGATCGCGTCGGTGCGGTGGTTTTTAACGACACCGAGCTTGTTGATATTCGGCCGCAAAGAAGCCAGAAGACCATCATGTCGATTCTCGGAACTGTCGTGCAAATGAACCACGCACTACGGGCTGACACCCAGGTCGAGCCGAACGCCGGCATGCTGAACCGCGCGCTGGAAAAAACCCTGCAACTGGTGCCGCACGATGTCTTGATCGTGATCATCAGCGATTTTTTTGGCGTCGATGAACAGACGGAACGGCTTACTGCTCGCATGGCCGAGCACAATGACGTTCTCGGGCTACTGGTTCATGACCCCATACGTCTCCAGCCTGCCGAACAACGCGTGACGGTGTCTGACGGTGCATTGCAAATGGAGATTGATTTCGCCGATAAACGAGTGCGCGAAAAACTTGCCGAAAACTATCGCGAAGAGCAGGAACACATAACGCATTTTCTGAACAGGCTTGCGGCCCCGCTGTTAATGGTAAGCAACGAAGGTGACGTCGTTGACCAGGTGAGGCGATTACTCGGCGTGCCGGGCCGGGCAAGATAATCAATGGACAGTGATCAATACAGCCTGAACAACCTGCGGGATATATTCATTCCCGATCCACCACCGTTCTGGCCGCCAGCACCGGGCGCGTGGATTGCGCTCGGAATTGTTGTAGCTATGCTGATTCTCGTTGGCTGGCGTTTGCATGCGGCTCGGAAACGTAATGCTTATCGCAAGGCCGGCCTTTTGCTTTTGCGCAGCGCTGAAACGGCGCACGACGTTGCAGTCGTAGTAAAGCGTGTTGCTTTGGCCGTGTTCCCCCGCGAACAGGTCGCATCGCTATACGGAGATGACTGGGTCGCGTTCCTGCACGATAGCTGCCCCCGAAGTAATTTCTCGGCGATGCTTACGCGCGACGCGAGCGCTGAGTCAGACGAGGAACTCGTCGAACTTGCGGGCATCTGGATTCGGCACCATCATATTCCTGAAACTCGGCCTGCGATTGCGGTGGACTGAGATGATTACGCTATCCCATCCCTGGGCTTTACTGCTGATCTTCTTACCGCCGGTACTGCGCCTTCTTGTGCCACCCTATCGCGAATCGCGCCAGGCGATCCGTGTGCCGTGGTTCCAGCGTATGGCGACGTTGTTACAACAACAGCCATCGGACGGCACCGTAATTTCGGACGCGAAGAAGTCAGAACTCCTTTTTCTTTGGGTGCTTTGGGCACTTATCGTGCTGGCGCTGGCGCGCCCCCAGTTTATTGAGCCACCGGTAAGCCGTGTACTACCAACCCGTGACCTGATGTTGCTTGTCGATCTTTCGGGTTCGATGGAAACGCAGGACTTCACAAATTCACGAGGGAAAAAGGTTGATCGATTGACCGCTGTCAAGGAAGTGCTCGATGACTTCCTGACGCGTCGTGAAGGTGATCGCGTGGGCCTGATCGTGTTCGGCAACGCAGCGTTTGTCCAGGTGCCCTTTACCCAGGACCTGGAAGCGACCCGACAATTGCTGGAGGAAACGGCAGTGCGCATGGCCGGTCCGCGCACGGCATTTGGTGATGCCATCGGGCTCGGCATTACCTTGTTTGAGCGCAGTGAGGTCGAAAACCGCGTAATGATCGCCCTGACCGATGGCAACGACACCGGCAGCAAGGTTCCGCCGCCGCAGGCTGCCAAAATAGCGAGGGACAATGACATCGTCATTCACGTCGTTGGTGTCGGTGATCCGACCGCGACGGGTGAAGAAAAACTGGATGAGGAGGCGCTGACCGCCGTTGCCGCCACAACGGGCGGACGCTACTTTCACGCTGCGGATCGCGACCAACTCGAGGAAATCTATTCCGAGCTGGACAGAATCGATACAAGAGAAGTAGAAACCGAGACCTATCGACCGCGTATTGATCTCTTCCACTGGCCACTTGCCACATTCATGCTGTTCGGTCTGCTCTTCCACGGTGGTTTGTTCATCAAACGTCGTATTGAAATGAGAAAAGTCCGGCATGGATGATTTCCACTTCCTGCGCCCCTTCTGGTTGTTGGCTGCATTACCAGCGCTGGCTGTTTGGTGGGGGCTCTGGCGACAGCAGGATAATGCGGTTTCCTGGTGGCAAGTCGTGGATCAACACCTGCTCGAACATCTGATTGTAGGTGAAACGAAGCACCGTGGCCCGCGTCCAATTCAACTATTGCTTCTGATGTGGATTATTTGCACTGTGGCCCTGGCAGGACCGGCCTGGCGCATGGAACCTTCGCCGTTTGCCGACGATGAAGCCGGGCTTGTGGTGTTATTGAAAGTCAGCAGCTCGATGCTGGCAGGCGATGTTCAGCCGTCGCGGCTCGAGCGGGCAAAACACAAACTCCGCGATTTGCTGGAGTTGCGGAAGGGAAAGTCCTCCGGGCTCGTCGTTTACAGTGGCAGCGCTCATCTTGTGATGCCGCTGACACGGGATGACCGGATCATAAGTACGATGGTGGAAGACCTGACCCCGGAACTGATGCCGGTGGATGGCGATGCGCTCGCACAGGCGCTGCAACTGGCCAGACAAGTACTGGCGAAGAGCGGCATATCGGGGTCGGTGCTGGTTATCGCCGACAGCGTATCTACGTCACAAGTCCAGACTCTGTCGACCGCTGAGATCACACTGCCGGTGCAATTTCTGTCAGTGCAAACACAGAGTGCGCCGGTTGATAACGGACTGCAAAGCGCTGCAAGCAACCTGAATGCTCCTGTGGCCGAACTGACCGTTGACCGGGCGGATGTAGAACGAATTGCCCGCCGCGCGCAATCCAGTCTCAAGAGTGTATCTGGCACAAACGAAGGAACACGATGGCGGGATGCTGGGTATGCCTTGTTGCCGTTGATCGCCCTGTTTGCACTGATGTGGTCGCGAAGAGGGTGGCTGGTGAGATGAACTTGCGGATTTTGCCTGACCGGTCCTGGATTGTGGTGCTCTTCATAGCCCTGCTTGTAGCCGGCATTTACTTACTGGCAATACGCGGGGTCCCTATGTTGACCCCTGACCAGCATGGCTATCGCCTTTATGAGCAGGCCAGGTACTCGGAGGCCGCAGAGTACTTCACCGATCCCGTGTGGAAGGGTATTGCGCTGTTCAAACAAGGTGAGTTCGAACAATCTGCCGGCGTCTTCGCCGGTCAGGACACAGCGGAGTCCACGTTCAATCACGGCAACGCCTTGGTCATGCAGGGCAAGTACGAAGCAGCCGCTGAAAGATACGCACGTGCGCTCGAACTCAACCCCGGGTGGGAAGATGCAACGATTAACCGCGAGATTGCGCTGGCGCGGGCGGCAATGCTCAAAAGGGAAGGCGGCGACATGACCGGCGGCATGTTGGGCGCGGATGAGATTGTGTTCTCGGAAGGCAAGTCGCCGCCATCGGCCGGACAGGAGCAGATAGTAGGCGGACAAGAAATGAGTGATGCGGAACTGCGCGCCGTCTGGTTGAGGCAAGTGCAGACGAAACCGGCCGACTTTCTGCAGGCAAAATTCGCGTATCAACATGCCATGAGGCCTCTGCAAGAAAGTGAGCAAGAGGCGCTCAGTGAAAAACAAGGCGAGCTCCTGCCTGATACCGTTCGCGATCTGGCTCATGACCAGTGACTATGCTCTGGCGGCCGAAGCCATCATTATGCGTACCTCGGTGACACCTGAAGAAGCATGGGTGGGCCAGAAAGTACTGCTGCATCTTGATGTCCTCGCAAAAGATGGCTGGGCACAGCTGAAAAAAGTAAGCGATGCCGAGGTGGAGGGCGCTCACCTGCTGCGGCTGGAATCACAAGGCACACGGCTTAGTGAAACGATCGACGGTGATAGCTACACCGGGCAGCGTTATGAATTCATGCTGTTCGCACAACGTGCAGGAAAAATTATCGTTCCACCGTTGCAGGTCGATGTTGAGGTCAGGACCTGGGGCGCGGGCGCAGATAGCCAGATTCACCGTATGACGACGCGGCATATCGAATTCACTACGCGGACGCCTCCCGGTGCTGAAGGCATCCGCGGCCTGATCAGCACCACCGGATTCACGGCCAAACAGGAATGGGAGCCGAAAAAAAACAACAATCCGCAGGTTGGCGATGCCATCAAACGCACCATTACATTGCGCGCCGAAGACGTGTCCGGCATGGCTTTTACGCCCATGCTGCACGGCAAGATCGAGCATCTGGGTATTTATCCCGGTGAGCCGACGGTGGAGGACAAATTCGCCCGCGGCGATCTGACCGGCACGCGTGTCGAGACAGTGACCTACGTCTTTGAACGCCCCGGGGAATTCGAGATTCCAGGTATTGTTTTGCCCTGGTGGGATATCCGCAACACGGAGTTGAAACGCATCGAGTTGCCCGCATTGTCCCTGCACGTCTCCGGCAACCACGCGGCAGAATCAATGCCGGTTGAACCATCGGCGCCACGGAAAAACACGCGGCTGCTGTGGTCAGCATTGCTCGCCGTGCTGATCGCGGCGGTTGTGGCGCTCCGCTTTGGAGGTCGCATGGCAAAGTATTGGGCAGCCTGGTGGCGGACAAGAGGCGAGACGGAGGCCACGTATTTTCGGCGCGCCCTGCGGTCGGTTCGATCGGGCGATCAGAAAACGGCGCTTCGCGATACGATGCGGTGGCTCGATCGGATCAATACAAATTCCCAGCCAGCGCGACTCGATCAGTTTCTTCGGCAGTATGGAGACGCCCGGGTGCAGGAAGCCGCCTTTGACTTGGTGAACACGCTCACTCCGGACCGACACAAACCGGATGTCACGGCGTTGGCCAGCGGTCTGACGGCAGCCAGGAGGCGCTGGCGACAGGCACAGCGAGACAGAGAGCGCGTGACCGGATTATTGCCCGGCTTGAACGGCGGAAGATGACAATTCCTCTACCAAGTAGCCATAGGGTACCATAAGAGGGCTGCCCGTTTCTCTTAACAGATCTATGAGTTCGGGTTTGTTCCCGGGATACAGGTCGGTCTCCATAGTAACGCGGTGCTCGGGCGAAGTGAGATTCAGGGCTATGTTTAACTCCGCCGGGCGAAAGATGTCAAAGCTTGCGAGGTACTGGAAGCTTCGTAATTAAACTGTCAAAACTCACATCTCGTCGGACAGACAGTGTCCGATCACGCGAAAAACGGACTCCGCAAATCCACTGTTGGAGGCAGTTCTCCAGGTACGCTTTCCCAGGGAATAAAGCGGACCGCAGGGAGCCATCCCAGGGAAAGCGTACCTGGAGAACTGCCGCGAGCTCTCGCGCATATCTGGAAAAACCAATGATTCGACCGGCCGAAACCATTTGCCAGGCATTCGGCCTTGTCTGCGTTATTACAATTAATCTGTTCCCGGAATTAGAGGCCCCGTTGCCACTCGGCGCGCAGGTTCGCGTCGCCAGGCCGTTCTATTGCCGTGCGCACACCGGCCAGCAGTTTTTCCTTGTCCTTGCCGAGCGTCCCCTTAAGGGAGAGATAATTTGATGCATGGTCGCTGCGAAAAATCGTTTGCGTGAGATCCAGTGCATCAAGCAACTGGTACATTTCGCGAAACAGGCCCGCTTGATCCAGCGGCTCGAACTCACCCTTGAAACCGGCCTCAAAGCGCTCCATGCCGAGCGGGAAACTGACGACGAGCGTCGACAGGTACTCCGGCTGTGCTTCGTTCATCAGGCGCGCCGAGTTCAGAGCATGCTGCTCGCTGTAACGGGAGCCGCCCAAGCCATTGAGAATCATGACGGAACTCTTGGCGCCGGCGGCCTTAATCTTTTGTAATGCGGACAACGATGTCGCGAAGGTTTCACCTTTGTGCACGCGGTCGAGCACGAGATCGTCGCCGCTCTCGCAACCGACATAGAACAGGCTGAGGCCCATGGCCCTGAGCTCGGCGAGATCGTCGACGGATTTCTTGCTGACGTTACGCGGCAAGCAGTAGGACGCGACGCGCTGAACCCCCGGCAGGTGCCGGTTGATGCTTTCCAGAATCGCTTTCAGGCGCCGAACAGACAGCGTCATCGCATCGCCATCGGCCAGGAAGATGCGGCGAACCGGCACCCCGGATGCCGCTATGGCCGCGAGTTCGGCGTCGATGTCCGCCTGCGGCATCGGGCGGAATTTCTTCTGCGGCTGGGTATACATCTCGCAGAACGTGCAGCGGTTCCACGAGCAGCCGTTCGTAATCTGCAGAATCAGCGAACGGGCCTCGGACGGCGGACGATACAGCGGTTCTATGTAGCGCATACCTTATTATAGTGATCTGGCGGCATGTGGTCGCCGGGTTATCCGTTACCGGATTATTGCCTGGCTTGAACGACGGAAGATGAAAATTCTTTTACCAGGTGGCCATTGGTACCATAAGAAGGCTGCGCGTTTCTCTTGAAGGCTTGTACCAGGAACCGAAACCATGAGAAATAAACCCTTCCATTTAGCTGAACGTCTGATATAGTCCGCCCCGTCTTGGCGCACTTCGGTCTGCGCCAATCAGTCCGGACACGCAATTCCGCGGTTTCCGGAACCCATTAAATTTTCCAGCCTGGGCCGAACCATGCGCGGCAGATGCCGACATCGGGTCAGGCGATCTTGGAGTAATAAAACAATGTTATTTGAAAAACTCGGCCTGTCGGCCGAATTGCTGCGTGCGATCGATGAACAGGGTTACCGTCAGGCAACCCCGGTCCAGCAGCAGGCAATTCCACTCATTCTTGAAGGTCGGGATATCCTGGCCGGTGCCCAGACGGGCACCGGCAAGACCGCCGGCTTCACGTTACCGCTGCTGCAACAATTGCAGACCCGCAATTCCGGTGGGGGACGCAGACGCGTAAAGGTCCTGATCCTGACGCCGACGCGCGAACTCGCCGCGCAGGTCCACCAAAGTGTTCGTGACTATGGCCGCCACCTGCCATTCAAAGCGATGGAAATATTTGGCGGCGTCAGCATCAATCCACAGATCTCGAAATTGCGCAAAGGCATCGACATCGTGGTTGCCACGCCCGGTCGCCTGCTCGATCACGTTCGACAGAAAACCATCGACTTGTCCGGCGTCGAGATCCTCGTGCTGGATGAAGCGGATCGAATGCTCGACATGGGTTTCATTCGTGACATGCGCAAGATCTTCGCTGTGTTACCGAAACATCGCCAGACACTCATGTTTTCGGCGACGTTCTCAAAAGAAATCCGGCGCCTCGCGGCCGATCTGTTGAATGCGCCGGTAGAGATTCAGGTCACGCCACGAAATACAACAGTGGAGAAGGTCAGGCAAATCGTGTATCCGGTCGATCGACGTCGCAAACGCGAGTTACTGTCGCACCGTATCGGCGTGGAAAATTGGCGACAGGTGCTGGTTTTCACACGCACCAAACACGGTGCTAACCGGCTTGCCGAACAGCTGACCAGCGATGGGCTCAAAACCGTAGCGATTCACGGCAACAAGTCACAGGGTGCGCGGACCAAAGCGCTCGCAGACTTCAAAGCCGGGAAAGTTAGAGTACTGGTCGCCACCGACATTGCCGCGCGCGGTCTGGACATCGACCGGCTGCCGCATGTCGTCAATTTCGAATTGCCCAACGTCCCGGAAGACTACATACATCGTATCGGGCGTACGGCCCGCGCCGGTCAGGATGGTCATGCCATTTCACTGGTCTGCATCGATGAGCAGAAACTGTTACGCGATATTGAGCGCTTGCTGAAATGCGAGATTGAAAAGGAAATCATCCCCGGCTATGAGCCGGATCCGCGCATCAAGGCGGAACCGGTCAAGAAGGGCCGTTCGCAACGGCCGAACGGGCGAGGTAACGGTTCGCGCAAGAAAGCAGGAACCGGTACACCGAAAGCGCGTAGACGTCCACGCAGCCGTTCATCAGGCCACCAACGACATGCAGTATGATTCGAAGTATCCTGACAGGGATTGGTGACGACTGACTGTCGGGTACAACGCTTTTCTCCTCTAAATCAGCTTTGTTGTTGACCCGCGATGTCATCTATACCGGCAACAGTCGTATCGATAGCGACCAGGTGCACAGCATCGTGGATCGCGTGACACAATCCTGCACGTTCCGATTCTATGCAGAGCTCAATGACCTTTTGCCGGCAAACAAGCGCCAGCAGAACATCGGCCATAAATTTCGCGGCACGCCCTCGGTCAAAGACACGATAGAGGCCATCGGTGTTCCGCACACCGAGGTCGATTTGATTCTCGTTGATGGCGTTTCAGTCGGTTTTGAACACTTACTTAGGGGTGGGGAACGTGTCGCAGTGTATCCAGTGTTCGAGCGTTTCGACATAGAAAAAGTTGCACGGGTTCGCCCCAAACCCCTGCGAGAGCCACGTTTCGTGCTCGATGTACATCTCGGCAAGCTCGCGCACTACTTGCGGCTGATCGGTTTCGACACGTTGTACCGCAACGATTATTCCGATGGGTGTATTGTGCGCTTAGCGGTTGACCAGCGGCGCATCATTCTGACGCGAGACCGGGGTATTCTGAAGCACAGCGCCGTAACACACGGTTACTGGATGAGAAATACAGATCCTCACGAACAACTCAAAGAGGTTGTGCGCGCGTTCGATCTAACGCCCCGCATTCGTCCCTTTTCCCGGTGCATGGAATGCAATGGCATCTTGCACTCTGTTAAAAAAGATACAATCCGCGAAAAAATTCCGGCTGGCGTAGCGCGTGACTTTCAAGTTTTCAGTCAGTGTCCCGATTGCAGCCGCGTCTACTGGCGTGGCAGCCATTATGATCGCCTCACGTCGATGCTTCAGGAATTGCTGCCGAAATATGACTGATAGCCATTGCTTCTTTAGCTGGGGTTCCGGTTCCGGCGGGGGTTCCGGGGACAGTTTACTTAATTGATCGGGGGTTATGCATCCCGGCAGTACCACCAATTAAGTAAACTGTCCCCGGACCACCCCGCCAGATCAATTAAGTAAACTGTCCCCGGAACCCCCCGGAACCCGGAACCGGAACTCCAGGCATCACGACACGTAAGATTGATTGTTGAGAGTGTATTAAATGCAGGATGCTGCTGAGAACGCGCGGCGACAGAGAACAGTTCGCAGTTTTGTGCGTCGCACCGGGCGTATGACGACCGCCCAAAGACGTGCTCTGAAAACACTCTGGCCCATTTACGGGATCGACTATCGGCCGGCGCAACTGGACCTCGATAAGGTTTTCGGCCGCAAAGCTCAACGCATCATGGAAATCGGCTTCGGCAACGGCGAGCTAATAGTGTCCATGGCTGCCCAAAGTCCCCGACAAGGACTTTATTGGAGTCGAAGTGCATGAGCCGGGCGTTGGCCATTGCCTGCTTGCTATCCAAAACCAGAACCTGACAAACGCGCGTGTCATTTGCCATGACGCCATCGAGGTGTTGAAACAGCAGATTCCGGACCGGTCTCTGCAGGCGGTGCACCTGTTTTTTCCCGATCCATGGCCGAAAAAAAGACACCACAAGCGGCGCATCGTCCAGCCCGACTTTATCGACTTGCTATGTCAAAAAATTGACCGCGGCGGTCTGCTGCATACGGCCACCGACTGGGGAGAGTACGCCGAACATATAGAAGCCATAATCGGCGCGAATAAAGGCTTTCAGCGGGTCGACGCCGCAGATGGCAGGCGTCCGCCAACCAGATTCGAGCAACGCGGGAAGCGCCTCGGACACAAGATTACCGAACGTTTTTTTCAGCGCGTTTAAGGTGTACCCAAGCACGTCAAAATGCGCTATAAAGAAGCTGGCGTGACGGAAATCGCGCCGCTTATCTGGCTACTAACGGATTGATCACTGCCATGGGATAGTTTCCCCGGAAGTGGGACACTGGTATCGACGACTGAACGGCAACCTGTTCGAAGTCGTCGCGGTCGATGAGGAAGAAAGTACAGTAGAGCTGCAGCATTTCGATGGAACCATCGAAGGAGTCGAATTCGATGTCTGGCAAGACATTGAGTTGGAACCAGCCCAAGCGCCCGAAGATTGGTCAGGCTCGGTAGATATTGATTGGCAGGATCTGCCAGAGCCTGAAATCCCTTTCGGCACCCGCTGGCAGAATCCGCTGAGCTTTATCGATCGTTTCGAATAGTCATACCAGTTACCGATCCGCCTGGCGCAATGCGGCAGCGCCCTTGATTAGTTTGTGTCTGAATCCGCCTCCGATTGCACATTGAAACCGGATCCTATTATTGGGCCAGCATCGCGTAATGACGCGGGCGCCGTGACAAAGATGGTGCCGGCGCTGTCGAGGCGGCTCACAAGCTTCATAAGACTCTCGCCCTGACAAGGCCCCGACACGCACAGGCCGGTTTCAGAATCGAATAAGGCGCCATGGGATGCGCAGCGAATCAGATTCCCGTTCTCGACCAGAAAGGCATTGGGCAGGAAATCCAGTGGATGGCGCCGGTGTGGGCAAACATTTGCGTAGGCAAAAATACTCTGACCCTGACGTACAACAAACCCGCGAAACGGCCAATCGCCCTTCCCGACGTAGAACCCTCTGGCATCCGGATCTGTTAATTCATCCAGACGATAAATCGGCCATTCAGGCCAAGGTTCCGATCCCGCAGAACTCATGCCGGATTTTTCATCCGCCGCACGACGACCACGGCCAGCAAAATGCCAGGAACACCCATCACCGAGGCATAGATAAAGAAGCTGAACCAATCCACTGACTCAACGATAAAGCCGGAAAATCCACTGATAATTTTGCCGGGCAGGGTCATCAACGATGAGAATAGTGCGTACTGAGTTGCCGTGTAATTTACATTCGTCAGTCCGGACAAATAGGCGATAAATATCGTTCCGGTAAAGCCAGCAGCCAGATTATCAGCACTGATGGTCAGGACCAGAAACCAGATTTCGGCCCCATACAGCGCCATTCCGGCAAAAAACAGGTTGGTGACAGCCAGCAGCACTGCACCAAAAATCAATGGCCCGCCGAGACCGTAGCGGGCCACGGCCACGCCGCCTACCACCGCGCCGGTCAATGTCACGACGATTCCAAATACTTTCGTAATGTAACCGATCTCCAGCAACGAGAAACCAATCTCTATATAAAAGGGATTTGCCATGACTCCAAGAACCATATCGCTAACCCGGTAAAAGCCGATAAAGGCGAGCAACATCAGCGCCCAACGGCCATTGCGCCGGAAGAACTCCGCAAACGGGCCGATAAATGCATCGGCAAACCATGCAGAGAATCGCGACCACCACCCTGCCGTGGCTTTGGTCGGCCCGGCGTTTGAACCAGCGGTCGTCTCCGGCTCGGCAATCACCAACACGGTGATGATGCCAACACTCATCAATAAGGCCATGGTCTGATACGCGGCACGCCATGAAACATAGTGCGCGATGGTCAATGCCCCGGCTCCCGCAACCACGAGGCCCAGCCGATAGCCAACCTGATAACCGGCTGCCATTGCCCCCTGCACTTTCTGCTCGACGGCTTCGATTCGGTAGGCGTCGATAACGATGTCCTGGGTCGCACCGGCAAACGCTGTGAATACAGCGAACCAGGCAATCATCATCAGATTCATGGATGGGTCCGAATAGGCGATCGCAGCGACCGACAGGCCGACACCAATCTGGGCCAGCAACATCCAACTCCGCCGCCGACCCATCCAACGCGTAAGAAACGGAACCGGTAAACGATCGACCAGGGGCGCCCAGAGGAATTTCAATGAATACATGATTCCAACCCACGCGAACATGCCGACCTCGGCCATGCTAATTTGGGCGATGGTTAACCATGCGGTCAGGGTTCCGGCAATCAGCAGAAACGGCAGTCCGGCGGAAAAACCCAGAAATAACATCGCCAGAACCCGCGGATGAAGATAGACCTTCGCACTGGTTCGCCATTTACTGTCTGGCGGCATGTACGGTTCCGATCCGCTTTTATCCATCAGCCGAAATCATAGTCCATGATTAGCGGCGCGTGATCCGAAAACCATTTGTCCTTATAAACCCTTGCACGCCGCGGCGTGCCGTCAAGCCCATGGGACAGCACCTGGTAGTCGATACGCCAACCGACATTTTTGGCGCGTGCCTGGCCACGGTTCGACCACCACGTATACTGGTCGGCGCCCCGGTTCACCTGACGAAAGGCATCAAGGTATCGATGTTCACCGAACAACCAATCCATCCAGGCGCGTTCTTCGGGCAGAAACCCAGAATTTTTCCGATTGGACCGCCAGTTTTTTAGATCGATTTCCTTGTGCGCGATATTCCAGTCACCGCATATCACGTAGTCACGCCCTGAGGCCAATAACTGCTCAAGGTACTCCCCGAATTGATCCAGAAATCGATACTTGGCCAGCTGGCGCTCGTCACTCGACGAACCGGATGGTGCATAGAGTGACACGACACTGAGTTTGCCCAGACGCACTTCTATGTAACGCCCCTCTGCGTCAAACTCCGACGAACCGAAGCCGCGGATAACTTCATCCGGCTCTTGCCGAGCGAAAATTGCTACTCCGCTATAACCCTTTTTCCGGGCGTCTTCGTAAAAGCAATTAAATCGTTTGGGCTGAAATACCGGATCTTCCAGCTGATGAATCTGCGCTTTTGTTTCCTGCAGACAAACCACGTCAGCAGATTGTCTCGACAACCACGTAAAAAAACCCTTGCGCGCGGCCGCCCGAATGCCGTTTGCGTTGAGCGTAATGATGCGCATTAAGAACCTCTTTAGTTTATACCGTGGATATGCCAACGGGTCTGCGATACTCTACCAGAACCGGCGCAGGGAGCTGTGAGTGCTTTTTTGGCCGTCGTTTACTTTGATCCGACTGGAATATGCGCGCGTATCAAATCGAATTTATTGAACTGGCACTCGAAATTGAGGTTCTGAAATTCGGTCAGTTCAAACTTAAGTCCGAGCGAATCAGCCCTTACTTTTTCAATTCCGGTTTGTTCAATACCGGGTATGCAGCGGCCAAGCTTGCGCGCTGTTATTCGGCTGCCGTCGAAGATTTGCAACGTAACAGCGATGCCAGGTTCGATATGCTTTTCGGGCCGGCCTACAAAGGTATTCCACTGGTGGCACTGACCGCCGCAGCTCTGGCGGAACGGTACGGCATCGATTTACCCTTTTGTTTCAATCGCAAGGAAGCCAAGAAACATGGCGAAGGAGGTGCGATTATCGGAGCGCCAGTCAGCGGACGCGTTCTAATTCTCGATGACGTCATTACCGCCGGCACCGCCATTCGTGAGGCCATCGATCTCATTCAGCATGAGGGTGGCGAGCCCGCCGGAATTCTGATCGCCCTCGACCGCCAGGAACGTGGCGAAAACGAGATGTCGGCGGTCGAGGAAATACAGGAGAAATACGGCATTCCAGTGGCCAGCATCATCAGGCTTCAGGACCTTATCGAACACCTGGAAACCAGCGCTGAACATGGCGATTTTCTATCGGTAGTCGAGGAATACAGGCAGCGCTACGGGACCTGAATTCCCCTGAAAACAGGCACTTATATTTTCAGAACCGGGTTTTTTCTGAATTTAACATAATCTGAAGACCCGCCTGGCCGTCGTGATTAAGGTAAAAATTGACTGGAACCGGAAACAGGTCACTGTTTTCTCGGCATACCCAAATAATAATCTCACCTGTATTCGATGGGCTTTACCACGGGATTGAAAATGCGCGACTTCCATAAAGTTTTTGCGGGCACCGTATTTTTGCTCGCCAGTTGGAGCACTGCGGCGATTGCCGGCGAACTTTATAGATGGGTCGATGATCAGGGCACTGTGCACTTCGGCGACAGCGTCCCCCCCGAGTTTTCAAAGACCGACCGACAGGTTCTTAACGAGCATGGCGTAACGATCAGAGAACTTCCCGGGGAGAAAACCGCCGAGGAACTGGAAGCTGAGCAGCGAGCCGATGCGATTGATGACGCAGCACGTAGACGCCAGCTGGAAGACGAACGACGCAATGCTGTTCTACTAAGCACTTACCTGTCGATTGCCGAAATCGAGGCACTGCGCAATCGCCGTAAAGAACTCCTGGATGGTCAAATTCGCGTTACTGAAATTTACCTGCTCAATCTGCGTGAAAAACTCTTAAAACTGCAGAAAGATGCAGCGCGTTTTCAACCCTATAACTCCGATCCAAACGCGCCACCGATACATGACTGGCTGGCCAAAGAGTTGGCCGACACCCTGGATTCCATCCTTGTCTATCAACAAACTCTGGCTGATACGCAAGCGCAAAAGGTAGAAATGGTCGCCAAGTTCGACGAAGATATTGGCCGCTTCAAGACACTGAAAGGCTTAAATAATTAACACCGTCCTGGTCCAATAAATTATCGGCCGGTATGACCAAAGCCGCCGGCGCCCCGATCGCTGGTCGTAAACTCTTCGACAAGTTCGAATTCAGCCTGCACCACCGGCACGAAAACCATTTGCGCGAGACGCGCCCCGGGTTCGATCACGAATGCTTCCTGGCCGCGATTCCAGCAGGATACAAACACCTGGCCCTGGTAATCCGAATCGATCAGCCCGACGAGGTTACCCAGCACGATTCCGTGTTTATGGCCGAGGCCGGAACGCGGCAGAATAATCGCGGCAAGCGCCGGATCTGAGATGTGGATAGCTATCCCACTCGGAATTAGCTCCGTCGCTCCAGGCTCCAGGGTCAGAGGTTCATCGACACACGCCCGCAAATCAATGCCGGCTGATCCGGCGGTCGCATAGCCGGGCAGCGCAAATTCGCCATTCACGCGAGAATCCAGAATCTTGAGCTGAATCGTTTGGCTCGGCATTGAGACGCTAATCAGGAAGCAGTAGGTCGCCTGATTGGCGTTGGCGCGCTGGCTGCCTGATGGTATCTATCGGCAATAAGCCCTATTAGCGTGTGCCCCAATTCTGTTTTAGCCATGCGTGGAATTTCTTCTGACCCACCCTGCCACAGTACCAGGACACTATTATCGTCCCGCTCAAAACACAGGTCTTTACCAACAAGATTGCCGACAATCATATCGAGTTTCTTTGCCAGTAACTTTCCACGTGCGTGTTCTTCCAGCTTCTCCGTTTCTGCAGCAAAGCCCACCGTAAATGGTGCCGATTTCATCGCCGCAATCTCGGCCAGGACATCCTTCGATCTGACCAATTCCAAGCTCAGGGTCGATGATTTCTTTTTTATCTTCTGCTGCTGCACTTGCCGCGGCCGGTAATCGGAAATCGCGGCAGCGCCAATATAAATGTCCGCCGACGCCGCACTGGCCACGGCCACCTCGTACATGTCATCGGCTGTCTCTACATCCAGACGATTCACCCCGGGTGGTGTCGGCAGATTGACCGGACCCGCCACCAATGTGACGCGTGCCCCGGCAGTGGCAGCGGCTGCAGCCATTGCGAAACCCATTTTGCCGGAACTGCGGTTGCTGACGTAGCGGACCGGATCGATCGGCTCGCGGGTTGGGCCCGCGGTCACCACGACGGTGACACCGTCCAACCGATCAACTGCGGTAGGCGATTGACGGGTACAGAGTTCGGAAACAATGTCATCCGGCTCAACCATGCGTCCCGGACCTACGTCACCACAGGCCTGCTCGCCCTCGGCAGGACCGATAAACCGAACCCCGCGCTGCACCAGGGTATCGCGGTTATACTGCGTCGCAGGATGTCGCCACATCGCCTGATTCATGGCCGGGACCAACACCAGCGGGGCTTCCGTGGCAAGACAGAGTGTGGTCAGCAAGCCGGTTGCCGTACCGGTCGCCAACTGCGATAGCGTGTTCGCGGTCGCCGGTGCCACCAGCACCAGGTCCGCCCAGCGGGCCAGCTCAATGTGGCCCATAGCCGCTTCGGCCTCCGCGTCCCATAAATCACCGCGAACCTCGCGCCCGGATACAGCCTGGAAAACGGTCGGTGAGACCATTTTCTCGGCACTGGGCGTCATCACGACCTGTACTTCCGCGCCCCGCTCGCGCAGCCTGCGCACCAGATCGGGGCTCTTGTACGCGGCAATTCCGCCCGTGACGCCCAGCAAAATCCTTGTATATGGCAAATTTGACATAATGCTGCCGATTCCTTGATCCCACTAGATTACCGCAAACCCCGTAGCCTGTCCGGGCATTCTGCGCAATAGCGGCCCCCAGCGGCACTGGCACGTCCGTGTGCGGCGGTCGCTCCCGGCTGGACCTTCAGTCTGTTGAAGTCGCTTCGCGACAGCTACATTGCGCGTCCAAATACACGCAATTTTGTATGCCTACAGCCTGGAAAACGGTCGATGAGACCATTTTCTCGGCACTGGGCGTCATCACGACCTGTACTTCCGCGCCCTGCTCGCGCAGCCTGCGCACCAGATCGGGGCTCTTGTACGCGGCAATTCCGCCCGTGACGCCCAGCAAAATCCTTGTATATGGCAAATTTGACATAATACTGCCGATTCCTTGATCCCACTAGATTACCGCAAACCCCGTAGCCTGTCCGGGCATTCTGCGCCATAGCGGCCCCCAGCGGCACTGGCACGTCTCCCCTACGGACGGGGATTTCCTGCGGTCGCCTGTGCAGCGGTCGCTCCCGGCCGGACCTTCAGTCTGTCGGAGTCGCTTCGCGACAGCTACATTGCGTGTCCAAATACACGCAAATTTGGCCTCGTCGCTCTCGCGCATCCCTGCGCTCCGCGACACTTGTACGTCCCTGTACGGCGCGCGACACTCGCACATCTCCCCTACAGACGGGGACTTCCTGCGGTCGCTCCCGGCCTGATGACCTGCGGTCAGGCCGGTGCCGCTTCGCGACAGTTGAATTGCGTGTCCAAATACACGCAAATTTGGCCTCCGCGACACTCGCACGTCCTTGTGCAGCGCTTTGTTGGTGGGATCGGTAGATTCTCGGCTTTGATGCGGCCTCGGCGGCACCGACAATACGGCCTATGGGCCCTCGTTCTATCAAAACCTGGCCAGCCGGTGAACGCCCGCGGGAACGCCTGGCTCGGGCGGGTGTCAATCATCTATCCGATGCAGAATTGCTGGCAATCTTGCTCGGGCGTGGCGCGCCCGGCCTGTCAGCCGTCGATCTCGCCCGCTCGCTGTTGAACCAGTTTGGTGGCATTCGTGGCGTGTTGAACGCGCCACAGCGCTCCGTACAGGAAATGCACGGCATGGGGCCCAGCAAATCCGCGGTTCTGGTAGCAACCCGCGAATGCTGTTGCCGATATCTTGAAGCAAAGCTGTCGCCTGGCAAACGAATAGGCTCGCCGACGGACAGCCAGAACTTTTTGCTGGCGCGTCTGCGTGACCGGCCACACGAGGTATTTTGCTGCATGTTCCTCGACAATCGTCACCGTGTCCTGGCTTTCGATGAGCTTTTTCGGGGGACTATAGATAACACCACCGTGTATCCCCGTGAAGTCGTCAAGCAGGCACTACAGAGAAATGCGGCGGCGGTCATTCTCGCCCATAATCATCCATCCGGTGTCGCAGAGCCGAGCGAAGCGGATAAGCTGATCACCCGCCGCATCAGTGACGCTCTTGACCTGGTTGACGTACGCCTGCTGGACCATTTCATCGTCGGCGACGGCACCTGTGTCTCTTTGGCGAGCCGTGGCCTGCTTTGACGAACACGCCCCCGCCCTCTGAAACCGGCCGTGCCAGGCGCTTTCCGGTCACACAAACCGCTATTCGAGCCCGGCCTATTCATGAATCGCCGCGATGATTGCGCAGAGATTTGTTCGCACACAGGATGTTCCGACCGAGCGGAATATCAGTGTGTATTTCCGAGGGAGGAAAATCCTGTGTGCGGGCAAGGATCAAGCAAGGGCGCGAGCGCATTCATGAATAGGCCGGGCTAGGGGCCATGTGGAGCCCCGAGACTTGTTAAAGCAGGTCCGGACTGGTCTAATAACGCGCCTTTCGCCACTTAGGCGAACGAAACGCAAAGAATTTCCAGAGGTTCAATCATGTCCCGCGTCTGTCAGGTCACCGGAAAACGGCCCATAACCGGTAACAACGTGTCTCATGCGAATAACAGGACACGCCGTCGATTTCTACCCAATCTTCACTGGCACCGATTCTGGCTGGAGAGTGAGAAACGTTATGTGAAATTGCGTGTCTCGACGAAAGGACTGCGAATCATAGACAAGCAGGGCATCGAAAAAGTCGTTGCCGACCTGCGCGCCCAAGGCAAAAAGCTGTAGAGTATTTCAGGAGCTACGAGATGCGTGAAAAGATCAGACTGGTTTCCACCGCAGGCACCGGGCATTTTTATACGACGACCAAAAACAAGCGTCTTCATCCGGAAAAAGTCGAGATCCGAAAGTTTGACCCGAAGGCGCGAAAACACGTTATTTATAAAGAGGCGAAAATAAAATAAGCCTGGTCATAAATACAAACGCGCATAAAAAAACCCGCCATCTAGCGGGTTTTTTTATGCGCGGATCAGATGTTACGCCGGCGATGTCTGCAGGATATACCCCCTGAGACTTGCGGAAAAGTCATGCAACGCTTCTATGCCACTCGCTTCGGCGCGATTACACCATTCCTTGAGTTGCCTGACCAGACGTTCATTACTGACGTTAGCCTGAACCCAAAGATCAAGCAGCTGCTGGCGATATTCGTGCACGGTTCGCAACGCCGCATTGGCTTCCAGCAACCCGGTGAGACGAATCTTCGCCGCCTCATCCAACAAAATTGGACCGGATATCAATAATTTCCGCGCTCGCCTGAGCAATGCATTATCACGGTCAGCACGCTTCTCGACACGCAATACGGGCAAAGTAACTTTGCGCGTGTAATCCCGCAAAACATGCATCCGATTCTGCAGTACGGCTGTCAGGGTTTCAATATCTACCGGACGAGGATCGTCGGCAAATTTCGGCTTGGGCGCCAGTCGGCGCACTTTACACAGCCCGATAGCGCGCATAATCGTTATATACATCCAACCGATGTCGAACTCCCACCAGCGAACAGAAAATTTAGCCGAAGTCGGAAACGCGTGGTGATTATTGTGCAACTCTTCGCCGCCAACCAGGATAGCGATCGGAGTTATATTTGTCGAAGTGTCGTCGGATTCGAAATTTCGATAACCCTTGGCATGACCGAGACCATTAATTACGCCCGCGGCAAAGACCGGCATAGCCAGCATTTGTATCGCGAACACCGTAATACCCGGCAGCCCTAACAAAAATATGTCGATCATTAACAGGACGTATACGCCGGAGACGCTGTAACGGCCGTAGATATTCCGTTCAACCCAATCGTCCGGGGTCCCCTTACCATACTTCTCCAGCGTGTCAGCCTTAAGGGACTCTGAGCGGTATAGTTCGGCACCCTTTAGCAACACCGTCCGCAAACCGAAAATCTTAGGGCTATGCGGATCACCTTCACGTTCCACCATTGCATGATGCTTGCGATGAATGGATACCCATTCCCGGGTCACCATGCCTGAACTCAGCCAGATCCAGAAACGGAAAAAATGCCGTAATACGGGATGCAGGTCGATCGCCCGATGCGCCTGATCACGGTGCAAATACAAAGTCACCGCCATCATCGATATCTGTACCATGATGAACGTGGCCAGCAAATAGCCCCGGAAGGACAAATCCAGCACACCGTAAAGATATTCAGCCATCTATAAAGACCTTTGGCCAGGACGCCAATTCACACGATTACAAGGCCGTTTACAATACCTGCTCCTAAGAAATATGTCATATCCGCTCAAGTCAGTTTGTATGCTAAATGCGACATGGTGAATACGACGCGCTTCGCAAAATGGTAACGGACTGAGCCGGAAAGGCCAAAAAATGCCGGAATTACCGGAAGTTGAGACTACACGGCGCGGGATTGCCGGGCGCCTGACAGGCCGGCGGATCGATCAGGTGATCGTCCGCGACCGGCGCCTGCGTTGGCCGATTCCCACGGGGCTCGAGGCCCGGCTGGCCGGTCAAACCATCACGCGTATTGCCCGCCGAGCCAAGTACCTTCTGATATTCACAACCGGCGGCTCAGCCATCATACATCTTGGCATGTCCGGCAGCCTGCGCATCGTACGGCCGGATATTGCAGTGCAAAAACATGACCATTACGACATCAGAATGGATTCCGGCGATATTCTGCGCTTCAATGACCCCGCGCCGGTTCGGCTGCCTGCTTTGGTCGGGCGACGATCCGACAGCCCATCCCCTTGCTGGCAAAACTCGGGCCGGAACCGCTGAGTGAAGCGTTTTCGGGACGGTATCTGCACGCGGCCAGCCGCGGCCGTAAAATCCCGATCAAACAGCACTTGATGAATAGCCAGATCGTCGTCGGCGTTGGCAACATCTATGCGAGTGAGGCCCTGTTCATGGCCGGTATCCATCCGAAAAGAGCGGCGGGCCGCATAGCGCCGGAACGCATGGAGACCCTGGCGCAGACTATCAAAGCCGTGCTTGAAGATTCGATTCGGGTTGGTGGAACCACGCTCAGAGATTTTTACGACGGTGATGGCCGGCCGGGATATTTTCGCCAGGAATTACAAGTTTACGGGCGTGACGGCGAACCATGCGCGAGATGCCGAACACCAATCCGGCAAATCGTACTCGGCCAGCGATCAACCTTTTATTGCCTTGAATGCCAGCATTAACGAGAAAACCGGGTCCGGCGGGAACGGGCTAGTAGACGCGACCTTCGCCTTCGCCTCTGGAATCAGACACAGCTTCGACTTTTCCTGATGCAAAATCCCAGGTCACGATATTCATGTTCCCGTAAGCCCGCCTGCTGCGGGTCAGGGTGTGCCCAAGCGCTTCCAGCGCCTGCTTTTCCTGCTCCGTAAAAGCACCTTCCTCGTAAGTCACTTCGTCCGGCAGATATTGATGATGGTAGCGCTTCAAATCGGCCATCTCCTGGGCGCTTGCGCCTTCCATCCAGGCCATCGAAGCCAAAAGGACCATGGAAATAATACGGCTGCCGCCAGGTGTCCCGAGAATCGCGATGCCGCGCTCGCCTTCCAGAAATGTCGGTGACATGCTGGACAGCATGCGTTTTTTCGGTTCAATCGCATTCGCCGCATAACCCGTGAGCCCGAAGCTGTTGGCGACGCCGGGTTTGATCGAAAAGTCATCCATCTCATTGTTCAGTATCACGCCCGTACCCGGTGCCATGAAGGCCGACCCGTACCAGCTGTTGATCGACATCGTACCGGCAACTCGATTGCCGTCTTTATCCAGTACTGAAAAATGCGTGGTACTCGTGCCCATTGCCTGAACCGGTGCCGCCTCGGCCAACGAGTTACTTGGCGTTGCCCGGTCAGCGCGAATTGAACTGCGTTGGCCCGCAGCGTAATTCGCATCGAGTAATCGTTTCACCGGAACCTTCGTGAAATCGGTGTCGCCAAGAAATTCAGTGCGGTCACGGTACGCCCTGCGCATCGACTCAATGACCAGGTGCTTGCGGGTGACGCCATCGAGTTTTTTAAGGTCATAACCCTTCAGTATGTTCAACATGTTCGCAATGGCGATACCGCCCGAGGATGGCGGCGGGGCGGACAATATGCGTACGCGACCAAAAAAGAATCCGATGGGTTCGCGTTCAACCACCTTGTAATCGACGAGGTCTTGCAGAGTCCAGATGCCACCGGCGGCGCGACTTCCATCTATCAACAGACGTGCCGTTTCGCCCGTATAAAAACCGTCACGACCACCCTCGGAAAAACGCCGCAGCGTGTTAGCCAGATCAGGCTGATGCAATAACTCCCCCTCTTGCAGCGGTTCCCCATCCGGATAGAAAACTTCTCCAAAGGCCGGCCAGTGATCGGCGGCCTTGCGCCGGAACCGAAGGCCCGGCCCCATGCGTCTGTGTACCGGAATGCCTTCCGCGGCATATCGAATCGCCGGAGCCAGACTCGTCGCCAGTGGCAAGCGTCCGTATTTCCCGGCCAGGTGCACCAGACCAGCCGCCTGCCCGGGTATCCCAGCTGATAACGGGCCATTGTACGAAGCGCCCCGGATCGGCTCACCATTTTCGTCGAGGAACATGTCCGCTGTCGCGGCAGCAGGCGCGACCTCACGTGCATCGATAAACACGTCCGTTCTGTCATCTGCCAGATGCAGCAACCAGAATGCCCCACCACCGAGACCTGAAGCAAAAGGTTCGACAACACCGAGCGCCGCACTGATCGCAACAGCAGCATCGAAGGCGTTCCCGCCTGCCGCAAGAATCTCATGCCCAGCCTCGGTTGCGAGTGGATGGGCAGTCGCGATACCCGCTTCGCCCGGCCGTTCCGCGGCGTTCACGGTCACCGCCGCGCAAACCATCACGCACCAGATAACGATGCGATTGAGCGCTGTCATTTTCATCAATTTAGTACTCCATTTCCTGCGGACTGCGCCTGGTCCTGGATCACCTGCAAGGCTCTGAATCCATCAATACTACCTCGACGGAGTACTATTTGGCCGTATGTTTTTGCAGGGCATCAGCAACGATCGGGTGTACAAACTTATCCACATTCCCCCCCAAAGACGCGACTTCTCTAACCAGGGTCGATGAGACGAAATTATATTCATCGGTTGGTGTCAAAAACACCGTTTCTACACCGGACTCCAGATGTCGATTCATGCTGGCGAGTTGAAACTCGTATTCAAAGTCAGTCACCGCCCGCAATCCGCGGATGATAACTCGAAGATTATTTTGCCGCGCGTATTCCACCGTCAAGCCACGGTAACCTTCGACAGAAACGTTGCTTATGTCGGCCAATACCTGTCGGGCCAGGTCGATACGTTCATCGATGGCGAACATGGGTGTCTTTCCAGGACTTTCCGCAACAGCAACGATCACCCTGTCAAACAACCCTGATGCCCGACGAACCAGCTCATAATGTCCGTTGGTTATGGGATCAAAGGTCCCCGGATACATTGCACCGACTGACAATCGATTAACCTCCTCCGTCTTTACTCACACGCCGTTCACCGGCACTTTCACCCGGCCCGTTTGGCCTATTCCCGGGTCGTCAAAATCCGCTTTACCAAAGCGAAGCGTACCTGTCCGGCCTCTTTTTCGCGAACCGTTGACCAGCTTGCCGGCATCGCAGGCAATGCATTCTCGCGACTCATCTCGAGGTAGATGTATGCCTCGGGAGCCAGCCAATTAGCTTCGAGAAGTGTACACAAATTTGCAAGGTCGATAGCATCGAAAGGCGGATCCAACAGTACCAAATCGAAGCAACCCTGTTCCTGTCGGAGGAACCGCAATGCATCGCCAGTGATCACCCTGGCGGAACGGCATTCCAAGCGCCGCAGGGTGTCGGACAACTGAACAACCGCGGTCTCGCTCTTCTCCACGAACCAGGTCTCGGCTGCGCCACGTGATATGGCTTCCAGCCCTAAGGCACCGGAGCCGGCAAATAAATCCAGACATCTCATACCATCGACCACGGGTGTCAGCCAGTTAAACAAGGTCTCCCGCACCCGGTCCGGGGTCGGGCGAATATCCGCATGTGACGGCAGAACTATCCGCCGCCCGCGCCAGCGGCCTCCGATAATGCGCAGACTACCCGGCCGCGCCGGTGAACTTCGTTTTGACATGTCGAACATTGTAGAGAAAAACCAACCTGTATATTTCGATGAAAAAGGGGCCGGATTTATTTTCGGAAAAAGGTGTTGCATTCGTGATGCCGTTCCTGCCGAAAATAAATCCGGCCCCTTTTTCATTTTCCCCCGAACCGGTACCATGCGCGCCATGTCCGACAAGTCAAAAAACAACGCGAGTGGCGGCGGATTCTTCAGCCGACTGAAGAGACGACTTGGTGGCGACAAAGGTCTGATCCCATCACTGAAACTGGTGGGGAGGAAACTGGATGCGGAACTGGCGGAAGAACTGGAGACTCAATTACTACTGGCCGATGTCGGAATCGAGGCGGCCGAGCGCATTGTTGACAGTCTGAAGCATCGTCTCGGTGCAAAATCCATCGAGGATGAAGCCGAGGTACGCGATGCCCTGCAGAATGCCGTAGAAGACTTACTCGCCGAGCACTCGCAGCCACTGGTCATCTCCGAAACCGGGCGTCCCTTTATGATCCTGATGGTTGGTGTGAATGGCTCCGGCAAAACAACCACCATCGGCAAGCTCGCCAAAATGCTTCAGGATCAAGGCTACAGCGTTATGCTCGCGGCCGGAGATACGTTCCGTGCCGCTGCTGTCGAGCAGCTGCAAGCCTGGGGTGAGCGCAACCAGGTCCCGGTAATCGCACAGCAAGCCGGTGCTGACCCGGCCGCGGTTATTTATGACGCCTTCGAGGCGGCGAAGGCGCGAGGTATCGATGTGCTGTTGGCCGATACGGCCGGCCGATTGCAAAACAAAGCCGGACTGATGGCCGAACTCACCAAGATCGTGCGCGTCGCCAAACGCCTGGACCCTGCCTCGCCGCACGAGACGATGCTCGTACTCGACGCCAGTCTCGGCCAGAATGCGGTTAATCAGGCGATTGAATTTCACGAGGCGATTGGTTTGACGGGAATTACAATGACCAAACTCGATGGCGGCGGTAAAGGCGGAGTGTTACTCGCGATCGCCGAACGACTTGATGTGCCGTTTCGCTTCATCGGGGTCGGCGAGGGGATTGGCGATATGGGTGTTTTCGATGCAAAACAATTTGCCGCGGCACTGGTCGAGCCGGCGTACTGATTCCGGCTACCACAAATGATTCGATTCGATAATGTCACGAAGCGCTACGAAGGTGGCCGCGAAGCACTGCGTAACGTGTCACTGCAGGTCGATCCCGGCGAACTGGTTTTCCTTACCGGACGTTCCGGCGCGGGTAAGAGCACACTACTTAAACTGATAGGCCTGCTTGAACGACCGACACGCGGGCAGGTTCTGGTCGACGGACGCAACATCAGTCGCTTGCCCGCACGCCGGATCCCGCGCCACCGACGCCAGATTGGAATGGTTTTTCAGGACCACAAACTATTAGAGGACCGGTCGGTTTTTGAAAATATCGCGTTACCCATGATCATCGCCGGCTACTCGCAACGTGACATCCGCGCACGCGTGCGGGCCGCCCTCGAACACGTGGGATTACTGAACCGCGAGAAAAATACGCCGAGTCAGCTGTCCACAGGCGAGCAACAACGCATCGGAATCGCCAGGGCTGTCGTCGCCCGACCGAAACTCCTCATAGCCGACGAGCCCACCGGCAATCTCGATCCGGAGTTATCTCTGGAGATCATGAATCTGTTTCAACGCTTCAACCAGGTCGGTGTCACGATGCTGATCGCAACCCACGATCTCGCGTTACTCCAACAAATTGGTGGGCGATGTATCGTGCTCGAAGATGGTGAAATTCAACCCGACGAACACGGAATATCTTAGTACATCACGCACCATGACATGGATTAAAAATTATTTCCTGCGCCACGCACAAAACTGCATCGGCTCGCTCGGGAATATGACGCGACAACCCGTCGCCAGCGCTATGACGATTACCGTTATTGGCATTGCTTTGGCGATGCCGTCCGGACTGAACGTGCTGGTCAGAAACGGACAGGCTGTAGCCGGAGGCTGGGAAGACATACGCGATTTTTCAGTCTATCTGAAACCAGGAAGCTCTGACGAAGACGCATCCCAACTTCGAGACAAGATAATTCAACTGGATATTGTGGAATCCGCGCGCCTGATCTCGGCTGACCAGGCACTGACCGAGCTCCAGAGCAACACGGCCTTCAGTGAAGTTCTTGCCGCACTGGATGATAACCCGCTACCACATACCGTCGTCATTCGTCCAAATTCTGAAGCAACGCCTGATGCACTTCAGGACCTTCACGACGAACTCATTGCAACACCGATTGTCGACCTGGTGAAGCTCGATACGGAGTGGCTCCAGCGCCTCAATGCATTCCTGGAACTGGCACGGCGGGCCGTCTGGATTGCGGCTGTCCTGCTGGTGGGCGCCGTGATCGTTATCATCGGGAATACAATCCGTCTGGATATCCAGAATCGGCGGGCACAAATCGAAGTCGCGAAACTGCTTGGCGCCAGCGACGGCTTCGTGCGCCGGCCATTTCTCTACACAGGGTTTTGGTATGGCCTTTGCGGCGCGGTCTTCGCGCTACTATTACTGAGTATCAGCCTCTGGGTGATCAGTGGACCGGCTGAACGGCTGGTCAAATTGTATGGGGGGGGGTTCCAGCCGATCGGTGTGGATCGCCTTACCTTGCTCACGATGATTGCGGGCGGTCTGCTGGCCGGCCTTGGGGGCGCCTGGATAGCCGTTAGCAGACACCTGTCAGATATCCAGCCTAGGGTATAACTCGTTGTTATAAAACAACTTTGTTACCCAACCCCTGCGGTGAACTAATCCTGCTGTTAGCACTCTAATCAGCAGAGTGCTAGAATTAATGCAGCGGAGGATATTAAGCTTTATGACAACAGCCACAATAGCGCACCAACATGATCTGATTCTTGCCGGCCCGGTAGGCAGCCTTGACGCATATATACAGGGCGTCAGCCAGTTCCCCATACTGAGCCAGCAAGAGGAACAAGATCTGGCACGCCGTTTCCGCGAGCACGATGATCTTGAGGCCGCCCGGCAACTCGTTCTATCCCAGCTCCGTTTCGTTGTGCACATCGCACGTAGTTACAGCGGCTACGGTCTGCCACTCGGCGACCTCGTCCAGGAAGGCAATGTTGGATTGATGAAGGCGGTAAAACGCTTCGACCCTGCGGTCGGTGTGCGCCTCGTGTCTTTCGCGGTGCACTGGATTCGCGCCGAGATTCACGAGTACGTCATCAAGAATTGGCGGCTGGTCAAAATAGCCACGACCAAGGCGCAACGCAAGCTGTTTTTCAACCTGCGCAAGTCCAAGAAATATCTCGGCTGGCTGTCACATGATGAAACCCAGGCCATCGCCACGGATCTGGGCGTGAGCGCACGGGAAGTTACAGAAATGGAGAAGCGTCTCGCCGCGCACGACATGACTTTTGATCCGACGCCCCATGACGACGAAGAAGTTGCCTATGCACCGGCTCACTATTTACCAAGTCCAACTCCGGACCCTTCCGATATCGTTGAAGCCGATGATTGGCAGGATCAGGCCAACGAGCAATTACGCAATGCCCTCGGCGAACTCGACGAACGCAGCCGTACAATCCTGCAGGCACGCTGGTTGGCTGAAAAGAAAACCACGCTGCAAGAGCTGGCAAAACGCTATGACATTTCCGCCGAACGAGTTCGTCAGATTGAGCAACGCGCTCTCAAGGCATTGAGAACCGAACTCGCGGCATAAAGTTTAAAGACATAGAATTTGGCTCAGCTGTCTTTATAGCATCAGGCGCCAAGCTGCTCACTTTCGCGGCTGGAAGCCGCTCCGACGGCACTCATGACAGGATCGTGGGAGCGGCTTCCAGCCGCGAATGTCGAACTGTCTGGTAACAAATTGCAAAGTTTGCACGCCGATCATGAGTATTTGGGACAGCCGCGAGGCTGACCCTGTTTTTTTCCCGGACAATCCCTTCCCATGTCAGACGCCTACAGTCATCGTGCCGTTTGGCGCATAGCGGCGCCGATGATTGTCTCCTCGGTCACGGTGCCACTGTTAGGCATGGTGGATACGGCGGTCATGGGCCATCTCCCGGAATCTTTCTACCTCGGCGCAGTCGCCGCCGGCGCGACGATCTTCAGCGTTTTGTTCATGGGGCTGAATTTTCTGCGCATGGGTACGACGGGTGTCACGGCACAAGGCTACGGCGCTGCCGACAACGCGGTCGTTCGGGAAGCCCTCGGCCAATCCTTACTGACGGCAATCCTGTTATCCACAATGATAATCGCGCTTCAGCGCCCGATTATCGAAGCGTCGTTGTGGCTCCTGGCGCCAAGTTCCGAGGTCAATTTTTATACCAGGGAATATTTCGCGATTCGCGTCTGGAGTGCACCGGCGTCGCTCGGCAATTTTGTCCTGATAGGTTGGTTAATCGGCATGCAGAATGCCCGCGGGCCACTCGTAATCATGTTGATTGTCAATCTGACAAATATTGCCTTGGACCTGATTTTTGTGCTGTTGCTCGGCATGACGGCCAGTGGTGTTGCGCTGGCCACGTTGCTTGCGGAACTGCTGGGATTCGCGATCGGTATTGTTTTTGTGCGTGCCGAGTTGAACAATCATCCGGGCAGTTGGACACAAACCCGGTTGTTCGATCCCGCGCGTTATAAGCGCTTATTGAATATCAATGCCAACCTGTTTCTGCGCACCATGGCCTTGATGTTCGTATTCGCGTTCATCACTGCTCAGGGGGCCCGAATGGGCGATGTGATCCTCGCCGTGAATGCCCTGCTAATGAACTTCCAGTTATTTCTTTCGTACGCTTTGGATGGAATAGCTTACTCGGCCGAGGCGCTGGTCGGGAAAGCGATCGGCTCACGGAATCGCACCGGGATGTTACTGGCCGTAAAAAGATCCTTGCAGTGGTCGCTTCTGTTTTCATGTTTGTTTTGCGTAGTTTACTTAGTGGCCGGTCAATACGTTATCGATTTGTTGACCAGCATCGACAGCATTCGCCTGGCGGCACGCGAATATTTACCATGGCTGGTTATTGCACCATTGATCTCGGTCTGGAGCTTCCTGTACGACGGAGTGTTTGTTGGCGCGACGCGCTCTAAAGAAATGATGCTGGTCATGGTTGGGTCCATGCTGGTGATATTCTTGCCGACGTGGTTCTTTTCCAGCACGCTGGGCAATCACGGCCTCTGGCTGGCGTTCAGCATGTTCATGGCGGCGCGTGGGTTGGGTATGCATATCTGGTTCCGCAGAATGTCACGTGAGCCATTTATGCGTTAATGGCACGTTTACATCAAATTAGAGGTTGCAAATGTCACAGCATGAGAATCCCTGGAAAACTCTGAACGTCCGTGATATTTACGACAACCCGTGGATCAGTGTTGCCGAACATCAGGTCACGAATCCGTCGGGAAAGCCTGGTATCTACGGAAAGGTAAGCTTTAAAAAACTGGCCTGCGGGATCATTCCGCTGGATGACGATGGGAATACCTGGATTGTCGGCCAGTACCGCTACACGCTCGACCAATACTCCTGGGAAATTCCAATGGGTGGCGTTGCCCTTGACATTGATCTGTTAACCGGCGCGAAGCGGGAACTAAAGGAAGAGACTGGCCTGGCCGCGTCGCGCTGGGAACAAATCCTTAACGTCCACATCAGCAATTCAATTACTGACGAGGTGGGCGTCGTCTACCTGGCAGAAGGCCTGGCACATGGCAAAACAGCGTTTGATGAAACCGAGAAAATTGAGATCCGGCAACTGCCGTTCGCGGAATTGTTGCGAATGACGCTGAAAGGTGAGATCACGGATGTCCTGAGCGTTGCCGGCATCCTGAAGCTGGCCGTGCTCAAGAATATGGTGTCAGCCGGCTGAAGTGCCCATCGTTATACCCGGAGCCGGCAAAGTACTCATGCCCTGCAGGTACTCATCGACGGCACGCGCCACGCCGCGCCCCTCATTGATGGCCCAGACGACCAGTGACTGACCACGCCGACAGTCACCGGCAGTGAACACACCGGGTACGCTGGTCAGAAACGCACCGTGCGAAGCGAGATAGTTCGAGCGCGCGTCCCGCTCAAGATCGAGGGAGTCCGCCAGATAGGATTCCGGTCCGAGGAAGCCCATGGCCAACAGCACAAAATCCGTTTCCAACACATTCTCGCTGTCCGGCACCTCGGACATTTTCCATTCACCATCCTGGCGCTTCCATTCGACCTGAACCGTACGCAAGCCGGCGACATTGCCCGCATCATCGCTGATGAACTCTTTCGATAAGACTGCGAATTTTCGCGGATCTTTGCCGAATTTTTCCGCAGCCTCTTCGTGACCATAATCGGTCCGGAAAATGAGTGGCCAATCGGGCCATGGATTATCGGCGGCGCGCTGGTCCGGTGGGCGCTGGAGCAATTCGAGGTTTACCATGCTCCTGCAACCATGGCGAACCGCCGTGCCGATACAATCAGTGCCCGTGTCGCCGCCACCGATAACAATGACATGCCTGCCTTCTGCGCTCGTGTAATTGCCATCTTCCAGCTTGCTGTCGAGCAAACTTCTCGTGTTTTCTGTCAGGTAGTCCATTGCAAATCGGATCCCCTTGAGTTCCCGACCGGGAATCGGCAGGTCCCTGGGCAGCGTTGCTCCGGTCGCGAGTACTAAAGCATCGTTATCGGCCCGAAGCGTTTCCGGATCGATAGTCTTGCCAACATCCACGCCGGTGACGAATTCGATGCCGGACTGGCGCAGTAACTCGATGCGGCGATCGACGACGTGTTTATCGAGCTTCATATTCGGGATGCCATACATCAGCAGACCGCCGATACGATCTTCGCGTTCGTAGACTGTCACCGAATGACCCACCTTATTCAATTGATCGGCAGCCGCCAGGCCCGCCGGGCCGGAACCGACGATGGCGATTTTTCTGCCCGTCCGAACTGTTGGTACGACGGCTGTAATCCATCCTTCGTCGAAGCCACGATCGACGATCGCATTTTCAATATTCTTTATCGTTACGGGTAATTCATTTATGCCGAGCACACATGACCCCTCACACGGGGCGGGGCAGGTCCGGCCGGTAAATTCGGGGAAATTATTCGTTTTATGCAGGCGCTCCAGCGCTTCCCGCCACCGGTCCTGATAAACAAGGTCGTTCCATTCAGGAATCAGGTTATCGATCGGACAACCTGGCTCCGACTGACAGAACGGAACGCCGCAATCCATGCAGCGAGCCCCCTGGACTTTCAGATGCTCGGTTTCCGGCGCGGCAAAGACCTCAGCGAAGTCGAGCATCCGTTCCGACACGTCCCGGTATCCCACCACCTCGCGGGGATACTCTTTGAAGCCGGTGATTTTGCCCATCTCTAGGCCGCCTTTTTCCCTGCGGGACCAGAAAGTGCGCGCTTGTAGTCAACGGGCATGACTTTCACAAACTGCTGAATAACCGTCGGCCAGTCCGCCAAGACCTTCTCGGCCACCAGCGAACCAGTATATTGCTGATGGAGCTGAATCAACTCCTGCAACTCTGATATATCTTCGTTCGTGTCCACAGGATCGAGGTCCACCATTTCGACGTTACACTTCGTGCTGAAGTCGCCGGCAGCATCCCAGACATATGCAATCCCGCCTGACATACCAGCCGCAAAATTCAATCCCGTTGATCCGAGGATGACAACACGCCCGCCCGTCATGTATTCACAGCCGTGATCGCCGACACCTTCGATGACGGCCCGGGCACCACTGTTCCGGACACAAAAACGTTCCGCCGCCCGGCCACTGAAAAACGCCGAACCGCTCGTAGCACCATAGAGAACGACATTTCCAATCAGCAGGTTGTCCTGCGCGACAAACGTGCTTTCTTTCGGCGGATAGACAATGAGTTGCCCACCGGACAGACCCTTCCCGACGTAATCGTTCGCGTCACCCTCGAGTTCAAGAGTGATTCCATTGGCTAAAAACGCGCCGAAGCTCTGTCCTGCCGAGCCGTTGAATTTAATGTGTATCGTGTCATCCGGCAGGCCATGCTCTCCCCAGGTTTTCACGAGGTTATGACTCAAGATGGTGCCGACTGTCCGATTCGTGTTCACAATCGGGTGTTCGATGCGCACTTTTTCGCGATTGATCAGCGCACGCCCGACAAGCGCCAGCAACTGATTATCCAGCGCTTTATCCAGACCGTGATCCTGTCCAATCGTGCAACGCACTTCAACGCCCTCATGCGGTTTCAGTGCCGGCGCCAGGATCGGCGTCAGATCCAGGCTATCGGCTTTCCAGTGTTTAACGGCCTCTGTCGCTTCCAATACATCACTGCGGCCAATCATGTCATCCATTTTCCGGAAACCCAGCTCAGCCATTAACCGGCGCGCTTCTTCGGCGACCATGAAAAGGTAATTCACAATATGCTCCGGCTTGCCGGCAAATTTCGCTCGCAGCTGCGGGTCCTGAGTCGCAATACCCACAGGACAAGTATTCAGATGACACTTACGCATCATGATGCAGCCGAGCGTAATCAGCGGAGCTGTCGAGAAGCCCATTTCCTCAGCACCCAACAGCGCGGCGATGACCACGTCGCGTCCGGTTTTCAGGCCACCATCGGTCTGCAGCACGACTCGACTACGCAAATCGTTCATCACCAACGTTTGATGAGTTTCGGCGATGCCCAGTTCCCACGGCAAGCCGGCATGCTTAATGCTCGTCAGCGGCGATGCACCGGTTCCACCGGATTCACCAGAGATCAGAATGTGATCAGCATGCGCCTTGGCTACCCCGGCCGCGATTGTGCCGACGCCAACCTCTGCGACCAGCTTGACACTGATGCGAGCCGACGGATTCGAATTTTTCAAATCGTGAATCAACTGAGCAAGGTCTTCGATTGAATAAATATCGTGATGTGGCGGCGGACTGATCAGCCCGACGCCTGGAGTCGAATGACGGATGCGAGCAATATTCTTATCGACTTTTCCGCCCGGCAACTCACCACCTTCCCCCGGCTTGGCGCCCTGGGAAATTTTGATCTGGAGTTCGTCGGCATTTGCCAGATACCAGGTTGTAACGCCAAACCTTCCCGATGCAATCTGTTTGATCGCCGATCGCCTGGAATCGCCGGACGGCATCGTTTTAAATCGCTCGGGATCTTCACCGCCCTCGCCGGTATTACTTCTCCCACCAAAACGATTCATCGCGATCGCCAGAGACTCATGCGCTTCTGCGGAAATAGAACCGAAGCTCATCGCCCCGGTACAAAATCGCTTAACGATCTCGCTGGCCGGTTCCACTTCTTCCAGCGGCACCGCTTCCCCACCGATGCCGCGCTTGAGTCTCATCAAACCCCGCAGGGTTCGCCTGTCAGCATTAATGTGATCAGCGAACCTGCGATAAGCGTCCGCATCATCCGTCCGGGCGGCTATCTGCAGTTCATGTATAGCGGTTGGGTCCCAAGCATGCCGCTCGCCGGTGCTGCGCCATTGAAATTCGCCCGGATTGGGCAGAGCCGGCAGCCGATCTGCGTCGTTATCCGGAAATCCCAACAGGTGCCGGCGAATGGCTTCCTTCTCCAGCACGTCGAACCCGACACCCTTCACACGACTGGCAGTGCCGACGAAACAACGCTCGATGACTTCGTCACCGATTCCCAGCGCTTCAAATATCTGCGCACCTTTATAGGATTGCAGCGTCGATATGCCCATCTTCGCCATGACTTTCAACATGCCCTTGGCGACACCTTTGCGGTACGCAGCGACAACTTTATCGTCACTATCGAAGGTTTCTACGTCCAGCAACCCTTCGCGACGTGCCTGCCAAATCGATTCAAAGGCTAAATACGGATTGATCGCATCTGCGCCATACCCGGTCAACAAGCAGTGGTGGTGGACCTCGCGCGCTTCTCCGGTCTCTAAAACGATACCCACACGCGTACGAATCGCGTTGCGTACAAGGTGATGATGAACCGCCCCACATGCCAGCAAAGCGCTGACGGGTATACGAGCCTCATCGATGTTGCGATCGGATAAAACGATGATGCTGTAGTCAGCCAAAATCGCCTCATCGACTTTCTGGCAAATACGTTCCAAAGCTGCAAAGAGACTGCCGTGACGCCCAAACGTAATATCAATGGTCCGTGCCCGCCATCCACGGTGGTCCATGTCTTTGATCGACGCGAGTTCTTCATTCGTCAAAATCGGGTGTGGAATTCGCAGCCGCTGGGCATGCTCCGGTGTTCTCGCCAACAGATTACCCTCCGGACCGATATAGCATTCCAGCGACATGACGATTTCCTCGCGGATAGAATCAATCGCCGGGTTGGTCACCTGGGCAAATAATTGTTTGAAGTAGTCATAGACCATACGCGGCTTGTCGCTCAGACAGGCCAACGCACTGTCATTACCCATCGAACCGACCGGATCGCGTAACTCACGCACGAGAGGCAACAACATGAAGTGCATGGTTTCTGCCGTATATCCGAACGCCTGCATGCGGGCAAGCAAGGTCTCCTGACAAAACCCGCGAACATTTGAGCTCGATGCAAGATCTTTGAGTTCGATGCGCTGGTCACGTAACCACTTTGCATAAGGCTTTCGACTGGCAAACTCATTCTTTAATTCCTCGTCCGGTATCAATCTCCCCTGCTCGAAGTCAACGAGAAACATTCGGCCCGGCTCCAGACGACCTTTTACTTTCACCAGCGACGGCTCGACATGCAGCACACCGACTTCGCTGGCCATAATTACCCGATCGTCGTGAGTCAGGTAATAACGGCTGGGTCTTAATCCATTACGGTCGAGAACGGCGCCGATATAACGTCCATCTGTAAAAGCGATAGAAGCGGGACCATCCCATGGCTCTATCAGGCACGAATGGAACTCATAAAATGCTCGCTTATTGGCCGCCATCGACTCCTGCTTTTGCCAAGCTTCGGGGACCATCATCATGATTGCGGCCTGCAAAGTCCGGCCGGTCATTAACAGGAACTCCAGGACGTTGTCGAAAACACCCGAGTCCGAACAATCCGGTTCCACAACCGGAAACAGGCGCGAAATCGAGTCGCCGAACAAATCGGTCTGCACTACGCCTTCACGTGCTCGCATCCAGTTAACATTGCCGCGCAACGTATTGATCTCTCCATTGTGCGACATGAATCGATTGGGTTGCGCCCTGTCCCAGCTGGGGAAAGTATTGGTGGAAAACCTCGAATGAACCATTGCAAGGTGCGTCGTATAATCCGGGTCGGTTAAATCCGGAAAAAATGGAAGCAGTTGATCCGGCGTTAACATGCCCTTGTATATCAATACCTTCGTCGAAAGGCTGCAGATATAAAACGCTTTGGCCTCGGACATTTTCCAATCGTTACGCAGCAGGTGGCTGGCGCGTTTCCGAATCAGGTAAAGCTTTCTTTCGAAAGCGTCGCCGGCAAGGCCCGGGCCGGCAGCTACAAATAATTGCTCAATACAGGGCGCGGCGGCAGAAGCAGTCGGCCCCAAATCGGCTTTCGTTGCATCAGTTGGAACTTCACGCCACCCGACGAATTCCTGCCCTTCCTCGGCGCATATCTCGACCACGGCTTTTTTGCACCTTTCCCGTTGTTCCGGGTTGTTTGGCAAAAAAACAACGCCCGCAGCAAACTTGCCAGGCTCGGGCAACTGTGTACCCAAATCATCTCGGGCCACCTTGGCGAGAAACTCGTGCGGCAGAGCCGTCAGAATGCCCGCACCATCGCCGGTGTTTGGCTCACAACCACGTGCACCGCGATGATCCATGTTGCGCAAAACCTGGTCAGCATCGAGAACGATCTGGTGGCTACGTTCGCCTTTAATATGCGCAACGAAGCCAACTCCACAGCCGTCCCTTTCCTGATCAGGGCTGTACAGGCCGTACGGCCCCGGGTTTGTTTTTTCTATTGGTCCGGTCATCTGGCGCCTGTCGTCAATGGATGACATTCAGTCACACGCAGCGCAGCACCACTGCGGGGCACTTCGATATGCGGCTCCGCCTTGTTCATTCTGCGGTGATGTTTGTCAAAAAATGCGGTCATTGCAGCCCCTCGCGTAGCAGCAGCAGCACGTCCCTTGCGCTCAGGAAAGGGGTCGTGATCAATACAGGGCTACCGTAACTCTTTGTTTTTACTGAGTTCTTAGTGTCGTTTCTATGGATCTGCCTAGGCCGCCCGGAACTGGTAATACTAAGCCAGAAAGGGTGGTGGTCTCAATGGCTGCGCGCCGCTACGGCCGACGAGCCAGATCGGATGGTTGTGTGAACTTCAACCGGTTCCAGCAACTGGTTCATGCGACCATTTGATGATGGTTAATTCTGATATCAAACGGGTTCTCGATTTCTGGTTTTCGGACAGTGAGCTGGATTCGCCGCGCGTCGACAGCCGCATGGATCGATGGTTCGGTGACGACGATAACGCGCTCAATCAAAAGATCAGGGAAAATTTTGAGGTGCTGGTTGAACGCGCTTCGGTCGGCGATCTGGATGGCTGGACAGACACACCGGACGGTCGCCTGGCGCTCATCATCCTGCTCGACCAATTCCGGCGACATATTTATCGTGGCACGGCAGCAGCATTCTCGCACGATGAACGGGCATTGAAATTCAGCATCGAGGGCACGATTTCAGGCGACTATAAAAAGCTATCGGCGATTTACCGCATGTTTTTCTTTATGCCGCTACAGCGCTCGGAATCACTGAAGATTCAGGAAAAATCGGTCGCCATCTTCAGGGCCCTGGCGGACTCCGTTTCCGCAACCATGCGGGAAACTTTTCTGACAGCCGCGCACTTTGCCGAACTACGCCGTGATATCGTTGCTGATTTCAGCCGGTTTCCACATCGTAATCCGATTCTGGGCCGTGAGAATACGGCTGCAGAAAGCGCTTACATGGCAGGTAATAACGAACAAATAGGCGATAAAATAAGAGACCCGGCAGGCTGTTGAAAAAGCCTGCTAAGCTTAGGGAACCTCTGATTAATTCATGAACGGCGTCTATGAGCCCGAAACGGCCCCCTGCGGCGTTGCGAATCTTGCCAATAGTCCAGCTATTACCTGCGATCCGCGCCTTGCCGGAGACCACATCGAATCTCATAGCCGCTCGCCCAGAATTAATCAGAGGTTCCTTAGCTTAGAAGGTTCAGGAGTAATCCATGCAGTATCAAGGCACTCGTCGCGTCGCCATTGTTGGCGGCCTGCGAATCCCATTTTGTCGCGCGCATACCAACTATGCTCGCTGTTCCAATCAGGACATGATGACGGCGACCCTTAAAGGCCTGGTGGAAAAATTTGATTTAAGCGGGGTTCAGCTCGGTGACGTATCACTGGGCGCCGTAATCAAGCATTCCCGCGACTGGGGCCTCGCCCGTGAATCCGTGCTCGGCAGCGGCCTTGCACCGGAGACCCCCGCTTTCGATCTGCAGAGAGCATGCGGCACCAGTCTCGAGGCGGCGATCCTGATCGGTAACAAGATCGCATTAGGGCAAATCGATGCCGGTGTCGCAGCCGGAACAGACAGCATCAGTGACGCTCCAATCGTATATCCGGACGAATATCGGAATATTCTGCTTAGCAGTTTCAGGGGACGTTCGATGGGTGACCGCGTTAAACCGTGGCTCGGTTTGCGTCCACGCCATTTCAAACCCTCATTACCGGGCGTGCTGGAACCCCGAACCGGTTTGAGCATGGGGGAAAGTACGGAACTGACGGCCAAAGAATGGGGAATCACCCGCGAAGACCAGGATCAACTGGCTTTTGAAAGTCATCATAAAGCGGCGGCCGCGTACGATGAAGGGTTTTACGCCGATCTCGTTATGCCGTTTCAAGGCGCTGCAGAAGACAACAACATCAGGCGCGATAGCTCGATCGAAAAACTGGCGAAGTTAAGACCGGTTTTCGACCGCAGCGAGAATGGCACTATGACTGCCGGCAACAGCACCCCACTGACCGACGGTGCGGCCGCGGTTCTGCTGGCTTCGGAGGAATGGGCGCAAGCTCGAGGGCTGCCCGTATTGGCCTACCTGCGTTACGGAAAAGTAGCCGCAGTGGACTTCGTGAATAAAGAGGGACTCTTAATGGCGCCGGCTTATGCCGTCTCAAATATGCTCAAAGATGCCGGGTTGACGTTTGACGATTTCGATTTGTTTGAAATCCACGAAGCTTTCGCTGCCCAGACGCTGGCAACGCTGAAAGCATGGGAGTCAGAAAACTTCTGCCGTGACAAACTCGGTCGGGACGGGGCGATGGGCAGCATCGATCGAACGCTCCTGAATACGAAAGGCGGCAGTGTGGCCATTGGTCACCCGTTCGCTGCCACCGGCGCGCGGCTTTTGGCTACACTCGCCAAGATGCTTAATGAAAAAGCATCCGGACGTGGCCTGATTTCAGTCTGCACCGCAGGAGGCATGGGCGTTACGGCGATCGTTGAGAAATAAACGACGAAGCCGTGTTTCATGTTCAGGGCTTTATATTGCTAAGCTACCGATAGTCCGCAGCGTCAATAAAGCGATCAGACGAAACGATGAATTTATTTGATCAGATTCTGATCACGGTGAATGCATTTCTTTGGCATAACACCGTGCTTTACCTTTTGCTTGGTACCGGCATTTTGTTCACGTTCTGGAGCGGCTTTTGTCAGTACCGGTCACTCACACACGGCGTGCAAGTCGTTCGTGGCGTATATGACGATCCCGACGACCCTGGTGCAATTAATCATTTTCAGGCGCTGTCCGCGGCCCTGTCCGCAACAGTAGGTCTGGGAAATATCGGCGGCGTCGCGCTCGCTATTGCGCTCGGCGGACCCGGAGCGGTTTTTTGGATGTGGATTGTTGGTTTCTTCGGTATGGCAATCAAGCTGACCGAGGTCACGCTATCGATGTTGTATCGAAACACCCACGACCCCGACAACCCTCACGGTGGGCCAATGTGGGTCGTTTCCAAAGCCCTGGCTAATCGCTCACCGAAGCTGGCCGGCCTGGGCCGCACTATCGGCGTGATTTTTTGTTTGACGGCGCTGATATCGACCGCCACCGGGGGCAATATGTTCCAGGCCTGGAATGTCGGCGTAATCACCGAAGAATACTTTGGCATCCCCAGTGTCGCGAGCGGAATCGTACTGGCTATTTTAGTTGGCATGGTCATCATCGGTGGTATCAAACGCATCGGTGCGGTCGCCGGACGAATGGTTCCGACCATGCTGGTGCTGTACATACTTGCCGGGCTCTACGTCCTCGGTGTGAACTTTGCGCAAATACCAAGCATGTTCGCGTTGATCTTTGCCGGCGCATTCTCGCAGGTGGAAGCAACGGGTGCGTTCATAGGCGGCACTATGGGTTATGCATTTCTGTTCGGCATGAAGCGCGCATTATTTTCGAATGAGGCAGGCCAGGGAAGTTCGCCGATGGCGCACTCGGCCGCTAAAACCGATGAGCCCGCCCGCGAGGGCATCGTTGCGGGCCTGGAGCCATTCATCGATACCATCGTTGTCTGTACGATTACGGCGCTGGTAATTTTGAGCACCGGCGTCTGGAACAGGGCCCCGGAAGCTGTGCTCGCACAGACGCCGGAGATGGTTCAGGTCGTCGATGGCCAGTGGAGCCTCGAAGAAGTGGTCGCACCACCGCGAACGAATGGTGGCTGGGCTCCCGATCAAGGTGTCTTCGTCCTGGTGCAGGCCCATGACAACCCACAAAGCGGCAACGACCTGCATCGACTCGACGGAACGATATCTGTAAATGAGTCCGGTGCCCAGAGAATCACCTGGGCAACGCTGGCGACATCGACAAAACCACGACTTGCCGGCCCCGATATTTATGCAAGTTATGTTGGCGCAACCATGACCGCGAAAGCCTTCGACACGGTTGTCCCCGGGCTCGGCAAATGGCTTGTTACGCTTGCAGTCTGGCTGTTCGCGATCTCAACCTGTATATCATGGAGTTATTACGGCGAGCAGGCATACGTATTTCTGGTTGGAGAGCGGACGGTACTGCCGTACAAATTGGCTTTCTGCACACTAACGATTGTCGCTACGCTGGGATTTCTAAAAACCGATGCGCAACTCGACAACCTGACCGGCTTCGGCAACGGCGTCATGTTGTTCGTCAACGTGCCGATTATGTGGCTGCTTGGAAGCCAGGCAATGCTCGCCTATAAGGATTACGTCAACCGCTTCAAGACCGGACGTATGGGCGCCGAACACTCGCCGCCGTCGCTGGAGGATCTGATCAGCGGCCGCGATGTGGAATAGGCTTACAACACGTAAAGAATCAGCGCGGGCAGCGTAAGAAAGGACAGAACCGTAGATACCAGAATCGCACCGGCAATATCGTCCGGGTGCCGATCATAACGTGCCGCCAACAAGAAATTAAAAACCGCCAGTGGCATCGCGCTTTCAATGATAACGACGCCGCGTATCGTTCCCGACAAATCGAAAACTTCCGCAACGCCGACACCGACGGAAAATCCGAGGCCCAGACGAAATGCAGCAAGCCCGATCGCTTTCCCCGGTCGCGCAATCCGAAAATTCGCCAGCGAATATCCAAGTGCGAGAAGCATCAGCGGTATCGCAAGGCCCCCGAGTAACTGCACTGTGTTCGCGAGCGTCTTTGGCAGCGGCGTATCCGTGGCCAGCAACGTTACGCCAATGACCGCTGCGTATATCATTGGCGTAGTGGCCAGGGTTCGCCAGGCCGGTTCCCGGCCCTGAAACAACGGCCCGAAGACAAACTGAGATACCGAGTAGACAATGTACACACCGACGGCCAGACCGAGGCCTTCGGGACCAAATGCGAATAAACATAAGGGTAGGCCGAGGTTGCCGGTGTTACCGAAAATGACTGGCGGCAAGAAACTCCGCAACGGCTGACGCAAAATACTTAACACCAGTCCGCCGAATACCGTGGTCGTCGCAAGAATCGTGACGGATGTCAGCAGAATTTTTGCAAACTCCGTTGTCTCGGCCTCCAGGTTTGAAATACCGTTCAAAATCAGGCACGGAGCGCCGATGTTCATGATAATCCGGGTTATAAACTCCCGTTCGAACGGTAAGCCTGAGCGTGCCCAGGCGTAGCCCAGCAGAGCGCAAATAAGCACCGGCCCGATAATCGGAATTAGCTGCTGATACAACGCGGCCCCCTGTCAAACCCGGAAAAAGGTGGCGGATTTATTTTCTCGCCGCAAACGATAAAATCGTCAGTTCTAGTACTCCCAGGCGGAATACTATAGAACGGAGCAAACCCATGGGCGAGACAATTGAACTGACAGCCAGCGATGGACACAATCTATCGGCCTACCGGGCTGATCCCGATGGCACTCTAAAAGCGGGCGTCGTTATTCTGCAGGAGATCTTCGGCGTAACAAACCACATTCAGGCTGTTGCCGATGAATATGCCGCCCGCGGGTATCTGGCGATTGCGCCTGCCATGTTCGACCGTATTCAGCCCGGCGTGACGCTCGATTACACGGCGATTGAACAGGGCCGCGGCTTGATGATGCAACTAAATCTGGATAACGCGGCCCAGGATATGGCGGCTGCCGCCAGCGTTGCCCGGACCGCCGGAAAAGTCGCGGTAATCGGGTATTGCTGGGGTGGTGCGATGGCTGACCTTGCCGCATGTCGCATCAATATCGACGCCGCCGTAGCGTATTACGGCCGCATGATTGTCGAATGGCTGGATCATGAAACCAGCTTGCCCGGTGATGTATCACTTCGGCGCAACAGACCCGCTGATTCCCGACGAGATGATCGAGCAGATCAAAGCAGCCCGTCCGGATGGCGTATTCCACACGTATCCCGGTGCGGGACACGGCTTTAACTGTACGGAGCGTGCCGATTTTCACCCTGAGAGTGCAACGCTGGCCCTACAGCGCACGCTGCAATTTCTGGACGAGAACCTGTAAGAAAAACTTGCGATCGAATCAAGCTTCATCGGCTACCTGGTTCTCGAGGCAACCAATCTGATCGATTTCAATTTCGATGCGATCACCAGGTTGCAGCCAACGCTGTGGATCTCGCGCAAAGCCTACGCCGCTGGGTGTTCCGGTCGCAATAACGTCGCCCGGCTCCAGCTGGCAAATCGTCGATAAATATTGAATTAATTCGCCGATTCCGATGCACAGGTCACCGATATTGGCCTGCTGCATGACGGCTCCATTGATTCGCGTTACCAGGTTCAATTCCCGCGGATCCGGGATTTCATCGGCTGTCACCATCCATGGGCCAAACGCCCCGCTATGTGGGAAAATTTTTCCAGGAATAAATTGCGAAGTATGGTACTGATAATCTCGCACGGAACCATCCAGGAAACAGCTGTAGCCGGCAACATATTCCATGGCAGCTTCTGCACTGACTCGATGGGCAGTGCGCCCGATAATCACGGCTAACTCACCCTCATAGTCAAACTGCTGCGAAACTTTCGGCCGAATCACCGGCTGCCGGTGGCCCACGAGGCTATCCGGAAATCGCACAAAAAGAGAGGGGTATTTCGGTGGCGTACGTCCCATCTCTTTAATATGCGCCCGGTAGTTCATGCCGACGCCAAAGATCTTGCCGGGATTTGGTATGACCGGGTCGAATCGAACCTGCTCGAATTCAACGCCCTGCCCGGGGGCGGCAGTAAAAAGAATATCCGCAGTTAACCTCGCACCGATGGCGCTTTTCAGATCCGGGTAGCGAGCGCGAAAATCTTCCGCTACGGGGTAAACCATCCCATTTTTGATAACACCATATGTCACCCGATCACCGGATCGAAAGCTGGCTAATTTCATTGTCGATAAACCTCATCGTGAGTCAATAACAGGCCGGCCAAAGTGGTCACAGGTAATTACGCCGCTCTTAGTCTGCGCTCTTTTCCGATATTATAGGCTCGGAGCCACGGACTGATGATCAATCGATACGTTTTGCGATCCCCTCCCATCCTTTGATCATACTCGTGGCATGACCGCTGAAATTTTGAGCGAGTCGATTAAATAGCAGTATCCGGGTCTTCACGGTTGTTTCAGAAAGCGCGCTTAAACCGTAGCACATCGGCCCCACTACCCGGCCAGCAGCTAAATTCACCGGCAAGCTTGCAACCACGACTTTAAGACGGGCAAAATCGCGCGTTCGTTCGCGTGACCAAAGAAAAGACACATTAATATGAGATCAGCTAAAGGCGGCCCGAGACTCACCCAGGGACCCGTCGGAGAATCCATCCGTTCTCTGATGCTGCCGATGCTAATAGGCATGGTTGCGCTAATTTCCTACAACCTCGTCGACACATATTTCGTCGGCCAGCTCGGCACAATGGAGCTGGCAGCTATCAGTTTTACATTCCCGGTCAGTTTTATTGTTGGTGCCGTAACCATGGCGTTCGGCATCGGCACATCATCGGTTTGTTCCCGGTTGTTCGGCGCGAACAAACTCGAAGACGTCGAGCGAGTGGCAATCCATACGATTATCCTGGGCGCCGCGACGGGGCCTGATCGTTGTAACGATCGGTCTTTTGACAATAGATCCGCTGTTTACTCTGCTGGGCGCTGACGATACGACGTTGCCGGTCATACATCGCTACATGAAAATTTATTACTGGGGCGGTATTTTCCTCGTCATCCCAATGATTACGAATTCCGTCATGCGGGCATCCGGCAATGCCAAAACCCCGGCGATGATCATGACCGGTTCCGCAATAATGAATGTCATCCTGGACCCGATTTTGATATTCGGTCTGTTCGGTATGCCGCGCCTCGAAGTCGAAGGCGCTGCTATTGCTACGGTACTTTCCAACGCAGTGACGTTGTGCGTATCGCTTGGCGTCGTTGTATTTCGTGAACATCTGATAACTTTTCGCCATCTCTGGCCGAAACTCATTCTGGACTCCTGGCGCCGTGTCCTGCATGTTGGACTGCCCTCCATGACCAGTAGCCTGATTGCGCCGCTCACGACAGCGTTCATCACTTACCAGGTGGCTCAGTTCGGCCAGGAAGCGGTAGCCGGCTTCGGTATCGCGTCACGCATGGAGGGGCTGTCGCTGCTGGCCATGATGGCGCTCAGTGGCGCCATAACGCCGTTTGTCGGGCAAAATTTTGGCGCGCAAAATTACGATCGGGTCGCTAGCGGCGTGCGCTGGTGTTTCAGATTCTCGCTTGTCTACGGTCTGATAATAGCGACTTTCCTGGCGTTGACATCTGTCTATATCGCCGAATTTTTTACCGAGGACCCGACGGCCATCGCAACCGCCAACCTGCACATGCGCATCGTGCCACTGAGTTATTTCTTATTGGGTTTTGCGATGACTGTAAACGGCGCTTTCAATGCCATAGGCAAACCCATGCCGGCCATGTTCATATCTTTGACCAGAACCATCCTGCTGTATGCGCCGTTGGCGTTCCTGTTAACCAGCCTGTTCGGCCTGGTAGGCGTCTTTGTGGCTGCCTGCACCGCCAATCTCGCGGCCGGAACAATGGGCTTCTTCTGGTTTCGCAAAGTATTCAAGAAAGTCGTCACCGACCAGCAAGCGGTACTACAAACCTGACTGGAAAACGGCCGCCTTCGGGTTAATATAAAGCCGATTTTCTATCCGGAAGACGGCAAACCCAGGGAAGATGTCCGTTGATCCGGACAGCGCGCGCCGCTATCGACTGGGCGATGACCGCTATACCCTATTTGCTATGTGACGCGTTGCTCGTGATCGCCTTGATTCTTGTGCCGGGTATTGCACTTTATCTGCCGGGATTTTTATAGCACGTAATTAAATCTGCGATGCGTTGGAACGCGGTAGCCGGATCTCAAAGATCGCACGCATGTCTGCGTGACTATTTCTCACCGTCCATGTAGCGATCGAGTTCGGTATGAAAGTGTCGCAGTCGCTGTTCCTGTTCGGACCATAGCGGCCCGGCGAAACCACGCGAGCGAATACCGGCCTGTACGACCGGCAGCAGCTCGGAATCCTGATCGAGCACGAGGCCCAGGTTGGGCGGTTCGCCGATACCGGTGCGCTCCACGTCCGGCCGGGTTTCGCCCGAGATGTCCGTACCTTCCGGTACTCCCATCCAGCCGGGCACGGTGTAACTGGGATCTTCACAGGGTCGCCAGAGTGTCATGGTGTTATAGAAGAATCGCTCCGGATTCTCGGGGTGGGGCATAAAGCGCATCAGGAATGCGCCCTCGGCATGCAGACCTATCTGCACGTTGGGGAATATGCCCGTGGCCCAGCTGTCAGACAGCTGGCCGTCGGACAGCGCCGAGTAATCCAGACCGCAACGTTCTGCCCGATCACGTTTGGCGCGCTGAACTGTCTCGCGAACCTCGCGGGCAGAATCATGATACTGGGCGGGATCCATGCCGGCATCCTGCATCATGAACGCGAGCCCTTCATCGACGTCTTCCTGATCAGCGACGCGTCCACTTTTTACGGCGAGAGGAACGATCATGCGACTAAAGCCGTTCGGATAAAGATCACACTGCACGTTGAGATCATTCATCACGGTTTGAGTCTCGGGATGAACCGCGTGGAGATGGTAGGTTTCGTAAAAGGCGTCGATCCCGGTTTTCCAGTTTGCTGCCCATTCGCTGATGCTGTGACGGACAACAAACATTTCGTCGAGGTGGTAATTCTCCAGATAACCATCCGGAAGGCCAATGAACTCGTCTAAAGGTTGGGCATCATCATTTATATTTATAAAGATCAGACCAGCGCGCATCTCGCATCTGACTTCACGCAAATTTGGTCGATGGCAGATAACTTCCGGGCGGAACGTCTCTTCGTCGGTAATCTTTTCTGGAGTGCCGTCCAACCCGTATTGCCACGAGTGAAACGAGCAGGTAAACCTTGGCACACTGCCAAAATCGTTTTGCACGAGCCGGTTGCCCCGATGCTGGCAAACGTTGTAAAAAGCTTTGATATCACCGGCGTCGGTACGCGTAATCAGAAAATTTTCGCGCCCCAAATCAAAGGTAAAATAATCCCCCGGTTCCCGAACATCGGAAACCACCCCGGCAATCAACCAGACGCGTGGCCACAAGCGTTCCCATTCCCGCTCCATCCACTCCGTGGTGTAATAACGTTCGGGCTGGGACCGCGCTGTACCGTTATCGATATACGCAACCTTGGCCTCAAGGGAGCCGGCCGGCGCGGATGCGTTGACCGCCCAGCCCTCGCGAAAGTCGTAGGCCACTTTTCACTCCTATATATAGTGCTCAAGAAACTCTAAAACGGGGGCAGTATATCAGTTGAAAAAAACAAGGCTGACTGTTTTATTTGGCGCCGGAAGCCTGTCAGGGCGCCATTGGATGGAGGTATGAACCTGCTCTGGGGATACGACTAATGCTGTGGCAAATTAGCAACAAACCAGCATAAGCTCCCGGAATTTAGAGCCCGGATTCGTTGGTTTGTGGAGAAACAGTCCAGACTGCTTTTTTTTTGCTGCGGATAGCGTTAGAGTGCCGCGGAGGGAATTCGCGAGGGTGTAGCAACGGCCCCGCCCCAGCGAATTCGTCCCGAGAATCATTTTGGCTCAATCGTCAACAGGGGGGATTCCTATGACGACGACCCGTTCCCAAGTCACCGCTATAAAACGGCGACTCACATTCCTCGTAGCCACTGCAACGCTGGCGATTACCGCGCTGGTGCCAATGGTCTTAGAGGCGCAAATACTCGAAGAAATAACCGTCATGGCGACCCGGCGCGTCGAGACAGATATTCAGACCACACCCATCTCGGTAACCTCCGTCAGTGAGGTTCAGATCGACAGGTTGATCGGACGTGATCTGCTGGCTCTTGCTATCGAAGCACCCAACGTGGTCGCGGGCAAGCAGCCCGGATTTAACTCGGCAAACTGGGCAATCCGGGGCGCCGGGCAAGCCAGCATCATTCTCTACTTCGAGTCGCAGGTCGGTACGACGGTGGATGACTTCGTCATCCCGCATATCCAGACCGCCAACATCGAGATGCTGGACCTCGACACCGTGGAAATTCTTCGCGGTCCCCAAGGGACGCTGTTCGGTAAGAACACCACCGGCGGCGTCATCAATGTTCGCACCAAGCCGGCCGACCTCGAGGAAGGCAGTTTCGAGTTGCGGGCTAAGGTGGCCGAATTCGGCCGCACCGAGGGACAAGCAATATTAAATATCCCGTTCGCGGAGAACTGGGCATTTCGCGCAGCGGGCATGTACATGAAGTCGGACGGCTACTTCGAGAATGGCGCCGCCTACGGACCGGTCGGTGATCTGGGTGTCGGTTATCCCCTTGTCGGCGAGACGGGTCAGGGTGACGGTTCGGACATCGGGGGCGATGATGTTTTGTCGGGCCGTTTCAAACTGCGCTGGCAGCCAACCGACGATCTGAATTTGAATCTCACCTACGAAATCGTCCGTGATCAAGGTGACACGCCCGTTTCGGTCAACGGCACGCCTAACAATGAACCGGGTTACCTGTGGAACTCTCTTGGATTCTCCGCGGATCTGAGTGGTGACCAGACCAAGCAGGGCGCCGTCACGAATCGGGAGGGCAACCTTTTGGCAATGGGCAGCAGGGGCCATGAAACTGATGTGGATGGCGTCTACTTCAATGCGGACTGGTCCTTCAGCGATAACTACACGCTGACGGGTATGGTCGGGTACCGTGAGACAGCGTCATGGCTGCCCAGTACCTATACCGGTGAAGTGGGGCCGGTTTCGCTGTTTGACGCAAACCGGCAGGACGAACGTGAGACGACCCAGCTGGAAGTGCGGGTGGCATCGGATCTGGACGGACCGTTCAACTGGCTCGTGGGCGCCTTCTACCAGGAGGACGACACGCTGTTCACCGTGGCCCAGACCCTGGGCTTCGTGGATATGACAATTCCCAGCGACGTGTTCTTCGGTGATTCCTTCTTTTTCAATGACAATCCCCAGGTGATGTCCAACGGTCAGGACGCTGAGTCCTTCGCTTTGTTCGCTGACGGCACGTGGGACGTGACCGACAAATGGACCCTCAGCGCCGGCGCCCGCTGGACCCACGAGGAGAAAGACTGGACCGGACGAAACCAGATATTTTCCCAGGCGTTGCAAAGTTCCAGCGACCCCGGCGGTTGCGATCCATTGTTCTTCGGCGGCCCAACCTGGCAAGAATTGGGGGAGCCACTGGCGGCGGCAGACTTCGCGCGATGGGACTGCGGTGTGATACAGGACAGCGAGGAGTGGGACGAGCCCACCTGGCGGTTTGCCGCATCTTACCAGGTGAACGATGATCTGTTCACCTATTTCAATTACGCTCGCGGTTTCAAGAGCGGCGGCTACAATGACCAGGCCGGCACCAGCGGCAGCCTTGAGCCCCTCCAGGCTCGTCCGACGGACCCCGAGACCGCCGATTCCTTCGAACTCGGCTTGCGATCGGATTGGCTGGATGGCTCCCTGCGCCTCAACCTGACGGGTTTCTATGTGTTCTACGATGATTCCATCCAGCCGCTGGTGGCGGCAGTCGAGCGGCCCCCGGAAGAGGGGGGGGGATTTTGAGGCAACACGCTTCTTCAACGCGGCAGAGGTCACGGTCTGGGGCATTGAGTTTGAACCGACCTGGCTGATCACCGAGCAATTCAGCCTCCGGGGTAATCTGGGCTGGCTGGACGCTTCGTTTGACAAGTTCGAGGCGGATACCAACCTTGACGGTACAATCGACACGGATCTCTCCGGTAACCCGGTGGGCCGGGCGCCGGAGCTGACCTGGAGCGTGTTCGCCCTGTATAAGCACGATTTTCTGGGTGGTCGGCTGGACTGGGCGGCCGATATCAACTACGAGGACGAAGCCGTATACAGCTACACGGCTGTGCCGGATACGCCCAACGGCATGACTGACGACCGGACGCTGCTAAATGCCTCGGTAACCTACACCTCCCGTAACGATCTTTGGTGGCTCAGAGCCTATGGCAAGAATCTTACCGACGAGGAGTATCGGATCGGCGAACTGGCCGTGGGCGGATTGTGGGTCATGACGTATTGGGGCGAACCCAGGGTTTTGGGTATCGAGGCCGGGATGAAGTTCGGCTGGTAAACAGATCGGCTTAACATGCTCTATGAGAGAGGCCGGCTTTGCCGGCCTTTTCTTTGCGCCCATAATCGGATCAGCAACGAGAGCGCATCATGAGCGAATCACAAAAACTCGAAGGCAAGATCGCAATCATCTCCGGCGCGGCGAGTGGCATCGGCCGGGCGACGGCCATTCTTTTTCTCCAGCACGGTGCCAAAACGTTCCTCGTGGATCTGCCGGAGCAAAACCTGATCGACCAATTCGACGACTACGATCATGCGCGGATGCTGGAACTGGACATTACCGAGGCCGATGCACCCCAACGTATCGTGGAAGGTGCAATGGAAGTCTTCGGTGGCATCGACATCCTGATGAACAACGCGGGTATTGCCGTGGGTGCCGATCTCGAATCCACGACCGACGAAGTCTGGGACCGGGTCATGGCCGTCAATGTAACTTCGATGTTCCGCATCTCACGCGAGACCGTTCCCCACATGCGTCAGCGTGGCCGGGGCCGGATCATCAATGTCGGCTCGATCATGTCGGACATGGGTGGTCCCGGACTGTGCGCCTATGGCGCCTCGAAACATGCCGTTGCCGGTCTGAGCAAGGCCATGGCCGTCGACCTGGGTCAGTATCAGATTACGGTGAACTACCTGCAGCCCGGCGCTATTGTCACGGCACTGTCCGCACCGTTTTTCGAAGACCCAGAGTTCCGCACCTACTGGGAAAATAAAGCCCCGGTCGGGCGATTAGGACAACCCGAAGATGTCGCGGCAGCAGCACTTTTTCTTGCCTCGGATGAAGCGGAATTCATTTCCGGGCTCGGCTTTAACGTCGACGGCGGCGCCATCGTAAAATTCTGAGCGCCTCGCGATCAGGCTGCGGCAACACCGAACGGGCAGTACTCCTCGCGCTCGACAAGGTGCAGGATAAAGGACAGCTTTGCCATCCCGGCGACTACCGCCATCACCGTACCGAGTTCGCAAATCTCCGCGTCGCTGAAGTGGGCCGAAAGTCGCGCATAGCGTTCGTCAGTCATGTCGCCAGCCATATTGGTCAGAACAATTTGATCAGCGAATTCCAGTACGGCTTTTTCGGCATCGGTGAACGGACCGTGCTGGTAGTCGTCCATGGCGTCGACCTGTTCCTGCGTGATGCCGGCCTCAAGAGCACCAGGCACATTTTGCTTGTTGCAGGTTCGACACCCGTGCACGAGTGAAAGCTTCAGACGCACGAGTTGTTTGTAATGGTTGTCGACAGCGCCGCCAAAAAACAACTTCGTGTAGAAATCATTCATCACGAAACGCAAAACGTCCGGCGCCTGCGCAAATACTTCAACGAAGGTAGGTTCTCCGGTGAGACCGTTCAGTGCATCCCAGGCCGGCTGAAATTCCTCCGGCAATTGCTCTCTGGGAATACTGGCGAGTGGTGTATCGGCCATGATGTGCTCCTCAAGTCGCCGCGGACTTACATTAAAAGTTTCATTTAACTGGCAAGGCCGAACACGGATACGCTGGCGATATTCCGGATCGGTATGCCGCCCAGATTGTGAGTCATGCCGATCGATGGTGCGTCGAGTTGCCGCTCGCCCGCCCGGCCCAGCAGTTGAAGATAAATCTCATAGGCCATGCGCAGACCCGAAGCGCCGATCGGATGGCCAAAACATTTCAGTCCACCATCCACCTGGCAGGGCACCGGACCGTCACGGTCATAGACACCGTCGAGAATGTCCCTGGGTGCGTTACCGGGTTCCGATAATCCCAGGTCCTCCATCACGATCAATTCAGTAATCGAAAAACAATCGTGCACTTCAAGCAGATCAATCTCGTCACGGGGATTCTCGATGCCGGCCTCTTTATAAGCGCGCTGGGCCGCGATCCGGGTCGTTAATGTATAGCTGCCGTCCCAGGATGCGTGACCGGACTCGGTACCGTTGCTGGCCGCCAGTTGCAGAGCCTTGATCGCTACCAGGTCACGCTTGCCCAGGCTGTGAGCAACTTCCGGTGACGTGACGATGGCACAGGCTGCCCCGTCGCTGACACCGCAACAGTCGTATAGCCCCAGCGGATAGGCAACCGTCGGCGCATTCAGCACCTGCTCCATAGTGACAGCTTTGCGTAAATGCGCCTTTGGATTCAGTGCCCCGTTCTGGTGACTCTTCCACGAAACGTGCGCCATGGCCTGTTTGAGATCATCCATTGCGATCCCGGTCCGCGCGCTGTAGGCACTGGCCAGTTGAGCAAACGCGCCCGGTGCCGTGTAGTTCGGCATCCAGAGATCGTCGAAGCTGCCCTTGGTGCGTTCCGGTAACCCTGCGTATCCCGAATCCTTGAGCTTCTCCATGCCCAGGGCCAGCGCGATATCACAGGCGCCGGACGCCACCGCGTAAGTGGCACCGCGGAGCGCTTCCGACCCCGTAGCGCAAAGATTTTCGACGCGAGTGACCGGAACATTCGGCAGGCGCAGCGCCATGGAAAGGGGTATCGCCGATTTCCCGACGCTCTGTTCGTCGTAGAACACGCCGAGCCAGCCCGCCTCGATCTGGTCCCGTTCGATGCCGGCATCATCCAATGCTTCCGTGAATGCCTCCAGCATCAAGTCGTCCGGGCCAGCATCCCAGCGCTCGCCGAAACGGGCACAACCCATGCCGAGGATGACTACTTTGTCACGAATGCCCGTAGCCATTTTTATGTCTCCTCCACCGGCGTGGGTTTCCAGAAATACCGCGTAAAGTTTCGTCGCGCGTCCACATCTTTTATCCTGAACCGCATCTCTACCGGCATGCCGATTGCCAGCGTACCCGGCTCGCAGTCGGTGAATTCCATCAGGATATTTCCGCCGCCTTCGATTTCGACGTTACCGTATTGCAGGGGTGGGTTCGGACAATAAGCCAGCCAGTCCTCGGTAAACGATTTCACCTTGCCTTTCACGCCGGACAGTGAGACCGGTTCCTGGGTATCGAACTCCCGGCATTCCGGGTTCACGCAGATTCTTGTACTCGGAAACTGTACCGTGCCACACTTTCCGCAGCGGCCGCCGGTGAATCCCGTCACGCTCTCGCGATTGCGGTATAAGGCAGTCAGGGCGGTGCGATTATCAAACTCCGCGCGGTTTCCCCAGTCGACCGACACCGCCCCCTGATGAGTGAGATAACGCAGATAGCTGGTTTCCTCGCGGCGATGCGCCAGGTGACCATCGACACCGAGCTTCGGCCGATAATCGCTGATGCGCTCAGTGGCCTCGAACAGGAAGGCATCGACACCCTGGCCGAAACCGATCAGCAGTATTTTCGCGCCCGCTGCTGCCTGCTCCAGGGCACGTGCCAAAAGAAGCAAGGGATGTGCGGTGCCCGTATGACCACATTGGTCGGCCAGGTCATCCGCCAACGCCGACTCGGATAGCCCGAGGATCTTGCAGAGCCGTTTAGCCACACGAGCGGGGCAGGGAAAAATTACGTGGTCGATGTTGTCAGCGGCAACACCGGCGTCTTCCAGCAGCGGCTGAACGGTTTCGGGAATGAGTTTAAAAAATCCTTCGTCCCGAACCCATCGATCTTCCACCGTGTAATCGAACCGATCACCCCGTGCCCGGTAATGGTCAACAAGGTCGCGACTGATGGCCCGATGCCCCAGTGCCCGGGCCAACAACCGATCATCACCGCCGACCAGCATTGCTGTGGCGCCGTGACCGATCTGCATCTCCAGCGGACTGGCCGGCCGCGCATCGCGGCAGTCGCTCGCGATCACGAGGGATGAGCCACCGCCAGTGCGCAGGGCATTGGCCAGTGCGGCAGTGCCGGCGCGCAGAGAGGCCGTCATATCCAGAGTGTTTATACGCTCGCCCAAGCCCAGGGCTTCTACAACCACGGCCGCGTTGTCCCGATCGGCGTACGGCAGAGTCGTGGATGCCAATACCAGATTCTCCGGCGCATCGAAATCGGCCAGATTGCAGTCCCGGGCCGCTTCCACCGCCATGGTCAAACTGTCTTCGTCCCAGGCGCGAATTGCCCGCTCACCCCTGGTCTGGCCTTTCAAGGCGGGTTTCGCCCAAGCCATTGCATCCGCGATAATCTTGCGAGGCAACCGCCGCTGCGGGACATACGCCCCAAAAGCCAGAATACCGCGCTCGCTCATCGCCAACCGTCCGTAATCCAGTCATGCAGAACGGCGGTTACCCGCAACGGTTCCGAAATACGGTCTGCACCGATGCGGCGATCGAGTTCTTCGTGCCAGTGGTAGATGCGTCGCTCCTGATAACTCAATGGCATGCTCTGAAATCCTGCTGACTCTATGGACGCCTGCATCTTCTCAATGAAAGACAGGTCTTCGTCCAGAATTCGTTCGTAGTTGCCAAGGCGGACGTCCCAATGGGCATCCCGTGGACCGTCGCCCCAGTCCGGAGCGAACCATATCACCTCCAGCAGGGATCGCCGCTCACTAATGGGCCAGACCAGGTTGAACGGCAGACCCGTGGGCGCCACCGGGGTCACGAGGTTCGGAAAAACATTAAAACTCGGGCTGGCCTCGCGCTCAATCTCGGTTGCCTCGGCCATCTCCGGCATGCCCTTCACGCCCGGGTCGACCCAGCCCGGTCGGCGGTTTGGCGTCAGCATCAGCGAATGTCCGTGCGGCCAGAGAATGATATTAGTGCCGCGATGATCCAGAAAGCGATCCACGGTTTTCGGGTGCGTCGACTTCAGATGATAAACCTCAAGAAATGTCTCGAGGAAAGTCTTCGCGTTGCAATTCACCTCTAAAGTCTGCTGATTGACGAGGCGAAGCGTTTCCAGGGGCAGTGCGCTGAAGTAATCATGAACTGGGCCGAGGTACTCGGCCAGCGGCGGCGCATCCGGATCCTCGCTAATGAAAATCCAGTTGCCAAGCTGCTCGCAACAAACCGGCACCAGGTTTCGGCAACTTTTGTCCAACCCGACGAAGTCCCGCGGATCCCTGAGGCTGGCCAGCTCGCCGGTTAGCTTATAAGTCCAGCCGTGAAAACCGCAGACCAGACCACCCTGCACGGTACCGGTTTCCTCTCTGACCAGTGGACCACCCCGGTGCCGGCAGGTGTTGTAGAACGCGCGAATCTGATCTTCGTTGTCCCGCAGAATCAAAATCGGTGACCCGGTCCGTTGCCAAAGCTTGAAGCTGCCCGGCTCGGGTAGCTCGTCCAGATGGCCCGCATATAACCAGGCTTTCTTCCACAGATGCTCCCGCTCGAGATGGAGGAATTCCGGGTCCGTGTAACGACCGCCGGGAATGTCGGGCAGTCGGGGGAATCCTTCCGGCGGACCTTCACGTGTGCGCTCGTATTCGATGCCGGCCTTGAGGGATGCTATGACCTGCGGGTGCATCGGAAAAGTATACGAACGGGCGAACATGAAAGAAACAGGCCAGACTGTTTTTTTTCTGGAACCCCGTGCGATAATCTTTTCGGCCGGTCAAAACCTGGGGCCTTCGTGTCTGACATCATCCTGCATCATTTCGATATCTCGCCGTTCGCCGAAAAAATTCGGCTGGCACTGGGAATCAAAAACCTGCCCTGGCGTTCCGTGCAGATACCCCTGGTAATGCCGAAACCCGGTCTGACCGCATTGACCGGCGGCTACCGCAAGACGCCGGTCATGCAAATTGGTGCGGACATTTACTGCGATACCCAGCGGATCGCCCGGGAACTGGAGCAGCGTTTTCCCAAACCCACCTTGTTTCCCGCCGGCAACGAGGGTCTGGCCCTGGCCCTGTCCACATGGAGCGACAAGGCTTTCTTCGAACCCGGTGCCGGATTATCGATGGGAACCAATGCCGACCTTCCCGAGCCGATCCTTACGGACCGCAAAGCATTTTTCAATTTCATGGATTTCGAAACCCTAGATGCAAGTCTGCCGCATCTCTACAGCCAGCTTCGCAGTCACGCAGCCTTGGTGGAACGCCAACTCGCCGACGGCAGAGATTATTTCCTCGGCGGTGGTCCCGGCTGGGTCGACATACTGGCGTACTTTCCGGTCTGGATGGTCCGTGCCAATGTCACCGACATCGGAGCGGTGTTCGCGAAGTTCGAAGCATTAGCTGCCTGGGAAGCGCGCATGGGCGCCATCGGCCAAGGCGAGCGCACCGAAATGTCAGCCGAAGAAGCCATCGCCATTGCCCGGGACTCTGTATCCGTGAGTGATGTCCGGATCGATCCCGACGACCCCCTTCGACTGGAAGCCGGATGCCGGGTGGAAGTGTCACCGGATGACTACGGGATCGTGCCCGTCGCGGGCGAGCTGGTGCAACTGACGTCGGACGAGATCGCGGTTCACCGTAAAGATCCCCGGGCCGGAGAGTTGGTCGTGCACTTTCCCCGCATCGGCTATCGCGTCGATCCGTTGTGAGATAGTGGTGTCTGACACCAATTTTTTCACGGACACATTTTACCCATGATCGAACTCTATTTTTTCCCCTCACCGAACGGTCTGAAGATCGCCATCATGCTGGAAGAGTGCGGCTTGCCCTACGAAGTGAAGCCGGTGGATATCGGGTCCGGTGAGCAGTTTCGCCCCGAGTACCTGGCTATTAATCCCAATAACAAGATCCCGACCATCGTGGATCGCGATACGGGCATCGCGGTGTTCGAATCCGGCGCGATCCTGATCTATCTGGCCGAAAAGTCCGGACAATTCCTGACCGCCGACCCCGAGGCGCGAATGCAAACGCTGAGTTGGCTGCTCTGGCAGGTGGGCGGACTGGGGCCCATGGCGGGTCAGGCCCATCACTTCAGGGCGTTCGCTGAAGAAGAAGTACCGTACGGCATCCGTCGTTACACTAACGAAGTGAATCGCCTGTACGGTGTAATGGATCGGCAATTGGGTAAGAATGAATATCTCGCGGGTGAATATTCAATCGCGGATATCGCCTGTTGGCCATGGGTCGTTCCGCACGAACGGCAGGGACAGACGCTCGATGATTTCACTCACCTCAAGCGCTGGTTCGAGACTGTGCGCGAGCGGCCGGGTGTCCAGCGCGGCTTCGCCCTGGGACATGAAACAGTGATGGACCGGGAAGGCTACCGGTTTTTGTACGGCCAAACTGCAGCCATGGTGGACGAACAAAAGAGTCGGTTATCCGGGAACGACACGGAATCGACAACGTGACCGGCATTATTCTGCATCACTACGACGCTTCGCCGTTCACGCAAAAGGCGCTGCGCATGATGGGGCTGAAAGGTCTCGCCTGGCGTTCGGTCGAGACGCCGATGATTCTGCCGAAACCGGATTTGGTCTGTCTGACCGGTGGTTACCGGGGCACCCCCGTTATGCAGATCGGTGCCGACATTTATATCGATACGCAGTGCATTGCCCGTGAGTTGGAACGACGTTTTCCGAAGCCGACGTTTTTCCCGGGAAATGACCCCGGTCTCGCCTACGCCCTGGTGAAGTGGAGTGATCAGTTTTCCCAGGCAGGGCTCACCATGGCGCTGACCATTCTCGGACCGGACTGGGATCAGGCCTTTATGGACGATCGCAGGGCAATATTTCGGGATTTGGACTTCGACAATCTGAGCGGGGATGTCGAGCACGCCATGGCACAATTGCGCGCCAGTGCCGCACTTCTGGATGCACAACTTGGCGATGGCCGGGCGTTTCTATGTGGTGACCAGCCGGGGCTTGTGGACATCCAGGCATTCAGCGTACCGTGGTTCACCCGGGCCGCCATGCCCGTTACTGAAAAACTGCTGGGTGTTTTTTCCCATCTGCCGGCCTGGGAAGCCAGGGTTGCAGGGCTTGGCGAAGGATCGCGGCAAAACATCGCAGTCGCAGAAGCCCATGACGAGGCACGCTGTGCCGAACCGGATCTGTCAACCGAGATTGACGCAGCCGACCCACAGCATATGCGGGCCGGAATGCGGGTCAGAATCGACGCCGATGACTTCTCATCACGCGGCCCAGTTGAAGGAGATGTATTGCGAGCATCACCGTTGGAAATCTCGATTCATCGGCACACGGATACGTTCGGTGATCTCGTAGTCCATTTCCCGCGCCTGGGTTACCGGGTGACCCCATTAGCATGAATGGTTATGATCATTTTTGATCGCGCTAATTCATTACGCGTTCGTTTTCGCTGACTCACTGGCCAAACCATGGAATTCCAACTTTCAGAAGAACAAGAGCAACTCAAGGAGGCAGCACGCCGGTACGTGCGCGACAAGCTGCCCCCGGTCGCCGAAGAACTCGAGCAAAAAAACGAGGCACCGTCGAGGGCGCTGATCAAAGATTTCGCGCGGATGGGTTTTCTCGGTATCAACGTGCCGGAGAAATTCGGCGGCCTGGGCCTGGGTAACCTCGAAGCGCTGATCGTTCTCGAGGAGTTCGCCCAGGTTTCCTCCGCTGTTGCGTTCCCCGTCTTCGAATCCATCGTGGGTCCGGTACGCGCAATTGAGCGATTCGGCGATCCGCAACTCGCTAACGAAGTGGTACCGGCGGTCTGTGCCGGTGAGAAAATCGTGGCCGTTTGCATGTCCGAACCCCAGGCAGGAACCGCCCTGACCGATCTGAAAACCCGCGCCGAAGTCAAGGGTGACAAAGTCGTGGTCAACGGCACGAAGCGCTGGTGCTCAGGCGGCGGGCACGCCGACGGCTACGTCGTGTACTGCCGCATGTCCGACGATCCCGGGGCCCGCGGAATCGGCGCGATCTATGTGGAGAAAGACACGCCGGGACTGAGCTTTGGCGCGCCGGAGAACCTGATGGGGTTCCGGGGGATCCCTTCCTCGGACGTATACCTGGACAACGTTACGATACCTTCCCACAACGTTATCGTGCCGGCGGGTGGTTTTCGCAAACTTATGGAAGCCTTCGACCTGGAACGCTGCGGGAACGCCACCATGGCCCTCGGTCAGGCATCGGGGGCCCTGGAGGACGTACTCGACTACGTACAGCAGCGGGAACAGTTCGGCAAGCCCATCGTCGAGTTCCAGGCGGTGCAACTGAAACTCGCCGAGATGCAGATGCAGGTGGATGCAGCGCGATTGCTGATCTATCGCGCGGCGTGCAACGCTCAGGACGGACTGCCCAGCATTCTGGATTCATCCGTGGCGAAATGTTTTGCCAACGAGATCGCACGCACCGTGACCGGCAACGCAGTACAACTCATGGGCGGATACGGATATTCGAAAGACTACGCCGTGGAACGGCGCATGCGCGACGCATGGGGTTGGGGTATCGCCGGCGGCGCCATCGATATTCAAAAGGTCAATATCGCCGCGGCCATGGTCGGTCGGCGCTTCGATCAGAGAAAGTAACAAAACCAAGCGTTCGGTTATAAAAACTCAATTTTCATCGGACAGACAGCGTCCGATCACTTGAAAAACAGACTGCGCAAATCCACCGTTGGAGGCACATTCCCGAAATAGCCAATGTCCACCAGGCGAAATCCTCTGCCAGCATTCGGCCTTGTCTGAGTTATTACAGTTCAGTCCACCAGTTTGTAGACACGCACCGCGGTATCGTGAAATAGCGCGGCGCGTTCCGCCGCGGAAAAATTTCGCGCAATACGTTTAAACGCGTTCCATAAAACCGTGTACGAACACGAGACACGATCGACGGGAAAGTTGCTCTCGAACATGCATCGCTGGGGGCCGAACAGCCTATGCAGGTTTGGTAGTACGGGCGCATAGCTTCAGCGAGGTCGCTGGAGTCTGGCGGCGTATCGCGCTTGTGCCAGCCGAACCCGCTCAGCGACATGGTGAGGCCGCCGAGTTTGACGCAAACGTTCGGGCACCTGGCAAGCTGTGTGATATGACTTCGCCAAATGCCGAAAACTTCTTCGCGCTGGTTCGCGTAGGGACCGATACCCAGCGGTCCACCGACATGATTGAGCACGATGGTAGTACCGGGAAACGCCCGGGCCAGGTCGGTCACCTCGGGAATCTGCGGATGGTAAACCCAGGCGTCGAACGAGAGACCGAGGTCAGACAGACAGGCGAAGCCCTCGCGGAATTTCGAGCTTTGCAGCAGATCCCGAGGCGGGTTCGTCTGAGCGTTATGGATGCGCTCGTTCGCATCCCAGGCACTCATGTGGCGGATGCCACGAAACCTGTCGCTGGCGTCAAGATGCGCCGAGAGCACCGGCCCCGCCGCCGCGCCGAGGGCCAGATCCACAAAACCGATAATTCCTGCGGCCACTCGTGCAGATCGCCCGCACCCGCGGGCCTGTTGCGGTAAGCCGTTCCACATACTCCGTCTCGCCCACCGGGCGCATGGCTTCCGGACCATTTATCCGCCACCCATGCCGGCACTCGACGTAAACTGTGCTCGTGACTTTATGACCACCATCAAGGTCGCTGAGAAACTCATCGACAAGATAACGGCTGTCCGGGTAGTCCCAGAGATGATGATGAGGGTCGCAGATCAGAAGATCCGGCTCGATAATTTCTTCTGGCATTGACCTTGCAGTTCGATCAATCATGATGGATAAACTAAGTCACCTTATCGATATTAAGAGACAGGCCGATGGATAAATCTAACAGCAGCCGCCTGAATGGCAAAGTGGCCATCGTAACGGGCGCCGGCCAGGGGATTGGTGAAGCCATCGCTCACCGGTTCGCCCGGGAAGGCGCTCTCGTCGTCGTGAACGCGCGAACGGCGGCGAACGTTAACCGTGTTGCTGATGCGATAGGCGCCGAAGGTGGTACGGCCCACGCTATTACCGGAGACATCGGCACCGCCGAGGGTGTCAACAATCTGATCGATGGTGCAGTGAGTCGATTCGAACACATCGACATTCTCGCCCATAACGCAGGAATTTTTCCGTATAACCCGATAGAAGATATGAATGATGAGGACTGGACGCAGGTTATCGACGTCAATCTGACCAGCGCCTATCGGCTGACTAAAGCTTGCATACCGACAATGAAAAAGCGCGGCGGCGGCCGCATCATCTTCTCTTCATCGGTGCAGGGTAACCACGTTGCAGTGCCGGGGTGCAGCCATTATGCCGCCTCCAAGAGCGGGCTGAACGGCTTCATCCGAGCGGCCGCGCTGGAGCTCGCAGAATACAAAATTACCGTGAATGGTGTGGAGCCGGGCCTGGTGCTGACGCCGGGCACGGAGAATGCGCTGTCGGAGCGGCGCCGGGAACTAATGGCTCAGTATGTGCCACTGAAGCGCTGGGGCGAACCTGTCGAGATCGCCCACGCGATGTTGTACCTGGCGAGCGCGGAGGCTGGCTACGTTACCGGGCAGACCATCATCGTAGATGGCGGCGCATTGCTCCCCCAGAGCGGCGCGTTCATGGTTTAACAATTGGTGTCTGACACCAGGTTTCAATGCCAACGATGCAAAAAAAAGTCACGACACTGGAAAAGGCCATTGGGCTGATTAACGACGGCGATGTGGTTGCCCTGCAAAATATGGCGACCCAGGCTGCGCCAATGGCACTGGTGCGCGAGTTGATCCGCCAGGAAAAGCGGGATCTCGGGCTGGTGGTGTTGGTGGGTGGCATGGCCGTGGACTGGCTGGCGGCTTGCGGTGTAATTAATCGACTGATCGGTGCAGCCGTCACGATGGAACAGTTCGGCTTGTGCCAGCAGTATCGCCAAGCCGTTGAAGCGGGTCGAATCAGGGTGGAGGAGCTATCAGAGTCGGTTCTGAACGCCCGCCTGGGCGCCGGTGCCAGGAACCTGCCATTCCTTCCCACGCGGGGGGCGATCGGCACGGATCTCATCGCTCAGAACCCGGACAACATGAAGCTAATCGAAGATCCTTTTGGCGGTTTTCCCGTCGTGGCCTGCCGGGCATTGGTTCCGGATGTGGCCCTGGTGCACGCACATCGCGCGGACTGTTTCGGCAATATTCAATACAAGCCGACTATCCTGTGGCCGGACATCGGCATCATGCCGAAGGCGGCGAAGCACGTTATCGTCACTGCCGAGGAGATCGTCGATACGGAAGTATTACGGCGCAATCCGGATCGAACCGTACTGCCCGGATTCATTGTCGATGCGGTCGTGGAAGTACCCTATGGCGCACATCCGACATCCTTTTTTCCGAACTATGGTTATGACAGCCGCTTTCACCGTGAGTGGGCCGAAGCCGCACGGGAGGGGGAGAAGGCAGCTGCGTTTATTGATCGATACGTGCTGTCTCCGTCGAGTCAGAAAGAGTACCTGCATGCTGTAGGTGGTGTGGCCGTCCTCGAACGTATCGAGCGATGGGAGGAAGACAGTTGACTGCTGACTGGCGCAACAGTCCGGACGCTTGCGACTACGCAGTCGATGAATTGATGATCACCGTGCTGGCCGATCAGTTTCAAAACGGTGACCAGGCATGCAACGGAATGGCGTCTTTTCTCCCGGTAGCGGCGTTCATGCTTGCAAGACTCACCCATGCGCCGGAACTCGTGTGGCTGGCGAGTGCCGCCGGGTTGGATCCAAGGCCTGAGCGTATTCCGGCCTCTACACTGGAAGCGCCACTCTGGCGTGATTCCGTCATGTATATAGAGCAGTACGGTGATTTCTGGAATTTCGTTTTGAACGGCCGTTGGATTGAGAAATTTTGTGTCGGCGCCGCGCAACTGGATCAGTATGGCAATGCCAATAACTCCGTGATCGGCAATGATTACCACGCGCCGAAAGTCAGGCTGCCGGGTACGGCCGGCCTGGGTGACATGGGTTCCATCGGCAAGCAACTCTATTACTGGAACTCCAATCATTCGCCACGGACCCTGGTGGAAAAGGTTGATTTCATCAGTGCGGCAGGCTTCCTCGATGGAGGTGATGCGCGGGAACAGTTGGGACTTGCGGGTGGCCCCCGGATCGTAGTCAGTAATTTAGCCGTAATGGATTTTCATCCGGAGAGCAAGAAGATGCGGCTGAAATCCGTGCATCCGGGGATCACGGTCGAGGAAGTGCAGAACGCGACCGGGTTTGAGCTGTTGATGCCCGAAGGTTCTGTTGTCGAGACCAAACCGCCTACTGAGGAGCAGGTCCGGCTGATTCGCGATGTGATCGATCCGGATGAAATGAGAAAGAGAGAACTCAGACGCGCGGACGGAACTTCGGCACGGTGATTTCGTCGGACCATGCTTCGAAAATCACCTCGACAGGCATGCCAATCGTCACGCGTTCCGGATCAGACTGAATCACATTACTCATCATCGTCGGACCCTCGTCAAGCTGAATCAACGCGATGACGTAAGGTACGTCCGCAGCGTAGGCTTCAGAAACTGCATGTCGGACAATGGTGAAACTGACCACCTTGCCGTGCCCACTGGCCTGGATCCATGCGACCTGGGTGCTCATGCAGTCCGTACATAGAATCCGGGGATAGAACTGGTAATGCCCGCAGGAACCGCAGCGCTGGATCAACAGTTTGCCTTGCCGGCACCCTTCCCAGTAAGCCGCTGTTTCAGGAGTCGGGTGGGGCAGGTTTCTGCCACTGGGGCCCGTCATCCGCCCGTCTCCCTGCCAAGGATGAGCGTGGCGTGACTGGACATGATGCCGCCCTGGGCGTGTACGAGCGCGACCTCTGCATCTTCAACCTGACGATTACCCGCCTGGCGCCGCAGCTGCCTAACCGCTTCAGTGAGTGCAAACATCGAGCCGGGATTTCCCGAATGGCAGTGAGAGAGCATGCCCCCGTGGGTGTTCACTGGAAGCTGACCTCCAAGCTCGATTTGCCCGGCTTCGACGAAGGCGCCGGCCTCCCCTTTTTCGCAAAAGCCAAGGTCCTCCAGTTCAATTAGCACGGTAGGGGTGAAGCAGTCGTAGAGTTGGGCCAAGTCGATGTCACGGGGACCGAGGCCGGCCGTTGCAAACGCCCGGCGCCCCGACTCCACAGCGGCCGATGTCGTCAGGCTTCGGGCCTGGCTGATGTGTTCGTGTCCATGGCCTTCTCCGGCGCCCAGCAGGTAGACCGGGTGATGCGGGAAGTCGATTGCACGCTCGGCGGAGGTCAGGATAATGGCCGCACCACCGTCTGAGACAAGCGAACAATCCAACAGGTGCAGCGGATCGGCGATCATTCGTGAGCTGAGCACGTCTTGGACCGAAATGGACTCTTGCATCTGAGCTTCGGGGTTCAGGGCGGCGTGCTTGCGGCACACAACGGCGATCGATGCGAACTGTTCCGGGGTCGTGCCATAAGTCGCCATGTGCGCCTGCGCGATCAGTGCATAGAGGGCCGGGACGGTGGGGCCGTAGGGCGTTTCGAACTGGGGGTGGCCGACGGAGGACTGTATCGCCATTGCCTGCTCTCGAGAGAAACCGGTGAGCAGGTTGTCGGCCATGGCAATCAATACGGTATCGCAAACCCCGGTTGCGATTGCCGATGCAGCGTGATGGAAAGCCGAGAAAGTGGCGCCGCCACCCGCACCAATACTGATGCAATAGCGTGGATAAATCTGCATGTATTCGGCGATTGCCTCGGCGTGATACATGTACGGCTCAACCATCGAATTCCCGGTGACCACGCCATCCACCTGCTCCTTTGAAATTCCGGCGTCCTCAAGTGCACGGCGCGCGGCGTCGACACAGAGCTGAGTCGCCCCGAAATGTGGAACTCTGCCTACTTCGGTATCGGCCGCGCCCACGACGGCGACTTTTCCGCGCAATGAATCCATTAGGACCTCGTTGACTACACCACAAAGTTTACGACGGCGGTGCCCGGCGTAATAACTTCGTTCGCTTCATTTTTTACATAGAGTTCAAGCTGCGCCTTGCCGGTATCCGGCTCAACCGAGAGGACGCTGCCGCCGGTTCGCAGAACTTCACCGATAAAGGCCGCTTTTCGATTCGAGTACTCGATGGAAACAAGTTTGCCTTCATCACCGAGCCATTCGATAACGCACTGGGCCAGCCAATCGCCCATCAGCGGCCCGGCGATAACCAGACCGGAATAACCTTCTACTTCCGTGGCGTATGGAAAGTCGAAATGTATGCGATGGGCATTCCAGAGCGCTGCATCGTAAAGAAAAAGCTGCACCGTGTCGGGTCTGAATTCCCGTTCGGGCAATGGATCGCCGACTTTGATGTCATTAATTCTAGACACGTCGGTTAACGCAGAATCCGGGTCGCCGTTTCGGTCAGTACAGGCTCGCCGGATTCCGTCTCGACATTCATGACAACCTCATAAAATATCAGCGGCCCCTGCGAGCCCCGCTTCTCGTAAATATCTGTCAAGGTTCGCGTGGCGATCAGTACGTCACCGGCAAGAATTGGTTTGTGGTAATCAATCTTCAAACCGCCGGCCATCGCCCTCTCAAGCGGGAATTTCGGCAGTAAGGAATCGATCGACAGGCCATCAGGCGTCAGCTGATCCAGCTCGACAACATCCCAGAACAAGGCAATATGGAACATTGGCGGCGCTTCATCACCCGCGAGATATTTCTGTATGCGCTGGCCGGTCGCTATCGAATACTTGCGAATGTCACGTCGCGTGACTAATTCTGTTTTTGGCGGTGTGGACCGCCCGATATGTGCCAGGAGATCTGCGGTGAGTAATGAGCTCATCTGCGGATTATCGCTCAGTCTGACCTATCCGGGTTGGCCAGTCTTAGCATTTCGGCACGGAAGAGCCGGTGTGCCTTCGGTAATCCCAGGCGTTCATCAAAAAATGCGACGGTGAGCAAGCCGATCAGCACCGAATATGCGACTTCCGCCGTGTTTCCGGCCTGGGCGGAACCTCCGGACGGCTGCTGGAAAAGCTCTTCAAGGTATTTCTTGAACGCTCGGTCCAGTTCAGATTTTTCCTGATGCAGCTTCTCATCGTGAACAGCCGCTCCAAAGCATTCGAGCATGAAACCGATCTCGGACGTACTCATAGCCTTTCCGGCGAAAAAGAGTTCGGCCAGCAAATCAATCTGCCGTTCAGGGCGCTCCGTGCGGAAGCTATCGATACGCTCGAGCAAGCGCCCTGCCATTTCCTCGAAGTAATACTCCAGGATGGCGTCTTTGCCGCGGAAATAATACAGCAGATGGCTGGAAGACATGCCCGCGACGCGCGCCACATCCGCGAGCGTGGTTTTCGCATAACCCTTCTCTATTACACAGTCGTGGAGCGCCCTTAGAATCCGGCCACGTCGTTTGCTGCTGCGTCCGTTCGCTGATCGAACCGAAAAATCGGCTTTTGCTGATTCGTTCACGGCCGGTGGTACCTAAAGCTTGCAGGATTCCCCACCGTCGATGACGAATATTCCACCCGTGACGAAATCGGACTGACTCGAGGCGAGATAACAAACGAGTGGTCCAATCTCCTCAACCTCGCCCATGCGTCGGGCGGGAATCTTGTGTAAGCGACGCTTGAGAATGTCTGGTGAATCCAGCACGACGCGCTGAGCATCGGTTGCGAAGGCACCCGGTGCAATGGCGTTCACTTGAATACCGCTGCCGGCCCACTCGGCTGCCAGCGCCTTGGTGAACTGGACAAGCGCGCCCTTGGATGCCGAATACGCCACCAGCATTGCCTTACCGAGAATGCCCGAGGTGGAAGCGATATTAATAATCTTGCCCGATCCCCGGGAAACCATATGGTGGCCTGCTGCGCGAGCCAGTGTGGCGGGGGCCGTGACATTCACTGCCATGACTTCGTCCCAGACCTGTTTGTCCTGTTCGAGAAAACGACCGGCCGGTGCTATCCCGGCGTTGTTGACGACGATGTCCAGCTGTCCGAATGCATCGATGGCCTGCCCGGGCAGATCCGCAACCGCATCGCTGTCGAGCATGTCGCAGGGATTGCTCCGGACGGACTTCGGGGCGATGGATTCCAACTCGTTCAAACCGTCGACCGACCGGGCAACGGCGAGCACCCGGACGCCCTGCTCAATTAAAGCCATGGCGGCAGCCCGGCCAAGGCCGCGACTCGCACCGGTTACGATGGCTACTTTGTCAGCGAGTTCGAAATCAATCACTGGACCTCCTCGGTGAGTTGCCGGGCAATACCAAGCCGCAGCACTTCCGACGCGCCCTCATAGATTCGCATCGGCCGCGCCTGTCGATAAAGCCGCTCGATCTTCGAGTCACGTATCAGACCGAAGCGGCCCATCATCTGCACGCAGCGATCCACAACCCGGGATGCCATTTCACTGGCGGCAAGCTTGGCCATGGACGAGTGGTGCAGGGATGCAGCGGGATTTTCCTTTGCCAGGGAAGCCGCCCGATAGGTCAGGAGCCGGGCCATTTCTACCTCCGTCCAGCTATCGGCGAGCATTTGCGCCACGGCGCCCAGGCGAGCCAGCGGCCGGCCGAACTGCTCGCGAGTCCGGGTGTGGCGAACTGCTTCTTCGAGTGCGGCCTGCGCCAGGCCGACAGCCGCCCCAGCTACGGATACACGAAAAACGCCGAGCGTTGCCAGTACCAGATCCATCCCTTGCCCGGCCTGACCGAGGCGGGCATCGGCTGGCAGAATGACGTCGTCGAAGTGGACATCACCCAGCACATGGGGCGCGATCAACTCAGGTGTCGGTGTCACCGACACACCTTTCATATCGGCAGGGACCAACACCATCGAGAACGCGGAATCCTCTTTCGCAAATACCACATAGAAGGCCGCGCTGCCGGCGTTCGATATAAACGACTTGGAGCCGCGCAGCACCAGCCCATCGCCCGTGGATTCGATTTCAGTCGTAACGGCTTTCAAGTCTGAACCGGCATCCGGCTCGGTCAGCGCGAGCGCCGCAAGAGACTTGGCTTTCGCCACCCGCGGCAGCCATAGAGTGCGTTGAGCCGGGGAGCCGCCTACCGTAATCGCGTAGCTGCCGATGCCCTGGAGTGCAAACAACGAATCCAGATGAGACGATGTCGCCATTAGCACCTCGCGCACGATGCAAATGGCGAGCGGGTCCAACCGTTCGGACCGCCCGCCATGCTCGGATGTAACCATCAGATCACTCAGACCGCTGGTCTGCAAAGCGGTCAATACCGCAGGGTGGATCTCGTTGGAGGCATCGGCTTCAGCCGCCAGGGGTTCGATCGATGCGGCAAGTTCCCGGGCCTGCCGTTGAATTTCGAGGTAACCGGAATCCAATTCAAAATTCATGTATGCGGTCCCGAAAAAATTCGCATGCTCATTTCTTTTTGCTATCTGTAGCGAGCGCGACGTTATTTCTTCGCTCGTCCCTCGAACTGCGCCGGCCGCTTCTCCATGAATGCTGTCGCGCCTTCGATCATATCGGCGGATCCTATCGCCTGGACCAGCATGCCGAGGCCGCTCAGGTAGGCATCCCGACACTGGTTCCACCAGACGTTGGAACTGACCTTGGCAATCTCGAGATAGCGCGGACTCATATTAAGCAGCTCGTCGGCCCACTTGGTGACTTCTTCTTCGAGTTGATCCGCCGGGACCACAGCGTTGATTAAACCCATCTCGAGCGCCTTGTCCGCCGGATAACGGCGACATAAAAATGCGATTTCCTTGGCATGCTTCTCACCAACCGACATTGCGAGGAAATTCGTGCCACCGAGAACAGGCGCACTGCCGACCTTTACTCCCGTCTGGCCGAACGTTGCTTTTTCAGCGGCGATCGCGAGATCGCAACAGATGACCAGTTCATTACCACCACCGGCCGCGGCGCCATTGACGGCCGCGATGACCGGACGTGGGCTGGTTCTGATCGCCTCGTAGAGGCGTAGCGATCCGTAAAACATGCTGCGCAATTCGGCCGGGTCCGGATCGCTGAGATTCGCCAGGAACCCCCCGGCACAAAAAGCTCTTCCTGTTCCGGTAATGACGATCACACCCGCGTCCGCGGCAGCTTCGATTGCTTCGATCATCTCCTGCGCCATCGCGGCATCGTAGGCATTCATGCGATCCGGCCTGTCCAGACGGATCCAGGCCACTTCACCTTTTCTTTCTGTTTTGATGTCAGACATTTCAACCTCGCACTGGAAATCGGATACGCATGCTCCGAAGCGGTCAGTGAAAAACCCTACATTAATGCAGACCCCGTCACCGCCCGCTTTGAGCTTGCAATTAAACATATTCTGTGGAATATTTGAATAAAGTTCAAGTTCGGCGGGCCTTTGGGGTGTCAACCGGCTGTTATCTGGCGTGATTCGAATTATCTACCAGGGGGTATAAGGCTATGGATTCACTGAAGCGCTTGGGATTTCTGGGCATCGCGGTCGGTGTTGCCGCAGTCCTTGGTATAGCGACACCGGTTACAGCGGGCGCTCAGGGTGCCAGTGTCGTTGAGGAAATTATCGTCACCGCTCGAAAGCGGGAAGAGAATATTCAGGATATCGGTATTTCCGTCAGCGCGATAGGAAAGCAGGAGATCCAGAATCAGTATTCAACAGACATCCGGGATCTCGTCGCTATCTCCCCGAATTTGGTGGTTGACGACACGGCGCAAGGGCCAGGTGGCGTTGCGTCTATTTATATTCGCGGTATTGGTGTCTCGGAGGTAGAGAAAAACTTTGATCCGGCCGTCGGCGTGGTGATTGATGGCATTTATATCGGCACCATGACCGGTGGATTACAGCGAACCATTGATCTGGAGCGCATGGAGGTGCTCCGCGGGCCGCAAGGCACACTGTTTGGTCGAAACACCATCGGCGGTGTCGTAAACATGGAGCGAACCAAACCCACTAAGGAACTCGGCGGCACCGTACGCGCAGGTTACGGTGATTACGACACCTCGGTACTGGAAGGGCTCGTGAATTTCGGCCTGGGTGAACAGGTCGGCCTGAAATTGACCGGCGCCTATCGAAACCAGGACGAAGGCTATTACACGAGCACCTGCAATCCGAATATTACGGCGTCAGTGACGACCCCGCCCTGCACGACGAATGGCCAGGATGTCGGTGCGATCGAGTATACAAATTTCGGTGCCAATCTCCTCTGGACGGCAACGGACAACCTGGAATTTGAATACACCTATGATAAAGAGGAGACGACGCAGGACACGCCGCCATTGGTCAACGCCAGCCAGCCCAACAGCCCGCTTCTGCCTCAATCGTATTGCGATAATTTTGCGTCGCCTCCGGGCAACGCGCAATTCTGCGCGCCTTCATTGACAACACCGACCTCAGGGGGTCGACTCAATACGGATCAAATCGTCGTTGGTCCGAGGAACACCTTTGAGAACGGGCCGGGCAACCCGACGGTCACCTATCCGAATGGCGAACCGAAAAGAGACGCGACCTTCGATACGGAAACCCACATCGGCGAAGCCCATTGGGACTTTGCAAGTGACTATCGAATGGATTTCATTGTTGGCCGCTGGGAGACTGAAGAGACGGTGCTGACCGATTGGGATGGCACGTCCGATGTCACTTTTCATACCGACCGCCCGGCCGAATACGAACAAACAACGGCGGAGTTGAGATTCTCCGGGGAGAACGGACCGTTTAATTGGACCGTGGGCGGCTATTATTGGGATTCGGAATATGAAATACGGCTGGTCAGCGTTATAGGTTTTTTTGGACCTCCGTTTGCGGTCCCTATTATCAAGGTTGCTGATCTTGGAATACCTCCGATTGATCTTCCTCAATTCACCAGGCAAGAGTCCGAGTCCTGGGCCGTGTTTGGCGAGGCCGACTGGGCCTTTACTGACACACTCACCCTGACTCTTGGCGGACGATTCACCGAGGATGAAAAGTCGACCGAACAGAGAGGACAGGTTCCCTGCGGCCTGCCGGGTTTCGGCGGGGTCTTGCCGCCGCCACTGGACACGGATTGCGCCAGCGATCCAAATACCCCGGTCACTGCATCAAAGAGCTGGGATGAGTTTACGCCCCGGGTTGGGCTCAAATGGGCCATAACAGATGATTCCATGACGTACGCGACTTACTCGGCCGGCTACCGCTCCGGTGGCTTTAACGGCCGGGTGGACAGCGTCGAAACCGCGGCCACCCCGTATGACCAGGAAACGGTCAATAATTTTGAGGTCGGCTACAAATCAGAGTGGCTTGAGAACCGCGTGCGATTCAACACCGCGATTTTCTATATGAAGTACGACGACAAACAAGAGGAAATACAACTGCCCTCCGGATCAAGCGGCACGGGTCAGAAAACCTTTGTTGTCAATGCAGCGGACGCGACGATAACGGGCATCGAATTCGAGGTGATCGCCGTACCTGTCAACAGTGTCAACCTTCGCGCTAACCTGGGATTTCTGGACGCCGAGTACGACAACTTTACTTACGACGCGAATCCCGGTGGCACCCCCAATATCGTCGACAATTCTCACCTTAACTTCCGGCGTGCACCTGATGTCACAGGCAGTTTCAGTGCTGAATGGGTAACGCAATTGGGTTCTGGTGACATGCGGATCGGCGGCACCTGGCACTATCTCGGCGAGCATGATGTCGATTTTGCCAACAAACCCGAACTCGAAAACGATGCACAGAATCTGGTTGATGCGGCAATCAGTTATGAATTTAAGTGGGATTCGGTCAGTGCCCTGGCCAGTCTCTATGGACGCAACCTGCTTGACGAGGACGGTTATACGATCGGCTTCGATGTGTCGGGGCTCTGGTCCTACGCACACACTCGGGCACCGCGGACATGGGGTGTTGAGCTCGTCTTTCGCTTCGGCGACGGCAGAGAATAGCAAGGCTGCGCGATAAGGCGCGTTACAGCAAGCGAGGGGCGAAAGCAGCCTTTATAGTAGATACTGGTCCTCGGATTGGCGGGGACCAGTATTCCGGGAATGCAACTCGTACACTGGGCGTGCAAAATCAGGAGTTGCAAGTCCTGGCCAATGACACGGCTGGATAGGTCGCCTGGAGATTGCCGTTTCAAGCTCGGCTGAATAAACAATGAGAGACGGCCTGTCCACGGCACCGCACCACTAGATACGGAGGAAATCACATGTCGGACGCACCAAAACCCAAATTCGATCCGGTCAAACTCGAACAACTCAACGTGGCCACGGATTATCCGATGGAGCCCGACGAGTTTCAAAAGTTATTCGAACACAACTGCTATTGCGAAATGGCCCATGTGAACTCCAAGGGCTTTCCGATCGTGACACCGATGTTTTATGTGGTTATCGACGGGATTCTGCATATGAGCAGCATCAAGAAATACCGCCATAAAGTGCACCATCTGGAGCAGAACCCGAAAATCTCGGTCAGCATTCACAATGACGGAGCTAACGTTCGCCATCAAAAGGCGATTCTGCTCATCGGCAAAGCGGAGATCACCGATGACCAGGATCTGATGGTTAAAGTTCATTGGGACATTATTTATAAGTATTTTTCAGAGTTGAAAACCCAGGAAGAACGAGAGGCGGTTTTCCCGGCTGTGCATACACCGCTTCGAACCATCATCAAGGTTATTCCTGACAAAATTATCACCTGGGACTTCGGCAAAATGCTCGAAGCCCACGATCCCGGCGTCTGGTTTGGTGAGGCCTACGACATGGTCAAGGATCTCTGACAATCTGCAGCGGTTAAAACCACAACACGTCAAACTGCGTTAATCGCCTGGAGGAAATAGTAATGGGCCAATGGGACGATAAATTCGAACGCCACGCAAAGAAATGGGCATCCTGGAACATGCAGGAATATTCCCAGCACGACCGGGTGTTGACCGGCATCATCGAAGACAAAGCCAGGCAACACCCCGATCACGTCGTTTTCCAGTTTCGGGACGACCCGATCACGCTCGGCGAATTCAATGAGGGCATTAATCGGGCGGCGAACGGCTTTGCGGCACTCGGGGTCAAAAAAGGCGACAAGGTCGCCATCATGTTGCCGAATTGCCCCGAGTTTCTGTATGCCTGGTTTGGATTGAACAAGATCGGCGCGGTCGAAGTACCGATAAACGTTGCGTTGAAGGGACAGGGGCTTGCCTACCAGATGGTGCAATCGGATTGCATCGTGCTGGTCGCCGACACCGAGTACCTGGATCGCCTCGAAGGTATCGTGGACGATCTGAAGGACATCAACCACATCGTATTTCGGCGCAGCGACGAAGGTCATGCTATACCAGAATGGCAAGGCTTCGAGACCGTGACCTGGGCAGAGTTAACGGATCATTCGTCTGACTCACCCGACGTCAAAGTTCACTACGGTGACCTGGCATCGATTCTGTATACCTCGGCACCACCGGCGTCTCCAAGGGCGTCATGTTCAGCCATTACTACTGGTATGACATCTGGTCGGAGTCCGTAAAGTATTCCCGCTACACCGAAGATGACATTCTGTATACCGGCCTGCCGTTTTTCCACGGCAATGCGCAAGGGATCACGATCGGACCCGCTATCCTGGCCGATTCGAAGGCCGTTATTGTTGAACGGTTCTCGGCCAGCCAGTTATGGGACGACTGCCGGCGCTGGAACTGCACCGAAGCCAACTACATCGGCGGGATCATACCAATTCTGTTGAAGCAGGAACCACGCGAGGCGGATACAGATAACCCCGTAAGGCTGATGGTCGGTGCTGCGGCGCCGGTCGATGAATGGCACGCGTTTCAGGAACGCTTTAACACAAAGCTTCTGGAAGTCTATGGCATGACCGAATGTTATTGTTGCCTGGTTAGTCCATACGATGAACCGCGTGCCGGTTCCTGTGGCAAGACGATTACCGGCTGGGACGTCCGAATCGTCGATGACGACGACAACGAGTGCAAACCGGGAAGTCTCGGGGAATTTATTGCGCGCTCCAACCGGATGCATGTCGGCACAACTGGTTATTACAACAAACCCGAAGCCACGGTGGATTTATTCACGAACACCTGGATTCATACCGGTGACCTGGGCCGCATGGACGAGGACGGCTATTTTTACTTTGTCGACCGGAAGAAGCAGGCGATCCGCCGCCGCGGAGAAAATATTTCATCCTTCGAAGTCGAATCCGTCATCAGCGCCCACCCGGCGGTGCTGGAGTCCTGTGTCGTCGGCGTGCCCTCAGACCTCGGTGAAGAAGAAGTCAAAGCCGTTATCGTTTTGAAAAAAGGTCAGCAGGTCACCGAGGAAGAGTTGATTCGCTGGTGCGAACCGAAAATGGCGTATTTCGCGATACCTCGTTACATCGCAATCCGTACTGAACTGCCCAAGACACCCAGCGAGCGAATCGAGAAATTCAAACTCAAGAAAGAAGGAATTACGGCCGATTGCTGGGATCGCGAAGAGGCCGGAATAAAACTACAACGCTAGAAAAGCGATTCCGCATGAGCGACAAACGAGAACGCGTAACCCGGCGACAGGTGCTCGTCGGCGCGGGTGCAATGACAGCCGCACTTGGGACCGTCAGCCTGAGTTCGTGTAAAGCTCGAACCACGGGCAAATGGGATCACGAGGCCGATATCGTCGTTGTCGGCAGCGGCGTTGGTGCGTGTACGGCGGCCCTGACAGCACACGACAGCGGTGATTCGGTGCTGGTGGTCGAGAAGGCTTCGACCGTCGGCGGCACCTCGGCCAAGTCGGCCGGCGTCCTCTGGATTCCTAACAATTTCACGTTGAAGGAACGCGGCATCGAAGACGCAAAGGCAGATTGCGTCAAATACATGGCACGCTTTACCTACCCGGAGCAGTACGCCGCTAGCGGCCCGAACCTCGGTTTGAGTTTGTCCGAATTCGAATTACTCGAAGCTTTCTATGACAACGCCTCCGATGCAGTAGACGCCCTGCGGAACAATGGTGCGCTGAACCTGGCTGAGTGGCGCATGTTTGCACTCGATCGTCCCGCCACCGATTACCTGGATCATGTAGCCGAGAACAAGGTCCCGGCCGGACGTGCCCTGGGGCCGGTTACGGCCGATGGTGGTATTGGCCTGGGCGTGCACATGATGGAGCAATTGCATAACGCTCTGGAAACCAGGGATATCCCGGTTTTTCTCGACCACCGGGTGGTGCGATTAATATTGAACGATGCCGGGCGGGCTGTCGGCGTCGAGGCCGAAATCGACGGCGAAGTTCGTTCTTTCCGGGCGCGCAAAGCCGCGATTTTTGCCACCGGCGGTTACGTTCACAATCCTGAATTCCTCGCGCAATATCAGCGCACGCGTTTATACGGATCCTGCGCCATGCCGATGGCAACTGGCGATTTCATCAATATTGCCGGCGCCGCCGGCGCCCGGCTCGGAAACATGGGTGGCGCGTGGCGCACCCAGATCGTACTCGAGGAAGCGTTGGTGAATCCGGTGTTGGCATCTGGTGTCTTTTACCCGCCGGGTGATTCGATGCTCCAGGTCAATAAGTACGGTTACCGGGCAGTCAATGAACACCGTAACTATAACGATCGAACCGAAGCGCACGGCATTTACGATTCGTCACAGGCCGAATATCCAAACCAACTGCTGTTCATGATTTACGATCGACGCACGGCCGAGGCATTTGCGGGCGCCTACCCTCTGCCCGAGGAAGTTTCCGGAGCACCGCACGTGCTGGAAGGAGAATCGCTGGAGAAATTAACTCAGCAAATTCAGAACCGGCTCGCAGAGATCACGCCCCAAACGGGTGTGTTTGCACTGGTGCCTGAATTCGTCGATAACCTGAAGACAACGCTCGAACGTTTCAACGGCTTTGCCCGTACCGGTCAAGATGAAGATTTCCGGCGTGGCGCGGCGGGCTATGACAATGAATGGCATGCCGTGTTTTCACCGATGCGCGCCGACAGCGATTGGCCGGCTAACCAGTACCCCAGCCCAACCATGCATCCGTTCAGCGACCGTGGTCCTTACTATGCAATCATCCTCGCGGCCGGAGCGCTGGATACCAATGGCGGTCCGGTCATCGATGCCAGTGCTCGAGTTCTCGACACAGCGGATCAACCCATCCCCGGACTCTATGGCGCCGGCAACTGCATCGCCAGCCCGTCACGCGAGGCATACTACGGGGCCGGTCATACGCTGGCGATGTCGCTGACCTTTGGCTATATCGCGGCCAATGCAGCGCATCGTGAAACTCCAGAGCCGGCATAAACAACAATCGTGAATGATGGAGTGGTCAATTGATGAGTGCCGGCAATACCCAAGCACAGATCGATGCCCTTACGCGGCGGATTGACGAACTCGAAAGCCGGGCGGCACTGCGGGATCTGGTCACCGATTACTGCCTCGGTTTCGATACCCATGACTGGCAACGATTCATCTCTATCTGGCATACGGACGCCGTGTGGGAGATCGGACCACCGTTCGGCACTTTCGAAAAACACGAGGGCATCCGCAAAGCCGTCGAAGAAGTTTTATATCCCATCTGGCGCGAGACCCACCACCTGACCTCAAACCTGCGTCTGACATTCGATGATCCCGACCACGCCCACGGTATCTGCAATGTCGATTGCATGGGTGCGACCAAAGACGATGTCGTGCAGATGATCAACGCGACCTACACGGATGACTTTGAAAGGCGCGATGGGGTCTGGAGAATTGCCAGGCGCAGCGTCGTGATCCATTACTTCAATCCGATCCCCGACGCCGAGATGAGTTCGCCCGCAGCGGCCGAGTGACCCACCGGGACTCGATCATTCACGCAGAAGAGTTTGATGCTCCGGCATCAGCGGTCTGGGATCTGCTTGCCGATTGGGGCGGGATTCTCGACTGGATACCCAACAACTATATTGCCAGCCTCCGCCTTGAGGGCAAAGGTGTTGGTGCGGTCCGCCATTTGATCACCAGAAAGGATGTCCACCTGTCCGAGAGGCTCGATGCCCTGGACCAGGAATTCGGGATCCTGGCGCTGTCTCTGGTCAACGATTTGCCGTGGGGGCTTTTGTCCTATCGGGCGAGAGGGGAGCTCGAAGCCCTCTCCGAGACGAAGTGCAGGTTGACCTGGCAGGGTACTCTGGAAATGGCCGCACGCGGGCCGGAATACGACAGGGTCGTTGCCCTGCTGAAAAAATCATACGCCAATATGTTTTTCGGAATCCGGCGTGTAGTAGAGGCGGCTTGAGCGTGAATGAGCGAGGCCAACCTCTGGTCGCACTCTTTATCTAAGGAGTGTCTCCCAACGACTGTCGCCGATCAGGCCGTGGGCCCGGAGGCGTGCGCCAGTTCGCCGACGAGCTTTTCCCGCAGCTTGTATTTCTGAATCTTGGTCGCTGACATCGGCCAGTCCTCGACGAAACGGACATAGTGAGGCATTTTGAATGTCGCAATTTTCCCGCGGCAATAATCGATGATCTCCTCAGCGGTACAGCTCGCCCCCGGTTCGAGCTGGATGAAGGCCGCTACAACCTCGACCAATTTGTTATCGGGCACGCCCACGACCTGAACCAGCTGTACCGCCGGATGGGTGCACAGGTAGGATTCAATCTCCACGGCCGCAACATTCTCTCCGCCGACCTTGAGCATGTCCTTGATGCGTCCGTGGTATGAAACCCGACCCCCCTCATCGATGGCGCCCAGATCACCAGTGTGAAACCATCCGTCGGCATCGAAGACCTCTGCGGTCTTTTCAGGAGACTTGTAATAACCCTCGAACAGTGAAAAACCCTTTATCGTGATCTCACCGCGCTGGCCGGGCGGTGGCACCTGTCCGGTTTCGACGTCAACGACCCGCAGTTGGACACCGCAATAGGGCCTGCCACAGGTGTGCGCGCGAGTCTCGTCATCCTCCTCCGCGCTGCCGTTGCAGGAGACCCCGGAGGCTTCGGTGAGGCCATAAGCACTGACATGTACGGCCTTGGGGCAGCACTTTCATATTTGCCTTGAGCTGATCCGGCGGCGCCACGTTATTGACCAACCGAACCTGGCTCATTGCCTCGGCGTCGAAATCCGGATGGCTGACGAGTGCCGACATGATCGTCGGGAAGGCTGTAAAGAGAATAGTGGGTTTCTCGGCCACGATCGCACGCATTGCAGCGTCAGCCTCGAAATGGGTATCGGTAATGAAGCGGCCGCCCGCCCACATTGTGGCGAGCATCGGCAACATCGCACTCATGTGGAACATTGGGTAACGGGTCCCACTGACGGTCTTCCGCGGTGATCTGGAAGCGGATGCTCATTTCCCGGGCATTCCGCACAAGCGCCTCATGACTCAGCCGGCAGCCCTTGGGCTCAGAAGTCGTCCCTGAGGTGTACATCATCATGCATGGCTCGCGTAGCGCGATCTGACTGCGAAGTTGCCACATCTGTTCGTAGCCGATTCGGTCCTGATATGCCTTAAACTGATTCCAGGTGAGCACCCCGGCGTGCGGCGAGTCTTCCATCATGATGATGCTGCGAAGCTGGGGTGCCGACTCTAGCGTCAGAGCAAGCGGGATCCTCTGCGGCCTCCAATCCGGGCAGGGCGCCATACAATAGTTCGACGAAATTCACGTAGTCGGCAATGCGATCGGTCGTGAACAGAAACTTTAGATCGGCGTTCTCGACGACATAGGTGAGCTCGGTGGTCTTGTAGCGTGCATTGATCAGAACAACAACGGCGCCACTCAGTGCAATCGCGAACAGCAGCTCCACCATCTCGACGAGATTGGGCGACAAAATACCCACGTGATCACCGGGTTGGATACCCTAGGCCCTTGTAGAGACTGAGCCCAGGTCGTGGGCGCGGTTCGCAAGCTGTGCGTAGCTTAGACGCTCATTCGGAAATACCAGCGCTTCTTCATCCGGCCATCGCTCTGCCGCGCGCAACAGCAGATCCCCGAGCGTCGTCACCTCTATCAGTCGTTGATCCATGGCGTCTTTGCCCTAAGCCGATTTCTGATCCGTCTTGATGCCGCCACTCAGCAGGCCGTCTAGCTCCTGCGTGAGAAAATCGAGTAATCTTCTTGCGCTCTCGCCATCCGGCGGCAGATTGTCCAGCACCATGCCCTCCATCATATAGAGGGCGAGGTCGATTGCGGTGCGTAGCTCATCGCGATGCTTGAGCCACTCCGGAAATAATTCCAACGCGGCGTAGTAGCACTCCTGCCTGAAGGTCTCCTGGGCCGGGCGGAAAATAGCATTCAGTTCGGGATCCCTGCGCGCAGCGAGCCCCAGGTCGATGAAGACCATGAATATCGGGTGATTGATGTGATGCCACAAAGCCTCGATGTTGGCTTCGGTCTTGGATTGGTCAGCGGGGATGTTGGCAGCAGCCTTGCGAAAGGCCGCCAACCGCTTCTCGTGCAGATGCTCGATCGTTGCTTTCATGACGTCCGCGCGGGACGGGAAATGGTGTCGCATCGCCCCCCGTGAAATGCCCGATTCTTCCGAGATCCGGACATACGTCGTATCGTGATACCCGTATTTCACCAGGCACCTGATCGTGGTCTCGATGATCGCTCTCTGGGTCGCCTGGCTCTTGCGCACCTGTCGACCTTTGGTCTTGCGCGGCGAAGTCACGTTTGTCTTAGTGCTCATAAATCAAATTCCCGGTCGGATTGATAAAGCCTCGGATCGATGTTATCGAAAAGCCGGTATTACCTCGGCGCCGAAGCGGCGGAGGCACTCGAGATGCTGTTCGTGTTCGGGACCGCAGGCAAACCGGAAGGTGATGATCAGGTAGTCCATGGCGAGCTCTTCCTGCATTTTTCGGATCGCTGCAATACACTCGTCCGCCGGACCCACGATAAATCGGTCGATACGGTGCCTCGCGAAGACGAAATCCTCCTCCCGCTCGACGTCCGCCAGGGTCGGCTCCAGCTCAGTGATAAATCTGGGCACTTTCTGGAAATACATCCAGTGGTCCGCCCGGACGACGGGCCACCAGGTCTTCTCTACTTCTTCGAGGGAATCTGCGATCCATCCATCGCGTAGCAGTACGACAGAAGTCTGCTGCTCTGTGCCATGCTGGACCGCGGCCTGCCGGTAGACCTCGGTCCAGTGCTTCAGAACCGTCAGGTTGTGGAGTGGATCGGTTGGCCACGGACAGCCGTAGCGGGCGGCGCGCCGCACGCCGGCCTCGGACATGGCTCCGATCCATAACTGAGCGTTAACGGGTGTCGGGCGGAGCTTGCCCTTTACGTCGTAGAACCGGCCGTGATGTTCGAATTCTTCGCCGGTCCACGCTTTTTGCAGCAACTCTATTGCCTCGTCGAATCGGCTGGCCTGATCTTTCTTTTCCAGACCCATGAACTGGAACTCGGGCTCGAAGTTACAGGCCCCGACACCCAGCCGAAGCCGCCCGCCCGCTATCTGATCGACGACGGCTGCAGCCTCTGCCGAAATCATTGGGTTGTGTAATGGCAGCAGGTGGATGGTCGTCCCGATCTCCACGCGCTCGGTCGCTGCGGCGAGCGCACCCAGGAGGGGGAACGGATTCGGCAGATAGCCGTCATCCATCATATGGTGCTCGGGCAGAAATACGCCGTCGAACCCAGCCTGTTCAGCAACCCGGGAAGCCTGGATCGTCTCGTGCATGCGCTGGCCGATGTGCGCCCCATTGGGCGGATCCTGGATCCGGAAAAGTACCCCGAACTTCATCCCTCGCTCCTGATTGTCCCCCGCGATCGGCACTCGTACCCGATTGCGTCAAAAAAACAGCCACGAAAGTCTATATTAATCACGGGATGAGCACCAATGCAAACACCAGTTCAGGACATGGTTAGATTATAAAATATTGATTTACATTGAAAAATTTACTTGCAGAAATAAAATCCTGAATCGATCAGTGTGGTAATGGCCTCTAATATTAAACAGCCATGATTGCATGTATTTTACCATTAGGATACCTTTGACGCCAAGCGGAGTTAGCTAACTCTGTTGGCCGCTGCGGTCCGTTTGCCAGCTTTAGGGGTCGGAACTGGTCATGAAGTATTACTGTGGGGTTGACACCGGCGGAACGTTTACGGATTGCGCCATCATCGATGAAACCGGCGCCATAACGATCGCCAAACGTCCTTCGACACCCGACGATTACTCCGTCGGCGTATTCGACGCCTTGGGGGCCTGCGCCGGCAGACTTGGCCTTGCAATCGAGGACTTGCTGGTCAATACGGAACACCTGTTTCTCGGGACTACTGTCGGCACCAACGCACTCTTGCAGATGAAGGGTGCCAGGACCGGCCTCATCACCACCCGCGGACACAAGGACAGCCTGCTCATCATGCGCTCGGCCGGCCGGTCGATTGGTTTGCCCATCGAGCAGCTGCTGCATGTCTCTCGCCACCAGAAACCGCCACCACTCATTCCCCGGCGACTGATCAAAGAGGTCAGCGAAAGAATCGACTGGAAAGGTGATGTCTTTCTGAATCTGAATGAAACCGAAGCGGAGGAAGCAATCCAGTCGCTGGTTGCAGAGGGAGTCGATGCAATCGGTATATGTTTTTTGTGGTCGATCGTGAATCCGGACCATGAAAAGCTGTTGAAGGGCATGGTGGAGCGGATCGCGCCGGATCTGTTCGTCAGTTGCTCTCACGAATTGATTGCCAAACGGGGCGAATACGAGCGGGCCGTTGGCACAGCGATCAATTGCTTCATCGGTCCTGTAATGAAGTCATACATTGAAAAGGTGGAGAGTAAAGCCGCGTCTCTCGGCTTCGCGAAGCAGATCCTCGTTTTACAGATCAACGGCGGTGTGGCACCAGCGGCCGAGATCGTGCGATCGCCCCTGTATACGATCAGTTCCGGTCCGAGCGCAGGGGTCACCGGGAGCGGCTTTCTTGCCGCCACCATGGGAAATGACAACGTGATTATCACGGACATGGGTGGTACGAGCTTTGAGACCGGAATCATCTATGCCGGTCAGCCGCTCACTGCTTCTGAAACCATCATTAATCAATATGTGTTCTCCATGCCGCGGCTGGACGTGGAGTCCATCGGCAGTGGTGGCGGATCAGTACTGTGGGTTGAGGAAATCAGCGGAACACTGAAAGTCGGTCCGCAAAGTGCCGGCGCAGATCCGGGGCCGGCCTGTTATGGGAACGGTCTGATACCGACGGTCACCGATGCCAATCTCGTTCTGGGGTATCTGAATCCAGACAATTTTCTTGGCGGCAAGATACGTCTGGATAAGGATAAATCGGTTGCGGCTATCCGGCCGTTGGCGAAACAAATGGGTCTGGATGTCTTCGAAGTTGCCGCGGGTGCCGTGAGAATTGCCGAGACTAAAATGGCCGAGCTGATTCGGCAGATGACTCTGCAGCGAGGTCTGGATCCCCGGGATTTTGTGCTTTTCTCATACGGTGGAGCAGGACCTACTCATGCGTGCGAATACGCGCGGGAGCTCGGCATCAGGCGCGTCGTCATTCCGTTGGGAACGATTTCGTCTACCTGGTCGGCATTCGGCACGCTGTGTGCGGACGTTCTGCATGTCTACGAGAAAAGTGAGCTTCTGTCGCCACCCTTTGACCTGGAATATATCAACCGGATGTTCGAGGAATTGGAAGCGAAGGGATTGAGACAGCTGGAAGAAGATGGCGTCGAACGTGATCGAATCGAGTTTCGCCGTTTTATCGAGATGAAATACAAGATGCAGATCCACCAGTTGGAAGTGCCGGTGCCATCGGGGCTTCTGGATCAGGCCGGCCTGGAGCAGGTGCTGGTACGTTTCGAGGAGATCTATGAAAGTTTTTACGGCAAGGGCTCAGCATACCGTGAAGCCGGTGTCGAAATAGGCTTGTTCAAGGTCAACGCCGTGGGCCGAATGGTCAGACCGCAGCTTCCTGAGCTGGGTACGGCCGAAGATGCTCCCGTCACGGGTTCGCGGGAGATCTACTGGCGTGACGGCGGCGAGCTGCGGGACACCCCGATCTACAGTGGAACGGGTTTGAAAGCTGGTTTTGTTGTTTCCGGGCCTGCGATTATCGAATATCCGGAGACGACCGTCGTCGTTCCTCCCTTTGCCGAGGGAGTTGTCGATCGATCCGGTAGTTTCGTTATCGAGTTGGACGGGAAAGCGGCATGAGTGCGGATACGGAAATCAAGTGGGACGGCAAGACGTACCCGTACGTTCCTTCGGATCCTCTTCGCGTCGATCCGACGATTTCGTTTCACGATGAGGTTGATCAGGACCTCGAACCCATTACGTTCGAGGTCATTCGGTATGCGATGTGGAACATCAATGTAGAACAGGGCAACACGCTTTTGCGTGTGTCCGGTTCTCCGATTGCTGCCTATGGGCACGATTTCAATCCCTGCCTGTTGGATGAAAAAGGAAACTTCGTTTTCTTCGGACCATTTCTGCAGTATCTGTCTTCGGCGAGCGGGTCGGCGGTCAAATGGACGCTCGAATATCGATCTGCGAATCCGGGCATTCAGGACGGCGATATTTTTCTGACCAACGATCCATGGGTGGGTGCCACCCATCAGACAGATGTGTGCATTTACGCCCCACTGTTTTGGGAGGGGCAGCTGTTCTGTTGGTTCGCCAACACGCTTCACCAATGGGATATGGGTGGCACCACCCCCGGTTCCTTCAATCCCATATCTCAAGATGTTTTCTGGGAAGCAGGTTGTATCCCGCCGATCAAAATCGTCGAGCAGGGTACGCTGCGGAAGGATCTGGAAGAGGAATATATCCGGCGTTCGAGAATGCCTGAATTGGTCGCCCTCGATCTGCGAGCGCAGATTACCGCCTGCAACGTCGCACGGGAACGCATGCAGCAGCTGATCGGCAAATATGGTCCTGCAGCCGTAAAGGGTGCAATGAAAAAGCTGCAGGATAATTCGGAGAAAGCCTTCCTGAAGCGATTGGAAACCATTCCGGATGGCGTGTGGACCGAGCAATCCTGGATTGAGCTCGACCGCGCGGGGGATCGCAGCGTCTACCGGAACGTATTGCGATTGACCAAGTTGGGCAATAAGCTGATTTTCGATAACGAAGGCACTGATCCACAGATTGGTTCGATTAATTGCGCGAGCATTGCCTGGAAAGGTGCAATCGCCTCGATGATTTCAGCGCAGATGCTCTTCGATCAGATGTTTGTCATCGAGGGAGCCTACCGACACATCGATTTTAAACCGGTGCCGGGCACCATTACCTGTGCGACGTTTCCCGCCGGTGTGATAAATGCACCGCCCACAGTACTGCTGCAGACTATCGGCCTCGCCGGCCTGATCATATCGCGCATGCTGTATTGCTCTTCGGATGATGAGCTGCGCAAGGAAGTGCAGAGCTGCATGGGTAATCTGATGTACCCGATCGACGCGATGGCCGGGATCGACCAGCGAGGCCAGCCTTATGCATCGTTTCTTCTTGATCCGGTCGGTGCGGCCCTGGGCGCACTGTCCTGGAGAGATGGGGTGAATACCGGCGGCTGGCCGTGGGATTTGCAGAGCACCATGCCCAATGTAGAAGACAATGAACTGTTCTACCCGCTCCTCTACCTGTGGCGGAAGGAGATCCCGAATTCCGGGGGCAGCGGAAAATTCCGCGGCGGCAACAGCGCCGAACTCGCGTTCGTGCTGAACGATACGGAATCCATGACGCATTACACCACCGGTGGACACACGATTATTCCGGGCGCCGGTCTGTTTGGCGGAGACCCGACGTCGCGAACTAGGTTCATGCTAATCAAGGGCGCCAAGGTGCGGGAGACAGCCGCCGGCGACGCACGAATGCCGGACGGTCTGGATGAGTTGGGTGGTGAGCCTGTGCATATCGCACCTAAAGCCGGCGACGTGGTTCAGGGTGTCGATGACGTTTTCTCCTTGGCGTGGACCTCGGCGTCGGGGTACGGTGACCCGTTGGAACGGGATCCCGATCGGGTCGTGCGGGACATCGCCGATGCCAACATGACGGCCGAATGGGCCAGGGAAAGAACCGGGGTGTGTCTGGATGAACGGGGTGCCCTGGATCGTGAAAAAACCGATGACCTCAGAAGCAAAATAGTTGCACAGCGGCTTGCTGTGGAGAACGAACGGCAGACAGCCCTGGAAAGCAGGCCGGAATCTGAACATGACCGCGCGGTATCCGAGGGACTGGCACTGGCGGGAGCGGGTGATGACGCGGTGTTTGTCTGCCGAAAATGCCGAACCGTTATTCAGAGGGCTGATAAGAACTACAAATCGGGCTGTATCAAAAGGACGACTGATGTTCAGGAGGTGGGTTTGGCACCGATCGATCCCAAGCTATTCATCGACGATGAAATTGTTTACCGGGAATATTTCTGCCCTGGCTGCGGCCTGCTCTTCCAGGGGGACTTTACCAGGACGGCGGATGCAGACATCTGGGACATTCGGCTGCTCTCCACACCAGGTAGTGCCGGTTGAGGTGATGCGGTGACGGTGATGAATGTGCCTCTGCACCATGATCTGACTCCCGAAAGTGACGATCTGCATACTGCCGGCACGGAGCCATGGTGGCGCGAGGCCTGGTATTTCGAATTCTACGACCGGCAAGCGCAATTGCAGTTCCAGGCCTATCAAGGCGTGTTCCCCAACGCCGCCCGCGGCGATTTGAATGCTGCATTTTTTCACCGGGGACAACTGCTGCATCAGGTTTCCAAGATGGACTTCCACGTGCCTGCGGAGCCACGGGAAGAACACCTGTGTTTCGGCCCTATGCGACTCGAGTTGCTCAAGCCGCTGAACCAATGGCGTCTGCAGTATGATTCTGCAGAGGTCCACGCAGATCTTTTGTTTACCGCCGTTCATCCACCCTTCAGCTGGGCGGCCGCGCGGTTGTGGCTTGAGACCAACAGCGACCCGGATCTGAGCAGCCATCATTTCGATCAGCTGGGACGTTACACGGGCAGTGTGTGGATCGAAGGAAAGCAACTCGCTATCAATGCACTCGGGTTTCGCGACCGGATGTGGGGTTGGGGCGGTCGCAAGCACTGGCAGAGCTACCTCATCCTGTGGTCGGCTTTTCACGAGGATTGCGTCGCCAACCTGGCCATACAGCGATTTGACGACGGCCGGCAGGCATTATGTGGTTACCTGCACCGTGACGGGACGTCCAGCCTGCTCCAGCAGGCGTGGGTGGACGTCGACTGGGACCCGCATCGTTGGAAGACTATCGCCGGTATTGATGCCACTGTGGAGGACGTGCTCGGGCGCCAGTTCCAATTCACCGGACAGCCCCGGGGAATCGTCGATACCTCTCACCGTTGGGCTCATCGCAGCGATCACATGTTGTTCAGTGTCGGTGAGTATCGCTGCGGAGATTTGACGGGTCACGGCGTCATGAACTGGGCGTTCTCGCGTGAGGCGGAGCGTCCGAGTCGGCTTGAGGCGCGGCTCGAGCCGGAAGGGTAGCGGCAGGGAATGGTTGCGCAGCGACACGATCCGGCCAGTGCAGCGGCAGCGCGTACTACCGAGGTGAATCGATTCATCCATACCTTCGGCGAGAGTGTGAAGCATTTCTTTCGTGACCAGCAACGTTCGGCCATGACCTCGCCGTTGTTTAATCTCCCGGGACGTCTTGTTCTGGGTAGCCATTGCTACTATGAACATCTTCCAGAGTTGTTGGCCGAGATTCGCCATCACGCGAGCGCAGAAACGATCGGCCGTCGGATGAAGGGCTTGTGTGCGCGGCCCAACTACGTTCACCTGAATTCGCTGGCGCTGGGCTATCTGGTGGGACGTGAGCAGGCCCGGCTCGGCGGAATGAAGGTGGACGACGATCCGGAAACGGTCGCGGCGGTGCTCGAATTCTGGGCGGGCGTATGTCGCAGCTACAGAAATGACGGTCAGTTGCTGCCCGACGAGACGGATTTCACGCTGCCCATTCTGCCCGCACAGACAGTCAGTGATCTCGACGCGTACTTACGCAGCGATCTCCCGGAGGAACTGCAGCGGCAAATGCACCGGATGGTCGCGACCATCGAGCTCTACACCTTTATTCTCAACGGGGAAGCTCGCGTCGGAGTTTTTCACCACGGGCCCTATCCGGTAGACGGCGGAGACTCCATCGTCGTGAAAGAACTGGTGGGGTTGCGGGAGGATTTCTATCCGTGGGCCCGTCTCGATACGCGCTTACCGTACGATCACCTCGCTTGTGTGATGCGTCTGCGCGATGTGCAGTCCAGGATCGTGCTGTTCGGTACCCTGACCACGGAGCCGAAGGACTACAGGCAGCACATCGTTGCCGAACAGATATTCACGGTGGACGCCGGAGTATTTAACCCGTTGCCCGCCGAGGAAATTTCCACGCTGACCGCGGTCGCCGCCGATGCCCAACTGGCGCTTTATCGTCGCGCTATCGAATGGGATGATCGATACCGGATCGAGTACGGCGCCGATCTGTACGGCTGTCTGCTCAAAAGTTTCGCGGACCTGCTCGGTTTTGGCGCCGAGTTCGGCGACATCATTCGAACCCGCTTCGCCGAATCCGTTCGGCGACACCTGGATGATCTGCATAGCGGGCGTGAACAGCCCTGGGTCCTGGAGCATATCGCGAAGACCGAGGGACCCATCTTCTCGCCCCTGTCCGGCCTCGAAGGACGTGAGTTGTGAACGCGCTGACGCTGGACGAATTAAACGGCTACGTAAAGCATTTTGCTGACAGTCAGAAAGCCTTCATGCGTTCCGAGAATCGCGCACTGTTGCGCTCCGTGCTCTTTGATGTGCCACGGCGTTCCTCTGTGGGGTGGCATTGTTATTACGATCGGGCGCCGGCGATGCTTCGTCGCCTCGTGCAGGAACGATCAGCGGAGGAAATCGGTCGGCGGATGCGGCGCTTGTGTTCGCGACCCTACTACCTGCAGCTCTCCATTCTCATGTGCAGCTACTTCGGCGCGCGTCAACAGCTCCTGCTGGACCACGGTCTGAGCCCGGGGCAGTCATTCCTCGAGGAAAAAACGGATGACGCGCTGTTCATGGTGGATTTCTGGCGGCGAGTCACCCGGGCCTACCGCAGTGACGGTCTGCTGTTTCCCGACGAGGCCGGCGATACCCAACCGGTGTTGCCGGCGGACACGGTTGTGCAGCTGAATAAGCAGCTCGACTCGACGACCCGTGATGTGCATCAGCGGCTCCGCCGAATGGCGGCCACGTTGGAACTTTATGCGTTCATCCTCCATGGTGAGCAGCGGGACGGGCTTTTTGCCCATGGCCCCTACGATGTTGGCGGCGGATGTCAGCTGGCGGTTCAGGAATTTACGGATCTGCAGAATGACTTTTTGCCGTGGGCTGCAACGAAGGCGCGCAATCCATACCCGCACCTGGCATTGGTGAGACGCACGCAAGGTGTGCAGGGACGGTTTGACCTTTTCGGCGGCGTACTCTGGGATGTGCCCGACCTCGGACCCCATGTCGAGGCGGAGGGTCTGTTTACACGAACGGCGGACGGGGCCATCGTGTCAGTGCCCCTGGATGAACTGGAGCAGATCGAATCCTGCGCTGCCGCCGCCCAGAACGAGTTGTTCCTTAAGGCGGCCGAGTGGTCACCGCGTTTCAAAGCCGAATATGGCGTACACCTGTTCGCCAATCACTTGCGCGCTTTCTTCGCGCTGGGTTCGCCCGGCGGGGAATGGGATGAGTATATTCGCAGCGAATTCGAGGCCTCGGCCGCTACAGTTCTGGATTCGCTGCTGGAAGACGATGAACCACCGTCCATCTGGAATTTCATGGCAACGACGGAGGGTGACTTCTTCTGGCCGCTTGCCGGGTCAGCAGCGTGAGGTATTTGTGGGAATTACTAGAGGAGTCGATACGATGGTGAGAGTTGGGCAGGGTAATTTAACTTCGGGCAACGGCTGCCGGGGTACGCTCCGGGTCGTGGAGAGCGTGGCGGATGTGCTTGGTCTGCTGAAAGAAGACGTGTCCGATGTCGTTCTCTTCACGCCGACGGCATCGGCCACAATAATGACGCCGCTGTTCCCCCGAATCAAAGGTTTGGTCTGCACCACCGGCGGTGAGACATCGCACGTGGCAATCGTGGCCCGTGAGTTTAATCTTCCGTGCATCATGGGCAGTGAGATTGACTACGACGGCGAGCTCGATGGCTGCATCGTGAATTTCAATCAGGAGGGCGAAATTTTCTTCGAGGTCTGATGGAGCGCACGGCTATAAAAACGCAGGTGTTGCTGAACCTGAGCTTTCCGGAGCACGCGGAGCGCTATGCGCAACTACCCTGTGATGGTGTGGGACTCATGCGGGCTGAATTCCTGGCCCTGTCAATGGGGGTCCACCCGCGGAAGTTGATTGCAGATGGCGGTGCGGAGCGTTTCATCGGGTTCTTCGCAGAGCATCTGGCACAGGTGGCGCAGGCGTTCGCGCCGCGCCCGGTACTGTACCGGACCTTGGACCTGAAATCGAATGAGTACGCCGGTCTGGAGGGTGGCGCAGACTACGAAGATACGGAAGAGAATCCGATGTTGGGTTTCCGTGGCTGCAGTCGGTATATGGCGGACCCCGAGAGTTTTCGCCTCGAGTTACGCGCCGTAAAACGCGTGATCGATTCCGGTTTGCGAAACGTCAACATCATGTTGCCGTTCGTACGTTTTCCCCGCGAGCTCGTGCAGTGCCGGGAATGGATCCACGAGGAAGGGCTGTTCGACGATCCGCGGTTCGAACTGTGGATGATGGCCGAAGTGCCGTCCAACGTGCTGCAGATCGATGATTTTCTGCCCCATGTGTCCGGTGTGTCGATCGGCTCCAACGATCTGACCCAGCTCATCCTCGGTATCGATCGCGACAGTCACCGACTCGCCGACCGGTTCGACGTACGGGATCCTGCGGTGATGGCTGCGATTGAGCGGATTGCGCGGGCGTGTCGGGCTCGTAACCTGTCGGTGTCGATCTGTGGCGGTGCCCCGTCGCAGGATCCGGCGCTTATCCGCAGACTCATCGAGTTCGGCCTCACCAGCATATCCGTGTCAGCCGAAGCATTCGAATCGACGGTGCAGGCGGTTGCGAAGGCCGAGACTGAGCTAAACCTGGCCGATGAGCGGCGGCCGGCGCTATGACAGATTCGTGAGGGTGCCGTGATGTCTGCACTGATACGCCAGGACGATTTCATCCACCCAATCGGCGACGAGCCCAATTGGCGGGAGGCATTTTACTTTGACTTCTTTGACCCGCAGACGCGGTTGTCCGGGTTCGGTTACGCCGGGGTTCATCCCAACCAGAAAATTGGTGACGTGATCTTCGCGCTGTGGAAAGATGACGTTTTGCTGGCCCGCTTCACCCGTTGGGATTTCAATATTCCCGGCGACATCGGAGAAGAGCGGTTGGATTTCGGGCCATTGGGCTTTTACCCGGTCAACCCTTTTCAGACCTGGGCCATTTTTTTCGATGATGGCTTCTGCCAGCTCGATCTGACCTTCGAGGCGATACACAAGCCGTACTTCTGGGCAGACTCGGAAACTACCCTGGCGGAGACCAACAGCCATCACTACGAGCAGCAGGGCCGTTACACAGGCAAAGTACGGGTAGCCGGCACACAATACGAGTTGAACGGCGTTGGGGTGCGCGACCATGCCTGGGGTTGGGGTGCGCGCGCCGGCATCAAGGGCTGGTTGTGGGCATCGGCGCAGTTCAGCACGGATCTTGCGTTCAATACCTTTCAGGTGGCCCTCGGTGACGATCGGAACATTCTGTACGGCTACCTGTACCGGGGCGAGGACAATCTGTTTCTGCGCCGCTCGCGGCTGGCCGCGCAATACGCACAGCCGGGACAGGCACCGAAGGCATTTAGTGCGGAGCTGGAAACACGTTCCGGTGAAAAACTTTCCACCTCGGCTCGCATCCTCAATGCGTTCAACATCTCGCACCAGGAGCGGAACAAGCAGGGCTATCACTATTTTTGCGCCACCGAGTACCTCTGTGAGGGCCAAATCGGCTACGGCTATTCGAATTTCTACTGGCGCACCAACGCGCACCGCCCCGGTGACTGGACAGTGACCGAGAAACAATGAAACACCCACACAATAATGGTGCCTTGATGATCAACAACCGGGGAGTTGCGGCACGATGAGAATCGGCTACCTGCTCGATACGAACAAAGGGGGCTATGGCCAACCGCTGCCCGGGCGGGAAGATGCCGCTGCCACCCTGGATGCCATGATCGAGGAGGGGGTTCTGGCCGAGAAAGCCGGCTTCCATTCAATCCAGGTACCGGATCGGCACGGTCGGACCGAGTCATACTTTGGGTCACCGCTGAACTTGCTGATGATGCTCGCGCACGAGACCGAGAAGGTTGGCCTCGGTGCGTACTGCCTGGTCAATACGCTGTACCACCCGATGCACGTCGCCGAGCAATGCGCCATCATCGACAATATCTCCCGCGGTCGCCTCTATATGACCTGGGGCCGCGGCTACCATGCGGGCTACTGGGGCCAGTTCGGCATCCCCGAGGAACGGATGCTCGGCCGTTTCCTCGACAGTGTCCACCTGATTAAAAAAGCACTCGATTCGAAGGGCCGGCGTTTCAATTGGGACAGCGACTTCTATCAGGTTCGCGACGGTCTTCTGTCGCCGAATTGTTACCAGCAACCACGCTTCCCGTTCTGGGGCAGTGGCCAGCTGCCGGCGGCCATCGAACGGTGTGGCACGTACGCCGATGCATGGACCTGTGATCAATTCCCGATCCTGCCCGCGGTCTGGGCTCAGCAGGCGGGTGCCTACCGCACCAGGGCGGCGGAAAACGGCAAGCGACCGTTCATCGTGCTGATGCGCGATGGTTGGACGGCGGCCAGCTCCGCGCAGGCAGATGCAGAGTTCGGATCGCACTACGTTTCCGAGATGCGATTCTATTGTGCCCAGGGAATTCTCGCACACCATCCACAGTTCGACTCACCGGAGAAGGTCACCATGGAAACGGCCCGCGAGCATATCGTATTGGGCACGCCCGCGCAGTGCCGGGAGCGCCTCGAGTGGTATCACGAAGAGCTGGGCGTGGATTACTTCACGTTACGTTTTCGAATGGTGACCGGGCCATCGTTCGAGGCCACGCGCGACCAGATCCTGCGCTTTGGCGAGGAGGTCGTGCAACCTCTGCACCGTAAATACCCGCCGATCGACCATCCGGCAATTCCGCAAGCCTGTCGCTGGTAAGGAACGATCGCAGGCTCTTTCTTTTTGCATGGACTCTGGAGTGATAATGACTGATGCGAAGATTACTTACCGTGGTGTCGTGTACCCCTGGCAGTGCGACGGCATGGGGCACTTCACAACACGTCATTACATGGCCATGTTCGATGAAGCGGGCTGGCATTTTCTTTATGAAGTCGGTTTTGATCCGGGCCTGATCACGAAGAAGAATATCGGCTGGGCCGATGTCCGTCATGAAATCGAGTATTTGCAAGAGGTGCGCGAGGGCGAACTGGTGGTGATCGAAAGCAGACCTCTACGTGTCGGCAATAAGTCAATCCAGTATCAGCTGGAGATGAAATCCATCACAAAACCCGCGACCTGTGCCAGGCTGATCGGAACCTGCGTGCAGTTCGATCTGGTCGAGCGATGCGCCATACCTGTTCTGCCGGAAGTCCGCAAGCGGATTGTGGCTTGGCTGGGACACTCCGAGGGGTCGTAGGGGTTTGGAGAAAATACTGAACATAGAGGCAGCGGCCGCCCTGGTGCCGGACGGGAGCACTATTGCTCTGGGGGGGCTGTCAATGAATTCTTCGCCCATGGCGCTGGTGCGGGAACTTATCCGCCAGGAGAAAAAAGATCTGACGGTGGTCGCCATTGTGAATGGCATGGCGGTTGACTGGCTGGCGGCGGCGGGCTGTGTACGCCGGGTGATAATCGGTCTGGTCAGCTTCGAAGGGATGGGTCTGGCGCCCAACTTTCGACATGCGGTTGAGTCCGGAACCCTCGTGGCCGAGGAGTATTCAGAGTATCTGCTGATTGCCCGCCTCAGGGCCGCCGCGACGAATCTGCCCTTCATGCCGACGAAAGCTGGTCTGGGTACCGATGTGCTCGCCCTTCACCCGGATACCACCCGGTTGGAAACGGATTCGGTTACCGGTGAAGCTTACGTCGCGTGTACTCCCTTGCCGGTGGACATTGCCATCGTTCATGCGCATGCCGCGGACGGGGTCGGCAATGTGCGGGTCGATCCGAAGCTGGTGTGGATGGACAACGAAATTATTAATGCGGCCGAGAGGACGATCGTTACCGTGGAGAAGATCATTCCCCACCGTGAATTCGTTGCCGAGCCCCATCGGACGACCTACCCGCGGTTCGTCGTCGACGCCGTGGTCGAGGTCCGGTGGGGGGCGTATCCAACGTCTTGTTTTCCTCGCTACACGCACGACAAGGAATTTTTCACTGCCTATTCGAAAGCGGCCCGGGCACCCGCACAGTTTCAGCAATATTTTTCCGAGCAAGTCGTCGGACCCGAGACACACGCCGCCTTCCTGCAGGCGAACGGCGGCACGGCGGCTGTGCTGCGCATTCGCAGGCGAACGACATGAGCCCGGGACCGGAAACCGCAGGCTCTACCATCGATGAACTGATGATCGTCACCCTGGCCCGGCAGTTCGATAACTCTACCCGGGCATTCAACGGCGCCGTATCTTTCATACCCGTCTGTGCCTATCTGCTGGCGAGAAAGACCCATGCGCCCGATCTCGTCTGGGCGGCATCATCCATTGCGATCGATGCGGATCCGCCCCGCTTGGGCGAGTCCACCCTTTCGGACTCCATCTGGGAGGGTGCGGCGATGCTTTCCAACTCTCCATTCGATTTCTGGGCCTTCGCTCAAGGTGGGCGTTACAACACGTTCGCATTTCGCGGCGCGCAGATCGATCGATTCGGCAACGTGAATAACACGGTGATCGGCTCGTACGATCATCCGAAAGTCAGATTGCCCGGCGGTGGTGGCATGGCCGATCTGGGTTGCATGGTTCCGGATATTTACCTGTGGAGCACGACCCATAACCCGAGGATATTCGTAGACAAACTGGACTTCCGCTCCGGGATCGGTTGGGGAGATGGGGGTCGTCACCGCGAGACACTGGGCTTGCCGGGAGGCCCCAGGCTCTGCGTGACCAACCTGTGCGTGATGGATTTCCATCCGGAGTCGAAGGCCATGCGGCTGAAGAGCCTGCATCCGGGGGTCACCGTCGAAACGGTGCAGGAGTCGACCGGCTTTAAGGTGCTGTTGCCGGAGCGCGAGGTTCCGATCACCGATCCACCGGGGGAGGAGGAGCTGCGCATTCTTCGCGAAGAGGTCGATCCCACCTCCATGCGTCTGCGTGAGTTTAAGTAGGAGCGACTTTAGTCACGATTCTTGACGCGGAATAAGCAAATGAAGTTCGGACTGATCCTACCCATTCAGATCAAGGGTGTGAGCCTTGATCAGCTGTGGGTGGAATTGCGCGAAGAAACTCTGGCCGCGGAAGCCGCTGGTTTCGATGCGGTGTTTCTACCTGAATTTCATCAGGCCAGAGGCGGCGCCCTGGTCTCGCCGTTGCTGATCGGCGCCGGCCTCCTGCAGGGTACGGAGCGGATTCGTTTCGGGACCAGTGTACTCGCCGCGCCACTTCACCATCCGGTGCGTCTGGCCGAGGATGCTCTGATGCTGGACTGGATCAGCCGGGGCCGCTTGATTCTGGGCCTCGGCATTGGCCATCTGGCCGATGATTTCGCGGCATTTGGAATGCCTCACCGAGATCGGGCAGCGCTGTTCGACGAGTTCCTCGATGTGATTGAGTCATGCTTCTCGGCACGTCCCTTCGAACACGAGGGCGCACACTTCAAACTGAAAGCGACGATCACACCGCCGCCGTATACGCAGCCGCGGCCACCGGTCTGGATTGGTGCCCATGGTGCTGCAGGCATCGACCGGGCGGCACGGCGGGCCGACCGGTGGTTGTGCGATCCCCAACGTGATATCCCGACCCTCGGGCGGCTCGCCGAGAATTATCGGCAGCGCTGCGAGCTTGCCGGCAAGCCAGCCCGGATCGCACTCTTTCGCGAAGCCTGGATTGCCGATTCACGTTCAGAGTGTGAGCGAACCTGGGGTCCCCATGCGCTGGCGGTTCATCGGCTCTACTACAAGGTGGGCACATACCATCGCAGATATGAACCCTGGGTCGACGAGGTACGAGAACGCGACCGGTTTTCGTTCGATTTGATCTCCCGCGATCGCTTTCTGTACGGCTCGGGGAAAGACATCGTGACCGATGTACAACGCTGGTCGGAAATTACCGGCGCCGACTACATTGCCGTGCGAATGCGGCATCCCGGTGGTCCGCCGCACGGAGCGGTCATGGAGGCTATTGCCCGATTTGGTGAAGAAGTGATCAACGCGGTAGAGTTGGACCACTCCATGTCCGTAGATATATGAGAATTTCGCCGCTATCAGAATGACCGCGGCAACCCCAGGCCCTCGGCGATCATGTTTCGTGCCATCTCGTTACTGACCGGGCCGATGCGCAGTAGCCGCGCGTCGCGCCAGTAACGCTGCATATCAGTTTCCGCCGAATAGCCCATGCCCCCCAGGATTGAAATACCCAGATCGGCTGCCTTGCAGGCATATTCAGAGGCCAGCGTCTTGGTCATCGCCGCCTCCATTACGCACGGCCGCCCCTGAGATTGCAGCCAGGCAGCGTTGTACAGCATCAATTCCGTCTGCTTCTGCCACATCGCAATATCGGCGACGTAGTGCTGCAGTGACTGGAACTCACCGATCAGTCTGCCAAACGCGCGACGACTGTTCAGATGCTCAATGGCGTCCTCCAATACCCCGTCGATCATCCCGAGGCACATGGCGGACATCATAATGCGCTCGTTGTTCAGCGTATTGGTCGTGTCTTTCCAGACCTTACCCGGTTCGCCGAGCAGCAGGTCGTCCGGTACGAAAACATTTTCGAGACCAATCGTGCAGGAGCTCAGCGCCCGCATCCCCAGCTTGGGGAGCGGGGTTGTCGTGACTCCCTCGCTTTCGCGCGGGACGAAGAACAGCGATATGCCGTCGGATCTTCGTTTCACATCCTTGTCGCTGCGGGCCATCAGTAGCAGATAGTCAGCGGTATCGGCAGTAGTGCTCCAGATCTTCTCGCCGTTGATGACCCAGCCGTCGTCTACTTTCCTGGCTTCGGTCTTCATCCCGCCCAGCAGATCGGTGCCGCCCCCGGCTTCGGTAAAACTGATGGCGGTACTCAACTCGCCGGCGGCCATTTTCGGCAGGAAGCGGCGCTTTTGTTCTTCGGAGCCGTAATAGCCGATGGATTTGGTTCCGGAAAATGAAGTGATGCCCCATATCCAGCCCAACCCGGCGGCATTGCGAGCGAACTCCCGCATGAAAATTGCCTGAATGACGATATCGCCGCCAAGGCCATCATATTCTTCCGGAACACCAATACCATGGAAGCCGCCTTCGGTTAGCTTGTCCCACAGCTCCTGCGGGTATTCGTGTTCCTTGCGTTCCAGCTCCCGGCACCAGGCTTTTGGGCACTCATTGTCCACCCATCTGCGGACCGAATCACGGAATAACTCCTGTTCTTCGCTCAGCTGAAAATTCATGGTTATACCCCGCTGGTTGCTCTTTCGGCCCGCGTGACAGGGCCCCGATGGCACTGTGGATTAGTGCCTATATATTAGCCACAACTGATTATTTTTACCACAAAATATCTTTTAATTATTGATTATATCCATTATATTGAAGCTGAATAGGGCATTTTGTATCAGCCAATAACATTAACTTATTATACAGCCAATATTGTTTAATTTTAGCTGAGGATTGATCGACATGGCAAAGTACGATGTGGTGATAATCGGGGCCGGATCGGCGGGGTTGTCGGCCGGTGCGCTCCTTGCCAAAGCAGGCAAATCGGTCCTCGTCTGCGAGAAGAGCCAGTATCTCGGTGGCCGTGCGCTCGCTGTGGAGGATGAGGGCTATACGGTCAATCTCGGCGGACACCTCATCGAGGATGGTGGCTCGGGAATTACCAAGATTTTCGAGAACGTCGGCAAAGAGCTGGTCCATGGCAAGGTCAGCACGGAAATGCCAGTCTGGGATCACGAGAAGAACCAGTGGGGCTCCATACGGGACCGCTATTCAACCAACAAGACGGAACTGAAAAAAGTCATCAAGGCACTGGTAGAGACACCGTGGGAGGAACTCGATAACTGGGATGACCGGAATCTGCGTGACTGGATCCATCAGTACACGAAGGATCAGGGTGTCGTCGATCTGTTCGAGTTTCTGTCGGTCCTGGAGTGCCTCACGGACGAGCCCGGCGATCATTCCGCCAGTGACAACCTCTATGTACGCAAGATGCACTACCAGGAACGCCGGATGGCGGCTTATTCATGCTGGCCGGAACAGGGCTGGGGTGGCATCTGGAACGATCTGGCCGATGCATGCCGTGAACATGGAGGTGAGGTCCGCCTCAATACCGCGGTTAGCCGGGTCGTCGTCGAGAACCGTCAGGTTCGGGCCGTCGAGGTCCCCCGGGAACCGCGCATTCTACCCAATGAGGCATTCGAGGTTGAGACTATCGAGACCGAATGCGTGATCTCCACGCTGCCCGTGTGGAACGTGCTCGACGTCGTGTCCGAAAAAGATTTACCGGACTGGTATGCCGGACAGATCCGCTATCTTGCCCAGGACCAGTTCAGGGTTGCGTGGCTCGGGCTCTATATTGCGACGGAAGAGCCGGTTCATCTCTACGATCCGCGCGAACTGTCGACCTGGATACATGATCCTGTTGCCGGTCTGCCGGGGTTCTTCTTCACGCAATCGAACATGGATCCGAGCACGGCGCCGGACGGGAAACACCTTCATGTGATGGGTGGCGTGATCCCTGGCAGCAAGGGGCGCGACAAAGACTATATTCGTGAAACCTTCGACAAGTTCGAGAAGGGCATGGGCATCATGTATCCTTCATTGGCGCAGCCGATCTGGCGGCGCCGGCACCTGGTGTACGAACCGGCGTTCGGCGTAATCCAGAAGCCCTGTATGGTGGGTTCGTTTCGTCCTCACTGGCGCGCCCCGACGGTCGAGGGCCTCTATTTCGCCAGCGAGACCTTCAAGAGCCGGGGGATCGGTGTCGATCGTGCGGCCCGGGCTGCGCTGACCTGCGTCGAGGATTATCTTGGTGGACGGTTGCCCGGCTTCGAGGAAACGTGGCGCTACTGAGTACGAAGCAGTAAGAAAGATCTACCCAATTCAGCGCCTGGTAGGAAATAAGAGGCCGCGATCTGCGGCCACCGGCTGAGGTTATCACAGGTAAGTTCTTGCTTCTTTGGAGGAAAAAATGACTGCCGAGAAAATGTTGGACGGTAAAGCCATCGTGGTCACCGGGGCGGGCCGCGGTATCGGCCGCGCCATCGCAATGATGATGGCCAGTCACGGCGCCAGGGTGGTGGTCAACGATCTGGGCAGCAGCGCCGGCGGCGAAGGCAGCGACAGCGGTCCGGCCGCAGAAGTCGTCGACGAAATCACGGCTCTCGGCGGCGAAGCCATCGCCAACTTCAACAGCGTGGCCGACTGGGACAGTGCCCACCAAATCATTCAGGCGGCGATCGATAACTTCGGTCGGATCGACGGCGTGGTCAATAATGCCGGGATACTTCGCGACACCATATTCCACAAGATGACCGAGGAACAGTTCGACCTTGTCATCAACGTTCATTTGAAGGGCTCATTTAACATGAGCCGGGCCTGCGCGCCACATTTCCGCCAACAGGAAGGCGGTTGTCTCGTGCATATGACATCCACCTCCGGTCTTATCGGCAATCTCGGGCAGGCGAACTACATGGCCGCCAAATTGGGCATCGTGGGACTATCCAAGAGCATCGCGCTGGACATGGCCCGCTACAAGGTGCGCTCGAACTGCATTTCACCTTTTGCCTGGGGTCGCATGTTCGGCAAGGTTCCGACTGACACACCGGAACAGAAAGCCCGCGTGGAAAAGATCAAGGAAATGACGCCGGAGAAAATCGCGCCCCTGGCGACAGCGCTTTTCAGTGACGCCGCCAGTGATGTTACGGGTCAGATTTTTGCGGTGCGCAGCAACGAAATTTTCCTGATGAGCCAGTCGCGGCCGATTCGCACAGCGCATACTTCTGACGGGTGGAACCCCGAGACAGTCAATGAACGGGTCTTTAATGCATTCAGGCCATCCATGTATCCCCTCGATGTCACGGCCAGCGTGTTCAGCTGGGATCCCGTCTAGCGTACTCCCAGGGGAAACATCAAGTGGCTTTAAGCTACGACAAACTGATCAATTGGCCTTTCGAGGACATTGAGCAACGCTACACCTGGAAAGACTCCATCCTGTATGCCCTGGGGCTCGGATTCGGATTCAATCCAACTGATGCAGACGAGTTGCGGTTTGTCTACGAAAATGGCCTGGAGGCTTTTCCAACGATGCCGGTAGTGCTGGGCCATCCCGGTCCCTGGATGGCCGATCCGGAAACCGGAATAGACATGCTGAAGGTGCTCCACGGTGAACAACATCTGACTATCCATCAACCACTCCCGGCAGAAGGAACCATCATCGGCCGCAATAAAGTTATCGAGGTCGTTGACAAAGGCTCGGACAAAGGCGCCCTGATCACCATCGAACGCCAGCTTTTCGATGAGTCGAGCGAAGCCTTGTATTGCACACAAACCTCGGTCATTTTCGCCAGAGCCAATGGCGGTTTTGGCGGGCCGGTCACCAGCAGTCCGAAACCTCATCAGTTGCCCGATCGACCACCGGATAACACCATCGACATTCCAACGACCACCCAGATGGCGTTGCTCTACCGGCTGAGCGGCGACTATAACCCGTTGCATGCAGATCCCGGGATCGCGGAAAAAGCCGGCTTTCAGGCGCCGATTTTGCATGGTCTTGCCAGTTTCGGCGTGGCCGCACGGGCGATACTCAAGACTTTTGATATCAAAGATAAATCGCAGCTCAAAAGCTTTGGCCTGCGATTCTCGGCCCCGGTCTATCCCGGCGAAACCATCAGCACGGATCTGTGGCACGATGGCAACGAAGTGTCATTCCGCTCCCGGGTCGCGGCGCGTGACGTAGTGGTGCTCAACAATGGTCGGGCCGTCATTGAAAACCATGACCCGCCGGGCAGATAGCGCCTGAGCATATACCTCGCGAGACCCGCTTTGGTCGCAAACTCCAATCGGCTCTCGGGATCTGGTGTCTGTACTACTTGCCCAAGATGCTCTTGATTCTGTTGCTGTAGTGCTCAAGATCCTTTTTGTCGAGATCGATCAGAAAAGCTTCCCGCAAGACCCCAGACACCGCTTTCTTTACCGAGTATCCGTAGAGCTCCATCACCCACAAGATGTCCATTGCTTCGGTTTCGTAATCATTGAGGTCGGCAACTGCAGCTGCGCCGTTGCCCAATGGATTCCAGGCAGCTAGTATCTTGCCGATCTCGATGGCTTTCTCGTCCTCAGTCACGTGTATGAACTCCTGGATAATCGTAGTTCAAATATCACTCGCGTTATCCGTCCTGCCCTTCCGAGTACTCACCACGCCGCCATTTTTCTGCCGTGAGGTTTTCAATTTCCGCGTAATACTCGTCATTATCTCGCCTACTATCCTCTTCATGCATCAGTTCATAGATATGATTGGCCAGAACACTCGCGATTGCATGAATCACATCGTGACGATCGAGATTCTCGTCGAGTAACCTGTGAAACGTTGCTTCGACAGGCGTTTCATCCCCCAGCGCAATCTGATTCTCGGCAACTACATGGAGCAAGGCATGGACCTCCTCGCTTGGCAGTTCTATACCAGCTTCCTGGTGGTACTCCCTCACCATACCGATGCGCTCATCCGGATCGAGCGCTTCCCACTGCTCGGGTTCGAGGTCGAGCATCGGATCATATTTCTGCATGCTATAGGACACCGTGAGCGGCTTCGTCAATCAGCCTGTAGCCTACCGTATGCGTGACGCTTGATCCCGTCAAGAATACGCTAGAGCCTGTTCAGCATGACGGCAGAGATCGCGCTTGCCTTGAGAATTCGTGCAGCTACGGTTGGAGGTCTAAGCGGCGGACGGCTAGGCCAGCGACTGCTAGCCGGCTGGGTTCGACCCATAGGAGAAATTTGCCGAAGTCGGATGCCGTCTTGCGGTAAACTTCTGCCTACGACCCATTCCGGATGCCCACTATTACCCCTGCTGGGGTGAACGTCTTCTAGTCGATGCGCGAATAAGAATGGACCTTGGCAAGGGATTCTCGGATACGCTTGCATTCATGCCGGCAGTCGATTTGGCGCGGATGATCCGTGAAAAGGAGATAAGCTCGGTCGAGCTGACACGATACTTTATTGATCGCATTGAGCGTTATGACGAGACGATAAACGCTGTGGTCGTGCGCGATTTTGATAGAGCGCTGTCGGCAGCGGCGCGTGCGGACGAAGCACTAATGCGCGGCGAGCTCTTCGGCCCGCTTCACGGATTACCGATGACCGTCAAGGAGGCTTACAACGTCGCGGGCCTGCCGACAACCTGGGGCGATCCTCGGTTCCGGGACAACACGGCCGTCTCAGACTCTGCGGTCGTAGCGAGCTACAAAGCATCAGGCGCGCATATCCTCGGCAAGACCAATGTGCCGATTCTCTTCCGCGACGCGCAGAGCTACAACGATATCTATGGCACTACTAATAATCCCTGGAATCTCGAGCGGACGCCGGGCGGTTCTTCGGGCGGTTCTGCCGCGGCATTGGCAGCCGGGCTGACAGGACTCGAAAGCGGCACCGATATCGCAGGCTCCATTCGCGGCCCCGCGCATTGCTGTGGCGTTTATGGACACAAACCGACACGCGGCATCGTGTCCAGGGAGGGCTTTGGAGCATTACCGCCAGTGGTGCCAGACACCGTGCCCGCCGGCCTCGCCGACCGTGATCTCGATGTCGCCGGCCCGCTGGCCCGCAGCGCCGAGGACCTGGGGCTTGCGCTCGATATCATTGCGGGCCCGGATAGGCTTGACGCCGCTGGCTGGCGTCTCGAATTACCTGCGCCAAGAGCTCAGTCACTGAGAAATCTGCGTGTCGCCGTCTGGGCGACCGATGAGATGTCCCGACCGGATACAGCGGTTACGAATCGAGTCCAGATGATCGCAGACCTGTTAGCCAAATCGGGCGCGCAAGTGTCGGATACCGCACGACCCAAATTTTCAGCCCGCGACAGCCATTACACCTATTTGAATCTACTCGGGTCTAATTCGCTGGCCGATGTCTCCGACGAGGAATTCGCGCAACTCAAGAGCTTTGCGCAGAGTTTCGATGCCGACGACATGTCATTCTTTTCCGTTATCATGCGCGCCGCATCGCTCGATCACCGAAGCTGGGACAGACACAACAAAATCCGCACCGAAATACGACTGCATTGGAAGCGCTTTTTCGAGGATTGGGACATATTGATTTGCCCAACCATGGTCACGACGGCCTCCCCGCACGACCATAGCCCGCAGCCGGCGCGGACAATACTCGTTGACGGGAAAGAAGCGCCATACTGGGATCAGATTTTCTGGACTGCGCTCGCTTCGGTTGCATACTTACCGAGCACGGTCTTCCCGACCGGTCCCGCGCCAGATGGCCTGCCAATTGGCCTACAGGCGATCGGCGCGGAGTTTGCCGATCGTACGACGATCGAATTCGCGCAGCTAATGGCGCGGGAGATTGGCGGGTTTCGACCGCCGCCGTCTATAGGAAATGAGTGATCGACTTAAAATGATCACCTAGCGAATGTCGCTTCCTGGCCGTTTTCAGAAGTTTAGCGAAGCATAAAAAGTAGTTATCGGGGGTCCGCTTTTCCCCTAAAAGCCGCCGCCAAGCTATGCAGGTGCTGGACTTCCGTTGTCGACCCCAAGCGGACGTTGAATGTGTAGTATCCAGGACGACCGTAAACGACGCTAAGCCGACCATTGCAACGCAGCAATCATTTTAGCGTGAGCCCTTCGGGGCACCCCGTAAGGCGCCCCGCTGAATCAGTGTTTTCCTTGGGCCGCAAGCCACAGCGAACACTATGGCGATCGACCAGGATGGTGCCTTACTTCAGGTTGTTGTCCTTCTTGAACTTTTCAACCATCGGGGCCTGCGCTTCTTCAGCCGGCTGCCATCTGCCTGACTTTATAAAGTCGCTGATCGGATCAGGGATGGTGCCCGGAGCCGGAGGTGCCGGAGGCTTATTGGGCCCGTTGACTGCCCAGGCTTGATCTGGAGAAATAATCATGCGCTCGACGATTTTTTCCTTGCTGATGTTCCAGACCATATTATCCACTGCCAGTGATAGCGGCCCGGAATAGAGCTGCTTGACGCCCTCCAGGACATCGTCGTGAGTGGCCTGCTCGTTGAAGAAGTGATAACCCACCGCATGCCGCGGCTTGATGGTGCTCATCACCTTGCCAAAAGCCTGCGGCGACGTGTGTATTTGCGTACCCACACCGAGAGCCTGGCCGGGTGACTGGCCATAGAGCCTGACCAGGTCCGGCGGCGTCAGAAAAACCTCGTGAATAGCCAGGTCGGCGTTGGCCGCGTGCTTTATGTACCACTTGTTCGGAAAGGTATCACCGCCGATCACGACTTTCAGTCCGGCGTATTCAAGAATAAAGCTCACCGGGCCGTCGCCCGCATGAATAGCCGGCAGGGAACGGATGGTCGCACCGTTTTCGCTATAGACCACAGCGTTGACGGCTTTGTAATCGAACTCCTTCACCGTGATCTTGCCGGGTTCCGCACTCAGCACAAAGTTTCGAGTCGTTGCGTCCCAGTTAAAGGTCTTCAGAAAGTGATCAACCGCATAGGCGGTGCCCATATCAGGCGTAGCGCCGGCAGGACCCCACACCCGCAGAGGTTTGGTTCGGCCCGCGGTCCAGCCGCCTGCCCATAGTGTTGTCAGATCTCCCCAGTGATCGGTATGCAGGTGGGTTAGAAAAACCTTGTCGAGAAAATCATAGGGAATCATCAGGGCCGCCACGTTGGTCATGGACCCGGTACCGACGTCGAACAGGAATTTGTCACCGTTACCGAGTTCTGCTAGCCAACAGGTGGCAGCCTGGTCACGCCGTGCTGCGGGCAAGCCCGTGCCGCAAGCAATCAGGCGGATCTCGTCTTTTTTCAATGCCTCGGTGCCAGGAAAATAGACATACCGGTCGGGAGCCGTTCCGGTAGGGGAATTCACGACCCCGCCGGCAGCAAAAACGACGGATGCGCTGAACGTGCTAACCACTATCAAAATCAGTCTTATTCTTATCATTGAATTCTCTCCTGCTATCGGCGAATTAGAAATGAGTGCCGCTCGCTAATCTCTCATTGATTTCATCTTAGATTGGATACCGGATGGCCGCAACATTGCTCCGCGCCAAGCCGTTCCCCAAAGGAGATCGCCCGGGGATGGATGACAATTACTCTCGCTTTACCGCCACACGCCGGTGGATAGAGTCGACGACTTTCTCGGCCAATATCGCTCCGAATCCAGCGGCTTTTGGCGTAAACTGATTGAATTGTGGTTACAGCTGAAGGACGAGATCAACCGTGAGCATCGGGGAGCGATCATTCCGGCCGGTAACTGATATCTGTTACTAAATCAGAGGGAGGGACTATGAATCGTCGACATGCACTCACCACTATTGGGTTGTCTTCGCTCGCCGGTACACTGCTGGCCAGTTGCGGTCGGGAGCAGGAGACGGCGCAGCAAGGCGATATGGTCCCCGAACAATCCGCGGATGACGGGCTGGTCGAACTGCTGTTCGTGCAGGAAGCCGCGAGTGCGGAATTGGCGAATGGGACCCTGACGCTGACGGGCGTGAAGCCGCGCACCCTGTTTTTCGCCGATCGCCCCGCAGACATCGCCGGTTACCTGACCTACCAGGAGTATGTGGAAATGGTCTATGAAGGACCGGATAACTTTGTGGACGACCCACCGAACGCGACGCTGATGATTCTCGAAGGCGACGATTTAATTCCCATCGTCATGGAGCTATCTGCCAAGCCCCGCTTGGACGGTGACAATATGGTGTACGACACCGTGAAGGTAATCAACGGTGAACCGCCGACGGGCGGCAAGACGGCAGTGTTGTTCATCGACACGATCGGCCGGCCGATGAGTCCGGGTTCGGTGGCCGGCGTGCACCGCCGGCATCGCCGCCGCCGCGTTCGTGCAGTGACCTGACCGGTATTTTGGCTTGTTGTGTTACAAAATCCATGGAGAATCAGAAAAATGAAATCCTTTATGCGCATTATTTCAGTCAGCAGTCTCGCGCTGTTGTCTTTCGTTGCAGTCGCTCAGCAGGCTGGGGACGCGGTCAAACTCGAATACGGCACCGTCAAGGCCATTCAGACCGTACAAGCGCAGGGTAAACGTGCGGGCGGAACAATGGTGGGCGGTTTAGCCGGTGGGATAATTGCGAAGGACCACCGGGGCCTTGGCGCCATCGCCGGCGGGCTTATCGGCGGCAGTATCCAAAAGCATCATACGCAGGATACGCTGCAGCAATATACGGTTACGCTGGTGTCCGGTGGCATGGTGATCATCGACACGGAGCAGGAAGACATGATCGTCGGGGACTGCGTCGTCGTGGAGAAAGGTCAGTATGCCAATATCCGGCGGGTCGGCAGTATCAACTGCAAGCCGGAATACCAGCAGAACCCCGAACACCACAAGACTGCCGCCAGCAACTGTCAGAAGGCCAAGGATGAGCTGAATAACGCCAAGACGGATGAGGCCATTGAACAGGCGGTGATAAAAGTCAGGACTCTATGCGAAGACTAATGTGGAGACCTCGATCTAGATGAACGACGTGGACACCGAACAGGAGAGTGACATGGGAAACTTTTTTCGCGCAGTCTGGATTTTGGTCTGGCTTTTATGCGGCCCGTCGGTTTACGCCGACGATGAAGCTAACTACAAAGCATTGCTGGCCGAGGCCACCAATCATCTCGAAAAGTTCAAGAGTCATAGCCAGTCAGAGGCGATTAGCAACATAGCCGGTGCGGCCAAGGCCGTGGTCATTATTCCCAGCGAGGTCACGGGCGCTCTGATCGTCGGTTACACACGCGGCACGGGTGCGGTTTTCCGCCGTCACGGGCAAGACTGGAGTGATCCGGTCTTCATGACGTTCGTCGACTATAGCGTCGGCTTTCAGATTGGCGGAACCGAATCCGAAGTCATCGTTTGCATACTTACGGACCGGCTCGCCGACGGGATAGCCGAGGGTGTCAGTAAAATGGGCGGCGGCGGCGGATTCGCGCTTGGCACACTCGGACTCGGGAGCCAAGGTGGCGGCAGTCTTGGCGGCGGCCTCGAAATGATCAGTGTCTCCACCAAGAAGGGCCTGCAAATCGGCGGCAACGTGGCAAATACGCGGATCCATCCGGCCGATGAATTCAATATGGCGGCCTACGGCGAAGATTACGATATCAAGGACATCCTCTCGAAACCCGGTGGTCAACTCGAAGCCGCCAAGACCCTGCGTGAAGCACTGGTCGCGGGAACGAAGAAATCTTTCTGGGAGTAATGGATGAAAGGCGAGGGTATGAACATATTTAGTGGTGCTTTGATCGCATGCTTACTATGGGTGATGTTTCCGTCAACCTCTGTCGCCGAATCGTTCCGCTGCGGTTCCCACATTATCGAAGAAGGGATGCATAGGTCGAAGATCCTTGAGTATTGCGGGCAACCAACCGAGGAAATGGGCTGGACGTGGCATTATGATCGTGGACCGGGAACCTTGAATATGCTCGTCCACTTTGATGCCGATGGCACGGCCAATCGAATCGAGGTGGAACCGGACGACTGAAAATACCGGTTTCACAAACCGTTTTTCATATCAATTCTGAACCGTTTTTGTTGCGGCATGCTGTGTCGCTTCGAGTTTTTCTTTTTGCGTTGCAATGGTCCGGAGTTGGCCGTTTTCTGCCGATCTTCAGCGCCGAATTCAAGGCAATCTAACGTCTGCTTCCGAGCGCAAAGCCGCCGCTAGGCTTTTCAGGTGCGGGACTTCTGCTACCGAAGCAGACGTTCACGATATACTTACAATCATCGCGTAGTAAAGAAAATATATAACTTGAAAAAACCTACAGTTTCTCTTTTATTGGCAATCATCCTTTGTGGCAACTCCACTGCTATCGCGTTTGATGAAACAGATCTCAAAAAACTTGAGGTACGCAATGTCTGCGAAGAATGCGATTTAAGTTGGGCCAACTTGAAGGGGGCCGACTTAAGTGGCGCCAACTTGAAGGGGGCCGTCTTGAGATATACCGACTTGACTGGGGCCGACTTGACTGGGGCCGACTTGGGGGGGGCCAACTTGAGGTGGGCAGACTTGAGAGATGCCAACTTGACAGATGCCAACTTGAGAGATGCCAAGTTGGGTGACGCCATCATTTGCAAAACTTTGATGCCGTGGGGTGAGGATAACTCAGATTGTAAATAGGTAGGGCCAATAACCGAGGCCGCCGACCGATAATTGACGCCCAGGGCGTGCGGTGTAATTAGGGCGCCTGGTGAATGACCGCTTCCGACTGGTTCGACCCAATTCGCCCCTCGCATGGCACTTCAGCTTCAACGTTGGCAGCCAGGGTGATAACAGCAAGAACTTCGGCTTCCCGGCGTGGGCTGTTCGCTCGGGTGATGTCAGCGTGGTGCCTTTTCCCGCGGCGTGTAGTTGTTTGGATCTGCGCTGGGACTACTCAGTTGGATGCGGCGGAAAGCCAAGTAATCGCATTCAGTAATTAACATCAGGAACCCGCTGCGGCGGGTTTCTTTTTGCGTTGCAAGGGGCCGCTTGTGGCCGCGAGTTGCTGTTTATCTGTGCATAAAAAGTAGGTCACGGTGGTCTGCTTCACCCTCGTAAGCAGTCACCCAATCCGGCAAATCGAAAATCCCGGTCTGTGGGGCCGGTTTGAAGCGCAGAGCAGCCGCTAGACCATACAGAGGCTGGACTTTCGCTTCCGACGCAAAAAATTCGCTACGTTTGTACTTTTCTCGTTGTCTCCAGCAGGTGTTGCTTGAGTGTTATAGAGCCATAACCAGGGGCTCGCATATCATTAATCAGATAATAATAGGTTATTTTCAAGAACTCCGAAAAAACACCGATTTTCCTGGAGAAGAGCCCGATAAATCCCGTTATACGGATTACGGCCAAGAACAGCCAACCGGGAATGCTAACCAGCTTCGGTTCTTTGCCCATAGATTCGAATATCATCATAAGAGAATCTCTATAGGTAATAATATTCTCGGGGACTTCTGGTCCGCCAATGATATGGATTCGGTTTATGTGCTCACTACTACCAATACAGCCAACCATAAATTCGGCTAAATCTTCTTTGGCAATTGGATTATGACAGGCTTGATCGCCCGTCCCTATCAGAAAACCCGGTTTACCGTTTTCAATCATCCTGGTTTGAGTATCGAAAACCCAAAAGTACGCTGTCGGCCTTACGATTGTGTAATCAATACCCGAGCGGATTAACGCGTCCTCCATTTTCAGCTTGGCAAGCTGAAGTGGTAAATCTGGCTTTCTCACACAGATCGCAGACAAGAGAATGAATTGATCTGTTCCATTTTCTTTGGCAGCATTGAGAACATTAAGCGTAGCTTTGTAATCGATCTCATCGAAGTCCTGGGCCAGGCCTGATCGACAGGCCAGGCATGAAATGACGATGTCAATCTTTCTATTGAACGCTTTTGCAATGGACGCAGGATCAGTTACATCAGCCAGTACAACTTCTGCCCCTTCAAACTGACAATCGGTTTTCAAGGATCTTGTTACTGCGATGACATCAAAACCTCGTCGTACTGATTCCGCGACGACGGCATTACCGATGTAGCCTGTCGCTCCAACCACCAGAATAGTTTTCCCACTTTTATTATCATCATTCATGTCATTCTCTGTCCTTGCTTCTTAAGAAATCTGGGTCGGCTGAAATGATAGCCGGGGAAATCGACACTAGATAGGCGTTTTGGCGGGGTTTTTTGTGCGTCATGAGCGTAAGCGAATGACTCCTTTTGGCCGTTTTCAGAAGTTTATCGAAGCATAAAAAGTAGTTATCGAGGGTCCGCTTCTCCCGCAGAAGCAGCAGTAACGCCATTCAGGTGCTGGACTTCTCTTGTCGACCCGAAGCGGAAGTAATAACGGGGTCCGCAAATCAGGCAACCGCAGTCGGCACTAAATCACCTAAATTGCTGACTCAGAATGATAAAATCGCTGATTATGAGGATTAGGCGGAATGTATATACGGACCCCCCGGTCCGTATACTCAGCTGTTATGCGTCTAGGTGAAACACAGTGAAGTTGCCAGAGCCACTATTCGCAATAATCAATCCAACAATGCGATTTTTACTCCGGTCACCTCTTCACGGCCTTTGCAGTGGCAGTCTAATGCTGATCACGTTCAGTGGCCGAAAGAGTGGGAAAAAGTTCACTACGCCTGTCAGATACATCCAGAACGATCGGACGGTTAGATGCTTTACCACTTCCGACAACCAGTGGTGGCGTAATTTGCGTGGAGGCGCCGATGTTGTGCTGCGTGTCCGGGGAAAAGATAGCCCATATAAAGCAGTGGCAATTGAAAACAACCCTGAGGAAGTAAAGAAATGGCTTATTTACTACCTCGGGCTATTTCCACAGGATGCTGCTTACCATGACATTAGGTTAAATAGGGCCAAAACCCTGCTAGAAGGAGACTTGGAACGAGCTTCACGCAACGCAATTCTTGTTGAGGCACATCCCGCTAAAGAGCAAGTCCAATGACGATGCATAACAAGCACAGGCAGAGGGACACAAAAATTGCTACGCAATTTTTCCGCCCCTGTTGTGCGCGTTAGGCGGCTGAGTTCAGTGTAAAGCGATGTATAAAGCTTCTTGTCATTGTTGTGCCATCCAGTTAGAAGTCGCCGAGTTGCCGACATTTTTAACCGAGTGTAATTGCTCAATTTGCCATAGGATCGGTGCACTATGGGCATATTACAAACAGTCGCAAGTGAAAATTGTTTTCTCTCCAGAAGCTCTATCACGGTACATTTGGGGTGAAAGACGAATAGAGTTTTGTAGCTGCAAGGTATGTGGCTGCACTACCCACTATGAAAGTATCGAAAAAGGTGGCGATAAGCATATGGCAGTAAATGCGCGGTCAATTGCACCTGCTGAACTTCAGGGGATTCCTATCAGAAAGTTTGACGGCGCCGATTCTTGGAAGTATTTAGATGACTAGGCCGCAATCTCGTTGTTTGCCGCCTAACAAGCAAAATCAGCGGACGGTATACCGCCGCTGTTCTGGGCGTTAAATAATCGCCGCGAACTTCCGCTTGTGTTAAGGGTTAGAAGACGCCTGCCCATCGAGGCAACGGTTGCCGTGGCAGGCAGGTCAGGGGGCAGGCGGCTGCTAAGCCCCGAGGGAGGAAACCGCGGGGTCGTTGCCGATGATGGGTGATAGATAGAGTGGCTATGGGGATTGTAAGCGCGCGCCGGGTTGAGGATTTCTCAGTGCGACGGTGCAGGTTGCCCACGCCAGTGCGATTCCGTCAGTTTCAGGCGGGTAACCGGGTATTGCGGTGGTCCGGAGGGCGAAGTTAAGCATCGTTTTGGCGCCCTGGTCCGGCATTGGGCAAAGCGGTGCCGTGACTGTGCGGTATCGGCAGTTCACATAGATTTTCAATGTCTGTTTGATGCGGGTCATGGTTTGCTTAGCGGTGGTGCTCGAGCCGCGTGAACGGCATCGAAGGTTTGGATAATGACCATGGGCGCACCACAGGATGTGCACAGATAAATACCAGCAGGCCGGGGCTCGTTATCGGCGTTATCGGCGTTATCGTCGGTTGAATCCGGCGGTATCTGCAGCAGTTCCTGGGCCCGGGCCAGGTGGTTGGCGCGCAGTTTATTAGCCAACAATCCATAGTGGCGGATGCGGTGAAAGCCACCGGGCAGGACATGGATGAGAAAGCGCCGGATGAACTCGTCGATGGCAAGTCGCATGGTCTTGTGGCGATCACGCTGTCTGGCGCGATAGTCTTTCCACTTGAAGGTCACGCCCTGCTCATCACAGGCCAGCAAACGGCTGTTAGCAATTGCCACGCGATGGGTATAGCGAGACAAATAGGCGAGCACGGCCTCGGGCCCGGCGAACGGACGCTTGGCATAGACCACCCAGTCGATGTTACGCACGGGCGCCAGGAAGTCAGCGAACGCTTTAGCCTCGCCAAGCGCCTGATGGCGTCCAAAAAACTGTAACTGATCAGCCTGATGGGCAGTGATCAGTTGTTCGAGGAACAGCCGGCGGAACAGTCGCGACAGCACGCGCACGGGTAAGAAAAAACCCGGTTTACAGGCCACCCAACGGGCGTCATCCGTGGACAGGCCACTACAGCGGCTGCTCCTGGCGCAGAAGCGGACAGTTGGGAAGAGTGGCTTTTTGATCGTACGGATACGTCGCACAATATCTTTTTTGCGACCCTAAGCCTGAGTAACGGCTCTGTTAAGCCGTTTGAGCGGAGTAGGGTGATAAACGGCTCTGTTTAGCCGTCTATAAAGGTAGGTGACAAAAAAGGGGGGGTTAATCATTCTTATACCCCTTTTCTTTTTTTTATAAGATAGTCTTGGAATTTACGCTGAGCCCCAATATTTACGATTTATTATCGTACATTGCAGGGCCTATTGGTTTGCCACACCCGGGATTTCAAAAGGATAAAATAATGAACTTAACAACCCTTAATTCTGCCTCAATTTTCGCGCTGCTGCTGATGCTGTTCAGCCTGCCCATCAACGCTGATCAGATTCCAGATCCGGCTGCACCCCAAAAGGAAGCCATCGATCGCATGCATCACAAACTACATGCCGACCAGGCACCTTTTAAAGCTAAAGAAGCACAGGCGCTAAAAGAACTCAATAAAATGACCATCCGCGAGGACGTCAAGATGGAAGGTATAAACGCCAAAATTGATGAATTGATGGCCGCAAAAACGGAAATTATGCGCCTTCGATATGACCATCTGGTTGAGATGCGGGCAATTCTTACCGATGCGCAAAAAGTGGGTTACGACAAAGGTGTCTTGAGTCGCTCCGCAGTGAAATGATCTATCCCCTGGCTAACTGCACCAAGGAGTACCCTGCGAATTAATAAGTTTTGCCGTTAGCCATGATAAACACGGCGAGCTTCATTAACCCTGGGGCACCACAACAATCAATCCGTGCGTTCCCGATCCGGTGGGCGCGTAGCTGAAGGTCTGCTGTTGGCCGTTTTTCGCCTGTCACTACATCGTCTTCCCAGCAATCTGAGTGACTGCTTCGCACTCCGAAGCGGACCCCGGTGGGGTGGACACTCAGGCACCCAAACCCAGCGCGTTATGAGGCTAGCTCCTGGCGGCCTCAGTCGGGCAGATCTATGAAAGCATTTGAATCACTGTGGTTGCCGAGCAAAAGGTTCTATTTGGATCGCATTTATGTGATTTGGGTCGTTTTATATATATTTTATTAGTTCTATAATCGGGCTGATTGATTTAAGCGCGAACTTTTAATTGGTCAATCATATGTCGTCGTCCGGACCCCTTACCGGGCAATGTCGGCAATCTAAAGTACTGGCCCTGCTTCGGCGGGGCTTTTTTTTGTGGACAAGTGAACGGCGGCTTGTGGCCGTTTTCTGCCTGATGCAAACAAAGAAATCACCACGATCCAGCGTCTGCTAACGAGCGGATAGCGGAAGTTTCGGGTGTTGCGCTGCAATGGGCAGAGAACAACCCAAAGTGGGCGTAAGAATTATGGTTACAGTAAGCTATTCTTCCGCATGACCCAGCAATATCCCGCAAAACAATAAAGGGTGACCCGATGAGCCTGAGCGAAGCTGAAATCCAAGTGTTGGCGCAGATTAAGGGCGCTGAAGCGGAGTCCGAGCCGCCAGATCGACAAACGATCGAGGCTCGGGGCGAGCGTTACTGGAACTATCTCGAGGACTGGAACGGTGCGTTCGCCAGCCTTACGAACGGTGGTTTCATTGAGGCAGTTAAGGACGGTTATTGCCTGACTGACAAAGGCAGGCCTCTCGCAGATGCTTACTATAAGGAACGACCGGACATGTACTGGTACTTCTTCCAGCAATTGTACGGTGCAGCCTACGAGAGCAAGACCCATAAGGAATTCTGCAAGCGAATGTACGGACGGGATCTCTGCCAGGAGAACATGACCGATATGTCGATTCTGGATGGCATGTTAGAGAAGCTCACATTGCAGTCAGGTGATCAGGTGCTGGATCTAGGCTGTGGCTCGGGTGGTATCGCCAGTTATGTGTCCGAGAATTATGGAGTAAACATCACGGGAATCGACTATTCCGATGCGGCTGTAAAGGTCGCCAGTGCTCGCACGATAGACAAACGCGATATGCTCAGCTTTCAAAAAGGCGATCTGAATACGCTGGAGGTACCGGAAAACTCATACGACGCGGCGTATTCGGTGGACTCAATTTATTGGGTTGCCGACACAACCGACACGGTCAAGCGCATAACGCGAGGAATTAAGCCTGGTGGGAAGTTCGCCGTCATAATTGCACTGATCGCGGACTACTGTGAAAGCCCTGAGGAGCTTGAAATACATGGGACGTTTGTCGCCGATGCATTCAAGAACCTGCAAATAGAGTACGAGGGATACGATTACACTGACGAGTTTCGAGATTGGTGGCCGCGAATTAAAGAGAATGCGCTGGCCTTGCGCCCCGAGTACGAACGCGAAGGTAATGCCTTTATCGCCGATGTCTACATCAAAGAAGCGGACACTGAATTCTTGCCAGCGATCGAAGCTGGCGACATCCGGAAATATTTGTATATAGCCACAGTCTAGTTTTGCGCTGTTGTTGCCACGGCATCGTTTCCCAAAACGCACGTTGGGAAATAGGTCAAATTTAGCTATCTCTAATATCAGTGACTTCCGCTATTGTTAAGGGTTAGAAGACGCCTGCCCATCGAGGCAACGGTTGCCGTGGCAGGCAGGCGTCTTCTAACCCTTAACAAAAGGCGACATGCGGCGTTCTGCATGGCGTCGGGCGACTAAAGACCCTATGCAGATATTCAGATTCGGGCCGGAAAGGCAAAAACCGAAGACATGTAATAATGCCTTGCACACATTTTGTATGTTTTGATGTCTGTCAAACCAGAGGAAAAACATGAACCAGAAAGTGGCGCTGGTTACAGGCGCTAGCTCAGGAATCGGCACAGCAATTGTTTTGAGTCTCGCGGAAGATGGCTATTTCGTCATGGCGGCAGGGCGGGATACAGCACGTACTGAGCAGATTTGCAATCAATGCACCAACGCGCAGAGCTGGGTTGGAGACATAACGTCCGCAGATTCGTGTGTCGATCTGGTCTCGGCGTGCATTGATCGGTTTGGTCGACTTGACCTGCTCGTCAACAATGCAGGTATTTATCATGCTGCAAACGCTGAACTCACATCTGATGAGATTTGGCTGCAAACAATGGCAATCAATTTGAATGCGCCATTCTATTTAAGTCGCGCGGCCATGCCACATCTGCGCGAAACGAAAGGCACTATCTTGAATATTGCTTCCGATTGGGGGCTAGTTGGTGGCAAGGAGGCGGTCGCCTATTGTGCCAGTAAGGGGGGCATTGTTTTGATGACCAAAGCGATGGCACTTGATCACGCCCATGAAGGTGTTCGAGTCAACGCGATATGTCCCGGGGATGTTGAAACGCCAATGCTGTATGCAGACGGAGCGGCACACGGGCTTGGTCCGGAGGAGTCGATTCGCGCAGCCTCTAAGGCAAGTCCGACCGGCAAAGTGACAGCGCCGGATGAAGTTGCAGCACTGGTCGCATTCCTGGCTTCTGATGCGGCAGCGCAGATTACCGGTGCTGCAATTCCCATTGATGGTGGAAATACAGCGTGATATCTGGTGGCGCCCCAACGACGAAACTTCCGCTTGTGGCCGAACCCGGTAGTCCGACCAGTGAGTTTTATCGCGTCGTCAACGTCCGCTACTGACAGTAGCAGACACTCAATCTCGGAAAGCAAAAATCCTGATCTCAGCGGCTGAAAACCCGCGAATGCTGTTGAAAAAGTCGCTTCTTTTGGGAAGGTCGATCGAGGATTGTGGAGTTTTTGTCATTGGTTAGCTGGGCTACGTTAGTGCCCAACTTCGGGGATCGACCCACAGCGGCCATGGATTACTGGTAACAAAAGGTGAATCACGTCCCAATTTCAGCAATCCGATGGGCAAAAAATGTGACGCATGTCACAAATTCAGCGATCCAGAAATCGGCGAGTTATTTAACCTAAGCTCAGTTCTCGCAGTTCAGAAGATCTGTAAGGCCATGGCGTGCCTGGGAAAAATAAAAATCAGCAAATAACGGATGACATAAGCCGATCAGTGCCGGTCTATTTTGTCCATGTAATTCGCAAAAAAGTACAAGTGCCGACTGGTGTGTCTTCCGTATACATGGGCATCGGCTTCGACAAATTAGTTCGAGGCTCACCGTGATGACAATTGTTTCACACGGTATTTATGACAAATCAACAGGTGATAACAATGAAAAGCAAAATAATGAAATTCCTGCATGAGGAAGAAGGTTTAACTACGGTCGAATACGCTATTGCTGGCGGATTGGTCGGCGCTGCTGTAATTGCTGCGTTCCAGGCGCTTGGCCTTACGGTCGGCGGTGTGATCAGCTCGATTAATGCCGCGCTTCCGTAAACGGCAGTCCGTATCTTCACGACATGTCGTGAAGGTTACACAAGAACCCGCTGCGGCGGGTTTCTTGTTGGGCTGCAGGTCGAATGGGACCAAGCTGCCTTGTTTCGCATTTACCGCTCTGTTCTATTGATTGCTGGCAATCGGGGGGGCAGTTTCATGATAGGAAACTGTAATCATGCAATTGGGCAAAACTAACCCACGCCGGGTGCTCGCGATAATCGGCGGCATGTCCGTTATAGCCGTTGTCGTATGGTTGCTTTTCCTGTTTGGTTTTGTGGGGCGCCGATCTTGATCGTGTTCTGTCAGAAACTTCAAAGTTTAGCCTGCTCGAGATAATTCTAATACCGATAATGGGGGTCATCCTTGCCGCTGCATTGGTGGTTTTCTCGGTGGCCTGGATTCGGACGATACTTTTGGGTTGGCGTACTGTCATCCAACTTCGTCACGAAATACCGTTATGGCAGCGGTTCTGGTTCGGGTCAACTCTGATGTTCTTTCCGCGCAATCTGACCCCATCGGGCGTTGAAAATCGGTCCGATTTAATTGGCGCATTGCAGTGGCTAGGAGTAGGGCGTGTTGCTACTTATTGTTGCATTTGCCATCGGTATTCGTTTAGCGGTCGTACAAGGTGTCTCCTAGTGGCCGCTCAATCTGAAGAATCGAAAACCCTGAGCTAAATGGCTGGTATCTTTTGAATTAAAGAAAAACCCCGCTTTCGCGGGGTTTTCACGTCATTGTTGCCTATCAGTTTTTTTCTAGCTATCTGCCACGGCTTTCCAACGGCACCATAATGTGCGCATACGGCGTGCCAGGGCCACATGATCCATGGACCCCCATTCAAATGATCTGTCGAAATGTTGTCCAACAGGCTCAGATCGGGATTCAGGATCATCACATGAGGGCCCAAATCAGTCACCCAGTCATCGGCGCCGGTTGGCTCAGTTGCAAATGGGTCAGCATTACTGACCGGGGTATCCCCCTGCAACATGTAAGCAAAACCAATCTCTGTATAGCTGGGCTTCTCTTTCTTTACATAGGCCCTGAGAAAATTGACCCATGGATCATTAACGCACCAGGGGTCATTACCTTCTGTATTAGCCCGGTCCGGCAGACAGGTCCAGCCGTTTGAACCCTCACGGATCACGTTGAAGTCCCAGTCCATGATCGTGGCATCCGCCGAAATCGATGTTGGAGCCGCAGACATCGCACTGTCAGCGATATCGCCGGCTAAGGCACCGATGGAAAAGAAGCATAGAAAAAGGCCAATTAAGCTTAAGCGTTTCATATTATTTCCCCCGTTTGATTGACAAATTTTTGACTCACACTACAGAGACAGGTGTCGGCCTGATAGGTTCCAAAACAGCCCTAATAGTACTATTCCCCATCCGGCAATTCGAACACGTACAGCGCCTGCCCGTTCGTCGGCTGATAGATGTCCGGGCTGATCACGGCGGTTAGCGCGCGGAACACGCCGATGCCGGTCGGCACGGCAACGTATTGCTTGCCGCCGGCACTGTAAGTGATCGGAAAACCGTGCAAGGGGGCACCGAGTCGAGTCTGCCACAGCAACTTGCCGGATTCGACGTCAAAGGCTTTGAAGTAGCGATCGAGGTCGCCGACGAAGGCCAGGCCGCCGGCCGTCGTCAACACTGCGGTCATGAACATAGCGCGCTGTTCGTGGCTCCACTTTTCTTTCATCGTCCTCACGTCGAAGGCCGCGAGCTTACCCAGATTGCCGTTGCTACCCGGCATCTCGAATGTACGCGAGTCGCCACCGTAACCGCCGGACCCCAGCGTGACTTCGACTTTTCGGCCGGTCATTTCCGAACACAGCTGGTGCAGGGGGATCATCAATACGCCGGCCTCCGGACTGTAGGCAGTCGCCTGCCAATTGTGCCCTCCGTAGATCCCCGGACACGCGGAGATCACGTCGCCGATCTTTACGTCAATGATGTCCTGCCGGTAGGTAACGCGGCCGGTTTTCTCATCGCGGGAATCGAAAATGTTTTGGTAGATCGTTTCGGTGAACCCAACGAACTCGCCGGTCCGCCGATCGAGCTTCCACAGGATGCCGTCTTTACCCACGGTAAACAGTAGTTGCTCACCGCCGATATCAATCAGTACACGTTCGAAGCCCACTTCCATGTCGATGGTTTCGCCCGCCACGTGTTGGAAATACCAAATCATTTCGCCCGTCTTCGGGTCCAGCGCCAGCGTCGAGTTGGTGTAGAGGGCCGCATCCAGTGGCGACATGCCGCGACTCGCCGCCACCCAGGGTTTTGCCTGCGAGGTGCCTATATAAAAGAGTCGCAGCTGCGGGTCATAGCTGCCGGCGATCCAGGTATCGCCGCCGGCGCGCAGTTCCGGTGGCAAGTCGTTCCATGAGTCATCGTTGGGATCGCCCGGGAGCGCGATGGTGGACGTGCGCCACAGTTCCTTGCCGGTGTCCGGATCGTGACCGGTAATGAAACAACCATCCCTTTTGTATCGCTCGCAGCCGTTGATACCGCTCAGGACAACACCCGCGCCGACAATCGGCCCGCTGGTGTGGGTGTATCCCTGCCGATAGTCCGCTTTCACGGTTCGCCAGAGTTGCTCGCCCGTGCGAGCATCGACCGCCACAAGCGCTGCATCGTAAGTGGCCATGAACAACTTATCCCCGTATAAGGCGATATTGCGGGTCGGCCCTCCCAGAGTTCGGGATTCCGCTGGAAACGAATAGGCATATTCCCAGATGAGTTCGCCATTGCGTGCATCCAGGGCCTGAATCACATTGCCCGGGTGGGTCAGGTATATCACGCCATCGTGGACCAGCGGCGTCCCCTGGTTGCTGCCTTCGTTCATCGCCACGACCCAGGCAAGCTTCAGGTCATTCACGTTGTCCCGATTGATCTGATCGAGCGGGCTGTACCCGTGGCCGTCCAGCGTGCGTCGCCAACTCAGCCAGTCTCCGGCGGGTGGCTGTTGCAGCATTTGATCCGTGACGAGCCTGAAGTCCCGGACAACCTTATTGACGAAGCCGGACCGGCTCTTCGCTTCAGCTTCTATGGTTCCGGCCGCCGACCAGGACTGCCACGTCGGCTTGGGGTTCTCGGCGACTTCGCCGGAGTTGATCACGAGGTCCATGTCCGCGTGCAGTTCTTCAGTTCCGGCCGCAAGCCCGTTTACCTTGAGAATATGGGCGATGATTGCTAGTTGGTCGGCTTCGCTTAGCGATCCGCTTAAGCCCGGCGGCATGTTGGCACGGTTATAGCGGAAAAGATCCGAGGTGGTTCGCGAACCCCATTTGGCCATGAAACTTTGACCGGTGAGTTCCGCGCCGTGGGCGGAACCTCGCAGGGTTATTGAGTGACAACTCGCGCAGTGCTGGTCAAAGGCTTTCTTACCTGTCACGGCTTGTGCCTCGGTGTACGCACCAACCGCGAGCGATGACTGAACAGATGCCAGCAGTGTGAGCACCGTCAGACTGGTCCCGTGGAATAGAGACTTCCAACTCATAACCCTGAACCTCCACCGATAGCCTTCGTGGTCTGCCCGAGGATTTTTCAACGGCCTGCTGATGTCCTGTCCCGGTTAAATGTTACAAGCGCCGGGCGCAGTCCCGGGCAAGTGTTACAAGCGCCGGGAGAAATGTGAAGTTATCTCCGGGACAGGACACTAGATCTTGATCTCGATTTGATCATCAATAACGCGCACCGGGTAGGTCTTAATGGGGCGAGTGGCCGGTTTGCCCTTGACGGCGCCATCTCTGACATCGAAGGCGGCGCCGTGCAGCGGGCAGATCAGGCGGTAGGCGCGAAGCTTGCCGTCTTCAAGCTTTGACCGAGCATGCGAGCACTGATTATCCACGGCGAAGAATTTTTCCTTCGTATGGCAGATCAGAATATCCCGGCCCGACACCTGGAAAGGCGCGGTGGTGCCAGGAGGCACAGTAATTACATCCGCCACATATATATAAGAGTCGGTACTCAATGGGTCTGAACAACTTGGTTGTCTGGGCGGCAGAATGGTAGCATTGCTCCGATATAAAAAAACAATTCTGACTGTTTTTTAAGTCGTGCCAATAACAATGAACGGGGGAAAAGCTTGTGTCTGCGATTTCGTTTCTAGCCCGGATGACCGTTAAACCCGGCCGTGAAGAAGAGTTCCTGCGACTCGCCCGAAACCTGGAAGAGAAGGTCCAAGCTAACGAACCGGATACGCTGTATTACCGGTTCTTCCGTCTGCGTGAAGCTGGCCAATTTGCGGTGATGGAATCTTTCGCCAATGAAGCGGCAGAGGAAAAGCACATGAACTCCGATTACCTGGCCAAGACTGCCCCACCGCTGCTGGATTGCCTCGAAGGCGACCCGCCCTACGTTCGCGAGTATCTGGATCCCATCGATTAAGGAACCCTCGGAGAATATCTGCACCGTGACTCTGCCCGCGTTTGAGCATCCCATCCGTGCCACAACCCTCGGGGATCTGCTGCTGCAAGCCGCGCATGAATACCCCAAGGCGGACGCCATCGTTTTCCCTGACGGCCGCCAGAGCTACGCGCAGCTGGCTGAACGTGCGTATCAACGCGCACGGGGCCTCCAGGCGCTGGGCGTCAGGCCCGGAGATCATGTCGGTCTGCTTCTGCCAACTTGTTTCGACTTCCCGGAATTTCTGTTCGGCATCGCCCTGTGCGGGCGCCGTGGCTGTCCCGATCAATGCCCGCTACCGCGCGGGTGAACTGCAATACCTGATTCAGAACGCAGACCTTGTCACCGTGGTCACCACGGAGGAAATTGCAGAGCATGTAAATTTTGTAGAGCGACTCAATGAGGCTTTGCCCGGGCTCGCCGCTGCTGCTGATCCGCTTAATCTGAATTTGAAAACAGCGCCCCGTCTCAGCAACGTGATGCTGCTGGGTACGTCCGAGCCGCCAGGCTTCGTCACCGAAGCGGCTTTCGACGAGCGGGCCGCAAGCATTCCGGTTGCAGACGTACAGGCAACGCGATTGCGCGCCCGCGTCAGGGATCCGGCATTGATGCTGTATACCTCGGGCACGACGGCCAACCCCAAGGGTTGCCCGATGAGCCACGAGGCCATCGTACGAAATAGCATCGCACTGGGCCGGCACCGCTATGAGTTGCGGCAAGAAGACCGGTTCTGGTCACCGCTGCCGATGTTTCATATCGCCGCCATCCTGCCGATGGTCGCTATCTTCGATGTGGGTGGCGCCTATCTGACCATGAGTTACTTTGAAGCGGGCGCCGCCTTGAAGATGCTCGAAGCCGAGCGAGCAACCGCCACTTACCCGTGCTTCGTTACCATCATGTCGGATCTGATTCATCATCCCGATTTTCCGAATACCGATCTCAGCCGCATCAGATTGATGAACAGTAATTTCGCAGTCCAGCCGCCGGGTATCAAAGACGCCATGCTGGAAGCAATGCCGGACACTATATACGTCGGTACCTATGGCATGACGGAAACCGGGGGCACCGTCTGCACGAGTGAGCTCACCGACAGCCTGGAGGCTCGCTGCACCCGACTTGGCAAACCACTGCCCGGGCTGGAAGTGATAATCGTGTCTCCGGAGACCGGCGATGAATTGCCGACGGGTCAACGTGGTGAGATCCTGGTTCGTGGATATTGCCTGTTCGACGGCTACTACAAGGATCCCGAGAAAACCGCGGAAGCATTCGAGCCGGACGGTTTTTTCCACACCGGAGATGTCGGCTCATTCGATGATGAAGGCCAGATCATGTTCCACGGCCGGACCAAGGACATGCTCAAGGTTGGCGGTGAAAACGTGGCGGCCGTGGAGATCGAAACATTCCTGGCCCGACACCCGGCCGTCAAGCTGGCCCAGATCGTCGGTGTTCCGGATGCGCGGCTGCAGGAAGTGCCGGCTGCGTTCGTGGAGCTGGAAAAAGGCGAAGACGTTTCCGAACAGGAGCTGATCGATTTCTGTCGCGGCGACATCGCATCGTTCAAGGTACCCCGATATGTGAGGTTCGTGACAGAGTGGCCGATGTCAACGAGCAAAATCCAGAAGTTCCGCCTGCAGAAAAAAATTCTGCAAGAGCTGGATCTCGTGGAAGAATAATTTCCGATAAGCGATTTCAGGCGAGAGGTAGTGATCGTGCAAATGGCATTTATTGCAACACTGATTGTAAAACCCGACAAAGTAGCAGAGTTCGAGAAAATACAGAAAAAGCTGTCGGGCATTACGCATGACACGGAGCCCGGTACGCTGGTTTATGATTTCATCAAACACCGGGATCAGGCCAATACCTATGTCGTTTACGCGCGGTTTCAGGATGAGGCCGCGTTTCAGAAACACCAGGATGCGCCGGCCCATGATGAACTCGTGCCGCCGATCCTGGCGGCCCTGGCCGAAGACATGGATCTGCAGCTCTATGAACTGGTCGAGTAACACAGTCCGTTTTCCCGCATTGGCATTAACCTATGACTGACGCTCACGACGCGATACGACGTGTCATGAATGAATACTGTTACCGCCTCGACACCGGAGATTTCGACGGCTTTGCCGAACTGTTCCAACATGCAACGTGGTTGATCCGCGGCGATCCAGCGGGTGGCGACACCGGTACCGAGGCGGTACGCGAAACGCTGCAGCAGCTAATTCTCTATGACGGTAAACCCAACACCAAGCATGTGATGAGCAATGTTCAAATCGACATTGACGAATCTTCGAACCGGGCCGAAGCCCAATGCTACATCACCGTGTTTCAGGCAGTGCCACCCGACTTCCCGCTCCAGCCTATTTTCAGTGGCCACTACTACGATACCTTTGAGAGGGTCGATGGAAATTGGCGTTTTGTGTTGCGCGATATCTCGCCCGACCTGCTGGGCGACCTTAGTCACCACCGTGCCGATATGGCCTGATGGTTGGTTTATTCGGAGTTCATCGGGATGCGAGTCCGAACGCCAGCAGCACATTGCCGGGCATGTGCATGTATATGCCATAGCCGGAATTGACGTAGAGCATGCCATCCGCGACGGCCGGCCCGCCGCCGCTCATGGAACCGCCCTGAGCTGACTCGCCCGATACGGTTTCGAATTTTCGCAAGGTATCGAATTCCCAGAGGACCGACCCGTCTTCGGCAGAGTAAATGCGTAGTCGCCCGTCCATGTGGCCGGCAATTACCGCTCCGGGTATGGCCGTCACGGCTGCAGAAATACCCGGATCGCAGAACGAATTCCCCGACGGGCAAACATCGTTCGCCGGTTGCGCCCAGATTTCCTCGCCGCTTGTCGGGTCCAGTGCGAATATCCCCGGTCGCGGGGCGGTCTCAAACTTATAACGGGTCACGTCTTCCGGGTAGATCATGTCGTTGATGGGCACGAACAGGCGCTGACCACCCGTCGCCATGCCGAAATGAATTCCGCCCTGGACACCACCCCGTCCCACCTTCGTTCGCCAGCGCGTAACCCCGGTATCGGGATCGATGCCCATCACATCTCCGGATTTCTGGCCCGCCAGCAACAGTTCGCTGCCGTCCGCAAGTGACACGAGCATCATCCCGGCAGCGAAATCAAAATCCGGACCATTCTCCTCCGGACAGTTGGCCGGGTCTTCGGTGTAGTCAGAAAGGCACGCGACGTTCCAGGCATCGCCTGCGGTGGCCTGGTTAACCCAGAGGATGTCGCCGTTTTCCATATCGAATGCGATAACGGCGTCGCTCGTTGAACCGGCCGGGGATGAATAATTCTCCCCCGTGCCGACATACAGGCGCCCCCGTTTTCGGTCGATCAATGGACTGTTCCAAACGGGGGCACCGGACGGCGCAAGGATCCGGGTGCCGGCGCTCGTAGTTCCCGAGTCGGCCGGTTCTTCTTCAATCGTGTAAGTCTTCCAGACGATGTCGCCGGAATTGCTGTCAATCGCAACCATGGAGCCCCGGAAGGTGCAACAAGCGTAAGCAGGGTCTGTCGCGACAACGACTTCCAGGGACGACACCGGAACATAGAGCCTGTCATCCACCAGCACCGGCGCGCCGGTAATCGTTGCGTTGGGATGCTCATCGACCTTCGTCATCCACAGCAACTGGCCAGATCGCGCATCAATGGCATAGGCACGGGCCAGAATGTCGCCGAAGTACGCTCGCGGAGCAGCACTGCTGTCACCCGCATCCCAGTTTGAAACAACGACCGGCGTTCGCACCTCGGCTGAGGCACGAAAAGTCCAGCGCACACAACCGCGCTCGGCATCGAGCGCATAGACTGTTCCGCTCTGGCTACCGACGAAAACTGTGCCGCCGGCTATGGTCGGTTGGGAACGTGCCTGTATCGCATTGGGATACGCAAAGCTCCACTTCAATTCCAGGCCGCCCACATTTTCAGCGGTGAGGCCGCCGGTCGCGGCCGGCTGAAAACGGGAATTGGAGAAATCTATACCCCAGCTGAGCTGTCGTGGGGGTTGCTTCAGGTCGATGTCGGTGATGTCGCAGGTCGGCGGCTGGTATGCGATCACCTGGGATTCGAGGGACTTTCCGGACAGGTATTCAGCCACATCCTTCTTCTGCGCATCGTTCAGCGCCGCCGCCTGGGTGGCCATGATGCCATCCATGGATTCGAGGATCGCATCCGGCCCCATCATGGCCAGGAACATCTTGTGCGGTGCCTTGTAGACTGCGCCGTTGTGACATTCGCCACAGTATTCGTAGTAAACGGCTTCTCCCGGCGGCTTGGCGGCATGTTCTTCGGCTGGTGGAGCCGGCGCTTGATCGCAGCCGGCTGTCAGCAGAATTATAATCAGGCCAGTAACAAGCGCCGGATTTATATTCGCAGAAAAGTACTGCATGCGTTTAGTTGTTCTCTTGAAAAACAAATCCGGCATCTTTTATCGCTACTGGATACTCAAAGCATTGTCGATGATGATCTCTGTACCATTGATAAAACGCGATTCGTCGGAGGCGAGAAACAAAATAGCGTTCGCCACATCTTCCGGCTGACCCAGACCGACGGGACTGATCGCCGTCTTGTCTTCCAAACCCAGTTCCGAGGCAGTCTTGTCGATCATCGGTGTGTCGATGGCGCCGGGGTGAATGCTATTGACGCGTATCTTGTAGCCGTTCATCTGGCAGTGCACCGCGATGGCTTTACTCATGGCCCGCACCGCGCCTTTCGCAGCACTGTAGGCGAAGAAAATCGGATAGCCCAGGTGGGAGGCGATGGACGACATATTGATGATCGAACCACCACCGGATTCATGCATCAACGGCAGGGCATACTTGCAGCCCAAAAAAACACCGTCGCTCATAATTGCGTTCTGTCTGTGGAAACTTTCCAGAGAGCACTGCTCAATGCTCTCGATTACCGCGATGCCGGCGTTGTTGACCAGCACGTCGAGTCGCCCGTGTTCGTCCCGTACCGCAGCGATGATTTTTTGCCATTGGGCTTCATCGCTGACATCGTGATGCATGAATGTCGCCCGGCCGCCGGCCGAGCGGATCTGCTCCGCAGCGGATTCGCCAGCGTCGTCATTGATGTCGGTCAGCACGACCCCGGCGCCCTCCCGAGCCAAAACCTCAGCATCTGCACGGCCCAACCCGGATGCGCCACCGGTAATCAACGCCACCTTTCCTTCGACCCTGCCCATCGCCTGTCTCCTTTGATTACGGCATAACGGAGTCTAATCAGTCAGGCCGTCCGGTTACAATCACCTTTGACTTTTTTATTCGCAGACACCATGCTACATCGCTTCGATGAACTTGGGCAGAGAGCCCCATGAGAAATCCGGAGTGGACCGGCGACGGGTCGGCAAAACACGAAATTCAAAGTACCAGCTGGCAGGCACAAAAGAGTGCAGCCACCCGCAAGCTGATCATTGAAGCTGCCATTCAGTGCTTCGTCGACCTCGGTTACGGACGCACCACGACAATGCGCATCGCCGAGGCAGCCGGGCTTTCCCGTGGCGCCATGCTGCATCACTTCCCGTCCAAGATCGATATCGTCAAGGCGGCCGTAGACGAACTTCACTTCAAGCGGCTCAAGGCATTCCGCAAGTCAATCATGCAAGCACCCGCCGCCGGCAGAGGCCGGGTTCACGTCGCGGTGCAGGCATACTGGCAGCATGTGCGCCACCCTACTTTTGTCGCTTTTTTCGAGCTGTCGGTGGCAGCGCGAACTGATCCCGAACTGGAGGCGATTCTCAAACCGGCCCAGGCCGCTTTCGATGAAGAGTGGTATCGCACCGCCGCCGAAGCTTTTCCCGAGTGGCAAAGTGACACGGCAGCCTTCGATCTGGCCCTGGATTTATCGCGCTACCTGCTGGAAGGCATGGCTGTCAGTTTTCTTACGCATGAAGAAAGTGAGCGCGAGCAGCACGTGCTGGATTATCTGGAAGCGCAACTCAGGGCCCTGCGTCCGGATGCCGACAGCACGGCAAACTCATAGCCTCGACAGTCGAGGCTTACCGCCCTTTGAAATCCACCTTTTCTTTTGCGATGAACGCGGCGATACCGTTTTTTGCGTCCTCCGAATAATTCGCCAGATCGGCAATAGCCCGGGTTTCCTTTTCAAGCTGAGCATCCAGGGAACTATCCAGGCTGTCGACCACGAGCCGTTTGACCTCGCCGTAAGCGCGGGTCGGCCCAGCAGCCAGTTTCCCGGCCAGGTCCCGGGCTGCTTCCATTAATTCATCGTCGGACACGACCTGGCTGACCAACCCCAGGTCCAGCGCCTCGGCGGCGCTCAGTACCGGGTTGCGCATCATCAGCTCTTTGGCCTTCAAGATGCCGACCAGGCGCGGCAGAAAAAACGTGCTGCTGCCGTCGGGAGACAAACCGATACGCGTGTAGGCCATCGTAAATTGAGCGGACTCGGCGGCCAGAACAAAATCTCCGCTGATGGCAATACTCATACCGGCGCCGGCGGCAACTCCGTTCACGGCGATAACCAGGGGCGCATCCATGCGCTGAAAACGCTGGATAGCAGCATGCAGTCCCGAAGTGATTCCGCGAAGCAATTCTCCCGGGTTGTCTGAGTCCGCGAATCCGGCGACGTCTCCTCCGGCGCAGAACATCTTGCCTTCAGCGGTGAGGATGACGGCACGGATGTCCGAATTGGAAGCACAGTGATTCGCAACCATCAATAATTCGTCGCCCATCTGCTGATTCAGCGAATTGGCCGCATCGGGCCGATGCAGGGTAATGGTCGCAATCTGATCGCTGACTTCGAATTTCAATGCTTCATAGTTCATGGTTTCTTCCCATGTTTCAGCCTGAATATTTCACAGACACGTTGACTCACATATTACGGCGATATTCACCGCCAACGGCATACAGTGCCGCGGAGATCTGACCCAGGGACAGGTATTTCACGCTGTCCATCAGTTCTGCAAAGATATTCTGCCGTGCCCGGGCAACATCCTGGAGTTTCTTTACGGCAGTTTCTTCTTCACTCGCGTGTCTGGCCTGGAAATTTCTGACCGCATCGATCTGCATGCGCTTTTCCTCTTCGCTCGACCTCATAAGTTCGAGTTCCTTGATTTCATCTTCCTGACCCGCTTTTGGCAGAAATGTATTCACGCCCATGATCGGCAGGCTGCCGTCATGCTTTTTACTTTCGTAATAGAGGCTTTCGTCCTGGATCTTACCGCGTTGGTACATGGTGTCCATGGCGCCCAGCACCCCACCGCGCTCCGAGATGCGTCCGAATTCCGTATACACGGCTTCCTCGACCAGGTCAGTGAGCTCGTCAATGATGAATGATCCCTGCCAGGGATTTTCACAAAAATTCAGCCCGAGCTCCCGACCGATGATTAACTGAATCGCCACGGCGCGACGTACCGATGCTTCCGTGGGCGTCGTAATCGCCTCATCAAAGGCGTTCGTATGCAGGCTGTTGCAATTGTCAAAAAGTGCGTAGAGCGCCTGCAATGTCGTGCGGATATCGTTGAAGCCGATTTCCTGTGCGTGGAGACTGCGGCCGGAGGTCTGAATATGATATTTCATCATCTGGCTACGGGCACTTGCGCCATAGCGCTCGCGCATGGCGCGAGACCAGATGCGCCGGGCAACCCGGCCGATGACAGAATATTCCGGGTCCATGCCGTTACTGAAGAAGAAGCTCAGATTTGGCGCAAACTCATCGATGTCCATGCCCCTCGCCAGGTAATACTCGACAATAGTGAAACCGTTCGATAGAGTGAAAGCGAGTTGCGAAATGGGATTCGCCCCCGCCTCAGCGATGTGATACCCACTGATCGAAACGCTATAGAAATTGCGAATATTCCGATCGGAAAAATACTGTTGCACGTCTCCCATCATCTTGAGCGCAAACTCGGTGGAGAAAATGCACGTATTCTGGGCCTGGTCTTCTTTCAAAATATCCGCCTGCACAGTGCCGCGAACGGTTTGCAGCGTTTCGGTTTTGATTCGTTCATAAGTCTCACGATCCACAACCTTGTCGCCGGATATCCCGAGCAGACCGAGACCCAGTCCATCGTGTCCGTCCGGCAGGTCGCCAAAATACGCAGGGCGCTTTTCGTCAGTGAAATAAACATCAATTTTTTTCCGCGCGTCGTCCCATTGACCGGATTCCCGTAAATGCTTTTCGATCTGCTGATCGATCGCGGCGTTCATGAAAAAGGCGAGAATCGCGGGTGCCGGACCGTTGATGGTCATTGATACCGACGTGGTCGGCACACACAGGTCGAAGCCCGAATAAAGTTTTTTCGCATCATCCACTGAGGCGATGGAAACACCCGAGTTGCCGACCTTACCGTAGATATCAAGGCGCTCGTGTGGGTCTTCCCCGTACAGGGTAACCGAGTCGAACGCTGTTGACAGGCGCACGGCGTCATGACCGTGCGACAGGTAGTGGAAACGGCGGTTGGTGCGTTCAGGCATGCCTTCACCGGCGAACATTCGCGTCGGGTCTTCCCCGGCGCGACGATAAGGATAAACACCACCGGTGTACGGGTAACTTCCCGGAAGATTTTCTTTCATCAGGAAACGCAACAAATCACCCCAACCCGAGAATCGCGGTGGCGCAATTTTGGGAATCTTCTGATTGCTCAGGCTCTCGCGGTAGTTATTCCCTTCGATAAGTCGATCGCGTACTTTATACGTGTATTTTTCCGCGGTAATCCCTTCCAGGCGCCCCGGCCAGTCGGCGAGCAGCGTCAGCGCTTCGGCACCCAGGTCACTCAGGGCCGCGTTGTAACGTTGTCGCAGCGTTGTCAGCGTTCTATCTGCCGACTCAGTCAGCGCATCCCGAGCGTAGGCCTTAAGTCGGCCGGGAATATGCGGGTCTTCGAGTTCCTGCAGCACGGCGTAACAGTGCTGGGCCCGATTGGCGGCCTCGCAGAGCGTCTCGATGGTTGCGTTTATGGCGCGTCCCTGCTCGGCAATCTCGGCAAGATATCGGGTCTTATCGGCCGGAATCAGCGCCGTCGCCCGGGGCTCGCGGATACTGACATCGACATCGGGATTCCAGGCGTTGCCCTCGGTGGAGAATCGTTCCTGCAAGATCCGGCAGAGTCTGGAGAACATCCAGGTGACGCCGGGATCGTTGAACTGGCTCGCGATGGTTGGATAGACGGGTATTTGTTCGTCCGTCACATCGAACGCGACGTGATTGCGTTTCCACTGTTTTCGAATATCCCGCAGGGCGTCTTCTGTACCACGTTTATCGAACTTGTTCAGCACCACGAGTTCAGCGAAGTCCAGCATGTCGATTTTCTCGAGCTGGCTCGCAGCCCCATAATCGCTGGTCATCACATACAAGGGGGATGTCCACTACGTCTACAATTTCGCTGTCGCTCTGACCAATCCCGGCGGTCTCTACAATGACCAGCTCAAAGCCAAGGGATTTCAGAAACAGCACGGCATCTCCGAGCATGGCGCTGGTGGCAAGATGCTGCCTGCGAGTGGCGATCGAACGCATGTAGATCTGTTCATTGCGCAGGCTGTTCATGCGAATGCGATCGCCGAGCAGCGCGCCACCGGTGCGGCGGCGGGTCGGATCCACGGCCAGTACCGCAATACTCAGGGTAGGAAAATGCTGCGCAAAGCGGGACAGGATTTCATCTGTCACACTACTCTTTCCTGCACCACCGGTTCCGGTGATGCCGATGACGGGTACTGGTCCGGCAGCCATTCGCCATTCGCGGCGAAGTTTTTCGAGATCGGCATCGTCGATGACGCCATCCTCCAGAGCGGAGATCATATGCGCAATCGACAACGGATCTTCGCGCCGCGGCGCAGGCGGCAGGGCGCTGTGTTGTCGGCCCGAGGCGGTGCGTTGCACGAGATCGCCGATCATCCCCGTAAGCCCCATCTCCATGCCGTCCTGGGGATTATAGATACGTTCGACCCCGTAGGCCTGCAGCCCGTCGATCTCGTCCGGTGTGATGGTACCGCCGCCGCCGCCGAATACCCGGATATGCTCGGCACCCTGCTCACGCAACATATCCACCATGTAGCGAAAATATTCGTTGTGTCCGCCCTGATAGGAACTCACCGCGATGCCGTCCGCGTCTTCCTGAATGGCGGCGCGAACAATGTCGGCCACGCTGCGATTATGGCCGAGGTGAATGACTTCCGTGCCTTCCGCCTGAATCAAACGTCGCATGACGTTTATGGCGGCATCGTGGCCATCGAATAGCGAGGCTGCAGTCACGAACCGCAGTGGCGTAACGTCCGTGCCAGTGCGGGTTGCCTTGCGAATGTTTTCTGCGTGACTGCTCATGGGTCATGCCTCCTTCGGCCTAGCAAAAGTTATGCGCTCTCCGGTTTGCCGAGCGCGCTGACCATCTGCTGTTTCAAGCCCTCATGAAGTTGTTTAATGGAATCATTGGCATCCGGTGCGACAAGCCACTGGTAAACAATACCGATGATGGTGGCGCAGAACTGGTCCGCGATCCCGCGGACGTCGATATCTTTCCGCACTTTGCCCACTGCAACGCCACGTCTGATCCAGGCTTCCACATCCTTCTGTCGACGCTCGTGAATGTGCGCGATGATCTGTTTGAATTCGAGGTCCGGTCCGATGGAAATAAACCAGAGAATATAGAAAGCACGAATTCGGTCAGCCGCTTCAAGCACGAAGTGGTAATGCGCATCGGTGGCCGCGAGTATGGCGTCCAGCCCCATCTTATGCTCGACTGCCTGCCCCAGTTCACTGAGCCACTCCTCCCCGACCGACCGGACGACGAAGGAAAACAGATTGGCCTTGCTGCCGAACCGGTAGCCAGCCAGACCCCGGCTATAGCCGGCGAGTTCTCCAACCTCCTTAAGAGTGGTGCCGTCGGCACCGCGCTCAACGATGAGCTGCACCGCAGCGTCCAACATGCGGGCATCGGACAGGGCGGTGCGTTCTGCCTGGGTGCGCGGTGCGCCGTCTGGGGAAATGCGTGCGTTCATGGCCGGGTGAGCATAAACCAATTACTTGTTTGCCGCAAGCAAGTATATCTCAAACAAGTTTCTAAGGAGGCCTTTTTCAGGCTTGCCGGGCCACAAGATGAAAAATCCTGTTCCCAACCAGGCGCCGAATCCCTGCAAACCCGCCCAACCGGCATTCGAAATTTCGCCGGACAAAATCCCATCCCCTTTCGTCTAACATGCTATTTTCATGTCCAGCGTGGAATGAAAGTTTGGGAAATCCGCAACCAAACAGGTAAATCAATGTACTCCCGAATTGCAGGAACAGGGCGATATCTTCCCGAGCGCGTTATGACTAACTTTGATCTGGAGAAGTTGGTCGATACTACCGACGAGTGGATCCGAACCCGAACCGGTATCGAACGAAGGCATATCGCGGCAGACGGTCAGACCTTGGCAGATCTTTGCGAGATGGCGGCGCGTGAGGCGATGGATGCCGCCGGGGTAGGACCAGAGGATATTGATCTGGTCGCGATCGGAACTTTGACACCGGATATCGTGCCGGGTGGAATGGAATATCAGCTGCAAAGGCAATTGGGGATACCGGCTTGTCCGGCTTTCAAGTTGGAAGCCGCTTGCAGCGGTTTCATTTACTCGCTAAGCATTGCCGATAAATTCATCACCGCAGGACAATTTAAGTGCGCATTGGTCCTGGGCGGTGAAATATTGTCTCAAATTATCAATTGGGACGACCGGTCGACAGCCGTTATATTTGCTGATGGCGCAGGGGCTGCAATACTACGACCGGCAGATGAACCAGGAATCATATCAACGCATTTGAGAGCGGATGGTAAACATTGGCAACTTCTTTACGCTTCGTACGGAGACTCGGAGAAGCGTCGCGAACGCAGTTACGACGATGTTTTTATCCAAATGAAGGGCAATGAATTATTCAAGGTTGCCGTCAGGTGTTTAGAAAGTATCGTTGATGAGACGCTCGAAGCGAATGGTCTGGATCGAACGGCAATCGATTGGCTGGTTCCTCACCAGGCAAATATAAGAATCATCGAGGCAACGGCAAAACGGCTGGGCATGCCGATGGACAAAGTGATCCTGACCTTGCAGGATCACGGCAACACCTCTGCCGGTTCTGTGCCAATGGCCCTCGACGTGGCGGTTCGCGACGGACGTATTCAGCGCGGCGATCTAATCCTGCTGGAAGCGTTCGGTGGCGGTGTCACCTGGGGCTCAGCATTGATCAGATTCTGATCAAATCGTTATCTTTGCGGCTCGGGAGGCCGACAATGAACAATAAATACTGTCTCGTATCTGTTTATTTGAGTTTGTTGCTGATATTGGTTGGCTGCTCGGACCGTTCGGAAGAACCTCAAGCAACAGCACCGGAAACCACGAGCGCCATACCGGGCACACTTGACCGCAGCGTCTTGCCGATTGCCGACCCCGTGTACCCAAAGATCACCGAACAGGACGCGCGCAAGGCGACGGCACCACCTCCGCACTCGGTCGGCGCCCCTGAAGGTGCGCCCAATGTAGTCATCGTGCTAATTGACGACATTGGTTTTGGCGCCGCGGGTGGATTCGGTGGCGCCATACAGACACCGACGCTGGATCGTCTCGCGAATGAAGGCGTACGCTATAACCAATTTCATACCACCGCGTTGTGCTCACCCACCCGCATGGCAATTCTGACCGGGCGCAATCATCACTCGGCCAATGCGGGCTCAGTCATGGAAGTGGCGACTGCATTTCCGGGCAACCAGGGTCGGCGTCCGCTAAGCGTTGCACCGGTCGCCGAAATGCTGCGATTGAACGGCTACAGCACGGCTGCTTTCGGCAAGTATCACGAGACGGCGCCGTGGGAAGTCAGCGTATCCGGACCATTCGACCGCTGGCCGACGAGTTCGGGTTTCGACAAATTCTATGGCTTCATCGGAGGTGAAACCAATCAGTTCGCGCCCGTCCTCCATGACGGTACGGCACCGGTCCATTTGCCCGCCGATCCCGACTACCACTTCACCACCGACATGACCAATCAGGCCATCACCTGGGTTCGTTCCCAGCAATCACTTACGCCGGACAAGCCGTTCTTCGTCTACTTCGCCACTGGTGCCACACACGCGCCGCACCAGGTACCGGCGAATTGGGTTGACCGTTACAAGGGACAGTTTGATGACGGCTGGGATGTTTACAGAGAACAGACGCTGGCACGCCAGATAGAGTTGGGTGTGGTACCGCCAGGCACGACGCTTGCATCGAAACCTGCTGATATCGCCGACTGGGATACTTTGTCTGCCGATGAGCAGCGACTCTATGCCCTCCAAATGGAGGTATTCGCGGCCTTTGCGGAACACACCGATCACGAGGTAGGTCGGCTGGTCGATGCCATCGAGGAGATGGGTGAGTTGGACAATACCCTGTTCCTCTACGTTTTCGGTGACAACGGCTCCAGCGCCGAGGGCGGACTGACCGGAACTTTTAATGAAACCACCGCGCTGAACGGCATACCGGTCACAGTCGAAGATCAGCTGGACAAAATGGACGAGTGGGGTGGTCCGACCTCCTATCCTCATTTTCAGGCGGGCTGGGCCGTGGCCACGAACACGCCGTTCCAGTGGACCAAACAGATCGCCTCGCACTACGGCGGCACGCGCAACCCGCTGGTCGTACACTGGCCAGACGGTATCGATGCGAAGGGCGAAATTCGCTCGCAATGGCATCATGTAACGGACATCGCGCCGACTGTAATGGAAGCGGCCGGGCTACCGTTTCCGACGTCGGTCAATGGCACCGTTCAAAAACCTTTTGAAGGTGTCAGCTTGATTTATTCATTCGACGATGCGGACGCCGCTGATCGACATACGACCCAGTATTTCGAAATGTTCGGTAACCGCGCGATCTACCATGACGGCTGGGTAGCTGCCGCCAAACATCGTACGCCCTGGGCGGCAGCCGCAGATGGTCCGCTCGACCAGGACAGGTGGGAGCTTTATCACGTCGCGGAGGATTTCAGTCAATCAAATGATTTGGCCGCATCGAACCCGGACAAGCTGCGGGAACTGCAAGATCTGTTTATTGAAGAAGCAATCAAGTACGACGTCTTCCCGCTGGACGATCGTGTCTACGAGCGTTTCAACGCGAAGATTGCAGGCAGGCCGGACCTGATGGGCGATCGCACTTCCCTCACAGTTTATTCGGGCATGACCCACATGACGGAGAACGCCTTCATCAACGTGAAAAATCGATCGCACACCATCACAGCAGAGGTCGAGATACCAGAAGGCGGCGGGGAAGGCGTGATTCTGTCGCAGGGTGGGCGCTTTGCCGGGTGGAGCCTTTATATGAAGGACGGCAAGGTTTCATACGTACATAACTGGGTCGGCAAAGAACGTTACACCATTACCACACCGGAGCGGGTAGCGCCCGGTAAGGCGACCATCCGTTACGAATTTGCCTACGAGGGCGGCGACGAGCTTGGTAAGGGTGGCACGGGAACGATCTTTGTGAATGGGCAGAAGATGGCCGAAGGTCAGATCGGCAATACCACGCCGTTCCTCTTTTCTGCTGACGAAACTGCCGATGTGGGAACGGACGAGGCCACTCCTGTGACCGAAGACTATGCCCAGGGCGACAATAAATTCACCGGAGAGATTGCGAAGGTGACGGTGGACCTGACGTAGGGTCGAATCTAAAAAAAAGCAGCACAAAAAATTTCAACTGGAACGGGAGAAAACTCAAATGATGACTCGAATAGTGAGCTTTAGCATTGCTGGACTTATCGGTTGCGCTGCGCTCGCAGGCAATACATTGACCGATGAATCAGCAACCTACGCTGACAGTGGCTTCATAATTGCGGATACGAGAGGAAAGGAACGCCGCGACGATCGGGACGACGATCGAGACGATCGGCGGGATTGTCGGCAAGAGGAAGGCCGTATCGGGGACGACAAGCGCGACTGCAAGCAAGAGGAACGCGATAACGAGGACGATGCATAGGTCGTGTATTTGCCTGAGCATCAGTGAGCAACATGAATGGTGTGAGGGTTTTTCTGATTGTGTTTCTGGCCCTCGGTCTTTCGGGCTGCGCATTCCGCGACGCCGATACCGTAGACATTTCTGGCGAAAGTGAATTGGTGCCGGTGGAGATCGAAGTTAAGGGTATCGAGGATTTGGCTTTTCGTCTGGTACCGGGCTTCTCTGGCGACTGGTATTCGGATATCTACCTGGAGCCGCTGGTACTCAGACTCCCCGACGAGAAAATGGCGAAGATCAGTGACAAGGACTTGGCGGACCTGCAGAAACGCTTTAATGAGGCTAAGGAAAAAGTATTCGAAGCAGGGGAACTGTCGGAAGTCCCGGGGCCAGAAACGCTGGTCATCAAAACCTACATGACAGACGGGACACCGAGCAACGCGCCGTTAAACTGGGTGGCAACCGTGCTTATAGGCTCCGTCGACGTGGGCAATGCCGCGCTGTACGGCGAGGGATTTATTGGTGCCCGACGGGTCGGCGCAGCCAGCGGTGCATATGACGGCAAAATAATACTCGAGGGGTACACCAAATGGGGTGTGGTGGAGAAGGCCTTGGAAAAATGGCTTACGGGCACACGCCAATTTTTCCTTACGGAAATTCCTGATCAACCTTACTAACGGCAATGGCGGTATATCCAACCACAAAAAACTGGTGGCGATGGTCTGCTTCCAACTCAAAAGCGGCCTGTTACCCTGCACCAACCAATTCATGGCTACGATCTCAGTGCACCGAGCATCTCTACCCCATGTGAATGAACTATTGTACTGTACTGGCCACGGTACTAATTTGATAGGAGGCCAACATGGCTTGGTGGGCTTGGGTTTGCTTGGGATTAGCGCTGCTCGGAGTAGAGTTAGGACTTGTTGATGCGGCGTTTTATTTAGTCTTTCTGGGCATTTCTGCCTTAATCGTGGGTCTTATGATCGGTTTCGGTGTCGATATGCCGGTCTGGGGCCAGCTAGTCACTTTTGCCGTTCTGGCTATCATTTCGATGGTCTTCTTCCGTGAACGATTTCATAGCCTGATTCGTGGCCGTGGGAAAGGCCTTGAAGATCCTTTGGTGGGCGAACGAATTCGGATCGAGACAACTATCCCGCCAGGTCAAATTTCTCGCGTTGGGCACCGGGGATCTACATGGACTTTACGAAACGAGGACGATACCCCGATTACATCTGGCTCAGACGCTATCGTGCTCGAAGTCGATGGGCTTACCCTAAAAGCAAAAAACGCTGACTAAACTGTCAGCAAGAAAAATTCAGGAGAAACAATCATGGATCCGTTTGTACTCGCTACTACCATCGCACTCGTGATATTGGCAATAGTAATCATAGTCAAGACAGCCGTAATCGTGCCCCAACAAAACGCATACGTTATTGAAAGCCTTGGAAAATATAGCCGTACATTGAAGGCCGGCTTTCATATTTTGATCCCATTTATTGAAAAGACTGCCTACAAACATACGTTGAAAGAACAAGCGGTTGATATCCCTGAGCAGATCTGTATCACCCGTGACAACGTTCAGGTCGGTGTTGACGGTGTCCTTTACCTTCAGGTCTTGAAAGCTGATCTTGCGTCCTACGGAATTGGTGATTATGCGTTTGCAATTATTCAGCTAGCTCAGACAACGCTTAGAAGTGAGATCGGAAAGATTGTTCTCGATCGTACATTCGAGGAACGAACTGTCATCAATGCGAATGTGGTTCAGGAGTTAGATTTAGCATCAAATCCGTGGGGCGTTAAGGTTCTTAGATACGAAATCAAGAATATCAATCCGCCATCGGATATTCTCAGCGCGATGGAGAAGCAAATGAGGGCCGAACGCGAGAAGCGGGCGGTAGTGCTGACGTCCGAAGGTGAAAGAGATGCGAAGATAAATGAGGCTGAGGGCGAGAAGCAGAGAGTAATCAAAGAATCAGAAGGTTCTAAGCTTCAGCAGATCAATGAAGCGGCTGGGCAAGCCGAAGCAATTCTCGCGATCGCAAAAGCCACTTCTGAAGGTTTGCGACAAGTAGCGCAAGCCGTGTCCATCGACGGTGGTGTAGATGCGATGAAATTGAGAATTGCTGAAAAATACGTCGAGCAATTCGGTAACCTAGCAAAAGAAGCGAATACACTGATAGTTCCCGCCAATCTCAGTGATATTTCGTCGATGATTAGTCTGGCTACTAGCATTATTAGTAATGGCAAGTCGGCGGTCACTGCCAGCAGAGAGTAGTGCTGAACCGGCGTCCCAACGCCACCAGCGGTCTGGTTATTTGGGTCGGCGCTTGAGGTTCTCGGCTGAATAAAACGTAAAACAGCGTAACCGCTATTTGTAAACCGATATCATAGAATCCACGCATCGGCAGGTTGCTTTTTGCGTTGCAAGGGACCGCTATTGGCCGAACCCGGCAGTCCGACCAGTGAGTTTTATCGCGTCGTCAACGTCCGCCACTGACAGTAGTAGACACTCAATCTCGGAAAGCAAAAATCCTGATCTTAGCGGCTGAAAACCCGCGGATAGCCGCCGCTGGGCTACGTTAGCGCCCAACTTCCGGGATCGACCTGCGGATTTAACCAATGTGTTGCTTCGACCGGTTGAATCCGCAACCTAGGGCAGACATTGGGAATTTCAGCTGTTCGAATCTGCCCCGGAGCTATTTCAGGCTGCACCAGTTGCTCTAACCGCTGGGTTTCGACGTGGTCATGAATTAAACTGATTGAAAAGAATCGCATTTCAGGAGCAGTGCCGTGTATGTCAATTTCTGGTATCCCATCTGCACCAGTGAGGAGTTAAGAGCCGACGAACTGGTCGAGGCGCAGGTACTCGGGATGCCATTTGTAGCATTTCGCGACACAGCCGGTGCAGCCCATGTCCTGAGCAACACCTGTGTGCACCGGGGTGGTTCCTTGAGCAAGGGCTGGGTCAAAGAGGACTGTGTCGTCTGCCCGTATCATGGCTGGCGTTATGATGGTGATGGCAAATGTCAACTCGTGCCGTCCTTCGAGGAAGGCACCAAGATTCCAGCTCGGGCCAAGGTGGACAGTTACCCGGTGCAGGAAAAATACGGCATCGTTTTTGGCTTTCTCGGCGACCTGCCCGAGGAGGAGCGCCCGCCGCTGTACGAAATTGAGGAATATGAGGACGAGAAGTGGCGCAAACACGAGATCATCATTCTGGAAATCGACTGTTTCTACGAGCGCTCGATGGAGAACGGAGTCGATTTCGTCCACAACGAGTTCGTGCATCCTATCCAGGCCAGCCCGAAGCCGATACCGGGTACGATTGAATATCCCGAGACCCCCTGGGGCTCCGGAGTCACGAGTAAAATGATTGAAATGGGTACCAAACCGATTGGGGACGAGGCCATGGCCAGCGATCCCAAGGAACTGAATGCGGGCACATGGCACCATGGCCCGAACACACTGATTACCTGGATAACCTTCGGGGAAAAACGTTCCCTTCATCAGTATATATTTGAAGCGCCGGTCGACGGTGATCGTACCAAAGTCTATTTCATCAATCTGCGGAGTTTCATGTTGGAACCGAAACACGATGACTACATACGTGACGCAAACCTGCGTGTTACCGTCGAGGACATTGTCGTTCTGGAAAACCTGTCCCCGGTCAGGACCCCGCAAACGCGCACCAGGGAAATTCTGACCCCAGGCGACAAGGCGATTGTGCGTTACCGCGATTTCCTCGAAGACTGGAATGCCAAAGGCTGGCGTTTAGACTTCAAAACATTGCAGGAAAATCACGGTGACGTGGCCTATGCGATTCCGTGCCCCGAGCGGCGCCGTTCCGGCAACTGGGTACTCGACCCGGTTCCGCTGAAGCCGGTCAGCACGGCTAGCAAGGTCAACACTGCCTAGAGGCCGCTGTACGTTCGCATCCGGCCGTGAGCGGCGGTACGTTCTTCATGTGACCTTCGAGCAAAAACGAGAGCACGAGAGCACTTCCTCCAGCGCAACCGAAACTGTCCATAAACCGCCCTACTGGCGAGAAAACTTAAGAACAAGCCATACGCAACCGCTATAGCGTTCAATTTACTGTCAGAGTAGATAACAAGAACTAATGACCAGATCGATAAAAGCTGCACTTCTATCCGGCCTAATATTCCCTGGCATCGGGCACATAGTCTTAAAGCAATATCTACGTGGCTCAGTTTTGATGCTGTCAGCCCTGGTAGCACTGTCAGTGATTATCACAAAAGCAATCAAGCAAGCGTTGATCATCGTCGATAGAATTAATAGTGGGGAGATTCCTGTTGAAGCGGGAGCCATTACACAACTGGCTTCTATAGCTACTAGTGATGCGGAAGGTTCAATATTAAATATTGCTGCGGTTGTTGTCGGCGTAGTTTGGATTATTGGCATCGTCGATTCCTATAGACTCGGAATCATCCAAGAAAAATAAGATATGCGAACGTCGACTCCTGTGCATATTTACGGTAATTGTCGGGCCGCATGGGCGCCGTTAGCGCCGACGGGGTCATGCTTGCGGACCTGGGATTGCCCTCGGTGGTTGCCGGACGTATCGATGTCGTCAACAAAGCGCTGGAAGCATGCGGTCGGTCGAGAACGGATCTGCGGATCAATGATTTTGTCGGTTGGCATGTCAAAGAGGATTCGGTAGAAGTCTACCGTGAAGCACGCCGGGAACTGCTTATCCGTGCGTTTCTGATGAAAGACTGGCTCACGCCGTTCCTCAGCGAGGAGGAGGCTGATTTCGTACAAGAAAACAAAGGCGCTTTTGTGAAGGCCTACCAGGAGCGCACCGGCAACATCGAGGGCGTACCGCAGGACATCATCGACCGGATTATTGATTCCCTGACAATTACCGTACCCGCTGCCGAGTCCGACAAAGCCATCGAGCGGCTGAAACAGATGGAGGCAACGGGTCTGGATGAGATTTCATTGCGCTTGCATGACGATCCGGTCGATTCCATTCGGTTGATCGGCGAGCGGGTAATTCCGGAGTTTCATCGGTGAAACGGCAATGACCACTTTACTAACGATCAATTGGTTGTACCTCATCCACCACACGCTCGTGAGAATATTCAAGAGCCCTTTGTACGTGAGCAGCAAATTGACCCAAAGAAATATTATCCTGAAGGTCATTAAGCGGATTTGTTAGAACATTGGCCGGTAGAAGATGTTCATCCGTTGCCATTAGCTATCCTCGATGCATTCCCCCACGAAATGCCCGAGATCTTCGGGATTTTCCCAAGCCTCTTCGATCATGTTTTCATGCAGCCATTTCATGATCGGGTCAGTATCAGCTTGTCTGGTCGGCAAAATGAACTCTTCGAGCCTACTCGAGATTCTGCGGGATTCTTCCGCGCTGACGCTGATCCGTCGCGACACACCCCATTTCTGATCCGGCACATGTTCATATGCGTAATCGAATATGGCCTCGAGCACCACGGTCGAGCGGGTTTTGGTGCGCTGCGATGGCGATAGCGACGTGTACAAATCATAGACCCGATGAGCACGGTATCGACGCAGCGATACCACTTTATTGTTTTTCATCTTCCCCGCCGTTTTGTCAGTCATTATTTAGAGTTGTTTTTCGGTAATTATATAGATTAGAGACCCAAGCGGCGGCGATTTCAACATATGACGAACACTTGACCCAAATATTGCACGAGAGTGCTGTCATCGCACTGCGCCGGACAAACGGGGAGCAGAAGCAATACACTTGAATGAGTTACCCGTGGTTTATATAGCCTCGCGGTGCGTTTGATTTGCGCCTGATGGTTTTACACGTCGCCGGGCAAATTCCGGATCACCGTTAGAATCACCGCGCTGAATATTATGACAACCGCGAGCATATTATTGAGCTCAGCATCGAGACCGTTGACGGTTTCGTGATTACCGCCCCCGGGAAGTCCCGGTCTCATGCTTATCGAGACCCCCGCAGATAAATCAATGAAATGCGTAATTCTGTATCGATCAAGGGTCGCCGCGTAGTTGATCGAGAATCGATGCATTCTCAAGCGTCGAAGTGTCCTGCGTTATTTCTTCACCCCGAGCGATGACTTTCAATAACCGTCGCATAATCTTGCCCGACCGGGTTTTGGGAAGGTTGTCTGCGTAACGGATCTGATCCGGCTTGGCTATCGCGCCCACCTGCTCGCCGACCCATGCGCGTAATTCTTTCGTCAGTACCTCCGCTTCGTCCGCAGATGGGCGATCGCCGATCAATACAACGTAGGCAAAAATACCTTCTCCCTTGATATCGTGCGGAAAACCGACGACCGCGGCTTCCGCCACTCGTTTATGTGCGACCAGCGCGGATTCGACTTCCATGGTTCCAAGCCGATGACCGGAAACATTCAGAACGTCATCGATTCGCCCCATCATCCAGAAATAACCATCGGTATCGCGGTGCACGCTGTCACCGGCGACATAAAAACGATTCGCGAATTTCTTCCAGTAGGTTTCGATGTACCGCTCGTTGTCTCCCCAGATCGTGCGCAACATCGATGGCCATGGTTTTTTGATGATCAGATAACCACCCTGATCCGCGGCCGTAACCGGGTCGCCGGCCTCATCGACAATGTCCACTGCTATGCCGGGGATAGGCCTGGTACAGGAACCGGGCTTGGTCGCGGTCACACCCGGAATCGGGGAAATCATGATCGCCCCGGTCTCAGTCTGCCACCAGGTATCGACGATTGGGCAGCGTTCCTGTCCAATCACACGGTGATACCAGATCCATGCTTCCGGGTTGATCGGTTCGCCTACCGTGCCCAGTAAACGGAGCCTGGACAAATCGTATTGTTGCGGAATTTCATCGCCCAATTTCATCAACGCGCGAATCGCTGTCGGCGCCGTATAAAAAATCGTGACGCCGTGTTTCTGGCAAATGCTCCAGAATCTTCCACCATCGGGATAAGTTGGAGCGCCTTCATACATGACGATCGTCGCGCCGACCGCCAACGGCCCATAAGCCACGTAGGTATGACCGGTCACCCAGCCGACATCGGCCGTGCACCAGAAAACATCATCCGCGCGAATATCGAAGACCCATTGGTTAGTGATCTTCGCAAGCAGTAAATAACCGGCGCTGGAATGCTGGATACCCTTGGGTTTTCCGGTGGATCCCGACGTATAGAGCAAGAATAACGGGTGCTCTGCTGAGACGTACTCGGGTTCGCAGGTATCAGCCTGCCCCGCAATCGCGTCTGACCACCAGATGTCGCGACCCGCCTGCATGTTGACGCCACAATCGCAGCGTTTCAGAACGATGACTTTCTCTATCGAATCGCAGCCGTCCGCAACAGCCTTATCGGTTGCCGATTTCAGTTCAACGATTTTCCCGCCACGATGCCCGCCGTCGGCGGTAATGACCATTTTTGCGCCGCCATCGATAATACGATCGCGCAGGGAATTTGCAGAGAAACCGCCGAATACAACGGAATGAATGGCGCCTATCCTGGCGCAGGCCTGCATCGCGATGACGGCCTCCGGGACCATCGGCATATAAATGACGACGCGATCGCCTTTCGCAATACCCTGACTTTTTAATGCATTCGCAAACCGGCAAACCTGTTCCGTCAACTCCCGGTAACTGAGACGTCGTCGGTCGCCTCCTTCTCCTTCAAAAATAATAGCGGTCTTGTCGCCCTGTTTCTCAAGGTGAACATCCAGACAGTTATATGAGACATTGAGTTCGCCGTCCGCAAACCAGCGAAAGTTCGGCGCATTGCTCGAGTCCAGGACTTCAGTAAATGGCTTCTGCCAATGAATCTCCTCACGCGCAAGCCTGGCCCAATACGCTTCATGGTCGGCTTCTGCTTCCTGGTATAAGGCGTCGACATCGGCTGGCTTGAGGCACGCCTGGTCGGAAAATTCCTTGCTCGGCGGGAAAACACGTTGCTCATTCAAAATGGATTCGATGCTCTTATTAGTCATATAACAAACCTTTTCTGCATTCCAAGAATAATTACGCCAGCAATCTGTCAAGCATATCGGAAACCTGACGAAGATAACCCCCACCGAACAGATTCAGATGATTCAGGACATGGTAGAGATTGTACAGGTCACAACGTCGTTCAAACCCGGAATCGAGTGGCCAGGCTTCGTTATAGGCAGTGAAAAACTCGGCACCAAACCCGCCAAATAACCGGGTCATCGCTATATCCGCTTCCCGGTCACCGTAGTATACGGCCGGATCGAATATCACCGGCTGTTCATCGGCGATAACTCCCCCAGTTGCCCCCCCCATAAATCTCCATGCAGTAACGAGGGTTCAGGCTGATAGCCGGCAAAAAAATCCGGTAATTGTTGCATCAGTTTTTCACCACGCTCACGAATAGTTTTGCCTGACCCACGGTCAAAACCGTTCGCCGCAGCGAGATCCAGCTGATATCCGAGGCGTTTGTCACGGAAGAAGCTGATCCATTCACCGTCCCATTCATTGAGCTGCGGCGTACTGCCGATCGTGTTATCGCGATGCCAGCCGTATTCCGTCCCCTTGAACCGGTGCTGCCTGGCCAGCAAACTCCCCAAACGCGAGCCGGCCAGCGCGGAGGCGCCGCGGAGATCCAGGTATTCCATCAACAGGAATGCCGTGTCGCCAACCGCCGCAGTGGCAATCACTTCTGGAACCCGGACCGCGTCGGCTTTCGCAAGCTCGCGTAATCCATCGCGCTCAGCATGAAACATGTCCAGTGCCGAGGCGTGATTGGTCTTCAGAAAATACGCCGTGCCATCCAGCGCAGGAATTTTATAGCTGCGGTTGATGCTGCCACCACCCACTGAGCGGATTGCCGCCTGATCTATGGCGCCGACTGAATCGACAACGCTTTGTAACAGCTCAGCCGAAATCATTGACAGAAAGATAGCCTGGCAGAGCTAATAGCTGTCCGATATCCGTTGCGCCTGGCGACGCAACGCATCACCAAAGCCCAACCCGTCGTACAAAGTATTCAGATCATCGAGGTCAGGCACTTTACGGACCAGGGCCGCCTCGTGAGCTTCAACCGGGGCGTCGAAACGAATTTGCGCAAGTTCACGCGACAATGTCACTTTGTTTTTATGTTCAGCGAGTTTTGCCCCCAGCTTGCCGGCGCCTCTGACAGGCAATTCACTGACACGATCCAGGTTGGCATAAATCTCGTCAATCGAATCAAAGGCTGCGAGCAACGCAGTCGCTGTTTTCGGGCCTACCCCGGGAGCCCCGGGAATATTGTCCACGCTGTCGCCGGCAAGGCCCAGAAAATCCACCATCTGCTCCGGCCGCACTCCGAAAGCGCCGTGCACTTGATCATAACGAGTTGTTTTATTACCCGCATAATCCCAAAGTGAATCACCATCCTGAAGTATCTGCACAAAATCCTTATCCCGACTCACGATCGTGATGCAGTGACCGGCGTCGCGCATGCCGACGGCCAGCGTGCCAATAAGGTCATCGGCCTCATATGCGCCATCGGCGCACTCCATGATGCCGAGCGCACGAGTCAGGTCGCGGCATTGCCCAAACTGACGCTTTAACTCCGGTGGCGCCGGTTCCCGATTTGCTTTGTATTCCGGGTATATCTCATTGCGGAAAGAGGTCCTCAGACTCGTATCGAAGGCGACCGCGATAAATTCTGGTTGTACGTGTTCCAGAAAATCACTCAAAAAACGTGCATAACCGTAGACCGCGTTTACCGGATTACTGTCGGTGTCGGTCATGCTGTCGGGAATCGAAAACCAGGCCCGGAAAATATAAATGCTCGCGTCAATTAGATAAGTCATATATCAGTATCCACGTTCAAGGAGTAACCGGCTCACAGCATGATCCGGGAAAGTCCGGCGGAATTCATCCAAAGCCTCGGCGGCGGCTATATTTTCATTCTGCGAGTACAGTTCGACAATCCTTCGCAACATGAAATCCGACTCATGCGCAGGTTCCTGCTCCGGCGCGGGTAGATTGGACTTCTCATCTACTGACAGGCTTGCTAAATCCGAGTATGTGGAATCTTCGGCTTGCGTAACGTCTGAGCGTTGAACCTGGGCAAGCGCCAGCAATTCACCGCCAGGCACCGTCGAAATAACTTGCTCCGGATTCAGATAGTCCGTCACAACCTCCATCATCTGTCCAAGCACAACAAGCTCATCCTCTTCCATCTGCCGGGCATCGGACATGTACGTACCAACCGGCGCGTCCAAACTCTCCCGCCGCGGCTTAATCGGTGATATCGCGTCAGGAAATACTGTGGTCCGGGCCGGGCGCCGCCAGGTCTGCCGATTTTCTGACTTGCCCATCGTCTTTATCCTGTCTTCCGCGAGACTCCTCAAGGCCCTGGAGTAAGACCTGTGGCGATTCCGCCTGCCGCCTGAAAGAGTCCTGCACCACAGATTTCTTTCTTTTCGGCAGGTGCCGCAGGTCTCGCCTTGCTTGATAACGACTCCAGAGAAGCGGGTGCGTCAAAAGGATCCGCCGGGATGATTGCATCGACACCCTGATCCATGCCGGTTCCGGATGGAACCTCGCGAAGAATATTCAATACCAGTGAAAAGCAAATCATCACTGTCGCGGCCACGGATACCGGTATCACCCAACTACGCTTCCCGGCTTCATGACTATGTGTTTTTGCGGCACGCTCCGCTTCAGCAAGAATCACTGCGTCCAATTCCGCGGGAGGATCGATATCCCCGAGTTCGGCATATTTCTCGGATACCGTGGATTTACCTGCCAGGTACTCCTCGAAATTTTTGTCGCCGTTGCTCATTCAAGCCCTTCCTCGTCGCTCAGGATTTGCCGCAGCTTGCTGACGGCATAACGCAATCGACTTTTGGCCGTTTCGGCACTCACGCCGGTGGTGACCGCAATTTCATTCAGACTCAGTCCGCCTTCCTCCCGCAACAAGAATGCTTCTTTCTGCTCGGCAGGCAGCGCAGCCAGAGCGTGTCGAAATCGCTCCATGATCTGCATGTTTTCCGCACCCGCTTCGGGCCCATCACTTGCATCTGCAGCCATCTCATCCGGATTGATCGCCACGACATTCGCCGCGTGCTGCGGTTTGCGCGACTGTTTACGCAGATGATCTACAAGGCAATTGTGCGCCAACTGATACATATAGGTCGTGAACTTCGCCGTAGGCTTATACCGATCCTTGGCTCTTATAATTTTAGTCCAGACCTCCTGAAACAGCTCCGACGCGTTTTCCCGGGTCTGGCCCTGCCGTAGAAAATAGCGATACAAAGGCCCTTTATGATGAGTGTATAAAGCCTCGAAGGCAGCTACATCGCCATTCCGATAGCGGACCATTAACACCCTGTCGTCAATTCGTCCCGCCATGCCCGGAAGCATAACCCGGATGATGCCAAGTACCCATCCATGGTCGGGCCCGGCCGGGCAGGCGGGACAATCGGTTTCAGCGCCTGGCCTGGCGGCCGTCAGCGCTTTCGGAGAGGCTGTCAGCGAGACGGACCAGGCCCAGAAACTCGCTCCGATATCCGTTCAGGTCCTCGCCCCGCGAGTGGCGGGCCAACTCTATGACATCGGTGAATGCATACGATCCAAGATAGTCGCCACCCTTCAGCAATTGACCGAATGCAGCAACCGAGGACGCAAATCGCAATTCACTACTGGCCTGCGCTACCGATTTGATTTCATCGCGACTGACGGGGCGCTCTATTAACCTGCTGACATCACCTCGAGGTGCTTTGTAACGCAGGCGTACGAACGCTATTTCCGCGCCGCGAGATTTCGAAACTTCGCCGGTATTGCCATAACGCAGTGGGTCGACAAACCTCGCAGGACTGTCGACCAATGCGAGCTCATAAAGCGCGGTAACAGTATGACCGGCGCCGATTTCGCCGGCATCGATTTTGTCATTATTGAAATCCTCACGTCGCAGCATGCGGTTTTCATAACCGATCAGCCGATATTCGGCAACGACCGAAGGATCGAACTCCACCTGAATTTTCACGTCCTTGGCAATCGTCTGCAGGGTTGAGCCCAACTGATCGACGAGCACTTTTTGAGCCTCATTCAGAGTGTCTATATACGCATAATTACCGTTCCCGGCATCGGCGAGTTGCTCCATCAGGTGATCGTTGTAGTTCCCGGTACCAAAACCAAGCGTCGTCAACGACACACCACCAGCGCGTTTGCGCTCGACCATATCGATCAGCGTATCGAAATCGACCGTGCCGACATTAAAGTCGCCATCGGTGGCGAGCATGACGCGATTGATACCACTCGGAATAAAACCCTGTTGCGCCATCTGATACGCGAGCCGGATACCGCTGGCACCGTTAGTTCTGCCTCCTGAACTGAGCCGGTCCAATGCACCGCGAATCTTGGCCTGTTGATCGCCCGGGGTCGGTTCGAGAACGACGCCTGAAGCGCCTGCATACACGACCAGCGATACCCGGTCATCCGCGGTCAGCTGACGCGTCAGCATTATCAGCGCTTTTTTCAGCAACGGCAGTTTGTCATTCGAGCCCATGGATCCGGACACATCGACCAGAAACACGAGATTCGCGGCCGGTCTCTCGTCGCCCGGAACTTCGTAGCCCTTTATGCCTATCTGCATTAACAGCTTGTCACTGTTCCAGGGTGCTTCGGCGACCTCGGTGCTGATACTGAACGGCGTATCTTTTTTACCGGGCAGCACATAGTCGTAAGCGAAATAGTTAATCAACTCTTCGACCCGAACCGCGTCTTCGGGTGGCAAATTGCCGGCATTCAGAAAACGTCGGACATTGGAGTACGAGCCAGTGTCCACATCGATGCTGAATGTCGAGACCGGATGCTCGCTGACCAGCCGAACGGGGTTTTCGAGCAAATGCGCATAATTTTCGCGATCCAGAGGCTCTGACGGAGCCCTGATGTCGTGGCGGCAACAATAAGCGGACTCTTCCATGGCCATGCCTGGCTGCAGTGCCGACATGGACAACACGGGTGAGTTTTCTCTTTTATAACTGCGACCGGCGACCACTGCATCGGTTACCGACAACTGATCGCGACTTTTTGAGGCCAGATCGTCAACCTCGATCGTCTGCGGCTGGATCCGCGAGTCTTTTGTCTCCGATCTGCTCTGATCAGTGTCCGAAGCCGATAACTTGGTTGGCTGCCTGGCATCATGCGCCGAATTCGGCTCGGGCGGAACTGAGCAGCCCACTACCGCGACCAGCATTGCCGTCGTAATTACAGTGGCCAGCCGAAAAAACAGCAGCGGCATCGGCCGCCCGATCAATCTATTGGGGGACTTCATAACGTTTACCTCCGTTACCTGATTATTGGGTTTCAGAGGTTATAAACGCCGACACGGCGCAAACGGGGTTAATTCCGCGGACAGTCACCGGAATTAGATAAGGTCACTGTCCCCGGAATGATCGGTTAGACCGTCTGGGCAGGGGCCGAAAAAGCACCCTTCCGCAAGCTACTGAGCCTGGTTGTATCACTCTCCAGCCTCGTCGATAAAAAATTCGCTGCATTGGCCGACACCATAATTACTCTAAGCTTCGACCGCGATCTCCCGCGCCAACGCGTCCACGCTGATCGCTTCAATGTCCGTGGATATGGGAAACCGCTCTTCACCGGGATAGACCACGAATTGCGCTTGCGGCTTTACGTCGGCGCACGCACTGTGAAAACCCTTTGCCGGCTTCGGGTCGAGACTGCGCTTGATTTCGATGGCCCATGATTTCTTGCCCGGGAATGTCAGAACCAGGTCAATTTCCGCACCGCCCGATGCGCGGTAAAAACTGGCCTCGGCGCGCGCCGGCGCAACCGACAAAAGGTTCTCGATGACAAATCCCTCCCAGCTCGAACCCACGACCGGATGCCCCAGGACCTCCTCTTTGTCGCCGAGACCCAGCAACGCATGTGTGATCCCGCTGTCACGGACATAAACCTTCGGTGATTTAACGAGGCGTTTGCCGACATTCTTGTGCCACGGCCGAAGGCGTCGCACGAGCAGCAGATCCACCATCAGGTCGAGATACTTCGCAATCGTTTTACCATCAATACCAAGCCCTCGCGCCAGCGCCGCTGCATTCAGCAGCCCACCCTGGGCATGCGCCAGCATGACCCAGAAACGTCGCAGTGTTTCCGCCGGAATGCGCGGCCCAAGCTGCGGTACATCCCGCTCAAGATAGGTGCGAATGAAATTCTCGCGCCATGCCAGGCTCTGACCGTCGCCTGAGGCGAGAAAACTATCCGGGAAGCCGCCCCGCACCCAGAGCTGATCGCGGTCTTTTGCATCGACCTCCAGCACATCAAACGGATTGAGCTCGACATAGGCGATGCGACCGGCGAGCGTCTCTCCCGATTGGCGCAACAGGTCTATCGACGCCGATCCAAGTAGCAAGAATCGCCCTGCTCTGTTTCCCTTCCGCCGACCACGGTCAATCAAACCACGCAGGCTCTGAAACAAATCCGGCGCCCGGTGGACCTCATCGAGGATCACCAGCCGGTCTGTGTGATCCGCCAGATACAGCTCCACATCCGACAACTTCGCGCGGTCGGCCACCGATTCCAGGTCGAGATATACTGCATCCGTCGTGTCGGCGATCTCCAGCGCCAGCGTGGTCTTGCCGACCTGTCGTGGCCCCAGCAGGACGACGGCCGGATATTCCGCCAGCAGGCTGCGGAGCTGTGGCAGCAGGCGTCGAGTTATCATGGTTGCAATTATGGATAATTGATCCGGAATTACAAGGTTTACCTCGGGGCCAGGCAAGCTGGTAACGGGAACCCCAAAAGGGGCCTTCTTCACCTGAAATTAATGGTAACGTCTTCTTGACCGTTCATGATCTGTCATGATATCCTAAATTATGGGCTCATAACCCCATTGTTAGAAAGGACACTCAAATGGCCGCCAAAAACGAAAAATTCGCCACCGTAGTAGATCCAGAAAAGATTTCTACTATTCGCGCGATCGCAAAAGACGAAGGACGTCAGCTACGCGCTCTCGTCGACGAAGCTTTTGCTGACCTGATTGAAAAACGTAAACAGGCCCGACCACGTCCTCACGTCATGAGAGCTCATGCCGACAGCCTCAAAAAATTTGGCCAAGTTTATAAAAAGCTGGCTGAATGACCGACTATATAACTCTCATAGAGGCCATCACATTCCACGAAGAGCAAATTGAGCTCTATGGTGGCGATCCCGGCATTCGAGATCTCGGCGCACTCGATGCCGCCCTGTTCAGACCCCAAACCGGCTATTATCACGACTTAATCGAACAAGCCGCTGCGCTGTGGGAAAGCATGGCCCAAAACCATCCATTCGTCGATGGAAATAAACGTACCGCACTTAACGTCACAGACGTTTTCCTGCGCATAAACGGTCTAACCATTACAGCGACACCAAACCAAATAATCGACTTTATTTACTCGCTTTATGACACCCAGACCTTCAATTTCGAAGAACTCGCTACCTGGTTGCGGGACAACACCGAATAAATTTTAAACCCTAACGTCCCTCCAAAAACCTTCCGCTCTACCCCACTCGTCTCGGCGGATTGAGCAATAGGCTGGGACGAATACACAAACTCCCTGGCTAAAGAAGAAATTATCAAATTAACGTGCCATACGGTTTGTACATTTTCCGGATCTTGCTGTTTGCGCTTGAGAGTGGTGATGGGTGGACTTGAACCACCGACCCCGGCGTTATGAGTGCTGTGTTCGAGCCAGGCCCACGCCGTCGCGGAGCGTCATTGTCAGCCGCTCGTGCAGCGGGCTCGACCGGGAAATGTGGGCGAGCAGAAACTCCATCTGATCGGCGAGCACCCGCCGACCTTTCAGATAAATATATTCGGCGTAAGTGGGCGTAAACGGCACCGCGATCAGCTGCATGCCTGCCTCCTCCGGCGTTTTTCCACCCTTGTGATTATTACAGCGCCGGCAGGCGGTAACGACATTTCGCCATTCATCGGTTCCGTCCCGGCTCAGTGGCCGAATATGATCGCGCGTCAGGTCTCTCGCCATGAAGCGCCCGCCGCAATACAGGCAGATACTCGCATCACGCCTGAACAGGGTCTTGTTATTCAGCGGAGGAACATATCGATTGCGCAACTCTACGCCACCTGGTGTCATCCCGATCGTGGCGATAATGGAGTTGACATCGACACTGCTGCGCTGGCCGGTGATGGCGTTGAACCCGCCAAATACCCGATATAACAAGGTGCCGCAGGTATAGGCGACCTGCTCGGTATGGTACAGGCGAACCGCATCCCTGTAGTCGATCCATTCAAGCGGCATACCGGCAATGTCCGTTCTCAGGACCTGCTGAGACAAATTCGCGTTTTGTGCAAGCGCTAACATAGATCCACACACCTTACGTTGCGTTGCTATATTCCGAAGAACTGTAGGAAAAATCAAATATTGCAGTCATTTTTGTGAATCGGGTGTCAGGGTGCCCGGCGTCACTTCGATCGACTCAGCAGCGATTCTGCCCGTGCAGAATTTCCGGCCGCCGTTACGAAGCTTTCGCCTTTTTGTTCAGGCAATATAACGGCAGACGAGAAAAACAGCGGTCCAAATGGGGCTTCGTGAAGTGCGTGGCAGCATACTTATTCACAATGATTCAATCACCGCGAGGCCTTACACGACATTTGCCTACCAATGGCTCACAACATGCATATAACTAATTGTTTAATAAACTAAAATGATACTTCGATCAAATTTTGATCAGAATGTTAACGCGTATTCGCCAATGCGGTATTCGGGCTGTTTTCTCCACTTTCTCCACAGAGTTATCCACAGAAATTGTGGACAACTGCTCTCCAGGCCTCGTGGTCGACACTTGAACCGCTGAATCATGAATCGAACGCCCGTTTTTCAGGTCGCACTGAGCGCTCCGGTCATGCGACTGTTCGATTACCTGCCACCAGCCACGGGAGACGGCCACGGACAACGTGGTCAGCGAGTTCTGATCCCGTTCGGCAAATCGACTCGGGTCGGTGTCATTGTCGCCGTCAAACAAAGCTCCGATATCCCGCGACAGCGGTTACGACACGCTATTCGCCTGATTGACGACATCCCTCTGCTGGATGAAAACGTCATGGCGCTGTTGAAGTGGGCGTCGAATTATTACCATTATCCACCCGGTGAAGTATTTACCGCGGCCCTGCCCGGCATTCTGCGTCGTGGTGGCGCACTTGTCGCCCACCAACCGGAATGGAAAATCACCACTGCCGGATTGGACGCCGACCAGGCGTTGCTCGACAAACGCGCGCCCGTGCAAGCCAAAATCCTTGCACTGATAAAAGGTAAAGAAGGCGGCGCCGGCAAAGTCGAACTCGAAAAGTGTGGCCCCAGCTGGCGCCAGAGTCTCGGTGCTCTGGAAAAAAAAGGCTGGCTAAAGCGTTTTGAGGTCGAACTAAAGACACAGCATGCGACGCATGCGAAAACTGACAAGCCACCTGAACTCACACAAGACCAACGGGAAGCCGTCAACGCCATCACGGCGGAAAACTCATTCGCTGCATTTCTTCTGCAAGGCATTACCGGCAGCGGTAAGACTGAAGTTTACCTGCGCTGCATTGAGAAGCAGCTGGCCGACGCGAGGCAAACCCTGGTGCTGGTTCCGGAAATCGGCCTGACACCGCAACTGGTGGATCGTTTCCGCCGCCGGCTCGATACCCTCGTCGTTGTCATGCATTCCGGCCTGAACGACACTCAGAGATTGAGCGCCTGGGCAGCTGCCCGGGATGGATCGGCCGGCGTGATCATCGGTACCCGCTCAGCCGTATTTGTACCGATCGCCAGTCCCGGGCTGATCATCGTAGACGAAGAACACGACGCGTCTCTGAAACAACAGGAAGGCTTTCGTTACTCGGCCCGCGATCTGGCAGTCTGGCGCTCGAGTCAGCTTGATATCCCGATCGTGATGGGCTCCGCAACGCCGTCATTTGAATCCCTGGAAAACATCAACGCCGGACGATACCGGCGACTGGTACTTCGACACCGGCCCGGCAACGCCCGGCAACCGGAGATTCGATTGATCGATTTACGAGTACAACCGACGAAAGACGGGCTTACCGAGCCATTGCGCCAGGCGATAAGCCGGCACCTGGAGGAGGATGGGCAGGTCCTGGTATACCTGAACCGGCGGGGATATGCGCCGATCCTGATGTGTACGGCATGTGGCCAGGTCGAGGAATGCCGCCGCTGTGATGCGCGCATGGTGCTGCATCAGCAACGCGGAAAACTGGTTTGTCACCACTGCGGCGCTGAAAGACCGAGGCCTCACGAATGTGGCGCCTGCGGAAGTAAACTTCTGCCGGTCGGCCAGGGCACCCAGCGTCTCGAAGACGCCCTGAAAGAGTTGTATCCGGGATATGGAATTGTGCGTATCGACCGCGATACCACCCGACGTCGTGGTGAAATTCAGCGCCGGCTGGAGCAGGTCCGTAGCGGGCAAGCGCAACTATTGCTCGGCACACAGATGCTGACGAAAGGTCATGACTTTCCGCGCGTTACGATGGTCGCCATCATCGATGCGGATCAGGGTCTTTTTGGTACGGATTTTCGCAGCAGTGAACGACTCGCCCAGTCATTCATCCAGGTTGCCGGGCGTGCCGGCCGCAGCGAGCGCCGCGGCGAAGTCTATATTCAAACCGTGTTCCCCGATAACCCGTTACTGACAACCCTGGTTACCGGCGGCTACGGTCCGTTCGCAGATCAGGCCATGCAGGAAAGATCTCGGGCCGGATGGCCGCCCTACACGTACCTGACTCTGCTGCGAGCGGAGTCGACGCAACGTCCCCCTGCCTTTGCCTTTCTTGACGATGCAAGAGATCTTGCCTGGGAACTGGTGCGCAAACGATCCGGCCAGCATATTCAGATACTCGGCCCGGCTCCGGCGCCGATGGAACGCCGCTCCGGCCGCTATCGAGGACAATTGCTGGTCCAGGCCGACCGTCGCGCCGAGATGCAGCGTTTCGTCACGGCCTGGCGCGAACAGCTCGACAATCTGAAAACCTCGCGACGCGCGCGATGGTCGCTCGACGTAGACCCAATCGAGTTGTTCTAGCGGTTTGCTGTACTGATAGAATGCGCGCTTTTAAAGGCGACACTTATATAAAGGCTCACCTTTCGGGCAACTGATGGTCAGCGCAAATATGAAAGATCGAATAGAACAATTTGTCGCGGACGCAATCGCAAAACTGCCCGGCATCGACGAACAATCTGACATCGCGAAACTCCGGCCGGAAATCGAACGTACGCGCGACAGTCAGCATGGTGACTACGCCTGCAACATCGCCATGCGATTGGCTAAACCGCTGCGTGCCAAACCGCGGGACCTGGCGCAAACCATAGTGGACTTATTGCCCGTCTCCGATGAGATCGACCATATCGAAATCGCCGGACCGGGTTTCATCAACTTTCACCTGAGTCCCGAGGCATTTCACCGGGAACTCTTGAGAATCACCGAACAGGCTGCGAACTACGGCTACAGCAATAAAGCCGACGGGGAAAAAGTCCTCGTGGAATATGTATCTGCAAACCCGACCGGTCCGTTGCATGTTGGTCATGGACGACATGCGGCCTATGGCGCCAGTGTCGCAAATTTGTTGGCTGCAACCGGTCATGAGGTGCACAAGGAATACTATGTGAACGATGCCGGCCGGCAAATGGACATCATGACTCTCAGTGTCTGGCTGCGCATGTTCGAATCAGCAGGAATCAAAACGCCCGTTCCGAGTAATGGTTATCGTGGCGAGTACCTGGTCGATATCGCAGCGGCGGCCGCGCAAGCGTTTCCCGGGGCCTGCAAACCTGAAAGCGTCCCGGCAACCGGAGATTTGCCGAGCGATGCCCCGGACGGTGATGCGGACGAATATCTCGATGCATATATCCACTATGCACGGGAAACGCTCGGGTCGGATTCCTTTCATGCCATTCTTCGTTTTGCGCTGGCCGCCATACTGGACGATATCAAGGACGATATGACAGCATTCGGTACAGCGCCCGATGCATGGTTTTCGGAACAAAGCCTGATGGACAGCGGCGCAATCCAGCATGCACTGGATCGGGTCGCGGAACATGGTAAATCCTACGAAAAAGACGGGGCCACCTGGTTCCGGGCGACCGATTACGGTGACGAAAAAGATCGCGTGATCGTGCGCGACAACGGTCGGACGACTTATTTCGCGTCCGACATTGCTTATCACCTGCAAAAGCGCGAGCGTGGTTTTGACCTGCTGCTGGATATCCTCGGGGCCGATCACCACGGCTATGTCGCCCGTGTTCGTGCCGGTCTGGAAGCGATGGGCGAACCGCCGCATTCCCTGGAAGTGGAATTGGTGCAGTTTGTCGCGCTATACCGCGGCAAGGAAAAGCAGCAAATGTCGACCCGCACGGGCCAATTCGTAACCTTGCGGGAACTACGTGAAGAAGTGGGCAATGATGCCGCGCGCTTCTTCTTTGTCATGCGCTCCCATGAACAGCACCTGGATTTCGATCTCGACCTGGCCAAATCACAGTCCAACGATAATCCCGTGTATTACGTGCAATACGCCCATGCCCGGGTCTGTAGCGTCATGCGTGAATTGAAGACCCGCGGCATTTCCTGGTCGGGGGACAGCGCAAAGGCGCATCTGCATCGCCTGGCCGAAGCTCCGGAGCAGGCCTTGATGCAGCGCCTTGCCAGGTATCCGGAAATTGTTGAATTAGCCGCGCGACAACGTGCGCCACAACACATCGTTCATTATTTGCGGGACCTGGCGCAGGACTTTCATACTTATTACAACGCTCACCGTTTTATCGTTGACGACGAAGAGTTACGGGACGCCCGGCTATTATTGATTACCGCCACGCGGCAGGTATTGAAGAATGGCCTCGGATTGGTTGGCGTATCCTCGCCAGATACCATGTGATTGGCTGCAACACGAATCGAACCTCCTGACCATGCCACGCCGTAAAACCAAACGTAAAAAAGCACGGCCTGCCAAACCGAAGCCAATGCCAGGCTGGATCTGGATGTTCATCGGGCTCGCTGTCGGATTGTCGGTAGCGGCCGCGATATACGTCAAAGATCGACAGCCACGCAGAGACCAGCCGGCGGCACGCGCTTCCGCTGTGGCCAAACCCGAGCGTAAAACTAAAAGCACCGCACCGGTGGAGGAGCTGTCGCAAAGATTCCAGTTTTACGAAATGTTGCCCAACTTTGAGGTCGTCATTCCCGAAGAAGGCCGGCCGGTGCGGCCGGAATCGCCTTCGCGTCCTGTAGAGGCTCCGGGTATCTATGTCATGCAGGCAGGATCTTTTTCAAGTTATGCCGACGCGGATCGAATGAAAGCGCAATTAGCCTTGCTCGGAATAGTCTCGCGTATTCAGAAGGTCAGCATTGACGACAAGGTTTACCATAGAGTCCGGGTCGGCCCGGTGGATAGTCTGGATCGGCTTAATTCACTTCGCCAGCAATTACGCCAGGCGCAGATCGAGGCCATTGTGATTCGTGTTGGAGAATAGGCTTAACAAAATTTTTCGAGTATCGGGATGTGCGATCCTGTTATTCATCAGTGGCTGCAGCACCGTCGTGCACCAGGCAGAACCGCCCCCGGAACAGAGCCCACCACAGCCGGTCGTAACCGAGGCCGCGCCGGCACCCGCACCTACTGCCGCGGAACTGGCCGCACAACGCGCCGCGAAGCTGGCTTGTGCCCGAATCACGATTGCCGCGGCCGGCGACATTATGCTGGGCACTGACTACCCCGAAAATCATTTGCCGGATGACGACGGTCATAGCTTTCTGGCCGAGGTAACACCAATATTTAGTAGCGCTGATATCGCATTCGGTAATCTTGAAGGCGTGTTGATGGATGGTGGTGAGCCCGTCAAACAGTGCAAAGACCCCGCTGCCTGCTACCTGTTTCGCACTCCCACTCGCTACGCATTTCATCTGGCGAACGCAGGGTTCACCGTAATGAGCCTGGCCAACAATCACGCTCGTGATTTTGGTGAACAAGGTCGCGACGCCAGCATGGCCGCACTGGACGCAGCCGGGATCCGGCACTCGGGCCGAATCGGCGATATAGCAGTGTGGCCGAATGGCGAGGTCACGGCAGCCTTGATTGCATTTGCGCCTTTCACGAATTCACACTCGATGTTGGATCTCGAAGAAGCTGAACGTCAGGTGCAACAACTGGCCGCAAGCTACGATTTGGTCATAGTGTCTTTTCATGGTGGCGCAGAGGGTATTGACGCGGCCCGTATACCCTTCACGACGGAGCATTACTACGGTGAAGATCGCGGCGACGTCGTGAAGTTTTCCCGGACGATGATAGAAGCAGGCGCGGATTTGATTATCGGCCACGGCCCACATGTCCCGCGAGCAATGGAAATTTATCAGGATAAGCTGGCCGTCTACAGCCTCGGTAACTTCGCGACTTACTACGGAATCAGTGTCAGTGATGCAAAAGGCTATGCGCCGATTCTGATCGCGACCGTGGACGGCAACGGGCGCTTTATAAGCGGTGAAATAGTTTCCGCAATACAAATCCGGCCGGGTGGTCCACGATTAGATGAAAAACATCGCGCTTACGAAAGAATTTGGGAGCTGACGCAACAGGATTTCGATGGTGGTGACATAAAATTTCAGTACGGCGGCGGTTTCTTTCCGGCCACGGATTCGCCCAGCGAGTGCAAACAGACGCCGGATCAGGCCAGCATGTAGCACCCATCAACCATGAATATCCTCGCATCGCGATTCCCCCGTTTGCAGCAGTCGTTACCCTTCCTGCCACTGACCAGTCTTCCGACTCCCTTAGACCCGGCCCCTGATCTGGCCGGCCGTATCGGCCAGGAAAAACTTTGGATCAAGCGGGATGATCTATCCGCCATTGTCTACGGCGGCAATAAAGTGCGGAAGCTCGAGTACCTTATTGCTGATGCTTTACAAGCCGGCAGCGATGCGATTATCACGTTCGGCGGGATAGGTTCGAATCACGCCCTGGCGAGCTCCATTTTTGCGCACCGCCAGGGGCTGACCTGTTATGCCGTGCTTATCGATCAACCGGTTACGCCTAATATTAGCTCGACATTGAGGTACCACGCGCGAATCGGGACCGTCCTGATACACGCCGATACTTTCAGAAATTCCCGGAAAGTTGCGGAAGAAGTAATGGCAAATCATCCCGGTGGACCGGGCCGCGTCTGCCATTTCCCCTGGGGCGGTTCCTCGTGGCTCGGCTCGGTCGGTTTCATTAACGCGGCACTCGAACTCGCTGAACAACTTGGCCCGGATGACGTACCGGACAAAATCTATCTCGCCTGCGGCAGTATCGGAACCACCGTCGGACTCGCGCTAGGTCTTCGTTTAGCGAATTTGCCGACAAAAATTATTGCGGTACGCGTCCTTCCGGCAGCAGAAAACGACGACCGGTTTCTAAGCCTGTTCGAAGAAACGAACCGGGAGCTTCACGATCGAGACAATTCCTTCCCGATTTTCCACGATGCGTTGACCAATGTCGAAATCCGGCGTGAATTTCTCGGTCCGGGTTACGCGGAACCAACGGCAGAAAGCCTGGAGGCGGTCGATTTGATCAAGGCAACCGAAGGCCTGACGCTGGAAAACACATATACCGGAAAGGCCCTCGCGGCATTGGTACATGATGCCAGGGAAAGCAACGGCGCCGGGCCAGGGGTGGTGTTCTGGAACACCTACAACGGCCGCCCATATCCGAACGATCTGGATTCCATAACCGCAGATGACCTTCCGGAACCATTTCGAAGATACCTGTAACGTCAGGCAGCATCGCTATCATGGGACACCACGAAACCCCGGGAAGTCAACACAGCCCCGAATACCTCGTGATAGATTAACGCCTCGCCTGACACCAACTTACCGGGATTTTGCCTTCGATGAACGCCGTCGTTTTACGTGCCGATTCCAGTCATCTGGAAGTGTTAATGCCTTTGTTCACTGGCTACCGTCAGTTCTACGGACAAGCGCCTGATCTACAAGCCGACCAGGCCTTTCTGGCGGAGCGCCTACGCTTAAAGGACTCGGTCATCTTCGTTGCGTTGAGCGACGACCAGACAAAAAAAGCATTGGGTTTCGTGCAACTCTACCCGAGTTTTGATTCCGTTGAGCTCAGCCCTATCTGGATTCTGCATGACCTGTACGTCGCCGGGGATTCTCGAAGAAGTGGAACCGGACGCTTATTGATGAATACGGCACGCGATTTTTGTCTCACCACGAAGGCCGTGCGAATTGATCTCGCCACGGCAGTCGCCAACAAAAAGGCCCAAGCCTTGTACGAGTCCCTGGGATATGAGCGTGATGACGAATTTTACCACTTCTCGCTGTCGCTTTGAGGAATGCAAATGTACAAAGTGTATGGAGATATCAATTCAGGGAATTGCTATAAAGTTAAATTGCTCATGGCGCTGCTCGACATCGACCACGAATGGATCGTCGTAAATATTCTCAACGGGGAATCACAAACCGATGAATTTAAATTAAAGAATCCGAACGCAAGAATCCCGGTTTTAGAGCTGGCTGACGGATCCTATTTGTGGGAGTCCAATGCAATTCTGAATTTTCTGGCCGCGGGGACATCTTATTTGCCCGACGACCCGTTGCTTCGAGCCAAAGTCTTACAGTGGCAATTTTTTGAACAATACAGCCACGAACCCTATATCGCAGTTGCGCGGTTTATTGCGAAGTATCTGGGCATGCCTGATGAACGAAAACAGGAGTATTACGATAAGCAAAAGGGCGGTCATAAAGCGCTGGCCGTCATGGAAACGCAGCTTGAGAATGCAGAATACCTGGTGGATGACCGATACACCATCGCAGATATTTCCTTGTACGCATACACCCATGTGGCCCACGAAGGCGGTTTCGATTTGTCCGGATATAGCGCAATCTCAAGCTGGATAAAGCGTATCGCGAGCGAGCCGAAGCACGTCACGATGGAGCAATTCAGCGGATGACGTCCACGCCCTGTCCGGTTGGTTCTTATGGAGTTGGTGCTCTAATAGAATAGGATCAAAACGATCGGGGTCAGCGACACGACGGGAAGATCAATGAATATTGAGGTTATTCAGGCGGACCTGGCCGACCTGGAACAGGTCTCGAGTGTCATCGATATTATCGATTCTTATGCGCGGGAACCGCTCAATGGCGGAAAACCGCTGACGGCAGAGATTCGCGATCAACTGGTCATCGAACTCAAATCCGTACCGGGTCTTGTCGTATTTCTTGCACTGCTCGATGCCGAGCCAACCGGCGTGGCAGTTTGTTTTCGCGGATATTCCACGTTCACGGCAAAACCGTTGCTGAATATTCACGATTTGGCGGTCCTGCCGGAAAAACGCAACCGCGGTCTCGGACGGGCTCTGCTTCGTGGAATTGACGATTACGCCAAAGCGAGTGGATGCTGCAAAGTAACGCTCGAGGTTCGCGAGGAGAATACCGGGGCCAGGCGCTTATATCGCGACGTGGGTTTCGGCACCGACACAATGCCGACGATCTTTCTGGAGAAGCGCCTGTAAATTCAGGCCGCGCCATCAAGTCAATCTCGGGATACTTTAGACAGAGTCTCAGATATCAGTATTACTCGGGCCGATAGCATTGGTATAGTACGCAACGGCAGCATATTGTCGGATGTGTTAACGAATAACAATAAAAAAGCGCCTGAGGCTCGGCGCAGAAGGAGGCCGTAATGAGGCGAGTCAAGCGAATATTGGAGGCCAAGGGTCACGATATCTGGTCCATCGAACCATCAGCTTCAGTCTACGAAGCCATACATCTATTAGCCGAAAAACAAATCGGTGCTTTGCTGGTCATGAAGAAAGATCAGCTTGTCGGCATGTTTTCTGAACGGGATTACGCGCGACAGATTATTCTGAAAGATCGGTCGTCTGAGAATACGAAAGTTGAAGAAATAATGACGAAAAAGGTCATTCACGTTCAGCCAAATTCTGAAATTGCGGAATGCATGACTCTAATGACGAAAAAGCATATACGTCATCTTCCGGTAATCGATGACAAGAAAGTAGTCGGCATGATTTCAATCGGCGACCTGGTCAGGGCCGTTATCGCTGAACAGCAATCGACCATCGATGATTTGGCGAAATATATCAGTGGGTAGAAAGGTCACTATCAGCCAATATCAACTCACATGTGAAAAGTCAGATCTGATCGGACAGACAGTGTCCGATCACGCGAAAAACGGACTTCGCAAATCCGCTGTTCGAGGCGGACTGTCAGCCGATACCAACTCACATCATCTGTTTTTGCAGCGCAACCAGGTAGTCGATATCTTCCTCGGTGTTGAAGAAGTGCGTGCTGACACGCAGGTTCCCGACGCCACCGAGGGTTCGCATGGATATCTTGACGGGCTTCATGCACCGGCCGGGCGCTGCACAGCGTTGAAAGAACTCCGCATCTTTGTCGTAATCTCCGGTCGTATAGCTGATCAGGCCATGCCGCTTGGCGGGGTCGATGGGGCAGGTGATGGTACAGCCGATCTCCTGTAAGCGCTCGATAGCATAGCTGCCGAGTCGGCGCACTCGCTCCTCCACGTTGCGGATGCCTATCTTGTCATAGAACTTCATGGTCGCGATCCAGCCGAACAGCGCGGGCCCGATCGTGACATCCTGGGAGAACCGGTTGGCGGTCTGTACCGGTGGGTAAACCCAACTCTCAAGCGTGTCGTGGGTCGGGCTGGCGAATGGGATCGGTCCGGGTATGTCGGCCCAGATGTAATTGCGGAAGCGCGCGTCGATCTGGTCCATCACGGATTTTTTTATATAAAAGAGTCCCGCGCCTTCGGGGCCGCACAACCATTTGTAGGCACCGGATATCAACATGTCCACATCATCGTCCTTGACGTCGACATCGACGGCGCCAAGCGTCTGCATAGCGTCATCCAGGACCAGGGCGCCATGGGCGTGGGCGATCCGCGAAACCTCTTTCATGTCGAAGGTAAAACCGCAAAACGCCGTGGTGCGATCGACGATGACCATCCGGGTCCTGTCGTCGACCATCTTTTCCAGATCCTCCATCAGAATTTCGCCGTTAATATTCCGCACGACACGGATTTCCGTGCCATAGCGCTGCTTTAAATCCTGCAGGATGTACGGGATCGACGGATAAGACAGGTCCGTAATGACGAAATTGTCGCCCTCATGCCACTCGAACATGTTGTATAGAATCAGGTTGGCGGTAATCACCGGCCGATAAATATTCGTGACCTCATCCTTGTCGGCATTAATGAGACGCGCGCTGCGTTCTATGCTTTCATTCCATGCAGACAGCAGGAACGGGTGCGTGGCGATGTCCGCATTGGGTATGTCTTCCATGCGGCCGTACTCCACAAATCCGTAGAAATCCCGGACCGCATCCAGCCAGTAGCGGCCGGGTATCATCTGGTCGGCCGCGTTCAGGTAGATCCAGTGATCTAAAAGTTTGAATTGACCACGGATCTCGTCGATATGTGCGTCGATGTAGTTGCTCATTGTGCTGCTTCTCTAGCAGGCTGTTGAAAAACCCTCAGGCGGCACAATACTGCGTTAAGAATCGGCTCACAATGCGCCGCACACGGATGTGCCAGTGTCGCGGAGGCCAGGATGGCCGAGAGCGACCTCATGTACTGGTGTGTACACTGCGCTTGTTCCCCGTTTCTTGCCTTGTCTTGCGCCCCGAAGGAAGTGCCCTTGGGGTGCACTCACCTGAGGCTTTTTCAACAGCCTGCTGGTTCTTTCCTTATTGGATTTCTGACTATTCTCCGGTGTGTTGCAGATACGCATCCGGCTAAGTCATGACGCCTTGTCCGGCATGGGTCGTCTCATCACTCGCCGCCGTCGAGGCGCCGTGCGTGTTCTTCGATAACCTCCAGCGCGATATCAATATCCCGACGGTGTGTGTGATAGGACAGGATTGCAAGGCGCAGAGTGAACGTGCCGCCGAGGGATGTGGTGGACAGGAAAATCCGTCCGTCATCGCGGATAGCTTCGAACAGCCGACGATTGAAGTCGTTCGCATCCCCGCGCGCGGGCTGATAGCGAAACGCCACGATTGACAAGTCCGGCGGCGTGCCGGTGACAAAGCCGTCCAGTTGCCGGATACGCTCATAGAAATACTCGGCCAGCAGGAGTTTCTCCTCGAGCGCCGCGCGGAAGGCCCCGACACCGGCAAGCTTCAGCGGCAACCACAACCGCAAGCCCCGGAACGGCCGGGTGAGTTCCGGTGAAAAATCACAAGCGGAGTGCGCCTGCTCCTCGCCCATACCCTCTATGTCCTGCATGTAGCTGCCCCGCGCATGGAACGCCTCGAACAGCGCCGCGCCGTCGCGGACCAGCACGATGCCAAGTCCTGTAGGCAGAAACAGGCCCTTGTGCGGGTTGATGATCAGTGAGTCTGATTTTTCGATGCCGGCGAGCCGGCGCCGGCCCTCGTCGCATAGTATGAAGGCGCCACCGTAAGCCGCATCTACATGCAGCCATAGACCATGCCTGGCCGCGATCTCGGCAAGTGCCGGAAGTGGATCGACAGTACCAAGGTCCGTGGTTCCTGCGCTGGCGCCGATCAGCCACGGTTGCAGCCCCGCGGCCTGATCCGCGGCAATCGCGGTATCCAAAGCCTGCGCATCCATCCGGTTATCCGCGTCCAACGGAACCCGCCGGATACGGCACTCCCCGAGGCCCGCGACCTGCAACGCCTTCGTCAGGCAATGATGGGTGAGTTGGGTGAGATAGACCACCGTATTCTCCACGTCTCGCGCGCGTATGTCGTGACGCTGTCGAGCCGCAACGACCGCCGACAACGTCGCGATACTGCCGCCCGAGGTAAGGTCTCCCCCGGCGCCATCCGGGTATCCCACTTCCTTGGCAAGCCAGCGCACTAAGGAGCTTTCCAGTCGGGCCGCACCGGGTGCCCCGTAGTCGACTCCGGCATAGCGATTGATTGCAGCCGCGAGGAAATCGCCCAGCGCCCCCGTGTACATTCCGCCACTCGGTATGTAACCGAAGAACCGGCTGTTGCCGATATTCTGGCCGCTGCTGTCGACTTGCTCCGCGAGAATCTCGAGCGCCTGATCGATGTCGATCGGCGTGTCCTCGATCATCAGCGAGCCGGCCTGGCGGTCGCCGCTGTCCTGCATGTAGACAGGTTTTTCCGGCAGGGATGCAAGCCAGTTCTCTATATAGGTGCGGACGGCGTCCGTCGACGCCTCACGTGCTTTGACATCAAGTTGTAGCGCGCGACTGGCTGCTTCGAGTTCGGAAAGTCGATCGAAATTCGTCATCGTGATATCGGGCAAACGCTGATGCGGATGCAATCTGCCATGCTCGCGCGGTTCGGCGGAAACGCCGCTTGTATCGAGCCGGGCAGGCGCCCCACTTATCTTCCGCCAAGACGTATACTAATGCATATATCAATGCAGACGTAGTGCGCTGCCCCGGAGATAAGTTTACTATTTCCGGGACACGGCACTAGCCCGGACTATTCATGAATCGCCGCGATGATTGCGTAGAGATTTGTTCGCACACGGGATGTTCCGACCGAGCGGAATATCAGTGTGTATTTCCGAGGGAGGAAAATCCCGTGTGCGGACAAGGATCAAGCAAGGGCGCGTGCGCATTCATGAATAGTCCGGGCTTACAGGCGATGCACTGCATGACAGCTCAATGCGATTCTAAATATGCATCTTCGACGGCGGGTCATTAAAGTGCCGGCCGAACAATGTCTGCCGGTGCCCGCGCAGCCGTGACGAAACCGGCGGACACCGCGGATTTCCTGATCGTCGGTGCCGGCATCGCCGGCGCCTCACTGGCCTATGAGTTGGGTGACGCGCATGCGGTTACCTTACTGGAGGCCGAAGACCAGCCCGGTTACCACGCCACGGGTCGCTCCGCCGCGTTCTTCAGCGAAATTTATGGCAACGCGACCATTCGCGCTCTGACCGGATGCAGCCGCGCGTTCTTCGAGCAGCCGCCGACAGGCTTCTCCGAAAGTCCGCTGCTGGAGCCGTGTGACTGCGTGATCGTTGCCGGTCCGGACGAGTTGGAAGAACTGCGCGAGCAGTACGCCGAATTGCGCCAACGCGTCGCCGGGCTCTCTCTGGAGTCCGCCGAGTTCGCGATCGAGCGTGTCCCGGTGTTGCGACCCTCGGGAGTTGCCGGCTGCCTCTGGGAAAAAGAGACCCGGCGCATCGATGTCCATGCGTTGCTGCAGGGTTACCTGCGCGGATTCCGGCGCCGGGGCGGGCAGCTGGTCACGCGAGCGAGGGTCGAGGCGGCAAGCCGGAGCCGCGATGCCTGGTCCGTGCAGACGACAGCCGGGGAATACCGCGGCCGGATTCTCGTCAATGCCGCCGGCGCCTGGGCGGATCAGATTGCCGCTCTTGCCGGAGCTGCGCCCCTGGATCTTCAGCCACTGCGGCGCACCGTCTGCGTGATCGAGACCGAGACACCCGTAGACTGTCGCGGCTGGGCGGCGGTTTCGGATCTCCGCGAGAGCTTCTATTGCATCCCCGAAGCCGGGCGCTTGCTGTTGTCGCCGGCCGATGAAACGCCGGTGCCGGCCGGTGATGTTTACCCGGATGACCTGGACGTTGCCGTCGCCGTGGACCGGTTCGAGGCCGCCACCACCCTGCGAGTGCGCCGGGTAATTCAGCAATGGGCGGGCCTGCGAACCTTCGCTCCGGACCGCAGCCCGGTGGTCGGTTTCGATCCGGCGGTGGACGGTTTTTTCTGGCTGGCCGGACAGGGTGGCTACGGCATTCAAACGGCGCCGGCCTTGTCACAGCTGGCCGCAGCCCTGCTGCAGCGCCAGCCTGTGCCCCGTGACCTGAAGTTGGCGGCAACCCACGGCGAGGCGCTGGCGCCTGATCGATATTGAGCCTGATCCGGAGTGTTGGTAAAAAACAACATTCTAGTCTGCGGAACCATATCTCTTTTCATATGTCTCCTGCTACTATGGGCATGACCCATCATTACCAAACCGTCAGGGGGTAACCACGATGTTGGAATTCGGACACACTGAACATAATTCGCGGCCGGACCGGCGCGGGCTGAAACTTTGCCTGCCATTGCTGCTGATCGCCGCTACCTTGTCTATGCAAGGCGCGCTGGCCGCCGAGCGGGAAGAGATGATGATCACGGCACAGAAGCGCGGCGAGCAGGCCTTGCAAGACGTGCCGATTGCCGTTCAGGCAATTAGCAGCGATCAGATTCGCAACGCGGCCGCCCTCGAACTGAGCGACATCGCGCCATGGATCAGCAGTCTCATCGTGCAGGATCTCGGACCGGGTGATCGCAAGTATATTATTCGTGGCGTCAACTCCACGGCGACGTCGGCCGTTGGCGTGTACTACGGCGAGGCCCCGATCACGTCGCGAACCAAACAGGACGGCGGTGGCCGCCAGGCCGACATCGAGTTGCACGACATCGAGCGGATCGAGGTGTTGAAAGGCCCGCAAGGCACGCTTTATGGCGCCAGTTCTTCAGCCGGCACGATTCGCTATGTACCAAATCGTCCGGATGCGTCGGCACTCGATTACAACGTAGGTGGACTACTGTCCACGACGGAAGACGGCGGTGAGAACTACAACATCAACGGCATGGTCAACGTACCGATTGTGTCGGATACGCTGGCACTGCGCGCAGTGGGCTGGTACACCCAGGAAGACGGCTTCATCGACAATCTGCTGCTCAACCAGGAAGACATCAACGATAATGAAGTCACCGGTGCCAAGCTCGCTGGCGAATGGCTCATTAGCGACAATTGGACACTTTCCGCGTTCGGTCTATACCAGAATCGAGAGGTGGGCGGCTCGTCGCGGCAGATGCCTATCTTGCAGGACACCCTTGCAACCAACCGGGCGGGTCCTGACGTCGAGCCGACCCTGACCGCGCTGGGTTTCGGTCAGCCCGATGGCGCTGTGCGCACGACGCAACAGTACGCCGTCACGCCGTGGGACGAAGACACGACCCTGCTCAACGGCACTCTGGAGTGGGATACGGGGCCCGGCAACCTGGTCGCAACCGTGAGCTACTTCGAGCGCGAAATCGATTTCCACTTCGATTCATCGCCGATTTGTATATTTTTCGTCAGCTGCAGTCTTTCCGGGCCGGTAGTTACAGCCGACACCTTCCAGCCGCAAACGCGCGAAGTCACTTCAGCCGAGGCGCGCTGGTCGTCGGCGTTTGACGGCCCGGTGCAGTTCGTGGCCGGTGGGTTCTACTCGACCGAGGACAAGACCTTCGCGAGCCAGGTTGTTGAAACGGGTGCAGACGGCATACAACTGTCCCCTTTCGAACCGGGTGCAGACATACCAGGTCAAAACGCGACAGTCTTTGGCCGCATAAAGGAAGATGAGCTGGATCAGTGGGCCGTGTTCGGCGAGGTCGAGTGGTTCATCACTGACCAGTGGTCCGTGCTCGGCGGCGTGCGTTATTACGACTTCGAGATCAATTCAAGCAACGTGGAGACCCAGCCCTTCTTCGCGGTGCCGTCGCTCGTGCCGACGAATTTCACGGAAGAAGGCGACGAGGTGACCTACAAGGCAAACGTGACTTATCGAATCACGGATGATGCGCTGATATACGCCACGTACAGTGAGGGGTACCGGCCGGGTGGCACCAATGATATCGCGTTCATTGAACCGGGCACTACGCCGCCTCCGCCCGGTTTCGGACCGGACAATTTGTCCAACTATGAAATCGGTTGGAAGACCTCGATCATGGAAAACCGCATCGACATCAATGGCGCCCTGTTTTACATCGACTGGGAAGATCTACAGACCGCGACCTTCGACCCGGACTCGCCGTTCAATATCGTGCGGAATGCCGGCGAGGCCGAGATTACCGGTGTCGAGTTTGACATCAGCGCCACGCCTGTGGATGGCTTCTACCTGAACCTGAGCGGTTCCTTCCAGAATGCCGAGTACGCGTCGGATGTGCCCGGCAACGACCCGAACGTGCCCTTCGCGCTGGACGGTCAGTCCATTCCCAACGTGCCGGACTTCCAGTTTGGCGCGATCGTTGAGTACTCCTGGCAGGCGTTTGGCCAAACCGAGGCCATGATTCGCGGTGACTGGTCCTTCCAGGATGACCGGATCATTTTCCCGAACGATCCGGCCAACGATATTCCATTGGACTCTTTTCACCTGTTTGGCGTACGGGCCGCACTTGAGGCGGACAACTGGACGGTCGCATTATTCGTGAGGAATCTGTTCGATGAGGACAATGCGGCCTTTGACGGCATCAACAGTGCACAGGACCCACGGGGCATCGTCACGGCGCGACCGCGGACCATCGGTGTCCAGCTGCAATATCGCATGGGTAGCCGATAAACGAAGGTGCGTCTCTGCTGAGGTCTTGAACAACGTCTAACGGCAGCGACACGAACCGGTCGGCCGGTGTCCCCGCGGACATTCGGGCCGCCACGGAAAGATTGAGGGGGGTCGCCCTGGCGACCCCCCTCGTTCGTCTGGACGTGGGCAACGCTCCGGCCGAAATCCATCTGAAGCTCGAGGGATTGCAGCCTACGGGCTCATTCAAGATCCGCACGGCCGGTAACCAGATTCTGGACCTTCCACCCGAAGTCTGTGCGCGCGGCATTTACACGGCGAGTAGTGGCAATTTCGGAATAGCGACGGCATGGTTCGCCAGGGAGCGCGGGATTCACGCCGTGGTGCTGGTGCCGGAAGATGCGCCGGCGTCGAAACTGGCGGCCCTCGATTACCTGGGCGCTGAAGTCCGCCGGCTACCCTACGCTGATTGGTGGAACGCGATCAGGAACCGCGGTGTCGATGGAACGGCGGCGCATTACATCGACGCGGACGGGCCTCGCGCTATCGCCGCTAGCGCAACGATTGGTTTGGAGATCATTAGCCAGTTGCCGGACGCAGATACCGTGCTGTGCTCATTCGGTGGAGGTGGCCTGGCCTGCGGCGTGTCTACAGCCATCAAGGCGCTGAAGCCCGACGTGCGGGTGGTGGCCTGCGAAGTGGAAACGGCGACACCGTTGACGGCCGCGTTGCGGGCGGACAAACCCGTGGAGGTTACCCATACCCGCTCCTTCGTTTCGGGCATCGGATCGACGCAGGTGCTGCCGTCAATGTGGCCCCTGGTTCGTGATTGCCTGGACGGTTCGGCGGTCGTGTCGCTGCGCCAGATTTGCGCTGCGATCCGCACCCTGCTCGACAGCAATCACGTTATTGCGGAGGGCGCCGGCGCGGTCCCCGTGGCTGCAGCACTTGCCGGCCTGGCCGGTACCGGCAAGATTGTCTGTATCGTCAGCGGTGGTAATCTCGGCCGGGACGACCTGGCCGCAATCCTGGCCGGGCGAATTCCCGGCGAAGATCTCAGCTGATTAACTGACCGCGAAACACCGGCGCCGCCTGGCCACGGATGGACATGCGTCCATTGTCGCTGCGCCGCACGCGCACGCACCCGGCGCGACCCATTTCCACGCCCTGGTGGGCAATAAGTTCGTCGTGCTCACCGAGGCGACCTTGCGCCATCAGGTAGCCGCCGAGAGCGCCGCAGGCCGTGCCGGTGACGGGATCCTCGAAGATGCCGTACTTCGGCGGCGAGAAGAACCGGCCCTGGGTGGTGTGGGAGTCGCGGAAAGCAAAGGCGTACACGCCGCTCAGTTCCTCGTTGTCGGGCCACAGCGACTGGATCAGGTCCGGTCTTATGCGCAGCCGCTCGAGTTGCGATGGATCGGCAAGCGGCACGAAGCAGGCCCAGAGGCCGGTGTTGCAGCAGGCGATCTGCAAATCGCCGGCCAGAGCCTCCGGCGGCAGGCTCAGCACCTCGGCAGCGCGCGCGGCACCGGGCGCCGGCGCGTGCTCGGCGGCGAGCTGCTCCATGCTTGCCCATTGCGGCCGCTCGCCGGCGAACTCCAGGCCCAGTTCCAGCACGCCGACCGGCGTGCGGGCACGGAGTGTCCGTGTCTCGTCGCGGCCCGTGATCCGGCCGGTCCAGGCCAGGGCGAACAGCGCGGCGATCGTAGCGTGGCCGCAAAGATCGACCTCCATCGTCGAGGTGAAGAAACGCAGCCGGATGTCGGCTTCCCCGGTCGGGTCGGGTGTAATGAAAGCCGTCTCCGACACGTCGTTCAGCTCCGCTGCAATAGCCTGCATCAGCTCTTCGGACAGCCCGCCGGCATCGGGCACCACGCCGGCGGGATTACCGCGAAACGGCTGATCGGTGAAGGAGTTTACTCGCCAGATTTCCCGGCCGTTTCGCTGTGAGGCCATTCGTGTATTCCGTCAATCCAGTAACTCGTTTATCTTCGTGGCCGCGTATTCACAATCCCGCCGGTCCACGTTCAGGCTCGTGACCAACCGGACCAGTGCGCCCAGATTCCAGGTCCCGATATTGTGCTCGGCCAGGTCGGCGACCAGCCGGGCGGCCCTGGCCTCGCCGGCTTTCACGCGAAAGTACAGAATATTGGTTTCCACGTGGGTCGGATCGATTTGCAGGCCGAGGTTGTCTGAAATGCTGGTCGCTATCAGCTGCGCATTCGCATGGTCTTCAGCCAGCCGTTCGAGATTTCGCTCGAACGCATGCAATGCTGCGGCGGCCATGAACCCGATCTGGCGCATCACGCCACCGAGCATAGCCTGGATGCGGCGCGCTTCGGCGATGAACTCGGTCGAGCCCAGCAGCAACGCGCCCATCGGTGCGCCGAGTCCCTTGGAGAAACACACCGACAGTGATCCGCCCGGCGGGGCCAGTCGCCGCGGTTCGGCGCCGCTGGCAACTATCGCATTCCAGATCCGGGCGCCATCTACGTGAATTGGCAAGTCCTGCTCGGCACTCAGTTTGAACAGCCCGTCCAGGACGGGTTGCGGGTAAACCGTACCGCCGCCAAAATTCGCCGTGTTCTCCAGCACCGCGAGCACGGCGCGACCATAGTGGTGTTCCATGTGCGCTATCGCCGCGCGGACCGCGTCCGGGGCGAGTATCCCGCGTTCGCCCTTTAACAACCGCGGCAGTGCCCCGCTGATGGCGCCCATCGCGCCGCTCTCGAAGTAATACCCATGACCGTATTCCTCAATGAGGATGAACTCGCCGGGGCGGGTCCAAACCTTGAAAGCGATCTGCCCGGCCATGGTTGCGGACGGCAAAAAAATGCCGGCATCCATGCCGAAGTAGTCGGCAACGCTTTCCTGCAGCCGGTTCACGGAGGGGTCCTCGTCAAAGCCGGCGTTGCCGACTTCAGCATTGGCGATGACCTTGCGCATGGCTTCGTCCGGTAACGTGAAAGTGTCAGAGCGCAGGTCCACGGTCTTCATCGCCATTGTCTCCTCAGGTAAGTGCATCCAGGAACTGGCCAAGCCGCTGCAACGCATCCTCGAGTCGCGCCGTGGTGCCACCGCCGCCCAGCCGTACATGATGTGGATGATCGTAGGCTGTGCCAGGCATCACAAAGGTGTCGTATGGATCTGCCAGCAGACGCGCCGAGAATTCGTCGGCCTTCATCAGCAGGTTCAGGCGGGCGAAGCCGATCAGGCCGGCGACAGGCCGACGCCACTCCAGTGCCGTGTGAGACGAGATAAATTCATCCAGCAGATCCAGATTGCGACGGCCGGTTTCCCGGGCATTCGCGATTGCCCGGGGATAGTAGTCTTCGCCAAGCGCGATATCGGCGATGGCTTCGCCCATGACATTCATGATTTCACTCGAGTCTTCTCGCAGCACCACTGCGTCGAAGATCACCGACGGCTCGCGGCAAACCATCCAGCCGGTGCGGATGCCCTGTAGCCCGAGCACCTTGGACACGCTGCCCGTGCTGATGCCGCGTTCGTAGAGAGCCGCGATCGACGGTGTGCCCTCCGCGTCCCATTCCAGGCCCCGGTAGACCTCGTCAGTCAGTATATAAGCGCCGACATGATCGGCCATTGCGATAACCTGTTCCAGATCGCTGCGCCCGAGCAGGTGGCCCGTTGGGTTATTGGGATTGCAGATAAAAATAAGGCGAGTCTTCGGCGTGATCAAATCCGCGAGCCGGTCCAGGTCGAAGGCCCAATCCCGGGATTCGTCGCGGCGGAGGCACTTGAGACCCGCACCGATCGCTTTCGCGAGTACCAGCGGCTGCGGCCAGCCGGGCACGTCTACGATAATCTCGTCCCCCGGCTGCACCAACTGCGTAATCGCCAGAAAATTGGCTTCCGCCGTGCCGGCCGTGATCAGGACGTCGTCGATGGAACAGCAGTCGGCGATGTCCATCCGTTGCAGGATTTTCTCCCGCAGTCCGGGCATGCCCTGGAAAGACTGCCCGGACCAGTCGAGCTTCATCGAAGGATCCAGCGCGCCGAGGAACTCCTTCAGTTGCGGCGGCTCCGTCAGGGACCCGACGATCGAGGCTGAGGGTTGGCGTGCCAGCGCTGCCTGGAATTCCTCGAACAGCTTGTGGGTTTCGACGTGCATTTCGCAGTGTTGCGTAGATTCGAGTGGGTCAGTTCCCGCCGGCCTGCCGTTCGGAATCCGCGGCGATGTTCTGCTGGATGCGTTGCAGGTAACCCTGCAAGCTCGCCAACTCGCTCTTGCTGAAGCCGCGCAGCGCGTCGGTCTGGTGTTCAACGGCGATGGGATAGACGGTGTCGAACACGCGTTGGCCCGCCGCCGTCAGGCTGACCTCCATGTATCGCGAGTCTTGCCTTGCGGCACGTCGCGACACCAGACCGTCGCGCACCAACCGAGTGACGGTTCGGCTCACCGTAGGCTGCTCCATGGCCGCCGACTCGGCGATTTCATTGATGGTGAGCGTCCCGTTGGCCCGCAACACCCCCAGCACCCGCCACCGGCTAACGCTGATCGGCAGGCGACGCAGACGCGCACGCAACCGCTGGTTCAGGCTGTTGGTGATCCGGTAGATCTGGTATGGCACGAAATCGTCCAGCCAGTTGTCACCCCGACCACGCCTTTTGTCTGTCATTTCTCGTTCCCCTGACCCTATGCGGTGCTTCCCCCCATCGAGTGATTCAGATATATTCATTTGCATGTACGTGGTTGGAATTTAGCATGACTTCTCGCCAAATTGCACCGCGGCACCGCGCGCTTGCCAGGAGTTGAGGGCATGGCTACCGGAACCACCGCATTCAAGCATGAATCCTGGACCTCGCGCCGGGCTTTTATGCTCGCCACGATCGGTGCGGCCGTCGGGCTGGGCAACTTGTGGCGCTTTCCATTTATCGCCGGCCAGAACGGCGGCGCCGGATTCGTGCTGCTGTATCTCGGCTTCGTATTCCTCCTCGGTCTGCCGGTGATGATCGGGGAAATGATTCTCGGGCGTCGCGGTCAGCAGAGTGCTGTCGGCACAATGAACACGCTGGTCCGGCAAGGACAGCATTCGCCATTCTGGAAGAGCATCGGCTGGCTGAGCATCCTGTTGCCATTCCTGGGCCTCACCTATTACGCGGTGGTCGCGGCCTGGGCGCTGGACTACCTGAGTCTCGCGGTCACGGGTGCGTTCACCGGCATGACCGGCGAAGACGCCCAACAGAATTTTGCCCTGCGGATCGGCCAGCCGTTACGGCAGCTGGTGCTGCATGGCGTATTCATTCTCAGTGTCGTTGTCGTCGTCAGCCGCGGGCTGCATGGCGGGATCGAGAGAATCTCCAAGGTCGCGATGCCGGCATTGTTCCTGATCCTGGTGGGGCTCGTTGTCTATAACCTGTTCGCCGCCGATTTCGCCGCGGCGTTCCGCTTCCTGTTCACCCCGGATTTCTCCCGCATCGGCACCGAGGCGGTATTGATGGCGCTGGGTCAGGCCTTGTTCTCGCTGGCGATCGGCGTCGGCGTGATGATCACCTACAGCGCCTATCTGCCCGAGAAGTTATCGCTGGTTACGTCGTCTGCCGTTATCTGCTGCGGCGACACTTTCGTGGCCCTGCTGGCCGGGCTTGCGATCTTTCCCCTCGTTTTCCAGTACGGCCTGAGCCCGGGCGAGGGTCCCGGGCTGATCTTTGTGACCCTGCCGATCGCGTTCGGCCAGATGCCCGGCGGCCTGGTCATCGGCAGCCTGTTCTTTCTGTTGTTGTTCCTCGCTGCCTACACGACGGGCATCGCGATGGTGGAGCCGATCGTGTCGTGGCTGGAAGAACACCGCGGCGCTCACCGTCCGACCATGACCGTGGCCTGCGGCGCGCTCGCCTGGCTCGGCGGTATCGTGTCCGTGCTGTCGTTCAGCGTGCTAAGCGACGTCTATCCGCTGGAAGTGCTCTCGCTGATGGAAGGCAAGACCTTCTTCGAGGTCATGGATTTCATCGTCGCCAACGTCATGCTGCCGGTAAACGCATTATTGATCGCGTTGTTCACCGGTTGGGCGCTCGACCGCGCCACCGTCGGAGAGGAACTCGGTACCAGCAGCGGACCGTGGTTTATTTACTGGCGTTTCGCCCTGCGTTTCCTGGTACCGGTAGCGCTAATCGCGATCATATTAGACCTTTGGTTTGGATGATCGAAACAACGAGTAAGATCATGAAGCAGACTGCGAAAAACCCCACCTCGTCGGCCCCGGACTGGGGCGCCCTGAGGGCCCGCTTCCCGGTATTTGAAAAGAAGACCTACATCAACAGCTGTTCATATGGCGCGCTTGCCGTCGAAGTCGAGGCCGCGGTCCAACGCTATCTCCAGGATCGGTTCGAGGAGGGGTGCGACTGGAACTACTGGGTGGATCGCAACGAGGCTGCGCGGAGTTCGTTCGCGCGCCTGCTCGGTGCGATTCCGGACGAGATTGCCGTGACGACCTCGGCCTCGGCCGGTATCAACAGCATCGCCTCGGCGCTGCATTTTGACCAGGGCCGGCACAAGATCGTGATCAGCGATTATGAGTTTCCGACCGATGCGCAGATCTGGTACGCGCAGGAACCGCGCGGCGCCGAAGTCGTGCGCGTGCCGGAAAAAGACGGTTACATTCCCGTGGAAAGCTTCGCCGAAGCGATCGACGAGCAGACCAGCCTCGTCGCGGTCACTCAGGTCTGTTTCCGTAACGGCGCCCGTCTGGATATTCCGGCGATTGCAAGCCTGGCTCGCGAACGCGGAGCGCTGATTATGGTCGACGGATACCAGGGCTTCGGCACCCTGCCGTTCGATGTCCGCGATGCGGGTGTGGATTTCGCCGTCGGCGGCAGTGTGAAATACCTGTTGGGCACCGCCGGCATCGGTTTCCTGTATGCCCGCCGCGAGCTAATCGAATCACTGGTGCCGACCGTAACGGGATGGTTTGCACAGCAGGATATTTTCGCCATGGACACGACGCGCTACGACCCTGCACGCTCCGCGCGGCGCTTCGAGATGGGCACTCCGCCGGTGGTGAACATCTACGCGGCCACGGCCGGTCTGGATATCATCGAAGAGGTGGGCCTGGAGGCGATCGCCGGGCGAATCGGCGAACTCACCGGTCAGATCAAGTCGCTGGCCAAGGCAGCGCGATACACGATCGCGACGCCCACAGATCCGGCACGCCACGGCGCCATGATCGCGCTGCGCTGTCATGACGCGCCTGCCCTGGTGGCGAGGCTTGCCGAGCAAGGTATCGTGGTTTCCGACCGTGATAACAACCTGCGCATTTCCCCGCACTTCTATAACAACGAGCAGGATATAGACCAGTTGTTTGCGGCCCTTGCCGCCCAGCATGAACTGCTCGCCTGACGATATCTCAAGAGAGGAGAAAAATTCATGACCGAACCTGTGATCGCCCAGCGCAAACCCGTGCTGGTAAGCGTCGAGGCGGGCAAGAGCTACTTCTGGTGCACCTGCGGGCGCAGCGAGACTCAACCCTTCTGTGACGGCTCTCATAAAGAAACCGATTTCAGACCGCTGAAATGGACCGCCGCCGAGAACGGCGAGCAACTGTTCTGCGCCTGCAAGCACACGAAGAACGGGCCCATCTGCGATGGCAGCCACAACAGCCTGTCGGACAAGTATGCGGAAGCCAGGGACGGGGACGGCGAAGATGCCCGCCTTGTGGGTTACGCCCCCGCCGAGGGTGGGGCCAGCAAGGCGATGCTCGACAGCGGCTGCTACGTGATCCGCGTACCCGAGGATGCAATGCAGGCGCACGGCGCGCTGCAGGTTTTCCCGGTCATCGGGGCACGCGACGGAGCAAAGCATTTGTCTCAGTTCCTCGCGATCGTGGCAACCGGAGACACGCCGGTGCAGCGCTACCCGGGTGCCGATGTCGCCCTGTTCATTGTGTCGGGTGCGGGGCGCGTGGAGATTGCCGATCGTGTATTCCCGGTGACGGCCGAGACCGGCGTCTGCGTGAAGCCCGGGGAAGGTTTCCGGCTCGTTGCCGATGGCCAGACGCCAATGGTGGTCAACATCACGGTTTGCCCCCACTGCGAGCAACCCGAGTATCTCGACGCGATGCCGGACACGTTCGACGCGGCGGTGTCCGACCGTGTACAGGGGGTCGATCCGGCCAAACGCGAGCCGATGGCGGACCGGTTCTTCCAGGTGTTGATCGACCACAAGCAGCATGCCACGCCGGTCACCCAGTTCATCGGCGAGATTCCGCAGTCCCGCGCGGCCCATCATCGGCACCTCTATGAAGAAACCATCACCGTATTGACTGGCGAAGGTTTCCTGTGGACCGATGAAACAAAGGCACCGGTCAAGCCCGGGGACACGATCTTCCTGCCACGAAAACAGCATCATTCGCTGGAATGTACGACAGCGGACGGCATGCAACTGGTGGGTGTGTTCTTTCCGTCGATGTCACCGGCGATCAACTACTGAGGTTGCCGGCAGGCCGTTGCTCTGAAACCAACCTTAAGAAGCGAACGTCGGCGTTGCGTCCAGGCGGCTGTCGCGAACCCGCGAGAATTGCATCGAGCTGCATCAAAGCCTTTGTAGCCGTATCAATTACAGCCTGCCGTCTCTATAATCCGCGCCTCTCTGATTTACCCCCCCAGATAGTCCGATGTCCAATGTCGAGCGGCTTCGCAACATCGCCATCATTGCCCATGTAGATCATGGCAAGACCACGTTAGTGGATCAGCTGCTGCAGCAGTCAGGAACGCTGCCGCCGCGTGCGGCACCGCCCGATCGGGTGATGGACTCAAACGAGCTGGAACGCGAACGTGGAATTACGATTCTGGCAAAAAATACATCCCTCCGCTGGCAGGATTACCGCATCAACATCGTTGATACTCCGGGACATGCCGACTTCGGTGGCGAAGTCGAACGCGTGCTGTCGATGGTCGACAGTGTGCTTCTTCTGGTTGACGCAGTCGAAGGACCAATGCCACAGACTCGATTTGTGACGCAAAAGGCATTTGCCAGGGGGCTTGTACCGCTTGTTGTTATCAACAAGATTGATCGCGACGGGGCCCGCCCGGACTGGGTGCTGGATCAGACCTTCGATTTGTTTGACCGTCTCGGAGCCACGGACGAGCAACTGGATTTTCCGGTGATATACGCCTCAGCGTTGCACGGCTACGCCAACAACGATTCCGACCAACGCGGGGGCGACATGACGCCGCTCTTCGAAGCGATTATCTCGGAGGTTCCACCGCCGGCCGTCGATGCCTCCGGTCCTCTGCAGCTGCAGGTTTCGAGTCTCGACTACGATCCGTATGTCGGCGTGCTGGGTATCGGTCGTATTCAGCGGGGGCAACTCGACACAAATTCGTCGGTCAGTATCGTCGCCGCCGACGGTTCGGTGAGGAATGGGCGAATTCTGGAGTTGTTCGGTTTTCATGGTCTCGAGCGGCAAAAGCTCTCCACGGCGAGCGCCGGCGACATTATCGTATTCAGCGGCATCGAAGACCTTTCGATATCCGATACGCTGTGTCCGAGAGACCATCCCGAGGGTCTGCCGGCGCTGGCCGTCGATGAGCCGACCATCACCATGACTTTTCAGGTCAATAAGTCCCCGTTCGTCGGGCAAGACGGCAAGTTTCTGACCAGCCGGCAGATTCGTGAGCGCCTGGATCAGGAGCTGAAACACAATGTTGCATTACGCGTCACCCCCACGGAGGACCCGGACAAATTTCGCGTATCGGGCCGCGGCGAATTACACCTTTCAGTACTGATCGAAACCATGCGCCGTGAAGGATTCGAACTCGCCGTATCCCGACCGGAAGTCATTTTCCATGAAGTGGACGGCGTCAGACTCGAGCCCTGGGAACAACTCACTGTCGACTTCGAAGAAAACTACCAGGGTACGGTCATGACTCGCCTCGCGGAGCGCAAGGGTGAATTGCTGGCGATGACGCCAGACGGGAAAGGTCGCATCCGACTCGATTACAGAATTCCAACGCGTGGTCTGATCGGATTCCGGACTGAATACCTGACCGCCACGTCGGGCACGGGGCTTCTCTACCACATATTCGACAAATACGATCGATATGTGCCCGAAACGCTTGGCCAGAGAAACAATGGCGTGCTCGTTTCAATGGTTGCCGGTAAAGCGCTTGCGTATGCACTCTACAATCTGCAGGAACGCGGCCGACTCATGATCGGCCACGGAGAGGCCGTTTACGGAGGTATGATAATCGGCATCAACAGCCGCCAGAATGACCTGGTGGTTAATCCCACGAAGGCGAAACAGTTAACAAATATTCGCGCCGCGGGCAGCGATGAAAATATCGTGCTGACTCCTCCAGTCCGCTTTTCGCTCGAGCAGGCACTTGAATTCATCGATGATGACGAATTGCTGGAGGTCACGCCGCATAACATTCGCCTGCGCAAGAAATTACTCACTGAAGTAGAACGCCGACGCGAAGCTCGTACGCGCGCTTAATCCTCCAATATGCGAACTAGCGGTCGACTTGTCTGAAATTCACCCCGAGAGCGCGTAATTTTCTGTACAAATGAGTGCGCTCCATGCCCACTCGTTTTGCCAACTGCCCGACCTTTCCGCCGCAAAGCGCAAGCTGTTGGGTAAGATACGCCCGTTCGAAATGCTCCCTGGCTTCGCGAAGTGGCAATGACAATAAATCCTTCTTAATCAATGAAACGTCATCACCCACAGACGGCGCCAATTCGCGCTCCAGTTCATCGAGACCAATCTCGTCCGGTCCATCCGCAATCAGCAGTCGCTGAACAAGACTTGCAAGTTCCGAAATATTTCCCGGCCACGGATAATTCCGCAGCCGATTCTGTGCGGCAAAGCTGAAGCGACGATACGGTAATGCATTGCCGTCCACGAATTTGTCTACAAAATGTCGAAGCAGCTCCGGAACGTCTTCGGCGTAATCACGTAAGGCCGGAACCAGCAGTTTTAACACCGAAAGCTGGGCTGCTAATTCGACACGAATACCATGGCTCTCCGGGTTTGAAAGTTCTTCCGGACGAATAGAAACAATGAGCCGGATATTTACCGGCGTGGCCTGCGCGCTCTCCAATCGTGCAAAACTACCCTGATCCAGCACTCCCTGTAGCAGCAGTTGGCCTGCGGGACAAAGATCGCCCAACTCGTCAATAAACAGAGTCCCGCCGTTTGCCTGTTCCAGATAACCGACATCAGGTGGACCGTCAGCCGATTCGGCTCCGAGCAACAGCATCGCGGCATTTTCTGCTGTCAATGAGGCACCCACGACCGTCACGAACGGCTGATGCTGCCGGGCAGAAACCGAATGGATGTACCGCGCCATGACTTCGCGCCCCGTGCCCGTCTCACCAATAATCATCACCGGCGCCGCGTGCGGCGCAATTTCTTCGGCCTGCCGCCGCAAGGCCATAATCCGGTGACTTTTGCCTACCGGAACCCAGGATGGCGAGAGTGCCGCCTGAGATTTTCCGGCCCTTGCGATTGTTTCATTTTCAAGCGTGTTCTCGACAGTTCGAAGCAATTTCGCGAGTGATAGCGGCTTTTCGATGAAATCCGCAGCCCCAAGACGGGTCGCCTCGACAGCGGTTTCGACCGTACCATGGCCCGACATGATGACGACGGGGCATTTAAGCTGCCCACTCTTCGACCACTCATTTAATAAGGTTATTCCGTCAGTGTCCGGCATCCAGATGTCCAGTAACACGAGGTCCGGATCGCCGGAAAGCAGGCGTTCCCGAGCTTCAGCCGCGTCACCCGCCGTCTCTACCCGGTAGCCTTCCTCCGAAAGAATTTCCTCTATCAGTGTTCTGATATCAGCTTCGTCGTCGACGACAAGAATATTGGCGCCGCTCATGCTCGTTCCCTCCGCTCATCAGGACGCCTCAACCTTTCATCGGTTCCACCGCCCCTGAATGTTTCCTTAACCGGGAGCCGCACAATGATGCAGGCCCCACCTGCTTTTAAATTTTCCGCCATTACCGTTCCACCGTGTTCTTCCACGAGTTTCTTAACAATAGCCAATCCAAGCCCCGTACCCTTGCGCTTGGTCGTAACATACGGATCAAAAAGATTCTCCATAGTTGCTGAGTCGATACCGGGACCGTTATCAGACACCCTGATTTCCGCATATTGTTTGTCGGAAATCATATCCAGCCGAGTGGAAATATCCAGCCGCCCATCCTCCTGTCCTTCCATGGCTTCCATCGCATTACGAATCAGGTTGTGCAGCAATTGTCTGATCCGCACTTTGTCAGCCTCGACTTCACCCAGTGCTTCATCCATATCCAGTTGCACAGCCGGTTGATTGTCTTGTGCGCGATACAGGTACGCGACTTCCTTTACCAGTTGATTCAGTCCGAAACGGGAGATATGGATCTCCGGAGCCCGGGCATATTCACTGAACGCATTGACCATGTCCCGCATCGCCTCGACCTGCGTAACAATAGTGTGCGTCGCCCGGTCCAGGACCTGTGCTTCCATATCCTTCATTTTGCTCAGGTAGCGGCGGCGAATACGTTCCGCAGAAAGTTGAATCGGCGTTAACGGATTCTTAATTTCGTGCGCCAGCCGCCGTGCCACTTCACCCCATGCAGCGTCACGCTGTGCCTGTAATAACGCTGTTACATCATCAAAAACCATGACTCTACCACCGGGCTCACCGTCCTCACCAGGCAGATCCGTACAGGCGCAAACCAGAATCCGACGCCCGGTATCACTGTGCACCACTACTTCTTCCCGCCAGTCTGTGTCCTTCGAATCAAGATGCGGCTGCAATCCCGCCATGAATTCTCCAAGCAAGGGATGATCATCAACCAGATCCATCAGCTGCTCACCCATGTGATTCATCAGTTCCACATTCAGCATCGCACTGGCGGCCGCATTCGCATTTCGAATGCGGCCGTCACTTTCTATCGCGATAACTCCGGTAGAAAGGCGCGCAAGTATTACCTCAACGCGCGCTCTCTCTTTTTCAACCTGCTGTTCACTACGCCGTGCTTCCTCCCGTGCTTCCGAAAGCCGCTGAATCATTTGATTAAAGGAATCCTGCAAAAATCCAATCTCATCATGTGAGGTAATAGGCAGTCGCGTATCGAAATCACCCTGCGCTACCGCATGGGTGCCCGCCACCACGGACAGAATCGGTGCGACCAACCGACGCGCGAAAAAGATCCCGCCGTATACAGCAGCGAGAATCGAGAGCATCACAACCAGGGTCAGTGTCAACGCGAAGCTGTATTTCAACGGGCCGCGTAAAAAAATAAGCTCGTTATAGCGCGTGTAGGTGTTCTCGACGGAGTCCACCAACGAACCGAGTCTTTCGCCGACAGGGTACACAGCCTGCAAGATCAACGTATCGCCGGCAAGACGAGACCGGGGTAACACCAGAGCAGCCCGAACCTGGTAGTGCCCCTGACCGAGCGGGTTAATTCCCACATACGAACCCGCCTGGTTGAGTTGCTGTATGACGTCCTCTGGCGGTACAGCCGGAAACGGGGCCGCCGGATCCTGCGTGCTGGTGGCAACTACAAGGTAATGTTTTCCATACAGCGTTATTTCCGTGGCGCCTGATTCGAGGCGTTGCGCACCCAGGACTGTGACCAGGTCCGTTCCGTCGGAACGAAGCAACTCCGTCGCTATCCTCTGAGTATTCTCCATGCTGGTTTGAATGCGCCGATCAAAAGCCGAACGACTCAGCGTTAACGCATCGGATAACCCGCCTTCAATTTCCACATCAAACCAGGTGTCAATACCACGGTTCAGATACTGCACGGCGAAAAGGTATACGACTACCAGCGGAGCAACCGCCAGACCGACTATGGCTGCCAGGATTCGCGCCTTGAGTTTCGTGCCAGGCACTTCAGCGCGATACTCCCGCCACAAGCGAGTCAAATTGCCAACTATCAATACCAGCAGCACGGCTGCGCCGGCTGCATTGACCAATAACAGCACATCATGCAGTCGGCCGAATTGCTCGGAGTTCTGTGCCGTTTGTCCAAGCAAAACCAGAGCGGTGATGCCCAGAATGACCGCGGTCGCGATTAACGCGGTATAGAACGCTCTTTTCAGTCGCTTAGTTGCCATACATGCCAGTCACTCGCAAGCCGGAAACCACTGCTCCAAAACGCGATCAGCCGCAGGGGGCCCGGTAATGTGTTCTGATCCAGTACCGCACGCAGCGCGATTTCATAATTCGCATCCGGGTCCAGTAATGCCGCGTCGATAATAGGAAGATCGACAATACGCCCCATGTTATTTAGCGCCGAAAACAGCGTGGCAAAGGAATCCTGTTCACCACTGTTAAGATTCTTGACGACATAGCGATCGCTCACTGGTTGAAAGCTCAATGAATAATTCTGATTCAGAGTGGCTATCTCGCTGTCCAGCCAAAACCTGCGCTGCCGTTTCAGCTCTATTTGCAATTGCACGGTTAATGCTACGCCGCTATCCAAAGCCTCCAGAGCATCATTGCTTAGCCGGTAATCGATCCGCGCGGTAGCGAAATACACGCCGTTATACAACCGGGAACTGGCGCTGCGAACCTCAAAAGAACCGTCCTTCGCCGATGCCGTGTAACAGACGCCGGTCAGCGCAATTAACCAGCTGACGATCACCGCAGCACGGAATACAGACTCAATCATTCGGTTCTTGCGACGCACGAACCCCGACCGGAATGCAGCGACATCTGAATGAGCAACGGGAATCCGGTCACCGCAGGTGAACCTGAACCGAGTATTTGCCGGAGAATTTTCCATGGACGCATTGTCGCCGCACTAATCATACGACCGTTTTCTCCATTAAAGCATAATAAAAGCCGTCGGTTTCCGACGGCCCCGGAAGCAATTGATACCCAAGACCTGGACGATCCAGACCTACTTTTAGCACTTGCCCGTGTAACGGACGAATTTCACGGACAGCGGTCTGTTGCGACAGAAATCTGGAAACGACTCCGGCATTTTCCTCCGTCAATAGCGAACAGGTTGCATAAAGCAACCGCCCTCCCGGTTTGAGCAAAGGCCAGAGTTTCGTCAGCATATTCAGCTGACGATCGACAAGCACCGGTATGTCCCCGGCACGGCGCAAAAACTTGATATCCGGATGCCGCCGAATTACGCCCGTGGCGGAACATGGCGCATCAACCAGAATTCGATCAAATAAGTTGCCGTCCGACCAGGACTCGGTTAACTGAACGTCAGCCGTAATGACTTCCGCACCGTACCCCAGGCGTTCAAGATTGTTCTGTAACAGTGCGTTACGGTCCGCATCCACATCCACCGCCACGAGATCCAACCGGCCCCGAGCCCGTTCCAGCAAATGGGTCATCTTTCCACCCGGCGCCGCGCATGCATCCAGCACACGCATACCTTCCTCCGGTGCGAGCAGGTCCGCTGCCAGTTGCGAAGCGGCATCCTGCACGGACACCACTCCGTCGGAAAACCCCGGTAATTCCGTCACCGGCAGCGGCCGCTCCAGGCGAAGTGCATCTTTAAACCCCGGCAGCATTATCGTGTTGACGCCCGGCTCATCGTTGAGTCGCGATGCGTATTCGTCACGACTGCTTTTCTGACTATTTACCCGAATCCAGAACGGTGGATGCTCAAGCATCGTCGTCAGAATTTCCGACCAGCTTTCAGGCCAGTCCTTGCGTAAACGATCGATTAACCATTGAGGGTAAGAATAACGACCTTCCTCCTGTTCCAGCACCATTCCCATGATCGTGTCACGTTCCCGTTGGAAACGACGTAAGGCTGCGTTGACCAGGCCCGCCGCACGAGATTTATTCAGGTGTCTGCTGGCTTCCACGGTCGCCGATACCGCCGCGTATTCCGGCTGTCTTGCATCACTGAGCTGAAACAAGCCCACTGATAACAGTGATTCCAAAATTTTGTCCCTGGCGCGTAAAGGTCGCTGTAATAATCTTGCGATGATCAGTCGGTGCCGATGGTGCCAACGCACGGCGCCGAAAGACAACGCCGCGATCTGAGATTTATCCCGGGCAGATACGCCGGCAGTGACGACTTCCCGCAAAGCGCGCTCAAGTGTTCGTCCTTTGCGCAGAACAAGATCGACCGCCAACGCCGCAATAGCACGACTGTTACTGTGCGGTAAATTGGTCGAACCGGCTGCTGAATCACGATTTTCTGATTTTTTGTTCAGTGATCTGCTCCAGCCTAGCCCGGACTATTCATGAATCGCCGCGATGATTGCGCAGAGAATTGTTCGCACACGGGATTTTCCGACCGAGCGGAACACCGGTGTGTATTTCCGAAGGAGGAAAATTCCGTGTGTGGGCAAAGATCAAGCAAGGGCGCAAGTGCATTCATGAATAGTCCGGGCTAGATATTACAGCGTTTAATTTTTTGTCATTCCTATCATCCGAGACACTTCCTCAACACCGGGTAGCCGTTGGCAAAATCTTTTGCCTGCATTTTCTTTTTGCCAGGCATTTGCAGTTCGGTAATTCTCAACACGCCATCTCCGGTTTGCACGTCTATACCTGCATCACTTACCGCACGCACTTTTCCGTATTGGCTAATAGGAGAAACATCGGCCGTATCGATCGGCGCGGTAATCGGCGTTGCGGCCCAGCAGCGCATGCGCGATCCGTCAATTGTCGTGTAGGCCACCGGCCATGGATTGAAGGCCCGGATACGGCGATCGATTTCGATCGCCGGCATGCTCCAGTCTATCAGCGCATCCGCTTTGTATATGCGGCCGGCATATATCACTTCATCGTCACACTGCGATTCTGCCGCTGCCGAGGCATCGAGAATGTCAGGTAATGTATCGATGAGCAGCCTGGCTCCAGCTTCTGCGAGCCGCCCCTCGAGTTGACCGGCTGTCTCACTTTCACCGACAGGTATTTCCTTTGTCGCATAAACCGGTCCCGTGTCCAGACCCTCTTCCATACGCATAATGCTAACGCCGGTACTATGATCTCCGGCCAGAATAGCCGCCTGAATCGGTGATGCGCCGCGCCACCGCGGCAACAGGGACGCATGAATATTTATGCACCCCGCTCGGGGAATTTCCAACACCGCCCTGGGTAATAACAGGCCGTACGCAACAATCACCATTAGATCGGGTTTCATCTCGCGCAAGCGTTGCTGAATAACCGTGGCATTGAGACTATCCGGCTGCAGAATCTGCAGCCCCTGCTGTGTGGCGTAGACCTTGACCGGACTCGGCCGCAACGTTCGGCCACGGCCGGCGGGCCGATCCGGCTGCGTCAGAACACCAAGCACCGTATGACTGGATTCAACGAGGCTTCGCAGGCTCGGTAGCGCAAACTCGGGAGAACCGGCAAAGATAATGTCCGCGGAACTCGGGTTAGACATGAATTTGGTCGGGACAGGACGCTATATCAACGGGGCAGGCTGCAAGCTGCGGCTGCCCGCCGTGTCCTGCTTCCTGGCTTTCGCGGCTTTTTTCTTGATTCTCTGGCGTTTGAGTTCTGACAAATAGTCAACGAACAATTTGCCTACCAGGTGATCCATTTCATGCTGAATACACACAGCAAGCAAACCTTCGGCCTGCAGCTCGAACTGCTGTCCATCGGCGTCGAGGGCCCGGACCTTGATCCTCTCGGCTCGCTCCACTTCTTCCGTAACTTCCGGTACGGAAAGACAACCTTCCTCGCTGCGGCTACGGCCTTCCTGTTCCAGGATCTCTGGATTAATAAAGCACTGGGGTTCATCTTTGCTCTCTGATACGTCGAGCACCAACACTCTTTTATGAATGTCTACCTGCGTCGCGGCCAATCCTATGCCCGGCGCGGCATACATAGTTTGCAACAGATCATCCACCAGGCGCCGAATTTCATCATCGACGACCTCGACCGGCACCGCCTTGGTTCTGAGGCGTGGGTCTGGAAATTTAAGAATCTTCAGCAATGACATAATGTTTTCTTCGTAATATTTAGTGTCCAGTCCTATGAATTGTTGATAAAAGTATGATATATCGACATATAGATTCTCAGGGTATCGGCGAATTAGTGGGCATAGCCGCAATCCGCATGTGTTGTAATCAAAATATTGTGTCAGGGTGCGTGTCGGAATTATAGCAGTGGCTGATTCCGGCCCGATGCAGATTTAACCAATTAGGGATGGTAATTCCATGAAAATATCCCTGCGCTCGATCCATTCGGCCGGGTTCTCGCTTTCCATTCTTATTATATTGCTGTGTGCAGGCACCGGTGTTTCGATATCAGCGGAAACCGGAACGAGTCTGGCGCCGATGCTGGCCGGCCAATCGGGTTTGGCCGGCGACATTGCATTAAACCCTCAACATCCGGAGCGCTACGTCGTAAAGCGCGGGGATACCTTATGGGACATCTCGGCAATGTTTCTGCGTGATCCCTGGTATTGGCCCGAGATCTGGCAAGTCAACCCACAGGTTGAGAATCCACACCTGATATATCCGGGTGACGTTCTCGTTTTGGTTTATGTGAACGGTAAGCCACGCATCATGCTGGAACGCAGCGCTGAAACAGGCGGTGCTGAGCGCCTGCAACCGCGGATTCGCAGCCAGGATCTGGACGACGCGATCAAGACCATCCCGATTGACGTCATCGGGCCGTTTCTGAGCAAGGGGGCCGTTCTGACCCGGGACGAAATTGACCAGCTCCCGCATGTCATGGCCATACGTGACGAACATCTGATTGCCGGCGCCGGCATGGAGCTTTATGTGCGCGGTAACCTCGGCAGCGTTGACGCAGGCTATAGCGTACTTCGTGTTGGCGATGCTCTGATCGATCCGGATGACGGAGAAGTGGTCGGCTACGAGGGCATTTTCGTCGGCGAAGGCGTGATCCGTCGTGGTGGTGACCCGGCGACTTTGACCCTGGTCAAGACTCAAAGAGAAGCGCGCGTCGGTGACAGGCTGATCCAGCAGAATTTCGACATACCCCTGAATTTTATTCCGCGGGCGCCTGAAACTGATATCACCGGCCGCATTATTCATGTGAAAGACGGCGTAAGCATTATTGGCCAATATTTCGTCGTAGTGCTGAACCGCGGCACGGCTCATGGCCTGGATGTCGGTCACGTCATGACAGTCTGGCAGGCAGGACAAGTGGTTAAGGATCGTGTGGCACGCGAAGATGTACTACTGCCTGACGAAATTGCCGGTACGTTAATGATCTTCAAGACCTACGATCGCATCAGTTATGCGCTGATCATGGAAGCCACCAGCGAAATTCGCATACTGGATAAGTTCAAGACACCCGGTTAGGTCGCCACCGTTCTATCAACCTGCCTTCCGCCTGCATGCCGAGGGCGATCGACGGAACGCTGATTGGACAGCGTTAATTAAACCGGCGCTTAACTGCAAAAAATAACCCTACCAATTTCTGCTCTTAGTTGTTGCAATAGCCCTGCAGCTACAGCAGGCTGCTTAGTGGTCCGACAAGTCCATACTTCGTCAAGGTGATATTGATTATTCGGCCCTTTGGTCGCCGGAGGATGCAGGTGTCGCAAAACGCGTGGCTGATTCTCGCTATAGCGTCCGCAGTGCGGAGTGTGCAGATAACCCGACTGCTGCAACACTTCGGCGATATCGACAATATCGTTGCGTCCTCTCAGGCGGATCTTATCGCTGCCGGCGTTAGCAAAGCGGTCGCAAATAAGATTGCCAATCCGGATAAGCGGCAACTTGAACTTTGTGACCGCTGGTTATCCGTTAAAGACCAACGCGCCATCAACTGGAGCGATGCACAATACCCACCGCTGCTCAAGGAGATTTCGGATCCTCCGGCGCTACTTTTCCTACGCGGAGATGCAGCGGTATTGACGCTCCCGCAATTTGCAATCGTCGGAAGCCGCAATGCGACCCCCAGCGGCTGTGAAACCGCACGCCAGTTTGCGATGCACCTCAGCGCGGGCGGATTCTGCATCGTCAGTGGCCTGGCCGCCGGCATAGATGCGGCCGCCCACCGCGGCGCGCTGGATACTAACAACAGCACGGTCGCGGTATTCGGCACGGGGCCCGACCAGGTCTACCCGGCACGTCACGCAGATTTAGCCGATGCTATCGCGGCCAACGGCGCGCTGGTTTCTGAATTTCCACCCGCCACTCCACCACGCCGTGCACAGTTTCCGAAAAGGAATCGCGTGATCAGCGGTATGTCTGTTGGCACACTGGTCGTTGAAGCCAGCCTGCGCAGCGGCGCGTTGATTACGGCCAAACTTGCTGCCGAACAAGGACGGGAAGTTTTTGCGATGCCCGGCTCCATCCACAATCCAACTGCGCGGGGATGCCACCAGTTAATCCGCGCCGGCGCTAAACTGGTGGAAACGGCGGGAGACATAATAGAGGAGCTATCGGGCATGCTTGCTGAAATATCCCAGTCTGTTGAACAAAATATGTTGATAGACACCAATCGATCGGCGCAAGAAGTTGACCCCGATTATCAACGATTACTTGAGCTTATGGGGTGGGACCCCACCAATGTGGATATCCTGGTGAATCGCAGCGGATTGACGGCAGAGGAGGTTTCCTCCATGCTTTTGATATTGGAGCTGGGTGGACGCGTAGAACCGCTGACCGGCGGTCGTTACATACAGAGGGAAGAAAGGGCGTTAAATGAGCGAAACCGTGCTTGACGTGCTCATGTACCTGTTCGAGACATACTCGGAGCAGGACCTGGAGACAGAACCGGAATCCGACCAGAGCATCCTTCGGGAGGAACTTCTGCAGGCAGGGTTCGGAGAGCCGGAGGTTGACCGTGCCCTCGACTGGCTAGATGGTCTGACCGCACAGAATATGGAACCGTTCTCGATTCAGCCGGCCGAAAGATCAGTCCGTTTATTCAATCAATTCGAGTTAGCCCGTCTCGATCCGGAATGCCGCGGCTATATTCTTTACCTCGAACAGATCGGGATTCTGTCGCCGGTACAAAGAGAGTTGGTTATCGACCGGTTAATGGCTTTGGGTTCCGGTGACATTGACGTGGAGCAGGTGAAATGGGTCGTACTGATGGTGTTATTCAGTCAGCCGGGACAGGAGAAAGCATTTGCTCGAATGGAGGATCTTGTTTTTGAAGAGAACACCGGTATGGTGAACTAGCAGTTTTGTTAGCCGGCCTCTTTTCGATCAGTTAGTATTCTCTCCCCGCGGCCCTGCCGCGGTTTGTTTTTTATGGAAAGCGAAATGGGAAAGAGCATCGTCGTCGTCGAATCGCCGGCTAAGGGAAAAACCATAGAGAAATATTTGGGCAAGGACTACAAGGTCCTGGCCTCGTACGGTCATGTCCGTGATCTGGTGCCCAAAGAAGGTGCAGTGGATACCGAAAATGGCTTCACAATGAAGTATGAAATTCTTGAGAAAAATGAAAAACACATAGCGGCAATTGCAAAGGCGCTGGAAACAGCCGATTCATTACTGCTGGCGACTGACCCGGATCGTGAAGGCGAAGCAATTTCCTGGCACCTGTTCGAGATTCTCAAAGAACGCGGTGCGCTAAAGGGCAAGGACGTTCATCGCGTTGTGTTTTATGAAATCACCAAACGCGCGGTACAGGAGGCCGTGAACAATCCACGCGAACTTTCCAACGCACTGGTCGAAGCTCAACAGACGCGCAGAGCTCTGGATTACCTGGTTGGCTTCAATATCTCCCCTCTTTTGTGGAAGAAAATCCGCCAGGGACTATCCGCCGGGCGAGTGCAAAGCCCGGCCTTACGCATGATCGTCGAACGAGAGGAAGAAATCGAAGCATTCAAGCGTAAAGAATACTGGAGCATCGAGGGGGATGTCGGCGACGACCCGGCCATGTTTGCGTCGCGGCTCGCCGAGTACCGGGGAAAGAAGGTGGAGCAGTTCAGTTTTACGAATGAAACCGACGCCAGCGCAGTTCGCGATGCTCTGCTATCGGCTGCGGAAGGTAAAGTTCGGGTTCACGGGATCGAACGGAAACAACGCCGCAGAAATCCGACAGCACCATTTACGACATCGACATTGCAACAGGAAGCATCCCGGAAACTCGGGTTTACTACACAGCGTACGATGATGACGGCGCAACGGCTGTATGAAGGTATAGAGACCGATGAAGGCACGGTTGGCCTGATTACCTACATGCGAACCGATTCGGTCACCCTGGCCAACGAAGCATTGGATGAAATCCGGTCATTCATCAAGGAAAAGTATGGTGCGGAAAATCTGCCGGATGAAGTCAGGACCTATAAAACCAAGGCCAAGAATGCCCAGGAAGCGCACGAGGCCGTGCGACCGACCAGCGTGTACCGCACACCTGAAAACCTCAAGAGCTATTTGAATTCCGATCAACAGAAACTCTATGGGTTGATCTGGAAACGAACCGTAGCCTGCCAGATGATCCACGCGGTGTTCGACATGGTTGCCCTGGACTTGCTACCGAACAAACAACCGGACACGGGTCGATTCCGAGCCACGGGATCTACCCTGGTCAAGCCCGGCTTCATGGCCGTATACCGCGAAGATCGGGACGACGCAAAAGACGATGACTCTGACCGCACGCTCCCGCCAGTCAAGGAAGGTGATGTTTTGACGCTGGCCGAAATTCGTGCCGAACAACACTTCACCGAACCGCCTCCGCGCTTTACAGAAGCCAGTCTCGTCAAAACTCTGGAAGAATACGGTATTGGCCGTCCCTCGACCTACGCCAGCATCATCTCGACTTTGAAAAACCGTGAGTATGTCGAGATGGACAGTAAGCGTTTTATTCCGACAGACGTGGCCCGGATTGTTAACGGATTTCTCACAAAACATTTCACCCGGTATGTCGATTACGACTTCACGGCACAGTTGGAAGATGCGCTCGATGAAATTTCCCGTGGCGAACGCGAATGGGTCCCTGTATTGGATGAATTCTGGGGTCCGTTTCATAAACTGGTCGAGGACAAGGAAGCCAGTGTCAGCCGCGAAGAAGCCGGACAGGCCCGGCATCTGGGGACCGATCCGAAATCGGGCAAACCCGTAAGCGTGCGCATGGGACGGTATGGGCCGTTTGTACAGATCGGTACCCGTGAGGATGAAGACAAACCAAAATTTGCCGGCCTCAAGCCCGGCCAGAAGATGGCTGCGATTACGCTCGAAAATGCTCTGGAACTTTATAAGTTACCGAGGAAACTCGGTGAGACTCCGGAAGGCGAACCGGTTTCGGCAAGTATCGGCCGGTTTGGGCCATACGTTCGTTATGGAGACAAGTTTGCGTCGATTCGGGGCGACGACCCTTACACGATAGAGCTTCCACAGGCCCTCGAAATCATCCGCGAAAAAAAGGAAGCGGATGCCAATCAGCTCATACAGGATTTTGAAGCAGAGGGTATCCAGGTACTCAACGGCCGCTATGGCCCATACATCACGGATAAAGCCAAGAACGCACGGGTCCCCAAAGACCGCGACCCGAAAAGCCTGAGCCTGGAAGAATGCCAGGAGTTACTCGCCAAAGCGCCGGTCAGAGGCAAGCGCGGCGCCAAGAAAAAAGCCGCCGCCAATAAAAAGAAAACGACAAAGAAGAAAAAGACGACAAAGAAAAAGACCAAAAAGAAAAAGGCCGCGAAAAAGAAAGCTAGTGCAAAATCCGGTGAAGCGGAATCGACCTAGAGAAAAGGGGACAGGCACATTACTGTCCGACATAATGCCGGCTGTCCAGGCTGAAACGCAGACGTTACCGATGCTGTGTACAGACTGTAGCCGGGCCGACATGGATTGCGACCGCTTTCTGAGACCCGCCGTAAATACGTCCCCGTAGGAGCGGCATCTTGCCGCGATCGGTGATCCGTACCGCACCAATCGCGGCAAGATGCCGCTCCTACGGGCCGTTCTCACCCTTTCGCGATTATGTGGAACAGCAGTGCAACAGGCACCTTTTCTTTAGACTTCTTTCGATGAACGAGCCGTCCAGCTTAAAACTAAAACATGCGGCACAGGTGATTCGCAGTGGCGGGATAGTTGCGTACCCCACCGAAGCGGTTTTCGGTCTGGGCTGTGATCCGGACTGTCAGGCAGCCGTGACGCAGATACTCGATCTGAAACAACGAAGCCGGCAAGCAGGTCTTATTCTGATAGCAGAAAGCGCGGCACAACTGTATGACTGGATAGCACCAACGGTCGTCGAACGGGAGCGACTGCTTGCCACGCACGACTTCATTACCTGGATCGTCACAGCCAACCCGCTCACACCGCGCTGGATCACCGGCGGCAGAAAAACGATCGCGGTGCGCATTACGCAGCACCCGGTGGCCGCCGCACTGTGCCGTCTGGCCGGCATGCCGCTGGTTTCCACGAGCGCAAACCGGCATGGACACGCTGCAGCCAGATCGGCGCTGTCCGTGAGCTGCAAATTCGGCAGACAGATCGACTACATCGTACCCGGCACCGCCGGCAAGCAATCGCGCCCATCGGAGATTCGGGACGCGCGCAGCGGAATAGTCCTCAGGCCTGGCTAGTGCCCTGTCCCGGAGATCACTTCACTATTTCCGGGACAGGGCACCAGGTGTCTATACAAACTTGGGCATATGATCTGCTTTGTGTTAGGGTTATTCGAACAACATTAAGTAAACATTTGTCCGTTATTACAAGAGGTTAGGTGTTCATTCTAGTAACGGGCTAGAATCCGCTGAAGCCCATCATCGATTGGTAACCCACGGAACGGGGCATATGTCCGATCTTCGCCAAGCAATTTGCCGCGCAGTTTCTGCCTGCTCAACGTCGGATTCGCGAACCGTCACGGAATTCCCCCGGTCGGTGTCTTTCGCCGTGCCGGCGATCAACGTCGTCAGACGTCGCCTGTTTACGCCCCTGATCGTTATTTTGGCTCGCCGGCATTGGTGCGCTTAATGTCAGCACAGCGACCGCACAATCCGGCGGTCAGGATCCTGCGCTGTTCGAAGAGCGCGTATACATTGTGCAGCTCGAGCAACCACCGGCTCTGAGTTATCGCGGCATACCCGGTGGACTGGCGGCTACGCGCCCGGCCAGGGGACAGCGTTTCAATCCCAGGTCGAGCAACGTTCGTCAATATAGCCGGCAACTTACTGATACTCACGACGACCTGCTGCAATCGATCGGTGCGCACGACGGCAAACTCTACAGCTACCGCTACACTTTCAATGGCTTCGCAGCAAGGCTGACGCCCGTACAGGCACAAAAGCTCAGATCGAAAAAAAACGTGCTGAATGTCTGGGAGGACCAGGTTCGTTATTTATCCACGAATGACAGTCCGGTCTTCCTTGGGCTGTTCGATTCGCAAGGAGGATTGGTAACCGATCTCGGACTCAAGGGCGAGAACGTCGTGATCGGCATCATCGACAGCGGCATCTCTCCGGAACATCCGAGCTTCGCTGACAGCACGCCGGCCGACCGTCCACGACTGTGCCGCTCATCCTGGGCGGAAAATTCATTACTCGGTCTTTGGCTGTGCCACCGATTCAACCGACGCGATGATGTAAGCGTCTACGATCCGCCGGTCGATTGGAACGGCAATTGTGAAGTCGGAGATAGGTTCACGATTGACAGCTGCAACAACAAAATTGTCGGTGCGCGTTTTTACATCGATGGGTTTCTGGAATCTTTTGCGCTCGACCCGAATGAATTCATGTCACCGCGTGATGCCGATGGTCATGGCACCCACATCGCGTCGACAGCAGCCGGCAATGAAGTGCGAGCCATTCTGGCCGGAACCGACGTGGACCGCATCAACGGGATCGCTCCGCGCGCGCGTATCGCTGTCTACAAGGCCTGCTGGCTCGAGCCAGGGCAGGTTCGCGGCAGCTGTGCGACCTCCGACCTGCAGCGGGCAATCGAAGACGCAGTCGCCGATGGCGTGGATATCATCAATTACTCGGTCGGTAATACGGATATCAGTATCAATGATCCGGATGATCTGGCATTACTGGCCGCATCGGACGCCGGGGTGCTCAGCGTGGTCGCCGCCGGAAATGACGGGCCAGTCGAAGCCACCATTCTTTCGCCGTCCGGGGCCCCCTGGGTACTGACGGTCGGCGCATCCAGTCGTACCGGCGAAAAATTCGAGGAAGCGATGCGGGTCAACGCGCCGGGCAATCTGGCGGCGAATTATGCAACCCGCGAGGCGAGCTTCACGCCGGCGCTGAAAGATGTCGGGCCGATAACCGCAGAACTTATTTTGGTGGATGATGGCGACGCGGCGTTCGGCACTCTTTATGACGCTTGCGAACCACTCATCAACGACAGCGAAGTCGCGGAGAAAATTGCGTTTCTGCAGCGTGGTACCTGCGATTTCGAAGTTAAACTGAAGAACGTCGAAACGGCCGGCGCTGTTGCCGCCCTGGTATTTAACAATCAGTCCGACCTGATCGTCATGTCAGGCAACCGCGACTCCGTGAACATTCCCGCTGTCATGATCAGCCAGGCAGATGGTCAACTGTTGTTCGACGAACTGGAGAACGGGCAACGCGCCGAAGTCACGCTGGATAAGAGCCTGTTCCTGAATGTGCCCGAGAACGGCAACGTGATGGCAAGCTTCTCATCCCGTGGGCCGAACTTAACCGAACCCGATGTTCTCAAGCCCGACCTGACCGCGCCCGGTGTCAATATTCTCGCCGGGCAGACTCCGGATGTCGCCAACGGCATTCGCGGCGAATCGTTCCAATATCTATCCGGCACATCCATGTCCGTTCCGCACGTCGCGGGTATCGCGGCACTCATCAAGGAAGCGCATCCGGACTGGCAACCCGCGATGATTAAATCGGCCTTGATGACGACCGCCCGCCAGGACGTTGTCAAAGACGGCGATACCAGACCGGCAGATGCATTCGACATGGGCAGCGGTCACGTCGTGCCGAACCTCGCTGTAGATCCGGGCCTGGTTTATGAGGCGCAGAAAGAGGATTACGACGCTTTTACCTGTGGCACCAGGACACCTCGAGTCAGCGACGCTGACTGCGAACAATTGCTGGCCGCGGGTTTTCCAAGCGATGCCGTTAACCTGAATTTGCCCAGCATCGCACTGAGTTCACTGGTCAGCCGGCAAACGATTACGCGCCGCGTCACGAATGTCGGCGAAGCAGGGCAATATTCGGCCCAGGTGGTGGCGCCGCCAGGCATAGACGTCGAAGTGACACCGTCCACGCTTTCGCTTGGCCCGGGTGAAACAGGCAGCTACGAAGTCACCCTTGCCAACAGAAGCGCCGATCTCTACGAGTGGCAATTCGGTTCCTTAAGCTGGGTCGATGCAAAGCACACCGTTCGCAGTCCGCTGGCCGTGCGTCCAGTGCCGTTCATTGCACCATTTGAAGCCATTGCGTCCGGCACCAGCGGCAACCTGCAGTTTGATGTGCAATTTGGTTACACGGGAACCTATGAAACGATCGTGCAGGGGCTGGCATCGCCGTATATCGTCGAACAGATTGTCATCGCCGATGATCCGCTTAACGAATACGTATTCGAACCGCCTGATGCACAATCCGTCCCGCCCGATATCTGGCGTTCCGCGCCGCGATTGATCGTCGGTGAGGACAATACATTCCTGCGCGTCGCGCTCTTCAATGAGAATACGGACGGCGAAGATGATCTGGACCTGTACGTCTATTACTGCCCCACGCAGAATTTCTGCTCTCTGGCAGGGCTCAGTACCGAATCCGACTCCAATGATCGTGTCGACATCCTGTTCCCACTACCCGGCGAGTACATTATCGACGTGCATGGATTCGAAACGGATGGTCCCAATGCGATTTTCGATCTGTTCATCTGGACCGTCGGGCCGTTCGACAACCTCGGTAATCTGAGCGTCACCGGCCCGACTGAAGCACTGTCCGGTGAAACGGGGACCATCAGCGTGAGCTGGTCGGAGCTGGAATTCGCGACGCACCTCGGCATTATCACTCACAGTGACGGCACGGAACCGCTGGAAGTCACGTTAATCGAAATTCAAAACTGATTTTCGTTATGGCATCACGCGCCGGGGACGGGCTACTCGCATTCGCGGCTGGAAGCCGCTCCAACGATCCTGCCATTAGCATCGTTGGAGCGGCTTCCAGCCGCGAATATCGAACTTTGCACTCAGAAATTGAATCGTTTTAACGCCGATTATGAGTTTACGGGCCAGCGGTGGTCCACGACATTTTCTTCGACTAACTCGCGCACTCCGCATAACGATAACAATCGACAAGATGGTCGTTGACCAGGCCTGTCGCCTGCATGTGCGCATAGATGATCGTGCTGCCGACGAATTTGAAACCCGCGCTGCTTTAAATCCTTGCTCAGCGCATCGGACACCTCTGATGTTGCCGGCACATCAGCATTACGTCGCCAACGATTCTGCACAGGCCTGCCCGTCGACGAATCCCCAGATGTACGCATCAAAACTGCCGAATTCGTCCTGGATTTCGAGAAATGCTCTGGCGTTCGATATGGCTGATTTAATCTTCAGGCGGTTCCGAATAATTGCCGGGTTATTGCACAGTGTCTCGATCTTTCGTTCGCTGAAGCGGCTGACCTTTTCCGCATCGAAGTCGGCAAACGCCTTGCGGTAACCTTCCCGCTTGTGCAGGACCGTGGACCAGCTCAAACCGGCCTGCGCCGCTTCGAGGGTCAGAAACTCGAACTGCGTGCGATCCGCATGGGCCGGCACGCCCCATTCCTCGTCGTGATAAGCCTGGTACGCATCGCTGACCCCGAGGCACCAGGGGCAACGTGTCTTCTGTTTGTTCGCCGTCATCGCCAGTACTCCTGAATTATGTTAAAAGCGTATTTCATACGTGAGTGAAAACGCCAGTGGTCCAAACAGAGCATAAATCATGACCGACCTGTACGGGGTTATCGGTCACCCGATTGCCCACAGCAAGTCTCCGGTCATCCATCGGCAGTTTGCCGAGCAGACTGAACAGGATCTCGATTACACGGCATTCGACATTCTGCCGGAAGACCTTGCTGCCGAGCTGAAAAGGCTCGTCGATGAAGGATTAAAGGGGCTAAATGTAACCCTTCCACATAAAAGCAGCATTGCCGACCTGGTCGACGAGCTGTCTGACCGCGCGCGCCAGGCCGGCGCCGTCAATACGATCAGCATCGACGACGAAGGCCGGCTCAGCGGCGAAAATACCGATGGCGTGGGTCTGGTCCACGATTTACAGGAAAACCTCCAAATCCGCCTGGAGAGCCAGCAGATACTTGTTTTGGGCGCCGGTGGCGCAACCCGCGGCATTGTTCCGGTGCTGCTCGAGGCTGGGCCGCGGAAAGTCTTGATTGCGAACCGGACACAAGACAAGGCCCGAACTCTGGCAGACGAGTTTTCGCCCCTCGGAAACCTTTCATCCTGCGCATTCGATGAACTCGGCGGCCAGCGCTTCGATCTGATCATTAATGCCACCTCGGCGGGCCTGGATGGCAGCGTGCCGCCATTCCCCAGCTCTATCATCACCCCCGAGGTCGTCTGTTACGACCTGTCCTATGCGATGACGGACACGCCGTTTATCAGCTGGGCCCGCCAGCGCGGTACCGAACACGGCCACCAGGGCTGGGGCATGCTGGTCGAGCAGGCGGCCGAGTCATTTTTTATCTGGCGCGGGGTCCGTCCGGATACCCGCCCGGTACGCAAACATTTGCCCTAAGTACTCCGTCAGGGTCTTTTTTGA
>PVMK01179882.1_pt1 | contig 209196 bp, 190 predicted proteins | sample 1853481 | NCBI WGS metagenome assembly PVMK01 (sample SAMN08533507, study PRJNA380276) | Marine sediment metagenome, whole genome shotgun sequencing project.
GCCGGACTCGAGGTAGCGGACCACCTTTGTGGGCTGCGTCCAATCGAGCAGAACCCGCCCGCCAAACCAGCGATGGATCGGGCGTTCGGCGACGGACTCGCCGTATATCTCGTGGGCGCAGAGCTCCCATTCGAGGAGCTCCCCGAGGTTGCGGCCGAGGTGAGTCGTCTTGTCGAGATCGAGAATCAGGTAGTCGTGCTTTTCCTCGAGCACACGCGCGCAGAGATCCCGAAACGAAAGAGGCGGACCGTGATCGACGAATCGATCGACGACTCGCATGGATGTGGGCTTATCAACCATGGGCCAAGCGTCGGGTCTCGGTTGGAGGTGAGGGGATGAGGAGCTCGCGCTGGATCTCCAAAACCCCGAGCTTCTCGAGTATGACACTCACCCCAAAGCCAAGGTCAACCTCCCAAGGCTGGTACGAGAACTTCGCCGACGCTGGGTAGCGGTGGTGATTGTTCTGGAAGCCTTCGCCAAGGATCAACCACGCTGCGAGATGATTGTTGCGCGAGTTGTCCGGTGTGTCGAAGTTGCGTCCGCCGACGGCGTGCCCGAGCGAGTTGACGACCCAGCCTTCGAACGGATGACTCATCATGCCGAAGAAGTAGCAGGCTCCCAAGGCCCACATGCCTGTCGGCACGGCGATGGCCAGCGCGATGACGAGGTGCAACGCATAGGGCAGGTACCAGACGCCCTTTCGGTTGAGCCAGCTGATGTCGAAGTCGAGGTCGGCGACCTCATCCGTGTATTCGCTGCGGCTACGCGCCAGGCCGATGAGGGTGCGTTCATAGCTCTTCAACTGGCCGAGCAGGAGGCCGAACACCCCGTAGTGCACGGGGCTGTGGGGATCCTCGGGTGTGTCGGAGTGGGTATGGTGCATGCGGTGCATGCAGACCCAGCCTTTGGCATCGAGGCCAGTGAGCCAGATTCCGTAGCGGGCAGCGAAGTTGCGGGCCCATGGCTGGAGCTCGACGGCGTTGTGCGCTAGACCGCGGTGATAGAAAACTGTGATGATCGTCGTGTTGATTAGGTAGGCCACCAGGAAGACGGCGGCGCAAGTTGCTAAATACATTGGATTTTCTCCTGTTAGTTACGGTTTAGTAACTTACTATTGCGTAACTTACGGCACCGTAACATGGATGTCAAATGGCCTCGCGGAAAAAACTCACTGCCGCCGCCCGCCGTGCCCAACTCATCCAGGTGGGGCGCGAGGTGTTTGCTGAAAATGGGTACGAAGCGACCTCCGTAGAAGAGATCGCAACCCGGACGGATTTGCGGTGCTGACCCACGATGCCCCGCCCATCGCGTCGAGCACCAGCGGCTTCTCCAGCCTGATCAACGAAGTGGCTGAGCGCGTGAGCGACGTGTTCGCTGAAGCGTTCAAACAAGCCGGCTACGATCCGGGCATTGCCCCCATCTACGCCCACGCGCTCATCGGCATGGTGACGCTCGTGGGTCAGTGGTGGAGCGTCGTCCGCAAACCGTCGGTCGAAAAAGTCGCTAGTCACATCGTCGCGTTGGCTTGGATGGGCCTACGCAACCTACCGGAGAAACCGGACCCCATAGGTGCTAGAAAGAGTCGCTAGCCACTGGGATGAAGTGACGAGGTGAGGGTTCAGATGCAAAGAAGCTTCCTTTTAACGCTGGCGCTGGCGGCGCCGTTGATCGGGCTTCGCGAGTGGGAGTACTACGCGGTGTTTGCGCCAGATTTCGCGATCGGCCTGACCCTGACACCCGACTTCGACGACTCGACGACGTTGAGCCTCGGCCCTTCCTACACGCTCACGCGGTGGAAGGCGCACGGGGAGATCAGCGGGACCGTCCAACTGGATGACGGCTCGGAGCTGCGCGTAGCGGGCATTCGTGGGGCTGCAGAGTACGTAGAGATCATCTGGTAGCGCCCGCAACTTGCGGAGTCCGCGTCCGATAGGTCTGGCATGCATCCATTCGCCGCACTACGTTCCCCTCCGTTCATGAGCAACATCGACTTGGCTTTACGGGAGCGGTTTGGGCTTTCGGCGTTTCATCCTTGGCAGCGGGAGGCGATTGAAGAGCTGCTCGAAGGCCGGCAGAGGGTCGTGGTGATCGCGCCGACGGGCGGGGGCAAGTCCCTTTGCTACCAGCTTCCGGCGGCGATCCTGGACGGCACATCCATCGTGATTTCACCGCTCATCGCGCTCATGGAAGATCAGGTGCGCGCGCTCACGCAGCGCGGGGTCGCCACGACGTACTTGGCATCGACGCTCGACCCCGAGGAGGTGAAGCGTCGCGAGCGTGAGATCTTCGAAGGCCGCTACCAACTGGTGTACATCGCGCCCGAGCGCCTCGAGTCGCCGTGGCTCGTCGACAAGCTTGCCGCGCTTCGGCCGCCGCTTCTCGCCATTGATGAAGCGCATTGCATTTCACAGTGGGGGCACGATTTTCGTCCGTCTTATTTGCGTCTTGGTGAGATCATCGAGCACATGCAGCCGCCGCGCGTCATCGCATGCACGGCGACCGCAACGCCGGTCGTGCGCCAGGAGATTCAGGAGCGACTGGGCCTCGGCGCAGATCGAACCGCGGTGATCCTGCGCGGCTTCTCACGGCCGAACCTCCATTTGGCCGTCGTCGAAAGCGACAGCTCCACCGAGCGCCGCAAGCTGATGCGCAGCGCGCTCCGCAGCGCGCTTGGCGGGCCGGAGAGCCCACAGGGGGGCGCCATCGTGTACGCGGCGACGCGGCGAAACACCGAGAAGCTCGCGGACGTCTTGGACAAGGAAGGCTGGCGTGTGGCCGCGTACCACGCGGGGCTCCCCGCTGCCGTGCGCGAGGACGTCAATCGACGCTTCGCCGATCGGTCCCTCGACGTGGTGGTCGCGACCAATGCTTTTGGCATGGGCATCGACCGGCCTGACATTCGGACCGTCGTGCACGCCCAGGCGCCCGGGTCGGTCGAAGCGTACTATCAAGAGGTCGGGCGCGCGGGGCGAGACGGGCAGCCCGCGCACGGTCTGTTGCTGACGAGCTCAGGCGATTTGGGGCTTCGGCGCCGCTTGATAGGTTTCAGTGGGGGGCGCGACCCCGGGAGCGCTCCCGATTCAGAGCATGTGCAGCAGCAGTGGCGTCTGTTCCTCGACCTGATGCGCTACGTCGAAGCGGGGAGCTGTCGGCACGACTTCATTCTGCGCTACTTCGGCGACGAACGAGAGACACTCGGCGGCTGCGGTCACTGCGATGTGTGTGAGCGGCTCGAGGACCGGGGCGAGGAAGGCGCGTTGCGCGGGGCGTCTGAAGAGGAAGCGCTGGTGGTGCGCAAGGCCCTCGCCGGCGTCGCGCGCAACCAGGGACGCGCGGGGTTGACGGCCGTCTCCGACATGCTCCACGGGACCGACAACGAACGACTGCGCCGGCTGGGGCTGACCGGCCTCACCACGCACGGTCTGCTCGCGGCTCACCCCAAGGCGTGGGTGCTTGCGCTCCTCCGGCGATTGATCACCGCTGGCTTGGTCGATCTCACCACGAGTGAATTTCCGATCCCGTATCTGACGGCCCTTGGCGTCGCCACCATGAAGGACGAGGAACCGGTTCGCGTCTTGGTTCCCGCCCCTGATGCGGGCCGTGCGCGCGAGGCCAAGAAGGAGCGTCCCCGTTCCGAGCGAGAGCTTCCGGACAACGTCGATCCGTCGCTCTTCGAAAGCTTGCGAGCCGTCCGACTCGACATCGCGCGGGCCAAGGGCGTCCCCGCGTACGTCGTCTGCCATGACCGAACCCTCGCTGAAATCGCCGCCTACAAGCCGACGTCGATGGAGGCACTCGCCGACATCCACGGGATGGGGCCGGCTCGCATCGAGCGTTATGGCGAGCCGTTCTTGGCCACCGTAAGTGCCCACGCCCCGTAGCCAACGACTTCGTCGCGTTGGCCCGCCGTATCTCCAGAGCTTCGCAAGTCCAGAGTGCGCACGGCGAGTGCGCGCCGTCGCGCGACGCTGAGCAGACCCTGCACGCCGACGCGCCCGCAGGCGTCCTCCGGTGTGATGCGCTCGGGCTCCAGGGACTCGATGGCCGCCGCGGTGGCGGCGTCCATCGCCTTTGCAGTGCCGTAGTCGTGGTAGTGGCTCAAGTCCGAGCTGATCACCATCACGGTTTCGTCTCCATCCCACAGGGCTTCCAACACCTCGTCGACTTGCTCCGGCGACCCACGGCCGAGGGCAATGGGCAAAACCGCGAAGGTCCCAAGCACCTCTTGCAGGAAGGGCAGCTGAACCTCAAGGGAATGCTCCCAGTGGTGTGCGTCGTCGAAAATGTCCACGAAGGGGAGAGCGAGAAGCTGGCGCCGTGCAGTCTCGTCGATCGGCACTCGGCCTAGGGGTGTTTCAAAGGCTGTGTTGCTGGGGACGGCGAGGCCATCGAACGGAATGTGATGACTCGGTCCGAGGAGCACGACGTGCTCGACAACCTCGCGCGATGGTTCGAGCAAGACGAACGCGTTCGCTGCCACCGGACCCGAGTACATGTAGCCGGCGTGCGGCACGATGAGCGCTTTGGGCCAAGGGCCGCGTGACGAAGAACGTTTGCGCGCTGCGTCGAGATACTCGCGAACCACGCCGCGCAACGCTTTCGCGTCCGCCGGATAGAAAGAGCCTGCGACGGCAGGTGGTCGAACAGTCGCCACCTAGTGACTCTGAGCACGTCTCCGGGGTTGTCAACGTTGTGTCACCGGGGTTGCCATCGAATACCCTCATGCGCATCGTGCTTACGATGCCCCGGCGCCGCACATCGACGATACAGACCGATTATTGGAGCCAGCTCGACGACGGGAGGATCGTCTGTGAGCTTTGTCCGCGCGCTTGCAAGCTCAGTGAAGGGCAGCGTGGCCTTTGTTTTGTGCGCGCACGCGAGAACGACGGGATCGTGCTCACGACCTACGGGCGCTCCAGCGGCTTCGTCGTGGATCCGATCGAGAAGAAGCCGCTCAACCACTTCCTTCCCGGAACGCCGGTGTTCTCGTTCGGAACGGCCGGATGCAATCTAACCTGCAAGTTCTGCCAGAACTGGGATATCTCGAAGTCGCGAGAGATGGATACACTCGCCGATGAAGCCTGGCCGGAGGAGATCGCGAATACGGCGGCACGCCTCGGCTGTCGTAGTGTCGCTTTCACCTACAACGACCCGGTGATCTTTCTCGAGTACGCGCGAGACGTGGCAGCCGCGTGCCGGGAGCGCGACCTCCGCACAGTCGCGGTGACCGCGGGCTACGTCAACCCCAAGCCACGGGAGGAGCTGTTCTCGTTCATCGACGCCGCCAACATCGACTTGAAGGCGTTCGACGACGACTTCTATCGACGCGTCGCCGGCGGTCATCTCGAGCCTGTGCTCGACACATTGCGCTACCTTCGACGCGAGACCGACATCTGGTTCGAGATCACGAATCTCGTGATCCCCGGGTACAACGACGGAGGCGATGACCTCCGCAGGATGGCCGACTGGATCGTCGAAGAGCTCGGCCCCGACGTGCCGCTTCACTTCTCCGCGTTCCATCCGGACTACAAGATGCGCGATGTGCCGCCCACGCCGCGTGCCACGTTGAGGTGCGCGAGGGAAATCGCCAAGCGCGCGGGCGTTCACCACGTGTACACCGGCAACGTTCACGACCGTGAGGGCGACACCACCTATTGCGCGCAGTGCGGGGCGGTGCTGATCGCTCGCGATTGGTACGAGATTATCGGTTGGAACCTCGATCACGGAAACTGCCCGGGATGCGGTGCCCGTTGCGCCGGAGTGCTCGAGCCGACCCCGGGCACCTGGGGCGCTCGCCGCGTGTCGGTCAAGATGAGACAGGACGGAATCGCGATTCCCTAGGTGGACGCGCGCTTACGCGGCCGAGATTTTGTCTTGTGGCGGCGTCAGGGCTTTGCCCAAGAAGTCGAGGACTGCTCGAATGCGTGCACTGTCGCGAAGGTCCTTGTGAACCGCTTGCCAGATCTGGCGAGGCTCGGGAGCCCCTTCGAGTGGAAGGCGAACGAGGTTGCGGTCGTGGTCCGCGACGAGGCAGGGGAGCAGGCCGATCCCCGTTCCCGCGACGGTAGCGGAGTAGGTGGCGGAGACGCTGTCCGATCGCAGTGCGACGCGGGCGCCGTCCATTCGCGCCTCGATCCAGTCGTTCTCACGGCGAAAAGGTGGGGTGTTCGCGAAGAGGATCATCTGATGGCCTGCCAGCGAGTCCTTTGGAAGGCCAAACCGGTCGACATAGTCCAATGCCGCGTACAGCCCGAGGTGAATGAACGAGAGCCGTTTGATGATGAGGTCTTCCTGTGTCGGGCGAGCGAGCCGAAGCGCGATATCGGCTTCCCGGCGAGCGAGGTTGACGTCCAGGTTGGTGCACTGCAGCTCGAGCTGGATTTCTGGGAAGCGCTCGCGGAAGCGCCGGAGCTGCGGCGCGATGAATCGTGTCGTGAGCATCTCGGTGGCCGTCAGCCGGACCACGCCCTCGAGCTTTTGGTCCTCGCCTGCGACCTCGCGTTCGACCCCAAGCGCTTCGCGTTCGATCCGCTCGGCCCGAGGGAGCAACCGGTGACCAGCGTCGGTCAGCACGTAGCCGCTCGGAGTCCGATCGAAGAGTCGAGCCCCGAGCTCCTCTTCGAGCTTCATCAAACGTCGCCCAACGGTCGTCGGGTCCAGCATTAGTGCAGCCCCCGCTGCAGCCAACGTCCCGTGCCGCTGAAGCGTCAGGAAATACCGAATATCATCCCAATCGAACACTGCCTGCACCCTCGCAGGGGAACTTGGTTGGCGCAACTGCAAAAGTGCGCTTCAAACCTGCGCCCAAGGGGTCGGATTCGGCGCTAAGTCTTTCATATGACAACTGAAAGGAGTCGACTATGCACATGCTCAGTCAAATGGACCCTGACCTCTACAGGGAGGTCCTTCGAAAACAGGCGGAGGTCTGGGACGACTTGATCGCCGCGTTCGCGGCTACATGGGACCGCTTGTTCGAACCGCGGTGGACACCGGAAAACAGAGTCTCGATCGAGGATGTCCTCGCGGATCTAGCGTACGGCAGGGACTAGGTCACAGCGCATCAAAAAGTGTGAAATTTCAATAGGAAAGGCCAGTGTTTACATAAAAATCTGCTAGCATAGGATTTCGGGCGTTCGGAGGGAACCGATGATTGGACCTATGCGTATTTGGCTCGCGGCCTGTATCGCCGTTGGGATGACCGCCGTGGGCTGCGGCGGCGGCCGCACCGCCAATGGAAACGTGGCGCCAAAGATCACATCGACCCCGCCGACGATGGCTACGGTCGGGGTCCCTTTCAACTACACGGTGAACGCTGGCGGAATGACGCCGATGGGGTTCGCCGTGGTGTCGGGCCCGGAAGACTTCATGGTCCACCCCACCAGCGGCGTGGCGACCTGGACCCCGCAGAGCGAGGGTCTCGTCGCGATCGAGGTGAGCGCGAAGAACCTCGCGGGAACGGACACGCAGGTGTTCGAGGTGAGCGTCGAGGGGCTGAGTGGACCAGTGTTCACCACCGAACCTCCGACCGAAGCAACCGTCGCGGCGCAGTACGCGTATGACCCCGACGTCGTCGCCAACGGTGCGGTGTCATGGAGCGCACCTGTCGCGCCCAGCGGACTGACGATTGACCCGGACACCGGCGCCGTTCGCTGGACGCCAACGTCAGGCCAGGTGGGTCCGCAAGAGGTCACGATCCGCGCGACCGAGCAAGCCAGTGGCGCGTTTGCCGATCAATCGTTCACGGTGACGGTCGAAGATACCGGCGGCCCGGCCGTGATTACGTCCACGCCTCCCGAGCGTGTCTACGCAGGCGAGACGCTGCGCTACGATGCGACCGCTTCCGGTGCGCCAACGATTCGATGGACCGTAGAAGACCCGTCGACCGGAACGCCTGCGTCGGGGGTGAACATAGTGACGACTCCTCCCGAAGGGCCGGCGGTCACGGTCGAGTGGGACACGAGCAGCGTTGCGGCGGGCGACTACACCATCGCTATCCAGGTCGACAACGGCCTTGGTGATCCGAACGTTCAGGAGTTCACCGTGACGGTGGATCCCCGTCCGCCCGTGCCAGAGATTGACCTGGTCACGGTGCCGCCTCCCGCGACGATGTTCGTGGGCGCCGTCTACGACTACGACGTCAACCTGACGCCGCAAAGCGAGAGCTCCGGTGTCAGGTGGAGTCTCGTCGGCGCGACGGTTCCGGCGGACCTGGCGATCACCGTCGATCCTGCCACGGGCGAAGTGAGCTTCACCGCGTCCGAGCCGAACGGCGAAGTCGAGTATAGCTACACGGTTCGAGCGGAGAACGTCCTGGGGGAGGGCGACGAAGAAACGATCTCGGTGGACGCGGTCTACCCGCCGGCGACCCCGATTCTCACCGTGACGCCGGGCACCGTGTTCGCGCTCGAGGTTGGCGAACCGTTCCCAGGAGCCTCCGCCACAGCGACCGGCCAACCGGCGCCCGTGCTGACGATCGTGGGCACACTTCCGGACTTTTTGGATTTCGACCCACTCACCGGATTGCTCTCCGCGTCTGCGAGCAATCCCGTTCCCACGGAAAGCGATATCGGTGCGCACGCGTTCGATATCGTGGCAACAAATAGCGAAGGCCTGGATAGTGCTACGATTGACATCACAGTCATCGCTGCGCCGCCCAGCGTCGACTCGATCACGCCGGCTACCGGTCGCCGCCAGTCTGACGTGCCGGTCGTGGTTCGCGGCAGCGGTTTCGTCAGCGCCGCAACCCCGGTGATTCGTCTCGAGCTGGGCGCGTACAGCGAGACGCTGACGACGGTCTTCGTGGACGAAAGCACGCTGGCTGCGACGGTGCCTGTGGACGGCAGTCGTCCGTCGGGGGTGTACGACGTGGTAGTGGACCAGGGCTCCACGACGACCCTTGCAAAGCGCTTCACGGTCACGGAGGGCGACGGCTCGACCCTAAGCGGAAGCATCGGCGGAGACGTCACCCTGACGGCCATTGCTAGCCCTCATGTGGTGACTGGAAACGTGCGAATCGAGAATGGCGCGACCGTGACGCTCGAACCGGGCGCTGTCGTGATGTTCGCCGCCGGCACCAATCGCCGCATCGACGTGGGCGCCAACAGCGCCGGAGCCATGCTGGCCGACGGCGGCGAGCCGGGGGTTGGTGACCAAATCGTCTTTACGCGGTTTCAAGACGTCGGCGGACCGGCGCCGAGCGGCCACTACAGGGGCCTTCGATTTGGCGCCAACACCATCTCTGCGGCGACGTTATTGCGCAACGTGGTCGTCGAGTTCGGCGGGCGGCGCAACACATCCATCGATCAGGGCGCCGTCGAAGCGGTCAGCGGGTCTGCGCCGGAGGTCAGGGATTCGATCATTCGAGAGAGCTTGAATTACGGTCTGTTCGCGCAGTCGGGCGCGGGTTCCGACACGACGGACTGGTTCAGTGGCAATCAGCTCACCGCGAACGGCCGCGCACCGATCAACATCGGCTCGGACGATGTGTCCACGCTCGGCATGAATCTCGCGCTCACAGGCAACGGCGAGGACCGAATCTTCGTGCGCGGCTCGACCGTGAGCAGAGCGACCGCAGACTGGGCGAATCATGGCGTCCCCTTCTACTTGAGCAAGGGGATCTTCGTGCGCGGCGGTAGCGTCATGTCAGTCGCGCCCGGCACCGAGATGCGCTTCGCGACGAGCCGGCGTCTTCAGGTGTCGAGCGGCACCGAGCCTGCCACGCTGGTCGCGTCGGGCACGCCCGAAGCGCCGATTCGGATGGTGTCCGACAACGGTACGTGGGACGGCGTCCTGTTCGAAAGTCTCATTCAGGCAGGGACTGTTCTGCGAAACGTTCGTGTGGAGGGGCTCAGCGCAACGGTGAATGGAGGCCTTCGCATCGACAATCCCGGTAACCCGGGCGATCGCATCGCGATCGTCGAGAGCTGTCTCATCGAGAGCAGCGAACCGGGCTCGGTCGGCGTCAACGTCTACAACAGCGCGCGTGTGAGCTCGTTCCAGAACAACGTGCTCGACGTGGAAGGCCTGTCTGTGAGCGCCGCGATGAGGGGCTTCGGCGATGTGCTGGGACCGTCGAACACCTACGAAGCGCCGCTGCGCGTCCGGGGCGGCACAATCAGCGGGGCGGACATGGTGTGGACCAAGCCCCTCGCGAGCGATGCATCCACTCAGCCGATTCGGCCCACTGGCAGTCTGACGGTCACGGACGGGTCGTTGACTATCGAAGCGGGCAATCGAATCGAAATGCCTGTCAATGGGCAACTCGCGATGATCGACAGCCGCTTGGCAATCGACGGGACCGAGAGCGAGCCCGTCGTGTTCACGCCTGTTAGCGGTGCAGCGTATTGGAACAGGATTCGGGTCCGAGGATCGGGCAGCTCCGGGGTGTCGCGTATGACGCACGCCGTGCTCGAAGCGGCCGGCTCCGGGCCGACGCTGGATCCGGCGAGCGGGCGCGCCGCCATCGTGGTCGAAGCCAACGGCGGGGTCCCCGCCATGCCCGCGATCTCGGATACGACGATCACGAACAGCAATGGTTACGGCATGGCGTTCGCCAACTCCACACACTGCCGAGCCGCCTGCAACGACAACACGATCGTGGGCTCGCGGTTCTCCGCGGTTCGCATGTATGCAAACTTCATCGGCCGCTTCGGTGTCGGAAACACGCTGGCCGGCAACAACGTGTCGGCAACGCCGGGACACGAGGGGGTGTGGGTCCTCGGGGACACAGTCGACACGACCGCCACCTGGCCCGACAACGACGTGCCGTATGTCGTCCAGGGCAATGTCGAGATCCGTCGTGCGAGCCCCGTGGAAGCACCCGCGGTGCTGACGATCGAGCCCGGCACCGAGCTCCGCTTCGCGAGCGGTCGGCGACTGCGAGTCGGAGACGGCAACGACGGCACGTTGGATGCCCGTGGCACCAGCGCGCAACCCATCACGTTCACCAGCATCGACACGGTCTCCCCGGTGTTCTGGCGCGGCATCGATTTCAACCAGGGGTCGAACGGCTCGGTGCTCGATTGGGTGGTCGTCTCGCACGGTGGGAGCGGAACCGACACGGGCAACGTCAACTTCCGATCGGGCTCCGCCGTCACGGTCGGGGTGGTCGACTTCACCCACTCCGTTCACTACGCCGCGGTGATCTATTCCGGGTCTGCTCCGATGTTCACTGGTTCGTCCACCGACCGGGTCTACATGCTCAACGGTCAGCAGTCGAATCCGGGCCCCGGCGACCCCGCGTTCGACTGCGTGCGTGACGTCGCCGCCAGCACCTGCACCCAGCCATAGCTGCTGGAGCTTGCACCGCCAGATCGGCTCTCCTACGCTCCGGTCTTAGTGTCCGACAAGAAAGACATCTCCCAGAAGACGTTGGCGGTTCACGGCGGCGAGCCGAGGACGTATCCCTACGACGCGCTGGTGGCGCCAATCACCCAGACCGCAACCTATTCGTTCGCCGATACGGCCGAGCTGATCGCGTATTTCGAGGGACGAAAAGAACGCGAGGAGTACGGGCGCTACGGCAACCCATCGGTGCGGCTGGTGGAGGAGAAGCTGGCGGCGCTCGAGCGCACCGAGGATGCCGCTGCGTTTGCGAGTGGCATGGCGGCGGTCACCACGGCGATTTTGGCGCTGGTGAAAACCGGCTCGCACGTGATTTTGTTTGCCGACTGCTATCGCAGAACGAGGCAATTCGTGACGACGTTCCTCGATCGCTTTGGTGTATCGAGCACGCTCATCCCGCCGGCAGATGTCGAGGCCCTCGGAGCCGCGATTCGACCCGAGACCCGGTTGGTCATCGCCGAGGCGCCGACCAATCCGTATCAAACGATTCCCGACATCGAGCAACTCGTCGAGATCTGCCGCGACAACAAGGTCAAGACACTGATCGACAGCACGTTCGCGACGCCCGTGAATTTCAAGCCTGCAAACTATGGGATCGACATCGTGGTGCACAGCGCCACGAAGTATCTGGGTGGCCACAACGATGTACTCGGCGGCGTGGTGGCGGGGAAGGCCGGCCTGGTCTCGCTGGTTCGCGACTTACGCAGCGTCTTCGGCGCCTGTCTCGATCCGCACGCGGCCTACCTAATTCACCGTGGCATGAAGACATTGGCGCTTCGTGTGGAACAGCAAAACACAACCGCTCAGGCCATGGCCGAGCGGCTCGAGCAACACCCTCGGGTCCGCCAGATCTGGTATCCGGGTCTCCCCTCGCACCCAAATCATGAGACCGCCAAGCGCCTGATGAGCGGTTTCGGGGGGGTGGTGACGTTCGAAGTAGACGCCGATCTGCAGGGCACGAGCCGTTTCGTCGACGCATGCCGGATCCCTCGGATCGCGCCTAGCCTGGGGGGCGTCGAGTCGCTGATCGAGCAGCCGGCGTTGATGAGCTACTTCGAGCTCAGCACCGAGGAGCGCGAGGCGATCGGGATCAAGAACAACCTGGTGCGGTATGCGGTCGGGATCGAGGACACCGACGAACTCATCGCGGATGTGGTCGAGGCGCTCGACAGCACGGGCTGACGCATCGCCATCGATACTGCGATTCGCCTCACAAAACTGCGCTGCAACTCTTGTGCGCCACTGAAGGCGGCTCCCCCCGGACGCCGCTGACAAAGGGTGCAAGTGCGCGAAATCGCTATTGACGCGCCTAGGTGCCTAGATATACTCAGCCCCCAATGGGAAGAGAATCGATGACGAAGTCGGAGCTCATCGACGCTGTAGCCGAGCGGACGAAGATCACGAAAAGCCGAGCTGAACACGTTGTAAACTGCGTTTTTAGCGCAATGACATCGGCGCTCGAGCAAGGAGAGGGGATCGAGATTCGCGGCTTCGGGAGCTTCACGGTCCGTGCATACAAGTCGTATAGCGGGCGAAATCCTCGGACGGGAAAGCCGGTGCCGGTTCCGGAAAAGCGCCTTCCGTTCTTCAAGGTCGGCAAAGAGCTCAAAGAGCTCGTCAATGGTGGCGTCCCCGACGACGGTGTCACCGGGCCCGGCGCGTAGGGGCGAGAGATGAAACCCGAAGCGCAGCTCGCCGAGCTCAAGGGCGGGGTGGTCGACTTGCACGTCGAGTCGGAGCTCCTCGAACGTTTGAACGCCGGCAAGCCTCTCAAAATCAAAGCAGGTTTTGATCCGACGCGGCCCGACCTCCATCTCGGGCACACGGTGCTCCTCAACAAGATGCGTCAGTTTCAAGAACTCGGGCACCAGGTGGTGTTCATCGTGGGTGATTTCACGGCGCAGATTGGCGATCCCTCCGGCAGGAGCAGCACACGCCCCGTTCCGACGCGTGACGAAATTCTGGAGGGCGCGCGTACGTACGCCGACCAGGCGTTCAAGATCTTGGATCCGACGCGCACACAGATCGTCTACAACGGCGAATGGCTCGGGAAAATGGCGTTCGACGACGTCATTCGCCTCGCCGGTAAGTACACCCTCGCGCGTATGATGGAGCGCGACGATTTCAAGCGCCGTTGGGCGGAGCATCAGAGCATCTCGCTCCACGAGCTTCTCTACCCCCTCGCTCAGGCGTACGACTCGGTCGTGCTCGAATGCGATGTCGAGCTCGGCGGAACCGACCAGCTCTTCAATCTGCTCGTTGGCCGGGAGATCATGCGAGAAATGGGGCAGCGTCCTCAGATTGTCATGACGACCCCGATTCTCGAAGGAATCAACGCGCGCTCCGAAGGGGGCAAAATCGTCGGTGCGAAGATGAGCAAATCGCTGGACAACTACATCGGCGTGGCCGAGGCACCCAAGGACCAGTTCGGCAAGTTGATGAGCATCTCCGACGATTTGATGTGGCGCTACTACGAGTTGCTGTCCACCGAGCCTGCGCTCGAGGTCGAACGGCGAAAGCGCGCATGTGCCGCCGGCGAGGCGAACCCACGCGACGTCAAGATCGCACTCGGTAAGGAGCTCGTCACCCGCTACCACGACGCTGAGCAGGCCGATGCGGCGGAAGCCTCCTGGCTCGCCCAGTTTTCCAAGCGCCAAGTCCCGGACGACATGCCCCAACACGAGGTCACCCTCGATGGAGACAGCGTCTGGATCCCGAAGCTCCTCAGCGACATCGGCCTAGTGAAGAGCTCCAGCGATGGCCGCCGCCGCATCCAACAAGGCGGCGTAGAAATCGATGGCGACCGAGTAGTCGACCCCCAAGCCCAGCTCCTTAAAGGCCGCCGCTACGTCATCAAGGCGGGCAAACGGGCCTGGGCCACAGTAACGCTCAAGTAAGAGCGGGATCCTCTGTCGGAACGGGGCGCAGTCCTTCGGTTTCTCGCCTAAGAAGCCGGATGATCGTCGGGGCTTGGGAGGCGACAAGAAGTCCCCTTGACTCATAGAGTTTACGTTGTAAATATTTCGTCATGGCTCGGGCGACATTGACGGCGGAGGAGTTGGGCGCGTTTCGGGGTCGCGCGGTGGCTGCTGCGACACGGCTCTTTGCCGAGCGCGGGTATCGCGGCGTGACGTTGCGGTCGTTGGCGAAGGAGCTCGGGGTGAGTCCGATGACGCCGTATCGGTACTTCGAGAACAAAGAAGAGCTCTTCGGGATGGTGCGGACCGCCGCGTTTCGGAGGTTCGCCGATGCGCAGCGTGATGCCGTCGGGGGCATCGAGGATCCGCAAGACGCTCTTCGGGTGTTGGGAAGGGCGTATGTCGGCTTCGCGTTGGAGCAACCCGATGCCTACCACATCATGTTCGAGCTCTTGCAAGCTCCTGCCGGGACGTATCCCAAGCTCGAGGCCGAGCAGGCCCGGGCGTTTTCCTATCTTCACGCGGCGGTGAAGGCGAGCGTGGAAGCGGGTTTCTTGGAGGGAGAGTCGCTTGCCCGGGCGCACTACCTTTGGGCTCAGGTCCACGGCCTGGTTTCCCTGCACCTCGCGGGCAAGCTCGTGATGGGCTGTTCGCTCGACGAGTTGGTATCGACGGTTTTCGAAAGGCCGGAAGCGGCGCAATGAAGCGCGCCTAGGAGAACGAGATGCGAATCGGAACATCGTACAAGCAACATCCTGGCCTTGCCGATCAATGGGATGCCATCGTCATTGGCTCGGGCATCGGTGGCCTCTGCGTCGCAGCGACGTTGGCCAAGCTGGCCGACAAGCGTGTCCTGGTCCTCGAGCGGCACTACACGGCAGGCGGCTTCACGCACACGTTCCGCAGGCCAGGATACGAGTGGGATGTCGGGGTTCACTACATCGGCGATGTGTCTGATCCCCGCGGAAGCGCGCGGAGGATCTTCGACTTCATCACCGACGGCCAGCTCGACTGGGCGGACATGGGCGAGGTTTACGATCGCATCATCCTCGGCGAGAATTCGTACGACTACGTGAGCGGCCTCGAGAACTTCCGGGCACAGCTGCACGAATACTTCCCGAGCGAGAAAGACGCGATCAATCAGTATCTGGAGAAGGTTCTCAGTACGGTCAAAAAGTCGCAGCTCTTCTTTGCCGAAAAGGCGGTGCCGCCGTTCGTCTCGAAGATTTTCGGCGCAATGATGCGTCGCGGGCTGCTCAAAGACTCCATGCGGAGCACCCGCGAAGTCCTCGAGGAGCTTACGCAGAATCAAGAGTTGATAGGGGTGCTCACCGGCCAGTTCGGCGACTATGGGTTGGTTCCATCGGAGAGCAGCTTTTTCATTCACGCGATGGTCACGAGCCACTATTTCCGCGGCGCTGCATATCCCGTCGGCGGCTCCGCGCGGATCGCCGAGACCATCCTCCCGGTGATCGAGCGCGCCGGTGGCGAAGTGATCACCAACGCAGAAGTCGAGGAGATCATCCTCCAGGATGGACAGGCGGTCGGCGTGAAGCTGCTCAACGGCCGCGAGCTCCGCGCGCCCATGGTGATCAGTGATGCCGGGGCTGTGAATACATTCTCGCGCCTGCTGCCGAAGGACGCTGCGCAGGCGACTGGATTCCCGAGCAAGGTCGATCGGATAGGCTCTTCGATTGCACATCTGTCCTTGTACGTGGGGCTGAAGGGAACCACCGAGGAGCTCGGGCTCGAGAAGACGAACCTCTGGGTCTATCGGGATCACAAGCACGAGGAGAACTTCAAGCGCTTCCAGGAAGACATCCGCGCGCCGCTGCCTCTCGTGTACCTGTCGTTCCCCTCCGCGAAGGACCCGGACTTCGATCGCCGCTATCCGGGCCACTCGACCATCGAGGCCGTCACCTTGGGGCCCTACGAACCGTTTCGCGCCTGGGAAAGCACGTCGTGGAAGAAGCGCGGCGCCGAGTACGACGAGCTCAAGGCGAGTCTTTCGGAGCGCTTGTTGGCGTCCCTGCACAAACACGCCCCCGGCACGCGCGGCAAGGTGGAGATTGCCGAGCTATCGACACCGCTCACGACCCGCAACTTCGCGGCGCACCCTCATGGTGAAATCTACGGGCTACAGCACACGGCACACCGATTCGAGCAACGTTGGCTTCGTCCGAGCACACCGATCAAGGGCTTGTACCTGACGGGCGCCGATGTGTGCTCTGCAGGTGTGGTTGGCGCCTTGATGGGCGGAATGCTTTGTAGCTCCGCCGTGCTGCAAGGAAACGTCCTCGGCCGCGTGCTGAAACATCAGGCGTCAGGGTCAGGTGCAAGGGCGACAACGCCCCAGACCCCTGCGCGCGCCTAGAGCCCGGCTACGCGGATCACCGCGTCGCGCGACGGCAGGTCGTCACCCATGCGTTCGAGCAGCACGTCCGCCGGGCAACGAGAAGCTTCGAGCAGCGCCCGTAGCGGGCGAAGCAAGACGGTTTCGTCCTCGCCCTCATCGTTCTGGTCGCCGATTCGCCGCAAACCGGCCTCGGCGAGCTCCAGTATCTGACCGGCCCAATCGGCCGCTTCGCGGTTCATGAACTTCGTCTGGACGCCATGTCGTGCGAGCGCGTCTCGTTGACGCTCGACTTCGGGGAACGACCAGCTGTCCACCAACCCCTCGAGCGCGCTGAAGCTGTCGCCGTCGTACAGCAGTCCCTTCCAAAGCGCGGGGAGAGCGAACGAGAGCTCCGGCCGTTGTACGTCTGCGCCACGGTATTCGAGCGTGCTCTTGAGCCGCACTTCCGGGAAGAGCGTGCTGAGATGGTCCACCCAATCGCCGTAGTGGGCCCGAATGCCTTGGAAGCCCTCTTCCATGAAGGACCGAAACGTCTGGCCGGTGTTGTAGAAGGCCTTGCCGTTGCGCTTCACCAGAAACATCGGCGCCCGCAGCGCCCATTCGACGTACTCCATGTACGACGGATGATCTTTCCACGCGAAGGGCAAGAGCCCGGACCGGTCCGGGTCCATGTGAAGCCAAACGAGTGCACGATACGAACGGTAGCCGCTACGCTTGCCACCCTCCCATGGACTGTTGGCAAACATGGCGGTGACGATCGGTTGGGCGCGCAAACCCACTCGGAGCTTGCGCATCGCGTCTTCTTCGGACGCGTAGTCGAGGTTGGCCTGGACGGTGCAGGTCTTGGTCATCATGTCCCCAGCCATCGAACCGCGCGTGGGCATGTACTCCCGCATGACGTCGTATCGCATCTTCGGTACCCACCCGAGCTCCTCCACCGACGCAAATGGGTGGCAGCCCAGCCCGAGCCACACGAGCCCGAGGTCGTCGATGACCGGCCGTAGGTCTGCCCAATGGGCATCGGACTCCGCCTTGCCGTCGTGCACCGTCTTGTACGGCGCTCCGGACAGCTCGATCTGCGACCCCGGCTCGAGCGTCACCGAAGCGCCCTCGCGCCGAAGAGCGATGATCGGTCCGCCCTCGGTCTCACGCTCGGGCGTCCAGCCATGCTCTGCGATCAACCGCTCGAAGATCGCCACCACGCTCGTCGCGCCGTCGTAGGGCAGGTGCGCCCCACTAGCTTTTTGCACTGCGATTCGCTCGGCTTCGGTGCCTACCAGCCAGCGCTCTCCGCGGCTTCTCGGCATCGTGGAAGAGCACGAGCAAGTCATCCATCCCGCGAAGGGGTTCATCGGGTTTCGGCAACGTGTCCTCTGAGTCCGTCCGTGGGGCGCGGGACCGTACCACGAAGGGCGCATCCATGCCGCCAGGCCGTAGCAGTTCGCGGTTGCACCGACGGCCCGGACGTGGTGGAACACCCCGGTGGATCGACTACTCGGGCTTCTCCGCGAGCGCGGTTTCCGTCGCGGCAACTTCGTGCTGAGCTCTGGCAAAGAGAGCGACTTCTTCATCGACTGCAAGCCAGCCGTGCTTTGCGCCGAGGGTCACGTGCTGGTCGGCCAGGCATTGATCGCCCAAATTCGCGACGTCCTAGGTCCGGTTTCGGCGGTCGCGGGCGTCGAGCTCGGCGGATGTCCGCTCGCATCCGCGGTCGCGTCGGCATCTTGGGCAAACAACGACCCGATCGATGCCGTGTACATTCGCAAGTCCACCAAGGAGCACGGCACCCGTAAGATGCTCGAAGGGGCAGACCATCTCGACGCAAACGCGAAGCTCGTGATCGTCGAAGACACGGTGACCACGGGGGGCTCGACACTTCGTGCGGTGCAGGCGGTCCGTGATGCGGGCTTCGAAGTGGCCGGCGTGATCGCAGTGGTCGACCGACTCGAAGGAGGAGCGGCGGCGATTCGAGACGCTGGGGTGTCGTTCAGCACGCTCTACGACCGGACCGATTTCATGGGGGACGCATGAGCGGACGGGTGCTTTTGGGGCTCGTGCTGGTCGCGGCCGTCGCCGTGTCAGGCTGCAAACCGAAGAAGATCTCCATGCAACCCGGTGCGCGAACATTCACACCCGATTCGTACCTGGGTGTCTGGGAGGCCTGGACTCGCGACAAGGAGTCCTTTTCGTGGAAGGCGCTCTCTCACGAGATTCACGTGGCCGCGACGTTCGAGTCCTGGGAGTTCCGCTGGGCCTACGTCGTCCGCTACGCGTATGACTACAGCCTCAAGCCTGAGGCGCGCGACGAGATGCTCGACGCCAGCCTGGCGAGCTCTCGGCAGGAGCACCGCTTTTTCGTTGCCTTGTCCGGGATGGACTTCAGAGAATCCAACCTGGCCGGCAAAACGTCGGCCTGGCGCGTGCTGCTGATCGATCCGGCGGGCAATCAGACGATTCCCGTGCTCATGGAGCGTGTCAGGCGGCCCACAGCCGTCGATCGGGTCTACTTCCCCTCAGGTCAATTCGTTCCGGGAGACCTTTCGCATCACCTTTCCAGCCGTCGAGGCCGATGGGCGACGGACCATCCCGGACGGGGCCCAATTCATGATTCTGCGCTTTACCGGGGCCCGCGGCAGAGCCGACCTCCGTTGGGATCTGCAGCCTTCCAAGGGCGGTTGACGAAGGTTTGACAGGCTCGAACGAGGCTCGCTATCATTTGTTCGTTACGTAAGCCTTTGTAACGAATGAGAAAACGGACCGCGGGGAGGTTCAAAATGATTGTGCGCCATAGGGGGTGGGCGGTTGCAGTTCTTGTTGCAGCGCTCGGGTTGGGTTGTCACGCGGCCGAAAATGATCCGGAGGGGCAAGCCAGCGAGCTTTCCGATCCGGTTCGCAGAGAGAACGCGGTCTTCAATCTCAAGGGGATCTACACCGAAACGCTTGCCGCGAACGGTGGCGATCGGAGCAGCCCGGAGGTCAAGGCGGTTGCCGATGTGATCGTCGATCCGCTCACTCGGGCTTACCTCGAGCACCCAGAAGACCGTATCAACGGGCTCGGGATTCTGAATCTCCTGTACGAGATGCAGGACGCGCGCAGCCTTCCGGCGCTCCTCGCAGCGTTGAACTGGCGAACCGAGGTCTCGGAAGAGCACGCGATCAGCGCCGCCAAGACGATCCAGTTGATCGAGGTGCCCGCCGGGGAACGGGCCGCCGTGGTCCAGGCGCTCGCGCAGTCGCTCGAGCGCATCACCGACTCGCGCCAAAAAGACACCAACATGCGAATAGCGATGATTCGCGCACTCGGTTCGCTGCATGACAAGGGCGCCACCGCCATATTGGCGACCGTCGCCACCAAACAAGACGAGCGACAGAATTTTTTCATCAATCGTCTGGCGGCCCAGCAACTCGGAGAGCTCAGGGATCCGGCTGCGATTCCAGCCCTCATCAAATGCTTGTTCCTATTCGCCCCGAATGATCCACGGCTGCGCATGAACGATGTCGCTGCCGAGGCGCTGATCCTCGTCGGCCGTCCTTCACTCAAGCCGCTCCTTGGCGTGCTTGCCGGCAAGGATGCGAGCGCCAACGCGATCGCGAAGCACTACATCCACGCCGTCAAAGCCCGCAGGCCTGACCTCGCCAACGACATGACCGTTCGACAGGTGACCGGCGGCGAGGCGAGCTTTGCGCTCGGCGCACTCGGATTCTCCGAGGCGTTGGATCCGCTTCTTCAAGAGACGGCTTCGTCGGACAGGGCCCGCAAGCTCAACGCGGCCATCGCACTGGTACGCCTCAACGTCCCAGCCAGCAAGAAGGACCGCGTACGTTCAGCCCTGAAGAAGGTCTACGGGGAGTTCCCGAAGGGCACCGAGGGTGTCGCGCTGCGCGGCCAGCTGCTCGCGGCGATCACGCACACGTACGACGCCGAGCTGATGCCGTTCATCTACGCCCAGGCCACCGACAAGAAGGCGAATGAGATGCTGCGATTCATCGCCGTCCAAAACTACGCGCTCCTCGCCAACAAGGCGGAGGCCGCGAGCATCGCCAACATCATCGCGAAGGAAAAATCCGCCGCGGCAGGTGGCTACAAAGAGAAATTTCAGGAGCTGATCGACCTCGCGAACGAATGCGACACCAGCGTGGACTGTTGGGTTTCCAAAGCGGGTAGCGCGGACAGCAACAAGGCGCGCAAGGGCGCTTACATGCTAGGCCGTTACGCCAAAGGCAACGAGACGGCCATCGACGCGCTGGTTAGCCAACTCGGCAGCGACGACATTGGCGTTCGTCTGGCCGCACTCATTGCACTCGACCAGATCGCCGTGAAGGGGAGTCAGGGAGCCGTCGCGAAGGTCGACGAGCTTCGGAGCCACGAAGAAGGCCAGTCGGTGTGGACCCAGTTCCGCAGGGAGGCGCTGCCGATTCAGGCGCGCCTTCGAAGCCGAGCCGGTGAAGCTGGCTGAGCTCAGCGGCAGGCCAGCTTTGATACGCGTCGCGATCGCCACGGCCGTGCTTGGCGCTACGGCGTTTGCTGGATGCAAGCGCGAGTCGGAGGAGCCTCGGTTCGCGCATCCAGATCAGACCGTCGTGCTTGACGTGGTGGCCCGGGTCGGAGCGACGTCGATCGGCGCGTCTGAAGTCGCGAGTCGTATGGCGGCCGACGGGCTCGGCGCGGAGGCCGTCATCGAGCAACTGATCAAAGAGGCGGTCTTGGTCCAGGAAGCGGAGCGATCGGGCGTTGCCGCGAGTCGAGACGACGAGCTCGGCATCGAGCGCCTCATGGTCCGGACGATGCTTCGCGACCTGGAGAAGGAGAACACGCCCGAGTCCATCTCCGGGGAAGAGCTCCGCGAGGCCTACGCGTTGAACGCCAGCGAGTTCCAAGTGCCGGAGCGTCGCCGTTCCTGGCACCTCCTGGTCCAGTCACAGAGCGAGGCCGCAGAGGCACTCGCCGAGTCGATCTTATGGGAGTTGCAACGAGCCGAGGACCCCCGAACCGTCTACGATCGCTACGCGGACGGGGCGCCCGGGGACGGGAGCCTCCAAGTCAAAGCCGAGGAGCTTCCCGCGATCACCGAAAAGGCCAGTCTAAAGAAGGCTTATAAAAACGCGGTGTTTGGAGCCAAATCCGAAGGGCCAGTCAAGAATGTAATCCAGACTTCGTACGGGTGGCACGCCATCGTGGTGAGCGAGATCCTGCCCGGGGACATGCGCACATTCGAGGAGGTCGAAACAGAGCTCCGCGAACGCCTGAGCCAGCAGAGACGGCTCGGCGCTATCGTCGCCATCGTACAAGGCCTCGAAGCGGAGGGCTTGGTCCGCTACGACGAACAGGGCGTCCAACGGCTACTGTCCATGCCCGGCCTGCCCAAAAGGGCGGAGTAACCCCCCTGTCACTGACGCTGCAAATACCCAGCTAGAGGTCCCAAAGCCACATGTCCTCAGGGGCGATGGAGCCGGGCGCTTATCGGGGTGCGCCGAGCCTGGTTGGTGTCACTCCACGGACTGCAGCAGCGCGCCCCGGACTTCGTAGACCCGCGGCGGGCGTGCGGGCGCGCGCTCGGGTGAAAACGAATCCACCGAGGTAACCGGCGTCACGCCCGAACCGTTCTTCAGCGCATCGGTGAGCGCTTGCCGGGTCTGGTTGCCCTGCCGCAGGGTCGCGGAGATCATGCGATAGGCGTCGTAGCCGTACGCAGCGAACATCTGCGGGGCTCTTCCGTACCGGGTCTCATACGCCGTTCGGAAGTGCTGATTGAGAGCCGCTTCAGAGGCTGCGTAGAACGGCAGCGCGATGAACGCGCCCTGAAGGTAGCGCTGCGCCCGGCCGACGAGCTTGGGTGACCAGCTCAGACTCGGAAGCAGGAAGTGAACCTCGCGCTCCGCGTGTTCCGGAAGCGTGCCGCCAGCGATGCTCCACGCCCCCTCGGCGGCGAAGGTGGGGGCAATGAGCGCGACCTGATCCGCCACATCGGCGAAGAGCACGACGTCGCATGTCGTTTCGAGAACGGTTCGCACGTAGTCGACGAACGATTTGGTGCCCGGCGGATACGCGACACCGTCGCAATAGATTCCGCCGGCCGCCGCGACCTCTTGGTCGAACAGGCGCTCGATCGTGCGCCCGTAGCCGTGGTCCGGATAGAGAACCACGAACCTCGACAGCCCCCTCGCGCGCGCCTTGCCCACCAGTGCTGTGAGCTCGTCGCGGGGACTATAAAGAAATCGAAACACTTGCTCGCCGGCGCTCGTCGTCTCCTCGGAAGCCGAAAAGCTCAGGAGCGGGACCCCCGCACGCCGCGTCGAGGCGGCCGCTGCCTCCGTGGTCCGACTGCCGACCGGCCCGAGTACCGCCACGACTCGTTGGTTCCCTATGAGGGACTCCACCGCTGCGGTCGTTCTCGAGGGGTCGCCGGCGGTGTCCTCGACCACGAGCTCCGGACCGCCCTCGTCGAGCGCGGCGAGTTGCATGCCCTGCAAGAGCTGACGGCCCACCTCACGCCCGCGTCCGCTCAACGGGAGCAGCGCGCCGACGACATACGGATTGCCGTGAAGGAACTCATCGGCCCGCGCGACCAGCATGGTGACTTCGGGGTTCTCGATGGAATCGCTCACGCGCAACGCGTCGGAAGCCCGTACCACCGACTCTGCGTCCTGCGTGTCGAGGGCGTGGAGGAGCAGTCGCATCGACACAGCGACGTGGGGCAGGGCGCCGGCCCGCAGCTCGTCGAACAGCAACGCCGTCTCTTCGATCGTGAGCTTCTGAACCAACAGAGCGAGCGCAGCGTCCACGCGCTGGGGGTCCGGCGGGTCGCCGCCCTGCTCGATGAGCGCGTCCAACACCTGGAGGGCTAAGGTCGCGCTGGTCGTCTGCTCCGCGGCAATCACCGCCGTGTCCCACAACAGCGCCTGCTCTTCGCTCGAGAAGCGCTCTGCGGCGAGCGGTTCGATGGTCTGAAGCGCCCGCTCCGGGTCCCCTAACTGCAGCTGACAGGAGCCCAAGTAAAGGGATGCACGGAGCGCGATGGCCTGGTCGGCGCTGTCTTGGGCTTGTTGAAAGTGCGCCATCGCGCTCTGGCACCGGCCGATGTCGGACCCCAGGACGCCGAGCTCGAGACGGGCCAGGTCCGCCTCCGCGGTCCCCGGGTGGCCGATGATGAATGTCTCGTACGCGTTCTGCGCGCCCCGGATGTCGCCACTCGATGCGAGGGCCCGCGCTCGCGCGATTTGCGCAGGGGGCGCCGTCTCGAGCGGGCTTTCGACTTTTTTCGGCGCGCAGCTGGCGAGCAGGGTCAACGCGGCACACAACAACGCGATTCTCAACATCCGGGCGCACGATACATGCCGAACCGCCGCCCCGCCATCCACGCGCTAGCCCGCGGCGTCCCAGCACTGCGCCAGGCTCGCGAACTCCTCGATCGAGAGCGTTTCGCCGCGTCTTGCGGGGTCGATGCCCGCTCCGCTCAGGGCGTGGTCGGCCCGGTCCGCGTTCCCCAAGGCGCGCAACGCATTGCGAAGCGTCTTTCGGCGCATCTGAAACGCCGCGCGAACGACGGATTGGAAGGTCTCCGTCTCCTCGGCCAGGGGTATCTTACGCGGAAGGAGGCGGACCACCGCGCTGTCCACCTTGGGTGCAGGATAAAACGACCCCGGCCGCAATCGGCATACCGTCTCGATCTCGAAGGCTGCCCGCGTGAACACGGTCAACGCTCCATACTGCTTGGTCCCCGGCTCTGCGACGAGTCGGTCCTTCACCTCGCGCTGCACCATCATCACAGCGCCGTGTAGAACGCCGCGATGCGCGATCACCCTCCGCAGGATGGCGCCGGTCGCCTGATACGGGAGATTGCCAGTCACGACGAGCTTCGACCCACAGGCGCTCGAATATTCCGCGAGATCGACTTTCGCAGCATCGGAATGGCGCAGCTCCAAGCGTTCCTGATCCGAGAACTCCGCCCGCAGCACCCGAACCATGTCCCGGTCCAGCTCGACACCGAGGACGTGGCAGCCCCGCTCGAGCAGGGCGTACGTCAGTGCCCCGAGACCCGGTCCGAGCTCGACGACCTGATGGCCCAGCGCCGCCGTGGCGTCCGCGATCTGGGTTATGGCGCCCGGTTGTATCAAGAAATTCTGAGAGAACGATCGCTTCGGAAGCAGGTCGTATTTCCTAAGGAGATCCCGTGCATCGGGGGGGAGCGCCTCGATCGCCCGTCATTGGGTCAACCATTCAAGATCATGGAGTTTTTGGTACTCAGGAGGCATGGAAGATCTTCTTTTGTCACACCCGTTGTCAGGCGGGAAGGCGTTATTATATTGGTGTGGCCGACAGATTGACCTACGTTAAAGACAGAGGAACCAATGCTTCCAGGCTTCATCATCGACCAAATCCGTCAACGTGAGGAAGAAGAGCAGGCTGAGCGCCCGAATCCTCAGATTGAGCTTCACCTCCCGATTCCGGAAGGCTCGAAGGCGCCGGAGCGCGACGAGGAGTCCGACCGGGGCATCGTCATCATCGATCTACTCGGCCAGTGATCGTCTGCTGATCGCCTGCCGGGGCCGCTAGGGCCGCTAGATCGGCTACACTGGAGGTGTGTCAGATCGTGCCGTACTGAGCCTGGCTGAGCTGGCTAGCTCCCTGTCCGCTGCTCTGCTGGGTCCCGAAGCAGAGCGAACGAGTCAGGGCGATCGCCAGACCATCGAGGCTGACTTGGTCTGGTGTCAGGTGGAGCGCGGGCAGCTCGGCGAGGCTTTTCGGCTGATGTGGGAAGCCGGCAATGAGCCGGAGCTGGCTGCGGCACGCCAACTCACACGTGCGGAGCTTCAAGCCTACTGCGGCAACGAAGACGCGGCGCTCGCGTTGATCGCCGACTTCGAGGATGCGGGGCCCGCCGTGTCGATGGTCCGTGCGCGCGTCGCGCGGTCACGTGGGGACTGGGAGTTGACGTCCCGCCATGCGGTGGCGGCTGTGAACGCGCCGGGCGGGGCCGGCCGAGCGCGGCTGCTCGCGGCCCGGGCGAGCGCCGAGCTCGGACGTCGGGAAGAGGCGGTACAGCTTCTCGACCAGGTCGCGCAAGAGACGGCACTCGACGCTCTGAGCGTTGCGGCCTTGCGTGCGCGCGTCTCTACGGACGACTCGATGCAAGCGCTGATCTCGACTGCGGAGCGCGCGCGACAGCAGGGCGCGGAGCGCATATGCGCGGACGCTTGGGCCGATGTGAGCGCGCTGTGCCGCTCTTGCGACGACACCGAGGGGATGCGCAAGGCGGCCGTGCGCGCCGTCGAGCTCTGGGACGATATGGCTACCTCCTTGCCGCCCCCTCTGCGGGCCGGGTTCTGGTGTGACGCCACGCGGCACGCGGTTCGAAAGACCTCGAAAAGGCAACAGGCCGCGCCTCGAGCGGCCGCGACAAGCGGCCTCGCTCCTTTGCTGCTCAGTCTGCGACGACTGGCGAGCGAACGGGATCTCGACAAGCTTCTGAGCGCGATCACGGACGGTGCGCTGACCTTGAGCGGAGCAGAGCGCGGATTCGTGTTACTCGTGGACGACAACGGAGCCCTCGAAGCGAGAACGATTCGCGGCGCCCAGACCGAGCTGGGTGAGCAAACGGCGGCCTTCAGTCGCTCGATCGCCGAGACCGTGCTCATCGACCGGGTTCCTGTCGTGACGGTTGATGCGGCACACGACTCGCGGGTCCAGGACTACATGTCCGTCCATCAGCTGATGCTGAAGTCCGTGGCGTGCCTGCCGATCGAGTCGCGCGGCCGAACATGGGGAGTTCTCTATCTCGAGCATCGAAGCGCGCGCGGACGCTTCTCGGGCACCGACCTGTCGTTGCTTCGAGCCTACGCGGATCAAGCTGCGATAGCGATTGAAACATCTCGTCTTTTCGAACGCATCGAAGCGCAAAACCACGACCTCGAGCGCGCCAACGGGGCCTTGCGTGAGGCCAACGAGCACCTCGAGCAGCGACTTCAAGGGAAGACCGAGGCGCTGCAGCGAACCCAGCGTGAGATCGCACGCATTCAGGCGTCGAGCGCACGGGGGGACCGATGGGGCCTCATCGGAGCAAGCGACGGGATGCGCAGAGTGTACGAGGTGCTCGACCGCGTGGCGGTCAATGATGTACCGGTCGTGATCATTGGCGAGAGCGGCACCGGCAAGGAGCTCGTCGCCCGCGCAGTCCATCGAGGCAGCCATCGCGCCGAGGGGCCGTATGTGTCTCTCAACTGCGGCGCGATTCCCGACGGCCTCCTCGAGAGTGAGCTGTTCGGTCATGTCGCGGGCGCGTTTACAGGGGCCACGCGCGCCCGGGAGGGTGTCTTCCGCCAGGCCGACGGAGGCACACTGTTTTTGGATGAAATCGCGGACATGCCGCCGCGGATGCAGCTAGATTTGCTCCGTGTGTTGCAGGAGCGACGCGTCCGACCCGTGGGCAGCGAGGACGAGCACTCGATCGACGTTCGCCTCGTCACCGCAAGCAAACGGCCGCTCCGCGACCTCATCGAAGAAGGAACGCTGCGGGAGGACCTCTATTACCGACTCGCCGTGGTGGAGCTCGAGTTGCCGCCGCTCCGGGCGCGGCGTTCAGACATTGCGCTGCTTTGCGGTCATTTTCTGCGTCGCATCGCCGACGAGCACAGCGAACCCAAGAAGCGTCTGAGTCCGAGCGCGATCCAGCGACTGAGCGCCCACGACTTTCCGGGCAATGTCCGCGAGCTAGAGCACCTCCTCGTCAACGCGGCGGTCTTTTGTGCCGGAGATACCATCGAGGCCGAAGAGCTAGCAATCGAGACAGGTCACAGCCTACCGCCCACCAGCTCCGGCGCCGACAACTTCCGCGACTTCAAAGACGCCGAGCGCGATCGCATCGTACAGACCCTCAACGCGCATGGCTGGAACCGAGCGAAGGCGGCACGCGCGCTCGGGATGGCGCGCAGGACATTCTATCGCCGCCTCAAGGAGCACGCCATCGAGCTTCCGCGGGGCAAGGGTGCGTCCGGCGCGACGAGCTAGAGGCCATCCGGCGATACTGCGGTTGATACCCCGGCGTCGTATTTGTCCGGCGTCTCCCCCGGCGGCAGGTAGAGAGGCGGCTCGCCCGGTCGCGACCAGTCCACCCAGTAGACGGCCTTCGAGCGGACATCCACGTGGACGAAGCTACTGCGAGGGTAGTAGCCGACGCCGATTTTGGTCAGCATGAGACAATAGTCGCGCAGCACCTCGTTCGGCACGCCTTCGACACGGATGTCGATGGCTTCCCCGGTGGCGTGACGGCTCGACCCGTTGTTGTCCCCGTTTTGCGAGCGGTAGGCGCTGACGACGACAATCGTCCGGCCATTGAAATGGTCCGCGAGGTACGCGAGCACTCGCAAGAGTCGAGCGTGCGGACGCTTCACTTCGTCATTGTCGCGATCCCGAAGGAAGCGTGCCAGGCGCGCACGGGCCTTCGGGTCCGGCTTCCCGGCCTTGTCGAAAAGGCGAACTTGTAGGGTCTCGTGGCTGGCGGGGCGTTCGAGGGTGACGAGCCCGTTCAGGATCGTGTTGCGCGCCTTGGTCGCCTTGGCATGCGCACTGTAGCCGGGCAGCTCCAAGCGCTGCCCAACCCGGAGCGTGGCACCGGGTTTGAGTCGATTGGCCGCAGCAAGCTCTTTCACCGACACTTTGTTGAGCTGCGCAATGCCGGTCAGGGTCTGCCCCGGGTAGACGTAGATCACGCCTTTGGGCGGGATTCGCAGAACCTGGCCCACCCGGAGATTCGAGGTCTTCTTCAAGCGATTGGCGGCCGCGAGGTTGGTGACGGATACCCGGTAACGCTTTGCGATCGCGCCCAGCGTTTGGCCTTGCTGCACGGTGTGCTTGCGCTGCGCATATGCAGGCACATGCAGGAGGAGGACCACGAACACCACAGCAACAGCACGCCAAACCCCAATCGAGCTCATCACGACGTGGCGAGTATTGATGAGTCACGGGGCAGGGCAACTAACCGGCGCGCACCTCGGTTTTTTTGCCTTCGGTGTCGAGCATTGCGACCATCGAAATTCGATACGTTTGCTCGTTGACAATCGGTGGGTTCGCGCGTTGAGCACAAGCAGTGCCCGACGATCGCGGACGTCTGCGTTCCGCTATGCAGGTTCACATGACTTATATATAATTAGCACATAAGTTAGCGATAAATTGTCCTAAGTTGCTTGACCCTAGGGTGCTTCGGTCATAGCCTTCTTGAAGAGTGACGCGGGTTGCGTTGCTCCTCTAGAGAGCCAACTCATGACCTACGAACCAGAGGCAAACGAAGCGATGCAAAAGCCCAATACGTTGGGTGCGTCGGCCTCTGATGCCAGCGAGCACGAAGGGGCTGTCAAGCCCAACGCGAGCAAGAAAGGTGGCAACAAGCCCAACAATGTTCGCAAGATTCGGATCGAACGCATGATGTCGAAAGCTGAGTTGGCTCGGCGCGCGAACCTATCGGTGTTGACGATTGATCGTGTCGAGAAGGGTTTTGGATGTCGGATGGACACAAAACGAAAGATTCTCGAAGCTTTGGGTCTGAGGCTCGCCGACAGGGTACGTGTGTTCGGCGAGGAGGAGTAACGTGTCTACATGCCGTCCGAGGGGAAGAACTTAATCGGCGTCGACATTGGTTCGAGCTCGATTAAAGTCTGTGAAATCAAAGAGGGGCGCCGGGGGTCACGAACCATCACCAGGTTCGGTTATCATCCTCTGCCCGCCGAAACCATCGTCGATGGGCACATCATCAACTCCGGAGCTGTCGTCGACGGGCTGGAGAAGCTGTTCGCCAACAGCAAGCGCCGCAATATCGCGCTTCGGGCCAGCGGGCACAGCGTAATCATCAAGAAGATCACGATGCCGTTGATGACGGCCGCCGAGCTTCACGAGCAGATCAACTGGGAAGCCGAGCAGCATATCCCGTTCGACCTCGAAGAGGTGCACGTGGACTACGAGGTGCTGCACGAGCGCACGGATCACGGCCAGATGGACGTGCTCCTCGTGGCTGCCAAGAAGGAAGAAATCACCGATCTCACGAACCTGGCGATGGAAGCTCGACTTCGGCCCATGGTTGTAGATTTGGACGCCTTCACCGTGCAAAACGTGTTCGAGGCAGGCTACGGCGCGGCCGCGGAAGACGAAACCACGGTACTGGTGCACTGCGGGGCGTCCACGACGACCGTGAATATCCTCGCAGATGGCACGACCGCTTTCACACGCGACATCGCCAACGGGGGCAACGCCATTACTGAAGAGATTCAGAGGCAGCTCGGCGTCGGCCGAGACGAGGCCGAAGCGTACAAATGCGGAGGCGAAGGGCGCGGCATCGTACCGCGAGAGGTGCCCGAAATCGTCAACCAGGCAGTCGAACAGCTCGCTGGCGAGATTCAGCGTTCGCTCGACTTCTACCTGGCCACGAGTGGGGACCGCGAGTTGAGCCGTATCTGTCTCTCGGGCGGGACGGCGAGCATTCAGGCGCTTCTCGACATCCTTCAAGACCGCGCTCAGGTAAACGTCGAGCTACTCGACCCCACCCGCGTGGCCGACGTCGACGAGAGGGCCATCGCGGACTTGCAAGGCCGGGCATCCCAAGCAGTGGTGAGCATCGGCCTTGCCCTACGCAAAGAACGGGAGCGTAGCTGATGGTCCGCATCAATCTGCTGCCCACCGACAAGAAGAAGCGCGCCCGGCGCATCGCCCCTTCGCCACTTCCGGGTGGCGACTTCGGCCTCGCGACCTGGGGTGCAATTTATGGCGGTGCGATCGCGATATGGCTCGTCGTGCTGGGCGTGCTGTATTTCGCACAGAGCGCTCAGCTCGAGACGGTGGCCCAAGAGAACAAGACGCTCGAAGCCCGCCGGGATGAGCTGCAGGGCAAGACCAAGGGCCTGGCCGAAGTCGAAGGGCGCCTCGAGAAGAGCAGGCGCCTCGAAAAGGTCGTCGAAAAGCTCGAGCGGGCCCGGCGCGGCCCGACGCGTGCCGTCATGGAGCTGTCCAAAGTGTTGAGCAGCCCGGGCGGCCCGACGATCAATCCCGCCGAGCTCGAGCGCATGCGAGAGGACAACCCGCTCGCCGGATTCAACGAATCGTGGGACGTGCGGAGGCTTTGGCTCACCCGTTTCGAGGAGGTCGAGCGTGAATGCAAGATCACCGGGATGGGCCGCTCGAACGAAGACGTTGCAGAGTTCTTGCGTCGACTGACCCTTAGCGAGATCTATGAGAGCGTGACGCTGCAACGAACCCGTGCGACGAACGACCAGGACACGGGGCTCCAGGTCGTTGGCTTCGATATTACCTGCAAGGTGCGATACTAATGGCCAGTCTCGAGGACACGTTCGTTGGACTGCCCGGGTGGGGCAAAGCGCTCGCGCTCGTCGGCGTGCTCGGTCTGTTGGGCGCTGGCTACTACAGCGTGATTTACAGCAGCGTTTCCGGGGACCTCGAAGCGGCGGCGAAGAAGCAGAAGCAGCTCCAAGAGCAAATCCGCGACGCCGAACGCCGGGAAAAACAGTACCTCGAGCTCACCCAAGAGCTGGCAAACCGAGAGGTCGCCGATCGCCAGAACCGGCGAGTTCTGCCGGAGAACGCCGAGATTGCAGCCTTCCTGCAGGACCTCAACCGCGTGGCCGAGCTAAGTGGGCTGACGATTCGCCTCGTCGAGCCCCGCCCGGAACAACGCCAGGAGCTGTATTCGAAAATTCCGGTTGTTCTCGCCCTCACGGGCCGATTTCACCAAATGGGAAAGTTCTTTTACAACGTCAGCAAGCTCGACCGCGCGATCAGCATGGAGAACATCCGCATGACGCAGCCAAAGTTGCTGCCCTCGGGAGAAATGCTCATCAACGTGGACGTTCGCGCGACCACCTATAGGCGTCCGCCGGCCCAAAGGAAATAGCCGCCCATGAGCTCAAAGATTCGAATTTTCGGCTCCTTACTACTGCTCGCAGCGGTTGGGCGTGGCGGGCTGCGGTGGCGACGAGGAGGAGTATCATGGACTGGGCCTTGGCGCGGCCGCGGACCGTGACGCTTCGGGGGAGGGGTCGGGCGAAGGCGGTGCCGGGCGATCCGCGGCGCAACTCGACTCCGGCCCAGCCATCTACACCGACGACGACTTCTCGGAGCTCGACATCCAAAAGCGCGATCCCGTTCCGATCGTTCGCCAGGGCATTCAAGGCGCAGGCAGCCGCGCCGGCGCAGCGCCGTGTGCTCTTGCCAAGCACGAGCCTCGATGAGATGAAGCTCATTGCCATCGTGACTGGCATCGCTACGCCGCGAGCGATGCTTACAGACACTGCGCAGGTGGGACATGTGATCCGCCGCGGTGACTATATCGGTCGTCCCGAAGTGGTACAGACCGGGGGTTCAGAGGGAATGCCAGTCACACTGAACTGGCGTGTCGATCGAATCCGGCCTGGTTCGGTCGTGCTGACCCGCGAAGACCCGACCTCGCCCGACAAACCACCGTTGACCCGTGTGATGCCCCTTCACGAAGGCGGCGAAGCACCGCAACTCACGGCTCCCTGACTTTCGACAGATAGTCGGTCGTTTTCTTGCGCCGGCCCTTGCTGGCGTTCGATGATTAAGGCCTGGCAGAGGAGTCAGGAATGCGTATTCAGTGGGGTCTTGCAATCGCCGTCGCGGCAACGTTCTCTTGGGTCAACCTGGCTCAGGCAACCGGGTCCGAAAATCGAAGACGTGCGTCTCGAACACAAGGATGGTCGCGACCGCGTCGTGATCGCGCTCTCCGGCGATGCCGAGTTCCGCGTGTCCACACGTGCGGGTGCGCCGCCTCGCCTCGAGGTGCTTGGCGCGCGAATCGGCTCGGGTGCCAAGCGGCGCCTCGAAGCTCCGCGGGGCTCGGTGTTCCGTTCGGTCGAGCTCGAGCAGAGGGGCGACCGAGCGGTCGTCGAGGTTCACGGCGCCGACGGGGCGGTCGGCACTGCGATTCGTTCGGGGTATCGAATCATATGGATGTTCTCGCCGACTGTTACGGAGACGCGTCCGCGCACGCGGACCATCGCCCGCGAGAGGGACTATGCTGCAGAGATCGATGGCCCAGAGGTCGCAGGCTTCCTGAGCAAGCTCCCGGGGCAGGTCAGCGGAGCCTCCCCCCGGCGCTACTCGGGTCGTCGTATCGACCTCGACTTCAAGGACGCGGACATCCACAACATCCTTCGCCTGCTCTCCGAGGTAGGTGGGGTGAACGTCGTCACGGCGGACAACGTCGGTGGAACGGTCACGATTCGCATGCGCGACGTCCCCTGGGACCAGGCGCTCGACGTCGTCCTTCAGGCGAAGTCGCTCGGCATGGTGCGTCAGGGCAACTTGCTCCGCGTCGCGCCATTGGCTCAGCTCGAACAAGAGCGAGAAGCAGCGATCGCTCGGCAGAAGCAGCAACAACAACTTGCTCCGCTCGAGACCCGTCTCATACCCGTGAGCTACGCAACCGCTCAAAACATGCAGCCGAGGGTGCGTGAGCTTCTCACGGAGCGAGGCAGCGTCTCGGTGGACACTCGCACCAACATGCTGATCGTTCGTGACATCGTCGGGCAGCTCGACGACGTCGAAGATTTGGTGCGAAACCTGGACACTCAGACTCCGCAGGTGTTGATCGAGTCGCGCATCGTCGAGGCGAGCAGCTCGTACTCGCGTGATATCGGTATCCAGTGGGGTGGCGCCGCGGTCATGAGTAGCGCGACGGGTAACCCCACCGGCCTTCGCTTCCCGTCGGACATCGGTATCGCGGGTGGCGTTCCCGTCGACAGCGCGCCGCCACAGGGGCTCTCGCCGTTCAACGGGACGGTGAACAATCCGAACTGCGCATTAAACCTGCCCGCGGTCACCGGTAACGGCGCTGGTGGTGCGCTTGGCTTGACCATGGGCAGCCTGAGCGGCGCGGTGAACCTCAACGTCCGATTGAGCGCTGCGGAAGCGGCGGGCTCTGTACGAATTATCAGCTCTCCGCGCGTCCTGACCCTAGACAACAACGAGGCATCGATCTCGCAGGGTACGTTGATTCCGTTCTCACAGGTCAGCGCACAGGGTGTCAATACGGCCTTTCAGGAGGCAAAGCTCGAGCTCAACGTCACGCCGCACGTGACGAACGACGGGGCTGTGGCGATGGACGTGAAGATCACGCGCAACGAGCCGGATTTCGGTCGAGTGGGTGCCAACGGCGACCCGACCATCCTCGAACGTGAGGCAGTGACGCAGCTCCTCGTCGACGACGGCGACACGGCGGTCATTGGCGGTATCTACACCCGGAACACGGGCCGCAACGTGGATCAGGTGCCGTTCTTGGGTGACATTCCGGTTCTCGGGGTGTTCTTCAAGCGTCGCCGGTTCCGCGAGGACCGGAACGAGCTGCTGATTTTCCTGACGCCTAGGATTGTGAACAGGGCGCTCGCGCTTCCGGAATAGCGGCTTGCGCGACCGGTTCCGTGACTGAGGGTCAGGGGGCTCGTATGCTTCCGACTGTGCGTGTGTATCTGTCAGGGCCCATGGGGGCCGGAAAGTCGACTGTTGCCGGTGCGGTAGCGGACCTGCTTGGGACCCGCGCGCTCGATTTGGATGAGCGCGTCGAGGAGCTAGCCGGTCGTTCTGTTGCCGAGATTTTTGCCGAGCGCGGCGAGGGTGCTTTTCGGGCTCTCGAGACGGAAGCGCTGAAAAGCTTGCCCGCTGACGTTGGCGTCGTTTCGCTTGGCGGCGGGACGGTGGTCGATGACGATACCAGGCAGGCGCTCCTTCGTGGAGGCATCGTCGTGACGCTCACGGCCGATTCTGCCGTCCTTGCAGAGCGGGTGGGCGAGGGTGCGGGACGTCCACTGCTCGGTGCGGATCCTCAGGAAGACATCGAGCGCATCTTGAAGGCGCGCGGGGAGGCGTATTCGGAAGCCCATGCCGTCCTCGATACGGCGAAGCTCGACGCTGAGGAAATCGCGGCGGAAATCGTTGCGGTACGAAACCGCTCGCCCATTGTCGTGCCGTTGGGGTCCCGGACGTACTGCGTCGAAGTCGGCCGGGGCGTGCGCCACCGTGTCGGGATTCGGGCCAACGAGCATTCGACAGGGGAGGCCATTCTCGTTTTCGACGGGGAGGCTGACCGCCCCTGGCCCGCGGATGCGATTCGTGACCTGACCTTAGCGGGCAAACCTCCAATCGAAGTGAAGCTTTCGGGCTCGGAGGCAGACAAGAATATCGCCAGCGTGCAAAAGGTCTGGGACACCGCGCTCGAAGCCGAAATCGATCGGCGTGCCATCGTCATCGGCGTGGGAGGGGGTGTCGTTGGGGATCTGACTGGGTTTGCCGCATCGACCTTGCTTCGAGGGCTGGCCCTCGGGCAGGTTCCCACCACGCTCCTCGCGATGGTCGACAGCTCGGTGGGTGGCAAGACCGGGTTCAACCGCCCCCGCGGCAAGAACCTGGTGGGCACCTTCTATCAACCGAAGTTCGTTCTTTGTGATGTCGAGACGCTCTCGACGTTGCCGGCCGAAGAGCGCGTCGCCGGCTTAGCCGAAGCCGTGAAGAGCGCCTGGCTCGATTCCGAGGAATCGGTCGCCATGCTCGAACGCGATGCCGAGGCGCTGCTGGCTGGCGACGCCGACGCGACGATTCGCGCGGTGCGGATGTCGATTCTTCTCAAGTCTCGCATCGTCCACGAAGACGAGAACGAGTCGGGCCGGCGGATGCTTTTGAACTTGGGGCACACCGTAGGCCACGGGCTCGAGGCCGCGAGTGACTACCGAGGCATTCGGCACGGGGAGGGTGTCGCCCTCGGAATGATCGCCGCCATGCGTGTCGCAGCTCAGCTCGGCCGGGGGCGCCGTGAGGAGACGGAGCGACTGACACGGCTACTTGGAAAACTGGGTCTACCCGACCAACCTCGACGAACGACTGAACAGCCGTGCCCTACGGTTCATCGGCTCGGACAAGAAGCGCCGCGGGGACAGAATTCACTTCGTATTTCCGCGCCTTCCGGGCCAAACCGAAGTCGAGCTCATCGGTCTCGATGAGCTCCGGGCTGCGCTCGAGCAAGCCTGAACGACGGAAATTTGGCGGCTCACCCAGAGGGTCGATACCATGAAAGCACCCTCTGGAGGGGACCTATGAGTCGATTCATCTTCGTAGCTATGATGCTGGCGGTGACGGTTGCCGGGTGCAACCGTTTCCCTGATAACGGACTACAGATTGCGGCGAACATTCCGCCGGACGCAGGAAGCTGTGGATTCAGCGCGGACGCGGAGGTCCGGCTCCCGCGCGGGCTCTATGACCTCGCGTATCCGCGTGACTACGTCATCGCTCCACTGCTCCAGAGCTATCTCCTTGCCAATTCGCTGGAGTTCCAGGCCGAGCAGAACAACCTTCAAGTCGACAACTACGAGATCACGATACTGCTGCCGGACGACACCGTGCCGGTGCTTCCGGGGGGCCTACCCAATCCGTATCGCGTCGACACCAGCGCTGTCCTGCCCGCAACCACGGGCGCGAACATTTCGCAGGCGGTCGGTGTCGCGCTCGGCATTCCGGCCTCGTACAAAGACGCGCTGCGGGCCATCGAGGCTGAAACCGGCTTTTCGTCGATTATCCTTTCGATCCGCGCTGGCGGCACCACATTCGGTGGGTTCAGCCAACGCTCCGCGCCGTTCCGTTGGCCGGTAGACTTCTGCGAGGGCTGCCTCGGGGCCGTCTGCGAGACCGCAGACGAGCTTGAGGACAGCTGCTTGAAGGGCCAAGACAACTGGGCAGTACTGTGCCGTCGTCATTCCCCCAACCGACCCTTAGACCGCTCTAGCGCACTGAAAAAAAGTACGGCGGAACCAGCGCAACGTGCTCGCGAGACAGCGTGTAGAGCAGGTCGGCCCAAGGCTCGAGCGGCAAGGAAGCGGCTAGAGGATGCCGTCGAAGCCACAAGCGCTGTAGCGTTTGCGCGTCGTCGTCCCCGTTGCCACTCAACAGGTCGTTGATCGCGTCGAGCATGCCTTTCGTCGAAGGCCAGAGCTCCACGGGTGCGTCAGGGCCCAGACCACCGGCTGCGCGAGCCCGGATCAGTGCTTCGCTCAAGCCGGCCATCTCGTCGATGAGGCCGAGCTCCATGCCGTCTTGCGCGGTCATCACGCGGCCTTCCGCTGCCCGCAGGACCGCTTGGCGCTCCATCTTGCGGCCGGTTGCGACCCGGTCGATGAACCGATCGTAGGTGTTGCGCAGCAGCTTCTCGAAAGCCTTCCGCTCGCTCGGGTTCAGCGCACGGACGGGGGTCGACCATGCCGCGTGCTGGCCGCGCTGCAGGACGTACGTGTTCACGCCGATGTCCTCGGCGAGCCCCGCAAAGTTGAACTTCCCGCCGACGACGCCGATCGACCCGACCAGGCTGTTCGGGTGCGCGAGGATCTCATCGGCCGCCGAAGCGATGTAGTAGCCGCCGCTGGCGGCCATGTCGCCGACGCTTGCTATCAGCGGCTTGGCCTCCGCGAGGTGGCGCGCCGCATCCCACATCCGGTCGCTAGCGAGTGCCGAACCGCCGGGCGAGTTGATGCGCATGACGACAGCCTTGACGTTTTCATCGTCTTCGAGCCGCTTCATCACGCGCACGAAGGGCCCGGACACCGCATCACCCGTCGAGCCGGACTCCCCGTCGGTAATACTGCCGTTCACGAACACCAAGGCAACGCGCTCCCCGGCGGCCTCGGTCTTGTCGGACTCGCCGCTCAGCAGTTTCAGAAATTGGCCGAGAGTCAGCTGCTCCTGCTTGGGCAGCATGCGCGTGCGACGAATCGCATCAACGCCCGCCACCTTTTTGATCTCCTCGCGCGCTTCTCGAAGGAAGCTCACCGAATCAACCAGGCCCGCGTCCACGGCCGCCGCTGAGCCGTACGGGCCTGCGTCGATCAACCTCTTGGCCTCGCTCGGTCGCCCGTCGGTTCTCTCCTGGGTTGCCTCGATCAGAGCGGCGTAAAGATCGTCGAGGATGGCATCCATCGAGGCCTTGGCTTCCTTGGGCATGTCGTTTCGAATGAACATGTCGCCAGCGCCCTTGTATCGGCCCATGTGGATGATCTCGGCTTCGACGCCTACCTTCTCGAGCAACGCGCGGGCGTAGATCATCACGGCCGCTGGGCCGATCAAATCGAGTGTGCCCGCCGGCGACATGCCGATCCGGTCGCACACCGATGCAAGGAGCAAGTAGCCAACGTTGTCTACGGTCTCGAAGTGGCAATGGACGGGTCTGTCCTCCGCGCGGAACTCGCTCAACGCCTCGACGAGATCTCCGACGCTGCCCCAGCCCCCCTGAAGCGGGCCCACCCGCACGAACAGGCCTTTCACGTTTTCGTCGTCAGTAGCGTCCCAGATTCGGGTGAGGACGTCGTGAAGCGTGGGCTGTGGGCGCGAGAAGGGGTCGTGCTCCGCTCCATCCGGAAACGCCTGCAGAAGCCGTAGCTCGCGAACCTCCGGCTCGTCTACGGTTTCGCTTTCTTCGCTACATGAGGCAGTGACGAGGAGCGTGAGAATCGCGAGAATCGCGGAGACATGACGACGTGCAGCAGGGCTCATGGTGTTACCGGTTCTGACGCCTGCGCCGACTCTTCCACGGGCGAGGGCTCCGTTTCGGTGTCCGCTCCAGCTTCGCGCTCGAGTTTGGGTTCGGGTTCGGGTTGGGGCTCCAACTCGGATTCGGGTTCGAGTGGCAGCTTTGCGTTGGGTTCCAAGCTCTTGATCGCTGATCTAGCGGCGGCGGCATGGCCGCCCTGACGGACGCCGTTTCACGTAAGTGTAGTACGCCGAGACCGCTTCTTCATTGCGTCCAAGGCTCTCGTACGTTTTCCCAAGATTGTAGTAGCCGTCCGGATGGCCTCGCTGCGCCGCCACACGGAAGTAGCGCAGGGCGGAGTTGAAGTCTTCGATGCGGGTGGACACGTGGCCGAGCCCGTCCATCGCCTCGGCCGACCCCGGACGGGCCTCGAGAGCACTATCGAAGAACGCGCGAGCGCGTGAGAAGTTGCCCCCAGCAAGCTCGGCGCGCCCTTGCCGCATGTACCATTCGTAGTCACGCACCGGCGGCCGTCCATCGACGAACGCATCGTCACCAGCAGCCTTCGCCAGCTGATCATACTCGTCATAAACAGGCTTCTTCGGAGCGCTGCGCTTCTTGGGCCGTGCCCGCCGCTTCGGCTGGGCTGTCTTAGCGCCCACCTCCTTCGCTGGCTCTGCCACTGCCGCTGGCTCTGACCCTGTCGCTGGCTCTGCCACCGCCGCTGGCTCTGCCACCACCGCAACGCCCGCGTCCGCCACTGCCTCGATCGTCTCGAGCTCGGCCAACAGCTGGGTAGCCACCGGATGCTCGGGATGGTCCGCGAGGATGGTGCCGAGCGCGGCGCGAGCGTCCGCGTCATCATTCGCGGCGCGCTGCGCGCGAGCCAGCAGCAGCAAATAGGGAACTCCATTCGGCGAAAGCTCTACGGCTTGCTTCGCGCTTCGAAGACCATTCTCCAGGCCCCCATCGGCTTCGGCAGCGCTTAGGCGCGCGTCGATACGGAAGAACTCCGAAGTTCGACTGAACGCCATCGAGCGTGCGTCCTCGAGGATGGAACGTGCCTCGGTGTGGTCGGCCGCCAAGCGAAGCGCATCGGACAGCGCGAGCTTTGCGTCCAGCTCTCTCTCATCTAGGGCGACTGCGCTCTGCGCGGTCGTGAGCGCGGCTGCCGAAAGGCTCGTTACGCTTTCACCGGTTGCGCCGCTGTCGATCTGCGCCTGTGCTGCGAGCGCGTACCCTCGGGAGAGGCTGGCCAGCACCTCTGGGTCGCGGTCGGCGCCGGCTTCGATCGCGCGGCCGTATGCCTCGATCGCGCTCGCGTACGCCTGCGGATACCCTTCGGCGAGGCCGGCGTCGCCTTCGGTAACGCCCGCCGCGATCAACGCCGGGTCACTGCCGATGCCCAGCAATCGCGTGACGCGCTCCCACTGCGTGCCCATCAGTGCAAGCATGCCCCCAACCACGATCAACACGAGCCAACGCAACGGTGACCCGCCGCGCCCTGGCAGGTCCGGAATCTCGTCGTCGTCCTCATAGTACGCCGGCGGCGGTGTGCTTGGCCGCGCAGAGGAGTGCAATGGGGTCCTCGGCCTCTCGTGAAACTCTGCGTCCTCCGCCACAACTGCGGGTGGAGTCGAAGGCGACGCGCCCGGAGCAGAAACCGGAGCGGAAACCGAATCAGACACATAGGGAGACTGGTACGACGAAGCCGCCCCCTCGGTCGCCCCCGACTCTGTCACTGACTCTGTCACTGACTCTGTCACTGACTCTGCCGCTGACTCTGCCGCTGCCACCGCCCTATCCACCGGCATGACCCCAAGCAACGTCGGTTGCCGCGGGCGCCTCCCCGGCGGCAAGCTCGAGTCCTTCTCCGTCGGCGCGGGAGGGACGGGCGATGGCGGAACAGGTGAGCGGCTGTCTCGCGGCGAGATCTGAGCTCCGGCCGCCTGGAAGAAGGTCTCGAGCTCGGGGATGGAGCCGAGCGTCTTCCAGCCTTCCTCGCCCCGCGCGATGTCGTTCTCGGGCGTCAGCTCCCCGGAGCCGATTCGCCGCTGCAGCTCTCGGAGCGAGTCGATCGTGTCGATCGTCCCATCTTCGAGCCGGAGACGCCAACTGGTCGTGGCACGGTCCGCCTCTCCCCTGGGCCCCCAGGGTAGACCTTGAACACGTGACCGCAGTTGGTGCACTTCACACTGGTGCCGCGCCCGGAAAGCAAGGTCTCGTCAAATTCGTATTCGGTGCCGCAGCGCTCGCAAGTAACGTCCATCAGTCGAGAAGCCCCCTAGGCCCGTAATTGTGTGCGGTTGGTCGCTCTGGCGAATCGTTGCTAGGAAAAGACGTCAAATGCGTCGGGATCTGGCTGCTTTCATCGATCACACCCTCCTGCGACCGGACGCAGTCCAGGCGGACTTCGCACGATTGTGCAAGGAGGCTGTCCAGCACAGCTTTGCAACCGTCTGTGTCAACTCGGCCCACGTGGCGCTTTGTACCTCACTGCTGGCGGACCGCCAGCTCCCGATCGCCTCCACGGTTGGCTTCCCGCTCGGAGCCGGCAACTCGGCCGGAAAGGCTTCCGAGGCCGCCCAGGCGGTGCTCGATGGCGCCTCCGAAATCGACATGGTGTGCCAGGTCGGTGCGCTCAAGGGCGGTTTGCACCAAGTCTTCATCGACGACATCCGCAGGGTGGTCGACGCGGCGGACGGCAGGCCCGTGAAAGTGATTCTCGAAACCTGCTTGCTCGCAGACGAGGAAAAGCAGCGCGGGGCCGAGTGGACGCGGGCCTCGGGCGCGAGCTTTGTGAAAACCTCGACCGGATTCGGTGGCGGCGGAGCGACCGAAGACGACGTGCGACTGCTCCGCGCCGAGGTAGGAGAGGACTTCGGCGTGAAGGCATCGGGCGGAATTCGCGACGCCGCCACCGCGGACGCAATGATCGCCGCCGGGGCCAATCGGCTAGGGACGAGCGCTAGTGTGGGGATCGTGACAGAATCAAAGATGCAAGACAGGGGATACTGAGATGCCAGTTCAATCCGTCACAGACGCGACCTTTGAAGCCGAGGTTCTCCGCTCGGAGCTTCCCGTGCTGGTGGACCTCTACGCGGACTGGTGCCAGCCCTGCAAGCAGGTGTCGCCGATCGTGGCGCAGCTCGCCGACGAGCTGGCCGGCAAAATCAAAGTCGTCAAGGTGAACGTCGACAACAGCCCCATGGTCGCACAGACCTTTCAGGCGCAGTCGATCCCGATGTTGCTCGTGATCGCCCAGGGCAGGGTAGTCCAGCAGCACGTCGGCGCGCTCGACAAAGCCGGTATGTTGCGCTTGCTCGAGTCGGTGATGCCGCGCTCCGCAGCCGAGGTTCGTCCCGAAGAGCTCGCGCTTTGGCTGACGCAGGGCAAGGCACTGCCTGTCGACATCCGGGACGCGGCATCGTACGCGCGCTACCGGATTCCGTCCGCGATTCACGTCCCAGCCAGCGAGCTTGCGGCCCGCGTGGAGGACCTCCAGCCGTTCGACGGCCGCATTCGGGTCCTCTATAGCCGCAGCGAGGAAGCCAAGGATTGGGGCGAGAAACTGCAAGCCGATGGCGTACAGGTTGGCTTTCTCGCCGGAGGGTTCCTCCACTGGGAGGCCGAGGGGCTCGAGGTCGAGCGAGGTTGAAGCGCTCGCTTCACGTCGTCGACGACTCCCGCGACCCTCCTGTTCAGGGCGCCTGCGAGCTTGGACATCGGGGGCTGGCTCGTCTCGGTCGCCGACACGGGGGACGGGGTTTCGAGCCTGCGATTCGTCGATGGGCTCATCGAGGCCGGTGCCGTCCGCGTCGACTCCTCGGCCGACCTGAAGTTCGACACGCGCATCGTCATTCGGGGGACCCCGAAATCCCCCGAGGCACGCCTTCGCGCGGAGACCGCCGAAGAGGCCGCGGATGTGGTCCTCGGATGCGCTCGCCCCGTTTTTGCAAGGCTTTTCGCCTCGGCTTGCGCCCGTTGGGTGAACAGCTAGGTTGGCCGCCCGACCTTCAAGCTCGAAAGTAGAGACCATGGCCGAAGTGCCCGAATACATTCCAGGCTTGGCCGGCATTCCGGCCGCCCGCAGCAGCATTTGTTTGATCGATGGGTCCGTGGGGAAGCTCCAGTATAGGGGCTACCCGATCGAGGTGCTGGCCGAGCGCGGTTCCTACGAAGAAGTCGCCTATTTGCTCCTCTTTGGACGCCTGCCAAGCACGGCCGAGCTCGACGAATTCCGCCTCCAACTGATCGCGGAGCGCGGCCTCAAGTTCCGGATCATCGATCTTTTGAAGACGCTGCCCGAGAGCGGCGAGCCGATGGATGCGCTGACCGCCGCGGTCGCGGCGATGGGCATGTTCTACAAGGGCGACCACATTTCGGACCCCGAGTTTCTGCGGCTGACCGTCATTCGCCTGGTCGCCAAGATTCCGACGATCGTCGCTGCCTGGCACCGGATTCGGCGCGGGGACGACCCTATCAAGCCGAGTACCGAGCTCAGCCATGCCGCGAACTTCCTCTACATGCTCGAGGGGGAGATTCCCACTCGCCTGGCCGAGCGAGTGTTCGACGTGGGGCTGATTTTGCACGCCGAGCATTCGATGAACGCGTCGACGTTCACCGCCCGCGTGACGGGTTCGACACTCACCGACCCGTACGCCGTGGTCGCCTCAGCGATCGGTAGCCTCGCAGGCCCCCTTCACGGCGGCGCCAATGAGCAGGTACTTGCGACCCTCGCAGGCATCGAAGACCGCTCGCCTCATGCGGTGCGTAGCTGGGCGGAGGACCGCCTCGCTCGCAAAGAGAAGGTCATGGGCTTCGGCCACCGCGTCTACAAGGTCAAGGACCCGCGCGCGACGATCCTGCAGGACCTCGCCACCCAGCTCTTCAAGAAGTTCGGCAGCACGCCCGACTACGACCTGGCCGTCGAGCTCGAGACGCAGATGGCCGACCTGGTGGGCGGCAAAGGCATCTACCCGAACGTCGACTTCTATAGCGGCATCGTCTACCAAAAGCTCGGCATCCCGTCGGACCTGTTCACTCCGATCTTCGCGATTTCCCGCGTCGCCGGCTGGCTCGCGCACTTGCTCGAGCAGCTCGAGAGCAACCGCATTTTTCGGCCGAGCCAAATTTGGGTGGGCGAAGCGGACCGAACATTCGTCCCGATCGAAGAGCGCGGGTAGGGCGTCCACCGCCCCGTCTCGCGGGTCTTGTCGCCAACCTCTACGGCTTGCAGTTCGGCAACCGGCCGTCCACGAGCTCTACGTTCATCCGTATCTGATTCTTTGCCTTCGGCGTCATATAGACCTTGCAGTCGGCGCCGACGATGACCGCTTCCGCGGGGTAGGCGATTCTTTTCAGCATTTTGAGGGCTTTTTGCGGGCCCAGCACGAAGGCCGCGGTGCTCAAGGCGTCGGCGTAGATGCCTTCGGAGGTCATAATGGTGACCGAAAGGGACTTGTCCGCGGGGCGGCCGGTTTTGGTGTCGATGATGTGATGCCAGCGTTTGCCCGAGCCGTCGAAAACCGCATGCTCGTAGTCGCCGGAGGTCGAAAAAGACGCCCCGGTGGACTCTAGCGCCGCGAAGTAGGTGCTCGGGTCGCGGGGATGCTGAATGCCGACACGCCAAGGGCGGCCGTCCCGTTCGCCGTGGACTTGGACCTGGCCGCCGCCGAAGATCATGTAGCTCTCGACGCCACCGCCTCGAAGGATCGCGCCGGCGTGATCAAGTGCGTACCCCTTGGCGATTCCACCGGTTCCAATGGTCATGCCGCGCTTCTTCAGGAACACGGTCTTGTACTTCTTGTTGACGCGAATCTTCTTGTAGTCGATCAGGCCGAGGCGCGGTTTGATCTGTTCGGGCGTCGGAATCTTGATCGAGTCGGGTCGAAAATCGTAGAGCCCCCAGAGTGCGGCCCACGAAAGATCGAACGCGCCCCTCGACCACATCGATACATCGATGCCTGCGTCGACGACGCGCAACGTGTCGTCTCCAACCTTCACCGCCTTCCTGCCAGCGAGCTTGTTCACCTTCGAAATATCGCTGTCATCGCGCCATTCTGAGAGCACGTTCTCCAAGCGCTCGATTTCTTCAAACGCTTGTCGAATCACGTTCTCGGCGTTGCCGGGGGCAGAGTCGATCTGAATCCGAAACACCGTGCTCATCAACGGACGCGTGCGCGAGAGCAGGGGCGGGGACGCATCGTCGAGCGCGTCGCCGAGCAACAGCGGCGCCGCCGTCTCGCTCTGGCCTTGGCAACCGAATCCGAATACAAACAGTGCAATCGCGGCGCTCGCGCGAAGTGGGGCCTTCGACACGGCGCAACTCTCGTCGTGAACGCGGCCGGCGTCAACCCGGCTTGCGCTTTGTCGTACGATTGGTACTCCTGTCCACATGCCGGGCGTGTTTGGGGTGCGGTGGGGCCGCCTGTTGTTGGTACTGGCCTGCTTTTCAGTGTCACCCGTGCACCGTGCCGCAGCGTTCGGCGATGCGACCGCCGTGGAAATCGTCTCCCTCGACGTGGGCATCGGCACCAACGGGGCCCGGAACGTAGCAGAACGGCTTGCCTGGGAAGTCCGAAAGCGATCGAGTGTCGAGCCCATCCTCGAGCCCGGGCGTGCACGGCTCGACAAGGCCTCCATCTTCCGAAGCCCCTTCGTCTACTGGCGAGGCAGCGAAGAGTTTCCTCCGCTGAGCGACGAAGCTATCGAAGGCCTACGCAAGTACATTCATCGTGGTGGGTTCATTTTGATCGACGACGCCACGGCCGGCGGCAAGGGTTTCGATCGAGCCGTTCGTCGCGAGCTTCTTCGGGCCTTCCCTGCACTTCCGCTCAAGCCTGTCTCGACGAACCATACGATTTACCGCTCGTTCTATCTTCTGCGAAGGCCGGTCGGACGCGTGCAGGGGCCGGCCTTTCTCGAAGGCATCACGTACGGTGATCGCATCGCTGTCGTCTACTCGCGTCACGACCTCGGGGGCGCGCTTCAGCGCGACAAGCTAGGCGCATGGAGCCAGGCAGTGGTGCCGGGCGGAGAAGGACAGCGGGAGCTGGCGATTCGGCTTGGTGTGAATCTCGTGCTCTACGCGCTGTGCACGGACTACAAAGACGACCAAGTGCACGCGCCCTTCATCATGCGGCGACGGGGCGCGGGTCGCTGAGGTTTGCGGGTGGCGGACTGGCATTGGCAACTCGGGATCTTGGGTGGGAGCACGACCGCATGGGTGCTGGGCCTCGCGCTGTTGGTGCTCTGGCTCGTCGAGTTCCGGTCGATTCGTGGTGAGAGCGACCCTCGGCGGCGGTACGCGTTGGCCGCTCTCGGTGGGCTCGGCATCTTGGCGGTCTATCTTCTGGTCATCCAGGTCACGCTGGTGCGCGAGACCTTCGAGGAGGTCGCCGGGGGCACGGCCATCCTCCTCGACAACTCGCGCAGCATGACTCTCTCTGGTGAGGGCGGCCCCCGAAGTGAGGCGGTGCGCGCGTTGATAGGCGAGTGGCAGGAGGACGACCGCATCAGTCCGAGGGTCTACCTCTTCGGCTCCACCACGCGGGGCGCGATCTGGAATGACCTCGCAGAAAGCTACGATCCTTCCGACGATGAGACGAAGATTCGCGACGGCCTCCGCTACGTCCTAGAGAAAGGCGCCAACCAGGATCTCGGTTCGCTCGTCGTGATCACAGATGGGGCGGATGCCGCCTTGCGCGCCGAAACACTAGGGCTTGGCCCCGGAGCACCCGCGATTCACGCTATCGTCGTTGGAGGTGATGACCCGCTCGACGATCAAGCCATCGTCTCATTGCACGCCGACACGATCGCGTACGTGGGTGTACCGGCGATCATCCGGGCGGACGTGCGCGCGGTCGGCGAGTTGCGGCGAAGCGAGCTTCGCGTCCAGCTCTGGCACGAAAGCCGCCTCGAGCACGAGACGGTCGCCGTGCTGGACGAAACCGGCCGGGGCACAGTGGCTTTCGAGGTGACGCCCCGGCAAACCGGGCGTGCGCTATACCGCCTGCTCATCCCCGCCGCGTCCGACGACGAAGTCCCGCAGAACAACGATAGGGCGGCACTTCTGCGCGTCGGCCGAGAGCGGTTACGCGCGTTGCTCGTCGCCGGCCGGCCGAGTTGGGATGTTCGATTCCTCCGAGATTTTCTCAAGCGCGATGGCTCCGTCGATCTGGTGTCGTTCTTCATCCTGCGGGCGGCCGCGGACCTGACCGCCGCACCCACTAATGAGCTGGCGCTCATCCCTTTCCCCACCGACGAGCTCTTTCGTGAACACCTCGGAAGCTTCGATGTCGTGGTCTTTCAGAACTTCGACTACGCCCCGTATGAGATGGCGACGTACCTCCCACGCATCCGAGATTACGTGCAGCGCGGCGGGGCTTTCCTCATGATCGGTGGCGATCGATCGTTCGCGGAGGGTCGGTACGCCGGGACGGCCATCGAAGAAGTGCTGCCGGTGAAGATCGGGGCGCCGGGCGTGCTCAAGGGGAGCTATCGAGCCGAGGTGAGCAAGCGCCTGGCGCGTCATCCGATCGTGGCACTTGGTCCCGACCCCGCGCTGACCAAGCAAACGTGGAGGGCGCTCCCGGCGTTGCATGGTGCGAACCTGGTGAGCGCGGTCAAAGAAGGCGCACAGGTTCTACTGCGTCATCCCCGAGCCCGGCTCCAGAATGGCGCGCGGCTCCCGATTCTCGTGGTGAGCGAAGCCGGCCGGGGGCGAGTCGCCGCAATGACGACAGACGCGTCCTGGCGCTGGCGCTTCGCTGCCGACGACACCACCGTGGGGTCCGACGAGTACGAGCTGTTCTGGGACCGGATGATTCGCTGGCTCACGCGCGACCCGCTCCTCGAGCCGGCACGCATCTCGACCGACCGAGAGCGCTACGGAACGGGCAGCCAGCTCGTGGTCTCCGGTCGGCTCCGGGACGAGACCTATCGCCCAATGAAGAAGGCGCGCGTGGAGCTCCACTATCAACCCGCCTCCGATGACCAGCCCGTGGCGGTGGTCGACGCCGATCAGGACGGACAGATCAAAGCCACCCTCCGGGCGCCGGGTGAGCCGGGAGCGTACGAAGTCGTCGCGTCCGTGGAGGGCAAGGAGGTCGCGCGCGAGGTCTTCATCGTCGAGGAGAGCGGCGACGAGCTCGCGGATCTGGAGGCGATACCCGAACAGCTCGAGGCGATCGCAGCACAGACTGGAGGCCGGGTGTTCCTAGGCACTAGAGACGTGCCCGCGCTGTCGGAGCTCGCGTCAACGAGCCGGCGCGCCGCCGGACTGGTCTCGAAGCAGCCCTTGTCGAATCCCTGGTTCATCTTCTTCACGGTGTCTGTGTTGGGCGCCACCTGGGTGCTGCGCAGGCGTTGGGGCCGTCGATAAGCCATGCAGCCCACCAAGTTACGCGGCGCCCGTACGCACAATCTTCGCTCCATCGATCTCGACATTGCCCCGGGTACATACCTTGCGATCGTGGGCCCATCGGGCGCGGGCAAATCGTCCCTCGCCTTTCGTACGCTGTACGCCGAAGGCCAGCGCCGCTACGTCGAGAGTTTCAGCGCGTACGCACGTCAGTTCCTAGAGCGGCTTTCTAGGCCTCCGGTCGACGAGCTCGACCCGGTGCCCGTCGGAATCGCAGTGGACCGCCAAGCGCCGGTGCGGACGAGTCGCTCGACCGTCGGCACGATGACCGAAATCGCAGATTACGCGAAGCATCTCTGGGCCCACGCAGCGGAGCTCTACTGCCCGGGCTGCGGGGCGCTCGTGCATCGAGACGCTCCCACGCGCGCTGCGCAAACCGTGATGAGCGAGCTTGCCGGAGAGAAGCTGCTGGTCACGTATCCGGTGGCGGTGGCGGACAATGAACACTTCATCGGTGTGCGGGAGAGTTTGCTGCGAGAAGGCTATCGACGGGTTCGGATCAAGGGAAAGGTCCGCGACCTCGACGAGGTCCGGCCGAGCGATGTGACGAACGGCCGAAGCACGCATCTCGACGTCGTAGCCGACCGAACCGTCGCAAGGCCGCGAGATCAAGCGCGCTTGGTCGAGGCGCTCGAGGACGCCATGCGGCGGGGCGCGGGCCATGCGACCGTATGGTCCTCGGGCGGCGCGGAGCTCGGGTTCTCCCAAGGGCTTCACTGCCCCACATGCGACCGTGGGTTTCGCCGGGCGACGCCCGGACTCTTCAGCTTCAACAGCCCCATCGGGGCTTGCGAGACGTGCCGCGGCTTCGGACGCACCATCGAGATCGACCTCGACCGGGTGATCCCCGATTACAGCCTGTCCCCTGACGGCGGGGCCATCCGCGCGTGGCAAGGCAAGGCCACGACCTGGGAGCGCCGGGAGCTCAAGAAGAAGGCCAAGAAGGCTGGCATCGGCCTCGACAAGCCCCTGAGCGACTGGACCCCGGCACAAATCGACTGGCTCATCGATGGCGATGCCGAGGGCTACCCCAAGGGCTGGTGGGGGATTCGCAGCTGGTTCAAGTGGATGGAGTCCCGCGCCTACAAGATGCACGTGCGCGTCTTTCTTTCCCGCTATCGGAAGTACGAGCGCTGCCGGGACTGCAATGGCACGCGCCTGAAGGCCGAGGCGCTCGCGTGGCTCATCGATGGGCTCAGCATTCCGGAGCTCTATGCGCTCCCGGCCTCGGATGCGCTGTCATTCTTGGAAAAGCAGGAGAAGCGGTTCACCGGCGATGCGGGAGCCGAGCTGCTTTGGCGAGAGGCGATTGGGCGACTTCGGGCGCTACACGACGTCGGGCTCGGCTACCTTTCGCTAGATCGAACGTCTCGGACACTATCCGGAGGCGAGACACAGAGAGTCGCGCTGACCAGCGCCCTCGGAGCCACTCTCAACGGTGCGATGTTCGTCCTCGACGAACCGACCGTGGGGCTGCACCCACGAGACGTCGAGCGATTGCTTGGGGTGGTTCGAGCCCTGGCGAAGGACGAGAACATTGCGGTCGTAGTGGAGCACGACCCAGAGATGATCTTCGGCGCGGACCGTGTGATCGAGCTCGGGCCCGGGGCTGGCGAGAACGGCGGGCAGATCGTCTTCGACGGCACACCGGCCGCACTCCGGAGGGCGAAAACCGCAACCGGCCTTGCGCTCAAGTCCAACCGAGCCGTGTCGCGGGTCCGGCGCGAGGCTAGGGGTTGGATCGAAGTGACCGGCGCGTCCGGCCACAATCTGCGCTCGGTCGATGCCTCGTTCCCGCTCGGCGTGATGACCTGCGTCACCGGCGTGAGCGGCTCGGGCAAGAGCAGCCTGGTCCTCGAGACGCTGCTGCCGGCCATCCAACGTCAGCTGGGCGTGAAGTCGGACGGCGCGCCGCTCGAGCACGAGAGCATCACCGGATTCGAGCCGCTCCAGGGTGTGGTGGGGGTGGATCAAGCGCCGCTCGGTCGAACTTCACGTGGAAACGCAGCGACATATTTGAAGATTTGGGAGGCCTTCCGAAAGCGCTTCACTCAGCAGCCGCTTGCCAAAGAGCGTGGCTACAAGCCGGGTTTCTTCTCGTTCAACGTGGCGGGCGGGCGCTGCGAGGCCTGTCGCGGGGACGGCGCGGAGACGGTCGAGATGCAGTTCTTGGCCGACGTCGTCTTCAGCTGTCCCGAGTGCCAGGGGCGGCGCTTCGTCGGACCGGTGCTCGACGTCGAGTATATGGGCCTCAACATCGCTGATGTCCTCGAGCTGACCGCACAGCAAGCGGCCGAGCATTTCGGTGACGACGCGATCCTTTCGCGCGCGCTCAGGCCATTGCTGGACGTGGGGTTGGGCTACCTGCGTTTGGGTCAGCCCCTCAACACGCTTTCCGGTGGGGAGGCGCAGCGGCTCAAGCTCGCCGAGGCCTTGCTGCGGGCCACTCCTGGCTCTCTCCTGATCTTCGACGAGCCGACCGCTGGACTTCACGCCAACGACATCGAGCCATTGATGAAGGTCCTCGGCGATCTCGTGGCGCGGGGTGACACCGTCATCGTGGTCGAGCACGACATGCACGTGGCGGCGCATGCGGACTACGTAATCGACCTCGGTCCGGGTGCAGGGGACGGGGGAGGCCGGATCGTCGCGAAAGGGTCACCGGAGACGGTGGCGAAGAAAAAATCGTCTCAGACGGCGCCGTATCTCGCGCGTGCGCTTGGCAAATCGAAGGGCAAGCGGGCCGCCGCCGCGAAGAAAACGAAGGCGGCCACCGCGCCGCTGCGAGAGATCCGAATCGCCGGGGCGCGCGAGCACAACCTCAAAAACATCACCGTGCACATCCCGCGCGACCAGCTGGTCGTGGTCACGGGTCCGAGCGGAAGCGGAAAGAGCACGCTGGCGTTCGACGTTCTGTTCGCCGAGGGGCAGCGTCGATATCTGGAAACCCTGTCACCGTACGCGCGCCAGTACATGCCGCAGCTTCCCAGGCCCGCGGTCGACCAGGTCGTCGGGGTTCCGCCGAGCGTCTCACTCGAGCAGCGGATGACGCGGGCGGGGGCCAATTCGACCGTCGCGACGGTGACGGAGGTCTCGCACTACCTGCGTCTGATTTGGGCCCGCATCGGCGTGCTGCATTGCGTGGATTGCGACGTGCCGATCGCGGCACGCCCGGCGACTCAGCTCGTTCACGACGTAAAGCGCCGCTTCGGATCCAAAAAAGTCACGTTGCTCGCCCCAGTGGTGCGCGGCCGCAAGGGCATTCACCGAGAGCTGTTCAACAAAGCGATGAAAGACGGTTTCAGCGAAGCGCGCATCGACGGCGAGCTGCAGAGGCTCGAGCGGGGAATGAAGCTCGACCGCTACATCGAGCACGACGTGGAGCTCGTGGTCGGCCGGGCCGGAGGCAAGAGCACCGAGCTCTTGCAGCTGCTCGAAAAGGCGCTCGAGGTGGGTGGCGGGGCTGCCTGGGCCATCGCGGGCAAGGACGAGATGCAGCTCTCGAGCAAGCAGGCGTGCCCGAACTGCGGGCGTGGCTACCCGGAGCTCGACCCGAGGTTCTTCTCCTTCAACACACGGCAAGGGCAGTGCCCGGCATGCGAGGGGCGCGGCGAAATCATCAAGAAGAGCTGGCGTGGTCGCCGACGCAAACGCGCCGTCGAGAAACGCCTGTGTGATCAATGCGAGCAGACACGCCTGTCGCCCTTGGCGCGTGGCGTGACGGTCGACGAGATGTCGATCACGACGCTGTTCGACCTGAGCGTCTCCGAGGCGGTCGAGACGCTCGGCCAAATGGACCTCCGCGGGCGCGACGCCATCATCGCCAAGACCCCGCTCCAAGAAGCGCTTCGCCGCCTCTCCTTCCTCGAAGAAGTCGGTTTGGGCTACCTCGGCCTCGGGCGTACGGCCAACACGCTCAGTGGCGGCGAGATGCAGCGGGTGCGGCTTGCGGCACAGCTCGGCAGTGGGCTCACCGGCGTGCTCTACGTCCTCGACGAACCGACCATCGGCCTACACCCGCGCGACACCGGACGTCTGCTCACCGCACTTCGCGGCCTCGTCGATCGAGGAAACTCGGTGCTGGTCGTCGAGCACGACGCCGACACCATTCGAGCAGCGGATCACGTCATCGATGTTGGACCCGGGGGCGGCAAATACGGCGGGCGGGTTTTGTCGCAAGGCACGCTGCGCAAAATGAAGGGGTCGGTCACGGCGGCTGCCCTCGAACGACCGCCCAAAGTGCCCGCCCGGCGTCGCACGACGCAGGGCATTTCGTGGTTGGAGCTGACCGGAGTAACCCACCACAATCTCGAGAACGTCGACGTTCGCTTCCCCCTCGAGCGCTTCGTGACCGTGACGGGCGTCAGCGGCTCAGGAAAGAGCTCTTTGGTGCGGGAGGTGCTGCTACGGGCGACCCGCGAGGCGGTTGGGATGGTCAACGACTCAGCCGCCGGCGAGCTCGAGAAGATCAAAGGCTTCGAATCGTTGAATCGGGCCATCGAGATCGACCAGAGCCCGATCGGACGTACGCCACGTTCCGTTCCTGCAACGTACATCGGCCTCTGGAACACGGTGCGTCAGCTCCTAGCGGGGACGCCCGAATCTCGTGCGCGGGGCTACACCGCAAGCCGCTTCTCGTTCAACGTCGATCAGGGCCGGTGCCCGGAGTGCAAGGGCCAGGGCTCGATTCACGTGGAGATGTCGTTTCTCCCCGACGTCGACGTTCCCTGCGAAACCTGCAACGGGATGCGCTTCACGCCAGAGACCCTCGCAGTGCGCTGGCAAGGCCTCAATGCAGGCGAGCTGCTCGAGCTGGAAGTCGCCGAAGCGGTCGAGGTGTTCTCGCCGGTGAAAACGATTCGTCAGCCGCTCGAGCTCCTCGACGAGCTCGGCCTCGGGTATCTGCACCTCGGGCAGCCCTCGAACACGCTCAGCGGCGGCGAAGCACAGCGAATCAAGCTGGTCTCCGAGCTCGCCGCCGGCCTCAACGTGGGGCCCACTCTGTACGTCATGGACGAGCCGACGACGGGCCTTCACCGCGACGACGTCGACCGCCTCCTCGGTGTCCTCGATCGCCTGGTCAACCGAGGCGACAGTGTCGTCGTCATCGAGCACCATCCGGACGTGATGCTCGCAGCCGACTGGATCATCGACTTAGGCCCCGAGGGCGGCATCGACGGAGGCCGCATCGTCGCGCAGGGGACACCCGAGACCATCGCGAAGCGGAAGCGCAGCCATACCGGCCAGGTGCTGCGTCGAGAGCTTGGGCGGTAGGGGCCAGTGGCAGTGCCAGCAACTGTGTTGTGCGACTGAGTCCCCGGAGGACGGCTCGCGACGGGCGTGCTCGCGAACGGGAGCCCCGTCGCCCGGCACCTCAAGTCGACATACGCCGGGGCGCCGACCCATTCACTGTGCTGCCCATCCCGAGCCGTCCTCCTGCGTAGAAGTCGACGTACGTCAGTGTCAGCGACAGGGAGCCTGGGCGGCTATGAGCCAAGCAAACACGGCGGCAGTGCAAGCTGGGGCAAGATTCCCAGGTTTCCCAGGTTCGAATTCGACGCGAATCTCGGCCCCTGGGGCCGAGATCTCACGTATCAAAACTGATGAGGCCGCGTGACCGGTGGTTTTTGCCGCCTTTTCGGCATGGTTGCCCAGAGCCAGCCCCCTTCAGTGCGTGCCTAGCTCCTTCAGGTCTGGGCTGGGCCAGAGCGTGGTGGAGAGTTGGCGTTGGAGGTTCGCGGTGTCAGTGCTGTCCTGCACTCTCGTCGACCAGGAGTAAAGCCTGTTATTCGAGCGTCGCGATTGGAAAAAACGAAGCGCAAATGCTGCGCGGTCTTGGGTCGATTGACGAAAAGCCGAATCCTTCCGTGACACCTGCCGAGTGAACCCTGACGCACACTTTGCGCTCGGTAAAAGGAAAGAAATACGTATAGCCACGCGTTCGTGACGACCCCAGTTTGTTTGTGTGACCAGCCGGGTGGGCGCGGTCAAAGCGGGGAGTTTGTGATGCGTTACTTATTCGGATTTCTATGTGTCTGCGCGCTCGGGATGGTTCCGTTGGTTGGGTGTGGCGAGACTGCGGGTGAATGCCAGGGTGCCGTAAATGGTGCTGCATGTAGCGACGGAGCCTGTCTGGATGGCGCCTGCACAGCCCTGGTCAACGTCAGTGGTACTGTCCTCTTGTATGATGGTAGCGACCCAGACCCGCCAGCGGTCGATGCGACGGTGTCGGTGCATGGGACCTCGCTCAGCACGACGACGGATGAGGACGGCGGGTTTTCCTTCAACGTGTTCATGGGCGACTGGTTCTTCCAGACGCAGAAAGAGGGCACCTGGGGCTTTTTCCAGCTTGAACCCGTGCCGACCGCAGGGCGCAACGATCTCGATCTCGCGGTCGCTGCAGATGCGTTCGCGGCGCAGCGGGCGGACGAGTTGGGTATCGTTGGCGACGACACGAAAGGCGTCGTCTCGCTAAGCTTTGGTAGCGGAGCTTCTGATGAGGGAGGCGAGACCGCGACGTTGAGTGAACAGTACGAGTATGCCTCGACGACGGACGCCAACGGCGACGAGGTCTTGTCCAACACGCTTCTTGGAGGCGGTTACGAGCTGCTTTTCTACAACGTAGACTTGACGGAGAATCTGACCGTGAACCCCGTGGGTGCCGAAGGCGTGACCGACTGCAACCTGAGAGTTCCGGGAACGCTCTATCCAGTCAGGGCCAAGTTTGCGACCAGCGTGGGCGTCGTGTGCACGGCCGTCCCTTGATCGCACGGCTTGTGGACCACGGAGGTATGCCATGACGTCGACAGTCCGTGTGTTGCTCGGTTTTGCGGTGGTAGGCACCAGCTTCCTGAGCGGTTCGTTCCAGTCTGCAGGCGCGCAGTCCGCTGGTGAGGAAGGCGCGACCTCTGAGCAAGATCTTCAGGAGTCCGCGCCCACGCCTGAACCAGCGCCTGACGAGCCCGCGCTACAACTGAAGCTGGACGCTGCCGGTGTGGACGTTGTGCCGAGCCCGCCGCGGACAATCGACGGATACACGCTCAAGGAGATGGAGCGTCGTGTGATGCTAGCGAAACTCGGGGTCGGCGTCTCCGCTGTTCCTATTTTCGTTGGCGCACTCCTCGCAGCGAGTACAGCCTTTTCTCCGCTCGCGCCCCGCACGCCAGAGGAACAAACGAGCGACCGACGCCTTCAATACACTGGCGCGGCACTAGCGGCGGGTGGCGCTGCGTCGATGGTCGCGATGGGCATTGTGTTGGGCGTTCGCAAGCGAAAGCTGCGCAGTTTGCAGGAAGCGGACTATGGCAGACCACACAGAGTTCAATGGGATCTCGCAAGATCTCAAGTGGTGTTCTGAGCGATGTGCGACGTGGGTTCGTTCGAGGTGCAGCCGTAAGCTTAGTCCGTCCAGAAAACAGCAACGGTGGCCTTCGGAGCACTCCCCCTCCGTGGGTCGTCGTTTTGTTTGTGGGAGTCGACCTCGAACAACCGGGCTTACTCACGGTTGATGCGCAGGGGCTGTGCAGCGGTGAGTAAGGCCGACTGTTCCTACCCGAGCGGCAGCTCCTCTTGCGGTGCACATGTCCCAAGCGATTGCGGGCGGGCGCATCCACGTAGGCCGTGCGGCCGGTCCTTTTCCCTGCGTTTTTGGCAGGTTTACCCGTGGAGCAGCTGCGGACGCTGGTATGGCCACTGAGGCTGGTACTGCCGCTGACACTGTCCCTGACCCTGCCGCTAGTGCGTCCCCAGCTCCTTGAGATCAGCCCCGGACCACAGGGTGGTGCTCAGCTGCTGCTGAAGGTCTGCAGCCGTGAGGCCGTGGCGGACTTCGCGGACGCGAACACCGTCCGAGGTGAAGTCGAAGACGGCGACGGGGCAGATGAGTCGCGTGATTTGGATTCCGTTGTCGCATGGAGATCCGAGGAGTGAGCCAAGGTCGTCGAGGGTGGAGGAGCTCAAGCCGACAATCGGGGCAGGCCAATTCCGGCAGCTCGGCATCGCTGCTTGCTCGCCCCTCCGGCGACACCGCGGTCACTTCGACGAACGCAATCTGCGCAGGAGCCTCGCTCGGGCTTCGGCCGAGCTCCTCGATGGCGGTTCGCACGCCCTGCGGCAAGCCCTGGCCGAACCAGACGCCGCGCCGGGACTCACATTCCTGTGCAGCGCGCGAAAGGACGCGTTCGAGGTCAGCTGCGTGCTTGGGCGATGGCATCGGTGAATCGGCGGAAAAGGTAGCGTGAGTCGTGCGGACCTGCGGCGGCCTCAGGGTGATACTGGACGCTGAAGGCGCCGGTCTCGAGGTGCGCGATCCCTTCGCAGGTATCGTCGTTCAAGTGGAGGTGAGTGAGCTCGCACTTGTCCTTCAGCGATGCCACGTCGACGCAGAAACCGTGGTTCTGGGTGGTGACTTCGATGCGTCCGGTTTTGAGGTCTTTGACTGGCTGATTGAGCCCGCGATGGCCAAATTTGAGCTTGTAGCTCTGACCGCCGAGCGCAAGGCTCATCAACTGATGGCCTAGACAGATGCCGAACATCGGGCGCTGACCGAGAAGCTCGCGCACCGTTGCAATACCCCCGGACACCGCCGCTGGGTCGCCCGGGCCGTTGGACAGGAAGATGCCGTCGGGGTCGAGCGCCAACACATCGGTGGCACTCGCCGTGGCGGGAACGACCGTCACCTTGCACCCTTCGTCGACGAGACAGCGCAGGATGTTGAGCTTGACACCGAAATCCATTGCCACGACGTGCCAGGGACGCGCACCTTGGCGTTGCTGCGCCCAAACGCCACTGCCCTCGGTCCATTCGTAGGCTTCGGGGGTCGTGACCTCGCCGGTGAGGTTCTGGCCCGTCATTGGCGGTGCGGCTTTGGCACGGTCGTGAAGGGTCGCCGGGTCTTCCGTTCCGATGGCAGCCATCTGGGCACCAACGTCCCGAATGTGACGAGTGAGCGTGCGCGTGTCGACGCCGGTAATCCCGACGACACCGCGCTTGGCGAGATAGGCGTCCAGCGACTCTTTGGTCCGCCAGTTGCTCTCGACGGCGGACAGCTCCCGCACGACGAAGCCACGCAGGGCAGGGCGCCGGGCTTCGCTGTCTTCGGCGTTGACGCCGGTGTTGCCGATCTGAGGCGCCGTCATCGTGACGATTTGACCGCAGTAAGACGGGTCGGTGAGCACCTCTTCGTAGCCCGTCATGCCGGTCGTGAATACCGCTTCGCCGGTGGCCGCTCCTTCGGCGCCGAAACTCTGCCCCGAAAAGCGAGTGCCATCAGCAAGTACGAGGTGTGCTTCTTTGGTCATGCTTCTAGCTCGTATACGACTTTGCCCCCGACAATCGTCATGAAGGGCCTGCCCCTCAGCTCGCGACCGAGCAGCGGCGTGTTGTGCGACTTGGAGCGTAGCGCTTCCTTGTCGAGAATCCATGGCGCTTCCGGATCGAGAACGGTGACGTCCGCGCGGCGACCCTCCCGCAGCGCGCCGCCGTCGAAATCGGGGATCAATCGAGCAGGGGCGGTCGAGAGCGTCTCCACGAACCGCAGAGGCTTGAAGACCCCGTCGCGGACGAGCCGGAGCATCGACCCAATGGCGCTCTCGAGTCCGTTGATCCCGAGCGACGCGGCTTCGAACTCGCAGTCCTTCTCGAGGTCGGTATGCGGAGCATGATCGGTCGCTATGCAGTCGATCGTGCCGTCGGCGAGGGCCTCTCGAAGGGCCTCGCGGTCTGCCTCCTCGCGAAGGGGCGGGTTGACCTTGCAATAGGTGTCGTAACTGAGGAGGGCCTCGTCCGTGAAGAGCAAGTGATGTGGCGTCACTTCGGCGGATACGCGCAGACCCCGCGCCTTCGCCTCCCGAATCAGGCGAACTGCCCCGAGGCTCGAAATGTGCGCGACGTGGTATCGGGCGCCGGTCATTTCGGCCAGAATCAAATCCCGCGCGACGATGATGTCCTCCGCGGCGCGCGGCCAACCCCGCAACCCGAGCCGAGTGGAGCGGGCCCCTTCATGCATCTGCGCGCCTTCGGTGAGGTGGTGGTCCTCGCAGTGCTGGCTCACCAGGAGATCGAACGTGCGCGCGTACTCCATCGCGTGCCGCATCACCGCGGCGTTCATCACGCACACCCCGTCGTCACTGACACCGATGGCGCCCGCGTCTCGCAGATCGGCCATCTCGGTGAGCTCGGTGCCTTTCTGCCCCCTGGTGACGGCGCCAAAAGGCAGCAGCCGCGCGCCGCCGTGCGCTTCGGCGCGGGCGATCATCATCTCGGTGATCGCGCGGGTATCGTTGGTCGGGTTGGTGTTGGGCATCGGGCAGACGGCCGTGAAACCGCCGGCCACCGCAGCATCCAAGCCGGAGCCAATGTCTTCCTTGTACTCCTGTCCCGGCTCACGAAGATGCACGTGCAAATCGATGAAGCCAGGACACACCCAGCGTCCGGAGGCATCCACGATGCGCACGTCTTCGCTGGCCCGGTACGCGGCGCCCGCATCGCGTCCCGACGTCCTTGATGCGTCCCGCTTCGATTACGACATCGGCGGTTTCATCGAGCCCCTGAGATGGATCGAGAACGCGTCCGCCCCGAAGGACGATCAGCTGGGTCAGCATAGCGGTCCGCAGTTACGTGACGGACCCAAACCAGTCAACCCGGTCAGCCGGCTCTGCGGTGAAACTCGTCCTCGTCGGCCGCCGCAACGGTGCCGACGGAGGAGGAAAGCTTCGCTTGCGATTTCTTCTCTTCGACCCGCTTCTTCATCGTCATGACCTTGCGGTAAACCGCCGCGAAGTCTTTGTTGCGGGTGACCATTGAAGGGGTGCCTCCGCGCAAGAGAGTTTGCAGGATGAACTCGAGAACTTGAATCTCGCCTTCGGAGAAACTGTTGCTGATGCGCATGCGATCGGATCTACCACCGGTACGGCCACATGACAATCAGTGACGTGCCATGTAGGGCCATGCTAGGTCATATGGTTTATAGGTTCGGCGTCCAAACCACCAAGAGGCGGGCATTTCCAGGGCTTGCCCATACTTCTATCAACGATCGCGCTTCGAGGCCCCGAACCCGGTTGCATGGTTGACAAACGATTCGAAAGCAGCGGCGCCAAGCGCGGGACTAGCGCGGGACTACTGGTCGGAAGCCGTCACTCGGACGATCTCGTCGATCGTCGTGACGCCCTGAAGCACCTTGTTGAGCCCGGCCATGCGCAAGGTGGACACGCCGTCACGAATCATCTCGTCCTTCACCTCGGCGGTCGATCCGCCCTGAAGAACGATTTCGCGGAGTCGATCCTTGAAGGGCATGACCTCGTACAGTGCGATTCTGCCCTTGTAGCCCGTGTCGTTGCAGACCTTGCAGCCCGTGCCCCGAAAAGCGGTCACGTCAGGGATCGTGTCCTCCGGGAAGCCGACATCGAGAAGCACCTGCTCGTCGGTGGGCACCTGAACCTTGCACTCTTGGCAGATCTGACGAGCTAGACGCTGGGCCAACACGAGGTTGACGGACGCGGTAACCAGGAACGGCTCGACGCCCATGTTGAGCAGGCGTGTCACCGTGCTGGGCGCATCATTGGTGTGGAGTGTCGACAACACCAAGTGGCCGGTCAACGCGGCCTTGACCGCAATCTCGGCGGTCTCAAAGTCTCGAATCTCGCCGACCATGATGATGTCGGGGTCCTGACGAAGGAACGACCTCAACGACGCCGCGAAGTTCAAGCCGATGTCCTCGTGCATCTGCACCTGGTTGATACCCATCAAGTTGAACTCGATCGGATCCTCGGCCGTATTGATGTTGGTTTCGACGTCGTTCAGGTCCGACATCGCGGAGTAGAGCGTCGTCGTCTTGCCTGAGCCGGTTGGGCCGGTGACCAGCACCATGCCGTACGGCTGGTGAATCGCGTCGCGGAAATCTGCAAGTGGCTTCTGTTCGAAACCGAGCTTGGTCATATCGAGCTGCAGATTCGACTTGTCGAGAAGACGAAGGACGATTTTTTCGCCCCAGAGCGTCGGCACGACAGAAACACGATAGTCCATCTCGCGGCCCTTACCGAGCTTGAGCTTGATGCGACCATCCTGCGGCAGACGACGTTCGGCGATGTCCAGCGAGGACATGATCTTCAAGCGCGATGCGATGGCGTTCTTGAGCTTGATCGGAGGCGTCATCTCTTCGTGCAGCACACCGTCGACGCGATAGCGAACGCGAAGCACACGCTCGTATGGCTCGACGTGAATGTCTGAAGCGCCTTGCTTGATGGCGTTCAGCAGAATTGCGTTGCAAAGCCGAACGACCGGCGCGTCCTCGCTAGCCCTTTCGAGGTCGAGGAGGTCACCATCATCATCCGTGGTGGCAACTTCGATCTCCGACTCGTCGAAGCCCTTCCATGATGTCTTCGTAGGAAATCTCCGGCTGCGCGTACGCTTTTTCCAGCGCCGCGAGGATCGCGCTTTCGGACGAAACCACTGGCTCTACGTTGTAGCCAGTGAGGAACTTCACATCGTCGATCGCGTTGAGGTTCGACGGGTCCGCCATCGCGACGATCAGCGAGCTGCCGGCTCGTGACACCGGGATGATCTTGTGACGCTCACAAACCTGAGGGCTGATCAGCTTCAGGATTTCGCGATCGATGTCGTACTCGGACAGATCGATCGATTGAACGCGATACTGCTCGCTCAGAAAGTCCGTGATCTCCTGATCGGAGATTGCGCCGAGGCGAGCCAACGCATAGCCCGAGACTGATGTTGTCGTCCTTCTGCTGCTTCTGCGCTTCACGCAGCTGCTCGAGGCTGATTCTCTTCTCGCGAACGAGGAGCTCACCGAGTCTGTTTCTGCTCATACCTGATTACTTCCCTCAACGAGATCCAGTCTTAGTATATTTATTCACAAAAAACGACAAGACTCAAGTGGTAAGCGAGTGGGTGACTGTGCAAGCTAGCTTACCTCTGGAATACGGGCATTGCCGAAATCCTGTCGTTCCGTAGCGTTTATGCTGCGTTTCCGCGGGGCCTGAGGGAGCATGTTGGCTTGCCGCCGAGCGGCCGCCGGGGTACCGAGCGGGAGTGGCGAAGCCAAAAAAGCAAATCACCGCGGGCCCAAAAGACGTGGGAGAAGCCCTCGAGGAGATCGAGCAGCCCAAGATGAACTGGAAGGTGCTGGGCCTCATCGGCCTGGCGCTAGCGGTCGTCTGGGTCATTGCAGGCATCCTCCAGCCCACCATCGGGCTACGTGGGGACTGATCGTGGCTGGGGTGCTCACCCTGGTCGCCCTCGGCTTTCTGATCTGGGTTTGGCGCCTCACCCGCAAGTCTGCCGACATCGCGGCCATCCTCAAGGGAGCGACCGACAAGGAGGGCCGACTCGCCGCACTGGAGCAGCTCCGCGCCAGGCAGGCACCGGGGGGCAAGGACGCCCTCAACGCCATCGCACAGGCGCAGCTGGTCGCTCAGGAGGCTCCCGGCGGAGGCCATTCGGATTCTCGAAGGGATCGACGTCGACAAGGCGCCGGCGATGGTCCAAGACGACGTCCGGGCCAATCTCGCGATGTTCTACTTGATGACGGGGCGCGCCCGCGACGCACGCGAGCTTGCCAACGAGATACGCCTCGACCGCCAGCCCCAAGCGAAGGCCAAGGCGATGTACGCGGCTGTCGTCGCTGAATCCTTCGCCCGAACCGGAGGCGCAGAGGAAGCGCGCAAGCTGCTCGAAACCTACGATCCGCAGGACAAAGAGTTCGGACAGGTTGCAGGCATGCTCTTGCGGGCACAGGTCTACACGTACACGGCGACGAAAAAACGTGGGCGCGCGCGGACCGCAATGGAACAGCTCCTCGAAATCGATCCGAACATGGTAGCCGCCTTCATTCAAAAAGGGACGCGCCCCGAGCTGAGCCGCCTCGCCAAGCAGGTGCTTGCGGGCGCCGGCGCGCTTCCTAAACCAAAGATGCGCGCCCGCACGCGCTGAACGCTCGTGACCACGCGCACCTGGACCATTCGCGAAATCCTCGAATGGGCGACGCGGGATTTCGCGGGTCGTGGCATCGACAGTCCGCGGCTCGACGCCGAGTTGCTCGTCGCAAAAGCGTTGGGAATGGACCGAGTTGGGCTCTACCTCGATTTGAACAGGCCGCTGGTCGACGAGGAACGGAGCGCAATTCGGCCGCTAGTGGCGCGGCGCAGAGGACGCGAGCCCGTGGCGTACATCCTGGGACACCGGGATTTCTACGGCCGGCGTTTCAAGGTTACCCCGGACGTGCTGATTCCCCGTCCGGACACTGAGACCCTCGTCGAACACGCGCTCGAATGCATCCCCGGGGACGCCGCATGCCGGGTGCTGGACGTGGGCACCGGCAGCGGTGCGATCGCGGTGACGATTGCATCCGAACGGCCCCTGGCGCGAGTGACGGCGAGCGATATCTCCGAGGCCGCCCTGATCGTCGCCTCTGAGAACGCCGAGGCGCTCGGGGTCGCGAGCCGCATTCGGTTCGAACGAGCCAACCTGCTCAACGGCTCCGAGCAGTACGATGTGATCGTCTCCAACCCGCCCTACATCGCGCGCTCGGAGATGGCCGGGCTTCAAGCGGAGGTGCGCGAGCACGAGCCCATCACGGCCCTCGAAGCGGGCGACGATGGGTTGGACGTGGTGAGAGCTCTGCTGACCGCGGCCGCGCCGGTCACGGCATCGGGCGCGCACCTGTTGATCGAGGTCGGGGTGGGCCAAGCCGCGTCGGTGGCCAGGCTCGCTGCGGAGCACGCCGCATGGGAGCTCATCGCGGCGTATCAGGACCTCAACCGCATCGACCGGGTCGTTCACCTCCGGCGGATCTGACGCAACCAGAGCTCGGCGAACAGCAGGACGATAGCAAAGAGCAGCAACCACGGTGCGAGCGGTTGCTCGACCCCCTCCGAGATGTCCGACACGACGGCTTGGAAGCTGCCGTCCGCTTCGGGCGGGCCATTGGAGACGAGGTCGCTCTCGCCGGGTGGCGCATGGACGACGAAGGCGAACCGGGCGCCATGGACGCCGTTGACCAACACTCGATAGGCGCCGATCTCGCCTGTGTCGCGAAAGGACACACGATCGGCTTCCGCGAGATCCACCGTGCGGCCAGTTGGGGTGACCACCTGGATGCGTTGACTCGAGGTGGACCCCGGCAGGGAGACAGCGGAGTGCGGCTCCACCGCATGGTCGGTGCGTCCCGCAAGCCGGCTCAGGGTATCGAGCACGAACGGGACGAAGACCGGTTGGTAGGGCAAGTCGGTCCATGCGTCGTCGACCGTAGTCGCGAACATCGCCACGCGGCCACTTCGATACCGATGCTCCACCATGGCTGGGGAGCCATCACTGAAGCGAGCCGTGACGATGGCGTCCAAAGCCGTCTCCGCGATTGGCGTGCGCCCCTGCACCTTGGCCTGGGCGAGCTCGGGCAGGGCGGTCGATTGAAGTGACACGGGTCGCGCTTCCATCCGCGTGGCCGTGTATCGCCCGGGAAGCAGCTCGCGAAGCACGCTTCCGTAGGCGCGTGGGTTGATCCGGTCGCCCGCCGTGATCCACAGGCTGCCTCCTCCGCTGACGAAGCGCTGAATCAGAGGCAGCCACTTCTCGTCGAGGGTGGCGTTGGCCAAGACGAGCACGTCCGACCGGATGATGGCGCTCTCGGAAAGGTCCTGCGCGTCCAGGGTTTCCACCGCGAAGGACCGGCCAATCCGCGGGGCGACGCCGAGCGCGTGACTGAGGAAGGCAGTTTCACGTTTGCGTGGGTCGGGATGTGGATCGCCATCGACCAGCAGGACGTGCACCGTATCGGACCCCAACAGGACACCTCGGACGTTGTCCGCAGGGAGTACGTCGTCGGGGTCGAGCCGAAGTTCCACCACCGCGTCGGTCGACCCAGCGGGAATCGTTAGGACAGCCCCGCCACCGCCGTCGATGGCTTCCACCGGTGTCTCGTATGTTTCCTGTCCCTTCTGCCTCAAGCGGATCTTCTGCGGAGTCGGCGTCACCGTCCCCGCGATCTCCACCTCGAGGCGCATCCCTTCCCCGGACTCCCGCTCGCCGAGCACCTCGACCGAAGCGATGCGCCGATTGTCTGGATTCGGCGTGGACACCGTCTCGAAGACGACTCGAATGCCGCGCGTCTGCCATTCACACTCATCGGCGCGCGTGCCCGGAGCGAAGTCCGACAGCACGAGCAAACGCCGGTCTGACAGCTCGCTTTCGAGCAACAGCTCCACCGCGGTCCGGACGGCGTCGCACAGGGCGTCTGCTCGCGTGGAGCGAGGGTCGATTTCATCAAACACGGTTGCAGCCATCTCGAGATCGGTGCGCCTTCGGACCCACACACGGGGCGGCTTGCCGGACAGGACCACGGAGACCTCCGAGCCTTCCGGCAACCGGTCGAGCTGCTCGATCGACGAGTCGGCGGCTCGCTCGATCAGCGTCTTGCCCTCGTGAATGGCTGCCATCGACATCGAGTCGTCGAAGACGATCGCAAGAGCGTGTTGCCGGTCGAGCAGGCTCGACTGTGCAACGCGGTAGGGTGCCGCTGCCACCAACACGAGCGCCATCACCAACAAGGCGCGCGTGATCAACAGCAGCATGTCCACAACGCGGAGGCGGGCGGCCCGCGTCGCGTGGATTCGATGAAGGAACGCGATGGTAGGCAGCGTCTGCTTGGGAAGCTTCTGGCGCCTGAGCAGATGAGCGATCACGGGAATCGCGACCGCGACGAGTCCCGCCAGGGCCCATGGAAGACCGAACCCCATGGCTTATCCGTCCCGCAAGAGCCGGAGCAACGCGTGCTCGGGTGGCGTGTCGGTTCTGGCGAGAAGATAGCGTCCCCCGGTCGCAACGACACGGCGCTGGCACGACGCGACGAAGGCATCGATCTCCTCCCTGTAGCGCCGTCGGAGACCCTTCGGGTCGACCTCGACAGGCGCTTCTCCTTCGAGCCCCTCGAAGTGCATCGGCTGCTCGTAGGGAAGCTCTAGCTCGGCGGGGTCCATCACGTGAAGGACGATGGTTTGGTGGCCGCGCGCTTGAATTCGAGCCACCGGATCGAGCGCGTCGTCCCCGAGGTCGAGAAGATCGCTTGCGATCACCACGAGCCCCATACGGCCGGCGCGCTCGATCAACTCGTCCAACGCGCTGTGCAACGCGGTCGCACTCGTCGACGGCGAGGGCTCGGCAAGGGTGCGCATCATGTAGTCGAGATGAGCGGGGCCCGAGCGAGCAGGAAGTCGATCGCGGACCGCGTCGTCGAAAGTGATCAGCGAAACAGCATCTCCTTGACGAGTCAATACGTATGCAAGCGCTGCAAGAAGCGTTGCCGCGTAGTCGAGCTTGCTGACATCGCCGCTGCCCCAGCGCATCGATGGCGAGATGTCGAGTGCGAGCGTCCCGCGCAACTGAGTCTCGTGCTCGAAGTGTTTGATCGAATATCGATCGGATCGAGCGAACGCACGCCAGTCGATCAGCCGGGGATCGTCACCGGGCCGGTAGGCTCGGTGTTCTTTGAAGATGGCACTCGGGCCGCGGTGGGGGCTCCGATGCATGCCCGCCAACAGCCCGTCCACTGTGCGCTTTGCCCGAAACGTGAGCCCGGCCAAACGTCCGGCGAGCTCGGGTTCCAGCACGTGCGTCACGGTTCGATGCTTTGCTTGATGCCTTCGATCACATCGGCAGGTGTCACGCCTTCCGCTTCGGCCCGGAAGTTCATGACGAGACGATGGGTCAGGATGGGCTCGATCAGCGCTCGTACGTCTTCGATCTCGGCGGCGTATCGGCCGTGAAGGATCGCGCGTGCCTTGGCGCCTAGAATCAGACCCTGGCTCGCGCGAGGGCTGGCGCCGAAGGCGACGTTCTTGCGGACGAGCTCCGAGGAGCTGCGATCATCCGGCCTCGAGGCTCTCACCACAGCCACCGCGTGCTGCACCACGTGGTCGGCAGCGGGAACGCGCGGGACGAGATCTTGAAAACCAACGATATCAGCCGCGGAAAGCACCGGAGTAATGGTCGTCGGCAGCGGCGCAGTGGTGCGCTTCACGATGTCGACTTCCTCGTGCTGGCTCGGGTACCGAACATCGATTTGAAACAGAAATCGGTCGAGCTGCGCCTCGGGAAGAGGGTACGTGCCCTCTTGCTCGATGGGGTTCTGGGTCGCGAAGACCAGGTACGGTTGCTCCAACGCGTAGGTGTTGCCGCTCGCCGTGACCTGTCCCTCGGCCATCGACTGCAGCAGGGCGGCCTGCGTCTTCGGTGGCGCACGGTTGATCTCGTCGGCGAGCAGGATGTTCGTAAACACGGGACCGTGGATGAACCGGAAGTGACGCTTGCCCGTGGTCGCGTCCTCTTCGAGAACGTCGGTCCCCGTCACGTCGCTCGGCATCAGATCAGGGGTGAACTGGATGCGATTCGAGTGAAGCGACAGCGCCTCGGCGAGAGTCGTGATGAGCAGCGTCTTGGCGAGCCCCGGCACCCCGACGAACAACCCGTGCCCCCGCGCGAACAACGCGATGAGCAGGAGCTCGATCACCTCATCCTGACCGACGATGCGCTGTTTGAGGCGCGCGACGATTTCGTTTCGTGCGGCGGCGAGCTGTTGCACACGCAGCACGTCGGAGGTGGCGGCCGTGGGCGGTGAGGGCGGACTACTGCGTACGGGTTCGTTCACGAGGACCTCTTAGCGCCTGGATGGAGGAAATGCCACATTACTCCCGCATCCCTCCGAGACGGGAGCACAGCGCCTGTTCATGGTCGGCTTGAGGAAGGCGGAGCTTGGACAGGATGCAGTGGGGTTGGGGGTCGAACGGATTGTGGGCGATCGCCCGGTTTGCGGCATCCCTCGCGAGAACGAACTTCGAGGTACGAAACATCGCGGTCGCGAGACTCGACAGTGCCGGTGCATGGGTCGGGTAACGCTCGAGAGTTCGCATCAACGGCGCCACCGCTGCTCCCGGGCGGCCTCCCGCGATGGCTGAACGGGCGTAGCGGGACGCGACGACGGGATCGCCCGGCGCGGCTTGGTGAGCCTTCGCGTACTCCACGGACGCGGCGGCCGGCCGAGAGCGGGTCCACAAGAGATCGCCAAGCCGCACGTAGTTGCGCGCGTCCTCGAGCTCCACGGCGGCGACCTCGTCCTGCTCGGTGGCTTCGCCGCTGAGGTAGCGCGGTATCAGCCTTGCAGGAGGCGGCTTGGGCGCGCGCGACAGAGCTCTCTTCCAACGCGTCTCGAGAGTCTGCCAAGGCACCCCGGCGATGGCGGCCAAGGCTCTTCTCGCGTCTTGCCCATTGCTGATGCGCCAGAGCGTTTGTTGCAACCCTTCGCGCCCGTACTCGCGGTAGTACATCTCGATGAACGAGGAGACCTGCGCGAAGGCCAGCGACGCCGCCTCTTGCGTGGGCAGAAGCGCGATGGATGGATGCAACTGGTCGAAGTCGAACAGCTCGTGGGCCTCCACTGCGTCGTGAAGCAATTGACTCGCCGCGGGGTTGTTTGGAAGCGATGCCTCGTCCTCTCGCCAGCGCGTCTCTAGGAACTTCGCCACACCCTCCTGCAGCCACACAGGCGCCTGATCGAGCGTAGCCTTGGTCAGCAGCAGATGGACGTACTCGTGCGCAATCGTGTCTAGCCAAGGGTAGCCATGCATCAACGTGCCGGGCGACGCGATCATCAGGCGCCCCCATTTGCTCAATGCAATCGTACCGGTATTGCGAATTGCCTCCACGGACAACGTCGTCACGCGCGCCAACGACTCTGCGTCGGGATAGATCTCGAGGCGAACCGGGCTGACCATCTTAACGCCAAGCTCCGCCTCCAGCGACGCCGCGGCCCTCTTGAGCGTGTCGATGGCATAGGGGACGAGGATCTCGTCCCGACCCGGCGCGTACCGCACCTCGAAGTTCTCGTAGGTGAATGTCTCGTAGTTTTTCGTCATCTCATAGGTGTCCGCGATGACGTCCACTAGCTCGCCCAAGTTCCCGGCCGAACCTGTATCCCTTCGAAGCTCCGCGATCCCGTCGACCGCCGCTTCGTAGTCACCCGCATAGAAACTAGCGAGCACCTCGAGCTCGACGACGCGTGAAGTTCGCGGGTGGTGATCCAGGTACTCCTGAAGCAGGACTTGCGCCGGGACTCCTTCGCCCGCGGCCAGCGAGGCTTCGAGCAAGTCCAGAATCTCAAGGCGCGTCGCCTGTTCAGCGGGTACGGAAGTCGCAAGCGAGCCAAGTAAAGTGCAGGCCATGAACAACGCCACACGCTTCATCGCAATAGCCTTTCGTAGTAGTCGTCGACGGCCTGCCGGTAGCCCTCGGGTGGCGTGCCATTCATCGCGTCGAGGACGCGGCGTCGCCAAGCAAGCTCGTCGGCTTTGGAGCGGCCACTCGGGATCTCCACGCGTTCGTTGGCGCGCGCCCCCTTGCTGCGCTCCTTCCCGCCGCCGCCGACCGGGTTCTGACGCTGGGATTCCAGGTGCTCCCGCAACCGCCGGAGCTGATCTGCCGCAGCCTCCTGCTGCTTGTTGGCCTCGAGGGGATTGCCTTCCTCCAGGGCTCGCTTAGCGCGCCCCATGGGACGCTCGATCGATTCGAGTTGTTCCGCCGCCTCGTCGGAAACCGGCACTCCGCCGACTTGCTCACGAAGCCGGCGGGCGAGCTGATGTGTCGCCTGTCGTGCCTTGCCCTGCCGTTCGGCTTGTTTCCCGAGCTGCTGGCGCTCTCGTTCGGTCAGCGAGCCCGCAATGTCCGGGACTGCGCCTTGCGCCGCGTCGCGGAGATCCTGTGCGCGCGCCGCAGCCTGACGTGTCTGTGCCGCGGCATCGGCAATTTCGCCATCTCGTCCGCCAAACATGGTCGCGGAGAGCTCGAGATCTTTCGCCAGAGCGTTGGCCGCTTGGACCAGCCGGTGGGCCATCGACAACGCCTCGCCGAGATCGCCGCCGTCGAGGGCCTTCTGGAAGTCGTTCAAGCGTTCCGAAGCCCGCCCGCGAAGGCTCGTTTCATAGGGTCCGAGGGCCTCACGGTCGACGCCGCCCAAGAGCTCGGAGACTTCTTCAGCGATTTTCTCGAGCTGGCTGCGGACTTCAGCTATCAGAGAATCGTTGTCGCCTGCCGCACGCTCGACGGCCTTCTCCCCGGCGCGGCGCGCCTTCTCGGCCAGACGTTTCTGCTCGACCTCGAGGTCGCGAATCGTGTCCGTCGCTTCCATCAACGCGCGCTCACGCGGACCGAACCGAGCTTCGACCAACGAGTCCTCACTTTGCGCAAGGGCACGCGTCATCGCTTCAATCGTCTCATCCAACTTCGCGAGCGCAGCTTCGGCTGCGTCCAGGTCGCCACGGGCGAGCGCCTCGCGCACGGCCTGAAGGGCGTCGGTCGACTCGCTTGCCTGCCGAGACTGCCGATTGACGAACTCTCCCGGTACGTACCGCATGGCTTCCCGGAGCTGTTGTCGCAGAGCCTCCATCCGCCGCTCGGCCCGATCCATCGCCGCCATCAGCGCCCGTTGCAACTCCGGCGTCTGCCCGCGGCGCAGCTCACCGATCAGCGACGCGATCTCGCGGCGTAGCTGTTGAACCTCCCGCGCGATTTCCGCAGCGTCGTTGAGTCGCGCCTCGCTGATCAGGTCTGCCACGATGAGGGAGTCTTTTTCGAGCTCGGTGACGACGAGGCGATTCTGAGTCTTCCGGATCCTCGGCTGCGTGCCCTGGCGATACGCGAATGCCTCGCGCTTGTGCACCCTCTCCAGCCGCTTTTTCATGTCGAGCAGTAGGGGGATGGTTCTTGGACCCCGATGGTCGCCCACGTTGGAGAGCAGCGACATCACCTCGTTGTACGGTAGCAAGACTTCATTGCGCCGCCGAAGAGCCTCCTGGAAACTGTCAGGAACCCGTTGCTCGAGTCGAAGCGCCAGAGTCGTCAACAACGAACCCAACAGCTTCTCGAGCTCGACGATACGATCGCGGCGACGCGTGATCTCCGACGCAAGGGTCAGTGTTCGCACGGAAGAACGGCCGACGCCCGGACCATCGACGCGGTTGCCATCTTTGGCCTCCAGCCAGACCGTGACCGCGTCCGCGGGAGCCAGCGAGAACTCCTCCAAGTGCAGCACCGTCTCTCCGTTGAGCTCGGTCTGCGAGCTCTCCGAGGGAGTCAGGATCGGCCTGCGAAGATGCTCCCCATTGGGGAGCTTGATGATGAGGGTTAGCTCGTGCACCCCATAGTCGTCGGTGGCATTGTGTTGCAGCAGAATCGGCTGGCGTTCTTCGGCGACCAAGTCTTCCTGCGGTGCAAGCATGTTCACCTGGGGCGGCTCATCGAGCTGCACGCGGATCGACCGGGCACGATGGTCGACGCGCCGCTCGCCACGGGTGGATTCGACGTATATCTCCAGTGGCCCGTCGGCATCAGCGACGAAGGCAGCGACGAATTGGTCGCCGACTCGGTCCGCTTCGACATGGCGTCCCGGCAGCTCGACGACGACACGGGCCGCATCGACGATCGGCGTGATCGTGTACTCGACCGCGGTCCCCCTCGGCACGATCAGTCGATCGGCATCCTCGATGTACTCGTTGGTACGCTCCATGTAATCGGGGAAGAAAAGCTCGGCGGCGGTGCGGGCGACCACGTGACTCGTGCGCGCGCCTTCGATCGCGCCGGTCTGGGTATGTAGCAGGGCGTAGCGCCCCGCCGCGGCTCGATCGAAGTCCAACGACCACCACGCCAGGACCGCAAAGAAGAGGGTCGCCGCCAACGCCGGCTGCACGAGCCAGCGCCACGGGATGAACTTGCGTGCGGGGGATTCGTCGAGTGCGCGCAACAGCCGAACGCGCTGTGCAACGACCAACTCGCGCGAGAAGGCCCGCTCAGCCTGAAGCTCGTACGCGCTTTGCAGCGGCGACAAGAGGGAAGGCTGCCCGGCCGCGACCAACCCAAGCGCCCCGTGCCCACGAAGCTTCAACAACGGCTGGATCGACCAAGCCACCGCCGCAGTGGTCATCCCGAACACCACGCCCCACCCGATACACAACCAGACGAGGGGCGTCATCGGCCCGAGGACCCAGGCGACCAAGACAAACGACGCGAGCCCCACAGCAGTTGCGGCAGCCGCCATTCGGACCGCCAGCACCGTAGCTGCAGCAACCCGAAGCCGTCTCCGATACTCGGTCAGCTTACCGGACGTGGAACCCACGGCGCGATCGTAGCATGCAGCGTCCGTGTCAGCCCTAAGGGCAACCACGCCAAGAACGCATGGAAAAGGACAGGTCGCACGACCTGCTGGCGGCAGCGCGAGCCCGCAGGGCGAAGCCCGGCGCAAAGCGCCGCCAAGCCCGAGCGAGAGCGAAAGGCGCGGCAGGGAGGACTACGGGCGGGGGTGGGCGGGTCGGATATAACAAAACCAACCCACGCACCCAACCCGGTAATCGCCCCCCCCAAGCCACCCGCGGCAGCGCAAGCCCTTTAAACAGAAAAGCCGGAGCACCAAGTGCTCCGGCCCTCCCTGTCTAGCAACAAGCCTCCCTTAGAAGCCCATGCCGCCCATGCCGCCGCCGTGGTCGTGGCCGCCGCCGCCCATCGGAGGCTCGTCCTTCGGCACCTCAGCGACGAGAGCCTCGGTGGTGAGCATCAAGCTCGCAACCGAACACGCGTTCTGGAGCGCGCTACGCACGACCTTGGTCGGATCGATGACGCCAGCCTTGATCAGGTCGGTGTACTCTTCGGTCTGCGCGTCGAAGCCGAAGGCGCCCTTGCCGCCGCGAACCTCGTTCACGACGATCGAGCCTTCGACCCCCGCGTTTTCCGCGATCTGACGAAGTGGCTCTTCGATAGCGCGAGAGAGGATGCGGATGCCAATCCTCTGCTCGTCGCTCACGTCGAGCTCCTCGAGTGCCGCCTGGGCGCGAATCAGTGCGACGCCGCCGCCAGGGACGATGCCCTCTTCAACAGCTGCCCGCGTGGCGTGGAGCGCATCTTCGACGCGCGCCTTCTTTTCCTTCATCTCGACCTCGGTGGCAGCGCCAACCTTGATCACCGCGACGCCTCCGGCGAGCTTCGCGAGGCGCTCCTGCAGCTTCTCCTGATCGTAGTCGCTGCTGGTGTCCTCGATCTGCTTGCGGATGGTCTCGATGCGGCCCGAGATTTCCTTCTTCTTGCCACCGCCGTCGACGATGGTGGTGGTCTCTTTGTCGATGGTCACTCGCTTGGCGCGGCCCAGGTCGTTGAGGGTCACGTTCTCGAGCTTGATGCCGAGATCCTCGCTCACGACGGTACCACCGGTGAGGATGGCGATGTCTTCGAGCATGGCCTTGCGGCGATCGCCGAAGCCCGGCGCCTTGACGGCCGCGGTCTGCAGCGTGCCCCGAAGCTTGTTGACGACGAGCGTGGCAAGCGCCTCGCCCTCGACGTCCTCGGCGAGGATGATGAGGGGCTTCTGCTGACGGGCAATCGCTTCGAGAACCGGCAGAAGGTCCTTCATGTTCGAGATCTTCTTCTCGACGATGAGGATGTAGGGATCTTCGATCTCGGCGACCATGCGCTCCGAATCGGTCACGAAGTAGGGCGACAGATAGCCGCGGTCGAACTGCATACCTTCGACGACGTCGAGCTCGGTCTCGAGACCCTTGGCCTCCTCCACCGTGATGACGCCTTCCTTGCCGACCTTTTCCATCGCCTCGGCGATGATGTCGCCAATGGTTGGGTCGCCGTTGGCACTGATCGTGCCGATCTGTGCGATCTCCTTCGGATCCTTGGTGGCCTTCGAGAGCGACTTGAGCTGCTCGACGACGGTGCGCGTCCCCACATCGATGCCTCGCTTGAGCTCCATCGGGTTGTGACCCGCGGCAACCATCTTGGTGCCTTCACGGATAATCGCCTGCGCAAGCACGGTGGCGGTCGTGGTGCCGTCGCCCGCGATGTCGGAGGTCTTCGAAGCGACCTCTCGCACCATCTGGGCGCCCATGTTCTCGAACCTGTCGGCAAGCTCGATTTCCTTGGCGACCGTGACCCCGTCCTTCGTGACGGTCGGTGCGCCGAAGCTCTTCTCGATCACGACGTTGCGGCCCTTGGGACCGAGCGTGACTTTCACCGCATTCGCCAGAGCGTTGACGCCGGCGAGAATGCGGTCGCGAGCAGCGGTATCGTAAATGATCTCTTTCGCAGCCATGTTTGTCAGTCTCCTATTCGATGATTCCGAGGATGTCGTCTTCGCGGAGGATCAGGTGGTCTTCACCGTCGATCTTGACCTCCGTGCCGCCGTACTTGCCGAAGAGGACGAGGTCGCCCTTCTTCACAGCAAGCTCCCGGACCTCTCCGCTATCGAGGATGCGCCCGGTTCCCACCGCGACCACCTTGGCCTCGATCGGCTTTTCCTTGGCGGTATCCGGAATGATGATCCCGCCTTTAGTTGTGTCTTCTTCCTTCACTCGCTTGACCAAAATGCGGTCATGCAATGGACGAATGGCCATTTATCCCTCCGTTTTCGGGTAGGTATGCTACCCGGCAGCTTGTTGGCACTCTATGAGTGAGAGTGCTGATCGGCGGCCAACCTAATCCTGAAATGGGGGGAGTCAAGCCTGGCGGCGAGGCTTTTTCAGACACAGGCAGGAGACAGATTTGCTGGCACGGCGAACCCTGCTAGCCTCCGGCGCCTATGGCACGAGTTACCGTCGAAGACTGCTTGCAACACGAGGAAAACCGCTTTGCGCTGGTCATCTTGGCCGCCCGGCGGACCCGCCAGATCATCAAGGGCGCCCCGGCGCTGGTTTACAGCCGAAACCGCCCGATCGTGACCGCACTGCGCGAGATCGCGGACAAGAAGGTCTACTTCTCCCGCCCGGTCAGGGGCGCCGTAGAGGAGTTCATCGTCGAGACCAAGGCCAAAGACTCCTCCGCCTAAGGGGAGCGCCATCTTTGCAGGCTGAGAAGGGCCCAGGTAGCCTAGTAGTGGGGTTATGGCTCGCATCAGTATCATGGGGCCGAGCGGACGGCAGGAGCGTCAGCTCTTTCGCCATAATTCGCTTGGCCGGCATCCTCGGAACACGCACCAGGTGCTGGACCGGGTCGTGTCCAAAGAGCACTGCCACATCGAGCTGATCGACGACCGCTACGTCCTCAAAGACCTAGGCTCCCTCAATGGCACCTACGTCAACGGGGACAGGGTCAGCCAGGATCGCCCGCTCGAGCCAGGTGACGAAATCACCATCGGTTCAACGCGCATCGTCTTCGAGCCCGAGGAACGGCCGGGCAAGGTGTCTTTCGATGCACTTCTGAGCGGCGAGTCTCGCGAAGCCACCAACCGATTCAAGATCGGAGACACAGACGCGGGCCCGTTGATCCGCGCCAAGGTTTCGAGCCTGGCCGACAAAACCTTCTTCGCCGAGGAGCTAATTCAAGACGACGCCTCGCTCCGCCGCGACTATGAGAAGCTCCGCGCGAGCTACGAGGTCACTCAAGCCATCGAGCTTGGCACGAGCATCACGTCCCTGTGCAACAAGATCCTAGAGGTGGCGTTCCGACTCGTCCCCGCGGATCGGGGTGTTGTGCTCTTGCACAATGACCAGAACATTCTCGAGCCGGTATCGGTTCGTACGGGAGAGGGCGTCGACCCCGAGCAAGAGGTCATCGTCTCGAAGACCGTGCTCGATACGGTTGTGCGTGAGAAGGAGGCCGTGCTGTCCCATGACGCCTCCGCAGACTCGCGCTTTCAAAGCGCCCACTCGGTGATCATGCAAGGCATCCGCTCGACGATGTGCGTTCCCTTGCTGCATAGCGACACGGTGTTGGGCGTGATGATTCTCGACTCGAGACTCGCCACACACGCGTTCACCGACAAGGACCTGGCCCTCTTCGAGACTGTCGCCAGCCAGGCCGCGGTTGCGGTTCAAAACACGTTGTATGCCAAGAAGCTCGAACAGGAGGCGGTGACGCGCGAACGTTTTCGGCGATTGCTGTCGCCAGACATTGCCGAGCAAGTGATTTCAGGAAAGCTCGAGGTGGAGAAGGGCGGCGAGCTTCGAGAAACGACGATCCTGTTCGCCGACATTCGTGGCTTCACCAGCATCAGCGAATCCTGCGAGCCGCAAATCGTGGTGGACGCGCTCAACGAATACTTCGAACGGATGGTCGAGATCGTGTTCCGCCATGAAGGCACGCTCGACAAGTTCATCGGCGACGAGATGATGGTGCTCTTTGGATCGCCGGTTTCACATCCCGACGACCCCGTGCGCGCGGTGCGCGCGGCCCTCGAGATGCAGGAAGCGCTCGCGGCCCTCAACGAACGACACGAGACCCTCGAGCTGCCGCCATTCGAGATCGGAATAGGCATCAACACCGGAGAAGTGGTTGCGGGCTACATCGGAAGCAGTCAGGCGCTCGAATACACCGTCATCGGAGACCCAGTGAACACCGGCGCGCGATTGTGCTCGCTGGCCAAGCCTGGACAGACCCTGCTCACCGAGGGGACTCTCGATAAGCTGGACGGCAGCTTCGACATCGAGGAGCTGCCCGCGGTGAAGGTAAAGGGCAAGGCTCAGCCCATTCGGATCTTCGAGCTGCTCGGCCGCGCCGCTCGCAAGTAGTCCAGCCGGAGCTTGCCGGCTTCCGCAGATATGCGAAGCACCAGGCGAGATGGCCCACCTGGACTTTGAAGCCCCCTTGGTCGAGCTGGAAGAGCGAATCGCCGCCCTGAAAGAGCTCACCGAAGCCGGCGCGCCAGAGGCCGAGGCCATCGACATGCAGATCGCGACCCTCGCGATCCAAGCGGAGGATCTGCAGCGTAAGCTCATCGCCGACCTCGACGTCTGGAAGAAGGTCCAGTTGAGCCGGCACCCCGACCGCCCATACCTTCGCGACTACCTCGCCCTCCTATTCGATGACTTCGTCGAGCTGCACGGGGACCGGACCTTCCGAGACGATCCGGCGATCATTTCTGGGTTTGCACGCTTCGAGGGTGAAATCGTTGCGATTATTGGTCACCAAAAAGGTCGAACCGCCAGGGACAAAGCCCTCCGGAACTTCGGCATGGCGCATCCCGAAGGCTATCGGAAGGCGATCCGTGTGATGAAGCTCGCCGAGCAAGCCGGGCGACCGGTGCTCACGTTCATCGACACCCCCGGCGCGTATCCCGGGCTCGGAGCAGAGGAGCGGGGCCAGGCCGAGGCGATCGGCCGCGCGATCGAGACGATGAGCAAGCTGCGCGTCCCGGTCGTATGCACGGTGATCGGCGAGGGTGGCTCGGGGGGGGCGCTCGCTATCGGGGTGGCGAACCAGGTGCTGATGTTCGAGTACGCGACTTACAGCGTGATCACCCCCGAAGGATGCGCTTCGATTCTCTGGCGGGATGGAACCCGCGCAGCGCAAGCGGCCGAGCAGCTTCGACTGTTGGCGAACGACGCGAAACGCCTTGGGATCATCGACGAGGTGGTCCCGGAGCCGGCGGGAGGAGCCCACCGGAAGCCTGAAATAGCGGCCGAGTCCCTGCGAGTGCGCCTGCGGCACCATCTCGCCACGCTGGGGAGCCTGTCCAGCGACGCGCTCGTGGCTCAACGATATCAGCGATTTCGAGCACTTGGCGCCTGGCAGTAGGGCGCGTCTTTATTGACGCGAGTCCTCTCGGTTACCTACGATCCAAATGCGGGGTTATGCCGTGAGGACGTTCTTCGTAGTGGCAGGTATGTCGACACTGATCGGGTGCAGCTCGGTGGGAGTGCATTCACAGGCTCGCGGTGCGTCCGACGAGGCTGCACGGGATGCTGAGCTGACGGCACTGCGATTGCAGAACGATGAGCAGGAGCAGGAACTTCGAACGCTCCGCGGCCAGCTCGCTCTAGCCCGCGCGGAGGTACAGGAGCTCGAGGGCGAGAAGACGTTCGCGGCCCAGCGGGGGCAGAAGACCTCCGGGGGCGACGAGCTGCCGTGGAGCAAGGCTAGCCACGCGAAGCTCGACATGCCGCCGGTGCTCCGCCTCGATGGCGAGATCGTCGATGAACGTTTGCCCATCACCGCGGAGGTTCCTGACCTCCCGGCGTTCGCGCCACCAGAGTCCGCACAGCCCCCGCCACGCGACGAGGTCAGCGTCGAAGGGTATCGCCGGGGCCTGAGCCTGATTCGGGAGCAGAGGTTCGAGGAGGCGCTGGAGGAGCTCGACGCGTTCTCGTCCGCCCATCCGAGTCATCCGTACGCGGACAACGCCCTGTTTTGGTGCGGCGAAATCCACTACCTGCGGCACGAATATGATCGCGCGCTTCGATACTTCGAGCGCGTCGAGAAGCTGCATCCATGGGCCAACAAGGCCCCTGACGCGCTGTATCGCATTGGACAAATCTATCTGAGGCGCGGGGATACCGTGGCCGCTCAGGCTTACTTCGACAAGGTTAGGGAGCAGTTCCCGGAGACTGCGGCCGCGCGGTTGGCGCTGCGAGAGGATGCATCATGAAGTTGGTGGGATGGACGAGCATGGTGGCCGTGCTGATAGCGGGCACGGCAATCGCACAGGTCGGTGAGGACACAGGGACCGAGAAGGCCAAGGTAGAGGTCCCTTCGGACATGCCTCAAACGCATACGGTCAAAGAGGGCGACACCCTTTGGGATATCACGCAGGCGTACTACGGCGACCCCTACAAGTGGCCGCAGGTCTGGTCGTACAACCCCGACATCACCAACCCACATTGGATCTACCCGGACGCCCAGCTCCAGTTGCGTCCCGGAGATGATCAGGTGATCGAGGCCGCGCCGCGCGGCTTCTCGTACGCGAAGCGCCGAAGTGCCACGCCGCACGCCGTCTTCCAGGCGGAGTACGGTTTCCTCAATTCCGATGCTCTCACGGACTCGGGTTACATCATCGGCGCCAACGAAGAGCACATGATGATGGTCGACACCGACATGGTGTACGTGCGTTTCAACGAAGACGTCGATCCCGAGATCGGCCGCGTCTACACGATCTTTCGAAAGATGCAGGAGTTCGAGCGCGAACCGTGGGAGAAGGGGACACTCGTGCGCATCATCGGGGAGGTGAAGCTCCAGGACTACGACGCGAAGCGCCAGGTGGGTAGGGCGGTAGTCGTCAACACCCTCGAGGGCATCGAGCGTGGCTTCCGGATCGCGCCGCTCGAGCGCCACTTCTACTGGGTCGACGTGGTGCCCGCCGCTCATTCGCTGCGCGCCACGGTGGTCGCGAGCCTTTATCCTCGCAAGCTGCCCTCGACGAACCAGATCGTCTTCGTCGATGTCGGCGCCGAGCAGGGGGTCGTCGTCGGCAATCGCTTCTACATCGTCCGGCAGGGCGACGAGTGGCGGCGGAGCGCAGAGGGCAAGATTGGCCGCGAAATCGAGACGACGGTGCCCTTGCCGAAGGAGCCCGAGCACTACCCCTGGGAGGTGGTCGCCATTGGCCGGGCTGTCAACGTACAGCCAAGTACGACAGCCATCCTCCTCGAACGCGCCACCAGGGCCGTTCGTATGGGGGATCGCGCCGAATTGCGCGAAGGGGAATAGAACCGCTCTGAAGGTCGTTGCTTCTTGGCCCCGCTTCGGGGGAGTATCGACCTCAGTATGGCTTCAGACGGCGACCGGGACAGCCAGGAGGCGCTGCGACTGCAAAGTGTCGTAGATCGCGAGAGGGCCAAGCTCCGCGCGCTACAGGACATCAGCTCGGCGCTCGGGTCCACTCTCGACCTCGGAGAGCTCCTGGAGATGATTCTCGACCGGATCTCCGACGTCATGGAGGCCGACCGCTCGACCTTGTACCTGCTGGACGAAGAGACCGACGAGCTCTGGTCCAAGGTGATTCAGGGCGAAGAAGTCCACGAAATCCGCCTCAAGCCGGGCGAGGGGCTCGCCGGGGCGGTCGCCAGCACGGGGAAGCCGCTCAACATCAAGGACGCATACCAAGACGTGCGTTTCGATGCGGAATGGGACCGCGCGACTGGGTACAGGACGCGATCGACGCTGTGCGTCCCCATGAAGAACCAGCACGGCCGAACCATCGGCGTGGTTCAGGTCCTCAACAAGCACGAGGGGCACTTCACCGTCGCCGACGAGGCCCTTCTGACCGCCCTCGCAAGCCACGCGGCGGTGTCGATCGAGAACTCGAAGCTGTTTCTCTCGGTGGTCGGCAAAAACATCGAGCTGCTCGAAACCAAGGACCAGCTCGAAAAGAAGATTCGCGAGCTCGACGTGTTGTTCGAAATTACGCAGGTTTCGGCCAGCGCCATGGAGCTCGACGACCTCTTGGCGGGTGTCCTTGCCCGCACGATGCGCGCCACCGATGCGGAGGCGGCGTCGATTCTGCTGGCGGACCAATACACGGGCGACCTGACATTTCGCGCCGCGGTCGGTGGCGAGCCCGACCGCGTGAAGAAGATGAAGATCAAGGCTGGGCAGGGGATCTCGGGCTGGGTCGCAGAGAACGGCCGGCCTCAAATCGTCAACCGCGTCGACGAGGACCCCCGGCACTCGACTCACATCTCGGACGAGGTCGGCTACCACCCGAAGTCGGTCTTGTGTGTTCCGCTGCGCTGGGACGACGGGGCGGGGGCCTTGCAGCTCCTCAACAAGTCTGGCGGGCGCGCTCCGTTCATCGACGACGATCTAAAAATGGCCACGGTCATCGCCGGCCACCTCTCGACGGCCATCGCGCAGGCCCAGTCGCGGGCGCAAAGGGCGCGTCAGGAGCGCCTGAGCACCCTCGGCCGATTCGTTTCGAGCATGCTCCATGATCTGAAGACCCCGCTGACGGTGATCTCCGGGTACACGCAGCTCCTCGTCCAAGAGGGAGACGAGGGCAAGCGCCGCGAGGCCGCCGCCTCGATCCGTCGGCAGGTGCAATTCCTCAAGACGATGATGGGCGAAACGCTAGCCTTCGCCAAGGGGGAGCGTCGCATTCTGATTCGGCGCGTGTACCTCCACACCTTCTTCGAAGAGCTCGCGGATCAGCTCAAGCCTGAGTTGGCGGAGCGGGGCATACGTCTCGAGCTCCACTTGCACGACCGCGGCGTGGCCCACTTCGACGAAGAAAAAATGCAACGCGTGTTCCACAACCTCACGCGGAACGCGGCGGAGGCCATCGGCGACGACGGCGGAGTGTGCCGTTTGGAAGTCAACCGATCGGACGACGGGAGTCTCGTCCTGACGTTCTCGGATGACGGACCGGGCGTCTCCGAAGAAATTCGCGAGCGCCTGTTCGAATCCTTCACGACGCACGGCAAACAGGGCGGCACGGGCCTAGGCCTCGCCATCGTACAGAGCATCGTAGAAGACCACGGGGGAAGCGTATCGGTAGACAGCATGCCTGGGCGTACGGCGTTTAGGATCACGTTGCCGCAGCCACGGCCGAAGGCGAGCACGCGACCAGCAGCAGCGGAGTAGGGGACAACCGCTCCCCCTCCAAAACCTGCATTCCCTCACCTGCTTGCGAGGCACACCGCGATAACTCGGGTGATGCTCTCAAAGCGCATTCGAGCAGGTCGCGCGACCTGTCGTTTTCCTCGTGTTTTTGGGGCGGCTGTCTCACCGGCACTGGCGCTGGCACCGACAACGGCACTGACGCCGGCACCAACACTGGCACCGACGTTGGCACCAACACTGACACCGACGCTGTCGCTGGCACTGACGCTGAAACTGTCCCCGGGACCGCCAGTTGACCGGAGCCGCCAATCCCCCCAAAAATGCCCCCGGTGATCTCCGAACTCACCCTCAACGTTCATCCTCTGCGGGCCGAGCTCCATGAGGAGCTTCACAGTCGGCCCTCGCCCCTGGTCGAGACGCCGTGCGCCATCAGTCATATCGCAGCTCAGATCGGGACCGGAGGAGAGGGCGGCCGAGCAGGCGTATCTCGGGGAGCTATGCGCGCGGTACGATGCGAGCCCGCCTCCTGAGGGCGCTTCCTGCCTCTATCAAACCTTTCGGTGGGTTCGAGCTTCGCTGGGAAAGGCACACCGAGTTCTCGACTTATACCTTCATTCACAGGGTGCTTGGCGACCCCTTGCGGCAGGCCGGAGCGCTCGCCAAGGTCCCCCGAGATTGGCTCGCCAAGATGCCGGGCCAGGTGACTACCGCGTTGCACTTGGCCTTTAGCTGCGCGGAAGGGTCGTCTCGATCCGGGCGAGCTCGAGCGCTATTTTCGAGAAGCAGCCGCTTCGGGGTGGGGTCGTGCGACAGGGGACGGCGCACCTTTACAGTAGCTTCCGCCTCCACTCGGACGGCTTCGGCCGGATCGTGCTTCAGGCGCGCGACCTGACTCCCCTGCAGGCGGGCCGGTTGGTACAACGGGTGCTCGAGGTCGAGACGTATCGAGTGATGGCGCTCCTTGCCTTGCCCATCGCACGCCAGATCACGCCCGAGGTGAGGGCGATGGAACGGGAGCTCGCTCGCATGACCCAGGAGCTCACCCATGCCGAGGGGGAAACCGATCAGCACGCCCTGCTCGACGAGCTATCCAAGTTGGCGGCGCGCGTAGAGCGCCACCGCTCCGATACCACGTACCGATTCGCCGCAACGAACGCGTACTACGACCTCGTCGAGGAGCGGCTTCGAGAGCTCGGCGAGGAGAAGATCGCCGGCCTCCAATCGGTGCGGGTCTTCATCGAGCGCCGCCTTGCTCCGGGGATTCGCACTTGCAACGCGGTGCGCGACCGGCTCGAAGGCCTGTCGGGCCGCATCAGCCAAACGAGCGAATTGTTGCGCGCACGTGTGGAGCTCTCGATTCAGGGCCAAAACAGAGAGCTGCTGACTTCGATGAACCGCCGCAGCGAGGTGCAGCTCCGCCTCCAGCAGGCCGTCGAGGGCCTGTCGGTGGTCGCGATGACCTACTACTTGATGGGACTGCTCGGCTACCTCTACGAGGGCCTCGCGTGGACCGGCATCCCGCTCGACAAGAAGATCGGCTTCGCGATCGCGGTCCCCGTGGTGATGCTCGCCGTGTGGAAAGTCATCCACGGCGTTCGCCGCCGAATCGAGCAAGCCTAGGCCAAGGAGCAAATGATCGGGGTCCACCTCGCCGCCGGCCACCGGTTGAGGAGGGGCTTGGGTGAGCAGGGCGAAGTCACGGGCGCGCTCAGTCGTCTGAGCCGTCGATGCCGAGGTCGTGGAGCGCCTTGGGAGTGTCGATGTCGATGTTCACGGCCGCGCTCTCGACGTCGACGTAGCAGATCGCTTCGGCGTGTCTGTGAAAGAGCGACTTGCCTCCAACGTCGCCGGACAACTGACGCAGCTCGGGAAAGTGCCGCGAGCCCCACAGGACTGGATTGCCGCGCTTTCGGCCGAACATGGGGATGTAGATGCTGAGGTCTCCATCTGGGCTGAAGGCATCGAGCAACCGATCAATCACGGCGCTGCTGACCCACGGCATGTCGGCCAGCGCGACGAGCACTCCATCGACGTCGTCGCCGACCGCTGAGACGCCCGTTCGGACGGATGACCCCATCCCTTCTTCGTAGTCCGGGTTGTGCACCATCTCGACGTCACGTTCTCCGAGTGCGGCTCGGATCTCTTCAGGAGCATGACCCGTCACCACGAAGACCTCCTCTACGCCGCTCTCTCGAAGCGTATCGACCACCCGTGCGACCATCGGCGTGCCGTCTACGGGGATCGTCAGCTTGTTGGCTTGGCCCATGCGACGTGACGCCCCAGCCGCGAGAACCACCGCGACGATGTTCTTCCTGGCACCCTTCGGACTGCTGAGGTTTCGAGGCATCGGTCGATCGGGGATCTCCTTGAGCAGCCCTCCGACCCCGAGGCCGCTGATCAGCGCGGAATCGATGGGCTCTCCGATGAAGAATCGCCTTAGCACATGGTCGAACCCACTCGGATTGAGGGAGCGGGCGCAGCCGGGAAGGCCGAACACGGTGCTTTCCCGGACTGTTCCGACCATCAGAAGGTTTCCAGGGTCGACCGGCATGCCCAGGTGAACGACCTCACCGCCGGCCTTACGCAAACCGGAGGGGATGACGTCCCCGCGATCGACAATCGCGGATGCGCCCAACAGCAGGATTGGGTTGCAACCTTCTTCCCGCAGCGTGGTGATCGCGCGTGCTACCGCGTCGGGCGAATGCTCGCAGCGGACTTCCCTTCGGACCCGAGAGCCAAGGGCGCCCAAGCGGGCCCGCTGTGCCCGGCTGGCCCGCTCGAGCAACGACTGGCTCAGACCTGGAAGCTCCGTGAGCACGAGGCCGGCGTCAAAGCTCTCGAGCGGGGCGATGCGCAACGCGGGCTCGCCGGAGAAAATATCGGCCCACGCTTCGAGATGGCTTTCGGAGACGGCGAAGGTGATCACCTTGACCGTCGCGATCATCGCATTGGGTGGCACCAACGAATAAGCGGGCAGCGTTGCGATTGTGATCGATTCGGAGACGCCGTTGCCCGCGTCGATTCGCTCCGGGTCTATGACGAGTAGCCCTAGGCCAGTCGCGTGAAGATTGCACCGCCCGGTGCTCGCTTCCGAGGCCGTCACGGACGGGCCGATGAAGTGCCCGGCAAGCCCCGCGGCCGCGCGGTTTTCGTGCACGTCGCCTGGCTCCAACTGGGCGGCCATGACCCGCCTGTAGCCCGCCTTTCGTAACCGCTCGATCTCGTTCGCGGTGAGCATCGACCCCTTCTTGACCGCGCCGGAGCCGTGGCCGAGCCGAAGGGTGTGCGCGAGAATCGCACCCTCCAGTCCGTCCGCATCGATGTCGATTTCGTCGAACTTCATCGAACCGAAATCCTAAGACGTTCGCTTGCTGGATGGAAGCACAGTGAGCCGGAAATTCTAGCTCTACCGTTTGTCGTGGACCGGCAGTAGAGTCCTCGCTCATGAGGCTCGACTCCCTCGACGACGTGACGAAGATCCTGCACGCCCAGGGCTATGTGTCCGATCCCAGTCTTTCGATGAGCCTGTTCCTGGCTCTGAAGATGCAGCGGCCGCTGTTTTTGGAAGGGGCTCCCGGCGTGGGCAAGACCGAAGTCGCTCGCGTCTTGAGCAGGGCGTTTGAGACGGAGCTCATTCGATTGCAGTGCTACGAGGGGCTCGACGTCCATCATGCGCTCTACGAGTGGAACTACCAACGGCAGCTGTTGCGCTTGCAGGCGGGGCAGAAGGAAGACCTCGGCGAAATCTATTCGGACGAGTATCTGTTGAAGCGTCCGTTGTTGCAGGCCATCGACCCGGAGCGCGACAAATCGGCGGTCCTGCTCATCGACGAAATTGATCGAGCCGACGACGAGTTCGAGAGCTTTCTGCTCGAGCTCCTTGAAAACTTTCAGGTGACCATCCCCGAGATCGGTAGGATTGAGGCGGTGTACCCGCCGATCGTCGTGCTCACCTCGAACCGCACCCGCGAGGTCCACGATGCACTCAAGCGGCGGTGCATTTACTGCTGGATCGACTACCCGAGCTTCGACAAGGAGCTTTCGATCGTGTCGATGAAAGTGCCCGGCCTCTCGGAGCACGTGCAGCGCCAAGCGGTGACGCTGATTCAAAAGCTGCGCCATGAGGACCTTCTCAAACCCCCTGGCGTCGCCGAGACCCTCGATTGGGCCCAGGCGCTGATGCACCTGGGCGTCTCGGAGCTCGAAACCGCCGACGTCCAGAAAACACTCGGCGTCGTCTTGAAGAACCGAGAAGATATCTCGGTCGTCGCAGAGCTGGTCGACGACCCGTCGTGGACCGCCCAGACAGGCTAAGCGGATGTCGGACCCGCCATCCATGCAGACGCGCATCGTCGAGTTCATCCAAGAGCTGCGGGGCCTTGGCTTGCCGATCGGAGTGGACCAGGGCGTGAGCTTCAGCGAGTCGTTCACTTGGATACAGCCTCTGAGCCGCGAAGAGGTTTACGACGCGGCGCGCGCGACATTGGTCAACCGTCATGAGTATCTCGACGTGTTCGACCGTGCCTTCGCTCGCTACTGGGAGCGCAAACGCGATCCGGCAGAACCGCAGAAAATGCCACAAGCCCCAAGGCATCGCCCTGAAGATTTTCAGCGCGCGAGCCTGGTGTCGTTCATGGCCGAGAAAGCCGCACGACAAGACCAAGAGATCGAGATCACCGACCGAACCGAAACGGCTACCGACATCGAGTGGCTCCGCTACAAGGAGTTCTCGAAGCTCACCGACGACGAGCTCCGCGCGCTCCGTCAAGCGATGGCGGGCATCCGATGGGATTTCAGCCAACGCCGAACGCACCGTCTTACGAAGAGTGAGCGCGGGCGCTTGCTCGACCACCGCGAAGCGCTGCGGCGGGCAGCAAGGCTAGGGGGCACCATCGTCGAGCTTCCACGGAGGGTGCGTAAGGAGAAGGCACGGCCGCTCGTGTTGATCGCCGATATCAGTGGCTCGATGGAGCTCTACAGTCGGATCGTGCTTCAGTTTTTTCACGGTCTCAGCCAACAACTCGACGCGACTGAAGCGTTCGTATTTGGCACTCGCCTGACACGCGTCACCGATGCGTTTCGGCTGAGCAATATGGATGCCGCCCTCGATGAGGTGTCCCATCAGGTGCGCGATTTTTCGGGAGGCACTCGGATCGCCGAGAGCCTGCATACGTTCCGGCGTTCGTGGGGGCGCAACGTGCTTCGCCGGGGAGCCGTCGTCATCGTGATTTCGGACGGTTGCGAGACCGGTGACATCGAGCATTTGAAGCGCGAGGTGCAGGCGCTCCAACGCAGCTGCTACCGGCTGATCTGGCTCAACCCGCGACTAGGGCAACACCGGTACGAACCCAAGGTTCGGGGCATGGCGGCCGTCCTCCCCTACGTGGATGACTTTTTGCCTATTCACAATTTCGAGTCACTGCGACAGCTTCGAGACCATCTAGCCCGGTTGCCAAAGCGAAAGAGAGGTTCGAGTGAAGTTCTCAGGAGATTATAGGTTCGACGCACCCATCGCCGAGGTCTGGAAGGCCTTGCTCGATCCGGTCGTCCTCGCTGCCGTGATGCCAGGGTGCGAGAAGCTGGAGCTCGTCGATGACGCGTATGTGGGCGAGCTCAACATCAAAGTCGGGCCCGTGCAGGGCAAATTCCAGGGTAAAGTGACCCTGAGCGAGGTCGAAGAGGAGAAGGGCTACACCATGAAGGTGGATGGCCGAGGCGCTCCAGGGTTCGTGAAAGCCACTGCTTCGGTCAAACTCACCCCAGAGGGCGAGGCCACCAAGATGGAGTACGATGCCGACGCCCAAGTGGGCGGGCGAATCGCCAGCGTGGGGCAACGCCTGATGGACGCTTCGGCGAAGGCCATCATCAAAGAGAGCCTCGAAGGCTTGAACGCCAACGTAAGGGCACGCGCGAATGTCGCCGAGGGTGAGGTCGCCGAGCTCGTTCAGGCCAGCCAAGCCCAATTCGCAACCAAGGTAGCAAAGGAGGTCGCCAAGGACTTGATTCCGCCACCGGTGCGGACGGCCCTGCTCGTATTGGCTCTAGTCGGCGTAGGCACGCTGATATACCTTCTCGTTCTCGCTCGTTAACTGAACCCCCCCCCGGCAAGTTAGGAGAAGGCCTGTGATCCCAGCAGCGTTCGACTATCACTCTCCGAAGTCGTTGGACGAAGCGTTGTCCCTGCTCAAGCAGCATGGGGGCCACGCGAAAATCCTCGCCGGCGGACAGAGTCTCATTCCAGCGATGCGGTTTCGGCTCGCCATGCCGGCGATTCTGATCGACATCAACCGCGTAGAGGACCTTCGCTATATCGAAGAGCGAGGCGACCATCTCGCCATTGGCGCCATGACGCGCGAACACGCGATCGAGGATTCCGCCGTCGTGAGAAGCTCCTACTCCTTGCTGCACGACACGGCCGTCGTGATTGCCGACCCCTTGGTGCGAAACCAAGCGACCGTCGGCGGCAACATCGCACACGCCGACCCGGCTAACGACCACCCCGCTACGATGCTGGCGTACAACGCGACCGCCGTCGTGAAAGGGCCGAACGGAGAGCGCACCATCGGCATCGATGATTTCTTTACGGGCCTGTTCGAGACCGCGATGGCCGATGACGAAATTCTCACGGAGATTCGGATCCCAAAGCCGCCTGCCAATAGTGGCGGTGCATACACGAAGTTCGAGCGCAAAGTGGGCGACTACGCCATTTCGGCTGCTGCCGTTCAGTTGCGAGTCGACGGAGATACCGTTGCTGCGGCGCGCATCGGCTTGACCAATGTGAGCCCAGTGCCGATGCGAGCGAAAGGTGCGGAAGCGGAGCTGATCGGCAAGACGATTAGCGACGCGGTCATCGAAGCCGCCGGCAGAGCCGCCGCAGCTGAATGCGATCCGTCGCCCGATCTTCGTGGCGGCGTCGATTACAAACGTGACATGACCAGGGTGATGGTGAAGCGCTCGATTCAGCGAGCCGTTGCGCGAGCCAAGGGAGGCCAGTGATGAGCGAGCACGACGTAACTCTGACCATCAATGGCGAGAGCGTGACTCACTCGGTGGAGGCACGCACACTACTGGTGCACTTCATCCGCGAAGACTTATTGCTCACCGGCACGCACATTGGGTGCGACACCACGAGCTGCGGCGCTTGCACGGTGCTCATCAACGGCAAGCCAGTTAAGAGCTGCACGGTGTTCGCCGTGCAAGCGGACGGCGCCGAGATTGAAACGATTGAGAGTTTGGCCGCGGGCGGTCAGCTTCACCCGCTGCAAGAGGGATTCTGGGAGAAACACGGTCTTCAGTGCGGATATTGCACGCCCGGAATGATCATGAGCGCCAAGGGATTCTTGGCCAAAAACCCCAACCCCACCGAGGACGAGATTCGTCATGGAATCTCGGGCAACCTCTGCAGGTGCACCGGCTACAACAAGATCGTTGAAGCCATTCAATATGCGGCCGAGAAACTCCAAGCCGACGCGGGAGGTGAGTGATGGCCCCAGCTCGACGATCGCAAAGAACCCCACAGCGAGCTCGCTGACGGCGTGTCGGCAAGAGTTCCGACCACAGACGAAGTCCAAATCAAGACTCCGGAAAAGATCGGCGGGATGGGGTCACCCCAGGAAGCGCAAAGAGGACCCACGCTTCCTTCAGGGCAAGGGCAACTACATCGATGACGTCAAGCTTCCCCGGGATGCTCTACATGGACTATCGTTCGGAGTCCGTATGCGCACGCGAAGATCAAGAGCATTGACGCCAGTGCTGCGCTCGAGATGGATGGCGTCGTAGCGGTCATCACCGGCGAGGACCTGAAAGCGGCGGGCGATCTCCACTGGATGCCCGACACTGATGTCGGACACGCAGATGGTGCTGCCCATCGAAAAGGTCGTGTACTACGCGCAGGAGGTCTGCGCGGTCATCGCCACCAGCCGGTATATTGCTGCCGACGCTATCGAACAGGTGGTCGTCGACTACGATCCGCTCGATGCCGTCGTCGACCCATTCGAGGCGATGAAAGACAACGTCATCGTTCGGGAAGACAAAGAGAAAAAGACCAACCACATCTGGCATTGGGAAGCGGGCGACAAGGCCGCCGCCGACGCAGTGTTCAGCGACGCCGCCACGGTGATCAAGGAGAAGTTCTATATCCCCGCGCATCCACGTCGTGTCGATCGAAACGTGCGGCATGGTGGCGAACTACAACAAGGCTCGCGAGCACATGCAGCTGTACATGACCTCGCAAGCGCCCCACGCTCACCGAACCGTTTTCGCGATGGTGAGCGGGTTACCGGAGCAGAAGATTCAGGTCATCTCCCCGGACATCGGCGGAGGCTTCGGCGGCAAAGTGCCGATTTATCCCGGCTACGTGATCTGTGTGGTGGCCAGCTTGGTGACTGGGAAGCCAGTCAAGTGGATCGAGGACCGGAGCGAGAACCTTCAGGCGGACAGCTTCGCCCGCGACTATCACATCGAGGCGGAGATGGCGGCGGACAAGGATGGGAAGATCACCGGGTTGCGCGTGAAAACGCTGTCCGACTGTGGTGCTGCGGATGCGGCGGCCAACCCGTCGAAATTCCCAGCTGGCTTGTACAGCATCTGCACGGGGTCGTACGACATGAAGGCCGCACACGTCGAGGTCGACGGCGTCTACACGACGAAGCCACCGGGCGGTGTCGCGTATCGCTGCTCCTTCCGCGTGACGGAAGCGGTGCATATGGTCGAGCGCATGACATCGATCATGGCGCACGAGCTCGGTGAAGATCCAGCGGACTACCGTCTGAGGAACTTCATCCGTCCTGACCAGTTCCCGTACAAGTCGCCCACCGGTTGGGAATACGACAGCGGGAACTATGAGGCCGCCTTGAAGAAGGCGATGGACATGATCGACTATCGGGCGCTTCGGGAAGAACAAAAGGAGAAGCGGGCCAAAGGCGAGCTCATGGGCATTGGCATCTCGAGCTTCACCGAGGTCGTGGGGGCGGGTCCCTCCAAGGACTACGACATTCTCGGCCTCAAGATGTTCGACTCCGCCGAGATTCGAATCCACCCCACCGGCAAAGCCATGGCCCGCTTCGGCACCAAGTCCCAGGGGACAGGGGCCACGAAACGACCTACGCGCAGATCATCGCCGAGGAGCTAGGGCTTCCATCCGACGATATCCAGGTGGAAGAGGGCGATACCGACACCGCTCCCTATGGTCTTGGGACTTACGCGAGCCGGTCGACGCCGACCGCCGGCGCTGCCGCCGCGATGGCCTCGCGAAAGATCAAGGCAAAGGCCAAGAAGATCGCAGCACATCTTCTCGAGGTTGGAGAAGACGACCTCGAGTGGAATATCGATCGCTTCCAAGTGAAGGGCTCGCCCGACCAGGCGAAGACGATTCAAGAGATCGCGTTCGCGGCCTACACAAACCACCCGCAGGGGATGGAGGCCGGGCTCGAAGCGGTCGACTACTACGACCCGCCCAATCTGACGTTCCCGTTCGGCAGCTACATCTGCGTCGTGGACATCGACAAGGGCACCGGCGAGGTCAAGGTGCGTCGCTTCGTGGCGGTCGACGATTGTGGGCACATCATCAATCCGCTCATCGTCGAAGGGCAGATCCACGGCGGTCTCACCATGGGCCTCGCTCCCGCGTTGTACGAGGAGATCGTCTACGACGAAAACGGCCAGAACCTGACGGGCACCCTGGCCGACTACCTCGTACCGACCGCAGTCGAGTCTCCCAAGTGGGAGCTTGGTAGGACCATCACCCCATCGCCTCACCACCCCATCGGCGCCAAGGGTGTCGGGGAGTCCCCCACGGTCGGTGCACCGCCTGCCATCGCCAACGCCGTCGTGGACGCGCTCTGGCATTTGGGCGTCCGGAACATCGACATCCCCATCACCCCCCCCAAAGTCTGGAAATTGCTGCGGGATAATGGGGTTACAGACTGAGCCGTCGCCACTAGAATGAAGTGATGGACAGCTGGTATCGGACTGCGAAGGAGCTCGAAGCCAAAGGGGAGGGCTTCGTGCTGGCCACGGTCGTCCGGGCGGTCGCACCTACTTCGGCAAAGCCCGGCGACAAGGCCGTGATCACCGAGGCGGGCGTGGTGCACGGATGGATCGGTGGCAGCTGTGCGGAGCCGACCATCAAGAAGGAAGCCGAGTTGGCACTCTCCGACGGCGCCTGCCGGGTCGTTCAGATCACACCGGACCCGAACCTTCCCAACGATCGGGAGGGCCTCGTGGTCGTGCCCATGACTTGCTACAGTGGCGGCGAGCTCGAGATCTACCTCGAGCCGCATCGCGCGAAGCGGGAGTTGGTGGTGTTCGGCAATTCCCCGGTCGCGCAATCGCTCGTCGAGCTCGGCGTTGCGGTTGGCTACGAGGTCACGGTGGTCGACACTACGGAGCGTCCTCCGCTCGAGGGTGCCAAAGTCATCACCGCGCTCGACGAGGTGGCGCTCAAGCGCCCGGCCGAAGCCGCTATCGTCGTGGCGACCCACGGTGTATTCGATGAGGACGCCGTCGCGCGCTCCGTCGAGCTGGGGTCGGGCTACCTCGGCGTCGTCGCGAGCCCCAGGCGCTTCTCGTCTCTTGGAGGCTCAATGCAACGTCAGGGAGTGTCGCCAGAGGCTTGGGCTAGGGTGGATGGTCCCGCGGGCATCGATATTGGTGCCAAGACCCCTCAGGAGATCGCGGTCAGCATCATCGCTGCGATCACGGCTCAACGCGAGTCGATCGCGGTGACGACCAAGCGCCCGTCGGAGGCGCCCCAAGAGAAGGCCGCCGAAGCAACCGGCACCGAAGACAAAGGCCACTGCTGCCACGACTAAAAAAGGGGACTGTGCCCTTTTAGCAGGGGCTAAGGCCTAGGGTGCGGGCTTTCGTAGGGTCTCGGTGACCTGGGCCAGCACGGAGACCGCGATCTCCGCAGGAGAGCGAGAGCCGATCGGCAAGCCGACCGGGCCGTTCACGCGCACGAGCTCGGCCTCGGAGAACCCTGCCTTGCCCAGCCTCCGCAGACGCGAGGCGTGAGTTTTCTTGCTTCCGAGACAGCCGATGAAGAAAGCATCGCTTCGGAGCGCGACCTGTAGTGCAGGGTCGTCGAGCTTCGGGTCGTGGGTCAGCGTGACCACCACGCAGCGTTGGTTCAACGCCAGTGACTCCATGGCGGCATCGGGCCACTCGAGGTTCAACGTGACGCCTGGGAAGCGATCGGCCGCGGCAAACGACTCACGGGGATCAACGATGGTGACTTCGTAGCCGGCGAGCGTCGCCATCGCCGACAGCGGTTGGGCGATGTGGACCGCGCCGATCAGAATCATGCGAAGCGGCGGGTTGAAGGGCTGGTAGAAGACTTGCGGGCCGGCCTCCGCGTCAGTGGTGAGACAGGTATCGACGCGCAAGGCACGCTCGACAGCGGCGCATTCGGACTCGCTCTCGCCATCACCGGGGTGGAGCAGACGTTGGTCGCCGGTTTCGAGATTGGTCACCAACACGACGGGTCGCTTGGCCTCGATTTCCGCTAGCATCATCTCGAGCGTCGCGGGCTTCACTGCAGCGGCTCCACGAAGATGCGGACGGTGCCCCCACAGGCGAGCCCCACCTCCCATGCCCGTTCGTTCGTTACGCTGAATTCGAGAACCTTGGAGAGACCCGTCTTCATGACGCCAAGGGCATCTTCGACGACGGCGCCTTCGACGCAGCCCCCTGACACCGACCCCAAGAAGAAGCCATCGTCTCGTACGACGAGATGACTCCCCGCTGGGCGAGGCGAAGACCCCCAAGTCTTGACTACAGTAGCCAGGGCCACACCGTGACCCTCGGCTTTCCAGTCACGCGCTGCGACCAGCACCTCCATCTCGGACTGGTCCGGCATCAGAGCAATACTACTGCTCGGCCCGACGAGAGGCTACCGTCCTGGTGGTCGGCTGCCTACGCGAAGTCGCGCTCGTTCCGCTCTTGGTCTTCTTTGCAGCGGATGCAGAGCTCGGTTTCGGGGCGGGCTTCGAGGCGCTTGCTGCTGATGGGCTCTTCGCAGTCCTCGCAAACGCCGAACACGCCTTCGTCGAGCTTCTTGATGGCCTTCTCGATTTTCTGCAGGAATACGCGCTCTCGCCCGCGGAGGCGGAAGGTGAACGACTGCATGTATTCGCTCGACGCCAAGTCCATCTCGTCAGGAAGCTCGGAGGCGTCCAGGGTCATATCCTGGTCCATCGTCTCGCGCGCGCGGCGAATTACGGCGTCTCTTTTCTCTTCCAGGTCGGTGCGAAACCGCTTGAGCTCGGTCTTGTTCATACTGGTGACCCCCTTTGAGGGAGCGCGAGCATAATGATCGCGATCCAACAGTCAAGAAGGCAACACACAAACAGTTGAAATCACAGCAGAACCGCTTAGCTCATCTCGTCGAAAAACGAGCTTCTCCCGCTCAACCCGGGGCCCCAGAGGATCGTCTCGACCCTCTCGCCCGCCTCCAGCTCTGCCTTGTCGGCCGGCAGAACCACCAGGGCGTTGACCCCCACGAACGATGGGAGAGACCCCGACCCCTGGAGCTGATGGAGGGCGACGACGATCTCATCGCCCTCACGGGTGGCGACCGCGCGCGCGATCTCGATCCGTCCTGGGCGGCGGCGATACGAATCCCGCAGCCGGGCCAGCACAGGCTGCGGGTGCGGCCGTGGGTCGCCAAGCATCGTTCGCAGGCATGGGGCGATCAGCACCTCGAAGGCGACCATCGCGCTGATGGGATTGCCAGGAACCCCGATGACGGGCTTACCCTCGTACTGGGCAAACGAAAGGGGCTTGCCAGGTTTCATCCGGACCTTCCAAAACCCGGGCTCGATGCCCACGTTCTCGAATGCCTCGTGCACGAAGTCGTAGGTCCCCACGGACACCCCGCCCGTCGTGATCACGACATCGGCTTCGAGCGCCTCGCGGAGCGCCCCTTCAATCTCGGGCAAGGTATCGGGCGCCGCGGGCAGAGCGACGGGGATGGCCCCCAATGCGCGGATCATCTCGCTCAAGACGTAGACGTTCGAATTGATGATCATGCCTGGCCCGAGGTCTTCGCCGAGCGACCGAAGCTCGTCGCCCGTCGAGAGGATCGCAACCTTAGGTCGCCGAAACACGTGTACGCGTTCGATGTTCTGGCTCGCGAGCATCCCAATCTCTCCGGGCCAAATACGGTCGCCCACCTGAAGCAGCACCGCGCCGGACGATACGTCGCTGCCCTGACCGCGAACGTGCTTGCCCGCGCGCGAAGCCTCCCGAATCGCTACATCATCCCCATCACGGTCCGTGTCCTCCTGCATGACGACTGCATCGGCGCCTCTCGGCATCGGCGCGCCCGTGAAGATACGGCAAGCGGCCCCAGGGCCGAGAGGTTCGGGGATGGGGCCACCGGCACGGGATTCTCCCTCAACGGGAAGGCGGACCGGGGCGGCGGCGGTCGCGGAGGCGACGTCATTGGCGCGAACCGCGTAGCCATCCATTGCACTGTTATCGAAGGCCGGCGCGTCGAAACGCGCAGTCACCTCGCGCGACACGTAGCGCCTCGAGGACTCGGTCAGATGCACCTCCTGCTCCCCCAACGGAGAAAACAGCGGCAACATCGAAGTCAGGGCCTCTGCGATCGATCGCATGCAACGCAGAGCCTAGCACGTCGCGCCCGCGCAACTGACTAGGCAGGGCACACGCGATTGCGGCCGGCACGCTTGGCTTCGTAAAGCTGTTCGTCGGCCGCCCGAACGAAGTCGTAGGACCGCCACTTCGGGTCGAGCTGCGCTACTCCGCAAGAGATAGTGATGTCGATATCTTCGTCCTCGAAGAGGAATGTCTCGGTGGCGATCATCTTTCGCAGCTCGTCGGCGATGCGAACGCCTCCCGCAAGATCGGTCTCCGGAAGAATCACTGCAAGCTCCTCACCGCCGTATCTCGCGATCACGTCATCGGGGCGTAGCCGGCTCTTGGCGAGCTGCGCGACCTCTTTGAGCACATGGTCCCCGGCGAGGTGCCCGAACTCGTCGTTGACACGCTTGAAGTGGTCGATGTCGCACATGACGAGACTCAGCGGACGGCCATGCCTCGTCGCGCGGGACAGCTCTCGATCGAGTTGTTCCACGAGGTAGCGTTTGTTGTGAATACCCGTGAGTCCATCCATGATCGTCATCCGATAGATCGTCTCGTGATATTGCGATTCGAGGTCGGCGCCACTGAGGAACTTCATGATCGTGTCTCCGATCTTGATCTGGTCCCCGCGGCGAAGTTGACGGTCGTGCACCAAGTCGTCGTTTACGTACGTCCCATTCGTCGAATGCATGTCGAGGACGTGATAGTTGCCGGCCCGTGTCTCGATGCGCGCGTGCCGGCGCGAGATGCTGTCGCTGAGGAGGACCACGTCATTCTCGATTCCGCGGCCAATCCTCACCGCCCCGTCGGCCAACGAGAAGCGCTTCCCCAATTGATTGGAGTTCGGCGCATAGATCACCACGAGGCAATCTTGGCCGGCTCCGGTCGCAATATGCGGCTCCGAGAAGGGCGTGACCCTCGTCTTGATTTCACTCTCCACGGGTATCCACTCAGGGTAGAAAGCGCGGTATCGAGCGTCAACGTCTCCGAATGAAGGCCATGTTGCGCTGATTGATCCAGACGTGCGCCAAAACCGGGCCCCAAAGCACGCCGGTCAACTCGAAGAGCAGCCCCAACACAACGCCCATGACGAAGGCCCATGTCGTCCAATACAGCAATACGGGCTTCGGCCCGACATGAACCGCGCCAAAGATGACCGAGGTGGCCACCAGCCCCAGCACCGGCTGCATCGCCCCTCGAAAGAAGAGCTCCTCCGCGAAACCGGAGGCGAGAGCGAGCCACGTAATCTCGGCGTACGACAGTGGGGCAATGACCTCTTCGAGCTGCGCGTGGAGCGCGCGCGCCCATCTGGTTCGTTCTACCAGGACCGGAGTGACGCCGACCACGGTGAGCGCCAGTGCAAGGCCTAAGCCGAGGGAGAGGGCGAGGCGCTCTGTGTACGGCGCATTCAGCCAAGGCGTTTCGAGGGTCCAGGCGAAACGCTCGGCACCGAGCCAGGCCCACGCCAAGGCGCCTACCGTCAGAGGGCCGTAGACGACGAAAGCGAGGGTCGTGATCCGGGGAGTCGATGGCAAGGTCGGGCCGGATGTATCAAAGTGCGTCCCGACCCGCAATGCCACCCACACTCGGATTTGACACGATCGCGTGGACCGGAGTACTAGCCAAGGCCATACGCTCATGAGCGGGCAGCCAGGCGAAGACGTCGCGAAGGTCCTCGTGGTCGACGACGAGCAAGTGATTCGGGAAATCCTCGCGGACTTCCTGACCATGGAGGGCTTCTACGTCCGAACCGCGGAGGACGGCAGTGGCGCGCTGGTCGAGCTTTCGCGCGATCGATTCGACCTGGTGCTGAGCGACTTGAAGATGCCGAACATGGGCGGCCTCGAGCTTCTGGGCGCCATCCGGAAGCACACGCCGCACGTCGTCACGATCATCATGACCGGCTTCGGGACAGTCGAGACGGCCATCGAAGCGATGAAGCAGGGGGCGTACGACTACGTCCTCAAGCCGTTCAAGGTAGAGGAGGTGGTCCACACGATTCGACGCGGGCTCGAAAAGCAACGGCTCGAAGCCGAGAATTTCCGCCTCAAGGAAGCCCTTTCCCTCTACAAGGTAAGTGAAGCAATCGCAGCGAGCCTCTCCCTCGAAGAAGTGGTCCACACGTTGAGCCGCGCGGCGATCGACGAGGTCGACTCCGACTTGGTCACGGTCCTCTTGAGCGACGGTGGTGGAAGCTTCTACCGGCGCAGCACCGAGATCAATCCGAACTTTCGTTTTAGGCGAGAACCGGACACGCTGAGTATCGAGACTCTAGAGGAGCATTTCGTACACGCGCCGGCGCTGCTAGAGCATGGAGAGCGCTCTTGGCGGTACTTCGACGAGGTAGGGGTTGAACCCTCTCCGCAGTCCCTCGCCGTCGCCCGGCTGACCGCGCGCGGCGACACCATCGGCTTTCTATGCGCGCTCAGTTACACGCGAGGCAAGCGCTTCGACGAAGGGCAGCGCAAGCTCCTGCACGCCACGGCGGATCGGGCATCCGCCGCCATCGAAAACGCGCGCCTCTACGAAGACCTCCAGGCTACCTTCAAGCAAACCATTCGCGGCCTCGCGAGCGCGATCGACAAGATGGACCGCTACACGGCGGGGCATTCCGCCCGAGTGGCGGCCTATGCGCAGATCCTCGCGATCAAGCTCGGGCTGAGCGACGCGGACATCGAAATCGTTCGGCAGTCGGCTCTGATGCACGATGTCGGCAAGATCGGTTGCGTGATCAACTTGAACAAGCCGGGCAAGCTCTCACAGGAAGAGTACGAAACCTTCAAACAGCACCCGGAGCACGGTCGCGACATCTTGCAGCCCATCGAGTTCTTGCACCCGCTCATTCCGGGAGTCCACCTGCACCACGAGCGTTGGGACGGCCTTGGGTATCCACTCGGGCTCAAGGGAAATGATGTCCCGCTCATTGCGCGAATCATTGCCGTGGCGGACACCTACGATGCGATGACCAGCGACCGCGCGTATCGAAGGGCACTGGCCCACGACATCGCCATATCCGAGATCGGGCGTTGCGGCGGGAGCCAGTTCGACCCGGAGATCGCGCACGGCTTCTTGGAGTCGATCCACGTGTTTCGCGAGGAGGGCAGGTCGCTCGAGGAGTTCCCCGACGTGCGGGAGACCCAGTCCGGACTCATGGCGCCACGGAGGTAGCTGCGCCGGCGGGAGGTTCGGGCAACGCGAACGCCGCGTTCCAGCGATGGGACGACGCGGGCGCCGACCATCGACGCACGATGGGGGCCCGGTCGGGCAGTTTGAAAATGGTGACGAGCTTCACCTTGCGGCGCCTCTGTGGACTGAGCTTGCGGGAAACGACCGTAACGAGTGTCAATGTTTGCGAAGGGCCGATGGACGCGTCTGCGTGATCCAGATGACCTAGGCCTCCGGCCACGAGGCGCTGAATCGTGTTCTGGTTTCGAAACGACCGCGTCGTCGTGATGAGGTGGGCGTGCTCGTCCTCCAAATGGGTGGGACCAGTCGCGAACTGGGGCGGGTTCCCCAACTGTTCACAGCCGCCAAGCAGACACAGGACGCCGATGGTCCAGGCACGGCTAGGTCGACTCACGGCTTCGTTCTCGCGCCACGTCCTTTTCGGTTGCCACGCCCGGAATGGGGAGATGTTCCTCGCTTTCGCCATCTTTGTCCTGCCAGGGGTACTTGATGCGGTTGTGGTATGCGTTGCAAAGGGTGTCCGTCAGCGTCGCTTGAAGCACCCGGATGTCCTCCATCGTCAAGCCACAGACGTCGAGCTGGCCTTGGCGTAGCTTCACATTCGTCACGCGCTGCACGACGGCTTCGAACTTCTCGCGCGACGGCTCGTCCACTGTGCGTGCCGCAGCTTCGATGGCATCGATGAGCATCAGGATCGCGGTCTCCTTCGTTCGTGGTCGCATTCCTGGATACCGGAAGGCCGCGTCGGAGAGCCCCTTCGGATTCCCGCTCTCGAGGCACTTGTGCCAGAAGTATTCGATGACACTCGTCCCGTGGTGTGTATAGGCAAACTCGACGACCGGTTCCGGAATGCCTCCCTCGCGAAGGATCCGAGCGCCTTCGACCACGTGCGCCATGATGGCATCCGCGCTTACGTCGGGATCGAGGTCGCCATGTGGGGTTGGCTCCCCCGGCGACAGGTTCTCGATGAAGTACTTGGGCTGAATGGTCTTGCCGAGGTCGTGGTAGTAGGCGCCGACGCGGGTCAGCAAAGCGTCTGCTCCGATTGCCGCGGCTGCGCCCTCCGCCAGGTTGGCCATGGCGCGGGCATGCTGCCACGAGCCGGGCGCTTCGCGCGCCATCTTGCGAAGAAGAGGGTGGTCGACATCGGTCAGCTCTTGCAAGCGGCCGCGAGTGACGACCCCAAGGGCTGCCGTCGCGACCCGCTGTAGCAGCACGGCGACGACGCCGGCGATCATGCCACCCGCAATGGTCGACAGCAGGAGCGAGTCGTTGAGCCTCGCCACGTCACCGATGACGTCGATTCCGTCCCCGACGGACATGGAAACGATGATCAGGACGAGTGCGGCGAAAAGTCCCGCGGCTGTGCCTGCAACGAGCATGTGCGTCGCATGTTTGCGGTCGTGGAAGAAGATCACGACACCGAGGGTGGTAGCTAGATACACGACGACCACCGGCATCGAGAAGTGCAGAAACGATGCGCAGACCAGTGAGATGACCAGACCCGCAGCTGTCGCCGTCCCTCGATCGAAGTAGAGTGCCGCCCACAATGGCACGGTGGCCAAAGGCAGTACCAACGGTGAGAGACCGGTAAACAACAACAGAAGCTTCGCCGCGAGGCACGTGGCGCCCACGAGCACCAGCAAGCCAGCCTCCGTACGCAGTAGACCGCCTCGCCCTCCCGTAAACAGCCTCAGGTACGCCAAGAAGATGTATGCGATGAGGAAGTAGCTGATCCAAACACCCATCAGCGTGTCCTGCTCGGGAGGGCGCCGCTCGCGTTCGAATGCCCGAACGAGGCGCTGGCTCTCGGGGTCGCTGACGACCGCGCCGCGCGCGACGACGAGCGGCTGCGGCAGCCCACGATGGCTCCGTGCCGACTCTTTGGGCAGGTAGGTGCTGGGAATACGAAGCGTGACCGCCGCCGGCCGTACCGGGTCGACGCGCAGCGGCTCGAGGACGACTTCGACCTGGCTTGCGAGGGTCACGATCGACGCGAAGACGGCGCTCAGAATCAAGCCCGACGTGCGACCAGCGATGAGGCGTGTACGAAGCATCGTCTAACGGCGCGAATCCGGGGAGTCCACTGTCTTCGCGTCCACGGAGCTGGGCGCCGGCTCACCGGGGTGTTGTCGGTTGATCACTCGTTTTCGAATCATCGTATCCTTCGCACCTCGGTCGAGCGCAGGACCACGTCCCATCGGCTTTGGCATGCGGTCCGCAGAGATCTCCAGTGGGATCTGCAATGGTTCGTTCGTCCCCATCATCGCTTCGGGTGGCCCCTCGAACGCGAGGATACCGAATCGACGCGGCACATGGAAATCGCCAGTTTCGAGCGGTGACCACGCCGCCGCCTGTTGACGATCCGCGATCAGGTCCATGACGTACAAATTCGCACGCCATTCGTCCCCGATCGCGGGCGGAGACACAAGCTTGCCGCCCAGACTGAACGCCTGCCACGGGATCGCCATCTCGACGATGTATCCGGCATCCGCCTCCTTGTCGTCGATGTTGCCACGAGGCGAGACGCCGACGCGGATGTTGCTGTTCCAGTCCGTGTGGCCAAACGGCGGGGGGAACCGGGGCGAATCGTACCGCGTGTCGAACACGACGCCCCGCGGCGAAACCTGGATCTCGAAATAGTTCTTCCCATCACCGGTGGGGTCGACCATCAACTCGACGCAGTCCTGCTCCCAAAGATGGTCGTCGCGCTCTGTGTGGCTCGCACGCAGCAATCCGTCTTTCACGTCGACAGCCACGTAGAGATAACGCTTGTCCCACAGAAGCTTCGCCGACGCCTGTAGGGGTGCGACTCCGCCCTGGACCGTTTCGACGAAGACGTGGGTGGTGTTGGCAAAGCTCCAAACCGGGTCACCGAGCGAGCCATCGAGTCGCGGCGGTCGTTTAGTCTGAACGACCCCGAGCTTTGGAACACGGTGCTGGCTGCGTCCGACATCCGGTAGCTCCGGCGTCGGAACGGTCAGAGCGAGCATGCGACCCTTCTTGTCGGAGACGCCGCCCGAGACACGAAGGCGCTGGCCCTCACGCCACAGGCCCACGTAAAGTCGCGCGGCCGTGCCGAGCCAGTCCTCGGGCAGATGGAGCTCCTGAGAGTCCCGAATGTATGTCCCCGGCCTCCACCGGTCGGGAGCATACAACCATCGAAGAGTGCCGGTGCCGTCCTGATTGAGCGTGCGCTCATGGTCCGCATCATCGATGTGAGTGAAGAGCTTCCAGCCCTCGTCGACCCGTTCCAGCACGTGCCAGTACCACGTGACTCGCATCGTCTCCCCGGGCCGCCACTGGGCGCGGTCGATGTCGTACCCGAGGAGTCTCACCTTGCCGTCAAAGTCGACGTCGAGGCTGTGCTGCGGGGAGGGCGCGACCTTCGAAACGTATGCTGCGACCGCTTCGCGCTGAGCCGGCGTCAACGGTTCCACATCGCTCGTGCACGCCACGATCCCACTGACGAGAAGCAGCAAGGCGACGCGCGCGAAGCTCATGATGCCTGCGTTCATCGTCGCGACTTGCGGCGCGACTTTTTCTGCATCTTTCGCTTCGACTTCTTCTTGCCCTTGTTGACGATTTTGCGAGGGGCCTGACCGACACCCGGGCCCAAGCCACCGTGCTCGGCTACCGCCGCTTCGAGCAGCGAGTCGGTCAGGTTGGCCATCATCGGGTTTCCTTCGAGGCCACCGATCTTCACCGCGTCGCGGAGCCGATTGGCCGCCGCCATCTGCTTCATGCCCGGAATCTTCGAAAGCATGCCTGCCTGCGAACCGATGCTGCCCATCATCTGCTTCATGAATGCGAACCGCTGCAGGATCTCCGCAACCTGCTTCTCCCCTGTGCCGGAGCCCTTCGCCACGCGGGTGAGCCGGGTCGGTTGCTTTCGGAAGAGCTCGGACTTGGCGCGCTCCTGACGGGTCATCGAGCTGACGATGGCCTTGATCTGGCCGATCTCCCGTTCGTCGACCTGGAAACCGTCCGGAACGCTGTCGGCAAAGAACGGGACCTTGTCGAGCAGGTCCTGTAGCGGACCCATGTTCTGGAGCATCTGAAGCTGCTCGAGGAAATCATCGAGAGTAAAGTGGCCCCGGAGCATGCGCTTGGCATCTGCCTCGGCCTTCTTCTCGTCGACGACGTCCTCGAAGTCCTGCATCAGACCGACCACGTCGCCCATGCCTAGGATCCGGCTCGCCATGCCCTCGGCGCGGAACTCTTCGAGCCGATCGAGGGTCTCGCCGGTACCGACGAACTTCACAGCCGTCCCGGTCGCGTTCTTGATGGAGATTGCCGCGCCACCGCGCGCGTCGCCGTCGAGCTTGGTGAGGATCACGCCGCTCAGCCCGAGCAGCTCGTTGAAGGACTTCGCGGTCTTGACCGAGTCCTGGCCAATCATGGCGTCGACGACCAAGAAGACGTTTTGCGGGTCAACCGAGGTGCGAATGTCGGCGAGCTCCTTCATGAGCGCCTCGTCGATCGCGAGGCGACCCGCGGTGTCGTAAATGACGGTGTCGCACTTGAGCTTCTTGGCGTGTGCGAGCCCGCGCTTGCAGATCTCGATCGGCAGGCCGCCGGGGATCGAAAACACCGGCACGTTGATCTGCTCGCCGAGCACCTCGAGCTGCTCGATGGCGCCCGGGCGTGCAACGTCTGCCGCCACCAGGAGAGGTCTGCGCGCGTCGTTGTTTTCGAGCAGCCGGGCCAGCTTGGCAGCGGTGGTCGTTTTACCCGAGCCCTGAAGCCCGACCATCATGATGCCGGTAGGCTTCGGTCTCTTGGCGAACGCTACGGGTTCCCCCTCGAACGCCATCATCGACTCGAGCTCATCCTGGCAGATCTTCACGAACTGCTCGGCAGGCCCGATCTTCGCCTTGCGCTGCTTTGACTTGCTGGCGGTTTCGACGACTTGGCCGACAGCCGCTTCTTTCACCTGCGCAAGGAACGCCTTGGTGACACCGAACTCCACATCGGCCTCGAGCAGCGATACACGTACGTCGCGGAGCGCCTGATCGATGTTCTCTTCGGTGAGCTCGGTGACACCGGCCAGTCGATTGCGGGCGTTGCGAAAGCCCTTTGTCAGCGTCTCAAACATACGGCGTTGGGATCCGGGTCCTTCGGCTCGTGCGCGTAGCATGCACCGTCGCCGCCATGCAACCGGGCTTCGCACCTTGACCGCCCGTTTCGAGCATTGGATGGTGCCCACGCATGGCGCAGAACCTGCCCAAGAAGGGGGACCTCGAGACGATCTACGTGATCGATATCAGCTCCTACGTGTTCCGCGCCTATCACGCGCTTCCACCGCTTTCGAATAGCAAGGGGGAGCCCACCCACGCCGTAGCCGGGGTCTGCAGCATGCTGCTCAAGCTATTGCGGGAGCACGAGCCCCACACGGTCATCGTGGCGATGGACTCCAAAAAAAGGTCGTTCCGGAAAGATCTTTTCGAGGCCTACAAAGCGAACCGTCCGCCGGTTCCAGCCGATCTGCAACAGCAGATGGTTCGCGTAGGGCAGGTGGTCGAGGCATGGGGCATGTCGCCGATCGAGGTGCCGGGGTTCGAAGCCGATGACGTCATCGCAACGCTGGTGGGACAGGCCCGCGACAAGGGGCTCCGGGTCGTGATCGTGAGCGCCGACAAGGACCTGCTCCAGCTCGTCGGGCCAGACGTCGTCATGTACGACACCATGCGCAACAAAGTGTTCGGCGCGGAGGAGACCCGCGAGAAGCTCGGGGTGGACCCAGGGCAAGTACGTGACCTGCTCGCATTGATGGGCGACAGCTCCGACAACGTGCCCGGGGTGCCCTCGGTCGGGGCAGAAAACCGCCGCCAAGCTCCTCGATGAATTTGGCAGCTTCGACGGCATCTACGAGAACATCGAGAGCATCACCCGCAAGGCGCTCAAGGCAAAGCTGACCGAACATCGCGAGGGTGCGTTGACTTCCCGGGAGCTCGTGACGCTGCGGGCGGACCTTGCGATCGATTCGGACGCGGTGAGCCGTCCGTTCACTGGCGGGAACACCAATGCGCTCCGAGCGATCTTCAGCGAGCTCGAGCTCACGCGCCTGCTCGCGCAACTCGCCTCCACGTCGCAGGACGAGTCGGCTCCTGTGGTCGAAGGCCACTACGACACGATCACGACGGCCGAAAGCCTCTCGCGAGTCGCCAGCGCGATTCGAGAAACCGGCAACTTCGCACTGTATTCCGTGATGGACATCGACGATCCAATCCGCGCAGAGCTCGTCGGGGTTGCGCTGAGCTGGGTGGAAGGCGTCGCCGCATACATCCCCCTCGGGCATCGGTACATCGGTGCGCCCGATCATTTGAGCTGGGCAGACGCAGGGCCCATCCTGACGCCGCTGCTCGAGAATTCGCTCATCCCAAAGCGTGCACTCGCCAAGCGCGAGGCGGTGTTTTGGGCGCGACGCGGCGTGACGCTTCGAGGCATTCAATTCGACCCATCGATTGCGAGCTACCTTCTCGATCCCTCGCGACACGCCCATCGTCTCGAAGACGTGGCGCGGCAGGAGCTGGACGGTGATCTGACCGAAGAGCAGGCTGTCCGAGGCAAGGGGAAGAAGGCCCTGAACTGGGACGAGGTCGAGGTGGGCCCCGTCGCCGGGTACGCCAACGAGCGTGCGGACTTCACGTTTCGGCTGAGCGAGCTGCTGACGCCGCGCATGCACGAAGGGGAGTTCGAACGCCTCTTCTACGACATCGAGCTGCCGCTCGCGGGGGTCCTCGCGACGATGGAGCTCAACGGAATCAGGGTCGATACGGAGCCCCTCGAAAAGCTTTCGGAGCAGGCGGGCGCAGAGCTCGAAAGACTCCGTGCACAATGCACGGAGCTCGCTGGCCACGAGTTCAACGTCTCCTCGCCACGGCAGCTCGAAACCATCCTGTTCGACGAGCTCGACCTGCCGGTCATCAAGAAGACCAAGACCGCGCGCTCGACCGATCAGGGGGTTCTCGAGGAGCTCGCGCTACGGCATCCGCTGCCTCGATCGATCCTCGAATACCGCTCGGTTTCCAAGCTCAAGAGCACGTATTTAGACGCTTTACCGCGAGAGGTGAATCCAAACACCGGCCGCATTCACACCCGCTACAACCAGCTGGTGACCGCCACTGGGCGGCTCTCTTCGAGCGATCCGAACCTGCAGAACATCCCGATCCGCACCGAGATGGGCCGCCGCGTACGCGATGCCTTCGTGCCGGAGCAAGGTTGGTCGATGCTCGCGGCCGACTACTCGCAGATCGAGCTCCGAGTGCTCGCGCACCTCAGCCGGGACCCGGCGCTGGTCGACGCCTTCTCCCGCGGAGACGACGTCCACGTGCAGACCGCTTGCGCGCTATTTGGTGTCCCGCCCGAAGAGGTGACCAAGAGCATGCGAGGCCAGGCCAAGACGGTGAACTTCGCCGTGATCTACGGACAGACCCAGTTCGCACTCGCGCGCAATCTAAAGATCGAACGCAAGGAAGCCCAACGCTACATCGATGCCTTCTTCGAGCAGTACGCCGGAGTCAAAGCGTTCCTCGATGAAGTGGTCGAGCAAGCCAGCGCCAACGGACTGGTCACGACGCTCCTGGGCCGCCGCCGGTCCCTTGCCGACATTCGAAGCACCAACCACAACCTCCGAGCGGCCGCCGAACGAATCGCCCGCAACACCCCGATTCAAGGCACCGCAGCCGACATCATGAAGGTCGCGATGGTGCGGATTCAACACGACATCCAACAGCAGCAGCTCCAGAGCCGCATGGTACTAACGGTGCACGACGAGCTCGTCTTCGAGTCACCACCCGACGAACAAGAAGGCCTCGAAGCCCTAGTCGTCGACCACATGCAAAACGCGGTGCCCCTGTCCGTGCCGCTGCCAGTCGACGTAGGATGGGGGTCCAACTGGGGCGCGGCGCACTAGGTCCTCCGAACCTTAGGGTCGCGGCCTCACTCGAGTATTCCAAAGTGTCTGAGACCTTCCAGCACTCCGCGTGCATAAGGCTGCCCTGCGAAGTAAATCCGGTCCGCAAGGCCCCGGGCGGCCGACTCGACAGCCAAGTCCTTTTTGAGCGCCTCGTCCGCGTTGCCCACCACGATGGCCGGATACCCGGCCAACATCGCAGCGCGGTCGTTCCCGGAGTCGCCCGCGTACACGAGGTGCTGCTCGTCGACACCGGACCGTTCGTGCAGATATCGAACCGCGTAATCCTTCGCGATGTTCGCGGGCAGCACGTCGAGGAGCCCTCGCTTGGCAACAGGATCGTAGCTCGCCACGACGTTCAGGTTCGCGCGCACCATGCCGAGTCGCGATTGCACGGTTTCCACAAACGGCTCCGGCTGACCTCGGGTGTAATAGCTCACCTTGAACTCCGCCTGCTTGTCCTCTTCCTGCAGCTCCATCCCCGCCACCGATCCGATCGCGACGCGGATATCGTCGCCGACCAGGCCCCCGAACGCCGCTCTCATCGCCCGGCGATACTCGCCGTCCGGCTCGAAGTCTCCATTTTTCCGGCGATACACACTCGTCCCGACGTCGCAGACGAACCAATCCGGTGCGGGCAGGCCGACCTCCTCGATGCCGGCCTGCGCCAACGATAGATGGCGGCCTGTCACGTAGGCGACCAAGAGCTGCTGATTCGCTTCGAAGGCGCGGACCAACTCGGCGACCTCGCGCAACCTTTGCGGGCCCCGCTCGAGCGGAATCAGCGTGCCATCCAAATCTGAAGCGAGTAGGTACCGTGTTATGCTCATTCCGACGTGAGCCTAGCGAGGACCGAACACTCCTGCACCCAGGAAGGCGTCGGGTAAGAAGCCGTGCACCGTTTCCACAACCGACCTGTCATTTTCGGCGAGGTTCTCTTCGACCACTTCGCCGACGGCAGTCGCGTGCTGGGTGGCGCGCCATTCAACGTCGCCTGGCATTTGCGCGGATTCGGGGCGCATCCGTTGGTGATTACCGCTGTAGGCGAGGACGCCGAAGGTCGCGAGGTCCTCGAGCGGATGGCCAGTTGGGATCTGATGACGGACGGCGTGCAGACGGACGCAGCACACCCGACGGGCCGAGTCACCGCAAGCATCGTCGATGGTGAAAACCACTTCGAAATTGCCCCGGGGCAGGCGTGGGACTTCATTCACGCCGACCATGCCGTCCGCGCCGCATCGGAAAAGCCGCCCGGGGCTCGTCTATCACGGGACGCTGGCGCTTCGCAACGGCGAGAGCTGGAACGCGTTGCGGTCTTTGAAAGGCAAGACCGAGGCTTCCTCCTTCGTCGACCTCAACCTCCGGGAGCCGTGGTGGACGAAAGACAAGGTCGACTGGTGCTTATCGACGGCGGACTGGATCAAGCTGAACGACACCGAGCTTGGCGATCTCACCGCGAGCCCAACCGACTCGTTCGAGGAGTGCCGTGACGCGGCACTCGGGCTTGCGCGTGAGCATGCGATTCAGGGGCTCATCGTGACCCGAGGCCCGCAAGGGGCGCTTTCGGTGGTAGGCGGCAAGCGGGTGTTCGAAGCGACGGCGCCACCGGTCGCCAGCGTCGTCGACACGGTGGGCGCGGGCGACGCGTTCAGCGCCGTCGTGTGCCTTGGGCTGCTCCACGAGTGGGACCATCAGGCAACCCTCGACCGCGCGGCGGCCTTTGCGGCGGACCTGTGCACAGTTCGCGGCGCGACGACGCCCGACTTCGGACTGTACGAGGGGCACCTTGCGCGATGGTCGGAGGACACAAGCACCGGCTCGATCAGCAGCCCCGGGCCCGAAGGCCTCTACGTGCTCTCGCTCACCATCCACGGCCTGGTTCGCGCGACCGACATCGAGCTTGGAAGGGACGCGGACACCGGAGGACAGGTCTCGTACGTGGTCGACCAGGCGAGGGCCCTGGCCCAGCGCCCGGACGTCGAGCGCGTCGATGTCGTCACCCGCTTGATCGAGGACCGAAGGGTCGACGAGAGCTATTCGCGACCGTTCGAACCGATTTGCCCGGGCGCCCAGATCGTCCGCATTCCGTTCGGCCCGCGCCGCTATCTGCTCAAAGAGACGCTTTGGCCTCATCTCGATAGTCTTCTCGATCAGATCACGCGCTACATCCGGATGCAAGAACGCACACCCGACGTCATCCACGGTCACTACGCGGACGCCGGCTACCTCGGTGCCCAACTCGCAAAGCTGCTCGGTGTGCCGTTCGTCTTCACGGGGCACTCGCTGGGCAGAGTCAAAAAGCTGCGGCTCGAGTCCAAGGGCGAGGCCAGCGAGCAGACCTATCGCTTCACCCAGCGCATCGAAGCGGAAGAACGGGCCGTAGAGACGGCCGCTCTGGTGATCGCCAGTACACGCCAAGAGGTTCGGGAGCAGTATGAGCTCTACGACCACTACCAGCCGGACCGCATGCAGGTCATTCCGCCTGGCGTCGATCTCTCGCGTTTCTCTCCGCCAGACCCGGACTGGCCACGTCCGGACATCGCAGCCGAGCTCGACCGATTCTTGATCGATCCGCGCAAGCCCATGGTTCTCGCCGTGGCCAGAGCCGACGAGCGAAAAAATTTCGAAGGTCTGGTCCGGGCGTTTGGCGAGACCGAGGGGCTGCGCGAGATGGCCAACCTGATCATCATCGCAGGCAACCGCGACGACATTACGGAGATGAGCGCAGGGCAGCGTCGCGTTCTCACGCACATCCTCCGGCTGATCGACCGCTATGATCTCTACGGCTCGGCCGCCTATCCGAAGCATCACGCCTCGACCGACGTGCCTGACCTCTACAAGCTAGCCGCACAGACGAAAGGCGTGTTCGTCAACCCCGCGTTGACCGAGCCATTCGGCTTGACGTTACTCGAAGCTGCAGCGACCGGGCTCCCGCTGGTGGCCACCAACGACGGCGGTCCTCAGGACATCGTCGGAACCTGCAACAACGGGCTCCTCGTGGACGCACTCGATTCGAAGGCGATCGGCGAAGCGATTCGTGACGCGCTGAGTGACCCTGCACGTTGGAGCCGCTGGGCCGCAGATGGGCTTGCTGCGGCCCACGAGAGCTATTCCTGGGAGAGTCACGCGGCCCGCTACGTGCAGGAGGTCAGCAAGATCGTGAAGGGAACTCAACCCGTTCCAGTGCAGCCTCACAGCAAGCTCGCGGGCATCGACCGGGTGCTCGTCACGGACGTCGACGACACGCTCACGGGCGACGACGCAGCCTTGACCACTCTGTTGGAAGTGCTCGAAACGAGCGACGCGAAAGTCGGATTTGGCATCGCCACGGGACGGAACCTAAACGAATCCCTCGCTCTGCTCGAGAAGCTCGAGGTCCGGGTGCCCGATGTTCTCATCACCGCAGCGGGGACGGAACTGCACTACGGCACGCGGTTAGTGACCGATCGCTCGTGGGAGCGGCAGATCCGCTACCGGTGGGACCGCGACGAGGCCGAACGTGTTGTGGGCGCGATTCCTGGTCTGACTCCGGTTGCCAAGTCAGCAACCCAATACCGTCTTCGCTATCGGCTCGACCCGAAGCGCGCACCCGGCCTTCGAGAGATCCGCCGCCGCGTTCGCCAGGAGGGGCTCCGGGTGACGACCATCCTCGACCATGAAGTCTATCTCGACGTGATCCCGGTTCGCGCCTCGCCCGGACTTGCGATTCGGTTTTTCTGCTTCAAATGGAACCTCGAACCGCAACGTTTGCTCGTGGCGGGTGATTCAGGGAACGACTGGGACATGCTTTCTGGCGACACGCTGGGCGTGGTAGTGAGCAATCACACACCCGAGCTCGAACGGCTTCGTGGACGGCCACGCGTGTATTTCGCGAATAGTCCACACGCCCGCGGGATCCTCGAGGGGATCGATTACTATGATTTCTTAGGGGACATTCGGATCCCACCTGAGGAACAGGAATGACTCAAAAGCTCGAAGCGTTGCTCCAGTCCCACCGCGAGCCGATCTACCTTCTATTCAGGCGACTGAAGGCCATGGATCGGAAGTTCCTGCTTTGGTCCGACTTGGTGCACGCCTACGAGGAGTTCTGTGAAACGGAGGTCGGCGCACCGCTTCTCGAAACCGACCTGTCGTCGATCATGCGCCACGCGCAAGAGGCCGTAGTCGACGACCCGTTCATCACTCTCGCGGTTCGAACGCGCGTCGGGCGTTGGCAGTTCGTGCAGGTGCACACCGAAGAGATGCGCTGCCGGGAGCTCACGGTGGCGGAGTTCTTGGACATCAAGGAACGCCTTGCAGTCGGAATCCCACCAGGCGATCGATACGTGCTCGAGATCGACCTGAGCCCGTTCGAACGCGGCTTCCCGAAGCTCAAAGATGCGCGGAGCATCGGACGCGGCGTCGAGTTCCTCAATCGGCATCTGTCCGGGCGACTGTTCATGGACGGCGGGCGCGGCCAGAAGCTGCTGTTCGACTTTCTTCAGGTCCACCAGGTTCACGGGCAACAGTTGATGTTGAACGGGACGCTGCAAGACGTCGAGGAGCTGCGCGAGGCGTTGGACAAGGCGACGACCTTGCTCGAAGGGCATACGGAGGAGAGCGCGGACCTCAACCGCGAGCTTCGGCGCCTTGGTTTCGAGCCCGGTTGGGGGCGCACCCCAGAGCGTATTCGCGAGACGATGGAGCTCTTGCTCGACATCCTCGAAGCCCCGTCTCCGCGGAACCTCGAAAATTTCCTCGCGCGCATGCCGATGATCTACTCGATCGCCATTCTCTCGCCGCATGGCTATTTCGGGCAGTCCAACGTTCTCGGCAAGCCGGATACCGGCGGCCAAATCGTCTACATCCTCGATCAGGTCCGCGCCCTGGAGCGCGAGATGTGGGCATCGATCCACGAGCAGGGCCTCGACATCGAGCCGCAAATCGTGGTCATCACCCGATTGATTCCGGAAGCGGACGGAACGACCTGTGACCAGCGGATCGAACCGATTCTCGGGACCGAGAACGCACGCATCTTGCGTGTGCCGTTCCGCAACTATGAGACGGGCGACGTCATCCCGCAGTGGATTTCTCGCTTCGAGGTCTGGCCGTATCTAGAGCGCTTCGCTATCGACGCGGAGCGCGAGCTTCTTGCGGAGCTCGGTGGTGTGCGTCCGGATTTCGTCATCGGGAACTACTCAGATGGCAACCTCGTCGCCAGCATCCTGGCCCACCGACTCGGGGTCACGCAGTGCAATATCGCGCACGCGCTCGAGAAGACAAAGTATCTGTTGTCGGATCTGCACTGGCAGGACCACGAGGCCGAGCATCACTTCGCAGCGCAGTACACCGCCGACCTGATGGCGATGAACACGGCCGACTTCATCATCACCAGCACCTACCAGGAAATCGCGGGCACGGCGGAAAGTGTCGGGCAGTACGAAAGCTACAGCTCGTTCACGCTGCCGCGGCTTTACCGCGTCGTTTCGGGGATCGACTGCTTCGACCCTAAGTTCAACATCGTCTCGCCGGGCGCCGACTCACGCATCTTCTTTCCATACTTCGACGAGGCACGCCGTCCAGAAGAGCTCCGCAAGGAGATCGAGACGATGGTCTACGGCTCGCCCGAGTGCGCCTTCCGGGGCTTGCTGACCGATCGGGACAAGCCGCTGCTTTTTTCGATGTCGCGCCTGGACCGCATCAAGAACATGGCCGGCCTCGTCGAATGGTACGCGCAGAACGAAGAGCTCCGCAAGACCGCGAACCTACTCATCGTCGGCGGCCGGCTCCGCGTCGAGGAGTCCAACGACCGCGACGAACGCGAGCAAATCGAACGCACCCACTGGCTCTTCGACGAGTGCGGGCTCGAGGGCAACGTTCGCTGGGTCGAAATGCAAACCGACAAGACCAAGGTCGGAGAGTTCTATCGATTCGTTGCCGATCAACGAGGTGCATTCGTGCAGCCGGCGCTATTCGAAGCGTTCGGGCTCACGGTCGTCGAGTCGATGAGCTCGGGCTTGCCGACCTTCGCCACCCGGTATGGCGGGCCACTCGAGATCATCGAAGACGGCATTTCGGGCTTTCACATCGATCCCACCCAGGGCGCACAGGCCAGCCAGAAAATGCTCGACTTCCTCCGAGCCTCCGAGAAGGACCCGGCCGCCTGGGATGCAATCTCCAAGGGCGGGATCCAACGCGTGGAAGAACGCTACAATTGGGACCTCTACGCCTCCACGCTCCTCAAGCTGTCACGCGTCTACGGCTTCTGGCGCTACATCTCCTCACTCGAACGCGACGAGACGCGTCGATACTTGGAAATGTTCTACGGGCTACTCCTCCGGCCGCTATCGAAAAAGGTCCTCGACCAACACCAGCACTGACGCTGCCCCCGCGTTAGGGGCACCCATCTGTGCAAACCCGAAATTCACTCTCGCAAGCCGCCGTGCAGCTCTTGTCGTTCATGTCGCAGTAGGTGTTGCAGCCGGCCCAGCGATCATTGCAAAGCGGCACGCAGGCCGACGTATGATATTCCCCGGGCGGAGCTCGGGGATATTCGTGCTCGCGGGCGGGGATGGGCTCTGGCTCCTGGCTCGGAAGCGGCCTCGTCGACCCGTCGATCGCGAGTTGCTGCAGGCGCTTCTCAGCGTAGCGGATGAGCTCGGGCGGCTGATTCTCCGACTCCTCATCGAGCCAGCGCGACCAGCAGCTACGGCGCTGATCCGGGGTCACCGACGGATCGAAATCGGCACCGTAACACTGCTCGTAGTAGCTGGCGCTCCTTTGGGCTTGTTTAAGACTCGGTCCGCATGCAATTGAAACCCACAGGCAACATGAACAGACCAATCGAGCCATGACCGCAGAAGATATCACTGCCGACGAGCCCGACCAAGCTCCCGTCACGGGGTGGGGCACCTTCGAGGCCAAAGGTCTCGGGACCCTGTGGCTCGTATGGTCGGCCTCTGGGTTGCGTCAGCTGTCCTTCAAACGCTTACAGGGTGTCCAGGCAGAGGAGACGGCCGTCCCCGCTGTCTACGCTGAACCGCTGGCTCGTTACTTCGACGGCGAATCAGAGGACTTCGCAGACGTCCCACTCGACCTGCGGGGAACCGACTTCCAGCTACGTGTTTGGAACGCGCTCCGTGCGATCCCCTGGGGCGAGGTGCGCACCTACGGCGGCGTGGCTCGCGAGATTCACTCGCCGCGCGCGATGCGAGCCGTGGGCCAAGCCAACCACGTCAATCCCGTCCCCGTGATCGTGCCTTGCCATCGCGTCGTGGAAGCGGGGCACCATCTCGGCGGCTACGGCGGCGGGATCGAACGTAAACAGCTTCTGCTCGAACTCGAAGGCGTCCGCTTTCACGAAGGCGTGGTACAGCCGGGGCAGATGGAGCTCTTCTGAGCTACGCGTAGCGCGCGACCAGCAAGCAGAGGACCACCAAGACACCGGCCGCCAGACTGATCTTGTCTTTCACGGCGAAGAGCACTGGGTCGTCGTGCATTTGATCGCGTGCGGCGAGGAACCAGACGCGCATGATCCAGTACATCAGTATGAGACAAATGCCCCAGAGCGCTTCGGGCCGTGGATAGTACATCAGCATCATGGGGCTGTTTATGTAGAGGGCGAACACGAGCACCGCGAGCAAACCGGCCGCCGGGCCGGCCGCGGCGATGATTGGCATGTCCGCCGGGAGGTAGTTGCGGCCCTTGAGGGATTGCGTCGGGTCACCCTTGATCTGGATCAGCTCGGCATACCGCTTCACGAACGCCAAGCTCGTGAAGAAGAAGATCGAAAACGCGAGCAACCAAGGCGAGAGCGACACCTCCACCGCCACCGATCCAGCGAACACGCGATATGTGAACAGCGATGCCAAGGTGAGCACGTCGACGATGATTTTCTGCTTGAGGACGAACGTGTACGCGGTCGTGAGCACGACGTAGCCCAGCAGAACCAGGACGAAGGTGGGGTTCACCAGGGTCGCGGCGAGGGTGATCGCCAGCGCGAGAGACGCCACGGACAGCGCGACCCCGCCCGGAATCGATAGCGTGCCCGCGGCGAGCGGGCGTTTGCGTTTGCTCCGGTGCTGACGGTCCAAGGGCAAGTCAATCAAGTCGTTCAGCACGTAAATCGACGATGCGCAGAAGCTAAACGACAAGAACGCCACCACAGCGGCGAGAACCAGGCTCAGGTCGGTGTACTCGTGCGAGAAGTACAGCGGTACGAAGAGCAGCACGTTCTTGGCCCATTGATGAGGTCGAAGCTCCTTCGCCACGGCCTTCCACTTGCTCGGCCGTTCCGAGAGGACCCGCACTGTTGCAACCGAACGTTCCGCCGCGCGGCGGGTACTCGGGCTGGGGCAAACCATGATCGCCTCGTTGGCGGCCTTCCAGACGGGCAGGTCTGCCGGGGAATCACCGACGTACTGAAAGCCTCCAGCGCCGAACCGTGACACGAGGTACTCGGCCTTTCGGTCGGCCTTGAGATTGTTCTCACCATCGCTGCCAATCGCCTCGTCGAACAGATCGATGTGGCCTGCGATCGCGTCTGCGGTTCCCTGGTCCGATGCGGTGATCAGCAACACCTGTCGACCGTCTTCGCGCGCTCGGCGCATCTCATCCAACACTTCCGCTCGGTAGGGAAGGGTGACCGGGTCCACGGGCGCGTTCCGCACGACGAAGCGCTTGAGCTTAGGGCGCCCTCCCATCCACGCGGCAAGCGCCGCGAACAGTTTCCAAGGCGCGGTCTTCAGCAGCGTGATGAAGCTTTCGGCCAGCGTGTCGGTAGCGACCAGCGTGCCGTCGAGGTCTACGCAAAGCGGCCCCTTTGTCGGAGCGGGGGTCGAATCTGTAGCCGGCGTGTCCAAAATCCTCTTCTCAAAGGCTAGTCAGTGCCGCTTCCAAGCGCCCGCGCTTCTCGCGGAGGTCGGAGGCGTCGCTTCTCGCTTTGCCGACCACCGCCTCGGGCGCGCGCTCGACAAAGCTCGGGTTGGCGAGCTTGGTCTCCAAAACGCCGAGCTCCTTCTCGACCTTCTTGATGTCGCGCCGCAGACGGTCCCGCTCCTTTTCGGTGTCGATGACGCCAGGCACCACCGCCCGAATCCCGGGAATCACGAAGACCGCGGCGTTCTCGAAATGAGCCGCGGGCTCGTCGACCTTGGTGGCGTCCGCCTCGAAGCATATCTCGCAGCGCGCCAACCTTTCGATGGTCGAGCGCTCGGCTTCGAGGACGGTGCGCTTGTCGTCATCGTCGGTATGCCAATGAATCCTCATCGGCTGACTCTTCGAAACGTCGTGCTCGGCGCGGATCGTTCGCGCGCTACTGACGAACGCCTGCACCACCTCGAAGTCACGCTCCGCGTCGCGGTCGAGTTTTGCATCGACCAACGCCGACGGGTACCGGCTGATCATGATGCTCGCCTCCGCATCCGCCCACTTAGGCACTCGCTGCCAGATCTCCTCGGTGATGTGCGGCATCATGGGGTGAAGCGCGCGCAGCACGGTCTCGAGTACGTGGACGAGCGTCGCTTCGGTTTCCTGCACCAGAGCGGCGTCGCCGCTATCGAGCGCCGGCTTGCTCACCTCGAGAAACCAATCGCAGAACTCGTCCCATACGAAGTGATAGAGCGCGCCGGACGCCTCATCGAGGCGGTACGCATCGAGGCCGGCGGAAGCGGCGTCGAGCGCTTGGTAGAGCCTTGAAAGCACCCACCGGTTGGCGAGCGCCTCGGGCTGCGGGCAGGTCTGCGACGCCTTGGTCGAAGAATCCCCCAGTCGCATCAGCGCGTAGCGCGACGCGTTCCAGAGCTTGTTGGCAAAGTTGCGGTAGCCCTCGATCCGCTTCATCGACAGCGCGATACGCCGCGATTGGGGAGAATAGCTGAGAAGCGTCATCCGCAGAGCGTCAGCGCCGTAGGCGGCGAAACCGTCCGGGTAGGTCGTCCGAAGGTACTTGATGCCCGCCTGCTTGGCGCCTGCCTTTTCGGCCTTCGCAATGAGCTCCTGCCCGGTCGCACCGTAGATCACGTCGAGCGGATCCACGACGTTGCCCTTGACCTTGCTCATTTTGTCGCCGCGCTCGTCGGTGACCAGGCCGGCGAGCAGGACACGCGTGAACGGAACCTCGCCCATGAAATGCAGGCCCATCATGATCATGCGCGCGACCCAAAAGAACAGGATGTCGTAGCCCGTCTCCATGTCCTGGGTCGGGTAAAAGCGGTCGAGCGCCAGGGTCTTGTCGGGCCATCCGAGCGTCGAGAACGGCCACAGCCCGGAGCTGAACCACGTATCGAGCACGTCCTCGTCTTGTCGAATCGAAGTGCTGCCACAGCCGACACACACCGACGCGTCTTCTCGGGACACGGTGACGTGATCGCAGTCGTCGCAGTACCAGGCCGGAATCGGGTGCCCCCACCAAAGCTGACGGGAGATGCACCAATCCTGGATGTTGCGGAGCCAATGAAAGTACGTCTTGCTCCACTCGGGCGGAAGGATCTGAATCGTGCCGTCTTCCACCGCCTTGATGGCGGGCGCCGCCAACGGCTTCATCTTCACAAACCACTGAGTCGAAATCATCGGTTCGACGATGGTCCCAGAACGCTGCGAGCGAGGCAGCGTCATCATGTGCTTCTTGCTCCCGCGCGCGAGTCCGAGGTTGGCGAGCTCGATCTCCACGGCCCTACGTGCCTCGAAGCGATCGAGCCCTTGAAACGACCCGCCATTCTCGTTGAGCGTGCCGTCGAGATTGAAGATGTTGATCTCCTCGAGGCCGTGCCGTTTGCCGGTCGCAAAGTCGTTCGGATCGTGTGCGGGGGTCACCTTGACCACGCCGGTGCCGAACTCCGGGTCAACGAGGTCGGCATCGAGGACGACGGGAATCATCCGATCGACGAAGGGGTGACGCACGTACTTGCCGTGCAGATGTCGGTAGCGCTCGTCGTCGGGATGAATCGCCACCGCGGTATCCCCGAGCATCGTCTCCGGCCGTGTAGTCGACACCACGACCTCGCCATCCCCGTCCGCCAAGGGGTAGGCGAAATCAAACATGGTGCCTTCGACGTCCTCCTCCTGCTCGACCTCGAGGTCCGACAACACGGTCTGCGCCTCGACATCCCAGTTGACCAGCCGGGTGTCCCGGTAGATCAACCCCTCCTCGTGGAGCCGCACGAACGCCTCACGGACCGCCCGCACCATGTCCGGGTCCATCGTGAATTTGGTCCGGGGCCAGTCGCACGAAGCGCCCATCTTTCGGAGCTGTTGCAGGATCCGGCCGCCGGACTCTTCCTTCCACTCCCAAACCCGCTCGATGAACTTCTCGCGGCCGAGGTCGTGCCGCGTCAGGCCTTCCTTCTTGAGCTGACGCTCGACGACCACCTGCGTCGCAATGCCGGCGTGATCGATCCCAGGCACCCACAGCGTATTGTAGCCCTGCATGCGCTTGTGACGGCACAGGACGTCTTCAAAGGTCGTTCGGCATGCGTGCCCCATGTGGAGCGAGCCCGTGACGTTAGGGGGCGGAATCGCCAGGGTGTACGTTGGCCGGCGGTCGTCCGGGTCCTCAGAGGCCGCAAAGTATCCTGATGTCTCCCAGAACTCGTACCAGCGCGACTCACTCTCGGTCGGCGAGTACTGCTTGGGCATCTCGTCAGACGGTTCGCTCATCCGACCGACCGTGTGCGGTGAAATCGCGGGGCAGTCAAGCCTCAGTCACCGACGAGACGGTGCAATTCCTCACGGATCATTGCTTCGGCAAGCTCGGGAACGACTTCCCAAACCACACGCTCGACCACCTCGGCGGAAAGCTTGAGCACGCCTTCGACTTGGTCGGCAGTGAGACCGAGCGTCTGCAGGCGTTCGACGACGGAGTGGGATATCGCTTCGTTGACCGCAACGGTTGCCTGCACGGGCACCGAGGTCGTCGAAATCGCGGCGGCCACTGGCTGCGAGGGATATGCCGTGGCAGCCGCAGGGGCGACCGAAACCCGGGCGCCGGTGAGCGGCGTGCTTGTCACGGGTGTTGAAGCCATGGGTGTTGAAGCCATGGGTGGTGGAGCCATGGGCCGCGACGACGGACCGTTTAGCGGGAGTGGCGGTGGCGTGGGCCGATGGGAGGGCTGAGAGATCGGCGTCGGGGGGGCGCTCGCGGGGCGTGCAACCGGAATCGAGGGCGCCTCGGAGAGGGTTTCGGCCCGGCGCGCGAGCTCCGTGGCCTTGTCGATGGCTTCCTGCGTATCGAATGGCTTTAGGATGTGGTCGTCGGCGCCGACCTCAGAGGCGCGGGCCTCGTCGAGCGGGCGATGCTGACTGGCCATCAGGATCACCGACGTGCCGGCGAGCTGCGGGTCGGACTTGATGGCACGGGTCACCTCGTACCCGTCGAGCCCGGGCAACGACGCATCGATGAAGGCGACGTCCGGACCGAAGTCACGCCCTTGTTGAAGTGCAAGCTCGCCGCTTTCGACGGCCAGCAGGTCCGCGTCTTCCCCCGCGAAAGTCATCTCCATGACCTTGCGCATGGTCACGCTATCTTCGACGATCAGAATCCTCATCGACTCAAGCCCCGTTCACCTGGATGTATGCTCGCTGACATACGCGATCGGCCCCTTCCCGGTCAAGAAGCGGCAGGCCCGGTTTGACCCCGTAGGTGGGCGCCGGTAGGGAGCGCGGGTGTCGGATTCGGACCTACGGTGGCTCTACCGCGACCAGGCCCCGAGGGCCCCGGAAGGCCGATTTTCGCTCGAAGACCGGATCGAAGGACCGGGTCCGATCGAGCTAGACATCGGTTTTGGCCGTGGTTTGTCCCTTTTTGAGCGTACGGCCACCTCGCCCGAGAGCCGCATCATCGGCATCGAGGTCAAGACCAAGCTGGCCTACAAAGTGAACCAGCAGCTCCAAAAACGCGATCTCCGAAATGTGGCCATCCTCTGCGGGGATGCGCGTGAAATCTTGAAAAGAGCTGAACCAGCCGGATCGGTTCAGCGGGTGGCTCTGCACTTTCCCGACCCGTGGTGGAAGAAGCGGCATGACAAGCGGCGGGTCATCGGAGAGGTCCTGCTGACCGAGCTCGGGCGCTTGATGGAGCCCGGGGGCGAGCTCTTCATCCAGACTGACGTCGAACATCGCGCCGAGCAGTACGTGGCGCAGCTTCGCGAGAGGGCAGGCTTCACGCTCGCGTCCGGGGGTGGCTATGTGGACGCGAACCCCTTCGACGCGCGCTCCAACCGGGAGAAGCGAGCGATCGAAGACGGTTTGCCGGTTTGGCGCATCCTCGCTACGCGAGACTGATCATCGAAGGGCGACGGTGTGGCACGCGCGTCGTGTGCGCTCGCGCAGCTCTTCTTGGCGTTCCTCGAGCGTCTGGTCAGGCTCGTGCCCAGGAATGAAGTAGCCGAGGTCGTCGACGATGTCGTAAAGTTCTTCGTCGTCCTCGAGGAGCTTGCAGTTGCGCTTCTGCAGAGCGCTCACCAGACGGGGCACCGCATCGAGGCTGTGGGACTTGGTGTCGTGCATCAGGACGATACCGCCGCGGTCTCCAACTTCCTGCTCCCGGCGCTCGAGGACCCGAAAAAAGGTGCGAACCACGTCCTCGGGCGTGCTGACCTCGAGGTCGCCGCCATAGAGCGCCCACATCACGCTGGTGTATCCGTGTTCGCCGAGCAGTTGCTCGACGCGTGCGGACAGGGCGCCTCCGGGAGGGCGAATCAGCCGTGGCTTGCTCCCGATGGCCCGTTGGATCTTCCGCTCGCTGACGGCGAGCTCGGCTTCGATTTCAGCGTTGCGAAGCAAAGGAAGCTGACGGTGGGTTTCGGTGTGGTTGCCGATCGTGTGCCCGCGGCGAACGATCTCACGGACGATTTCCGCGTGCTCCCGCTCCCACGGATTGCCGTTACCGAAGCTCTCGGTCTTCACGAAGAAGACCGCTTTGATCCCGAGGCCGTCCAGGATGTCGAGGAGGCGCGGCGTGGTCCTGCGCGAAGGGCCGTCGTCGAACGTGAATAGAATCGCGCGATGCGTGGTGCCACCTCGAATCGTCAGGCCGCTCGGAAAGCGCAGGCCCGTCGCGTCCGGGTTGGGAATCGGCATGACTTCGGCCACCTCGGGCCCAGGCTCGGCGTGTATGGGCTCGACGATGGGAGCTGGAACCGGACGGATCGCCAACGGGGCGACGGCGGCCGAGACCGAGCCGACCTCGGAAGCGCCCACAAACGAGCCACCACCCACCATCGCGAGGGCACAGCAGCCGAGTCGAACCTTCCATGGGATCCACGACATCTCGAAAGCGATCGTACGGAAGCGCGGGCCACAGAAGCGAGAAACCCGCAGCACCTGGACAGGTCTGCAGTTGCAACGGGGGATCGCATCGAGTACCCCGTGCGCGTTGCGTGCAGTAAATGATTGAAGTGGAGGCGCTCACCAGGCGGTACGGAAGCCGAATCGCGGTCGACGACCTATCGTTCCGCGTAGAACCAGGGGAGATCGTTGGGTTCCTCGGTCCGAACGGCGCGGGCAAGACAACGACCCTCCGAATGCTAACGGGCTATCTCGCTCCCACGTCGGGCGATATCCGGATCGACGGGATCGACGCGGTGACCCACTCGATTCGAGCCCGCGAGCGTCTCGGGTACATGCCCGAGGGCGTCCCTCTCTATAGCGACATGCGCGTGCACGAATACCTACGGCATCGCGGCGCCCTCAAGAGTGTCCCGAACCTCGCCGAAGCGGTCGACCGCTCTCTCGACCTCGCGGGCGTCGCAGACGCGCGCACCCGAATCTTGGGTCAGCTCTCGAAGGGCTACCGGCAGCGCGTGGGCTTGGCCGACGCGCTCATTGCCGACCCGCCGATCCTGATCCTCGACGAACCGACGTCGGGCCTGGATCCCAACCAAGTGCGGCAGTTTCGCGAGCTCGTGCGGGGCTTCCGCGGCAAGAAGACGGTCCTGCTCTCGACCCACATTCTGTCTGAGGTCGAGGCCGTCTGTGACCGAGTGATCATCATTCGGGAGGGCAAGAAGGTCGCTGACCTCGCGCCGGGCGACTCCGAGAAGAGCCTCGAGGACGTGTTCGCCGAGCTCACGACAACCGCCGCGACAGGAGACCCATCATGAGAAGCGCCTGGGTCGTGTTGAAGCGTGAGCTCAGCTCTTTCTTCGTCTCCCCGCTGGCGTACGTCGTGCTCACGTCGTGGCTGGTCTGGAACGGCGTGGTGTTCTGGGTGCTCGCCGAGTTCTACTCCCGCAACGCGGTTTCCTCAGGAGCCTCGAACCCATTGTCCGGTTTTTTCGGCGGAAGCGCACTCTTCTTCATCCCACTTCTAGTTTTCGTTCCCGTCCTCACGATGCGACTCGTCGCGGGGGAGAAGCAATCGGGCACGCTCGAGACCCTGATGACGGCGCCGGTCTCGGAGGCGTCGGTCATCCTCGGCAAGTACGGCGCCGGACTCGTGATGTGGTGCACGCTATGGCTGCCCACGCTTGTCTACGCGTGGATCATGAGCCAACACGGCAGCGTCGACTGGGGAGCGATCGAGGCGAGCTACTTCGGGATCTTCTTCCTCGGCGCCTACTTCATGGCGATCGGCCTGTTGATGAGCGTACTTGCGCCCACCCAGATCATTGCCGCGGTGCTTTCGTTCGTGACGATCGGCGTGCTGTTCACCATCGGCATCGGCGAGTTCGTCCTCGACGGGGTAGCGCGCGAGGTGTGTGCGTACCTGAGCATGTGGGGCCACATGCAAAGCTTCTCCAAGGGCGTGGTCGACACCCGGTACCTCGTGTTCGATCTGTCGGTGGCCGTCTTGGCCGTCGGCTTGAGCGTCGGAGCCTTGAAGGCACGGAGGGCCGGGTGAGCGCACCGCCTCGCACACGACTGAACCTCGTGCTCACAGCCGTGTTGGGTCTCGTGGTCGTCGTGTTGGTCAACTACCTCTCCGCCCGCCACTACAAGCGATGGGACTGGACCACACACGGCCTGTTCACGTTGTCCGACCGTAGCAAGCAGGCGCTGCGAGAGCTCGACCAGGACGTTCAAATCTACGTCTTCCTGGGCCGGGGCGAACAGGACTTCGCCGACGTCGAAACGCTGCTCGAAGAATACAAGGCCGTCACCGACGCCATCAGCGTCGAGTGGGTGGACCCGGACCGCGACGGCGCGCGCTACCAAGTTCTCGCTGACAAATTTCAGATCGACAGCTGGCTCGCCGGGGACATGACGCTCTCCCAGGTGCCCGTCGTCGTGACCAGCGGCGACCGCAAATGGAAGGTGGAGCGCCATCAGCTGATCGTAGAAGACTTCGAAACTTTCGACGACGCGGATGGTCACAAGCTCGATCTGCAGTCCGAGCGAGCATTGACCGGCGCCATCCTCGAGGTCACGACCGGTGAGCCAACCAAAGTCTGCCTGGCCGCGGGGCACGGGGAGTGGAAGGTGGGAGCGTACGGCGACCGCAGCCTCGACGCGGTGGCCCGCGAGCTCGAGTGGGAGAAGATCGACGTCGAGCCGTTTGAGGTTCGCACCGAAGAGATCCCCGACTCCTGCGACGCTTTGTTCGTCGTGAGCCCCCAACGCCCGTTCTCGGACGACGAAGTCGCCCTCGTCGACAGCTACCTCACCGCGGGCGGCAACGTACTCCTCGCCTTCGACCCGGTGCTCAAGAAGGAGGCGCTGACCCCAACAGGGTTTGAAGCCTCGCTCAAAAAGCGCGGTATCGTCCTCGGGGAAAACCTCGTCATCGAGAACGACGCCGCGCAGCAGCTCCCAGGCAACCCAGGCGACCTGTTCCTCGTCACCAACCTCGGGACGCATCGAGTCGTCGACACCATCCGAAAGCGCGGTGGCGGCATTCTCTTGGCGGTGGCTCGCTCGGTAGACGTAGCCAATGGACGCGAGGCCGAAGTCCTCTTTCGAACGAGCCTCAACGCCGTCGCGGAAACCGATCTCGCGCGCGCGATCGACCCGGACGCCAACGGCGGGCCGACGCCACCGAGCGCAGTGCCGCTCGCCGCGGCCTGGGAATACATCCCCGCCCTCGGCGACGACTTGAGACCGGTCGAGACGCAAGGGCCGACTCCTGGCCGGCTACTGGTCGTCGGTGACACCGATTGGATGGCCCCCGAGCTCCTCGACAACGCTCAGCTGTCGAATATCGATTTTCTCTCCTCTACGGCCGGTTGGCTTACGCAGCGTGAAGCTTTGATCAACATTGCTCCGCGCAAGACCAATGCGCGCGCGGTCATCATGAGCGACGCAGACCTACAAAACCTGCTGTTCCGGGTCGTGGTGCTCTTGCCCCTGGCCGCGTTGATCGCCGGCTTCGGCGTCTGGTGGTCGAGGCGCTCATGAGCGCGCGAACCCCGATCATCCTGTTGATCGTTGCCGCTACCCTGCTGGCGTACGTGCTCCTGTTCGAGCGGGACCGTCCCGGACGTGCCGAAATCGACTTGCGCTCTGGGTTGTTACTGGAGTCGGTCGTGCGCGAACGAATCACCGGGATCCGAATCGCCTCGGGCGACGAGCGCCTGGTTCTGGCCCGCGAAGGAGAGGGCTTCGACGAGACCTGGACCCTCGAAGAGCCGAAGCAGGCACCGGCCGATCTTCAGGTCGTCGACGATTATCTCCGCAACTGGGAGTACGCCGTTCCCATTCGCACGCTGCACAGCCCTAGCGCCGAGGACCTGCATAGCTTCGGCCTCGACACACCGAAGGCAGAAGTCACGTTCGAGATGGGACGGGCCAAGGTTCGGGTGTCACTTGGCTCAGGCTCACCTGTGCACGGGGGCGGCTATCTGCGCATCGATGATGCCCGGCAGGTCGCAGTCGTCAGCGACGACGTCGTCGCGCTCTTCGACAGCACTGCAGGGGAATTCGAGATCAAAGACGATGCGGGCGCGCCCGACCTCCAGCAGCTGGTCGACGCGGAAAAAGACGCGTCCGTCGCCGTGCCCTGATTACTTCGATTCGGCCTTGGCCAGCGTCTCATGCGACGCGAACTCGAGCAATCCGCTGCTCGTGTTGAACCCGCCCGACGACATCAGCCTGAAGTGACCCTTCACGCGCACCTCGTTGCCGACCTTGAGGTCCCTCGGCACCACGACCTCGCCGGAGATGGTGGTGGTCTTGCGGCCGCGACGCGCACGAGCGAGCTGCTCCTGGTTGTCCGCGTAGCCCACGACGAGCAACTGCTCCGCGCGGTCAGTCTGGTCCGCCGTATCCGCGATAAACATGTGCGGTGCAGCGACCTTGGGGCACTCCTCGTTCTTCCGCTTCTTGCAGACGGGAGGCTCATAGATGTCAACGATGTAACCCGTGACCGCGAGGTCGGTGTCGAGCACCTTGGTCGGTCGCAGACGAAGGCCATACACGCTGTACGACTCATCTTCGTAGGTGGTTGGAAACGGCGGCGGCGGCAGCGTCGGGACCTCTGGCAGGTTCGGGACGATTTTCGGTAGTTGTTCGGCCACGGCCTCGGGCTCCGAAGCAGAGGTGATCTGTTCACAACCGGCACTCAGCAGCACCCCGGCCAACATCAGGCCAATTAGACGAGCTCCCATGTTTCCCCCTGTCCCAAACAAAGTAACACGCTCGGTGCGCGAGCGACAATCTAGCGGCCAGAACTGGCGCAGCCACCATCCTTGGGTGGGGGCTGTTCAAGCGCCATTTGCAGCGTGGGCGGAACCCCGTCGGTGTTCCCGAGCTGCTCCACGGCCGCCTTGGCCTCCGGACTCCCGAGGGCTCGCAACGCTTCGATGGCGCGCGCGGAGTTGTTGAGGTCGTCTGTCAGCGCGTTGCTCGGCGCGGCTCGCATGACGATCCGGAGCAACGCGCCGACCGCGTCGGTCCGACAGTGGGCAACCACATAGCCGATAGCCGCCGCAGTCACCCTGGGCCACTCGTTTCGAGCGCGCAGCCTCCGATGAACGCGCTCCCACCCCTCGTCGTGAGAGGCGGCAGCGAGCACCTCGATCGCAGCAACCCGAACCACCGACATCGAATCGTCAACCGATGCAACGATCACCGGAAGCGCCTGGCCCTCTGTACGAAGACTGGTCACGGCTTCTGCGCGCACCAACGGCCAAGTGTCCCGCCGAGCAAGCGTCGCGCGCTGCACCAACGTGTCCGGGTCGCCAGACAGCGCCGTCGCGGCCCGCGAACGAACGCGCGGGTAGGGGTCGTCCAAGGAACCACGCGCATCCTCTCGATGCCCGCGCGCGGTAATCGCGTCGACCGCAGACTGACGAAGCATCCACTCCTCGGGGCCGTCGAGTTGGCGTCGCACCCACAGGTCAACCACTGCGCTCGGCCCTGCTGCCCTAGCGCTGAGAAGCAGCCGCCACTTGGTAGCAAAGTCGGGCGACTGCAGGACCGCGTACTCGATGAACGAGGTGATGACCTCGCGATACGCGTCGAGCGAGGCAAGGCCCATCGCGGCGCTTGCGACCGCGGCAGCTGGAGGCTCGCCGGAGAGCCACATGCGCAGCCGCTCCGACGCTCCTTGGCCAGAGTGCTGAGCGGCGATCCCCAGCGCGCTTCGGAGCCCTCGGCGGTCCTCGCCGCCCGGACTGGCAATCGAGTCGAGCAACGGCTCGATGGCAGAGTCGGGCGCGGTGCGCGCAAGCAACGCCGCAGCGCGGTCGCCGACGGTCGGATCGGAAAGCAGCAGGACGAGCCCCTCACCTCCACGAGTCGAGGTTCGGCTCAGAATCCGGAGCCCGCGATCACGGACCTCCTCGTCGTCGCAGCGCGCGGCCGCGACCAAAACCTCGATCGCCGCCTCGTGCTTCTTGGCAAGCTGTTCAAGGGCTCCGAGGGCACGCTTCTGTGCCAGCGGGGACAGGGCCGGCCACGCATCACGGATCTGGCGCGCAGCTCGCTGGCCGCCCGCCCGGAGCACGTGAACCGCAGCAACCGCTCGGTCGTGATCGCCCTCGAGGCTTCGGACCGCAGCAGCGATGACCACCTGATCAGGCCCAGCGGACGCACCCGCGGCCGAGGCCGTCAGCAACACGAAGGTCGCTAGTGCAATAGCGCGTCTGCGGTTTGTCGTTCCCACTCGATCAGCGTCCCGTCTCGTACCTCTAACACGCGGTCCGCATGGCGAAGGAAATCCTCGCGATGGGTTGCGACGATGACCAATCCACCGAGGTCCGCGTGCGCGCGACATACCCCGATGACGTTTCGCTCCTGTTCGTCGTCGAGGGCGGAGGTTGGTTCGTCGAGCAACATCACCGGCGCGCGCCAGTAGAGGGCGCGCGCCAACGTGATCCGTTGCCTCTGGCCCATCGAGAGATCGGTCCCGCCTTCCTGAAGAACCGCATCGTAGCCTCCCGGTCTCTCGGCGATAAAATCGTGCGCATGGACGCGGCGACACACCTCGACGACGCGCGCACGCTCGGGGTGGTCGGCGCCGAAGGCGACGTTGCGCAAAATGGTGTCGCGAAAGAGCGTCGGGTTCTGTGGCATCCATGCGGTCGCCTCGATGAGCAGGGCGCGTGTGGCAGGCGCCCCGTCGATCACCATGCGTCCCGTCGCAGGTGGGAGAACGCCTGCGAGCACCCCGAGTAAGGTCGACTTGCCGGCGCCGCTCGGGCCCGTGATCGCGACCAGCTCCCCCGGATGGAAAGAAGCGCCGACGTTCCTCAGCACCGGCTGGCTGTCGTAGTCGAAGCAGAGATCCTCCATGCGAAGCGACGCGACCGGGTCGGTCCGCATCGTCACCTCCTCGAGCGGTTCGGCGGGCAGCCGAAGGAGCTCATCGAGCCGGTCGAGCGAAGCGAGCCCGGACGACCACCCAAACACCGCCCGAGCGAGCCCGTGCAGAGGCCGATACATCAGGACCAGGGCGACCAGCACGGTTCCCGTCGCGGCGAGGTCCACCGCACCGTCTGCAGACCACGCCAGCGCGAAGACGATCGCGATGCCCAGAGCTCCTGCGAGCTCGACGACGGGGCCAGCGGCGGTGCTCCAGGTCTCCGCTGCGATCCCTCGCGCCTCCGAACGCGCCGCTCCAAGGTCGATCTTGTCCCGCATGGGCCTCACAGCCCCGTACGCCCGCAAGACCGCGGCCCCATCAATGGCCTCCGCCGTATCCGAAACGACCGAGGATTCGACTGCGAAGAGCTCCCGCTGCAACCTCCTCGCCGGACCAGCCAAAAACACGATGGCGGCGACCGCCAGCGGCACCACCAAAAGACCTGGGATGGCTAGTGTAGTATCCACCTCCAGGGCCACACTGGCTAGTGCTGTAGCCACTACTACGCTCCGAATGCCCTGGGCGACCCCCAAATGGAGGAGAGTCCGGACCCCATGGACTTCGACCTGAATCCGGGAGGCTAGCTCTCCGCGAGGCCATTGGAGGAGGGCCGAGGGCTCGAGACGAAGGACGTGTGCAAGCACTTTACCACGGAATTCCCTCACCACACTGAGCTGAAGCTTGGCGCCGAGGTGTGCTCGAATCGTCTCGGAAACGGCTCTCAGGAGCCCCAACGAGACGAGGAGCCAGACGATCTGGGTGACGGACGGGCTCGTGAATGAAAGCCCCTGTGGAGGGGATTTCTACCCCCGAATTACCTTCTAAACTGCGCAATAACGGCCCGACCATCCATGCGTAGCCGGCAGTCGCCGCGGCGGTCACGAGGGTGGCCAACAGGGCCGCTGCAGCCAGAGGGAGACGCCTCCGCAGCGATTCCAGTAACTCACGACGAGCAGGCCTCTCACTGGAATTTGTGCGCAAAAACACTTCCAATACCCCTTCCCAGGTTCGGTTGAGGACCCATATACTCTTGGTTACCCCAACAACAAAGCCAGCCGTTCGAGCGGACGAATCACACTTGATCGACGTTTCGGCACGATGCGTGCATCCATTTGGCTCGAACCAACGGTTCTCGCTCGGTGGAAGAATCGAGCGGTTGCAAGTGTTCAGCCAGTAATCGGAGTGCCACACATCGCGGGGCGCCACCGGAAGGCGAGAGGCAAAATGGCAAGACAGGCAACGACAGGACAGACAGCCACACGACAGTCCCGGAAAAAGAGCCAAGTGCGGGCCAAGGTATCCAAGCAAACGGAGCCGAAGGCTGAAACCGAGGTTCAGAAGTCCGCGGACACCAAGCCCGCCGGGGCAGTGGAGCCCAGCAAGGAGCAGCTCGAGAAGGCTCGCGTCGAGAGCGAAAAAGCTCTCAAGGAGTTCGAGCGGCAGGGTGCCGGAGATTCGACCCTCACTCGGTACTTCCGAGAGATGATCGGCCATCGGGTGCTCACCCCCCAAGAGGAGATCGAGGCCGCCAAGCAAGTCGAGCGGCTCGAAATCGCCTACTGGGAGGCTCTGCTCAGCTACCCATCGTGCTTTGAGAGCGTCGCCGCCGTCATCGAGGCGCGCGTCAAGGATCAGCCGCTCCCCGAGCTCGCTTCGCTTCGCAAGCTCTGCAAGAGCGCGAAATCCGAAAAGCTCGGCAAGCGACAGGAAACGCGTTGGAACGACGTCTGTCTCCAGCTGTCCACCAAGATGCGCGAGCTCGATAGCGACCGCCTCTTCGTCCAGGAGTCGGACCGCGCGGTGCACCGCCTCGCCGGCGACTTCGCAGACGAGCGTGACATCGTCGGTGACCACGTCCGGATGACCCCCGCGTTCAAGCGGTACCTTCAGCATGTGCGCGGCGCGCAAAAGGGGCAGCAGCGGGCGAAGAACCGCTTCGTCGCCGCCAACCTGCGTCTCGTGGTCTCGATTGCCCGCCGCTACAACCGTGGCCGGCTGCCGCTCATCGACCTCATCCAAGAGGGCAACATCGGTCTGATGAAGGCCGTCGAGCGCTTCGACCACAACCGTGGTTATCGCTTCAGCACCTACGCCTCGTGGTGGATTCGCCACGCGATCAGCCGCGCTCTTGCCGACAAGGGCCGCGCGGTTCGTATCCCGGTGCACATGCTCGACACGTACAACCGTGTGGCGCGTGCGACCCAGGCCATCGCAACCCGGACCGGCATGGAGCCGACACCGGAAGAGCTCGAAAAGGAAACAGGCATCGCCGCCGAGAAGCTCGAGAAGATCAAGGGCTACTGGGCCGAAACCCCGTTCTCACTGGACCGTCCGGTAAACGATGAGGACGGCCGCAAGTTCATCGACTTCCTCGAAGAGGAAAACGTGCCGACACCGTACGAGCAGCTCGTCTCTCGCAAGTGGAGCGACGAGGTGCGCAGACTCCTCGACACGCTGACGCCCATGGAGGCCCGCATCCTCCGCTGGCGCTTCGGCCTCGACGACGAGGACGAGCTCACCCTCAAGGAAATCGGCGACAAGTACAACCTGTCCCGTGAACGAATCCGGCAGCTGCAGGAGCAGGCGCTGGGGAAGATCCGGCGACAGATCAAGGAGTAGGCGGAAACGCTTACAGAGACGAAGCGCCGGCGAGGGAAACCCCGCCGGCGTTTTTAATTCACGGACACTGGCGCTGACACTGGCGCTGCCTAGTGGCGCCCACGCCGTGAGCGCGGGGCCGGGACCGAGTTTCCGGTCTTGCACGCCAACCAATGCAAGATGTCCAGCGACGACAGGAGCCCGACGACCTTTCCGGCAGCATCGACGACGGGAAGCCGGTGGATGCCTTCATATGCCATCAAGGCAGAAGCTTTCGAAAGCGACTGGTCCTCGTGCAGCGTGAAGGAAACCGAGGTCATGATGTCTCTCACTCGACCCTCCGGGGTCACGCCATGCCGGAGCAGGTCGGTTTTCGAGACGACGCCCACGGGGGTGCCCTCATGGTCGACCACGGGTGCGCCGCTATAGCCACCGTCCAGGAGGCAGCTCGCCAGCGCGGGTAAACTCACGTCCTCCGCCACACACTGCACGTTGAGGCTCATGATACGCGACACCGGCGTGCAATCTGCGCGCTCGTGCAGCTTGCGCACAAAACCCTCCCGCTCTCCGGCCGCGAGAACGCGGCGCAGAGATCGCCGTGGCGTCGGTGCACTGCTCTCATAGCAATGCAGCAGCCCGCTTTGCTCCTCCCGGTCGAAAGACAGCCCGATGTACTCCACGCAGTCGACACACTCGTTGACGCGCACCGTCCGCATCTGCCGGGGGCAGTAGACCGTGGAGAACGAGGACGTGGTCCCATCCGCCGCCAACGTCTGACGGACGCGAATCTCGAGCTCACAGCACGGAGCCTTTGATGCCATCGTGGTCCTTGGGGGAAGGGTACGCGGGAACGGGTCGCAGGGCTAGAGACCGTAGCAGCGTCAGTGCCAGCGTTTTTTTTGGGGGGGGACCCGTTGGGCGGCGCTCAGCGTCGGTTTTACGGCGCGGCGTAGTTGGCTAGCGCTCTGACGATGTCGTCGGCAAGCTCCTTGGCGTCTCTTTGCCTCCCGGCGACCCCATTCGCCAAGAAGCTAAACGCCACGGATCGATCCCGGTCGCCGAACACATAGCCCGACAGAGCAACCACGTCCCTCAACGTTCCCGTTTTCGCGCGCACCATTCTGGGGCGCGGAAGGTCTTTGAGGCGCGACTTCAGCGTTCCGTCGTATCCGCCGACCGCGAGGTGAGCGAGGTACTCGGCGCGGATAGCCGAGTCGCGATAGGCGGCGACCAAGGTCTGTGTCAGATGGCGGGGGGCGACCCGGTTTCCATCGAAGAGACCAGAGCCGTTGACCATGACGAGACCTTCGGTGTCGACGCCGTTCTTCATGAGCTCTTCGCGTACGACGATGGCGCCCTGCGCGGAGGTGCCCGGCTGTTGCACCTGTGCGCCCATGATCTTCAATATCATTTCGGCCGTGAAATTGTCGCTCCACTTGCCCACTGAATAAAGCAGCGAGCTGAGTGGAGCGGACGGCATGTCAGCGATCAGCGGCTGCTTCTCGGTCGCCGCGCCGTACCCCACGGCCAGGTCGCCCCCGACGCCAGCCTTCTTCAGGGCGCGCACCAGTAAGCTCGCGGCATAGGCCTTCGGAGCCGGCACGCGCCGACGGTAGTACAACGTTCGCACCTGCCTCGGAATCGCGCCGTCGACACGAACTAAGAGGTGACCATCGCCCGTCAGCTTGTGATCGATGCGCGGCCTCGGTGGGCCTCCCTCCGTCGTCACCGTGCGGTTGTCGATGCGCACGTAGTCATCGGCAAGCACCCGGACGCGGGCCGGTCCGTCGACCTTGGGCCCCGGGCTGATGTGCACCACATAGCTGTTTCGGTTCACCGCAAACGCTGAGATCGCGGCCCGAAACGCCGCAGCCTCCTTCGGCTGCTGTTCGAACGCTGGTGGCAGAATCTGATCGTCGAAATAACTATCGTCGATGATGATTCGATCGACGGTATCCACCCCTCGTAGATGCATGGCCTCGCCCAGTGCGGCCAGACCGGCGTATCCCAGGCTCGGATCACCAGATGGTCGAAGCACCAGCGTCGCCACGTGCCCGTTTTCGATCTTTCCTTCGACCCTGGTGGCGGCGCGGAACGTGGGTCCCAGCCGCCAGAGGGCCGCCGCCGAGGTCAGGAGCTTTTGGTTGGACGCCGGGTTTCGGGGGCGTTCGGGTCGATTGCGGTACAGTTCCTCCGCATCGTGCAAGCGAACGACGTGAATCCCAAGCCCCCCGCCAAGCCCCGCCTGCCGTACGAGGTTCGCGATCGTCTGCGCAAGCGGCTCGGGCCCCTTGGCGCGCGCACCAGGGCTCACGACCAGCAGGCCAACGATCGCGAAACAAAGAAGCGCTCGGTGCGCCATCGTCTGCAGCCTAGCAGCGCCCTGGTTCTGGTCCTAGTGATCGGCCTTGGCTGCACAGAGCCCGAGGTTCACGACCCGAACGCTTTGGTCGTGATGCTCCCCCGGGATGCGGAACAGCTCGACCCCCGCTTTGTGAGTGACCCCTATGGCCTGCGCATCTCGCGGCTTCTCTTTGCCTCGCTGGTGACGATCGATCCGAGGACACTCGAGGTGATTCCGGACCTCGCGGAGTCGGTGACTGCAGCGAGCCCGACGCGGTTCGAGGTGCGGCTCCGCGACGGGCTGCGCTTCAGCGACGGCAGCCCCTTGGACGCACGAGACGTGGTGGCCACCTTCGAGGGCGTCGTCGATCCGAGCCTCCGAAGCCGCTACGCGCATACCTATCGAAGGATCGCTGAGATGCGAGTGCCCGACCCGCGGACGATCGTCTTCATCCTCCGCGAGCCTCACGCCACCTTCCTCACGGACCTCGAGCTTCCGATCGTCCGGAGCGAGGACGCGTTTCGACGTGTCGCAACGCCCGACAGCCCGTTTCCGATCGGCGCGGGACCCTTCCGTCTGGTCAAGCGCGAGCCAGGGGCTTCTCGAGCTAACCGCCAACCCGCATTGGCACCGGGGAACACCGAAGTACCCAAGCCTGCGATTTGTCGTCATCCGTGACGACAATACCCGGGCACTGCGAATGCTCGCGGGGCAGGGCGACCTCGCCATTGCGTCGATACCTCCGCTCCTACTGCCCTTGTTTCGAGACGACCCGCGATTCGAAACGCGGCGGGTTGCAGGAATCTCCACGATGTATCTCGGGTTTCACACCGCCTCATCGAAGCTCGATGACGTCCGGGTGCGGCGCGCGATTGGATACGCGATCGACCGGGATCTGCTGGTGCGCGCGAAGTACGACGGCCTCGCGCGGGTCACGGATAGTTGGATCCCGCAGGGCCATTGGGCGCACGTCGATACACTGCCACCGCGCGCCTTCGACCCCGACAAAGCTCGCCTCTTGTTGGACGCCGCCGGGTTCCCGGACCCACCGGGCTCGGAGCCTCGCATGCGTCTCGTGCTCCGAACCACTTCCGAACGCTTTCGTCAGTCGGTCGCGCGCGCGATCGCGGCGATGCTGAGGGAGGTCGGCATAGAGGTCGACGTGCGGCCCTCGGAAGCCGCGACGCTGATCTCGGACCTCAACCGGGGCCGCTTCGAGATCACGCTGCTGCAAGTGCCCGAGGTGATCGAGCCTCACGTCCTCAGCTGGTTTTTCGACTCGTCACGAATTCCCGGTTCGGAAAACGAAGGCGCAAACCGATGGCGCTACCGAAATGAGGAGCTCGATGGGCTCTTCGAGGTGGGCAGAACCCAAGTCGATCGGCAGCGGCGTCGGTCGGCCTATGCGCGAGTCCAGAACATCCTTGCCCGTGACCTTCCCGTGCTGCCCTTGTGGCAGCCGGACACGGTCGCGGTCGTCCGTCGCGGGTCGAGCTTCGAGGTGCCCCGAGACGGACGCTTCGGCACGCTGGCGTTCTGAGCGCGCAGTGGTACCGTGCAGCGTGATCCTGAGGGACCCGGTCCACGGTTTGATCGCCTTCGAAGGCATGGCGGAGCGGGTGATCCGTTCCCTCCTCGATACACGGGAGGTACAGCGCCTGCGCCGCGTTCGGCAGCTTGGGCTCGCATCCCTGGTCTTTCCGGGCGCAGAACACACGCGCTTTTCACACGCTGTCGGCACGGCGCACATCATGCAGTCCCTTCAGCGCCGGCTCGATGTGTGCAGCGACGACCTGCCGGCCGACCAGAAGCTCGACGATGAAGCCAGGGCCGAAGGGCTAGCCGCCGCGCTACTTCACGACTTGGGTCACGGGCCGTTTTCGCATCTTTTCGAGGAGGTGCTCCCCCACGCCAAACATCACGAGCAGTGGACACAGGAGATCATTCTCGATCCATCGACCGAGGTGCACCAGGCTCTGGAGTCGATCTCAGCGGGCATGGCGGAACGCGTCGCGGGATTGCTGAGCGGCAACTACCGGCTCGGCTACCTCAGCCAAAGCGTCAGCGGTACGTTGGACGTAGATCGGGCTGACTACCTGCTCCGTGACAGCCACATGACGGGCGTTCGCTACGGGTTGTACGACCTCGACTGGTTGCTGCAGGCGTTGACGTTTGCGTGTGTGGATGACCGGTGGGTTCTTGCTGTGCAAGGCCCCAAGGGCTTGCCGCCAGTGGAGAGCTTCTTCCTCGGACGCCACTTCATGCACCAACAGGTGTACCACCACAAGACCACGCGCGCGGCAGACGCCTTGGTGCGTGCGATCTTCATGAGGGTGAGTGAGCTAATCTCCGACGGCACCCCGCCAGACCCGCTGCTGCCTGCATTTCGGGCGGCTGCCCTTGGTGAGTTGGTCTCGCTCGACGAACACCTACAGATGGACGACGCGGAGCTGCTGACCTGCCTGAGCGCATGGGAACGCGGAGGCGACCCCACGCTTGCCCAGCTCAGCAAACGCCTTCGCTGCCGGCAGCTTCCAAAAACAATGCCACTTCCCGACAACCGGCCGGACCTATGGAGCGAAGCGCTCGCGCGCATCGAGGAAATCGTCGCCATCGGAGGACTTCGTCCCGACCTCACGGTCTGGCTCGATGTCGCCGAGGACGTGCCTTACAGCGAACCCATCGACGGCAGCACCGATGGCATGTGGGTGACGCGCCGCCACCAACCTCTACAGCGCCTGGGCGACGCGTCCTTCCTTCTCGGCCAACTCCGAAACAAACGCATCGAGCGTCCGCGTCTCATCTTTCCGGTCGAGTTCCGGGACGAGGTGGTCGCAGCGATGCATCAGGTACTCGAGTGACAGTCCGGGCGCGAAGCGGCGATTTGCGGTAAGGTCAGGGCTAGACGGAACCGGTTGGGGGATGGCCAGGATTCTCATCGTCGATGATCAGGACAACGCGCGCCGCATTCTTTCGGAGATGCTGCAAACGGAGGGCTATGACGTCGACCAGGCGGCAAGCGGCGAGGCGGCGAGCATCATGGTGGCCGAGCGTGGCTATGACCTGGTCATCACCGACCTGAGGATGGGAGATGTGGGCGGCTTGGAGGTGCTGAAGCGCGCGCGCGAAACGTCCCCCTTGACCGAGGTGATTGTCATGACCGCCTTCGGTACGATCGAGGACGCGGTGGAAGCCATGCGCTTTGGCGCGCGCGACTTCGTTCAGAAACCGTTTGTCGAGGAAGAGCTTCTCGGCAAGGTCTCGCGGGCCACGCGGACGCAGCAACTGGCGGGCGAGCAACGCGCTGCGGCGGCAGATTTCCGGGAACGATACAACTTCGGCAACATCATCGGGCAGTCTGCGGAGATCCGCGATATCCTCGGGCGCATCGTCCGCATCGCGCCCACGGACGCGACCGTGCTCATCACCGGTGAGAGCGGGACGGGCAAAGAGCTGGTTGCGCGAGCCATTCACGCCAACTCGTTGCGCGCAGAGAGGCCCTTCGTCTCGATCAACTGCGCGGCGCTCCCCGAGACACTCCTCGAGAGCGAGCTCTTCGGACACATGCGTGGGGCATTCACCGGCGCCGTGCAGACACGCAAGGGCCTCTTCGAAGAAGCCAACGGCGGGACGTTCTTCTTCGACGAGATTGCCGAGACCCCCCCTTCACTGCAAGCGAAGCTGCTCCGCGCGATTCAGGAAGGCGAAATCCGTAGACTCGGCGAAAATAATTCGATCAACGTCGATGCGCGCATCATCGCCGCGACGAACCAGGACCTGCGGGTCCGCATCGAGGAGAAACTCTTTCGCGAGGACCTGTACTACCGGCTCAACGTCGCGCGTTTCGAGCTTCCGCCGCTGCGGGAGCGTAAAGAGGACATCCCGCCCATCGTCGACAGCTTCCTCGAGAAGTACGGCAAAAAGATGACCCGGCACGCGACGCTCGGCCCCGGCGTCATGGACTATCTACGCGGATACGACTTCCCGGGGAACATTCGAGAGCTCGAAAACCTGATCGAGCAGGGGGTGGCCTTGGCCCAGGATGGGCAGATTCATCTCGCAGACATCGTCCCGAGCTCGAACGGCAACGGTGCCGCCTGGCGACCGGGCCGCCAATCGCTCGCGGACATCGTGCAGGATGTCGAGCGCGACGCCATCGTTCGCGCTCTGCGCCAGGTCGAAGGGAACAAAGAGCGTGCCGCCGCGCTCCTCGGGCTCAGCCCGACCACCCTGTGGCGCAAAATGAAACGCCTTCGGCTCGAGTGGCCCTAAAGCGGCTGCACCGCGGCTACTGGGACTGCTCTTCACGAGCCGCGTCAATACGTTGCTCGCGCTCGTAGGCGTGCCCGACGACGTCCTGGAACTGCCTCGAGACTATCTCGGGCACCTGCGAGGCACCCGCATCGTGTGCAGGGGGCTGCGTCACGTCGTGCACTTGCTCCCCGATCTCTTTGGTGATGCGATCGGTCGCGGCGCTGACTTCTCGCCCGAGCTCCTGCGCCTCATCGGTGTCGGCGACCCGCATGAGATGCTGGAAGGCGGAGCGCTCGCCGAGCTGCACGAAAAAGAGGAGGTACACCAGGAAGGCCAGGACGGCGCCCCTCCACATCAGCCTCATCGATCGCTTGATCATGCCTCTTCCCGACGGATACCATAACTCCGCATTTTCTTGTGAAGGTTGGTGCGCTCCACGCCGAGAATCGTCGCGGCCCGGGAGATGTTCCAACCCACTTCGTCCAGCGTCTGAAGGATGTAATCCTTCTCGGCGCGGCTACGATACTCGCGCAAAGTCAGGCGTTCACCCCCGCCGTCGCGCGTGGCGGGCAGGTCAGACGGTGGGGAAGACTGGCGTCGAGCTTCGCTGAGCATCCCCTCTTCAGGCAGATCGTCGAGCGTGATCCTGTCACCGCTCAAGATCGCCATCCGCTCCACGACGTTTCGGAGCTCACGCACGTTGCCAGGCCATTGCCGCTCTGCCAGCGCGTCGAGGACATCCTCGTCGATCGGCTTCTCCCGTAGCCCGTTCTCCAGAGAAAACTCTTGGAGGAAGCCCGTGGCCAACAGGACGACATCGGACCTTCTCTCGCGGAGCGGTGGGCTCACGATGGGGACGACGTTGAGGCGAAAGTAGAGATCCTCTCGAAAACGTCCGTCTCTCACCTCGAGCTCCAGGTCCTTGTTGGTGGCTGCCAGCACGCGCACGTCGATCGCGATGGTTTTCTCGCCACCCACGCGCGAGATCTCGCCGCTCTGAAGCGCACGCAATACCTTGGCTTGCGCACTCGCACTCATGTCGCCGATTTCATCGAGGAACAGAGTGCCGCCATTGGCGAGCTCGAACAGACCCTTCTTGCGGCCTTGCGCGCCTGTGAATGCGCCGCGCTCGTAGCCGAAGAGCTCGCTTTCGATCAATTCCGCCGGGATGGCAGCGCAGTTCACTTTGACGAAGGGCTTGTCCGCGCGCGGGCTGAGTCGATGAATCGCGCGCGCGACCAACTCTTTTCCGGTTCCGCTTTCCCCAAAGATGAGCACACGCCCGTTGGTCGGCGCGACCTTCTCGAGCTGCGCGAACAGAGCGCGCATGACGCGGCTCTCCCCGATCATCTCGTACCGGTGCTCGACGTGGGCACGCAGCTGCTCGACCTCACGTTGCAGTTGCCAGGTCTGCAGCGCGTTGCGAACGGTGACCAAGATGCGATCCCGATCGAGCGGCTTCTCGAAAAAGTCGGTCGCACCGAGCTGCACGGCCTGGACCGCCTCCGCAACCGACGCGTGGCCCGACACCATGAGCACGGGGAGCCTTCGCGTCTCCGGTTCGCTGCGAATCTTCTGGAGCGCTTCGATGCCGCTCATCTTCGGAAGGCGTACGTCGAGTATGAGCAGGTCTACCTCTTGGCTGCCGAGGGTCTCGAGACACTGTTCCGCCGACGACGCCTCGAGTGTGTTGAACCCAGAGCCTTCGAGCACCATTCGTAGAGTACGTCGGATGTTTTTTTCATCGTCGACGACGAGAATTGTGGCAGCCATGCAACGCCCCTTATATCACGGCGTATTATGGGCCACCCAAAGAGTGATAGGGTTGGCGGCTCGTGAAGCAAGGGGAGTCCGCTACGGAACGCTTCGAGGCGTTCCTCGAAGATGTGAGGCCACCGACGGGAGGCGTCGCCTACGCGGAGCTCGCGGCGGAGGTCTCGCCACTCTTGCCGCTGCTGGGCGAGCTGCCTGTGGATGAACGCACCCGCGGGGACTACGAATCGTTCGGATTCCGTGAGTGCTTCGCGGTACTGACGCTGTTGGGTCGGCGTCTCGCCTTGCTCGACCTCACGCCGACGGCCGCGATTCAAGTGGTGGTGCTCGCCGTCCGCTCCATCGAGCGCCCGCAAGAAACGTTCTCGCGAGAGTTTGCGCAGCGCGCTGTCGAGGCATCCATGGAAGGGTTCGTTCTGGGGCGCGAGGAACGAAGTGCGCAGACCGCGGAAGCGTGCGCGGCCAAACCGCTACGCCCTTTGCGCATCGGCGACGCGGTGTTCGCGTTGATCCTGTCGGGGGTGCACGAGCCGGCGGTCTTGAGCGAGTGTGTCGACGCGCTCGGACGCGCGATGCTCAACTCTGACGTCGAGATGGCGGTCGTCGATCTCACCCAGATCGGCGAACCGAATCGGGAACGAGCGACGGCAATCTTCGCAGCCGACGAGATCACGAGGATGCTCGGCGGCGTCTGTGTGTTCACCGGCGTCGATGCTCGATGGAGGGCGGCCGCTGCCGACGCGCGCATCCCTCTAGACGAGCTACAGATCGCCCTCGACCTCCGTGGAGCTGTCGCCGCTGCGCAGGCGATGGCCGCGGGCGCCAACGACATGGCAAAACCAACCTGGCGCGCGCTGCTCGACCGACTCCGCCGATGAAGGGCCTCACGCTACTCGGGCGGTAGCTGGCGCAGGGCCTTCTCGGCAGCTGCTTTGGTCTTACGGTGAGTGGCGGCGCGCTCCAGCCACTTGCGAGCTTCGGTCACGTTGTCTAGCTCCTGGTAGCATTTGCCGATTGCGAGTTCTTCGTCCGGCGTGGGCGCGTAGTCCTCGTCGGCACGCGCGCGGCGTTCGGTCTCGTCGATCTTCAGTTTGCAAACGGAGGCCTGAGCCCCGTCCGCCATGGCGAGCGAGGCGGGGGCCGGAGCCTGCCCGCCGGCACGTGGCTCGTTCTCAGACAACCGCGCCCTGCGTTTCGCCCGCTGTGGTTCCGGCTGCCCCTTTTTCGCCTCGGTTTTTGCGAGTTGAAAGGCCCGCGCCGGGGCGTTCATGCCTGGCGCCGGCCCCGCCACAGCGAGGCTTCCCGCGAGCCCCGCTTCGGCGTCCTCCCGGACCTGCTCTGCCACGACCGCCTCTTCCGCGCGCTTCTCGTCGGCTGGGGCGACGTCGCCCTCGAACGCGGCCTCCTGCGGGATCGTCCAAACTCCGACCCCAACGGCAAGCATCGCGATCGCTGCCATTGCCCAGGGCGCGGGCTGCAACCTCCGCTTCTTCACCGGGACCGCCTCGGGGACCCGCGCGCCAGCGGCGCGAAGAATCGCCGCATCGACCTCGACCGGCGGTTGCTCGATCGGCAGCTGCTCCGCAGCGAGCAGGACTGCCTTGAGTTCGTCGAAGGCCGCGCGACACTCGGGACATCGCGCCAGAATCTCGCGTACGCCGTCCCGGTCGACCGCTTCGCGTTCGATTAGCTCCAGGACCTGCTCGTTGCACTCGTCACAGTTCATGCGGCTCTTTCAAATCGCTCAAGGCGCGCTGCAAATGCTCGAGAGCGTAGCGCATTCGGCTCTTCACCGTGTTCACGGGGGCTCCGACGACCTCGGCGATCTCCCTGAACGCAAACCCTTGAAGCTGACGCAACAGAAACACCTCGCGCTGCTCGTCGGGTAGCTCCTGCACCGCGTGGGCGATCCGTTCCCTCACCAGCCCACCGCTCGCGAGTTCTTCGGTTGAGGGAGCAAAGCTCGCAACTCGCTCGCCCACGGGCCGAGCCGACTGAGGTTGAGGTGCGTCCAGGGAGGCATGTCCGCGGAACTTCATCTTGCGCTGATGGTCGATGCACAGGTTTCGCGCGATCGTATACAGCCAGGTCGAGAACTTGGCGTCTCCACGGAAAGCGTCGCATCGCTCGATGACCTTCATCCAAACGTCCTGATACAGCTCCTCCGCACGCCCCCGGTCCCGAGCCGATCGCAGCAGGAAGTTGAAAATCGGCCCGCGGTATCGAACGAGCAACGTTTCGAAGGCCCGCGAGTCGCCCTCGCGGTACGCCGCAAGCAGCAGCTCGTCGGAAAGATCGCTCAAAACGCGCTCCCCGCTTTGCCGTGCCAATTATATCGCGTCGGATGACCACACATCGATCGACGTCTGAGACTGCAAGAGGATCTACTCGATTCCCCCCCTGCAAGTGAAGGACAATTCAGCCCTTCTGTGGATTCGCCAACTAGGAAAATGCCCTGGACCTTCATTGACCCACGTGCTGGCGCTGCGGTATAAGCGCGGGGACTGCCGGGGGGCAATTTCGCTTCAGATGGTGGTTACTTAGAGGGGAATTGCGATGCGCAGGACAGTTGCGCTCTCAGTCGCGTTGCTATGCATTGGGGCAGGGGGCGCCTTCGCGGCGGCCCAGGCTCAGGATGCGCCGGCGCCAAACACATCAACTGACGCCTCGGCCGCGCCAGTAGTGGCGGCACCGGCCGCACCGGACAGGACGATCGATGCCGGCACATACGCGGTGCGCCTTCGCGATCTCGAACAGCGCATCAACGAGCTGAAGGAGCAGATCTTTCGCTCCAAAGCAAGGCTGTCGCTGCTAGCCGAGACGGTGCTCGAAGGTGTCGTGGGCGGTGGCCAGGCGGTCATTATCCACGAAAACCGGATGTCGCAGTCGTACAGATTGGTGCGAGTCGTGTACGCCCTCGATGGCGCTCCGATCTTTACCAAGGCCGATGAGGAAGGCTCCCTCGGCGAACAGCAAGAGTTCGAGGTCTACAACGGGAGCATCGTTCCGGGCGAGCACACCCTCACTGTCAACCTCGAGTACCGAGGGCACGGCTACGGCGTCTTTGCGTACCTGAAGGGGTACCGCTTCAAGGTAAGGTCGACCTACACCTTTGCGGTGCCCGAAGGCCGCGTCGCGACCGTTCACGTAGTCGGCTACGAAAAGGGCGGTCCGACGACGCCGCTCGAAGAGCGACCGGCGGTTCGATACATCGAGCGCGTTGAACGACAGGTTCGACCCGATGCAGGCGGTGAGGGCGATCGGTAATGCAACCTCGTGGGGCGACAGCATCGCCGCCCACACCGACACTTGGCAGGGGGCGAGCACGACGGGCATGGCGGGATTGGGTCCCGCTGGCGCTGTGCGTCAGCCTCGTTGCGACCGTTGCGTCCGTTACGTTCGTTGCTCGTGGGGTCGCAGCGCAGGATGTGACCGCTGCGAATCGCGAAGTGGCGGATCTCGAATCGGACACGGCACGCTTGATGGCCCAGCGGGTCCGGCGTCAGGACCTCAAGAGCGACACGTTCGTCGAAGAGCGCCTCACCGACGGAGAGCTCTACCTTCGCCTCGAAGACTACCTTCGCGCCGCGATTCTTCTGATGGACATCGTAGAGCACTACCCGACGCATCGCGCGTACCCGGAGGCGCTGTTTTTGCTGGGGGAATCGTTGTTCTTGGCGGGCGACTACCTCGGCGCGCGAAAGCGCTACGCGGAAGTGATCAACCGCGGCGCCGAGCCGACCTTCTCGCCATACCTCCAGATGGCGCTCAGCCGCCTCATCGAAATTGCGATTCACACCCGTGATTTTCGCGAGGTCGACGGATACTTCGCGCGCTTGGAAGCTCTGCCGTCTGCCACGCTCTCGGTCACCACGGCGTATTTTCGCGCGAAGTACTTGTACAACCGAGCCGTTCCCATCGACGACGTGCTCAACGCCCCGCGTGACGCCGCGATTCGAGGAGTCGATCTAGTACGGCTCGAGCAGGCGCGTCAGGGCTTTGTCGCGATCCCGAGCGGCACGGAGTTTTCCCTGCGATCCAAGTATTTCGTCGGGACCATTCATACCCTGCGGGGCGAATACCTCGACGCGATTGCGGCGTTTCACGGTGTCCTCGGGAACGAAGCGGCGAACGACCAGGAACGCCGGGTCGTCCCGCTGACGTACCTCGCGCTCGGGCGCCTCTACTACGAAAGCGAACAGCTCGAACAGGCGCTCGAAGCCTATCGAGCGATCGAACAAACCTCGTCGCTCTTCGCCCCGGCCCTCTACGAGCTCGCGTGGACCTACATCAGGATGGGCGATGCCATTCAGGCCGAGCGGGCACTGGAGCTCCTCTCTGTGGCGGCGCCCGATAGTCCGCTGAACGCCGATGGCCAGGTTCTGCGAGGCGACCTGTTGGCCCGTAGCGGTCGCTACAGTGAAGCCGAGGTCGTGTTCGACGAGGCACGGGCGACGTTCGGGCCTATCCGCGACGAACTGGATCGCACGCGCCGCGAGCACCCGGACCTTCACGCCTATTTCCGGCAGGTTGTGCGCGCAAATTTGGAATATTTCGACGTTGACGACTTCCTGCCGGAATCCGCCCGGCGTTGGATCGTCCTCGAAGGGGACTACGAGCGAGCGCTCGAGGTGCTCGCCGATCTGAGCGAGGCCAAACAGTTGGTCCGGGAGACCGACGAGCTCGCCCAACGGATCACCGCGGCCCTGAGCGCGCCCAATCGGGTGAGCGTATTCTCTGACCTCCGCCGGCAACGGGAAAGGACGACGGGACTACGCAACCGCGCGGCCCGCGCCCGGGGAACCCTGATCGGCATCGAGGCCCAGGCGCGAGGCGACCGAGGCGACGTGATCTCGCGCGTTCGGTCACGGCGCCAGGAACTTCACTCCGAAGTGATGAAGATGCCGGTCGACACGGAAGAGTTCGTCGACCGTGATTTCGAAAAGCTCGAAGAGTACCGGGCCGCCGAGCGCGACCTCCAGGGGCTGCGCGTGGAGATCCTCGGACTCGAAGCTCGTATCGTCGCCTCGAGGGCAGGTCTGGTCGCCGTCGACCCAGCGAAGGTCGACCCCAACGCACTACGCGCACAACTCGACCTGCACGCCGCCGAGGTCAAGAAGCATGAAGAGCAACTGACCTGGATTCGTCGCCGGCTCGAAGTCGGCCGCCTCCACGTCGGCGTGGGCGACAAGCGGTATCAGGCGGACGACGCGGAGCGTGTAAAGTTCAACAGCTTGGTCGAGCGGGAGCGTGAGCTCGCCGGTTCGGGCGGTCCTGCCTACGACGCCGCATTCTCCCGCGTGGCCGCCGTGGAGCGCCAGCTCGATCAGCGCGACGCGGAGGTCGCGGACATGGTGCGACGACGGGTCACGGAGATGCTGGTCGTGGTCGACGAAGAGACCGTCAATCTCGCCCGCTACCGCGTGGTCCTCCGTTCACTCGAGGGCGAGACCGAAGACGTCGTCGGCGCAATCGCATACCTCAACTTCCATCGCGTCCGTGACCGCTTCTACGAGTTGGTCCTACGGGCGGACCTCGGCAAGATCAACATCTCTTGGGCGCGGCGTGAGGATCACCGACTGCGCATCGACGCGTTGACCCGGAAGCGTGCACGCGAGCTTCAGGCCCTCGATGACGAGTTCCGCGACGTGATGGACGAGAACCAGGGCGGCGAGGGCGCGCCATGAGCCAGCGTCGCAAGGCCCTCTCGCAATCTTTGCTAGCGATGTGCTTCACGGCATGGGGCCCCACCGTTCCCGCGACCGCGCAGGAGGGGGAGGAGGCTACGCCCTGGGAAGGTGCAACCGACGTCACGTTGCCACCATTCCTTCGGGACACCGACCAACGCATCGTCGACCAAAGGCCGCCCCCGACCGCCCAACAACTCGAAGCACTGAGGCAACTCGAAGAGGAGGTCGATCGATTCACCGAAAGCGGCGAGGCCTTCCGGTCGACGGTCACGTCACTGGTGCGGCGGGAGTACCTCCAACAGCGCCGCGAGCGCGACCGCTGGTATGGCGAGCAGCTCGAAACAGAGGAGCGAGCGTTCGACGAGGCCCGCGAAAGTGCGATTCGAATCTTCGAAGAGTTCATCCGCCACTACCCGCAGCACGCGAAGTACACCCCGGACGCCATGTTTCGCTTGGGCGAGCTTTATTTCGAGCGAAGCGCCCTCGATTTCCAGAAGCTCTACGACGATGCGCAGGTCGCTCGCGAGGCCGGTGACCTCACCGCCGAGGACAACCTTCCGACATCGCCCGACTTCACGCCGACGGTCGTCCTCTACAAGACCCTGGCACGCGCGTTTCCGGCCTACGAGCGCTCTGACGGAGTGTATTATCTGATTGGGTACACCCTGAACGAAATGGGGCGCCCCGAGGAAGCCGTCGCGGCATGGCTCGCGCTCGTATGCTCGAACAAGTACGACTACGACCCGGATTGGCGACCCCCACCGCCAAACGCGTCGCTGGCGGCACAGGCGAGGTACCCAGCCTTGACGCTGGACGGTCGGCCCCTCGACGCACCGGCCGGTGGCTCGTTCGTCAACCCGTACAAGAGCTGTCAACCGATCACACCCGAGGCGCGCTTCGTCAGCGAGACCTGGTTCCGGGTCGGCGAATACCACTTTGACGATTTCGGGGGCCGGAACTCGCTCGATCTGTCGATCGCGGCGTATGGCCGCATCCTCGAAAACGCCGACGACCGCAACTACAATCTCGCCCTCTACAAAGTCGCGTGGGCATACTACCGAGCGAGCCGTTACCCCGAGGCGATCCGACATTTCGGCAGGTTGGTCCAGTGGTCGGACGACACGCGGAGCAAGACCGGCAGGGCAGGCTCCGAGCTTCGACCCGAGGCGATCGAGTACCTCGGCATCGCTTTCGCGTACGACGACTGGAACGAAAATCAGGTTGCCGACCCGATCGAGGGTCAGCCAACCGGCCTCGAGCGCATCCAGGATGCCGCGCTGATCCCGCAGAAGCGACCCTGGACGCCCGAGGTCTACTTCCAGCTTGGACAGGTCTACTTCGACGAAGCGAAGTACGTGGAGGCCATCGCTGCCTGGCGACTGGCGATCACGAAGTGGCCGAACCACCATCGCACCCCCGCGATTCTCAACGACATCGCGGTCGCCCACCAGATGCATAACGAGTTCGAGAGAGCGATCGTCGCACGCTCGGAGCTCACCCACTACGTGCAGGGCAGTCCGTGGTGGAACGCAAACATGGACCGTCCAGCAGAGCAGCGAAACGCCGAGCAGCTGGCGGAGAACGCGCTCATCGTCACCGCGCTCCACCACCACCAGCGGGCACAACGACTGCGCCAGCAGTGCGTGCAGGACCGCAACGTCAGACTCTGTCGTGACTCCAGGGTCGAGTACCAGCTAGCTGCCACCGCATACCGCGGATACCTCGAGCGCTACCCGAACAACCCGCAAGGCTACGAGCTGCACTACAACCTCGCCGACGCGCTGTATTGGTCGAAGAACTACGAGCAAGCAGCAACGGAGTACGCCGAAGTTCGGGACTCGAACGTGGATGACACCTACCTCGCCGAGTCCGCGCGGCGAGTCGTGGAGTCTGTGAACCGCATCGCCGATCGCGACGTCGAAGAGGGACGCTTGCTCATTCGCAGCAAGCCCCCGGTTGCGACGGGTACGCCCCCATCGGTCCATCCCGTCGCGATGCCCGAAACGGTGCAGCGACTCGCCCGAGCCAGGGAGATTTACCTCACGCGCGTGCGACCCAGCCGAGACACGGAAGGCGTGCGTGCGGCCTACGACTACAACAACGCGTTGCTGCTCTACTGGTACGGCTTTTGGCCGCAGGCGGACTCCCGATTCACACGCATCTACGAGGAGCGGTGCTCAGGTCCCGAAGCCGATGCAACAGGTCAAATCGCCTGGGAGAATCTGCGCGCGATGGCCATGGCGACGGACGACTCTGAAGAGATTCGGCGCCTGGCAACCGATATCCAGGAGCGGGGCTGCACGTTCTCGGCGCGCGCCGACAAAATCGACTGCAGCAAACCAGGCAACCGTGACAAGCCAATTTGCCGTGCCGGCGCGGACCTCAACGCGCTGGTCTACCAGGACGCACTCGACGTCTACAAGCGCGCCGGACAAGCCGCTGGGAGCGAGCAGCGGCTTCTCTACGAGCAGTCGGCCACGATGCTGCTGGCCGCGGTCAATAGCAACCCCGGCGACCGACAGGCCCCCGTCGCACTCGAATACGCGGCGCTCGCGCTCGAAGCGACCAACCGCTTCGACTCGGCAGGCCAGCTTTACCAGCGCATCATCGACGAGGTCGGGCCGCGTCGAGCGGAGGACGCAGAGGAGCAGCAGAGCCTTGATGCCATCTTGGCGAACGCTCACTTCAAGCTCGCCTACACCGCAAGCCGCAACTTCGACTTCGACCGCGCCGTGGAGAATTATCGCGTCCTCGCCGACTCGACGCGCTTCGCGAAATCGACAGACCCAGAAGTCCAAAGCAAGCGCGACGACGGGCTCGTGAACTCGGCGATCCTGCTCGAGCAACTCCAACGCTACCCCGAAGCGACACAATACTACCGCCGCGTCTACAACAGCGTCGAGGACTCCGAGACGAAGCGGAACGCGCTCTACCGAATCGCCGAGATGGCCTACAAGCAGGAGCGCTACCCCCAGGCGATCACCGGCATGCGCGCGTTCATCAAGGTCTACGGCAACGATGGCGAGGCCGGAGAGTTGATCGTGCGAGCCTACTGGTCGATCGCGCAGTCCTGGAAGGCGCGGGGACGCATCCGTGACTACCGCACTGCGCTCAGGGACGTGACGTCATCGTACGAGCGGACAGGCCAGCCCGCCGGCTCGATCGCGGCCGGGTACGCCGCCGAGGCTCGCTTCATCCTGGTGGACGGTAAGCTTGCCACCTTCGAGAACTTCCAAATCAAGCCAGGCAAGCCGAAGACGATCGAGGCCTACATCAAAGCCATCACGAAGCAGATCGGCAGCGGCGGCAGTCAAGCTCAGTCGATCGCCGACGGATACGAACCGGTATTCCCATATCGGCGCCCGCGCTGGACTATCGCGGCGTACGTGCGCCAGGGGCGGGCCTACGAGATCCTGGCTCGCTCGATTCTGAACACCCCGGCCGTGATGCCGGTGGACCTGAAAAAGGTGCTCCGACAGGCCGGCCGAGACGAGCGCGAGGAGTACCAATTCGACTTCGAGGACACGGTGCGCCAGGTGCTCGACAACAAGGTGCGACCGGTCGAGTGCTTCGCGGTCGCGCGCTACGCGTTGGCGGCCCGTGCGGGGCGCGCCGGAAGCTTCGACGATCAGTACACCCGTATCGCGATCGACCGGCTTCAAGCCTATGGCGACGAGCGCATCGCGGAATGCATCGTGGAGGCCCAGGCCCGTGACGCCACCTTCCAGGGATATGTGCCTGGCGAGTTCGCCCGGTCACCGAGAGGCAGGCCGCTAGAGATTCGACCAGGGATCGCCCCGCCTGCTATCACCGGGGAGAAGAAGTGATGCGCCCGGGGGTCCCAACGCTGGTGTGGATTGGAGCGATGGCCCTCGCTACGTACGGCTGCGCCGGCAAGTCGTCCGGCAGGACTGCGCCGCAATCCACGTCGGGCGGTGAGGCGGCGGTCCCCGAGTCCGGAGACACGTCCCTCGATACCGCAGCGCCATCGGCAGCGGAGGGGGCCTGGGGGGCGACCCGCGCCGAGCAGTGCCGCCGGGAAGCCCACCCATCGATGTCCTCCAAAGCTCGGAAGGCCTTCGATGACGGCGTGCGCTACGCCTCGACCAACAACATCGCCGCCGCCGAAACGAGCTTCCAAGCAGCCCTCAACAAAGACCCCAACGCGTACCCCGCGCTGTACAATCTAGGCGTTCTCGCCGACCGAAGTGGCGACCAGGGGGATGCGATGAACTACTATCGCCGCGCGTTGCGAGTGGTTGCCGACTACGAGCCGGCCGCGCGTGGCATCTCGACAATTCAGATTCGCCAAAACCAAGTGCGGGCCGCGGTGGCGACGGTCGAGCCGCTCGCCAACGAGTATCGAGCCAACCTCGAAATGCAGGCGCTCTACGCCGAGGTGTTGGTGGACGCGAAACGGCTCGACGAGGCTTGGATGGCCGCGAGACGTGCGCTCAAGTGTGACGAACGCTTCGTGCCCGCGCTGATCGCGCTGGTGAAGGCTAGCCGAGCGCAGGGACGGGATGAGCTCGCGGACTCGATCCTCGCGCAAGCGATGGAGGTGGACCGCAACGTGGCCGAGCTGCACTTCCTGCATGGCGAGAGGCTTGCCGCCGAGCCCTGGGCAGCTCCGGGAGGCTATGGCGGCGTACGAGCGAGCCATTCAACTGCGCCCCAATTACGCAGAGGCCCGCATGGCGCTGGGCATACAACTGCTCGCAGGCGGCAACTATCCAGGCGCGCTGTCCCACTTCCACGCCGCCGAGCGCCTCGTTCCGACGCTTCCCGAGGTTCACGTCAATCTGGGTGATGCCTACCGGGCCACCCGCCGATGGACCGACGCCCAGCGTGCTTACCGACAAGCCCTCGACCTACGGTCGAATTTGCCCGAAGCACACTATGGCTTGGGCTTGCTGTTCCTCACGGCTGCAGGCGACTTTCCCGGCCTCGACGAGCTCACCGCCTTTGAGAAGGCAGTCAGCGAGTTCAAGAGCTATCGCAGTGAAATGGGCCCGCGCCTAGCCAAGGACGACCAGTCGGAAGAGTATCTTCGCGACCTAGATCGAATGATCAAACGAGCGCGGCGCCGGATGGAGCGCGAACAGGGAGGCACGTCATGAAACGCTGGGCTTCGATCGTATGGCTCGCACTGCTTCTCGTCGCCCTAGCGACGACCGCAACGCTTGCGCAAGACGCCAAGAGACGCCAACCGCGGGTCATCCAGCTCGAAGAAATCGTCATCGAGGGCCGCGTCCAAAAACCCAACGCGTTTTACATCCTCAACCGATCCAACTTGGGCTATGAAGTGCTCGAGCTTCGCACGAGCTTCCTCCGCGAGATTCTTCGCAGCGTTCAGAAAGAACCCTTCTAATGGCGCAACCGCAGACTCCTAGCCAGAGACCGCGTCCTGGCGCCATGACGATGGAAATGCAAGCGGTCCCGATGAAGCGCTCGGGCCCCAAGGTCCTGCGGATCGGCCTCTTTCGGGAGAAGAAGATCGTCGAGGAGCGCATCATCCGGCGACGCGAAACGGTTTCTATCGGCACCGCGGCGAAGAACCACCTCATCATCAAGTCGGGGACTCTGCCGGCCAAGATCGAGTCGCGTTTCGAGCTCTTCCAGCTCGTGGGTGACGACTACATCCTGAACTTCACGGGAGACATGACCGGGAAGGTCGCATTGCCCGGCGGCGTGCAAAAGCTGGAGCATCTGCGCGAAACCGGCGCGGCGCGAAACGCCGGAACCCACTATCAGATCAAGCTCGCCGACACGTCGCGCGGCAACATTCGCATGGGGGATTTCACCGTCTTCTTCGAGTTTGTCTCGGCCCCGCCGATCACGCCGAAGCCCCAGCTCCCAGCAGCCGTGCAGCGAGGATTCGTCAAGAACATCGACTGGACATTCACCACCTGGGTGATCTTCTCGTACATGGTCTTCTTCGGATTCATCATCTACATGGAGAACTCCGACTGGGAAGTCGACACGGGAGCCCAGGAGATGCCCGAGAGGCTGGCGCGCCTGATCTTCGAAGCGCCGATCGAACCGCCTGCGGTCGAAGAAGAGATCGCAGCCGGCGAGGGTGAAGAAGAGAAAACCGAGACCAAGGCCGCGGACAAACGACCTGCCAAGGCCAAGGAGAAGGAACCAGCGGGCGGAGCCGAGCCCGCCGAAGCCGCTGCAGGCCGTGCACGCATCGTGCAGGAGGCTGCTGCACAAGCCGAAGCCATGCTGCTCGGTGCCCTCGGCGGCGAGGGCGGCGCGCTCGGTGACGTCCTCGCTGGAGGGGCCGTCACGGGCAACGCGGCCGACGTCTTGGCGCAGGCTTCAGGTGTCGGGGTGGCAACCAAGAGCGAGGCAGGGACGCTGCGCACACGTAGCGGCGGAGGCAGCGGGCAAAAGGCGGGCCTCGGCTCGCTCAAGAAGAGCAAGGGTGCCGGCAAGGCGGCCAAAGAAGGCCAGGCCGTCAAAGAGCGTGACGTCCGAGGAAATGTCGGTCTCAACCGCGGGGGCGACGTCGGTGGCAGGGGTGAGTTCGACTCGGCGCTCGTGCAGCGACAGATCAAACAGCGTTTGAAGTCGATCACCCGCTGCTACGAGTCCGAACTTCGCAAGAACCCAAGCCTGGCCGGGAAGGTGACGGTCACCTTCACCATCCAGGAACGGGGCAACGTGACCGACGCCAGGGCGAGTGAAAATACAACCGGCAGCGCCGCCGTCGCGGACTGTGTGACGAGGGCGATCAGCCGCTTCCGCTTCAACCCGGGGCCGGACGGCGGCAGCGTCACCTTCCGTTATCCCTTTGTTTTCCAACCACAAAATTAGCTTCGACGAAACCATACTATTCCTGCTTAACTGTACTGTGCATCCATTGACACGAGATTGGCTCGGCGTATAATCGCCGCAAGTTTAGGGGATCGTTGATGTTTAGACGGATGGGGCCCGTGCGACACGTACTTTTTGCCGCTTTAGCGGTCGGCGGGAGCTTGGGCTATGCGGTAGCTCAGGAGGGCGGCGATTCGACGGTCGACGTCATCAAGATCGAGCCGATGGGGCCGGCCACTGAGAAGCAACCGTTGTCGCCCGCCGCACAGGCCAAGGCTGCAGAGGCGGCGGTGGCCAACGCGTCGGCGGGCTGCAGCGCCCAGTCGCAGGCACTGCAGAGTGCAAAGCGAGACAAGGACATCATCCGCGCGACCTGCCTGGACGACAAACTCAGTCAATGCAACGCCAACCTCCAGAACATCAAGCGGCGGGAGGCCGCATTGAACGAGGCCATCTCCGAGGGGGACACGGGTCGCAGCAATCATGAGTTCACCGTGATCGGCGTTCTCTCTCAGAAGTTCAAGATGCTGGCACAGGCTGCGAACCAGTGTGTGGGTCAGGATCTGTTCGATACCGGGGACACCGAGGTCCGCGAGGAGGTCGACCTGTTCGCTCCCGACGAGAACCCGGCCGTGATCACAGGCGTGCCGGACTGGCCGGTCCCATACATCCCACCGCCCGTGAGCGGTGTGAGCTAACTAGCGGAGTGGTTTTGGCATGCGCGGGGGGAACGAGGGATCATGCGCTACTGCTCGAAGTTAGAGCTTGCTCTGGCTTTGGTGGCCGTCTTGAGCGCCGCGTGGTCGCCACTGACCGCGAGCGCGCAGGGCTTTAGCGCCGACCGCGCATCGAAAGAGGGCCCCGGCTTCCAAGTGGGACGGCTGGTCTTGCACCCGGGGCTCTCTCTCGAAGGTGGCTACGACTCGAACGTCTTCCTCGAGAACACGAACGAAGAAGACTCGTTCCTCCTGCGGCTGGAGGGCTACCTCGACGTCGCCACGGAAGGAACCCAACGCCAGAGCCAAGGCGAGATGAACAAAGCCGAACCTCAGAAGATCCAGTTTCGCGGCGGCCTCGGGGTACAGTACTACCACTACTTCACGGACCGGGTCCCCGATAACGTCGGCGGGGACGCGCACGTCGACTTCTCTTACAACCCCTCCAGAGTCTTTTCCCTCCAAGTACAGGACATCTTCCGCCGAACCGTGCGTCCCTTCTCCGACCCGAACACCACGCAAGGCAGCACGATCAGCTACGGCCGCAACCACAACACGGCCACGCTCGCCCTCGTAGGCCGTAGCAAGAGCCAAGTGCTCGAAGGCACGGTGGGCTACGCCAACTCCTTGGAGTTCTTCGACGCGGACATCTACAGATACGGCAACAACATGACTCACCGTGTTCCGGCTTCGCTGAGCTGGTTGTTCTTTCCGACCTCGGCTTTGGTCTACACCTTTGAGTATGCGAACCAGCAGTTCCAGAACCCGGATCAGATCCTAAACTCCTCGACACTGTTGTCCGACAACAACCGCGTCTCGAACATGATTGGCTACAACGGCGCGATCACCGAGAGGTTCTCACTTACGACGATGATCGGATACGCCGCCGGTTTCTACAAGATCGGAGAGGACTACGATGGTGTGATCGCCCGGGTCCACACGCGCTGGCGCCCTCGACCCACCATCGCGCTCAACGCGGGCTACGACCGTGACATCCGCCCGTCCTTCATCGGCAACTTCACCACCATCAACCGTCTCCACACGAATGCTCAGTTCACGCTCAGCGGCGCGCTCCAACTCGGCATCAGGGTGTGGGTGTCTTTCGACCGATCGGGCCTGGCGCTGAATCCGGACGGGACCCTGCTCGGCAACCAGCCCAATCGCGAAGACATCCGCCTCTACGCGGGACTCTTCGGGGAGTACCGGTTCAAGGCTTGGCTGGCGCTGTTCGGTGAGCTCGGCTACCTGGCGGATTTCACCGAGTTCCAATACGCTGGGGCGGGGGCGCTGCTCGATCCCGCGGCGAATTATCAGAGATTTGAAGCATGGCTTGGTCTTCGCGTCTTCTACTGATCACGGCTCTCGTGCTCATGGCACTCGGTTCCTCCGCTTGTAGCCATCGGGGTGTCCAAATCACCGAGGTGCCGCCGCCAGCGACCGACGACACTACTCTCGGACCGGGCGATGTATTCTCGGTGCGCGTTTACGGCGAAGACGCCATGACGGGGAGCCACCAGGTTGCTCCCGACGGCACCATCAATTTCCCGCTCCTCGGCGCCATCGAGGTCAGCGGCCTCGAGCCGACCGAGGTGGCGGAGAGGATCCAAACCGAGCTCCGAGACCGCGACCTCTTACGTAATCCGCACGTCTCGGTATACGTCGAGGCCTACTCGTCCAAGCGCGTCAGCGTGGTAGGCGCTGTGGCCAATCCGGGTACGTTCCCCCTCGAGCCCGGCATGACCGTCGTGCAAGCGATCAGCATGGCGGGGGGCTTCTCGTCATTGGCCAATCGTGACGGGACAGTCCTCACGCGTCACGTGGCCGACGAGATCATCCGCTATCGGGTGCCGGTGGCACGCGTCACCAAGGGCCAAGCCGAGGACATCGAAGTCGCAGCGGGGGACATCATTTTCGTCCCGGAGCGCCTCTTCTAGTCCGGCTCAAAGGCTCCAGTAGCGCAGGTCGCTTCTCAGATCGGCTGGGTTGATCACCGACTTCACGTCGATGAACAATCCGCCTTTGCGGACGCCGGCCACGATACGGTCGAGCTGATCGAGGGATTGTTGATGGGGGACCGCGAAGATGACGCCATCGAGGTCCGTCAGCGCGTCGCAGGGCCGGAGTTCGAGGCCGTACTCGCGGAGCGCCTCCTCGGCGGAGGCCATTGGGTCGTGGATGATGGGGTCGATGCCGTACTCGCGGAGCTCGTTGATGACGTCCGGCACCCGGCTATTGCGTAGATCGGGCACGTTCTCTTTGAATGTGAGTCCCACCACGCCGATGCGCGCTCCTTTGATCGCGTGATCCTGCTCGCGAAGCAGTTTGATGGTTCGCTGTGCGAGGTGGCGGCCCATGTCGTCGTTGATGCGACGCCCTGCGAGAATGACCTCGGGATGGTACCCGAGCGCCTCGGCTTTCGCCGTGAGGTAGTACGGGTCGACCCCGATGCAGTGTCCTCCGACCAGGCCGGGCGTAAACCGCAAGAAATTCCATTTGGTTCCGGCCGCCTCGAGCACATCCCGTGTCCGGATGCCCATGCGATCGAAGATGAGCGAGAGCTCGTTCATCAAGGCGATGTTGAGGTCGCGCTGCGTATTCTCGATCACCTTCGCCGCCTCGGCGACTTTGATCGAAGACGCGCGATGGACGCCCGCGTCGACCACGGTCTCGTAGACACGCGCCACGCGTTCCAGCGCCTCCGCATCCTCGCCCGGCGACGACCTTGATGATTTTCTCGAACGTGTGGAGCTTGTCGCCCGGGTTGATCCGCTCGGGCGAATAACCGAGCTTGAAATCTCGGGACTGACGCAAGCCCGAGGTTTCTGCCAAGAGCGGCCCGCACTGCTCCTCGGTCACGCCGGGATAAACCGTCGATTCGTATACGACCACGGCCCCCGGAGCGAGCGCGGCGGCCACCAGTCGCGTCGCGGACAGAAGCGGCCCGAGGTCCGGCCGCCGATCGGAATCGATCGGGGTCGGTACCGCAACGACGAAGAAGGTGCTGCCTCGCAGATCCGCTGCATCGCTGGTGAACTTCAGGCTGGTTTCGCGCAGCTCGGCCTCGGTCACCTCGCCGGTCCAATCGTGGTTGTTGGCAAGCGATTTGACTCTCTCCTCGGAGATGTCGAAGCCAACCGTATCTTGGAACTTTCGGGCAAACGCCAACGCCACCGGAAGACCCACGTACCCGAGCCCCAGGACTGCAATGCGCTCGCTCATCGGGGTTGGACCTGATTGCGGAACCATTCGGTCGTCGCCGTCAAACCCCGCTCCAACGGAGTTGGCTCCCGAGAATCGACACCATGACGGCGGGATCCAGAACGGAGCGCTCTAGGTCACCGGTACGATGAGGACCGTCATTGACAGTCGCCGGCTGGTCGACGAGGGCTGCGAGTCGCTCCGCAAGCGCTCGGGTCGTGGTTGCCACTCCGCTCGCGATGTTGATAGTACGGCCGTCGAGCGCGCCCTCGAAAGCCGCGAGGTTAGCCCTGACAGAATCGCCGACATACACGTAGTCACGAACGCAGCCATCGTCTCCTTGCCGGGAGCGTGCATTGACCTGAATCGGCTCGCCACGAAGTAGCCGCTGGATGAATATCGAGACCACTCCCGCTTCGCCGTGCGGGTCCTGCCGCGGCCCGTAGACGTTGGCGTAGCGGAGGATCGTGTACCGTAGGCCGGAGCCATGGCCGAACGCCCGCAGGTACAGCTCGAAGCTGGCCTTGCTGCAAGCGTACGGGGCTCTTCGGCGACGCGGGCCACTCTTCGCCGGCGACTTGTCCCTCCGGGACCTCGCCATACAGGGCTCCCCCGGTGCTCGAGAAGATCAAGCGGCTGTCACATTCGAGCGCCACGTTGGCAACATTGAGTGAGCCCATGAGATTGACGTCGGCGTCCAGCACCGGCTCGCGCACGCTGACGGAAACGCTCGCCTGCGCCGCATGATGACTGATCGCGTCCGGCTTGAAGTGAAGTGCGAGATCCCGCAACACCTTCGCGTTTCGGATGTCGACCGGATGGAAATCCGCGTTCGCCGGTAGGTTCTCTGTCCGTCCCGTGCTGAGGTCGTCGACGACCAGGACATCGTGGCCTGCTTCGACGGCTGCGTCAGCGACGTGGCTGCCGATGAAGCCCGCACCTCCCGTCACCAGAATTTTCATGCGCCCTCCATTGGTTTGGCCTCCCGAATCGTGCGGCTGGGTCGCGAGGGAGGCTCGCTCTCCGCTCCGTCGCCGCCGTACTCTGGAACCACTTCCGTCAGAATCCGACGTATGGCGTCCAGGTTGGCCGTCTTGCAGAGCCCGGCGAGGGTCTCGAACTGGGCGCGCAGGGCAGGCAAATGGGGCGACTCGTAGGTCCCGGTGAAGATCTTCGGGTGAGTGGTGCGCTCGATGCCTTCGCTCATCGTCGAAAGCTCCTCGAACAATTTCTCCCCAGGCCGAACACCCGTGAACCGAACCTCGATATCCTTGTCGGGCTCGAGTCCGCTCAGGCGGATCAAGTCGTGCGCCAAGTCGATGATCCGCACGGGTTGCCCCATGTCCAAAATGAACGTCTCGCCGCCCTGGCTCAACGCTCCCGCCTGCATGATTAGCTGCGCGGCTTCTGGGATGGTCATGAAATAACGAGTCATGTCTGGATGCGTCACCGTAATAGGACCGCCGTTCCGTATCTGTTGGCGGAAGATCGGAATGACGCTGCCCGTCGAACCGAGAACGTTGCCGAAGCGCACCGTCGAAAAGTGCGTTGCGCTGCGAAGCGAAAGTGCCTGGACGTAGAGCTCCGCCGCCCGCTTCGTGGCGCCCATCACCGAAGTGGGGTTCACCGCTTTGTCGGTCGAGACCATCACGAACCGCTCTACGGCGAGGCTGTCGGCCAAGTCGGCAACCACCTGAGTACCGAGAACGTTGTTCTTCACTGCCTCCGCCGGATTCCATTCCATCATCGGGACGTGTTTGTGCGCCGCCGCATGGAAGACGATCATCGGCCGGTGGTCGCGGAACACCTGAGTGATACGGGGCACGTCGGTAATGTCGGCCACGCACGGCACGACCTCGAGGTCCGGGAAACGGCCACGGAGCTCACAATGAATCTCGAACAGATTGTTCTCGGCGCGCTCGACCAGCACGAGACGGGAAGGGCGATACGCGGCCACCTGGCGGCAAAGCTCCGAGCCGATGCTCCCGCCTGCGCCGGTCACCACCACAGGCTGCCCGCGAACGACATCGGCAACCGATTCCGTGTCGAGCTTGACCTGCTCGCGCCGCAGAAGGTCTTCGATGGCCACCTCGCGAATGCGCGACAGGTTCACGCGCCCTCCAACGATTTCATAGGCTCCAGGGAACGATTTTCACCGCGAGGCCCGCATCTTGCAGCTCTCGGTGATCCGGCGAATCGCGGACCCCTGGCGCGTTGGAAATCGTGATGAGGGCTTGCTCGGCTCCGTGGCGCTGGGCGAGGCGCAGCAGCTCTTTCGTGGTCCCCTGAACTTTGATCCCCTGAATCACGGCGCCTTGCTTCACAGGATCGTCGTCGACGAACGCGACAGGCAGGATGCCGAGGTCGGGCCGCCGCGCGATCTCTTGGGCGATCAAGACGCCGCCTTGCCCCGCGCCTACGAGGAGCGTGGGCACATGAGGCGATTGCTCGGGCCTGTGCTGATTGGACGCGAGGCGTTCGCCGAGAATTCGTCGAAGGGCTCTGACCCCGGTCAGCCCGATGAAAGACAATACGAAATCGCCGAGGAGCACGCCGAGCGGCACGATGCCGTAACGCGCCAGCGGGAAGCGGTCGACCAGCAGCGGGCTCAGGAACCGAAGTGCGACCAACAAAGTCGTGACAGACGCAATCGCGGTGAAGATCCGTACGGTGTCGCGCAGGCTGATGTAGCGCCACGAGAAACGAGTGATCCCAAAGCCGGACAGGAACGCATATTGCAGCAGCACCACGTACGGCAGTACGATCATGAGCTGCCGGAACATCACCCTGGGCACGGCCCAATCGAAGCGGACCAGCATCGCCAAAAAGAAAGCCAGCATCAGGACGCTGATGTCGATCATGAACTGCGAGGTGCGCGTCTTGAGTCGACCCATCATTGGCTGACCCCCATGACCGCGTCCTGGTACCACAGCCAGAACTCTCGAACGCCCTGCTCGACGGTGATCGTGGGGGCATACCCGAGGAGCTCTCTTGCGCGATTGATGTTGGCGTAGGTGTACTCCATGTCGGCGGGCGGCATGGGCCTGTCGATCAGGTTGGAGACCTTGCCTGCCTGTTCCTCGATCAGCCGAACGAAATCGGCCAGTAGCGTCGGCTTGCCGCGACCGAGATTGATCACCTCGTATCCGAGGGGCCGATCCGCCGCGGCGAGCAGGCCCTGCACGATGTCATCCACGTACGTCCAGTCCCGGTGCATCTGCCCGTGGTTGTACACAGGTACTTCTTTGCCGCGAAAAATGTTGTCCAGCACCAAGTAGGCCATCATGTCCGGACGACCGCGCCGGCCATAGACGGTGAAGAAACGAAGTGCTGTAAAGTTTTGCCCGAAGAGGTGGAAGTACGAATAGCCGAGGAGCTCGGCAGCCCGCTTGCTGGCCGGGTACGGAGCGAGAGGGCGGTCGGCGCTGTCCGTCTCGATGAACGGGATCACTTTGGTCCGGCCGTACACGGAAGAGGTCGACGCGAAGACGAACCGCGGCTGGCCATGGCGTTGCGCGGCCTCGAGGAGTGTGAGTGTGCCCCCGAGGTTTACGTCGAAATAGAGCTTCGGGTCCTCGATCGAGGCACGGACACCCGCCATCGCAGCGAGGTGGATGATCGCGTCGAACTCATGCTCCGCGAATAGGCCCTCCATCGCGTCCTCGTCCCGGATGTCTTCCGTGTGGAAGATGAATTTCTGCGGGTCCGGAGCGGTGGTACGAACCTCCTCCAAATTCGCATGCTTGCGAGCCGGGTCGTAGTAATCGTTGAGGTTGTCGACCCCAACGACCGTGTCGCCACGGCGCAGCAACGCGGATGCGGTGTTGCTCCCAATGAAGCCGGCCGCGCCGGTCAGCAGGATCTTCTTCATCTCCCCCTCGTGCCCCCCGAGTATAGGCCCTTGTCCACCCACATTGCTTGGTCCGAATGCGCGCGGCGGAATATCATACCCACGTGCAGGCCATGCTCTTAGCAGCCGGGCTCGGAACGCGCCTCCGACCGCTGACCGACCTTCGGCCCAAACCCATCGTCCCTGTCGCGAACCGGCCGCTCGCAGCGTTTGCGATGGAGCACTTGGCGCGGAGCGGTGTCCACAGTGTTGTCGCCAACACGCATCCGCAGCTCGAACAGGTGGAAGCCGCATTAAAAGCGGCATGCCCAGCCGGGCTCAAGCTTCGATTTTCCCGTGAAAAGACCCTGCTGGGGACCGGTGGCGGTCTTCGTAAGGCAAGCCTTTCGTTTGATGACGCGCGGGCTCCCGTCGTGGTCATGAACGGCGATACGCTGTTTGCGCCCGACCTCCGTCACGCCTGCGCCGAGCACCTGGCCCGAGGTGCTGTTGCAACGATGATACTTCGGCGAGCTCCTAACCCAGAGCGTTTCGGGGCGATCGGACTCGACGGCGATGGCTGGGTTCGAAGCCTCCTCGGTGTCCCGGGCGACGCCCCTATCCGTCACTCGCTGATGTTTACGGGCGTTCACATCCTGGCGCCGGAGGCCTTCTCGGCCATGCCCGAAACCGGCTGCGTCATCCGAACGGCCTACCGACACTGGGTAGACACTGGAGCGCCTGTGCTCGGAATCATCGATGACTCACCATGGGCGGATCTGGGCACGGTTCCGGATTACCACCGACTCAACCTAGAACTCGCCTCAGGTTTATTCGCGTGGCATGGGGTCGAGAGTCACGACGGGTGCATCTTGCCAGCTTCGGTCGAGCCTTCCGCGAACATCCGGCAGAGCGTCGTCGGAGCGAATGTGAGTATCGGACTAGGCGTGACCCTGGATCGGTGCGTCGTCTGGCCTGGGACCAAGGTGACGAGCGCAGCGACCAACGCGGTGCTCACGCCGAAGCACCGAATCGAGGTCGGCAGAGACTCTTAGCCACCCTCAAGTCAGATCCTGTGCGACCATCCGCGTGCAATGAAGCGCGCGTCCTGCCTCATCGTCGGCTTCTTGTTGGTCACATGCGTTGCGCGACGGACGTTGGCTTCCGATACCTGCACGATCATGTACCGCGTCAACGCCACCTTTGAAGTGTCTGATACGGACCTGGGCAAGGGCGACAAGACGGTGAGGGACATCAAGGGATCTCTCGTCGTCGAGTATCCGCGTGACGCGCAAGGCCATGTCGTCGACGGGAAGGTGAGGATTCTCCACTACGCGATGTACGAGAACTTCGAGATCGATACCTTAGTCACGATCACTACGACCGTTCACCACTTCACGCCGACCTGCAACGGAGTAGCGGAGCCGACTTGGCGCCGTGTCGAGGACAAGGGTTTCCCCGCCATGTGCGAGTACACCGGGAATACCGATGCTGTGGCGACCGGAACCCTCCGCAGAGAAACCCGCACGATCGAGTGGGGGAAGTGTAAGGCGACACCCAACTATTGGTCGAAGAGCCGCCGCGCGTACACGCCGTCGGACAAGGGCAAAGGCAGGGGCTGCCTCAAAAGGCTGCATGGAGTGGGCAACGTCCACTGCGACGGAAGGCTCGCTTGCAGGTTCGGGGACCTCCAACAGGGAGACAATCCTCAGTTTGATGTGTGGACGCAGCCGTTGATGCACGGCCCCCCGGGTTCCAGCCAGTCCGTCACTGTCTCAACGGACCTCTCTACGATCACGACGCCGGTCAACCGAAAGGACGGCCACCAGTCGTATAATCTCCCCAACAACTCCCCCAGTCGCACCTGGTTCGCCTGGACCGCCAAAAAAAACGACTCAAGCCCATTCACCACCTGCAAATAACTTCCCAGGGACGATTTCAAGAAACCCGCGCTCGGGCGGGCCGATGAGGGGGGCATGAGTCTTCCGCGGCCTGTGGTGCCGAACACCACGTATCTAGTGACGCGTCGCTGCCTCGGGCGTCGTTACTTGTTGCGCCCCGACGGGGCGCTCAACCAGTTGTTTTTGTACTGCCTGGCTCTCGGGGCACACAAGTACGGCATCGCGGTGCACGGGGTGTCGGTGATGAGTAACCACTACCATCTGATACTCACCGATGAGCAAGGGGTGCTCCCTGACTTCATGGGGTGGCTCAACAGCCAGCTCGCCAAGCGCATCAAGCGGCTTCGGGGCTGGGACGAAGTGGTGTGGGAGCCCAACGTGCACTACAGCGCCGTGGAGCTCCGGGGCGAGGCTGAAGTGCTCGACAAAGTGGCCTATACGCTCCTCAACCCCGTGAGCGCGGGCCTGGTGCAGCGGCCCGAGGATTGGCCAGGCGTGCTGAGCACCCTGAAGATGCTGGATACGGGCAGCGTCCAAGTGCAACGGCCCAAGGTGGGGTTCAAGGACACCGTTCCGAAGTCGTTGAGCTTGCCGTTGACGCCGCCCCCGTGCTTCAGGGACAAGAGCCCGTATCTGAGCGCGCTCCGGGCGCTGGTGAGTAGTCGGCTCAAGGCGTTGCACGCGCAGTGGGCGCGCCAAGGCCGCCGCGTGCTCGGCCGCAAGGCGGTCACCCAGACCCCGGTCACCGCACGGCCGACGACGCCCAAGGAGCGCTTCGGTCGGAGCCCCACCTTTTCGGCGCTGACAGGCCACATGTGGCGGCAAGCCGTGAAGCGGCTGCGGGGCTTTCGCGCAGCCTATCGTCGCGCGTACCAAACGTGGCGCAGCGGCCACCCCGATGTGGAGTTCCCGGCCGGCACCTGGTGGTTGGCCCGGTGCGCGAACGTCACCGTCGCCACGTAGCCCGAGTAGCGCGAGTCAATCCACGCTGCGCCGAAGTCCCCCAGTCGGCACGGCACCGGTGCAGCTTGCGCACGGTCTGCGGCAGCCGAGGGGCCAGATTGGACCGCCTCCCGGACCGCGCAGCGAGCACCTGGTCACTGAAACCCAGCGCACCGCTTCAGCAGCCGAAACCGACCTGTCCATCTCCCTCATTCTCTACCCACCCTGGGAAAGTTGGTGGGGTGTGGCGCGACATTCTCTGCTCACCCTGGGAAGGTTGGGGTGGGGTGGGGTGATTAGCTGAGGCCCATTACTTTGGTGAGCACCACGGTGATGTTGTCGGGGCCGCCTGCTTCGTTTGCGCTGTCGATGAGCTTGTTGGCTGCGGTTTGAAGGTCTTGATGTGATCCGACGATGCGTTGGATGTCCGGGTCGGATACCGGACCGCACAATCCGTCGCTACAAAGCACGTAGATGTCGCCGATTTCAGGACGGTCGAGCACCGTGTCCACCTTGACAGTCGACTTCATCCCGAGCGCCCGAACGATGACGTTCTTGAGCGGGAAGTTTTCGATCTCTTCTTCGGAGAGCCGCTTCATCTTGATGTAGTCGTTGAGGAGCGAGTGGTCCGCGGTGAGCTGCTCCATTTTTCCGTCGCGGATGCGGTACACGCGGCTGTCGCCGACGTGCGCGATCAACACTCCATCTTCAACGACGAGGATACCCACGACCGTCGTGCCCATGCTGTGCATGTGAGGATCTTTTTGAGCCGCCTCGTAGATGCGCAGGTTCGCGAGCTTGATACCAGTGATCAATCGGTTCTCTTCGTAGCCCCGTGCCTTGTCCATCTTGTAGGGCCAAGTCGCTTCGGGATCGCTGCTGGTAGTGCGGAAGAACTCGCGCAGGGTGTCGATCGCCATGCCGCTCGCAATCTCACCGGAGGCGTGTCCGCCCATCCCGTCGGCCACCACAAAGAGGTTGTCCTCCTCGGCCAGCATGAAACTGTCCTCGTTGTGGGTGCGCTTCATCCCCACATGCGTGTCGCCTATGGCCAAGACCCGAGCTCGTGACATGTTCCCCTGCGAATCCCTCTGAAATACGAGATTAGCGAGCGAGTGACGGCCAAGTCAACGAAACCGGCCTATACTCGCCCGAACGTGTCGGGTGACCCGGAAAACGAGCTCGCGTCGGTGATTTCAAGCGCTCAGGAGCTTCTACATTGGGAGGAAGCGCTCGGCGGTGCGGGGTTTCCAGTGCCTGAGGCTGCGGCGCCGCAGCAGGCGCCCATGGGCGAGCCCGGAGCGAATGGCGTGGCTCAGGATACGCAAGCTCGCCTCGAAGTACTGGCCCACGAGGCGGCCGAATGCACGCGTTGCGAGTTGAGCCGCGGCCGAACCAAGAGCGTTTTCGCGCGGGGAACCCCCGCCGGCGACCTCGTTTTTGTCGGGGAGGGCCCCGGCTTTCACGAGGATCAACAAGGCCTCCCATTCGTCGGGCGAGCCGGCCAGCTGCTCGATCGCATGATCGCCGCGATGGGTTACGGACGCGATGGTGTCTACATCTGCAACGTGGTGAAGTGCCGTCCACCCGACAACCGCACCCCGCTCCCCACCGAAACCGCCGCCTGCGCACATTTCCTGGTTCCGCAACTCGACCTGGTGCAACCGAAAGCCATCGTCGCCCTCGGCCGCTGTGCCGCGGAGAACCTCGGCGTCGTACCTCCCGCCGGAAGATGGCGAGGAATCTGGGGAGAATGGCGAGGCGTTCCCGTCATGCCAACGTACCACCCCGCCTTTCTACTGCGCAGCCCACAGTTCAAGAAGCCTGTGTGGGAGGACCTACAGGAAGTCTTACGGCTGCTGCACCGCGAAGTGCCGAAACGCTAACTCAGTCCCCGGAAAACGGCTCCCGACGGCCGTTCTCCGGCATTGCAGTTCCGTGTCGTGTCGCCCCGTGCCCCGGTATTACTTCCGGTGGCAAGCCCCGAACGCCCTGGGATCATCATACCGCGAGCTCCCGTTGGTCTCCCCGTGCTCGGTCATTCCCGGCCCAACGGTCATCATCTTCGGCGGTTGGGGATCTACGTCAGTCCACACCGAGCATTGTAGCCAGTAGTCACAGTCGTTCTCGACGTAGACGATGTGCCGGTAGTGCGAGCCCATCTTGTCCGCTTCGGCCCATATGCTGTAACAGCTTCGCGCGCCCGCTTCGGAGGGGCCGAGGAAAGTGGGAGATGCGGAGAGGCCCAAGACCAACAGGCCGAACGCAACGCACAGGGTGACTCCGGTGAACGGCTTCATCTGGGCGATTGTGCCGCACTGTCCGTGACAGCGCCAGAGACGGCGCCAGCGCACCCGTCCACCCGATCCCCAGGCCTCAGTCCCCTCGGTAGGAGCACCCGGACGTGCAGGTCTCACTCACGTCGACCCTGCTCAAAATTGGCAGCGTCGACTTCAAATGCTCCCAGATCCACCGCGCCAAGACCTCACTGGTCGGGTTCTCGAGGCCTTCGATGTCGTTCAAGTAGTAGTGGTCGAGCCGACGCCGGAGCGGCTCGCAGGCCTCGGTGATGTCGGCGAAGTCGACGACCCAGCCGAGCTCCGGATCGAGCTCGCCCTCGACGTACACTCGAACGCGAAACGAGTGGCCGTGTAGGCGCTTGCACTTGTGCCCGTCGGGAACGTTCGGGAGCAGGTGCGCCGCCTCGAATCGGAACTCTTTCCAGATCTCCATATCGACAGGATTCTGAGCATTCCCGCTACGGGGCGCCACCTAAAATGCCGAGCCGGGGATCCAGTCTTTCGGGGCGAGCTCGAAGCGCTCGAACTCGAAAGCAGGAGAAACGGTACAACCGACCAAGGTCCATTCGCCGAGCGAGCGAGCGGCTTGCCACTCGTATGGCGCCACGATCATCTGCGGACGTTGTCCCGCGGAAACGTCCCGGCCGAGAACGCGATGGCGCGCGTTCTCGCTTTCGATGCACGTCGATAACTCCAGCGGAGCGCCAGCGTAGAAGTGCCAGATCTCGGTGGCATCGACTCGGTGCCAATGGGAGCGCTCGCCCGCCTGAAGCAAGTAGTAGATGGCCGTGCCTGCGCCTCGCCTCGCGCCATCGTCGTGACGCCAGGTCTCCCCGTAGTGTCCTCCCTCGGGATGCGGGGTGAGGCGGAGGGAGGAGATGAGGTCAGCTGCGGTCACGGGGGGAGTGTAGGGCAGGGGGAGGTGGAGCGTCAGCGCCAGAGTCCGTGTCAGTGCTCGGGCAGGGGCGACGGGGTGCGAATTGTGCGGGGATAGGGGGGGGGCGGTTGGGGGTAGGGGCGTTGGTTGTCTATTCTGGTGGCAGTATCGTGGCGCACAATTCGGATGCTGATTTGGCTCGACTCGAGGTTTGTCTTCGGGAAGGCATTGCGGGCAATGAACATGCGGACCCTCGCGAAGAGCTTGGGAGCGCGGTGGATGCGGATGACCGTGCAGTGGCGCGGGCGTTGGTTCGCCTGATCGCGACGAGTGACCTGGAGCAAATCGGGACGCAGAGTGTCGACCCCGAGGCCGCGCGGCATCCATCCGTGCGACCGCCTACCGAGGTGGCTGTGGACCCTTCGTTCCTCGGTCGCCTCAGCACGAGCGGCACGGCCGGGCTCTCCGTCGAACGCATCGACGATCTGCCGACGATCCTCGCAGTCCTTCGCGCGGGCTCGCGACGACAGCGGCGGGCCGCGTTGGACCGACTGCGCGACCGGCTGCGCGACCGGCGCCTGCTCCACAGCGATGCTGTCCGCCAGGCCATCCACACCATCACCGGACTGCGAGACGTCGAGCTCGGACACGAGTTGGCGCAGGTGCGCGCGGAGCTCCCCGGCACGCAGGGGCGCCAAGCCCGTCACGAGCACGAGGAGTGGAAACGCCTGGCTGAGCGCGTCGAAGCTGCGATTCGCGCGTTCTGGGACGGGCAGTCCAACGTCGAGCCGATTCACGTTCTGCCGGGGGATCAGCGCGCTATCTTGCTCATGCGCATCTCTGAGCTTCCCGACGTGGTCGTTCACCACATCAGCGCGATCATCGAGGGCAACGACGGTTGCGTGCCCTTGGAGTCTCGAATCGGGCTCATCGCCTCGCTGCGCTATGCCACCGATCGCCGCCTGGTGGCCGCATTGGTCTCCCTCGTCGAGGCGGAGCGGGGAGAGCTCGTGGCCCGTGCAGCTCGGGTGCTCGGCGGCATCGACGATGCCCGGGTCCATCCGGCGCTTGCAGAACGATTCGAGCGCAGTTTCGTCAACGTGGAGCGCGTTGCACTCGCGGGTGCGCTCGGCATGCACGGCGACTGCCGTGGTCTCAATGAAGTGCGAAGCTCCCTCGAAGAGGGTCAGCCACAGCTGTTGCTTCAGGCGCTCGAGGCCATGGAGAGCCTCGGCTCGTCGGAGAGCACGGACCCCGTCATCAAGTTCCTCGGCCACCCCGACGTGACCATCGCCACGCAGGCAGCACGCACCGCGGCCCGCATTGCCGACGGAAGGGCTCTCGACGAGCTGACCGCGAAGCACAACGCCACCTCCGTACCCGCACTGCGTGCCGCGATCGAGGACGCGCTGTCCGCGATCGCCGCCCGGATGGAGCTGCGCGGCGAAGAAGCCGCAACGATCGATTGGTCCGAGGTCGGCAACAAGCCAGCGCCGCGCAAGGGCGCGCGCGACAGCGTGCCCAGCATCGTCCTGGGTTGGCGCGACTATTTCATGGGTCGTGTCTGGCTCTTGCTGGGGCGGATGGCCTGGGCCAACGCTCGCTTCGAGTCCGCCGCCGCGCGCCGGGAAGGCTGGGCCATCCCCCTGATCGGCATCGGGATGGCCTTCGCACGTCGCGAGCAGTTCGCGCTCGCGCTGCCCGCATTTCGGCGCGCGATCGAGATCGACCGCCCGCGAATCGAGCGCAACCCGATCCTCGTACGCGCGATGGCAAAGTCGTTCCTGCATCGCGCGGAGCAGGTGGAGCGCGAGGGGCGCGACGATGTGGCTCGCGGCCTGGTCGGGGAGGTGTTGACGCTGGACCTTCGGCGCGCGCCCGGTACGGTCCGCTTCGAGCTCAAACGCAAGCACGATGTCCTGTCGCGAGGGGAGCGAGGCGATGTCCCTTCGGCTGCGTGATGTCGTGCTGCAGCACCTGCGGGCGCTTGGGGCAACGTGTGAGGAGGGGTCGGTCCGACGTCTCACGATGGATATCGAGCTCGAGGGCCGTATCGAAATGGTCACGCTGAGTCTTCGCGATGACGAGCTTCAGTGCGTATCGAGCGACGGCCGAAACGACGGTCCGCACGTGATGGCGGCGCTGAGATTCATCGCAGGCACCGAGCCGCGTGAGGACGCCACGCCTCCTCGTCCGGTCCCTGCGATCGCGGGCCCGACACTCGGACGGGCTTCCCCGAACGAGCTCGCCGAAGCGCTCGATGACCTACTCACGGCAATCGCCCGCGTCGGAGTCAGCAAGGCACAGTACGCACCATCTGTCGATGCCGCTCTCGAACGAGTGGTCGACGTCGCTCCACAGCCGACGCCACCAGGGCTTGGCCGCTTCATCGGCCGTCTCCAACAGGAGATTCGCTCCGGAGAGCCGCTGCATATAGCGCGAATCCTCGACGGCGCGTCGCAGGTCGCCGACGCGCTGCGAGCAGATGCACCCACGCGCGACTCGGAGCAACGCCTCAGTGCATGGTTCGGCGTCCGGCCAGGATCGTCGCCCGACGTGGAGCGGCTCTACGATCGCACGATGATCGAGCTAGGTCGCGAGTGGTTGTCCTGCACCGAACGCGCCAGTGTCGAGCGGCGCTACCTGATAGACATCCGGTCGGGCAGCATCTACCGGGAGGACCGGCCTCGAAACGCCACCGCTTCACTCGGTCCGTGCCCGCGGCAACTTCGCGTGGGCCTGGCCGAGGTCGAGGCCGGACCCGCGCCGCAACGGATTCGCATCCTTCAATACGAGGTCCAGCCCGACGTCCCTACCGAGAGCTGGGCCCGGGTTCAACAGGTGGCGGACCGAAACTTCGCGCACCTGACCGAAGGGTATCGGCGATCCGTGGAGGCGCACCCCTCGTTGGCCGAACCATTTGCGCTCATCGCGCCCTATCGCATCGAGCGAAACGGCGTCTTCAAGGCGTTCGACGCGGAGGGGCATCGGCTGGTCCTCAACCGATCGGAGCGGCGCGGCGCCGTCCTTGCCTTCTACGACCTCCTGGCGGAGGGCGTGGAGCCGTCTTGGGTCGCGGGCCGCCTGACCGATACCGGCGCCACGCTGTGCCTGACGCCCTTCGCCGTGGGGACCCGCGACCAAACATACCGGCGTCTGTAATATCTCTCATCGAAAGCAGCTTCTGCTGCTAACGTGGCGGCACCGCTCGCGTACACGCTTTCGGCACCAAGTCGCCGCCTCCCGATGTCATTAACCCAACAAAGCGATGGCGCCCGAAGACGCTCCCTTCATGCTCGACGCCTGCCGCTCGCAGATTCGGACCGGCAGCTGGCACAGCTGAGCGATCTGCAACTGAACACCGACTTCCAAATGGCGCTGACCAGCGAAGGGCTGTGGCCGCTGCAACCCACCTCGATCGACGTCCTACAGATCAACGTGGGCAGGCTCTGTAATCAAACCTGCCGTCACTGCCATGTGGACGCGGGCCCCGATCGCACCGAGGTCATGTCGCGCGAAACCGCGGCGGCGTGCGTCGAGGCGCTTCGCCGAAGCTCGATCCCGAGTGTCGACATCACCGGCGGGGCTCCCGAGCTCAACCCCAATTTTCGTTGGCTGGTCGAGCAGTGCACGTCGCTCGGCCGACACGTCATGGATCGGTGCAACCTCACGATTCTGGAAACCGGGCCGCACCGGGACTTGCCGGCGTTTTTCGCGGACCACAAAGTCGAGCTCCTTTGCTCGCTCCCACACTACGAGCCCGCCTGCACCGACCTGCAACGAGGGGATGGCGTCTTCGAGAAAAGCATTCGTGCGCTGCACAGGCTCAACGACCTGGGCTACGGAGACGGCGGAACAGGCCTCCGCCTCGTCTTGGTGACCAACCCGGTGGGCGCCGCTCTCCCGGCCGCGCAGGGGTCCCTCGAAGCAGAGTGGAAGCGCGAGCTGAAGCGGCGCTACGACATATCGTTCGACGCGCTCTACACCATCACCAATATGCCGATCAGCCGCTACCTCGACTGGCTGCTCGAATCCGGCAACTTCGACGCCTACATGCAACTCTTGGTCGAATCGTTCAATCCGCAGGCCGCCCAAGGGATCATGTGCCGGAACACCATCTCCGTGGGCTGGGACGGTCGCCTGTACGATTGCGACTTCAACCAAATGCTCGACATCCCGCTAGCCGAGAACGCCGGTAGGCACATCCGCGATTTCGACCTCAGCATGCTCGAAGCGCGTACCATCCAAACCAACCGCCACTGCTTCGGCTGCACGGCGGGCACGGGTTCGAGCTGCGCCGGCGCAACGACCACATCAGAAGAAACACCATGCGCGAGTCCCTGACGCCCACACCCGTGATCGACTCAGACCACTCGGCAGTCCTTTCGTTCGCGGAGGCCGGCGCAGGGCAAGCCGCGAACCCCCGCGAGCGGGCGGTCAGTCTCTACTACGCCGTGCGCGATGGCATTCGCTACGACCCGTACTCGATCACGATGACGGTGCCGGGCCTGAGGGCGAGTGCGACCCTCGCGGCGAGCCGTGGCTGGTGTGTGCCCAAGGCGATCTTGCTGGCTGCCTGTTGCCGCGCCCTTGGGATCCCCGCGAAGCTTGGTTTTGCCGACGTGAAGAACCATCTTTCGACCGAACGGTTACGCCGAGTCATGGGCACCGATATCTTCTACTGGCACGGATACACGGCGATCGAGCTCGACGGGAAATGGGTCAAGGCGACTCCCGCCTTCAACGTCGAGCTTTGCGAGAGGTTTCGCATCAAGCCGCTAGAGTTCGACGGAATCGAGGATTCGATCTACCACCCGTTCGATCTCGAAGGGCGCCAACACATGGAGTACCTCCGGTTTCACGACGAGTACAACGACCTGCCACTCGACGAGCTCATCGCGAGCTATGCCAAGCACTACAGTGGCGCACTGTACGAAGAGCCGAACGGCGATTTCGACCGCGACGTCAACCAAGAAACGGGTAACGACCCTGGCTAATCGCCTCGGCGGTCATCGCTGAGGTCTACTTCCACGGGCAAGTGGTCGTCGCCCAAGTGCACCACGGCGTCCGCCCGCCCAGGCATCTCCTCCCACATGAACCGCGTCAGGCGTTCGAAATGCATGACGAAGCGGCGCACCGCCTGGGGCGTCATGACCTCGGGGCCTCGGCCGGCCACGCGCAGGCGCGCTTCCTGCTCCTCGCGCCACGCATACACCCGATCGAAGTCGGGGGGACGCAGCATCACGAGCAGGTCCAGCTCGGCGAACAGGGCTTGATAGTGTCCGCCAAGCTCGCGATTCACGTACCAGCGCCAGTCGCCCGTTGGGTCTTCGAGGCGCTCGAGGCCGTTCACCGGCGCCTCGAGCTCGTCTGCGCCTTGCGGCCGCGCACCCATGCACCAGCCCTCGAAAATCACCACATCACAACGCCCCTCCCAAGGGGACCACTGCGCGACGGGATACCGCTCGTCTTTGGCTTTGTCGAAGCGCGGCAGCGCGATCGGTCGGCCTTCGCGCAGGCAACGAAGGACCCGCACCCCGAGCTCGACATCGTGCGTGCCCGGTACGCCGCGCGTCGCGAGCAGGGGGTGAATCGTGTTGGCGCGCTGGAGTCGGGCGGCCGCGGACAGATAGAGGTCATCGAGCGATAGAATCGCTGCTCGCACCCCGTGAATGCGCTCCAACAGCCGCTGAAGCAGCCGCGCCAGAGTCGATTTGCCGGTCCCCTGGGCCCCGTTGAGCCCAAGCACCACCGTGGCGTCCTCGACGTGGTCTGCGACCCAAGCCGTCATCGGCACGTAGAAGTCCGCAATGAGCGCGTCCGGCGGCCGCGCAATGCCTTCGTCCGCACACCAGGACTCGACATCAGCGCGAACATCGGGGAACTCCGGACGGAGCCTACCGCCGAACGAAAGTGGCCAGAGCACGGCGGCATCATACCCCGTAAAGTCGCCGCCGTAGACCCTGACACTGGCCCCGACACCGGCGCTGGCCCTGACGCTGCCACTGGCGCTGCCACTGCCACTGTTCTAAACACCCCCCGATGCCCACCCCCAAAGTCCGTATCCTCGTCGCCAAGCCCGGTCTCGACGGGCACGACCGCGGCGCCAAAGTGGTCGCACGGGCGCTACGGGACGCAGGGTTCGAGGTGGTGTACACGGGACTCCATCAAACGCCGGAGATGATCGCGGTGGCGGCGATCCAAGAAGACGTCGATGCGGTGGGTCTCTCGATCATGTCGGGCGCACACAACACCTTGTTTCCGGCAGTGCTCGATGCCCTTCTGGCACGGGGTGCGGATGACATCATTTTGTTCGGCGGCGGTATCGTCCCGGAGCAAGACTGCGAGTCACTCCTCGCCAGAGGAGTCGGCGCCATCTTCACACCGGGCGCCCCGCTCGAAGAGATCGTCCAGTGGATTCACCGCCACGTTAAACCGAGGTCTCTCGAAATCTCCTAGCCCCGCGGGGACGCAAGGCGCCTGGCCTTGCGAGGTTAGCGCTCCATCGGGGGAAGACCATGACCAGGCACCACGAGCGTCTTGCGGTAGGCATCGTAGTCGAAGAGGTCGCTGTGCTCGGGGGTGTGGCACAAGAGGCACATCGACTCCGGAGTGTCCCGTAGAATACCGACCTTTTCCGGGTCCTTCGCATGCGCCGCGCCCGGGCCATGACAGCTCTCGCACCCGACGTTGACCAGCGCGCGGTTCAGGTTGTGGGTCACCGTCGACCCACCCGGTTGCTCGTAGCCGGTGACGTGACAGCCCACGCAATCGAGGTTGTACTCCTTGTTGCGCTGCTGAAGCGTGAGGTACGCGACCCCATGCGCGTGATTGCGCCACCACCAAGAGGCGGTCCTGTGGCAACCAGCACAGGCAGCCGAACCCACGTACGCAATGTCGTCGGGCCCAAGCGGCGGCGGCTCGAGGTCGGCGAACGCCACCCGATTGGCTTCGTTCACGACCTGGTCATGCTCCCGCATCAACTTGCCGACCTGCTTATCCCTTGGCGCTCTCTTGGAGAGCGGAATCCAACTAGCGAACAGCGCGTTGCCATCCGCTGACGCGGTGGGCGCATCGAGCGCCTGCCGATCGTTCTTCAGACCGGCCAAACGGCTGCGTTGCGCTTCGAGGTCGGCGGCATCCACCTCGCCGGACCTCTCCCATGCCGTGATCTTCGCCGACAAGTCGCTGATTTGCCGGTCGAGCTGCACGGCGGCTTCGGCACGTGACCACTCGCTGCGGTCTACGAAGGGCTCGCCCTCTTTCGTGCGGTACACATCGACAACGGTGAGTCCCTGGCCTTGGCGACTTGCGTGAAGCACCCAAGCCTTGCCGGCTGGGTGGGGAGGGACCGGCTCGTCCTCGTCGAGCCCACCTTGCACTACGAAGTCCACTCCCTCGATGGCCCCGATGCGATTGGCGTCGCGCCGCGACCCATCGACTAGCGCGATGGTCAGATCGCTTTCCGCCTGCACGGTCTCGAGTGCGGCCGCTACCGCATCCCGCTCGGACCCAGGACGAACGCCAACGACATTCAACCGAAGAGCACCTGCTTCGATGCGCAACACCTCAGCGTCGCTAGTCATCGCCAACCACGGAAACTCGGTAGCCTTCCGCAGCGCCTCGAGCGTTTCTGCGGGCTGGGCGCGGTCGCGGCGGCCCGGCAATACCGCCGTGACCTCCAAGCCGTTGAGAATTCCCGCAAGGGTCTTGGCGTTGCGGCTCGCTTGGTCGACGCGTACCGGCTTCAGCTCGGCCGCATCGAAGAACGTGTCGCCGGCGATCAGGAGCACGACGGGCACTGGCCGCTCGCGCAGTGTCCGGATCTGCGCAGCGAGCCGGTCGATGCCGCCCAGCGGATCGCTCGTGCAGCCACAAGGCTCCAAGTACCCCTTGAGGTCCGTCACGACCGCCAGACGGAGGCTCGGCGAGACGGGACCCTTCTTCGGCTGGCCTCGGCTACAGCTCAGGCATAGGGTCATGGTCAGGGCCAATACGGCAAGGAAGCATCGCATCTCCCTGGTTCTAGCAACCAAGCGCCTCGCCGCAAAAAGGCTGGGGCGGGCGGCGGCTTGACGCAGGGGCGAGCGCTGATTAGCTTCCGGCGTCTTTCGGGTGGGCCCTGCCCGCCGCTTACGAGGAATCCATGGTCAAGGTTCGATTGTCACGCGCTGGCGCAAAGAAGCGCCCCTACTATCACATCGTGGTCACCGATAAAGCAAAGGCCCGCGACGGGCGCTTTATCGAGCAGATCGGCACGTACGACCCCAGCCGCCCCATCGAGGAGGCGAGGGTCGACTACCCGCGCCTCGACTATTGGGTCGGTGTGGGTGCACAGGTGAGCGATCGCGTCCGCGACGTGGTCAAAGAGATCAAGAAGGCTGCGGCAGCCGCCGCGCCGGCTTCCTAAGAGAGCATCGACATGGCTGGCGACAAGCTTCAGGACCTGATCGCGTACATCGCGAGCTCACTGGTCGACGACCCCGACGCGGTCGAAGTCAACGTGGTGGAAGAGGAACGCACCGTCGTATTGGAGCTCACCGTGGCTCCCGACGACCTAGGGAAGGTCATCGGGAAAGAGGGCCGCACAGCCCGCGCCATGCGCACCCTGCTCGCCGCGACCTCGGCTCGACTCCGCAAGCGAGCAATCCTCGACATCCTCGAGTAGCCTCCGCCTGTGGCCGAACGCACCGAATCGGTTTCTTGGATCGAGCTCGGAGTCGTCGCGCGACCGCATGGCGTGACGGGCGAGATTCGTGTCCACCTCTTCAACCCAGAGTCGACGCTACTGCGAGAGCTCGGGGAGGTCTTCCTCATCGGCGAGGAGGGTGAGGAGCCGGCGCTAGTCGATATCGTGTCCACGCGGCAAGGCTCGAAGGTGTTGCTCATGCGTTTGGCTGGCGTGGGGTCGCTCGAAGACGCCGACGCGCTGCGCGGCTACAAGCTTTGCATACCGCGGGAAGCCTTGCCGGAGCTCGAGCAAGGCGAGTACTACCACGCCGATTTAATTGGGCTCCAAGCGTTCGAGGGGACCGAATCGATCGGACGGGTCGTCGAGGTCGTCGACTACCCAAGCGCCGAGTGCTTGAAGATCCAACGCCCGGATGGTTTCCTCGAAGTCCCCATGCTCCCCCGATGGCTCGACCGGGTCGACATCGAAGGCGGCAAGGTACACCTCCAAGACCTCGATGACATTCCATTGCAGAAGCTGCGCTAATGCGATTTGAAATCGTCACGCTCTTTCCCGAGCTGTTCGACGTCCTGCGCACCGGTCTGCTCGGCAAGGCTCAGGATTCTGGCACCATCCATGTGCACGCGATCACGCCGCGTGAGTTCACGACCGACCGACACCGAACCGTCGACGACTCTCCTTATGGCGGCGGCAGCGGCATGGTGCTGATGCCTGGCCCGTTCGCGGCAACGTTGGACCATCTCGACGAGGCACGCGCCGGAAACCCCACCCATCGCGTATTGCTCACGCCGCAAGGCACGCGGTTCTCACAGGCTCACGCGCGGCGGTTTTCGGAGCTCGAGTGTCTGACCCTGGTTTGCGGTCGCTACGAGGGGTTCGACGAACGCATTCGCGGACTCGTCGACGAGGAGGTTTCGCTGGGTGATTTCGTTCTGCTGGGCGGGGAAGCTGCGGCACTTGCCGTGATCGAAGCGACCGCACGACTGCTTCCGGGCGTGCTTGGAAACGAGGAATCGGCAGCCGACGAGTCACATGCGGAGGGATTGCTCGAGTATCCGCAATACACGCGGCCCGAGGAGTTCCGCGGGCAGAAGGTGCCGGAGGTGCTGCGGTCGGGCAATCACGCAGCGATCGCTCGGTGGCGACGCAAGGAGTCGCTGAGGCGAACGCTTGAACGCCGGCCGGATCTGCTCGAAGAGGCGGAGCTCTCGAAGGAGGACCGCATTTTGCTGAAAGAGATCGACGACGAGACTTGACCCGGACGCGGGTGCTCGGCATCGTTCGGACGATGAAGACCACGTCCGTGATCCTCGACTTAGCGCTCGTGGTCAGCACAGCGCCGGCGATTGCCCAAGAAGACGAAGCGCCGAGCGCGGCCGCTGAAGTGCAGCAGCAGCCGGACCCCGAGCGCCGACAGATCAACAAGGGTGGACCGATCGCGGGCATCGTCGTCGCGTCGGTCTTCTGGTGGCTCCTACCGATGAGCATCCCGGTGTGGATCACCCAGACGAAAAAGCTGAGAAAGCGCAGGGCCGAGATCTACGAACAACAGCGAAGAGGCTGCCCATAGATCGCAGTCACTGACCCTGACACCGCCGCTGACACTGACCGACGAAGATCCCCTTGTGAATGCCATCAATCTCGCACTACGCTTCTTTCTCGAAGTCAGCGCCTTGGGCGCCCTGGGTTGGTGGGGTTGGGTGCAGACCGATTCATGGTGGCGAACCCCGTTGGCGATTGCCGTTGTGCTGCTCACTGCGACGCTTTGGGGCACCTTCGCCGTTCCCAACGACCCGAGCCGCGGAGGTGCTGGCCTCGTGCAGGTCCCTGGCATTGCGAGACTCGCGCTAGAGCTTCTCGTCTTTGGCGCCGGGGCATACGCGCTGCAGTCGCTCGGACGCCCAACACTTGCGGCGGTGTTCACCGTGTTGGTCGTGGCTCACTACCTGTGGTCGTACGAACGGATCGCCTGGTTGCTCAAGCAGTAGAGCTGGTGGCGCCGGCGCCGCGCGCAAGCACGACGAGCCCGGAGAGGGCGAACATCGCGCCGCCGGCTTCGAGGATCAGTAGCCCAGACATGAAGGCCACCTGCGGGCCGTCCACACCCATTCCGATCCCGCGATAGGCGGCCAGGCCGCTGAACAGGAGGAAGCTCAACACCAGCCCGAGCTCGAGGGCGACTCCACGGCGTCGCGCGCAGAGCAGAAGGAACACCCCAATGGCGACCTCGAGCCCACCGTACATCGCACGGAGCTCGGTCAACGGTGAACCGTCAGGCACCTCGATGCCGATGGGAGCGAACATCTCCTGCGGCGTCACGGTGAAGAGGCCGCCAGTGATGAGGAAGACCAGCGCGCAGACCCATAGGACGCCGAGGGGGTACTTGGGGAACACGGGGGGAGCATACGACACCGCCGCAGTCACTTGCACTGACTCCGTCACTGGCGCTGTCACTGGCACTGACACTGACACTGACGCTGGCACTGCCCCCGTGGTAAGCCCCCCACCGTGTCCCCCGTTTACTGCGCCCTCGTCCACCACCCCGTCCTCGACCGGCAAGGCGAAGAGGTCACCACGTCCGTCACCAACCTGGACGTTCACGACATCGCTCGCAGTGCGCGGACGTATGGCCTGCGTGGCTATTTCGTCGTCAGTCCGATCGAGGCGCAGCACCCGGTTGTGCAGCGAATCGTCGATCATTGGTGCTCCGGCGCGGGGAAGCACCGCTTTCCGGAGCGCGGTGAGGCCATCGCGCTGGTCGAACTGTGCCTGTCCATCGACGATGCGATCGCCGAGATTGAGGGCAGGGAGGGCGAAACACCTCGACTGGTGGTCACTTCTGCCAAATCCGGGCCCGACCGAACCTCCCATGCGGAGGAAGCCGAGCGCCTCCGGACTGGCTCGCAACCGACCCTCCTGCTGTTCGGCACCGGTCACGGGCTGAGCGACCGTGTTTTACAGCGTGCTGACGTCTTTCTGGAGCCGATTGTGGGACCGACAGACTTCAATCATCTCTCCGTCCGGGCGGCGGTTGCGATCACGCTGGATCGGCTTTTCGGTGTGAAATCGCAGCCCCACAACCCGCGTTGACCCCCTTTTGACCCCGTGCTAACTCCGGGCTCCGTTTCGCATGAGGCTTAGTGATGAGTGGAACCGTTCCTGAAATCGACGCGATTGAGAAGTCGCAGCTACGTGATCTACCCGGCTTCCGGGTGGGCGACACGCTCAACGTCCACTTCCGTATTCGGGAGGGCGAGAAGGAGCGAGTCCAGGTCTTCAAAGGCGTTGTGATTCGCAAGACTCGCGGCGGCGCTGGCGCGACGTTCACGGTCCGCAAGGTGTCCGGCGGCGTCGGCGTCGAGCGTATTTTCCCGCTCCACTCGCCGCGCATCGAGAAACTCGAAATCACGGCTCGCGGCCACGTCCGCCGGTCGCGCCTCTACTACCTCCGTGACCTGCGCGGCAAGAAGGCTCGTCTCCGAGAGCGCCAGCGCCAGACCAACAACTAGCGCGCGGAGCTTTTCTCTCGCGCACTATGTTCTTGGAGTGTGCGACTGCGGCGTCAGGACTCTCGGATCGTTAGCGTCGACTCCCGGAAACCGTTGGTCCCCGGTTCGTGAACCCACAGACGTCGCTCGGCGACCTCGCCGTTCATGATGCTCACGACGATGTAGGCACAGGGCCACATCAACTGACCTTCGTTCGCGAACGTCGCGGCGTCCTCGTCGGAGAAGTACGCCCCGGCATCGCAATGCGAATGGTAGATGACCTTCACCGGCCTGCCTTCGTTCTGACCCTGCTCGAACGTGCGCGCGGCGCGTAGCTCGTTGATCTTGAAGTACGTGTTTGAAGTGCGCGGAAAGGTGATCGGATCGAGCTTGTGGTACTTGTCCGCCTCGTTTTGCTCACGCCGCAGGGCGTCGAGAAGAGCAGGCTGGTTGGCCGGGCCGAAGACAAAACCGCAGCTCTCGCTCGGGTAGTCCTCGATCGCGTGCTGTTCGATCTCGTCCATCACGGATTTGTGGATCTCGAGGTCACCAGAGACCCAAGGCAACGATTCACCACTCATAGCGCTTCTCCCATTTCATCGGCGCGAAGTACCGGTCCCCCCGGTCGCACGCAATGGCCACGACGCAGCTCGCGTCCGCGCGCTTGGCAACCTCGAGAGCTCCGGCCACATTGGCGCCCGTCGAGTGCCCGACATGCAAGCCCTCTTGAGCAGCCAACCGGTCGGACATGTCCCAGCCGGCGTCGGTGCCCACAGGTAGAATCTCATCGAGAACCTTGGGGTCGTAAATCTCCGGCACGAGCGAGCTGGCCATGTGCTTGAGCCCTTCGAGCCCATGAAGCGCCTCGGCTGGCTCGACCGCAACGCACTGGATCTTGCGGCCGTGCTCATGCAAACGTCGCGTCGTGCCCATACAGGTCCCGCTGGTCCCAAGCCCCGCCACGAAGTGCGTGATCTCGTCGCCGACCTGTTCGAGGATCTCGCGTCCAGTGCCTAAATAGTGTGCGCGGGGGTTCGATGGATTCGAGTACTGATCGGCATAGAAATAGCGGCCCGGGTCCTCAGCGACCATTTGGCGCACTTTCACAATCGCGCCGTCCGAGCCTTCCATCGGATCGCTGTAAATGAATTCGGTGCCAAACGCCTCCGTGATGTCCTTACGCGCCTGCGATACGTTCGACGGCATCACGAGCAGGATGCGGTAGCCCATCGCGGCGCCGAACAGACTGTACGCCACGCCGGTATTACCGCTGGTCGCATCGATCAGAATCTTGTCGGTCGTCAGCCGGCCGTCTTCGATGGCGTCGAGCATCATCTGCCGGGCAGGGCGATCCTTGACCGAGCCGCCCGGGTTCGCGTACTCGAGCTTGAGAAAGATCTTCGTCCCGGGCGCATCCTTTTCGAGCGAGCGCAGGCGCACCATCGGCGTGTCGCCCACCGCCTCGACGATCGAATCCATCTTTCGGAAACGCATCAGCCTTCGTCGCTCAGCGTCAAGTCGTTTGGAAATTCGCGCGCCGCGGCAATGCCCAGAACCCCTTTCAGGTGCTCGACCGCCGAGAAGGCGCCCATGATTGCCGCCGCAGGTTCTCGAAGCGCCAGCGACCCGGCAAACCGCAAGACCGCGCTCGCATCGGGGGCACGAAGCTCAGTGCCGGATTGGTCCGCAGCACAGCCCGCTCGCTCGAGATACTCGGCCGCCACTGCGGTTGCCTCCACGTCGCCACCGGCCCCAGGGCGAAACCGAGCATCGAGCAGGCGCAATTGGCCCAACTCGCCGATTTCACCGATGAGAAGCTGACGCGCGTATCGACGCCGTGCTGCGGCGTCCAGGCTCAACGCAAGGCCCCGCCCGCGATGGCCGGAACGATGCTCAGAGTGTCACCCTCTTTGAGCGGAGTCTCGAGGTTGTCGAGAAAGCGAATGTCCTCGTCGTTCGCGTAGATGTTCACGAAGCGACGCACGCCCTTTTCATCACACAGGCGGTCCTTCATGCCCGGGTGATTGCTCTCGAGGCTTTCGATCACCTCAGCCACCGTTCCAGCGTCGACGGAGACTTCGTCTGCTCCACCGGTGAGGGTTCGGAGGGGGGTTGGAATGCGTACCGTAACAGCCATGTTCGTTCCTTTCTGAGTCCTAACAGATGCAAGTTGAGATCACGCAGCGCAAGCCGCCGTGTACCGCTCCATTCGCAAGTCCTGAATCTCTCCTGCACACAAGGGACAATCGCTTCGCCGACGCACGAACGTCTTTCGAAGCGCGCCCTTGAGCGCGTCGTAGTGCCAAAGCTCGCCACCCGGGCGTTCACCCTGGAGCAAGCGCAAAGCCAACGCAGCCTCTAGGCCGCCGAGCACCCCGACGACCGGCCCGACCACCCCCGCCTCGGCACAGGTTTCCACCTGGTCGCGCGGGATGTCCTCGAAGAGGCAACGAAGACACGCGGAGTCGGGGAGGGCGCAAAAAGCCCAGCCGGCCCACCGGACGGCCCCCGCCTGCACCGCCGGCACGCCCGCAAGGCGCGCCGCATCGGCAACGAGAAACTTCGTGGCGAGGTTGTCGGCCCCCTCGACGACCAGACTGTGATCCGACAAGAGCGCCATCGCGGTGCCAGGGACAAAACGGCCTTCGATTGTGTGCACCGAAAGCCCCGGCGAGAGTTTGCGAAGCACGCGCGCTGCCCGCTCGATCTTCGATTGCCCAACGTCGTCACCGGTGTAGAGCGTTTGGCGCTGCAGGTTGCTCTCATCAACGACGTCGTCGTCGATGACGGTGATGTGCGCGACACCGCTCGTAGCGAGTTGCCGCAGCACCGGGGAGCCCAGCCCACCCGCGCCAACGACGAGGACTCGTTGCGGCGCGCTCATTAGAAGTACTCCGCCAAGCTGAAGTAGCGCTCGCCAGTGTCGCAAAGCACCGTCACGACGATTTGGTCGGGCCCCAGCTGCTTGGCGACCTCGATGGCAGCCCACACGTTCGCACCGGCGCTAATGCCGAGAAGCAGACCCTCCCGTTTGGCGAGCTCGAGCTTGGTGTTCCATGCGTCCCGATCGCTGACGCCGATGATCTCGTCGACCGTATCTCGATGGTAGTTCTCCGGCACGAATCCCGCGTTGAGGCCTTGAATCTTCGTCGGCCCGGCGACGCCACCCGCAAGGACTGGGCTCGCTGCGGGTTCGACCGCAATCACGCGTGTCGCCGGATTTCGCGCCTTGAGGGCCTCTCCGACACCGCTGACGGTCCCTCCGGTGCCAACGGCCGCCACGAACACATCGATGGTTTGTCCCTCGAACGCATGGAGCAACTCGGCTGCGGTCGTTCTCATGTGCACGCCCGGATTGGCCGGATTCGAAAACTGCTCGGGCATGAACGCGCCGCGCTCTTCGACGATGCGGCGCGCGGCCTCCATGGCACCCTCCATCGCCCGGTCCGCCTGGGTGAGAACGATCTCGACTCCATAGGCTTCCAGCAGCGCACGCCGCTCGAGCGACATGCTTGCGGGCATCGTGAGGATGAGCTTGTAGCCTTTGCGTGCGCACACCAAAGCCAGCCCGATGCCGGTGTTGCCGCTGGTCGGCTCGACGAGGGTGTCACCCGGCTTCAACCGTCCCTCGGCTTCGGCCACTTCGACCATGGCCAGACAAATGCGGTCTTTGACCGAGCCCCCTGGATTGAGGTGCTCGCACTTCCCCCAAATCGTGGCCCCACCTTCTGGCGAGAGTCTGCGCAAACGAACGACTGGCGTTTCGCCAACGAGATCGAGAACGCTATCGACAACAGGCGCGGACATCAGATCGAATATACGTAACGTCGGGGAGGCGCCCGGCGAACTCCATGTGCGTCGCCCCGATCACAGAGATCTTGGATCGTGATCGCGTCGAAGCACGCCTCGATGTTCTCGGAGAGCTCGGAGAATACCGATTCGGTCACGACGCGGCTGGTTTCGTCCGAATCGCCATTCCCGTCGGCCCCTGCCAGAACGACGGGCCCCTCGAGCGCGCGCACGATATCGCCGAGCCGGATGTCGTCCGGGTCCATCGCAAGCGCGTATCCGCCACGCGGGCCGCGCTTGGACGTCACCAATCCGGCCCGCTTGAGATCCTGGAAAATCTGTTCGAGGAAGCGAGGAGGGATCGCCTGCCGTCCCGAAATGTCCTTGATCTGCGTGGCCTTGCCACCGCTATGAAAAGCGATGTCGAAGATGGCGCGAACGCCATATCGGCCTTTGTTGGAGAGCTTCACTCTGCGGGATCTATGGTTTCCCACATCGGAATTGTCAACAATAGCCTATTCGGCAGGTCCTAGCGGCACCCGGTCGGCCGTGAGAGCGGCGCGCTCCGCCTCGGAGACGCTCGGCAGTCCCTCGCCCACGTGTAGAGCCGCCCGTTCGAGTATGGCCTCACAGAGGTCGCCAAAGTCGTAGCCAGCCCCAGCGGCAATTTTAGGCAACAGGGACGTGGGGGTCATCCCGGGGAGGGTGTTGACCTCGAGCACGTATTCGTTCTCATCGGAGGTCACCAGCAGGTCGACCCGGGTCGCGCCCGTGGCGCCCACGGCCTGAACCGAGCGCTCAGCCAAGTTCAGCACGCCCTGGTAGCGGGTTGGCGAAAGCCGGGCGGGGAAATGATATTCGCTCTGTCCCGCCTGATACTTCGACTTGTAGTCGTAGAAGCCGCCCTTGGGCTCGATCTCGATCGCGCCGAGGGCGTTGCCGTCGAGCAGGCCCACCGCTACCTCGCGGCCGCGAATCAGGCGCTCTACCAGAACCCACTCGTCGAAACGCGCGGCGTCTTCACAGCGTTGTTTCAGCTCTGCGAGGTCCTTGGCCCCTCCTGCGCCCACGCTCGACCCGCCGCTCCTCGGCTTCACAAAGCTCGGGAAACCAAAAGAGCTATGAATCTGCTCCAAGCGGTCGAGATCGCTACTGCGCACCACATAATAGGATGGAGTCGGCACGTTGTAGAGGCGGAAGAGCTCCTTGCTCTTGAGCTTGTCCATCGCCAGCGCGCTCGGGAGCACGCCGGAACCGGTGTAGGGGATGCCCATCGTTTCGAGCATGCCTTGGATGCAGCCGTCTTCGCCGTACGTGCCGTGCAGGGCGATCACGGCGACGTCGAGGGTCGTTTGGCGCAAAACCCGATCGATGTCCGCATCGACGAAGACCTTCTGTACTCGATAGCCGCGGGCCTTGAGAGCCTGGAACATGGCCTCGCCAGTCTTCAGTGAGATGTCGCGTTCCGCGCTCACGCCGCCGAGCAGTATGCCGATCGCTTTGTCCTTCATTCGAACCTCCTCGACGCGCTACCCATGCGAAGAGCGGGCCAACCCCGCTTCACCCCAAAACGCTGTGGGGGGTTCCTCGAGTCGTGTCCCGCATGCCACAGCTGCGACGCCCGTCTGACACGAAAGACCCCTGCCCATGCCTATCCGGCTGTAACAGCGGCGATCTGCCAGAGCCAATTACCCGCAGACGGCCCGTATGGGCCTGGCCCGAGTCGAAGTCAAATCCACGGGATTAAGGGCGGCTAGGCCCGAAGCCGACCGGGGCGGGTGGACAAAGTGGACTAATTTCGAGCTTTCGAGGGTCGTTTCGTTGCTTCGAGACGGTCCGGATGGTACCGATGAGTGAAGAGGGGGTCACAGGACCCACGAACTTATTCAACAACCGCTTTTGTCCGGTCGGAGTGCGAACGAGCATGGCTGATAGCCCTTGGGGCCCCGGGACAATGCGCGGGTGGAGCGAGTCAACGCTCCCCGTCGCGATGTTCCAACTGCCATTCGATAGCGCCCGCCGGGGAGACAGGAACGACAACAACAATGACATTCACGGAAGCAGCCGTGGAGGTTCTCCGCTCGGTCGGAAAGCCCCTCCACTACAAGAAAATCACCGAAATCGCGATCGAACGAAATCTTCTATCGCACGTCGGTAAAACCCCCGAAACCACCATGAGCTCGAGGCTCGCCACCATGGTCAAGAAGGACCGCGGCGATGCCCCGATCACCAAGGTCAAGCCCGGTGTCTTCGCCTTGCGGGATCTCCCCGACGAGGCGGTCCAAGCTCCGGACAGCGCCGCGGCGCCGAACGACGCCCCAGAGGCGGCCGCAGCGGACGGAGACACGGCGGACGTCGAAGCCTCTTCGACAGCAGACGGAGACACGACCCCCGATGACACGGGCGACGCGGAGCCGAGCGTCGTGGCGCAAGATCTGCCCGGTGCGGACGTGTTCCCGGAGGAAGACGACGATGACGAGTTGATTCTCGCCAACCTCGACGACGACTCCCGTGAGGGCCGCAAGCCGCGCAAGCGCCGTCCCCGCCGTCGCCGCGAACGCGATGCCGAGGGCGGAGCGAGCGTCGAAGGCCGATCGGAGCGCCGGCCGCCGCCTCGCAGCAGATCCCGCAAGGAGCCCCAAGCCCCAGCGACCCGCGCCGCCCAAGCAGGTGAGCCGGTCGGCCGGGACCTCGCCGACGCCATCGAAACCTCGCTTCGCGGCCGCAGCCGCCAGACGAGGACCCTCGTCCAGCTCGCCGAGGCACTGATCGATACAGGCCGCCTCGCGGGGGCTCCTGCTCTGCTGGCCCCGACCCTGGGTGCCGCCATCCGAGGCGACAACGCCAAGCGGCAGGCCGCGGGCGGGCGCCCGAGATTCCGCGAGGGAGACGGGCTCGTGTCCTTGATGGAGTGGAGTCTGCCAAGCGACGCCGTCAACGCCGAGCGCGACGCGGTGCGGGCCGCAGACCGGCAGCGGCAGAGTGTCCGCCGAGCCTTCGTCAAGCGCCTGCGCGACCTGCCCGACGGCGCATTGCTCGAGCTCCTCGCCACATGGCTCAACGCGGTCGGTGTCCAGTCGCTTCGCGCGGTGCGCGCCGATGTGGGTGATTTCAGCCTTGCCGGTACGCTTCGCCGAGGCCCTGAAGAAACACCGCTAGCCATCACGATCTACCGCGGCAAGCAACCCATCAGTAACGACGCCGTCGTGGCGCTGCGCGGTGGGCTCCACCATTTCGATCATGCACGCATGGGCTGGGTGATCACGCTCGGTCAGGTGCGTGATGGCACCGTCATCGAGGCACACGCCGAAGGCGCCGCGCCTTGCGCGCTCTTCGACTGCGACGCGCTGGCCGCATCCATGGAAGAGGTGGGTGTGGGCATCCGGCGGGCCTCGCTTCCGCTATCTGTGCTCGATGTCGACCTTCTCGACTCGCTCGGAGGCGCTCCGGCGCGCGCCAACTCCTCGTCCGCACGCAACCACTCGAACACCAACGGCGACGACAACACGGACTCGGACGGCACCAAGCGCCGCCGGAGCCGACGCCGAGGCGGCCGACGCCGCGGAGGCAGTGACGAGGCGGGCGCAGAGGGCACGGAGACGACACAGAACGAATCGACAGCCGCCAGTGAGATGGCCGACACTCCCGAGAGCACCGACGCGGAGCCGGTGAAAGTCGAATCAGAGTCGATATCCAATCCGGAACCCCCCGAAGACAAAGAGAAAAAGTCTGCAGAGCCCGCTCCGGCCCCGGAAGTAGAAGCCGAGTAGGTGTAGTCAAAAAGATACACCTGAGTCGCCTGCGGGTGGCGCAAGGTATGCGCATGCCCTACCGTGGCGGCCTCTTGATGGCTATCGGGAGTACGGCATGCGTATCGCACTATTGCTCATCGGCGTTGTTTTCATCAGCGCGTGGCACTCGCACTCCGAGGCGGGTCCCTCGTTCAGTGAAGTTGTGCCCGCGCCTGCCGCCGAGGGCATCGACTATCGCAGCGCCCTTGGGGATCACCCCACGTCCCTCGCGCTAGCACGCGCCATCGACGCTCGCCTGATCGTTCGTGAGAGCCGCCAAGGTGAGCCCATCCACGTTCAGCACTGCCGAGTGAGCGACGGTGGGTGCCGGGCCCGCATCGCGACCTTGTCACGATTGATCACCGAAGCGAGCAACCGCGCAGGGGTCGACCCTTTTCTGACTGCGGCGATCGCCGTGCGCGAGTCGGGTCTCAACCCACTGGCGGTGAGCCCGGTCGGGGCTCGCGGTGTGGTCCAGCTCAACCCGAAGTACCGGGGGAAGACGGTGCCTTTCGTGTACAATGAGCGGTACCGTGAGAAGTGCAGCCGCCGCCCGGGCGCGTGCCAGCGCGAGGTCATCGAAGCGGGGCTTGGGCTGTACGAATGGGCGGTCGCTCGGTGCGGAGGCGACGTCGAGAAGGGCCTTGCCTGGTACAACTCCGGCCACTGCGACAAGCGCAATGGCTACGCCTCGTCCGTCCTGAGCGAACGTCGCCGGCTCCTCCGGCTCGCCAAACAGGCAGACCCCGGCCTCCAGGCCGTTTTCGTCGACTAAGCGCCCGATTTCTGGGTCACGATGAGCCTCTCAAAGGCCTTCCCCACGCCCTCGGCGACCCTCTCGACGAGGGCCGTTTCGTTCGAAGGATCGTTGGCGCACAACACCCCGACCATGCGCGCGCCGATCATCACCGGAACGATGACGACCTCTCGGCCGTGGCTGCCGAAAGCCGCCCGAAAGAGGTGGTCGGCGGCCGTCTGCCCATAGGCCCCGTGGAAGACGCGCCCGGTGTGCAGGACTTCATTGAGGATCGAGGGGTTACTCGCAGGCACCCATAGACTTCGAATGCCGGCGTTCGTCACATCTCCACCGGCGCCGTCCCATCCACGGAACACGCCCTTGCGCAACGCCAGGAAGGCCGCACCGCGGGAGACGGCCAGGCATGCATGGCACGCGATACGCACGACGTCGTCGCGCGAGGTAGCGCGGGCCAACTCTGCGAGGTGGGCATCGACGGCCGAGTCGGACGCCGTCGGTGGGCGAAAACTGGCGGGGGGCAACGATGCGGGTGCCGCCGGGGGGGCACCCGAGACGACCGGCAACGGGATGTGGCTCGACTTTGGGGTCCACGACACGTCGCGTTCGGTAATCGAGCGGCTCCACGCGCGATCCCACGCCGGGCTTGCGGTGGCTGCAAGGTCGGAAAGTGAAGGGTCGAAGGCGGACAGCGTTCGATCGGTAGCGAACTCAGACTTTTCCCGGACGAGAGGAACGATGCCGCTCGGCGTACGCGAGCGCGCCCTCACCACGGGGTCGGTCATGGGCGCCGCGCGGTCCGGTGGATAGGCGCGGTCGATCGACGCGAGGAGATCGGAAAGCTTGGCCACGGTCGGCAAGATGCTTCCTCCGAGCGCTTCGCTGACCTTGGCCACCGCACGTTCGTCCGTGGGATCGGCCATCGCCACGATGGCGCCCGCGGGGCTCGTCTGCAGCGGCATCGCGCAGAGATCGTGCGCGTCGCTTGCCGGCAAACGTCGAACGAGCTCGCCGTCGGCGCGAGCCAACTCTTGGGACCCGAGCATGGGACCGAAGCCACGGGTCACGAAGAAGCCCGCTAAGACGCGCTCGTCGAGGCCGCTCGCGACCAGGTTCTGAACGACCTGCCCGGAAGGCAAGACCGGGTCTCCGCCACCGCTAGCGCTCGCCTGCGCCTCAGTTACGAGTCCGGCATCGACGAGCTGCTCGACCAATCGCCCTGCCATACCTGATTCCTAGCCAGCGTCCTCGCATGCGGCAAGCCCGCGGGTCCTGCGTGCGACAGGCCGCTGAGGCTGATAGCATCCGGGTTCAATGGCTCGTGTGCTGCACATCGAGGACGATCCCAACAATCGGCGCCTCGTGCAGAAGCTGCTCGGGGCGGCCGGGCACGACGTGATCGAGGCGGAGGGGGGTGTCGAGGGCATCCAGTTGGCTCGGGACACCCTACCGGATTTGGTCCTGGTGGACATCAACATTCCGGACCTCGACGGATATGAGGTCACCCTGCGGCTTCGTGGGATGCCAGCCCTTCAGGAGATCCCCATTGTGGCTATTACAGCCGAGGGGGACCGCGACTCCACGCTGGCCGTCGGCTGCGACGGTTTCATCGCGAAGCCGATCGACGCGGCGCACTTCGCCGAGACCATCGAACAGTTCCTCCGGGGGCATCGAGAAAGCGCCGACGACGGAAGCGACAGACTGCTTCGCGAGCGCACCCAAAAAATCGTAGAACGGCTCGAGAAGAAAATCGTCGAGCTCTCCCACACGAACCAGCGGCTCGAGGGCATCGCGCGGCTTCGTCGCGAGTTTCTCCAGAACGTGAGTCACGAGCTTGCGACGCCGATGACACCGGTCGTCGGCTACCTGCGACTGCTGCTCAACGAAGAGCTGGGGCCCCTTACCGATTTGCAGCGCAAGTGCCTGGGGTCGATCGAGACGTCCACACAACGCCTTCGTGCCGTCGTCGACACCCTGCTCGACGCCAGCTCCCTCGAAACGGGGCGCATGCACTACTACACGCGCCCATACGATTTTCGAGACATAGCGACCAAAGCGATCGATCAAATCCGCGCCAAGCTCGACGAGCGCGATGTCACATTCATCGAGCGCGTTCCCGAGGAGCCGATGCCTGCCCAAGGGGATCCCGACAAGCTCCTGCGGGCGATGGCCCACGTGCTCGACAACGCGTCGAAGTTCACGCCCACCGGCGGCGAGGTCGCCGTCGAAGTCCGCCCCGATGGGGATGGTCACCTGGTGTTCGCGGTCGCCGATAGCGGCCCCGGCGTTCGTCCCGAGCACATCGCGCGCATCATGGAGCCCTTCTATCAAGTCGATGGGTCGGTGACCCGCGATCACGGGGGCGTCGGCTTGGGGTTGGCATTTGCGCGAAGGGTGACCGAAGCCCTTGGCGGCGGTATCGAGATATCGAGCCCGCCGGCCCGCGAGGTCGCGAAGCGGCAGCTCCCGGGCACCCTCGTAGAGCTTCGGGTGGGGCGCGTGCCCGAGCGCCCCGAGACGCAAGCGTGATCTATCTCGACCACCACGCGGCCGCACCGACGCCCGAACCGGTCCGCCAAGCCATGCACGAAGCGGCCGCGGCCGCATGGGCCAACCCGTCCAGCACGCACGCCGCCGGACGCGCGGCGCGGCAACTGCTCGAGACGGCTCGCGAGGATGTCGCGACCTCGATCGGAGCCGAGGCGGCGGACGTGGTACTGACGGGGGGAGGCACCGAGGCCTGCAACCTCGGACTCCGTGGGCTCGCTCGGAGCCGCAGTCGGGTCGTCACCAGCCAAGTCGAGCATCCCGCTGTCGCCGAGAGCGTACGACGGCTGGGCGCCGAAGGGCGCGAGGTCGTCTCTCTACGCGTCGCCGGGGGCCGGCCGCCGAGTGGCGACGAGCTGGCCGTGCACCTGGGTCCGAATACCCTCGTCGCGATCCAATGGGTCAACCATGAAACCGGCACCGTGTTCCCGATTCACGAGTATGCGGAGGCCTGCCGGGAACGCGAAGCGCTCCTGTTCGTCGATGCGACCCAGGCGCTCGGCAAGGTGCCCGTCGATGTGGGCGCGCTCCGGGCAGACGCGGTGGCCATCGCTGCGGTGAAAATCGGCGGACCCGCCGGCGCAGGCGCCTGTTGGGTGCGTCGGGGCCTGACCCTCGAGCCCGTGCTCGAGGGTGGTTCGCAGGAACGAGGGCGACGCCCCGGCACGCCCGACACCCTGAGCATGGTCGGCTTCGGGGCCGCATGCCGTCTCACCGTACGTCGCCTCGCACAGCAAGCGCAGATAGCCCGGCTACGAGACAGCCTAGAAAACGAGCTCTTGCAGCGGGGCGCCGTCCCCAATGGCGTCGCCCCCCGAACCGGCACCGTGTCCAACCTGAGCTTCCGGAGTTGGAAGGGCCCGCTCCTGGCTGCTGCCCTCGACCTCGAGGGGATCTGCCTTTCGACCGGCGCCGCCTGCTCGTCGGGGCTCGAGGAGCCTTCCGCGGTGATTGGGGCGATGTATCCAGATGAACAGTGGCGGGCTGGCTCCGCGGTTCGAATCAGTTTAGGTATGGAGACCACCGAGCAGGACATCGAGGCGGCATCACAGGCTTTTCAGCGAGTACTCGCCCGAGAGGGGGACCAAAACCTCAAGCAAATTTCAAGTCTCGGAAATAAAACTTGATTTCGTTTGATGTTTTTGTCTGTAACTCGCTAATAATACACGGTTAACTTGATGCTGTATTTCCACGATACTGTTTTCTATTAAGTGTAACAACCCACGGTAGATTTGTTCAGTATAGAGATCTAATGTCCGAAGTGAAAAGAGTACTGGTAGCGATGAGCGGAGGGGTGGACTCCTCCGTCGCTGCAGCGTTGTTGCACGAGGCGGGTCACGACCTGATCGGCGTAACCCTGCATCTGTGGGACGCGGACGGCGAACAACAGGTAGGCCGATGCTGCGCTCCCGAAGACCGCGACGACGCCCGGCGCACCTGCGAGCACCTCGGCATTCCGCACTATGTTCTCGACGAGCGAGAGGCGTTCCGCCAGCACGTCGTCGACCCCTTCATCGCCGAGTACCAAGCAGGGCGCACCCCGATCCCGTGTGTGAGCTGCAACCGCACGGTCAAGCTCACCTATCTCGCGGAGGTGGCTCGCCGCTTCGACGCGACCCACATCGCCACCGGGCACTACGCCCGCCTCGAACGAGCGGCCAACGGCCATCTCCGATTGCTGCGCGGCCGCGACGACGACAAAGATCAAAGCTACTTCCTCTTCGGGTTGCCTCAGTCAACACTCCACACTCTCCTCTTTCCGCTGGGCGACCTAGTCAAGTCGGAGGTCCGTGAGGCCGGAAGACGCCTGGGCGTGCCCAATGCAGACAAACCCGAGTCTCAGGAACTGTGTTTCGTGCCCGACGGCCGCATCGGCGACTTCATCAACCGGCAAGGGAGCCCGACCGCGTCCGGCGCTATCGTCGACCGTGACGGAACGGTACTGGGCCGGCATCAGGGGGTCGCCAACTTCACCCGCGGTCAGCGACGCGGGCTGGGCCTCGGAGGCGGCGCCACGCGGTACGTCCTTCGGATCGTTCCCGATACGGCCGATGTGATCGTAGGCGAAGAGTCCCAGCTCTACGGCCAGCGACTCTTCGCGACCGACGCGCACTGGGTAGCGGGCCGGCCCGCGGATGCATTCCATGGCGAGGTGCGCATCCGGTATCGGCATCGCGGCGCCCTCGGGAACGTCACGCCGAAGGGGGACGGGTTCGAGGTGCGTTTCGACGAGCCCCAACGTGCGATCACGCCTGGCCAGGCGGCGGTGGTATATCGTGGTGACGAGGTGATCGGTGGCGGCTTCATCGCATGAGTTCTGCGCGCTCTTCCTTTGCATGCTGCTCGCGGCAGGGTGCAACAAGGGCAGTGGCGAAGGCAGCGCGGTCGGCCAGGTTTGGGCGCCCGACTGCGGCCTCAACGGAGAGCCTTTCTCCCTGGACCCGAACTTCTTCGCAATGCAGCCCAGCGCCTCGGTCGAGATCATCGACATTGTCGTGCAGCATGGCAGCGACCTGCAGAGTTTCACCGACGGCATCTCGATCTTCATTCGCGACCCGCGCATGGTGAAAGAGAGCATGCTCGGCGCAGATATCGACCTCCGGGGCATCGGCTTTGGGTCCGCAGTCGAGATGACGCTGTTCCTCAACGCCACCTGCCCAGGGCTGGCTCGCCTCCCGGTCGTCTACGGCGCCGTGTCCGGCACGATTCGCTTCGAGGAGCTTTACGTGCCCTGGATGCATAACGCCACCAAGGAAACCGTCGCGGTGTTCACCAACGTCGAGTTCATCGACAACAAAGACCCCGACGAACGCCGCGCCGTGCTGGACGGTGATTTCCGGTTCCTGTTCGAGCGGGGATTGCCCACCCAGTATTTTCAGTACTAATGCCCGACAAGTACTCAGTGCAAGGCCACGTTCGCGCCGTCGGCCGTGGGGGCGACGCGGTGGTCGAGACGCCGGATGGCGTCGTCCTGGTGCCCGGAGCCTTGCCCGGCGAGCAGATCGAGCTGAAACTGACGCCGTCCAAACGGGGAGCGGCGCGAGGTCGCCTCACGCGTGTGCTGCGCGCAGCGGACGAGCGTCGGGAGCCGGCCTGCGCCGACGCCGTACGCTGTGGCGGTTGCCCGTTGATGATCGCAACTCCTGAGCTTCAGCGAGACATCAAGCAGGGTTTCCTTCGCGACGCGTGTCATGGACTTCCGGGCGGTGCGGACACGGCGATCGAATGGGTCAGCTCAACCGAGGAGCTCGCATACCGTCGTCGCGCGCGACTTGCCTGGCATGGCCACACGATCGGTTACCGGCAGCTGCATTCCAAGCGCATCATCGACATCGACGAGTGCGCCGTGCTGATGCAGCCGCTGCAACGGGGGTGGCAAGCAGTGCGTGACGGACTCGCTCTCTCTCTGCGCGGCAGTGGAGAGATTCAACTGCAGCTCACGGGCACGGAGCGCGTCGTCGTCGACCTTCATGCCAGCGACGATCAGGCCCCAGGGTTGTTCGACGCCTGTGAGGCGCTTTGCAGGCGACCCGTCATCGCCGGGGTCACACTCCGAACCCGTGAGGCGGGGCGTCCCGCGACTTGGGGCGAAACCGATGTCGTGATCCGAACGGGAGAGGGCGAACCGCTGGAGGGTCCCGCGGAGGCGTTTTCGCAAGCCAACGACGCGGTGAACGAAAAGCTCGTCGAGGCGGTGATCGAGCTCGCCGAGCCGGAGGGATTGCGCGTGCTGGAGCTCCACTGCGGGATTGGAAACTTCACCGCCGGGCTCGCCGAGCAGGCCAAGACGCTGATTGCGGTCGAACAAGATCCGCGCGCGGTCGAGGCCTGCCAGCGTAACCTTCGACGCAGGGGGCTCAAAGCCCGCGTCGCGGTCGGCGATGCAAGCCATCCGCCCAAAGGCCGCTACGACGTGGTCGTACTCGATCCACCACGGCAAGGCGCCAGGGCGTTCTTCGAAGACAGCCATGTGCTCCCCGGGCCGAAGCGGCTGATCTACGTGTCGTGCGACACTGCCACGCTAGCGCGCGACCTCCGCCTTGCGACGGCCAAAGGCTACCTCGTCGACCGCCTCATCGGCTTCGACATGTTTCCCCAGACGGCCCACCTGGAGTCGCTGGTGCGCCTCGTTCGCGCGTAACCGCCGTCCGCTGCGTTGCCCAGGCCCGGCGCGGGCGCTAGCTTGTGCCCGGATATGCGCTGCCCCTACTGCGGAACACTGGAAAACCGCGTGATCGACTCCCGCCTTTCGCAGGCAGGAGAGGTCACGCGACGGCGCCGTGAGTGTGAGCACTGCGAGCGCCGGTACACGACCTACGAACGGGTGGAGCAAACCCTACCGCTCATCATCAAGAACGACGGCCGCCGACAGCCCTACGATCGGGCCAAGTTGCTGGCTGGCCTCCGGCGCGCGTGCGTGAAGCGGCCTGTCTCGGCCGAGGCGCTCGAGCGCTTCTTGCACCAGGTAGAGCGCTGGCTCGTCGACACCGGAGATCAGGAGGTTGCGTCGCGGCGACTCGGAGAGCACGTCTTGCACGAGCTCCGGGACCTGGACCCGGTCGCGTACGTGCGTTTTGCCAGCGTCTACCGCGACTTTCAGGACGTCGGGGAGTTTTTCGACGAGCTCGCCAAGCTCAAGGACTAACATGGAGTCCGACTTCGAACGTGGGGTGATGCAGCGAGCGGTCGAGGCCGCCAAGCGCGGCCGGACGAGCCCGAACCCTCGCGTCGGGGCAGCCATCGTCCGCGATGGGGAGGTCATTTCCATGGGCCACCACGCGAGGGCCGGACAGGCGCACGCGGAGGTCGATGCGATTCGAAATGCCGACGGCTCGGTCGAGGGTGCGACCCTGTACGTCACATTGGAGCCCTGCAACCATCAGGGCCGAACCGGGCCGTGCACCGAGGCGATCCTGAAGGCGGGCATCGCGCGCGTCGTCATCGGGTGTCGCGACCCCGCTCCACACGTTGCAGGCGCCATCGACCGCTTGAAAGGCGCGGGCGTGGAAGTGGACGTCGGGGTGTTGGAGGAAGAGTGCAGCGCACTGGTTGCCGATTTCGCCAAGCACATCCGCTCGGGACTTCCATTCGTCACGCTGAAAGCCGCGGTGACGCTCGATGGAAAAATCGCCACTCGCACCGGTGACTCCAAATGGATCACCGGTCAGGAAGCTCGAGCCGAAACGCACAGGATGCGAGATGAGAGCGACGCTATCTTGGTCGGGATAGGGACCGTCTTGGCCGACGACCCGAAGCTCACCGTTCGGCACATCGAGGGGCGAGACCCGGTCCGGGTGGTATTGGACGCCAGCCTTCGGACGCCGCCAACGGCAGCCGTCCTCGATCCAGGCCGCACATCGAGTGCCGGCACGCTGATCTTTCACGCGCACGATGCGGACGCCTCGAGGCATGAGGCCCTGAGCGCCCCAGGCGTCGAGCTCATCCCGGTTTCTCGCGACGCCCGGGGCGTCGATCTCAACGAGGTCCTGAGAAAGTTGGGCCAACGCGATGTCGTCCGACTCTTGGTCGAAGGCGGCTCGCATGTTCACGGCGCGTTCTTGGACATGGGCCTGGCCGACCGCGCGGCGATTTTTATCGCGCCTCGCATCCTCGGTGACCCCGAGGCGATTCCCTTCGCGGCCGGATCAGGTATCGACTCGATCGAGCGAGCGTGGCACTTGGTTCGTACGGGGATTCGAGTGTTTGGATCCGACTGGTTGGTCTCTGGCGACTTCGAGAGGATGCAATAGATGTTCACCGGGCTGATAGAGCAGATTGGGACGATCGATCATCTCGAGGGGCGGGACGACGGGCTGTCGATTCGCATCGCGTGTGCGCTTCACCCGTACGAGCTCGGCGAATCCATCGCCGTCAACGGGACGTGCCTCACCGTCAAGTCCTTCTCGGAGGGGCACTTCGACGCGGACGCGTCGTCGGAGACGCTCGACAAGACCAACCTCGGCGATCTGACCGAGGGGGATCGGGTTCACCTCGAACGAGCGCTTGCGCTTGGTGATCGTTTGGGCGGTCACCTCGTGAGCGGTCACGTCGACGGCGTCGGTACTCTCGTGTCCCGGACGCCGGAGCGGGACTACGTACGCGCGAGCTTCGAGGTCCCTGGTCCGCTCGCGCCGTTCCTGGCGCCCAAGGGCTCGATCACCGTCAACGGCGTGAGCCTGACGGTGAACACAGTCACAGGCACCCGTTTCGACGTCATGCTGGTGCCGTACACGCTCGCCGAGACGACGTTCGGCGAAATGGCGAATGGCGCGCGGATCAACCTAGAGGTCGACATTCTCGCGAAGTACGTGGCCAGCCTCCTGGGCAAGCCCGGCGTGGACGCCCCAGCGGGCTGAGGATTTGCAGTGCTCCGCTGGATGCGCCGGTACTTTCGCGTCATGGTGGCGGCCATATGACGAGCGCGATCGAGCGGGTCACCGCGGCACTGGATGACATCCGAAACGGGAAAATGGTCATCCTGGTTGACGACGAGGACCGCGAAAACGAAGGCGACGTGTGCATGGCCGCCGAAATGGCGACGCCCGAGACGATCAATTTCATGGCGAGGTATGCACGCGGACTGATTTGCCTGAGCCTGACCGAGGAACGCATCCGTCAACTCGACCTGCCCATGATGGTCGATGACAACCGCTCGTCTCGTTCCACGGCGTTCACGATCTCGATCGAGGCTCGCACCGGCGTCACGACCGGCATCAGTGCGGGCGACCGAGCGCTGACCATACTCACGGCGGTCGCCGATGATGCCGGCCCGGCGGACCTGGTAAGCCCCGGCCACGTGTTCCCGCTCAAGGCGGTGCCGGGCGGCGTCCTGCAGCGCACCGGGCACACCGAGGGCTCCGCCGATCTCTCGCGGCTCGCCGGCTTGAAGCCAGCAAGCGTCATCTGCGAGATCATGAAAGACGACGGCACGATGGCGCGCTATCCGGACCTCGTCGCGTTCGCAGAAGAGCACGAGCTACGGCTGCTCACGATCGCCGACCTGATTCAATACCGGCTCGCTCGCGAGCGCCTGGTTGCGAGGATTCGGCAGACGCCGGTCGAGATGCCCACCGGCCTCACATGGACCGCATCGGTGTATCAGGTTCAAATCGGCGGCCAAGATCAGTTCATGGCGCTTAGCCTCGGCGATATGACCTCCCAGCCAACGCTTGTGCGAGTGCACCGCGGCAGTGTGCTTGGCGACGCGTTTCAAGTACGAATGGGCGACCGCGTACATATTGCCGACTGCGTCGCGGCAATCGAACGCGCCGGCAATGGCGTCATCCTGTTCATGCCGGGACACCCCGATCCGGAAACCGATCTCGCCTTCTATCTCGACGAACCGATCACTCGGCCACCCGAGGAACCAGGCGTCGTCCTTCGGGAGTACGGCTTTGGCGCCCAGGTTCTCTCCGACCTCGGGCTCGAGCAGTTGCGGGTGCTCACCAATCGTCCGCGGCGCATTCCGAGCCTCGACGCGTACGGGCTCAATGTGCTCGAACAGCTTCTAGTCTCGCCCGGCGGCAAACTGAGTCCCACCCAAAAGCAACAAGAGAAGGCCGCGACGTGAGCGGTGACCGCAACCAACCGCTCGTCGGAGTCGAAGCGCCGTCAAGCGCGCAGTTCGCGATCGTCTGGTCTCGTTTCAACCAGCAGGTGGTGAGCAAGCTCCTCGAGGGCGCGAAAGCGTGCTTTTCGGAGCACGGCGTGCCGGGCGAATCGGTTTACATCGTCGAGGTCCCCGGCGCGTGGGAGCTTCCGTATGCCGCACAGCAGCTCGCACGAAGCAAGCGATTCGACGCCGTGGTCGCGCTCGGTGCCATCATTCGGGGAGGCACGCCCCATTTTGAGTACGTCTCCGAGGGCACCGCTCTCGGCCTTGGTCGCGTCACGTTGGACACGGGCATTCCGGTGGTCTTCGGCGTCCTCACGACGGACGACGAGACCCAGGCGTTGGATCGCGCGGGCGGTGTGCATGGCAACAAGGGGCGGGACGCCGCGTTGACTGCAATCGAGATGGCGGTGTTCGACAGGAAGCTTGTGGACGATGGGATCACGACGCAAAGGTCGTGAAGCCGCGCTGAGCATCCTGTACTTCATGGATGTGTCGAGCGTGAGTGACACCCAGGCAATCAAGTCGTACTGGGGCCACCTCACGGGTGACGGCGAACCGCCCGAAGGAGCCGACTTCGCCAACCAACTGGTTCGCGCCTTCGCCGACCACGAGGACGAAGTCAACGAGCTCATCCGCTCCGCGAGCCACCATTGGCGCCTCGAGCGCATGCCGATCGTCGACCGCAACGTGTTGCGCGTCGCCATCGTCGAGCTGCGCGAGATGAACGACATCCCCAAGCGCGTAACGCTCAATGAGGCCGTCGAACTGGCCAAGCGGTTCGGATCGGAAGGCAGCGGTTCTTTCGTGAACGGAGTCCTGGACCGAATTGCGACCGAACTCGGCAAGTGGTGATCGCGTACGACTTCATTGCCTCCTCCTCACAAAGCCTGGACGAGCTTCAAACCGAGCTCATTGTCCTGCCGTTCTTCTCCGACGAACGCCCTTTGCGCGGCGCAACGGGGCTCATCGATTGGAGGCTTTGCGGAACGCTCTCGCGGAAGCTCATGGCTGGCTATCTCGACGGGCGCTTCGGTGAGAAGGCATTGGTGACCACACCGCAGAATCTGAAATCCGAAGGAGTGCTGCTCGTCGGGTTGGGAGCGAGCACGGCGTTCGACGCGCACGTAGCGAAGCGCGCCTGCACGCTAATCGCGAATGCGCTGACCGAGTCCAAGGTGTCGAACGCTGCGCTGGCGTTGCCGGGCCGCAGCATGGGCCTATTGCCCGCGCTACAAAGCATGCAGCTATGGCTCGCCGCGAGCCCACGCGATGCACAGCTCGAGGAAATCACCATCATCGAGCGCGCAGAAGAACACCGCGCCCTCGACTCGCTTTTTGATGCCATGCGCCGCCAATCCGAATCGCCCCTGGGCTAGACCGCTCTCACACTGCGCGGCTGAGCCGCACCTTAGCGGCGCGACGAACGGCGTTTGGTCTTCTTGGCCTTGCGGGTCTTCTTCGGGGCCGCGCGCTTCTTCGTCACCTTCGTGCGCTTCTTGGCGGGCTTGCCGCGCTTCTTCGCCGCCTTGCCTCGCTTCTTCGGGGCCGCGCGCTTCTTCGTCACCTTCGTGCGCTTCTTGGCGGGCTTGCCGCGCTTCTTGGTCGCAGCCCGTTTCTTGGTCGGCTTGCGTCGCTTCTTCGTCGTAGCTCGTCGTTTCGGGGCTCCGCGCTTCTTCGCGGCTGCCTTCTTCTTCGCGGCCGCCTTCTTCTTCGCGGCTGCCTTCTTCTTCGCGGCTGCCTTCTTCTTCGCGGCTGCCTTCTTCTTCGCGGCTGCCTTCTTGCGCTTGATCCCGTCGGCTTTCTTCTTCGCGGCCGCCTTCTTCTGCTTCAGCGCGTCGGCCTTCTTCTTGGCTTCAGCCTTCTTCTGCGCAGCAGCCCGCCTCTTTTCGAGCTCCGCCCTCTTTTTCTCGGCGGCCTTTCGCTTGGTTTCGGCCTTCTCCATTCTAAGCAGCTCCGCCTTTTTCTTGGCCTCGACCTTCTTCGTGGCGGCTTCTGCTAGCCGGCGGGCGGCGTCTGCCTTCTTCTTGAGCTCAGCCTTCCGCTTCACCGCCTCCTGGCGCGCAGCGGCCTGCGCCCGCGCGAGCTCCCGAAGGTCGATCGTCTTGGACTCGACACGCTTGCGGCTCTTCTTGGGCTTCTCCTCTTCCTCCTCGTCGTCTTCGTCCGGCTCTTCGACCGGAAGCTGCGACGGCGGAACGAACGGCCGACGCGGCGCCGGTCGGCTCGCCTTGATGCCAGACAGCGGCAGATGCCCGGCCTTCTTCGCGGCCTTGTAGGCGGCCCGCATGGCCTCCGGCTCGCCGAAGTACTTGACCATCGAGTCGAGGTAGAGCTTCTTCCAGAGCTTCTCGCACGCTTTGCCGAGGCCGGGAGGGATCTTGGTTTGGGTGACCTCGATCTTGGTCCCGCCAGCCACGGGCTCAAACGTGATATCTACATGCGAGTCGTTGGAACCCTTGGGAAAATCCCGGGTCCGCCAGGTCATCGCGATCCGACTACCCGTCACCAGGTAGACGTGCGTCGCATCGATGAAACCATCGTCCGAAACGACTCGGCCGCCTACCCAAGGGTCCACCGTAGCCCGCGCACGCGTGAACGCGGTGTGATGGCGCTCGTCCATCCACGCGGAATAAATACGGTTTGGGCTCGCAGGTATCACGGACGAAACAGTGAATTCTTCCGTGTCCATGGTCCTCAGATTCATTGACTTGCTGGCCTGTATAAGTCCAGGAAACTCATTTGAAAACCAGAAAATTGCAGTCGGTCGGGGTCGGAACGGCCATTTGTGGTGTTCTTCTAAGCTATTCGGGTGGGCTCTGCACGCCGAGGGGCCGATCGCGGGGTATCTCTTGACCCCGTCGGCGGCCGTGCTTCGATGCACAGCTCGATGGCACGGCCAGCCCCCCGGCACCAGTTCTGGATCGACCGTGGAGGGACGTTCACGGACTGCATCCATCGTGACACCGCCACGGGCGCCCTCCGGGTGACCAAGGTCCTCTCCTCGGACGGGGCGCCGCTCGAGGGCATCCGCGCTCTGCTGGGCCTTGGGCCGCACGAGCCCATTCCTCCGAGCGAGGTGCGGATGGGCACCACACTCGCCACCAACGCCTTGCTCGAGCGTGACGGCTGCCGCTGCGTCCTGGTCGCGAACGAAGGGCTCGGGGACTTGAGCCTGCTCGGCGATCAGACGCGACCCGAGCTATTTGCGCTCGACATCGAGAGACCGGCGCCGCTCGCCGACGCGGTCATCGAGGTGGGTGCCCGGATGGCCGCCGATGCCTCGATCCTTCAGACGCTCGACGCGACGGCGCTCCGCCTGGCCCTCGAAGAAGCACGCGGTCGAGGCGCCGAATCGGTGGCGGTCGCGCTGATCCACGCGTACTGCGACGGCGGCCTCGAGCATCAAGTGGCCGCGATCGCGACGGACGCAGGCTTCTCACACGTTTCGGTGTCCAGCGACATCTCAAATGAGATCGGGCTGCTTGGCCGCACGGATACCGCGGTGGCCAATGCGTACCTCACGCCGTTGCTCACGCACTACGTGACCGAGCTCGAGAAAGAGCTCGGGGTTGGTCGCCTACGAATGATGCAAAGCAACGGGGGCTTGGTCGATGCATCGGACTTCATCGGACGCGACGCGGTGCTTTCGGGTCCAGCCGCCGGCGTCGTCGCCACAGGTGCGGTCGCCGCAGAGCTCGGTCTCGCGGAAGTGATCGGTTTCGACATGGGCGGAACGTCCACCGACGTGTCGCGTTACGACGGCGAGGTGGCAAGGGTGTTCGAAAGCCAGATTGGCGGAATCCGGATCCGCGCGCCGATGATCGAGCTTCATACGGTCGCGGCAGGAGGCGGTTCGATCTGCACGCTCGAAGGGCAACGCATGACGGTCGGTCCCCAAAGCGCTGGGGCAGACCCCGGACCGCTTTGCTACGGGAACCCCGATGGACGCGATCTCACGCTGACCGATGTGGCGCTCTGTCTCGGGCGCATAGCGGCCGACCGATTCCCTTTTGCCCTCGACGAACAAAGGCCTCTCGAGAAGCTGGATGAGATCGTGGAGTCCCTTCGCGAGGCCGGTATCGAGCGAACCTCCTCCGACGTCGCGCATGGCTTCCTCCGCGTCGCCGTCGAGAACATGGCCGCCGCAATTCAGAAGGTATCGGTCGGCCGCGGGCATGATGTGCGCACGCACGGCATGGTCGTCTTCGGCGGCGCAGGCGGCCAATACGCGTGCCTCATTGCGCGGCGACTGGGGATACGAAGTCTGGTGTTCCATCCGTACGCAGGCGTGCTGTCGGCATTCGGAATGGGAGTTGCCAATTTCGAATGGCATGGCGAGCGAGACGCAGGGCGGGCGAGTTTGAAACAACCGCTGCCCGAACGATGGCAGACCGCGTTCATGGAGCTCGAGGCTTCGGGACGTGCCGCGCTCGAAAAGGACTCCGGGCCTCGGGCCGAATGGCACATCCGTCGACAAGTCGCGCTTCGCTACCGGGGCACGGAAACGGCGCTGGCGGTCGACTGGGGCAACGCGAACGCGATGCGCGTGGCGTTCGAGGCGTCTCATCGGCGCGAGTTCGGATACGTCCGGCGCGAGCACCCCATCGAAGCGGCCACGCTTCGCGTCACAGTGGAGCTGAGCGGCGGCAAGCCGGCGCTCCCCCCGGCGAAGCCAGGCTCCGGCAAGCCCGAACGCACTGCAACGCTTTGGTCAGGTGGAGCGTTCGTGCAGGCGCCGGTCTACCGCCGCGAGGACCTCCCTATCGACGTCGGGATTCGCGGACCTGCGCTGGTACTGGACGCCACCGGAACCATCGTGATCGACGAAGGCTTCACTGCCATTCGCGACGAGCGCGGCTACCTGCTCCTCCAAGACACCGAAGCCAACGCCCAGCGGGAAGCGGCCGACACGCGGGTCGACCCCGTCCTGCTCGAGGTATTCAACAACCAGTTCAAGTCGATCGCGGAGCAGATGGGGGTGGTCCTGCAACGGACCGCGATGAGCACCAACATCCGTGATCGCCTCGATTTCTCGTGCGCCGTCTTCGACGCGGATGGAGGTCTCGTGGCCAACGCGCCCCACATTCCGGTGCACCTAGGAGCCATGGGGGAGTCGGTGCGCGCAGTCCTTGCTGCGCATCCGGCCACGAAGGCGGGGCAGGTATTCGTCACCAACGATCCCGCGGGGGGCGGTTCACACCTTCCGGACATAACGGTTGTCACCCCTGTGCACGACGACGCTGGTGCGCTCCGTTTCGTCGTCGCGTCGCGTGGACACCACGCGGACGTCGGGGGGCTGACACCGGGTTCGATGCCACCGTTCTCGACTACGCTTCAAGAAGAGGGGGTCGTGCTGCGGAACCTCGAAATCGTTCGAGACGGGACTTTCGCAGAGGCCGGTCTCCTCGACGTGTTGACCAGTGGCCCGTACCCGGCGCGGAACCCTCGAGAAAATATAGCTGACGTGCAGGCGCAGATCGCGGCCAACGAGAAGGGCGCGCGGTTACTCGACGAGCTTCTCGCGCGCTACGGGATCGAGGTCGTCGCCGCATACATGCAACACATCCAAGACAACGCGGCCGAGTTGACCGCGCGCGCGATCGAACGCCTACCGGATGGCCAGCATGCGTTCGAGGATCGGCTGGACGACGGGGCGCGCATTGCGGTGCGGATCACCGTCCGCGGCTCTACGATGGAAATCGATTTCGAGGGAACGGACGACGCGCTCGGCAACAACCTCAACGCGCCGCGGGCGGTCACCATGGCTGCCGTTCTCTATGTTCTACGCGTGTTGGTCGGCAAACCGATCCCGCTCAATAGCGGTTGTCTGCGCCCCGTCACCGTTCGGATCCCGAAAGGGTCACTCCTTTCGCCCGACCCCGATGCCGCGGTAGCGGCGGGCAACGTCGAAACTTCGCAGCGCATCGTAGATGTTCTGTTCGGCGCACTCGGTCTCGCCGCAGCAAGCCAGGGAACCATGAACAATGTTACCTTCGGGGACGATCGCTTCGCGTACTACGAGACCCTCGGGGGCGGAGCGGGCGCGACGGAACGCCAACCGGGCGCCTCGGGCGTGCACACCCATATGACCAACTCGAAATGCACCGACCCAGAGGTCCTCGAAACCCGGTTTCCAATAAGGGTTCGTCGATTCGAGCTCAGGTCCGGCTCGGGTGGGACGGGCGCGCACGCCGGGGGTGACGGCTTGATTCGCGAGCTCGAATTCTTGGCGCCAATGCGGGTTTCGGTGCTCTCCGAGCGGCGTGTCGTTCCCCCCTATGGTATGCGCGGCGGCGGTCCAGGAGCCCGTGGAATGAACCTTCTCAACGGCAAGGAGCTCGCGCATCGCGTCACCGTCGACGTCTCGGCGGGCGACGTCCTGCGCGTCGAAACACCGGGAGGTGGCGCCTGGGGTGACTCCACATGACGCCAAGAGAGCTGTGGCGACGTCTCCAGCAGATCGTCTTTCACAACATTTTGCACCTCGATGATACTCCCCACCGCATCGCGTGGGGCGTGTTCATCGGCTCGATGATCGCGTTTACGCCGACCCTCGGGTTTCAGATCGTGTTGTACTTGTTGATCGCCGCACTCCTTCGCGCCAACAAGCTGTCGGGCATTCCGATCTTGTTCATCAGCAATCCGTTTACCGCCGTGCCGCTCTATTACGCGACATGGTCGGTCGGCGCGGCTGTGCTGCATCCGGAAAAGCAAGTCACACGCGCCACGATCAAGACCTGGCTCGGAAACACCGGCCGGGCGCTCAAGCACGGTGGCGTCGAGCGTCTGCTCGAAGCCGAATTCTGGAGTGATACGGGTAGGCTCTTGGCCAGCACGGGCGGGGAGCTTTGGATGGGCGCGCTGGTGTGCGGCCTGTTGGTCGGGCTACCCTCGTACTTCATCACCCGCTGGGCCATCAACGCCTTCCGTCACTTGCGCGAAGAACGTCGGCTCTCTCACGCCCCGTAAAAACCCGCCGGGGCTTGCCCGACGCCAGGTGAGAACCAGGTGAGAAGAGACAGCCGACGGACCGTAAGACGATCCGTCGGCCTGGGATCAAGCTTCTTTCTTGGAGCCGCCGACGCGGTCGGAAAGCTCGCCCATCGACCCCGCGAGGCTGCTGATCATCTCGGATGTGCTCGTGAGGGTGCTGGCAGCGGCTTCGATCGCGGTACGGGAGACGCCGAGCCACAGGCCGGTGACCTTGCGGCCCAGCGTGGTGACGCTCTCGGCGGTCTTGGTGACCTGGTCGACAGCTGCGTTGACGTTTTCTTCAATGGTGGCTTGGATTTGTTCTTGCTCAGTCATCGGCTTTCTCCTGGTTGGGTGTCGATGCGCGGGGCAGGGCGTCCCTGCCCGTAATCAGTTTTCGGCCGGGGTCATCGAAGAGGACCATGTAGGCCTCGGACCCGGCGGGGAGCTTCTCGCCGGTCACGCCACAGACAGTGTCGTGGACCAGAGTGATCGGCGTCACGCCGACCGCACCGTCGAGAGGAGCCACGACGGGTGCCGGCTCCTCCGCTGGCCCGGGCGCATCCGAGCTTCCGCTCAGATGCTCGAGCGTGTCGAGCGCGTCCTCGAGGAGCGCGCGAACGACGTTGGACACGGGAACCCGCCAGGCGTTGGCGACCCGCTTGAGCTCTTGCTCGAGCACGGCCGGCACACGGGTATGCAGTACCCGTTCTTTCCTGCCATCGGTGCGGCTCTTCTTGTCGTCTCCGTCGCTCATAGCCCATATGTAACACAACGTGATACAGACGCCAGGTATTTTGTGTCACAATTGTGTAAAGATTTGTAATTGTGAGCTTTTATGGCGGCAAATCTCGCTTCGACTAATGTGTCACACCGGCTCAGGCGGATGCTTAATGGTGATTTGACCCACGAAATCCAACTGTTAGAGTCGGCCGCCGTGACTCGCACATCCCGCTCCCGAAAAGCCCTGATCCTCTGCTTGGCGGCCGCCGCGCTTCTCACCGCCGCCGACCTCGGCAGCAAGCATTGGGCACTCGACCGCCTCTCTCAGCCTTCGCCGCTCGCCTCGGACCCAGTCTGTCAGCCCAATGACTACGGCCGAATCCAGACCCAGCGGGCCCAGCGGCCGCCGGTGGTCCTGATCGAGGGCTATCTCGAGTTTCGATACGCCGAGAACTGCGGGGCGGCCTTTGGGTTCATGCGCGATATGCCAACCCTGGTTCGCAAGGGGGTGTTCTACGTCGCGGCCGCGGGAGCCGTCATCCTGCTTCTGTGGATGTTCGTCACCGGTCGCGGGGGCACCTTGTTCGCCATCAGCGTTCCGCTGATCATCTCGGGCGCCGCCGGAAACTTCGTGGACCGCGTCCGGCTAGGCTACGTCGTCGACTTCGTCCGTTTTCATCTCAACGACCGCTGGGCGTACCCAACGTTCAATGCCGCCGACGCATGGATCACCATCGGTGTGGTGCTGATTCTCATCGAAGGCTTCGTCGATGGACGCCGTGAGAAGCGGGCGGGCAGTCCCCGCTGAAACAGTGTCAGTGACTGTGCCCGTGTTGGTGCCGCTACGCTTGGGTGATCTCGAGACCTAGCCGGGTGGCTTCGATCTCGGTGTCGTGCTCGCTGCTGGTGTCGGCGCCGCCCTGGGCGAAGCTGGAGGCGAGGGTTTCGGTGGCGATGCGTTGCGCGTGTTCTTCGATCGCTTCCGCCAGTGCTCCGTCCGCGTGCCAGCTGACCTCGATTCTGGCCTCGTAGGCCAAGTCCATGGCTTTGCGGGCTCGCTGGATGCGGTTGATCACCTCGCGGGCCAGGCCTTCGCGGCGGAGGCTGTCGTTGACGCGCGTGTCGATCACGACGACTTGGCCCGCACCCGATGCGGCTGCGAAATCTTCGCGCGCGCTCAATCGCACCTCGACCTCGTCTCGGGTGAGCTCGATCGGCCCGTCCGGCAGCTCGACGACGATCTTTTCGTTCTCTTCCATCTCGACGTAGAGCGCGGAGCCGTCCGCTTCGGAGAGAGCCTTCTTGCAGGCGGGGACTTGTTTGCCGAGCTTCGGCCCGAGAACGCGGAAGTTCGGCAGGAGCTCGAACTCGACGTACTTGTGCGGTTCCTGAGTAAATCCGAGCTCGCGCACATTGAGCTCCTCGCGAATCGCGCTCGCGAACCGGTCGATAGCCTGCCGCTCCGTGTCGTCGGCAACGACGACAATCGCCTCGGCGAGCGGCTGTCGAACCTTGAGCTTGTTTTCGTTTCGAACGCGCTGCCCCAGCGTCACGACGTTGCGAACCCGTTCCATGGTCCGACGGAGCTCGTCGTCCACGCGCGCCGAGTCCGGCTCGGGGAAGGCCGCCAGATGGACCGATTCAGGAGCGGACGGGTCGTCTTTGCGAACCAAGTTCTGGAACAGAGTCTCGGTCATGAAGGGGATGAACGGTGCGGCCAACTTGGTGAGATCAACCAACACCTCGTAGAGGGTGCTGAACGCGGCGCGCTTGTCGGCGGAATCATCGGAGGCCCAGAAACGGGCGCGGCTCCGGCGGACATACCAATTCGACAGCCCGTCGACGAAGCCGAGAAGACGCCTCCCCGCCGTGTGGCTCTTGTACGTGTCGAGCTCCTCTCGAACCGCCCGAACGGTCGCATCGAGCTCGGCGAGCACCCAGCGATCCATGTCAGGGCGCTCCTCGAGCCCGGGCCGTTCGTCGGTAGCCGTCCAGCCATCGATGTTCGCATAGGTGACGAAAAAGCTGTAGACGTTCCAGATCTTCAGAAGGAACTCGCGAACCGCGTCCGTAGCCGCCGCGTCCGAGAACCGGGTATTTTGCCCGGGCGACGTTCCGGCATAGAGCGCCCAACGGACCGCGTCGGCGCCCACACGGTCCATGAGCACGAGCGGGTCGGTATAGTTCTTGTCGCGCTTGCTGAGCTTCTTGCCCTTCTCATCGGTCATCAATCCGAGCACGACGCAATTCTTGAACGGGTGGGGAAGGGGGCGCCCGGGGAACATGAGCGAGCTGATCGTCATCAACGAATAGAACCAGCCGCGCGTCTGATCGACCGCCTCGGTGATGAAATCGGCGGGGAACGTTGCTGCGAAGCCTTCCGGGTTCTCGTGCGGATAACCCCACTGAGCAAACGGCATGCAGCCCGAGTCGAACCAGCAGTCGATGACCTCCGGCACGCGCCGGTACACACCGGGCTCACCGTCTTTGGTCCAGGTCACTTCGTCGATCCAAGGCTTGTGAACCATCAGATGGTCTTGCAACGTGGGGTCGGCAGCCTTCGCCGCGTCGAAGTGCGCGAACGCATCCGGATTTCGTTCGAGGATCTCGGCCGCCGAACCGACCGCCTCCACGGCGCCCGTCTCGTCGTTCTTCCAAATCGGCAGCGGCGTTCCCCAAAAGCGCTCGCGTGATAGCGCCCAGTCGACGTTGCCTTCGAGGAACTGCCCCATGCGGCCGCTCTTGATGTGCTCGGGCTCCCAGTGCACCTCTTGGTTGTTCTCTTTGACGCGCCCGATCTCCTGCGTGGTGCGAATGAACCAGGACCTGCGAGCGTATTGGATGAGCGGGTCCTGCATGGCGCGCCAGCAGAATGGATAGTCGTGGCGGTAGACCTCTTCTTTGAAGAGCACCTCGCGGGCGCGGAGGTTCCGAATGATGTCCCGGTCCGCTTCCTTGCAGAACTGGCCGGCGAAATCGGTGACTTCGTCCGGGAAGGTGCCGTCGGGCTTCAGCAGTTGGAGAAAACCGAGGCCCTTGTCCTTGCAGACGCGGAAGTCATCCTCGCCAAAGGCCGGTGCCAGATGAACGAGGCCCGAGCCACTGTCGAGCGAGACGAAATCCGCATCGACGACCTGCCATGCGGGACCGCCTTCAGGCTCGGCATACCGGAACGGCGGTTCGTAGCTCATCCCGACGAGCTCGGAGCCCTTCCGTGTCGCCACGATGGTCGCATCCTCCCCCACCACCTTGCCCACGAGCGAAGCCGCGAGAATCAGTCGTTCGCCACCCTCGATCTCGACGGTCGCGTAGTCGGTCTTGGCGTCGACGGCGAGCGCGATGTTCGACGGAAGGGTCCAGGGCGTCGTCGTCCACGCGAGGAACGAGGTGTTGTCCTCACCCGCCACGGGGAAGCGAATCATCACCGACGGGTCATCGAGCTTCTTGTACCCCTGTCCGACCTCACCGGCGGAGAGCGCCGTGCCACCCTGCGGCCACCACCACACGACCTTGTAGCCTTGGTAGAGCAGCCCCTTGTTGAACATCTCCGAGAGCGCCCACCACACGCTTTCGACATACGACTTGTGGAAGGTCACGTACGCGGAGTCGAAGTCGACCCAGAAGCCGATCCGCTCCGTCATCTTCTGCCATTCGCCGATGTACTTGAACACCGAGTCGATGCACTTGCGGCTGAAGGCCTCCACGCCGTACGTTTCGATCGCCTCGCGGCCGCTGATGCCAAGCTCCTTTTCGACCTCGACCTCGACTGGAAGGCCGTGGGTGTCCCACCCGGCGCGACGCGGAACGTAATAGCCGCACATCGTCCGGTAGCGTAGAAACACGTCTTTCATGACGCGCGTGAGCACGTGGCCCGGGTGGGGCATGCCGTTCGCCGTCGGGGGTCCCTCGTAGAAGATGAAGGCCTGCTTCTCGTCGCCGCCCTCCAGGGTCTTGTCGAAAATGCGAGCGCTCTCCCAGAACGCGAGATGGGTCGCGTCGAGCTCGGCGAAGGAAACCTGGGGGGAGACGGGGTCGAACATGGCCTCGCGGCATACCACGCCAAGGCGCGATTTCCACCGGGAGCTGCTGGTTTGAGAACTGGCGGGGCTCCTGATAGACCCCCGCCCATGGCTGAGTTGATCGACGGGAAGGCCCTTGCCAAAGAGGTGCGGGCAGAGGTCAGGGCGAGGGCGGAGGCGTTCAGGGCAACGCACAACCGAGCTCCCGGTTTGCACGTGGTGCTGGTCGGGGAGGATCCCGCGTCTCAGGTGTACGTCCGCAACAAGGAGCGCGCGGCCGCCAAAGCCGGGATCGACGGGCACGTCCACCGGCTACCCGCGGAAACGTCCGAGGCCGATCTCCTGGCGCTGATCTTCGAGCTCAACGGCGACGATCACATCGACGGGATTCTCGTCCAGCTGCCCTTGCCGGACCATCTGCACGACCAGATCATCGTCGATGCCATCGACCCAGCGAAAGACGTCGATGGCCTCCATCCCTTCAATGCGGGGCTCCTGGTAGTCGGCCGTAAAGGGCTGCGCCCATGCACGCCGAGTGGCTGCATCAAAATGCTCGAGCACATCGGCTGCGACCCCAAGGGGAAACGCGCGTTGGTCCTCGGCCGAAGCACGTTGGTCGGCAAGCCGATCGCGCTGATGCTCCTCGAGAAGCACGCCACTGTGACGATCGCGCACTCGCGCACGGAGAACCTAGCCGACCGGGTCCGGGAGGCGGATATCGTGATCGCTGCAGTGGGCCGTCCGAACCTCGTCAAAGGCGATTGGATCCAAGACGGCGCGGTGGTCATCGACGTCGGCATCAACCGCCTCGAGGACGGCACGCTCACCGGCGACGTAGACTTCGCAGGTGCCGAAGAACGCGCTGCGTACATCACCCCGGTCCCAGGCGGCGTAGGCCCCATGACCATCGCCATGCTCCTGAGCAACACGGTGGACGCCGCCGAAGCCCGTATCCTCTAGGGGAAACAACCGGGGCGTACCCAGCAGGCGGTAGCGCGAGCCCGCAGGGCGAAGCCCGGCGCGAAAGCGCCGCCAAGCCCGAGCGAAGCAAAGGGCGCGGCAGGGAGGACTACGGGTGGGGGTGGGCGGGTCGGATGTAACTAAACCAATCCAGGCAACCAGCTCACCAACCACCTCCCAAGACTTGCGCGGCAGCGCGTGTCCCGGCAGTTAGTGCGTCAGTTTCTCTATCAGCCGATCTAGCTCGTCGAAGCTCGAGTAGCTGATTCGAACCTGGCCGCGTTCTTTGCCGCTTTCGTGGATCTTGGTCGACGAGCCGAGGGCGCGGGAAAGGCGGCTTTCGAGATCGCGGACGTTGGTGCTCTTGCCTGCCTTCTTAGCGGAAACCGGATTGGCATCGCCTCTCGCAAGGCGCCTTGCCTGACGCTCGACTTCTCGGACGCTCCAGCCCTTCGACACGGCGCTGCGGGCGAGCTTCTTCATGCTCGACACACTGGGCGCGGAGAGCAGGGCGCGGCCGTGGCCCTCGCTCAGCTCGCCGTCTTCGATCAGCGCCATGACCTCTTTCGGAAGCTTCAGTAGGCGCAACGCGTTAGCGACCGTCGACCGCTCCTTACCGACCTTGGTCGCAATCTCTTCCTGCGTGTGCCCGTAGTCGTCGGCCAATCGTTGAAAGGCTCGCGCTGTTTCCATTGCATTCAAGTCTTCACGCTGCAGGTTCTCGACGAGCGCCGCTTCGAACGCCGCTTCATCGCCGAGGTTGTGCAAGAAGATCGGAACGTCTTTCAGGCCGGCTTGCTGCGCCGCTCGCCACCGGCGCTCGCCGGCAATGATCTCAAACCCGCCAGATGGGCGCTTGCGTACAAGTATCGGCTCGAGCACGCCGTGCTCGCGAATCGACGCCGCCAGTTCCGCCAACCCCTCCGCCCCGATTCGCCCACGAGGCTGCATGCGCCCGGGGTGCAGGTCTTCGATGGCGGCATTGTTGTTCGCGGAGCGTTGCACGGCGGGCGGCGCTACCGGGAGCAAGCCGTCCAACCCGCGCCCCAAACGTCTTCTCGCCACTAGGCTGCGGCCTCCAGATCGTCGAGCAACTCGCGCGCCAGATTCAAATACGTGTACGACCCGCGGGAGGAGGCATCGTACAAAATGACCGGTTTCCCGTGAGAAGGAGCCTCCGCAAGTCGCACGTTGCGCGGAATGATCGTGTCGTATACGCGAAAGTGACGACGCACTTCGGCCGCCACTTCGTTGGCTAGGTTGTTCCGCGAATCAAACATCGTGAGCAGCACACCATGAATTTCGAGGTGCTCGTTGACCGACGCGCGGACTCGTTCGATAGTCCCCACGAGCTGCGACAACCCTTCGAGCGCGTAGTACTCGCACTGAAGTGGAACCATCACCATGTCCGCCGCCGTCAATGCGTTGATCGTCAACATGCCGAGCGACGGAGGACAATCGATGACGATGAAGTCGTAGTCGTCACGCACGGCGGCGAGCGCGTCGCGCAATCGCGTGGCGCTGTCATCGACTTGAAGGAGGTCGCGTTCAGCCCCGACCAAATCTTGGGTTGCCGAGATCACGTGCAAGTACGGCATCTGCGTCTCGTAGATCACGTCGGCGGTTTCGACTTCACCGAGCAAGAGCTCGTACGAGCCTTCCCGCTCCTCGTCGCCCGGACTGCACCCAACCCCGGTCGAAGCGTTGCCCTGCGGATCCAAATCGACCAACAGCACCCGCTGCTCCGCCACGGCAAGGCTTGCGCCTAGATTGACGGCCGTTGTCGTTTTCCCCACTCCGCCCTTTTGATTGGCAATCGCCACCACCCGACTCATGGATTTCGTCTACCAGTGCCGGTGCATGGTTTCAATCTCGTCTGTTTTTTTGCCATCTCGATCCCGCTGGGTAGGGTGTGCTGCAGTGTAGGACGAAGTAGTCAGTTGCCATACCTACTCAGATTGGCGAGCTGGCAAAAAGGGAGGGGACATGCGCCCTAGAGGACCAAAGAGCTATCAGAACCTGGCCGAGTTCGAGCGCGAGGAATTGCGCCGGCATCACAAGGCCGGATGGTCTCTCGACGATCTCTATTCGGAAGCGTCTTTCGAACCCGGCGAGGACGACTCGCTCAAGAACGACGAGCCCAAAGAGCTCGACTTCGACTTCTAGTCAGTCGAGCGGACCGCCGCCCGGCTGCAACATGTGCTGCTCATGACCGTAGTTGGCATTGTTGTGCTGGGTCGGTCCGATGATTCCCTCGGCCATCGACCAGAGCAGGGTAAACGCCACAGCAAGGGTCACGAAGCTCAGGCCGATGAGCCGGGGCCCCGTCCAAAACGCGTCTTCCTTTGCGGCGCGTGCGGCCATCGCATCGCTCATGGGGACGTTGTTGTACGTGTCTGACATGAAAAAAGCCCTGTAAACCCTCTCGGACCGGCTAGATAGTGCCATCCAGGCAACGGGTCAAACCCCGTAAACACAACGCGTCCCGCCCGCAGACACTGGCCCTGACACTGACACTGACACTGACACTGGCCCTGACACTGACACTGACGCTGGCCCTGTCGCCGTCAGCACCCTACTCAAAGTGCAGGAATGGCCTGTCGCACATCTCCTCGTCCGGGATGTCGAGGGACTTGAACGCGGACCCATCGACGATTTCCAGGCCGGGAATCGCGAAAAGTAGCGAAATCATCTTCTTATCGTCGGGCGTCTCGCTGCTGAAGCCCGAATTGTTACCGAGGGCCCACATTGCGTAGTCGGTCACGTCGAGGGAGTACTTGGTGCCGGCGGGGTCGGGATCGTCGGCGGGGTCGGGGAGATCGAAGTCATATCGGTCAGCAAGCAGCCGAACACCATCGCTCATCTCGAACAGGTTTCCGGCGAGTCTGTCGTTCCTCGGAGCATTCATCCAGTTGATGGCGTCTTCCGCGAGGGTCGACGGGTCCCAGTCGTCGTTGTCGACAATGCCATACATGTTGACCGGCGTCCGACCGACATGGCGGTCCAACGTGAGGATCAGGGAAGCCTTGGTGAAGCCTTCGGGCGCGGTCGAAAGATCAAACACCACGTAGAACTTCCGCGCGAACTCGACATCTGAAACACCTTTGATCAACAACTGGCTGGCGGTGCCGAACGAAGTCTCGGTGTGCGTACCGCCGCGAATGTAGGCATCAGCGGACGCGACGATGTCACTGCCCGCCGGACAGTCTACGGGTGAAGGCGTGGCGCCCGTCGGCTCGCCGCCACCGCCGCACGAGCCGCCTCCGCCGGAGGTGAAGTCGCGGTCGAGGAGTTTGTCC